>Ga0209024_1000024_pt1 | contig 386312 bp, 385 predicted proteins | sample AutmiccommunBRH5_FD_187380 | JGI IMG/M metagenome (GOLD analysis project Ga0209024, IMG submission 187380) | Deep subsurface microbial communities from Mt. Terri, Switzerland - Autotrophic microbial communities BRH/5 (SPAdes) (version 2) | ecosystem: Environmental > Aquatic > Deep subsurface >... | reverse complement strand
GCCGACGGCGCCCCGTATCGGTGACAGAAAGGATCTCTACTTCGGGTCTGTATCTATGGTCGGACATAGCGCCAGATCTACGCCCCGAGCCTCAAACCAAAAAGACGGCCCTCCCCGTAGGCTTACCCTTCACCGGCCGAAGATCACGTTGATCGCCGCCTGCGACCGGCTGGTGAGCCGCGGGTCGCTACTGTCGGAGGCCGTGCGGATCGCCTCGATCCAGGCCCGCTCGTTGGCGGTGACCGGCGTGCCGAAGATCTCGATCACGGCCGCCGCCGCCGTCTGTCCGACCGCCTGCTCCAGGGCGAGGCGCATCAGGAAGGCCGGGTCCGCCTCCAGGGCAAGCGCCAGGGCCGGGATGCGGTCGAGCGCCGCCTTGGTCTTTCCCTGCTTGATCATCGTGATCACGTTCGGATTTCCGCACGTGCGGCGAGCGCATCGGCGTCAACCCCGTCGAGGCGTGCGCGCGCCTCGTCGACCGTGCTGCAGCGCATTCGGGCGCAGAGGTCTTCGGCCAGGTCGCGCTGTGCCGCGCGCAATCTAGCGACTTCTCCGGCGCAGGTACCCGCCGACGCCAACCGCTCCATCTCCTGCGCGAGAAAGCGGGCCGTCTTCATCGAGGTCTGGCCGCTATCGTAAAGATCGCCAGCGATCAGTAAGGCCTGCACCTCTTCGGATAAGCACAGATCTACGATCCGGCTGAAGGTGGCCCGTGAGGCGTTGCCGACAAGCTCGGCCAGTCCTGCGTCGCGCAGGGCAAGGGATTTCAGTGGGGAATCGAGGTGAATATCCGCTGTGTGAACGAACTTGAATGCCACCTCGACCCCGTGTTGCTGATTGAACCTATAGGAGAACTTGTGACCACGGAGCGGTGACCGTCAAGGGAAAGTATGGAATCCGCCCGGCAAAGGGGAGTGCGGCAAAGCAGATATATTCCACTTTCCCGAAACCCCCCAATCGTATGTTTTCTATAATGAAAGTAAGCAGCGCGTGCTGCGACACAGATGAGAGAAAACAATGACCAAGAAACCTTTCGAAGACACCCGGCTGGCACAGTATGTTGAGCGTCGCGTCCTGGAACTGAAGCCGCGCAAGACGCAGAGCGAGATCGCCGCGCAGGCGGGCTTCGTAAAGCCTACGAAACGATCTGGAAAAGCTGCGCGTCACGCAGGAAGACGCACAGGACGCGTTCCGCAAGGCCACCGAGGCGGTGGAAGCCGTGGGCGGTGACGGTGCCGTGGCGCGGCTCGACCAGCAGCGCCAAACCCTGCTGCTGGAGATGGAGGACGGCGCCCGGCGTCACCTGCGGCAACGCCTCGGCATCCTCGCCGTAGACGCCGCCCTCGGACGCTATCGCGATACACACCGCAGCGGCATGCTCGATCAGGCCTCCGAGGCATTCAGCATCATGTCGCGAAACGGCTATTCGGGCCTAGCCGCACAGCCCGACGGCGCTAGCGAGATATTGGTTGCGCTGGCGACCGACGGCGGCTCCAAACACGCCGACCAGCTTTCAGACGGCGCAAGGGCACAACTCTACCTCGCCCTGCGAATCGCCGGATACCACGAGTTCGCCCGCAACAGCGGCCCCGTGCCGTTCATCGCGGATGATATCATGGAGAGCTTCGACGATCACCGCGCTGCCGAGGCCTTCGGTCTCCTGGCAAAGATGAGCAAGACCGGCCAAGTGATCTACCTCACGCACCACGCCCATCTCCGAGATATGGCAAGTGAGGTTTGTCCTGATGTTCACATCCACGATTTGCCGGAGTGAAATGCGACGAGCCTCGTGGTGATAGTTCATTTCCATGTTGTCTGGTCGGACCAATCGGACTGCTCGGACCACGTTTAAAAACAAGGGAGCTGGATACAAACGGTGTCCGACCAGACCAATCTCTATAGGCTACGCATACGCCGATCCGGTCAGGGGGTCTTTAGATGCTCAATGTCGAGTCCGGGGTAGGCGATCGCGTTTATCAACTCCACACGCTTTTCCAGAAGGCCCTGAGGAATCATACCGTATCTACCGGTCATTGATGTATCACCATGCCCCATCAGGAACTTGAATTCGTGATCGAGATAGCCTGCTCTACGCAGGGCATCAGCAGCGCCATGCCTAAACGAATACTGGCTATAACCACGGCCGTTTTTGATGCCCAAGCCCGATAGGTATCGCGAGAACATCCTTGAGAAGTCAGCCATCATCTGGCCCCTGGAATTTCGCTTGGCCTCTGGAAAGAGGCGCGTCTGGCCAGCCTGCTTGAGCCTTGAGTGGCGGTCGATCAATCCAAGCCCGAGGAGCTCCTCGTGAACAGGCAGGATGCGTCGCGAATTATCGTTCTTGACGCTCTTTTCGCCGTCTCCGTCGTCGGTGATGTGCATGATCCACTGACCATGCTCCTCGCGGAGGTCATCAATCGCCAACTGCCCGATCTCGCCCGGCCTTGCCCCTGAAAAGAGCATGATAAGCGGCACCCAGTATCGGTGATCCCTTATCATCACATTCCCTGGCTGTTTTATGAACCGAGGCTGATCATCACTGCGGCACCCGGTAAACAAAGGTGATCTGAAGATTACATTCAGCTGCTCGGCACTGAATGTGAGGGTCTTGGAGTGTTTCTCCTTGTTGAGCGTCATGCCATCCACCGGATTCTGATCCAGATAGCCGTGGCTATCTGTGTAATGCTGCCACACGGCGAGTTCTACATCACCCTCAGAAAGAGCGCGCTGCGCGCGGAGTTCATCGAACTCGCGCTGCCAGTGCTGGATGACCGGCCACAAACACCGCTTTGCGGTAGCCTCATCGGACGTCTTCAATGATTTTTTGAGGGTCGTTTTTCCGACAACCGATACAAGGTCAGTCGGGACATCCATGCGTGCATAGTAGACCGCGTTGCGACGCCACAAATAAGTCTGCCTACCCATCTCCGCCCCATATTTCCGGAACACCATTCCGGAACACTTCTAAGGAGATTAGTGTATTAATGACAATATGTTATTTGAAATCAGCCACTTAAGATTTACTGGATTTTGTTCCTACCACCCCAGCCAGTCCCCATCGGCCAGCCTTGCAAGATACACGCATCGTGAGGCTCTTCGAGTGATTCGAGCGAACCAACCCCCAACTACATGAACGTGCACAGGGTGGGCCCGACCTGCGGGCGCGCGGCTCGTCAGATCATCCCGAGCGCCTGCTTGTACATCTCCAGCACCGCCTCCTCCTCGGCGATGTCGTCCTTGTCGCGTTTGCGCAGCGCGATCACCTTGCGCATCACGCCGGTGTCATAGCCGCGCCCCTTGGCTTCGGCCATCACTTCCTTCTGCTGGTCGGTGATGTCTTTTTTCTCGGCCTCCAGCCGCTCGAACCGCTCGATGAACTGGCGCAGTTCCTCGGCGGTCACGCTATAGCTGGTGTCGGATGTCATGTCGTTCATGGGGGCCTCCGCTCGGGTCAGGGCGCAGGATTAGCCGCGCCGGGCAGCGCACGCAAGGTCCATCCGCCCCTTGCGTGGCGCACCGCTTTGTCCTAGGCGACAGGCCGGAAAACCGCAGGGAGAGCCGTCATGGAAATGCTGGTCTGGGCCGGGGCGCTGGTGTCGCTTGTGGGTCTCGCGGGGCTTTTGTGGTGCATCCTCAAGGTCTGGCGCGCGCGCCGGGCGCGCCTGTCGGACGCGGAATTGCGCGCGGCGGTGCGGGCGGTCGTGCCGCTCAACATGGGGGCGCTGTTTCTCTCGGTGATCGGGCTGATGATGGTGGTGATCGGCATCATGCTCGGCTGATTTCCGGCGCGCTCTCGGGTCATGCCGCGCCCCGGGTCAAGCCCACGGCGGGGGAATGACCCGAGCCGACGGCCCCGCCTCAGTCGAAGAACGGCGTCACCTGCGCGACGATCACGGAATTCTCGTCAAGCGCGCGCTGCATCAGCACGCGCTCCCCGGCGCTGATCTCGCGGCCCTCGGCCTCGCGCTCGGCCAGGGTGCCATAGCCCGTCACGTCGAGCGGCGCGCAATCGGCCTGCTTGAGAATGGCCACAGTCTCGCGCACCGCCTCGGCCTCGTCCACGCCCGAGGCATGGACCATCAGCGCCGCGCCGGTGGCGCCCTCGGGCAGCCCGTCGCCCGCCTTGCGCCCGATTTCCACCAGCAGGGTATAGACCTGCTGGCGGCTTGGTTTGTCGGTCATGCGCGCGCCCTCCCGGTTTTGGTGAACCCCTTGGGCGAGGGTGCGCGCGAAGTCAAGCGCCGCTCAGCGCTGGCCGAAATGGTGCCGCAGATCCTCGGCCCCGCCGATATGGGTGCCGTCGATGAAGATCTGCGGGATGGATTTCGCCCGCGGCAGGCGCGCGGCATAATCGGCGCGCACCTCCGGGTCGGTCATGTCATGCTCCTCATAGGCGAGGCAGCGCGCGTCGAGAAGCGCCTTGGCCGCCTGGCAATGAGAACAGCCCGGCCCGGTGAAGATTTCGATCCGCATGATGCGCCCTCAGTGGTTGATGGTGAGCTTGGGCTTGACCCCGTCGAACATCGGCTCCAGCGCCACGCCAAGCGCGTCGCCGAATTTCGACACCGCGATATAGGTGGTGATGACAAAGGCCGCATCGACGATCTGCGGCTCGCTCCAATGGGCGTGCAGGCGCTCCCACAACTCCTTTGGCACGCGGTTGGCGTCCTCGCCGATCTGGAGGCAGAAATCCAGCAGCGCCACCTCGCCGGGGGTGAAATGCGGGCTGGTGCGATACTTGACGCCATCTATATCGGCGACCTTTTCGGACGGAATGCCGAGCATGTCGCACAGCCGCTCGTGCTGGACCACGCAATACTGGCAGTCATTGCCTTGTGTCGCCTTGAGGATCAGCAACTCCTTGGTGTTCCAGTCAAGCACACCGTCCTTGAGGATCGCCATGATCGTGTCGGTAAAGACCTCGCCATATTCGGGCTGGTGGCCGAATACCTTGAAAATGTTGAGCAGCGCCTGAAACCGCTCCTCGGCCCGGTCGTAGAAGGCGAGCGTCTCGGGGTTGGCCTGATCGCGTTCGACATAGGATACAGTCATTGTAGTTCTCCCTTTCTGGAATGATCGTTCTGTTGCGGGCAAAAAATTTTCACATCAGAAGAGCCCGGGCTTCGGATATAATGGCGGCGGGCGCCGCGTCGGGGGGGATACCCGCGCGCATCAGCACGCGCAGCCCCATGAACAGCCCCAGAAGCGCTTGCGCGGTGCGCGCGGCGTCGATTTCGGCGCGGATCGTGCCTGTGGACTGCGCCGCCTCGATTCGCTCGCGAAAGAACGCCTCGACTCCCGCCAGGGCCGCCGTCACCAGATCGCGGATTTCGGCGTCATGCGGGGCCATCTCCAGTGCGGTATTGACCAGCAGGCAGCCGCCCGGCCGGCCCGAAGCGGGCGGGGTCGCGGCAGCCTCAAAGGCGGCAAGGATCGCGTCGCGCGGCGGCAGATCGCGCGCCAGCCGGTCGAGAAAGCCGCGCCGCTGGCGGTCGTCATAGCGCGCGAGGCTGGCCAGAAACAGCCCGCGCTTGTCCTCGAAACCCGCATAGAGGCTGGCGCGGTTAACGCCCGTGGCCGCGACCAGATCGTTGATCGACGTGGCCTCGAAACCGCGCGTCCAGAAGGCGTGAATCGCCTTGTCGATCACCCGGTCGCTGTCATATGCGCGTTGGCGTCCCATAGGCGTCCTTTAGTCCATTCTGGAACGATCGGTCAAGAAAAATCGCCGCCGCCTCGGATCTCCCGCCACGCTCAATCCCTGAGCAACTCGTTGATGCCCGTCTTGGAGCGCGTCCTTGCGTCCACCCGTTTCACGATCACCGCGCAATAGAGGTTCACGCCCCCCTTCGACGGCATCGAGCCGGAGACGACGACCGAATAGGGCGGCACCTCGCCATACATGACCGCGCCGGTCTCGCGGTCCACGATCCTGGTGGATTGGCCGATAAACACGCCCATGCCCAGCACCGAGCCTTCGCGGATGATGCAGCCCTCCACCACCTCCGAGCGCGCGCCGATGAAACAGTTGTCCTCGATGATCGTCGGGCCGGCCTGCATCGGCTCCAGCACGCCGCCGATGCCGACGCCGCCCGAGAGATGCACGCCCTTGCCGATCTGCGCGCAGGACCCGACCGTGGCCCAGGTGTCCACCATCGTGCCCTCGCCCACATGGGCCCCGAGATTGACGAATGACGGCATCAGCACCACCCCCGGCGCGATATATGCTGACTTGCGCACGATACAGTTGGGCACGGCGCGAAAGCCCGCGGCGCGCCATTCGGTCTCGCCCCAGCCCTTGAACTTGCTGTCCACCTTGTCCCACCAGCCGCCGCCCTGCGGGCCGTTGTCGTGGATTTCCATGTCATGCAAGCGAAACCCCAGAAGCACCGCCTTCTTGGCCCATTGGTTGACATGCCAGTTGCCATCCTCGCGCCGCTCGGCGACGCGCAGCGCGCCGCGGTCGAGCGCGTCGAGCGTCGCCTCGATCGCCTCGCGCACCTCGCCGCCGGTCGCGGGGGTGATGGTGTCGCGCGCCTCCCAGGCGGCTTCGATGGCGGTTTCCAGTTGAGCGTCGGACATCGGCTTTCCCTCGGGTGTCGGTTGCGATTGCTCCGGCTATAGGGCCATGGGCGCCCGGGATCAATGTGCGCGCAAGACGTGCCGCCCGCCCTCGTCGAACAAGGCGCTTGGAACGCCATGATGCAGCCCCGCCGGTCAAGCCACGAGGCAGGACCTTGCCATCGTTGATGCAAAATACGCGGCCCCGGCGCGGGCAGCGCGGACGCCCCCGGCGATGTGCATCTGGCGCGCGGTCGGGAATCCCGCGCCGATTTGCAGGGGCTGACGCAACGAAAATTCGTCTTTTTTCCCCGCTCAAGGGCGCGCATTCGGTCGCACTTGCGGCAACCGGCTGAAAATAATGTGTATTCCATCGCATACACCGGCACCCAAGCCGCTTGCCCGATCACAAAGCCTCTGCTACACCGCAGCCGAATTTCGATGTTCCGCAAGGCGCTTCGCAACCAAAGCCCCCGGGGCGCGACCCAGCGTTGCGCGCTGCCAACCGGGGCCAGATTATCGGAAGGGTGGACGTGTCCGAACCAGCTTCGATTTCTTCCGGCATCGCCGCGCGCTATGCCACCGCCATTTTCGAGCTTGCCCGGGAAGGCAAGTCGCTTGCCAGGCTCGAGAGCAACCTCGATGACCTGTCCGCCGCGCTTGACGCAAGCGCCGACCTGCGCGCGCTCATCGCCTCGCCGGTGCTGAGCCGCGAGGTGCAGGGCGCGGCCATCGGCGCCATCGCCGACAGGATGAAGCTTGTGACCGAGTTGAAGCACGGCCTTGCCCTCATGGCCGCAAGGCGCCGCCTGTTCGTGCTGCCGCAACTGATTGCCCGGCTTGGCGACATGATCGCCGAGGACAAGGGCGAGGTGCGCGCCGAAGTGACCTCGGCCAAGGCACTCTCCAAGACGCAGGCCGACAAGCTTGCCAAGACGCTCAAGGCGCGTATCGGGCGCGATGTGAAACTGAAAACGACCGTCGATGAAAGCCTCATCGGCGGTCTTGTTGTCAAAGTGGGCTCGAAGATGATCGACACCTCGATCCGCTCGCGGCTCGATTCCCTCCAGAATGCAATGAAAGAGGTCGGATAAATGGGTATCCAAGCAGCAGAAATTTCTGCGATCCTGAAGGAGCAGATCAAGAATTTCGGCCAGGAGGCCCAGGTGGCCGAGATCGGCCGGGTGCTCTCGGTGGGGGACGGGATCGCGCGCGTCCACGGGCTTGACAATGTGCAGGCCGGCGAACTCGTGGAGTTTCCCGGCAAGATCATGGGCATGGCGCTCAACCTCGAGAGCGACAACGTCGGCGTCGTGATCTTCGGTTCCGACCGCGACATCAAGGAAGGCGACACCGTCAAGCGCACCAAGTCCATCGTGGACGTGCCGATCGGTGACGAGCTGCTCGGCCGCGTCGTGGACGGTCTTGGCAACCCGCTGGACGGCAAGGGCCCGATCAAGACCGCAACCCGCGGTCTGGCCGACGTCAAGGCCCCCGGCATCATCCCGCGCAAATCGGTGCATGAGCCGATGGCGACCGGCCTCAAATCCGTGGACGCCATGATCCCGATCGGTCGTGGCCAGCGCGAGTTGATCATCGGCGACCGCCAGACCGGCAAGACCGCCGTGGCGCTCGACACGATCCTCAACCAGAAGGTCTATAACGAGGCCGCAGGCGATGACGAGGGCAAGAAGCTCTATTGCGTCTATGTCGCCATCGGGCAGAAGCGTTCGACCGTGGCCCAGCTTGTGAAGAAGCTCGAGGAATCGGGCGCGATGGCCTATTCCATCGTGGTTGCCGCCACCGCCTCGGACCCCGCGCCGATGCAGTATCTCGCGCCCTACTCCGCGACCGCCATGGCCGAGCATTTCCGCGACAATGGCCGTCACGCGCTGATCATCTATGATGACCTGTCGAAACAGGCCGTCGCCTATCGCCAGATGTCGCTCCTGCTGCGTCGTCCGCCCGGCCGCGAAGCCTATCCGGGCGACGTGTTCTACCTCCACTCCCGCCTGCTGGAACGCTCGGCCAAGCTCAACGAGGAGAACGGCTCGGGCTCGCTCACCGCGCTGCCGATCATCGAGACGCAGGGCGGCGACGTGTCGGCCTTTATCCCGACCAACGTGATCTCGATCACCGACGGGCAGATCTTCCTCGAGACGGAACTGTTCTATCAGGGCATCCGCCCCGCCGTGAACACCGGCCTTTCGGTGTCGCGCGTCGGCTCCTCGGCGCAGACCAACGCGATGAAATCCGTGGCCGGCCCGGTCAAGCTCGAGCTGGCGCAATACCGCGAGATGGCGGCCTTTGCCCAGTTCGGCTCGGATCTCGACGCGGCGACCCAGCAGCTTCTGAACCGCGGCGCGCGCCTGACCGAACTGATGAAACAGCCGCAATATTCGCCGCTCACCAACGCGGAAATCGTCTGCGTGATCTATGCCGGCACCAAGGGCTATCTCGACAAGATCGGCGTCGGCGATGTGGGCCGCTTCGAGCAGGGCCTCATCAGGCACCTGCGCGGCAAGCATCAGGACCTCCTCGATTACATCACCACGGAGGATCCCAAGATCAAGGGCGAGGCCGAGGACAGGATCAAGGCCGCGCTGGACGAATTCGCCACCGATTTCGCGTAAGGGGGAGATAAGGCAATGCCGAATCTCAAGGACCTGAAAAACCGGATCGCGTCGGTCAAATCGACCCGCAAGATCACCAAGGCCATGCAGATGGTCGCCGCGGCGAAACTTCGCCGCGCCCAGGAGGCCGCGGAAATGTCGCGGCCCTATACCGAACGCTTCAACGCGGTGATGACCAGGCTTGCCGCCTCGGTGGGCAATGCCGAAAACGCGCCGCGCCTTCTGGCGGGGACCGGCGAGGACAAGGTGCATCTTCTGGTGGTGCTGACCGCCGAGCGCGGGCTTTGCGGCGGCTTCAACGCCAACATCGCCAAACGCGCCAAGGCAGAGGCGACCAAGCTGCTTGCGCAGGGCAAGACGGTCAGGATCCTCACCGTCGGCAAGAAGGGCCGCGACGCGATGAAGCGCGACTATGGCGCGCATTTCATCGAGCATGTCGATCTCTCGGAGGTCAAGCGCATCGGCTATGCCGAGGCGCAGGGCATCGCGGCCAGGGTGCTCAAGCGGTTCGACGCGGGCGAGTTCGACGTGGCGAAAATCTTTTACGCCCGGTTCGAAAACGTGGTAAGCCAGATTCCGACCATGCAGCAGGTCATCCCCGCCGATGTCGGCGAGGCCGACGCAGGCGACACCGACAGCTTCTACGATTACGAACCCGACGAGCAGGCGATCCTTGCCGATCTTCTGCCGCGCGGCGTAGCCACGCAAATCTTCAGCGCGCTGCTGGAAAACGGCGCCTCGGAACAGGGCGCGCGCATGTCCGCCATGGACAATGCCACCCGCAACGCCGGTGAGATGATCGACAAGCTGACCATCGAATACAACCGCTCGCGTCAGGCCGTGATCACCAACGAGCTGATTGAAATCATTTCCGGCGCCGAGGCGCTGTAAGAGAACCGGAGACAAAAAAATGGCAAAAGCAAAAGGCAAAGTGACCCAGGTCATCGGCGCCGTGGTGGACGTGCAGTTCGGCGATCACCTGCCCGCGATCCTCAACGCGCTGGAAACCGACAACCACGGCAAGCGCCTCGTGCTCGAAGTGGCGCAGCATCTCGGCGAGAACACCGTGCGCACCATCGCCATGGACGCGACCGAGGGTCTCGTGCGCGGCCAGGAAGTGCGCGACACCGGCGGCCCGATCTCGGTGCCGGTGGGGGACGCCACCCTGGGCCGCATCCTCAACGTCATCGGCGAGCCGGTGGACGAAGGCGGCCCGATCGAGGCCAAGGAATACCGCTCGATCCACCAGCCCGCGCCGGAATTCAGCGAACAATCGACCGAGAGCGAGATCCTCGAAACCGGCATCAAGGTGGTGGACCTGCTGGCGCCCTACGCCAAGGGCGGCAAGATCGGCCTGTTCGGCGGTGCCGGTGTGGGCAAGACGGTTCTCATCATGGAACTGATCAACAACATCGCCAAGGTGCACTCGGGCTATTCGGTTTTCGCCGGTGTCGGCGAGCGGACCCGTGAGGGCAACGACCTCTATCACGAGATGATCGAATCGAACGTCATCAAGCCCGACAACCTCACCGAAAGCCAGGTGGCCCTCGTCTATGGCCAGATGAACGAGCCGCCGGGCGCGCGGGCGCGCGTGGCGCTCACCGGCCTGACGCTGGCCGAGCAGTTCCGCGATCAGTCGGGCACCGATGTTCTGTTCTTCGTGGACAACATCTTCCGCTTCACGCAGGCAGGCTCCGAGGTGTCGGCGCTTCTGGGCCGTATCCCGTCTGCGGTGGGCTATCAGCCGACGCTGGCCACCGACATGGGCGCGATGCAGGAACGCATCACCTCGACCAAGCAGGGCTCGATCACCTCCATTCAGGCGGTCTATGTGCCTGCGGACGACCTGACCGACCCGGCGCCGGCCACGACATTCGCCCACCTCGACGCCACGACCGTTCTCAACCGTGCGATTTCCGAGCTGGGCATCTACCCCGCGGTAGACCCGCTCGATTCCAACTCGCGCCTGATGGACCCGCAGATCGTGGGCGAGGAGCATTACCAGGTCGCGCGCGACGTGCAGGGGATCCTTCAGCGATACAAGTCGCTTCAGGACATCATCGCCATTCTCGGGATGGACGAGCTTTCGGAAGAGGACAAGCTGACCGTGGCCCGCGCCCGCAAGATCCAGCGATTCCTGTCGCAGCCCTTCGACGTGGCCAAGGTATTCACCGGCTCGGACGGCATCCAGGTGCCGCTCGAGGAAACCATCCGCTCGTTCAAGGCGGTTGTCGCCGGCGAATACGACCACCTCCCCGAAGGGGCCTTCTACATGGTTGGCGGCATCGAAGACGTGATCGCCAAGGCCGAGCGCATGGCCGCTGCCGCCGCCTGAGCCAATGCGGCGGGCCAGCGGCCCGCCCCACACCCGTAAAGGAGGCCTGAATGGCTGAGACAGTGCAATTCGATCTGGTGAGCCCCGAGCGTCGTCTCGCCTCGGTCGCCGCGCGCGAGGTCCAGATTCCGGGGGCCGAGGGCGACCTGACGGCCATGGCCGATCACGCCCCGCTCATCACCACGCTGCGGCCCGGCATTGTCCGGGTCACGGCGGATGGCGGCGCGCAGGAATTTGTCGTCACCGGCGGCTTTGCCGAGATCAATGGCGAGGGCGTTTCGGTCCTGGCCGAACGCGCCGTGCCCCGCGCCGACATGACCGCCGAGACCCTCAAGGCGATGGTGGACGAGGCGACCGACCGTCTGACGCAGGCCCGCGAGAGCCAGTCCGGCGAGGCGGGCATCGTTGACGATGCAGCCAAGCTGCTGGCCGACATGATGGCCATGGGCGATGTGATCGGCCTTTCGGCGCGCTGACCCTTGCACCATTGACACCCGGAGGGCCGCCGCGCGCGGCCCTTTTCATTTTTCGTTTCCATTTTCGCCGGGAGTCTCTATGACCCTAGGCCACTCATCGAAGAGGCCACCATGCGGGTTTTTCTCAGAGAGGCGATCGGCATCGCGCAGGGCGATTTGGCCCTGTTCAGCGATTTTGCCCATGGCGGCGATATGTGGACGGGCGAGGGCGCGCGCGAGCGGCGCGAGCATATCGCCTTCTCTCCCGCCTTTCGCAGCGCGCCCGTCGTGCATGTGGCGTTCTCGCTCTGGGACACCGACAGCGCCACCAATGCCCGCATGGATATCAGCGCCGCGAACGTGACCCCCGATGGCTTTGAGGTGGTATTCCGCACCTGGGGCGATACCCGCGTGGCGCGTGTGCGGGCGCGCTGGCTGGCGATCGGTGCGGCGTATCACCCGGATGACTGGCAGGGGATCGGCTGAGCCCGCTCAGGACCGGCGCAACAGCGCCAGAAGCTGCTGCGAGGGCAACCCGTCCTGCGCCACGCCGACCGAAGCCTGAAACGCACGGATGGCGTTGACGGTATTCGGCCCCATGATCCCGTCGATCTTTTCCACACTGTAGCCCTTTCGCTGCAACAGGCGCTGCATCTCCATGCGCTCGCCAAAGCTGAGCGCATCGTAGCCGCGCGGCCACTTGCCTTGTATCTCCGGCCCGCCGCCGATCCGGTCCGAGAGGTGCCCCACCCCGAGCGCATAGGCGTCGGAATTGTTGTAGCGCTTGATCACGTCGAAATTGGCAAAGACCATGAAGGACGGCCCCGACGGGCCCGCAGGCTGAAATATCCGTGCCGAGCCATGATCGCGCACCGCCCGCCCGTCAAGCCCGACAACGCCGCGCGCCGCCCAATCCGAGGGCATCCGCTTCGCGTCGCCAAAGGTCGCCCCGGGCGGCACCCGCACCTCGACGCCCCAGGGCATCCCCTTGCGCCAGCCAAACCGCTTGAGATAGGCGGCGGTGGAGGCGAGCGCGTCGGTGGGATCGTCCGACCAGATGTCGCGCTTGCCGTCGCCGGTGAAATCCACCGCATAGGCCAGATAAGAGGTCGGCATGAACTGGGTATGCCCCATCGCCCCGGCCCAGGAGCCGGTCATGTTTTGAGGCGTCACATCGCCCGACTGCAGGATTTGCAGCGCGGCGATGAGCTGTTTCTCGAAAAACGCCCCGCGCCGCCCGTCAAAGGCCAGCGTCGCCATGGACTGCACCAGCGGCAGATCGCCCAGCCGCTCGCCATAGGTGCTCTCCATCCCCCAGACGGCCGTGACCACCTCCTTTTCGACGCCGTAATGCGCCTCGATTCGGTCCAGCACGCGGCGGTGTCGGCGCAGCGCGTTTTGCCCGTTCTCGACCCGCACGGGCGAGGCGGCACTGTCGAGATAATCCCAGATCTCGCGCTTGAATTCGGATTGGTTGCGGTCCTTGGCCACCACCTCGGGGTCATAGCGCACGCCCTGAAAGGCGCGGTCGAACACGCGCGCGCTGATCCCCTGCGCCAGCGCGCGGCCCCGGAACCCGGCAATCCAGCGGTCAAAGCCCGCGTGCCCGCTGGCCAGCATCACCCGGGCCGCGCCCTCGGGGCGCGCCTGCGGGCGCAGGCTGCGCACCGGCACATCGGCCGAGACCATCGCAGACACCGGCACCAGCCCCGCGCCGGGCCGCACCTGCGGGCGGATCGATTCCGTCACCGTGGCCTGCGCCGCGCCGCCGATAATGAGAAAAAGCCCCGTAAGCCCGATCAGTCCTGCCCGCATTGCCCTGCCTCCGCTTGCCGGTCATTTGCGCCATGATAGCGCGATTGTTCCCGTTTCGAAAGCAATCCCGCCCGCGCCGGAATTATCTTTGCCCCGCTCTTGAACCGGGGGCAGGCCGCGCGCCATATCATGCGATACCGCGCCCGAGGGGAACGCGGCCCATCAAGGGGACAGAGGTGGATATCCTATACATTCTGGGCGGATTGGCCGGTCTGGTGATCGGCGGGGACCTGCTGGTGCGCGGCGCGGTGACGCTGGCGCGGGGCTTTGGCATCTCACCGCTCATCATCGGGCTGACGTTGGTGGGATTCGGCACCTCGACGCCGGAACTGGTGACAAGCCTTCAGGCGGCCCTTGCCGGTTCTCCCGGTATCGCGGTCGGCAATATCGTTGGCAGCAATATCGGCAATATACTGCTCATCCTTGGGCTGGCCGCGCTGATTGCGCCGGTGGCGGTGGCCCCCGAGGCGCTGCGCCGCGACGGGGTTGTGATGCTTGCCGCAACGCTCGGCTTTGTCGCCGTGGCCCTCTCGGGCGGGATCGGGCGCGGGGTTGGCGCGGGGTTTGTCGGGGCGCTGGTGGCCTATCTGCTGGCCACGGTTCTGATCGAGCGCCGCCGCCAGAGTGCCGCCGCCGCGATGTATGCGCACGAGGCCGAGATCGTGCCCGAACAGTCACCCGGCACGGCGCGCGCGGCGCTCTTGCTGCTTGGCGGCCTGATAGCCACGCTGGTTGGCGCAAGGTTTCTCGTCATGGGCGCGATCGAGCTGGCCGCGCGGCTGGGCATGTCCGAGGCGGTGATCGGCCTGACCATCGTCGCCATCGGCACCTCCATGCCAGAGCTTGTCACCTCGGTCATTGCCGCGCGCAAGGGCCATGGCGACGTGGCCTTTGGCAACATCGTCGGCAGCAACATCTTCAACATCCTCGGGATTCTGGGGGTGACGGCGCTGGTTCACCCGCTCGACGTGCCGCCGAGCATCGCCGCGCTCGACATCTGGGTGATGCTGGGCGCTACGGTTGCGATGCTGGTGCTTGCGCGCACCGGCTGGCGGGTCGGGCGACGCGAGGGGGCGGCGATGGTGCTGGCCTATCTGGCCTATATGGCGGTGCTGCTGGCGGCAGTGTAAGCGTCACACGCGCTTGCGCGCCGCCTTGCGCTTGAGCTTGGCGGCCTTGGCGCGGGCGGTGGCAAGCTTGCGCCGGGGCGGTTTGCCGCGCGCGGTCTTCGGGCCGCGCGGCACATGCACGCCCTCAAGCTCGATCAGATCGAACGCCAGCCCGCCCGAGACAGGCGCGGCCTCGGCCAGCCGCACCGTCGCCCGCTGGCCAAGCGCGATCACGCGGCCCGTCTCGGCCCCCATGAGCGTGCCATTATTATGGTCGAAGTGGAAATATTCGTGCCCCAGAGCGCGCATCGGGATGAGGCCGTCCGCCCCGGTCTCGTCGAGCTTGACGAAGACGCCAAACCGCGCGATGCCGCTGATCCGGCCTGGGAACTCCTCGCCCAGACGCTCCGCAAGGAAGGCAGCGAGGTAGCGGTCATTGGTGTCGCGCTCGGCCATCATCGAGCGGCGCTCGGTGTCGGAGATATGCTGCGCGGTCTGCTCCAGCCGCTCGACTTCCTCGGCGCTCAGCCCGTCCTTGCCCCAGCCATGGGCGGCGATGAGCGCGCGATGCACCACCAGGTCGGCATAGCGCCGAATGGGCGAAGTGAAATGCGCATAGGCCCTGAGCGCGAGGCCGAAATGGCCCAGGTTCTGCGGCGCGTAATAGGCCTGCGTCATCGCGCGCAGGGTGGACATGTTGATGATCTCGGCGTGGTCGGTGCCGCGCGCGGCATGGAGCAGCGCGTTGAGATGCGCGGTGCGCAGCACCTGCCCCCTGGCAAGCACCAGCCCTGCCGCCTGCGCCACCTCGCGCAGCGCGTCTAGCTTTTCCGGGCCCGGCTCTTCATGCACCCGGAACAGCAGCGGCATTTGCCGCGCGATCAGCGTTTCGGCGGCGGCGACATTGGCAAGCACCATGCAATCCTCGATCAGCCGATGCGCGTCGAGCCGCTCGGCATAGCGCACCGACGTCACCTTGCCTGCATCGCTGAGGATCACCTTGCGCTCGGGCAAATCCAGATCGAGCGGCGCGCGGCGCTTGCGCGCCGCCGACAGGGCGGCATGGGCGGCATAGAGCGGGCGAATCACCGTCTCAAGCAGCGGCCCGGCCTTGTCGCAGGGCGCGCCGTCCATCGCCGCCTGCACCTGCTCATAGGTCAGCGACGCGGCCGAGCGCATCAGCCCGCGCACAAAGCGATGCCCGGTCTTGTTGCCCTCGGCGTCGATGGTCATGCGCACCGCAATGCACGGGCGCGGCACGCCCTCGTGCAACGAGCACAGATCGCCCGACAGCCGGTCGGGCAGCATCGGCACCACCCGGTCGGGGAAATAGCTTGAATTGCCGCGCTTGCGGGCCTCGGCATCGAGCGCCGCGCCGGGGCGCACATAATGCGCCACATCGGCGATGGCGACCCAGATCACATGGCCGCCGGGATTGGCCGGGTCGTCATCGGCATGGGCGTAAACCGCGTCATCATGGTCGCGCGCATCCCACGGGTCGATGGTGATGAGCGGCAGCTCGCGCAGATCCTCGCGGCCCTTGAGACCGGCGGGTTTCATCGCATCGGCCGCAGCGATCGCCGCGTCGGGGAATTCATCCGGGATGCCATGCTGGTGGATGGCGATGAGCGAGACCGCCCTGGGCGCCGAGGGATCGCCCAGCCGATCGAGCACCCGCGCGCGCGGCAGCCCCATCCGGCCGGCGGGCCCGGCCTGTTCGCCCTCGACCAGTTCGCCATCCTGCGCGCCGCCGGTGGCATCGGCGGCCACCAGCCATTCGCGCGCCTCGCCCTTGTCGATAGGCAGGATGCGCCCGCCCTCGGTGCTCTTGCGGAAGATGCCCAGCACCTTGCGCGGGTTGGTGCCAATGCGCCGAATCAGCCGCGCCTCGTAATGATGTGCCTCGCCGCGCACCTCCTGCAATCTGGCAAGGATGCGGTCGCCTGTCGCCATGGCCGGATCGGCGGCGCGCGGCAGCACCAGCACGACCGGCTCCACCCCCTCGCCATGCCATTCGAGCGGGCGCGCCAGCAATTCGCCATCGGGCGTCTGGCCGGAAATCTGCAACACGCTCACCGGCGGCAGGCGCTCGGGGTCGCGGTAGGTCTTCTTGCGCTTTTCCAGATGGCCTTCGGATTCTAGCTCGCGCAGCACGCGCTTGAGGTCGATTCGCGCCGCGCCCTTGATGCCAAAGGCCCTGGCAATGTCGCGTTTCGAGGTGAGGGTCGGGTGGTCGGAAATCCATTGCAGGATCTCCGCCTTGGAGGGCAGCTGGCTCATGTGCCTCGCCTAACATGCCACGCGCGCGGCGTCATCCGTGAAAACTGCGGGCGGGCGCAGCCCGGTCTGCCTCGCCCCGCCGGCGGGCGCTACTCCGCCGCGATCGTCTGCACCCGCCGCTCCCGCGGGAAAGGCACCAGCCGCCCGCGCTCTTCATCCCAGAGCCTGAGGGTAAAGCTGCGCAAGGCTTCCGGCCAGCGGATCGGCTCGTGGCTTTTGAGGTGGTCAGGCAGATCGTTCTGGCAGCGGCGCAGGTTGTAGGACGGAATGGACGGGTTGTAGTGATGCAGGTCGTGATAGGCGATGTTGCCAGAGCCAAGATCCCACCACCAGCCGAGATCGAGCGAACTTGACCCCACCAGCGTCGCCTTGCGGAAATCCAGATCGGGCTTGCGGTCCCAGTAGGTCTCTTCGAAATTGTGCTGGAGATAGACCAGAAACACGCCGATGATCCCGCCCAGGACCGCGCTTGCCAGCAACAGCACCACCCCGCTTGCACCGAAAACCGCCCAGATCGCCACCAGATAGGCCCCGAGTGCAAGGTTGTGCGCGATCACGCCGACCCATCCGACCAGGCCGGTGTTGCGCGGCCAGCGATAGGCAAGAAAGTAGGTGAAAACCGCACCGATGGGCAACATGATGAACGGGTTGCGATAAAGCCGATACCACAGCCGCCTGTGCCATGGCGCCGCCTGCCATTCGCGCAGGGTCATGGTATAAATTTCGGTCGTCTCGCGGTGATCGAGATTGCCGAGATAGGCATGATGCTGATTGTGATTGTATTGCATCACCCGGTAGGGCGTGAACGAAAACAGCGACAGGACGTGGCCCGCCGCATCGTTGAGCCAGCGGGTCGCAAACAGCGAATGATGCCCGCAATCGTGCTGGAGCACATAAAGCCGCACCCCGGCAAAGGCGAGCAGCACGGCGCAGGGCGCCACCACGAGCCATTGTCCCGCCGCCGCCGCCCGCGCGCCAAGCCCGAGCGCCGCGCCATAGACCGCCAACGTGCCCAGAAAGGACAGCGCGCCTCGCAGGTTGCTTTTCCTCGTATAGGGTTTGAGAAAAGCGCGCAGTTCCGCGGTCATGTCGCGTGCCGTTGCTGTATCGCTTGCGGTCATTGTCCCCTCCATCCTTGGGCGAAACCGAACCGAGATCACGTCATGCGCCCGATCCTAGCGAAAACCATCACAAGATGCACGTCCTTCGATCAACGCGATATTTCCTATGCCGCCTCTGCCGCCGCTGCCCGGATGCGCCCGATCATCGCGCGCAGCCCGTTGGAGCGTTGCGCCGAGAGATGCTCGTCAAGCCCGAGCCGGGCGAGTTCGGCCTGTGCATCGACGCGGCCAACCTCGGCCACCGGCACGCCGTTGTAGAGCGCGCGCAGGATCGCGATAAGGCCGCGCACGATCAATGCGTCGCTGTCGCCGTCGAAGTGGAATCGCCCGCCCTCGATGCGCGGATGCAACCAGACCTGGCTGGCGCAGCCCTCCACCTTGGTGGCGGGCACCTTGAGCGCGTCGTCGAGCGGGGCCATGTCGCGCCCCTTCTCGATCACGTAGCGATAGCGGTCCTCCCAGTCGTCGAGAAACTCGAAATCCGCCACGATCTCCTCGAAGGCTTCGCTCGCCATGCCGCTCTCCCGCTGTGTCGGACAAGACCTAAGGCCGCGGTTGCCGCAGGTCCAGCCCTCGCTTGCATCTTTCCAACCGCGCGCCAATCGGTTAGGCAAGTCGTGGATGGTGATGAGGGCATCAGGCATGAAGCGACGGGTTTTTCTTGGGCTTGCGGCCGCGGGCGCGCTGGCGGGCTGTGGCGCGCGCCGGCGGACGCGGCGTGCGGCGCGGGCCGATGCCGAGAACACCAACCCCCTGATCCCCGAACGGGACGAAGAGGGGGGCCTGTTCCAGTCCATCCAGGAGCGCCGCCGCGACGCGCCCTACGAGGGCACGCCGGTTGCCGCCATCACCAACGCCGAGATCAAGCCCGCCTCGGGCGGTGTCATCCTCCGGGTCGAGGGACTGACTTTGCGTCAGGAGGCGTTCGACGTGCGCCTCATCCCCGAGCACCCTCAGGGCGAGCCGGTCAACGGGGTGATCAGCTACGAACTGCGCGCCGAACAGCCCGAAGACGCCCCCCAGGGGCCCGAGCGCGCGCGGCAGGTTCTGGCGGCGGTGTTCATCTCGCGCAAGAAGCTCGGGGCGGCGCGCGAAATCCGCGTGCGCGGCGCGCAGAACGAGCGCATCATCCGCCTCTGACGGTCAGAGCGGCACCGCCTCGACCGTCTCGCCGCGCACCACCAGCCCGATCTCGCCCGCGCAAAGCCGGAGCGCATCGGCCCCGAACACATCGTGCCGCCAGCCCGAGAGCGCGGGCACGTCGCGCCCGCCCGCGGCCAGACGATCCAGATCGGCGGCGCTGGCAATCAGCCTTGCGGCCACGCCAGAGGTCTCGCTGCGCGCCTTGAGCAGCACCCGCAGCATATCGGCCAGCGCCGGATTGAGCGGGGCCCTGGCCTCTGCCTCGACATGTGGCATCGCCTCGGGCAGACAGGCCAGCCCCGCCTTGACGGCGGCGATGATGCCCTCTGCGATCTCGCCCTTGCGCGCCTCGCGCAGCAGCAACCGCGAGCGCGCCAGATCCTCAGGCGTCTGCGGCTTGGTCGCCGCCAACTCGAGCATGGCATCATCCTTGAACACGCGACTGCGCGGCACGTCGCGCGCCTGCGCATAGGTCTCGCGGAAGCGCGCCAGCTCTCGCAGGATGGCAAGGAATTTGGGCGCAGAGTTGCGGGTCTTGATGCGCCGCCATGCCTCGTCGGGGTCGGTGCGATAGGTCTCGGGGTTGGTCAGCACGGCCATTTCCTCGACCACCCATTTCCCGCGGCCCGAAGTCGCGATCTTGCGGGCAAGGAATTCGTAGATCTGGCGCAGATGCGTCACATCGGCCAGCGCATAGACCATCTGCGCCTCGGTGAGCGGACGGCGCGACCAGTCCGTGAACCGGGAGCTTTTGTCCACCGTGGCCTTGGCGATACGCTTGACCAGCGTCTCGTAACCCGCCTGCTCGCCGAAACCGCAGACCATCGCCGCCACCTGCGTATCGAATAGCGGCGCCGGTATCACGCCCGCATCCACCTGGAATATCTCCAGATCCTGCCGCGCGGCATGGAACACCTTGACCACGGACGGATCGCGGAACAGCTCGTAAAGCGGCTCCAGCGACAGAGCAGCGCCGCCCGCGACCGGATCGACCAGCACCGCGCCCTCGTCGCCCTTGCCCGGCATGGCCAACTGCACAAGGCAGAGCCGGGAGTAATACGTTCGCTCGCGCAGGAACTCGGTATCGACGGTGACATAATCGTGCCCGCGCGCCGCCGTGCAAAAGGCGGCGAGGGCCTCGGTGGTGGTGATGATCTGCATACCTGCTCTTTGACTTGTTCCGGCGCTATCGCCTCGTGGCACATATAGTCGAGTTGCGGCGCGATGCAAAGAACCCTGCCGATCAGAGCGTGGCGCGCATGAGATGCAGCGCCAGCGCCGCGATCACCAGCCCCGCGCCGATCTCAAGTGCCGTGAGCGCGCGCGCAAGGCCCCGGCCCTCGGTCGTCGCCAGCCGCGCCAGCGCCCCCTCGCGCAGCGTGACCGAGGCAAGCGCCACGGCAAGCGTCACGCTTGCCGTGCCCAGCCCCATGGCAAAGGTGCCAAGGATGCCCGCGATCTCGATCCCCTTGCGCCAGGTCAGAATCAGCAGCGAGAAGAAATCGTCTTAGGTCCAGGTCACCTCGACGCCCGTCAGGTAGCCCGCGCCGTCATCGACGAAATCGAGCGCCACATAGACAAAGACATGCGGATGCGCCTGCGCCCAGGACACGGGCAGCGCGGCGATGAGGGCGGCAAGGGCGAGGCGTTTCATGCGCCCACAGATAGGCCACCCGGCCCCGCCCCGCAAGCGCGGGCCGCGCTCGGCAAGGATCGGCGCGGATCAGAGCGCCAGATCGTCGCGGTGGATGAGCGGGCCGCGCGACGGATAGCCGAGCGCGGCCTCGATCTGATCCGAGCGCAGCCTTGCGATCCGCGCCGCATCGCCGGCATCGTAACGGGTCAGGCCCTGCCCCAGCACGCGCCCCCGCTCATCGGCGACCTCCACCGGATCGCCGCGCCCGAAAGCGCCCGACACCGCGCTCACCCCCGCCGACAGCAGGCTGCTGCCCGAGGCCAGCGCCCGCACGGCACCCGCGTCGATGGTCACCCGGCCCCGTGGCTTCATCGCCGCGATCCAGGCCTTGCGCTTTTGCTGCGGGTCGCCCTGGGCTGCGAACCATGTGGCGCGCGCGCCCTCGGCCAGTGCGCGCACCGGGTGCATCCGGTCGCCGCGCGTGATCGCCATGGCACAGCCGCCCGCGGTGGCGGTGCGCGCGGCCATCACCTTGGTCTTCATCCCGCCCTTGGACAGGCCCGAGCCGGCATCGCCTGCCATCGCCTCGATCTCGGGGGTGATCGCTGTCACCCTGGCGAGGTGACGCGCGCCCGGATCGGTCTGCGGGTTGGCGGTATAAAGCCCGTCCACATCCGACAGGAGAATGAGCAGATCCGCCCCCGCCGTCACCGCCACCTGCGCGGCCAGCCGGTCATTGTCGCCATAGCGGATCTCGTCGGTGGCCACGGTGTCGTTCTCGTTGACGACGGGCACCGCACCGAGACGCAGAAGCTGCTCCATCGTGGCGCGGGAATTGAGATAGCGGCGGCGGTCCTCGCTGTCCTCGAGCGTCACCAGCACCTGCGCCGCCTGAAGCCCGTAGCGCGCCAGCGCCGCCTCGTAGGCGCCCGCCAGCTTGATCTGCCCGACCGCCGCCGCCGCCTGACTCTGTTCGAGCGAGAGCGCGCTCGCGGGCAGGCCAAGCACACCCCGGCCAAGTGCTATCGAGCCGGACGACACAAGGATCACATCCGCGCCGCGCGCGCGCAGCCCCGCCACATCCTCGGCCAGCGAGGCGAGCCAGTTGGCGCGCAAGGCCCCCGTGGCGCGGTCCACCAGCAGCGCCGAGCCGATCTTGACCACCACCCGGCGCGCATCGTTCAGGGTTGCCACGGGGCTTCCTCCGGGGCGGTCCTTTCGCACAGGCGGTTCGCGTCGATGCGCCCGCGCAGGGCGCGCAGCACCTCGGTCACGCCCTCGCCGGAAATCGCCGACATGAGCATCACCGGCCCGCCGCTCGCCGCCTGCAACTCGTCGCGCAAAAAGGCGCGTTCCTCCTCGTCGAGCGTGTCGATCTTGCTCAGCACGGTGAGGCGCGGCTTGTCCGAAAGCCCCGCGCCATAGGCGCCGATTTCCTCGATGATGGTGTGATAATCCGCCACCGGATCGCCCGCGGAGCCATCGACCAGATGCAACAGCACCGCGCACCGCTCCACATGGCCAAGAAACAGATCGCCCAGGCCCCGCCCCTCGGACGCGCCCTCGATCAGCCCCGGAATATCGGCCACGACGAATTCCACGTTATCCACCCCCACCACGCCCAGATTGGGATGCAACGTGGTAAAGGGATAATCCGCGACCTTGGGCCGCGCGTTCGAGGTAGCGGCAAGAAAGGTCGATTTCCCGGCATTGGGCAGGCCCAGAAGCCCGACATCGGCAATCAGCTTGAGCCGCAGCCAGATCGTGCGCTCCACCCCCTCCTGACCGGGATTGGCGCGGCGCGGGGCCTGGTTGGTCGAGGTCTTGAAGCGCAGGTTGCCCCAGCCGCCATTGCCGCCATGGGCCAACTCAATGCGCTGGCCCACCCCGGTCATGTCGGCGATCACCGTTTCCTCATCCTCGTCGAGGATCTCCGTGCCGACGGGCACACGCAGCACGATATCGGACCCGCTCGCCCCGGTCTTCTGTCGGCCCATGCCGGGACGGCCGTTATCGGCAAAGAAATGCTGCTGATAGCGAAAGTCGATCAGCGTGTTGAGCCCGTCCACCGCCACGGCCCAGACCGAGCCGCCATTCCCGCCATCGCCGCCATCGGGGCCGCCGAACTCGATGAATTTCTCGCGGCGAAAGGCCACGCAGCCTGCGCCGCCCGCGCCCGAGCGGATATACACCTTGGCGAGATCGAGGAATTTCATCGTCCGTCCTTCCGGCGGCGAGGCCCTGCGCGGGGCCTCAGCGCATCTTGCGGCTATAGGTCCAGGTGGGCACGTTCGCGCCGCGCGCCACCGAATGGGTTTCGGCATCTCCAAGATACTGAAAGCCGCAATTCGTCAAGACCCGCGCCGAGGCCGGGTTGTCCTGAAACACGCTGGCGAAGATGGTGCGCGCATCATGCGGGTTGGCCGCGATCAGCGCCTCCACCGCGGCCGAGGCAACGCCCGTGTTCCAGAAGGCGGGCGCCACCCAATAGGCGATCTCGGACTGGTCGGCATCCACGCGGGTCAGGCTGACAAGGCCCATGACCTCGGCCCCGCCGATTTTGGTCGCGTCGATCGCCCAGACATCCTCGGATCGGCACTCGGCCTGCGCGCGCGCAACGAGCGCCTCGGCGGCGCCGGGCGGATAGGGATGCGGGATCGTGGCGGTGGCACGCGCCACGCGGATATCGCCCGCGTTCAGCGCGATCAGCCCCGCATCCGACGCCCGTAGCGGGCGCAGGTCAAAGCGGTCGGTCTCGATCGCCGGCTGGGTGGTGATGGTCTCGTATTTCATGCGCTCCTCCTTCGCATGACGGGGGTCTTTTCCCAAGATGGGGGCGATCGCGGGGGGCAACAAGCGCGACACGATGTTCCCACACCGCAACGTGACGCGGATTTGACCGGTTGACACAAAACGAACGAGGGGACCGGCCCGTGCCGATCCCCTCATGTGTCGAAACCTTCGAGGTCGGCTTACTCGGCGGCCTCCGCCACGGGCAGGACCGAAATGAAGGTGCGGCCCTTGAGGCCCTTGTGGAAGGTGACGGCGCCTTCGGTCACGGCAAAGAGCGTGTGATCCTTGCCCTGCCCCACGCCATCGCCCGGCCAGAACTTGTTGCCGCGCTGACGCACGATGATGTTGCCGGGAATCACCGCCTCGCCGCCATATTTCTTGACGCCAAGGCGACGGCCCGCCGAGTCGCGACCGTTGCGGGACGAACCGCCTGCTTTCTTGTGTGCCATCTCGTCTCTCCTTAGCCCTTGGCCAGATCCCTGGCCTGGTCGATCCAGCCCTCACGCTCGATCCGGCCCTTGAAATTCAGCTTTTCGTTGAAGGTCGCCACGTCCTCGGGGGTCCAGGCGGCGATCTGCGCAAAGCTGGTCACACCCGAGGTGTGCAGCTTCTTCTCGAGCGCGGGGCCAACGCCGGACAGCCGCTTGAGATCGTCGCTGCGGGCCGGGGCCGAAACGGCACTACGCACCGACCCGGTGCCGATCGCGACCTTGACGCCCGTCGCCTCTGCGCCGCTGGCGAGGATATCGGTCACGCGCACGAGCGTCAGCTTCTGGCGGTGGCCACGGGTGCGCTGCGAGCCGTGCTTGCGGCGGCGCTTGACAAAGCTGATGACCTTGTCGCCCTTGACCTGATCGACCACCTCGGCCTGCACGGCTGCGCCCGCGACAAGCGGCGCGCCGATGACAAGGCTCTCGCCGCCAAGCATCAGAACCTCGTTGAACTGCACTTTCTCGCCGGCATCGGCCGCAAGCCGTTCCACCCGCAGCACATCGCCGGGCTGGACCTTATATTGCTTGCCGCCGGTCTTGAGGACCGCAAACATGGGCATTTCCTTTCGCTTCCGCGTCCTGCGGTCCCCGCGTCTGCGGGTGTTTGCAGCCCCTTGGCCACCTCGGACAGCGCACCCCTCGGGGGTGTCATTCAAATACGAAACCGGCGAGCCTTCCCGCCGGTTCGTGGGCATATGCGTCACCGGCGGCGCAGAGTCAAGCCATTCCCGCCGATCCCCGCTCACAAGCCCGGCACACGCAGCGATCCCGGCGGGCGGATCAGCCCCGCAGCGCCGAGATGCCCAGCGCCCCCTGCGCCAGAAGCAGCGCCTGAAGCTGATTCGTGCCTTCGGCAATCGTCAGGTGGCGCACGTCGCGATAGTAACGCTCGACCGGGAAGTCGCGGGTATAGCCCGCCCCGCCATGCACCTGAAGCGCGGTTTCGCAGACCCTGAGCGCCGTGTCGGAGTTGTGGCGCTTGGCCATCGAGCAGGCGCGGCCACGATCCGGCGCGCCCCGGTCGAGCGCATCGGCCGCCCGGCAGGCCAGCAGCCGCGAGGTTTCCACGCCCGTCATCATGTCGGCGATCATCTGCTGGACCAGTTGAAAGCCACCGATCTTGCGGCCGAACTGTTCCCGTTCACCCGCATAGCGCAGCGCCGCCTCATAGGCGGCGATCGACAGCCCAAGGCAGGTGAAGGACACAAAGCAGCGGCCCACGTTGAGATAATGCTTGGCGATGGCAAAGGCCTCGCCCTCGGTGCCGATCAGGTGGTCGGCCGGCAGCGCCACGTCCTCGAACAACAGCTCGCCCAGCGGGCAGGCGTTCATGCCCATGCTGCGCACCTCGCGCGCCGAAAATCCCGGCGCGCCGGCCTCGACCACGAAGGCCGAGACGCCTGCCGCCTCGCCCTCTCCCGAACGGGCGAACACCACGCCAAGATCGGCCCCCGGTCCGTTCGAGATATAAAGCTTGCGCCCGTTCAGCCGCCAGCCGTCGCCATCGCGCCGCGCCCGCGTCTCGACATTGCTGGCGTCAGACCCGACATTGGGTTCGGTCAGCGCGAAGAAGGCCGTCTTGCGGCCCGAGACCAGATCGCCCAGCCATTTTTGCTGCTGCTCCGGCGTGCCGCGCTGTGCGATGATCATCAGGACCAGGTTCGAGGTGCTGACGATGCTGCGCAGTGACGGCCAGACCTGCGACAACTCGCACAAAAGCGTACAATAGGTGAGGTAGTCGAGCCCCGCGCCGCCCTGCGCCTCGGGGAGCAGGCCGCCGAGCAGGCCGAACTCTCCCATCTTCTGCAACACTTCGGGCGGCGGCGGGCGGTGGGCATCCTCATGCGCCTCGACCATAGGTGCCACCTCGGCGTCGAGATACCTCCGAAAGCTCCGCCGCGCGGTTTCCTGCCAGTCGTCCAGTTCGAACTGCATCGGCCCTCACTCCGTCTCTTGGGCTTGCCCCAGTATCTCGGCCTGATGCTCGCCCACTGCCGGGACATGGCCCGCCGGCTCGCCCATTCCCGCCATCGGCACCGGAAAGGCGATCACCTGCGCCTCACCCACCGCGCGCACCACGCCGCGCGATTTCAGATGCGGGTCGCGGGCCAGATCGTCCAGCGCGTTGACCGGGGCAAAAGGCACGTCTTCGGCCTCGAAGACCTGCGCCCAAAGCGCATAGGGGCGCGCGGCGATCAGCGGGGTCAGCGCGGCGCGGATGTCGTCTGTGCGGGCCGTGCGCGCGGCGAAATCGTCGAGCGCGGGGTCGTCGAATCCCGTCATCCCCGTGGCGCGGATCAGCCGGCGGAAGAAATGCGTCTCGATCGCGCCGATGGTGATGTATTTGCCGTCGGCGGTCTCGAAGATGCCATAGGCGGCCCGGCGCAGGATGTCGGCCTTTGTGACCTCGCGCCCGGCGCGGCGTCCGGCGTCCCACACCCCATAGCGCGGGGCAACCCAACTGGCCAGCGCATCGGTGATCGCCACGTCGAGATACTGGCCCCGCCCGGTGGCATCGCGCGCGCGCAAGGCGGCAAGGATGGTGATGATCGCATACATGGCCGCCGAAAGATCGCCGATCGGCACGCCGGTGGTATAGTCGGGCGGCCCGTCGGGCGCGCCCGAGATCGCAGCCGCGCCCGCCATCGCCGCATAGTTCAGATCATGCCCCGGCCAGTCGCGCGCCGGCCCGGTCTGGCCATAGCCGCTGACCGAGCAATAGACGAGGCCGGGATTGATCGCGCAAAGCGTCTCGTAGTCGATCCCCAGCCGCGCGGTCACGCCGGGGCGGTAGCCCTCGATCACCACATCGGCGCGCTTGGCCAGCCCGAGGAAGGCGGCGCGGTCGGCCTCAGCCTTGAGGTTCAGGACGATGCTCTTCTTGCCGCGGTTCACCGCCGCGAAAAGGCCGGGGAACATGGCGCGCGCGGCATCGCCCGCGGGACGCTCGACCTTGATGACCTCGGCACCCATCTCGGCCAGTTGCTGCGTGGCGTAAGGACCGGGTAGAAGCTCGGTCAGATCGAGGATGCGAAGCCCCGAAAGCGGTGCGGTGCCAGTCATTTCTCTTCTCCGGTCATTTTTCATCTCCCTTGATGCCTGCGCGGGCAGGATCCGCGATCCCCGCGCGTTCGGCCGAATCGTCCTGCGCCAGGATCATGTCCCAGATCTTCTGGCCCTGCGGATTTTCGAGTTCTTCCATCAGATGCGCCAGAAGCCCCGCCGACCGCCCGATCAGCGCGAAGGCCCGCGCCCAGATCGGCGCAAGCCCCATGTCCGATACGGTGGCCCCGACCGCGCCGGCGGCGTTGATAGGCAGCAGGCGGCCATATTCCTCGCGCGCGGCGGCCTCGACCGCCACCATGAAGCGCCAGTGCCGCCCGTCGAACCCGTTCTCGCCGGCAATGCGGCGCAGGACCGGCGTGCGCGGATCGCCCGCCACATGGATCGGATGGCCGAGGCCCGGCACGATGCGGCGCGCGGCGCGAAAGGCGCGCACCACCTCACGCGCGCGGGCGGCAAAGGCGGCCTCGTCGTCGCTGTCGGTCAGCCCGCCGATCTCGTCGCGGGTGAAGGCGGCGGCGTTCTGCATGGTGCCGAGAAAATGGTTCCCCGCGCCCAGCAGACCCGCAGCCACCGCCCCCTGAAGCGATTCCGGCGCGCCGAGAATGGTCATCCGCGCGGCGATGGCGCTCGGGGTAAGGCCGTGATCGGTGGCGGTGACGATGATCGCGTTGGTCATCGCGCGGGTGGCGGCGTCGGGCTCCCTCCCGGTGGCGGTGAAAAAGATCATGTCGATGAAATCCATCTTGCCGAGGATGTCATCGGCCAGGTCGCGCCCCCGCACGAAGATGCGGTCGCGGGTGGTAAAGCCTATCTCGGTCCTGATCGTCATTGCCTTGCCTTTCCTTGCCTGTCGGGCACATCGCGCAGGATCACCGCGTCGAGAACCACAGCCCCCGCCGGACCGGCGCGCACCGGGTTGAGGTCCATCTCGGCGATGTCGCCGCGCGCGCCCAGGGCGGCCACCGTCACCAGCAGATCGGCCAGCGCGTCCAGATCGGCGCCGGGGCGGCCGCGCAGCGGGCCCAGCAGCGCGCGGCCGCGGATCTCGTCGATCATCGCCCGCGCCTCGGCCCGCCCGAAAGGCGCGGCACGATGGGTCACGTCACCCAGCGCCTCGACCATCACACCGCCAAGGCCAAAGCTCACCACCGGGCCAAAGACCGGATCGCGGTGCAGGCCCGCCATCACCTCGACCCCCGGTCCCTGCTCCATGCGTTCGACGAGGGCACGCTCAAGCCCGTGCCCCTGCCGGGCAAGCGCCGCTGCCATCGCCTCCCATGCAGACGCCAGCGCATCCGCATCGGCCAGCCCGATCGCCACGGCCCCGGCCTCGGTCTTGTGCAGAAGTCCGGGCACCAGCGCCTTGAGCACCACCGGAAAGCCGATCTCGCGCGCCGCGCCCTGTGCCGCGTCGGCGCTGGCCACGACCCGGCCTTCGGGCACCGTCAGGCCAAGGGCGGCCAGCGCCGCCTTGGCCTGCGCCTCGTCCAGATCGCCGGGGGGAAGTTCGGGCAGGGCCGGGGCCGCCGCCTCCGAAAGCTGCCAGCCGCCGCGCCAGATCAGCCGCCCGAGCGCCGTCACCGCCTTGCCGAGGCTGCGGAACGGCGCGAGGCCCGCCTCGTTCAGCCGGGCATAGCCCTGCGCCCGATGGCCGCTCATCCAGACCGGCAGCAGCAGCGCCGGGCTGTCCGCTGCCAGCGCCACCATGTCCTCGGCCGAGCGGTCGGTGATCGGGCCGTAATCGGCCGGGATCGGCAAAAGCACCACATCGGTGGCCGGATCGTGCGCCACGAGCGACAGGCAGTCGCGGTTGAGCGTGTCTTCGGTAAAGACCTGGGTGGTCAGGTCCACCGGGTTGTCCACCGCCGCATAAGATGGGGCCAGCGCGCGCAGCCCGGCGCGGGTGTCGGGGGCCAGTTCCGACAGGGTCAGCCCGGCGCTGCCCACCATGTCGGCGGCCAGCGCCGCCGTGCCGCCCGAGAAGGAATAGACGCAGATCCCCCGGCGCGGGGCGATGCCCGCGCGCTCGAACAGGGCGGCGGTGTCGATCAGCTCGTCGAGGTCGTCCACCTCGACGATGCCGTGCTGGCGAAACAGCGCCGAGGTAACCGCCGCCGATCCGGCCAGCGCGGCGGTATGCGAACGGGTGGCGGCAACACCGTAGTCGGACTTGCCCACCTTCATCGCCACCACGGGCTTGCCCGCGCGGGCAGCGGCGCGCGCGGCGCGCAGGAAGCGCGGCCCGTCGCGGAAGCCCTCGGCCAGCAGCGCGATCACCCGGATATCGGGATCGCCCACCATGTGATGTACGAAATCGGCCATGGTCAGATCGGCCTCGTTGCCGGTGGAACACCACAGGCCGGTGCCGATACCGCGCTCGCTGGCCTGGATGAAGGCGCGGCCAAGCCCGCCGCCCTGAGTGACAAGCCCGATGCCCCCGCCCAGCCGGTCATCCTTGAACACCGGCGAGAAGGTCAGCCCGAGGCGGCGGTTGATGTTGCTCAGCCCCGGCGAGTTCGGACCATAGATGCGCATCCCGCTTTCGCGCGCGATGGCGGCCATTTCGGCCTCGATGGCGCGGCCCTCGGCCCCGGTCTCGCCGAAGCCCGAGGTAAAAACCACCGCGAACCCCGTTCCCGCCGCCGCGCAGTCGCGCAGGGCCGCGATCACCGCCCCGGCGGGCAGGCACAGCACCGCTACATCGACGGGGCCGGGCAGGGCCGCCATATCGGGATAGGCGCGCAGGCCCAGAACGCTGTCGCGGCCGGGATTGACCGGAAATATCGCACCGTCGAAATCGGAATGTTCCGCAAGGTTGCGCAGCGTGTCGCAACCCACGCTGCGGGGCCGCTCGCTGGCGCCCAGAATCGCCACGCTCCGCGGTGCCAGAAGCCGCGAAAGATCGGGGAAATCATCCGCCCCCACGGCTCAGGCGCCTTGCGGAGCGCGGAGGACAAGCAGTTTCCAGACCCCTTCCACCACGGTCTCGCCCCGCTGGTTGATGGCCTCGCGCCGGAACGACAGGACGCCACGCCCGGGCTTCGAGGTTTCGCGCTTTTCGGCCACGGTAACGCGCACCCCGATCGTGTCGCCGATGAAGGTGGGTTTGGGAAACCGGCACTGCATGTCGAGAAGCCCCAGCAACGAGGGTTCGAGAAAGCTGTTCATCAGCATCCGCGTGGTCAACCCCGACATCACCGACACCACCAGAAGCCCGTGCGCGATGCGCTGGCCAAAGGCCGATCCGGCGGCATATTCGGCATCCACATGCAGCCGGTTGAAATCACCCGAGAGGCAGGCGAAATTCGCCACGTCGGCCTCGGTGATGGTGCGGGTGGGGCTGTCGAATACATCGCCCTCGTTGAGGTCTTCCCAGTAGATCTGCTGGCCCTTCAGGGCCGAAAGGTCGGGTCGGGTCATCGGTTGTTTTCCTCCTCCTCTGGCAGCGCCAGCACCGTCTCCCTGAGGTCGGCCTTGAGCACGCGGCCGGTCAGGTTGCGCGGCACCGCCGCCATGAACACCACGCGGCGCGGGCGCTTGTAACGGTCGAGCCGGGCCTCGGCATGGGCGATCACCTCGGCCGCTGTCAGCCGGGCTCCCGGCGCGGGCACGATCACCGCGCAGATCGCCTCGGTCCAGTGCGGATCGGGCAGGCCGATGCAATGCGCCTCGGCGATCGCGGGGTGGCTGGCCAGCGCCTCCTCGATCTCGGGGGCATAGACGTTGATGCCGCCGCTCTTGATGATGTCGCGCTTGCGGCCGGTGAACCACAGCAGCCCCTCGGCGTCGATCCGGCCCAGATCGCCCACGGTCAGATAGTCGCCGCGCCGGGTCTCGGCGGTCAGCGCCTCGTCCTTGTAATAGCCGTCATAGCGGCTTTCGCTGCGGGTGCAGATCTCGCCCACCTCGCCCTGCGGCACCTCGTTGCCGTCGTCGTCCAGCAGCTTCAGTTCGACCCCGAAGAACGGGCGGCCCACGCAGTTGCCCGCAAGGTTGCGGCGCAGATCCCCGGCGGTGAGGTTGGCATAGGGCCCCGCCTCGCTGGAGGCGGCATAGATCATCAGCGCATCGCCGAACTTGTCCAGCGCGGCGCGCTTGAGGTCAGGATACATCTCGCCGCCGCCCGACTGCAACGTGCGCAAGGACGAGAGATCGGCGCTGGCGAACCCCTCGGCCTCGACCATCCGCTGAAGCATGGCGGGCAAGAGCATGGTGGCGGTCAGCCGTTCGGCCTCGATCAGCCGCAACGCCTCGGCCCCGTCAAAGCGGCGCATCAGATAGACGCTGGCACCCAGATAGAGCGGCAGCAGCGCGTAGGTGCAACCGGCGGACAGGCAGATCGGAAGCGCCGAAAGCGCCCGGTCATCGGGGCGGAACCGCTGCTCTATCGCGCGTTCCTCCATGCCGAACAGGCTGCGCAGCGCGCCCTTGGGCTTTCCGGTGGTCCCCGAGGTGTGCAGCATGATCGTGGTGCCATCCCGGCCTTGCGGCGGATCCGGCTGGGTCTCTGCCAGCAGGTCCGACAGGCGCGGCAACCCCTGCGCGGCCTCGGCCCCGACGCCCAGGGCGATGATGTCGCCCACCACCGTGCGGAACAGATCCACATGCTCAAGCGCCGCCTCGCCCAGCAGCAGGGCCTTGCTGTCGGCGCGGGCCACCACCTCGGCCATGACCTCGGGCGCGATGCGATAGTTGATCGGCGCGGGGATCGCGCCCAGCCCGGTCACCGCCACATAGGCGGCAAGGAAATCGGGATGGTTTTCCGAGATCACCGCCACCTTGTCGCCCGGCCCGATGCCGCGGCGCGCCAGCACCGTCATCATCCGCTCAACCCGGTCGAGGAAATCCGTGTAGCTCTGGCTTGCCCCCTCGAACACCACCGCCGGTTTGCGGGGGAACCGCCGCGCGTTCAGCCTCAGGGCGTGCAGGAATGTCATCGCCATGGTCGCCGCCCTCAGGTAAAGGCCGAGATCCCGAGGATCTCGCGCCCGATGATCAATGTCTGGATTTCCGACGTGCCCTCGGGGATCAGCCCGCCGCGGGTGTCGCGGAACAGCCGCTCGACCGGGTAATCGGTGGAATATCCCAGCCCGCCATGCGCCTGCAACGCCATCGAGGCCACCTCATGCGCCGCCTCGCTGGCATAGAGCTTGGCGATCGAGCATTCCTTGCGCCCGGGCAGCCCCGCATCCAGCGCCTGCGCGGCCCGGTCGGTCAGCGCGCGGGCGGCCTCGGTGCGCACGGTCATGTCCACGATCAGTTTTTGCACCAGTTGATAGCGCCCGATCACGTTGCCGAACTGTCGGCGCGTCCTGACGTAGTCGATGGACAGATCAAGCGCCCGCTGCGCCGCGCCTGTCGCCCCCGCCGCCACGTTGAGCCGCCCGTAATTCAGCCCCGTGAGAATCGCCTTGAGCCCCTTGCCCGCAGGGCCAAGCAGGTTTTCCCTGGGCACTCTTGCATCACGAAATGCAAGCTGCGAGGTCGCCGTCGCCTTGATGAACATCGTGCCCACGCGCGATGCCTCGAAGCGGGTCTCCTCTGGATCGACGATGAACAGGCTCAGATCGCCCTCGCAGCCTTCGGTAAAGGTGCGCGCCACGAGGATGCCGACGCGGCCGTTGACGCCGTTCGTTGTCCACAGTTTGCCCCCGTTGATCAGCCAGTGGTCGCCCTTGTCATCGGCGCGGGTCTGGACCGAGGCAACATCGGAGCCGTGGTCGGGTTCGGTGATGCCCACCCAGACCGGCATTTCGCCGGCCATGACGGGTTTGAGCCATTTCTCCTTCTGCCGCGCGTCGCCCAGGTGGTGCAAGAGCGCGATGACGATGTTGACGGTGTTGAGCAGCACCCGCAGCGAAAGCCAGCGATACCCCGCCTCCTCCATCATCATCGCCCAGGTGCGGTAGCTCAGCCCGTAGCCGCCCGCCTCCTCGGGCAAAAGCCCGCCGAGATAACCGAACTGGCGAAGCGCGCCCACCATCTCCCAGGGCAGATCGCCGGCCGCCTCGCATTCGGCGATGCGCGCCTCGGTCAGCTCGCGCGCCATGAAGCCCCGGATGCTGTCTCGCAGCATCCGCGTCTCCTGCTCCTGGACATCGGCGGGCGGCGCGGCGTGGTCAGCCATACCGCCCTCCGGTGATGTGCAGCGTCTCGCCGGAGATGTATTCCGCCGCCTCCGAGGCCAGAAACACCACGCCGTTGGCGATGTCGCGCTCGGTGCCGAGGCGCGGCACGGTGTTCATCGCCAGCGCGCGCGACTTGATCCGGTCGTAGTTCGGAAGCGCCTCGATCATTTCGGTGGCGATGAAACCGGGCGCGATGGCGTTGACCGTGACGTTGAAGCGCCCCTGCTCCATCCCCAGCGCGCGGGTAAAGCCGATGATGCCGGCCTTGGCGGCGGCATAGTTGGTCTGCCCGGGATTGCCGAGATAGGCGCGCGACGAGATGTTGATCACCCGGCCCCATTTCTGTTCCATGAAATGCGGCACCACGGCGCGCGAGCAATTGTAGGCGCCCTTCAGGATCACGCCAACGACGGAGTCCCAGTCCTGTTCGGGCATCTTGGTGATGTAGTTGTCGCGCGGAAAGCCGGCGTTGTTCACCAGGATGTGGACGGCGCCGAATTCCTCGACCGTGCGCGCGACGAGCGCGTTGACCTGCGCCTCGTCGGTGACGTCGCAGACGACGCCGATCGCCGCATAGCCGTCGGCGACAAGCGCGGCGCGGGTGGCTTCGGTGGTTTTCGGGTCGATGTCGGTGATCACCACCTTCGCCCCTTCCTCGGCCAGCGCGCGTGCCGTCACCGCACCTATCCCGCGGCCCGACCCGGTGATGATTGCCACCTTGTCCTTCAGTCCCAGTTCCACTCTCAGTTCCTTTCGATTGCTTAATATTCGCCCGAGAACGCGGTCACGATTTCAGGGAAGAAGGCGATCAGCGCCAGAACCGCGAACTCTGCCAGCACGAAGGGCAGCACGCCCACAAAGACCCGCTTGAGCGGCACCCCGGTGATCGAGCTGGCGACGAAGACGTTCATCCCGATGGGCGGCGTGATCAGCCCGATCTCGACGGTCTTGGTGATGAGGATGCCGAACCAGATCGGCGAATAGCCAAGCTCCATCACCATCGGAAAGACGATCGGCATGGTCAGGATCAGAATCGCCAACTGGTCCATCACGCAGCCCAGCAGCACATAGATCACGATCAGGATGAGGATCACCATGCCCGGCCCGATCTCCAACCCCTGCACATAGGCGACCAGCGCCTGCGGTGCCATCGTGAGGGTCACGAAATAGCCAAAGATATGGGCCCCGATGATGATGGTGAAGATCATCGCCGTGGGACGGGTGGCGCGTTCGAGCGCGCCCATGAAGTCGCGCCAGCCCATGCGCCGCAGCATCACGGCGGCGATCAGGACCGCGCCGAAACAGCCCACGGCTGCGGCTTCGGTGACGGTGACGGCGCCGGAATAGATCCCGGCCACCACGAACACGAACAGCACGATCACCGGCCAGAGCTCGCGCAGCGACAGGAAGCGCTCTCGCCAGCTGTGGCGCTGCACCGGCGGTGCAAGGTTGGGGTTCAGCGACGCCCAGGCCATCGTGATGCCGGCAAAGGACAGCGCGGTGATGATGCCGGGCACGATGCCGGCGATGAAAAGCCCGCCGATCGAGGTTTCGGTGATGATGCCGTAAACCATGAGCACCACCGAGGGCGGAATCATGATCGACAGCGTGCCGGCCGCCGCCACCGTGCCCACGATCATGCCGCGGTCATAGCCGTATTTTTCGGCCTCCGGCGCAACAGTGCGGGCCATCGTCGCTGTGGCGGCGGTGGACGAACCAGAGACGGCACCGAAACCCGCGCTGGTGAACACCGTGGCCACAGCCAACCCGCCCGGCAAGTGCCCGACCCACTTGTTGGCGGCGCGGAACATGTCGGATGAGATCCGGCTGGCCGACAGGATCTCGGCCATGAGGATGAACAGCGGGATGGCGGTCAGCATCCACGAGGCGGTGTTGCGATAGGGGGCGACCGACAGGATCCCCAGCGCGAGGTTGATCCCGCCGATCAGGTAAAGCCCCACAGTGCCGGCGATGCCCATGGCAAAGCCGATCGGAATACCGAGAACGAGAAGCCCCGCCAGCAGGAAGGACACAGGTGCGAGATATTCCATGTTCAGACCGTCCGATCCGTGGTGTCGCGCAGGCGCTGCACGTCGCCCGCCGCGTTCACGAGAAGCCGCAGCACAAGCAACGCGCACCCGATCGGGGCGATCACGAGGGCGGTAACGAGCGGCGCATCGATCTCGCCCGAGGTGCGATACCCGAAGTTCCACGCCTTGAGCGCCTCGAGCGAGGCCGCGTAGCCCACCAGTGCAAAGAATCCGGCTGCCGTCAGACGCAGGATCACGTCAAGCCCGGCGCGCACCCTCTCGGGCAGCGAGTCAAACAAGATCCCGACGCGCACATGACCATCGTGCATCTCCAGATAGCTCAGGCTTCCGAATACGATGATCGGCATGAGATACAGTTCGGTGGCGCCGATCACGCCTTCGATCGGATCGTTCAGGATATAGCGGGTGAAAACCTGGACGAGGATCAGAACAAGCATGATCGTCAGTGCAATGCGCGAAATCCGGTTCGCCCAGGTATCTACCCGGTCCATCGCGCGGCCCAGAGGGCCGCGCAATCCCGCCTTGGGCGGAGAGACACCGTCCAGCGTGTCCAGGTCATGCACCTGCAAGGTCGCGTTCCCTTACTTGCTCTGGTGCTTTGCGATATTCGCGCGAAAAGCCTCCAGCACCTCGCCGCCGGGCAGGCCGCGCGCTTCCATACCCGAGACCCACGCCTCGAAGACCGGCGCCGTCGCCGCCCTGACCTGTTCGCGCTGCGCCTCGTCGAGAACGATGACATTGATGCCGCCTTCGCGCATCTTGTCCTCAAGCTCGGCTGCCGAGCGGTCGGTTTCCTCGGCGACGCGCTGCATCGCCTCCTGCGCCGCCTGCTGCATAGCCTCCTGATGCGCGGGGGAAAGCGCCTGCCACACCTCCTCGCGAATCACATATGGCGCCCAATAGACAAACAGATCCAGCCCCATCACCGCGGTGTCGATCACCTCTTCGAGCTTGTAGGAATAGACGCTCGTGGTCGGGAAGATCGCGCCATCGACCGTGCCGGTGCGGATCGCCTGATAGGTTTCGGGGCTGGGAATATCGACCGGTGCGCCGCCCAGCGCCTTGACCGATTCCGACATGTTGCCGGCGATGATCTTCAGCTTGAGCCCCTGGATGTCCTCCAGCCCGTTAAACTTCTTGCCGCGGGTGAAGAGATTGTAGGTGGAGGTCATCACGCCCCAGAGGGGACGCATCCCGTTGTTCAGAAAGTCGTTCTCCAGGATCGGGCCCGACGTGACCGTATCGAAGAATGCCGGCGTACCGACCGTGCTTTGCGAGAACAGACCAGGCAGCGTGTGTACGCCGGCCAGCGGCATCGTGCCCCCGTTATACGCCGGCGGGACGTAGCCGATATCCACAACGCCCGATTGCACCATCGAGAACATGTCGCGAAGCGACCCCATCTGCCCGGCCCCGAAATACTGGAACTTGACCTCGCCGTCGGTCAGTTCGGTCACGCGGTCCATCCAGAACTTGGTGCCGCTCTCGACGATGTAGTGGCCTGGCGGGAAGGTATCGGCCAGCTTCAGCGTCACCTCGGCCATCACGGCCTTCGGCGCCAGGGCGCCCGCGATCATCAGCGCCGCGCCTGCGGTGAGCCGAAGAAACCCGTTCATTGCTGTCATGTCAACACTCCTCCCTTTTCGGGCCGGTGAGTCACGAATCCCGGCCCTGTTGATCTTTCTGGCAGTCGATAGCGGCACCTCCCGGTCAGTCAACACGGAAATGCCGACAGTTGGCCTGCCATCTCCCGATCACACATATATGCGAAGATCGCTTCATGATCGGGGCTTCCGGGTGCTCTCCTGCTCCGGCATACCCTGTCCGCGTGATGTCCGGGGGACAGTCAGCCCCGGCCCTTCAGTCGCCGGTTTCGCGCCGCGATCAGCTTGAGCCGGAGCGCGTTGAGCTGGATGAAACCGGCCGCGTCCTTCTGGTCATAGGCGCCGGCATCCTCTTCAAATGTTACATGCGCCTCGGAATAGAGGCTGTGATCCGACCACCGGCCCACGCAGGCGACATGGCCCTTGTAGAGCTTCAACCGCACCGTGCCGGACACATGATATTGCGAGTGGTCGATCGCTGCCTGCAACATCTCGCGCTCCGGGCTGAACCAGAAGCCGTTATAGATCAGCTCCGCATAGCGCGGCATGAGCGAATCCTTGAGATGCCCGGCACCGCTGTCGAGCGTGATCTGCTCGATCCCGCGATGCGCCTCAAGCAGGATCGTGCCGCCCGGCGTCTCGTAGATGCCGCGCGATTTCATCCCGACAAACCGGTTCTCGACGAAATCGAGCCGCCCAATCCCGTGTCTGCCACCCAGTTCATTGAGCCTTGTCAATATGTTGGCTGGGGTCATCGCCGTGCCGTCAATCGCCACGGCATCGCCTTTTTCAAATGTCACCTCGATGAAATCCGGACTGTCCGGTGCGGCCTCGGGGCTGACGGTGCGCTGATAGACATAGTCCGGCGCAGCCTCTGCGGGATCTTCCAGAACCTTGCCTTCGGACGAGGTATGGAGCAGGTTCGCATCCACCGAGAACGGCGCTTCACCGCGCTTGTCCCTGGCAATCGGGATTTGGTTCTTCTGTGCAAAATCAAGCAGCCGCGTGCGGCTGGTCAGATCCCAGAGCCGCCAGGGCGCGATCACCTTGATCTCGGGGTTGAGCGCATAGGCGGCCAGTTCGAACCGCACCTGATCGTTGCCCTTGCCGGTCGCGCCATGGGCCACCGCATCGGCCCCCGTCTCGGCGGCGATCTCCACAAGACGCTTCGAAATCAATGGTCTGGCGATGGATGTTCCAAGCAGATACTGCCCCTCATAGAGCGCGTTGGCGCGAAACATCGGGAACACGAAATCGCGCACGAACTCCTCGCGCAGATCCTCGATAAAGATGTTTTCCGGCTTGATCCCGAGAAGTTGCGCCTTCTCGCGTGCGGGCTCCAGCTCTTCGCCCTGGCCCAGATCGGCGGTAAAGGTCACCACCTCGCAGCCATATTCGGTTTGCAGCCATTTCAGGATGATCGAGGTATCGAGGCCCCCCGAATAGGCGAGCACAACTTTTTTCGGCGCGGTCATGGCGGGTTCCTTTCGCGGATTTTCCGCGCGATTATCCGGTTTACATCCCGTCCGCAAGCCGCACCCCTCGGCAGTGGCCCTGTCCGCTGTCTCGATCCGGAGCACGACGCCACCGTGTGGGAAAGATGAGCGGTCGTCCCGGGCAACCGCAAAGGCCGCCCGGGAGCGGGGTCAGATAAAGCTCACATCGTCGAGGATGATGCCGGTCCTGGTGATGCCGGTGAAGGTCAGCGTGTCGCCATCACCGAAATCGAGGATGAGAAAGCCATCATCGGTGCGCCCGGCAAAGGGAATCAGGTCGAGCGGGTCGGGTGTGCCGCCGCCCAGGAGCGCCGCGTCGATCTCGATCGTGTCGATGCCGCGCTGGAAATCCACGATCCGGTCATTGCCATAACCGGACCGGAACACGAAGGTATCCGCCCCGATCCCGCCGCGCAGAACATCATCGCCTGCGCCGCCGTCGAGCGTGTCACTGCCCGCGTTGCCTTCCAGCCGGTCATCTCCGTCACCGCCCAGCAACAGGTCATGCCCGCTTCCGCCGCGCAACGTGTCATTGCCCGCGCCGCCCTCAAGCGTGTCGGCGCCCTGCCCGCCAAGAAGCAGATCGTTCCCGTCGCCACCCTCCAGAAGGTCTCTGCCGAAATTGCCCTCAAGCGTGTCATTGCCCGCCCCGCCCTGGAGCGTGTCGAAGCCTTCGCGCCCGATCAACCGATCGTTGCCTTCCCCACCGATCAGAAAATCCGCGCCCTGGCCGCCATTGAGCATGTCGTCGCCGTCACCGCCATCGAGCACATCGCTGCCGGAATTGCCCTCAAGCGTGTCATTGCCCGCCCCGCCATTCAGCGTGTCAAAGCCGCTGAGTCCAAAGATAAGGTCATCGCCGTCGCCCCCGTCAAGCAAATCGAAGCCCTGGCCCGCATTGATTACATCGTCGCCTGCCCCGCCCTCGATCGTGTCGTTGCCAGCACCACCGTTGATCGTGTCGGGACCATCCGTTCCGATCAGCAAATCGGGCGCGCCGCTACCGTCGATAACTTCACCCGGAATGGTGGTAAGTGGCTGGATCGTGGCCACATCTTGCGCACTCAGCCCGTTGAAGATGATCGAGGAGCCGCCCGCAAAGCTGACCTGCGCCCCCTGCCCGGTGTCCTGCGCCCCGGCAAGCGCCGCCGCAACCTCTGCCGCGGTCAGGCTGCTCCGGCGCAGATCCAGAACATCTTCGCCGATGATGAAATCAGCAATCGTGTCATTGCCGCCGACATGGATGAAGGTGTCGGTGCCGCCACGGCCCTCGAGACGGTTGTCATTGCTGTCGCCCGCGATGGTATCGTTTCCGTTCGAACCGCGCAGCCATTCAAAGCCGGTGATCGTGTCGGTGAAGCTGCCGCCGCCATTCAGCGTGCCCGTGGCCGTGCCCGCGCCCGCGTCGATATTGACCGAGGCGATCGGGGAGGAGTCATAGCGCAGCCGGTCAAAGCCGTCGCCACCGTTCACGGTGTTGTTGCCGCCCCAGTAGCGATAGGAGTCGTTCGCGGCCGATCCGGTGACCGAGTCATCTCCGCCGGAGCCATAGATTTCGAATACCGGCGTGGAGCCACCGATGGTCTCGGCATTCCCGAAACCGTCATCGGCGATCGTGCCTGTGGCGAGGTTGACCACGATCCCGTTGCCGTCGCGAAAATCGAGCCGCACCAGCCCGTCGCCGTTGATGATGTAGCTGTCCGCGCCGTCGCCGCCGCGCAAGCTCATCCATTGCCCGGCATCCGGGGCGAGGTCGAATGTGTCGTCGCCCGATGTGCCGAATATCCCAAGGCCGCCATTGACGTTCCCTGCAAAGAGCGGCTGCTCGACCCCCAGAAGCGTGTCAATGCCGTCAGCACCCTTGTCCACCGAGCCGGTATTGGCTGCCCCGTCGATGATCACGTCGATGCCACCGCCAAGCACGCCATAGTTGATCGTGACAAAGCCATTGACGCCGTCGATCCCCGACATGTCGATCGTGTCATTGCCCGCCGAGCCGACCACGACATCCCCGTCGGGCGTCGCGTTGCCGGTGATGATCAGGTCATCCCCCGCCATCCCCGGGAGGAAATCGTCACCATCGTTGCCTTCGATGACGTTCACATCGTCACCGCTGATTTCGCCTCCCAGACTGGTGATCGGGATGTCCTGGCCGGGGGCGAAGGCCCCGCTGGCAGTTCCGATATTCGTGATGGAGGTGTTGAGTGCGTTGAACCCTCCTACTGTCGTCGGCAGGGTCAGGGGATCGCCACCGATCTGGAAAAACGCGTCGACGCCCAGATCCGGATCGTAAAAGGCCAGCAGAATATGGGTCCCGGCCGAGGTCTGAATGAAGCCAAGCGAGGTTTCAACAGCGTCATTGTTGAGCACATCGAAACCGTTCACGGTTGCGCTGAGCGGATCGGTGCCACCGATATCGACAAGGGGAAGATCGCCAGGCTCGCTACCCGGCAGCAACGTGTAATTGATCACCGCACCGGAATTCGGGAATTGGCCCGTGAACGTGGCTGTGGTGACCGACGTCACATCGTCATTGTCGTCGTAAGCAACCAGAATCCCGGTCAGGGTGAGGGTCGTCATATTGGCTTCCTTTTCAATTTCATGTCCTGTCTGAAGCAAGCAAACGGCGAGCGTCCCGGCGCGTCACCGCACTTGACGGTCGTTGAAGTGCATATCCCCGATTCGATCAACATTTTGTTTTCATATACTTGCCATTTTGCAATTCATGGTTGATTTTCCATGGTCTGTGACCCCGCTGACCCGTGCCTTGGCAGACCCGTGCCCCATCGCGCCGCGCGTCGGGAAAATTGCCGCCGATCGAACCGGCTGGCCATCCTCCGCCAGCAACGACGGGCGCGCGCGAAGCGATATTCAGGCACCGGAGTATTCCGCGGAAAAACTGCGCAAGCCGGTCGCGTCCTGGCACCAGACCGCCCCGGCCTCGCCGTCTTGCAGGCAATGGAGCTGCAACGCGCAAGGCAATGTCATCGGGGCGAGGCCGCGGTAGGCAAAGCGTTTCGGTGCGCCCTGCAAGGCATCAGCGGCAAGGTTCAGCAGAAGCGTCGCCTGCAAGGGGCCGTGCACGACCAGACCGCGATAGCCTTCGGTCCCGGTCGCGTAAACGTGGTCATAATGGATGCGGTGCGCGTTGAAGGTCAGCGCGGAATAACGAAACAGCAAGACCGGATCCGGCGCAAGACCCGATCTGAACGTGCCCGCGCCGGGCATATCGGGCGCGTCCGGCAAGCGCCTTGCGGGCTGCGGTGACGCGATGCCACGATAGACGATGCTCTGGCGTTCCCTGATGCAGAGCCTGTCGGCGTTGGAATATTCGTGTTCGATGGTGACAAAGATCAGCGCGCCGCTGCGGCCCTGCTTGGCGGTGATCTCCTGGATCTCCGAGCGACGGGTGACGGTTTGCCCGACACCGAGCGGGGCGATATGCGTGATGTCACCGCCCGCCCACATCCGGGACGGCAGGGGAACCGGCGGCAGAAACCCTCCTTTCGAAGGGTGGCCATCGACGGACAGGGATCCCGTCGGCACCGCGTCGAGGGCCAGGCACCAGTGTATCCCCAGCGGAACATCCCCCGCCCCACCCCAAAGATGCGGGTCCAGGGTGGCGCGGAAACGGTCGATCAGGCCCGGCGTCAGGATGTCCTGCCGGGTTTCGCTGCGCCCCAGCCAGGGCCGGAGCGCGTCAAGGTCGGTCTCGTTCAACTCCATGGCTCAGAATGACCGCGGCATGCCCAGGATATGCTCGGCCACATAGGACAGGATCAGGTTGGTCGAGATCGGCGCCACCTGATACAGCCGGGCCTCGCGGAACTTGCGCTCGACATCGTATTCTCGCGCAAAGCCAAAGCCGCCATGCGTCTGGATGCAGGCATTGGCCGCCTCCCAGCTGGCATCGGCGGCCAGCAGCTTGGCCATGTTCGCCTGCGCCCCGCAATCGAGCCCGGCGTCAAAGCGCCGGCACGCCTCGAAGCGCATCAGGTTGGCAGCCTCGACATTGACATAGGCCCTGGCGATGGGAAACTGCACACCCTGATTCTGACCGATGGGGCGATCGAACACAATCCGTTCGCCGGCATAGGCGCGCGCCTTGTCCACGAACCAGTAGCCGTCACCGATGCATTCCCCCGCAATCAGCGTTCGCTCGGCGTTCAGCCCGTCGAGGATGTGATAAAAGCCGCGCCCTTCCGTGCCGATCAGGTTTTCGGCGGGGATTTCAAGGCTGTCGAAGAACACTTCGTTGGTCTCGTGGCCGGGCATGTTGGCGATCGGGCGCACCTCCATGCCGCTTCCGATGGCCTCTTTCAGATCGACCATGAAGATCGACAGCCCCTCGGATTTCCGCTTCACCTCGCTCAGCGGCGTGGTGCGGGCGAGCAGGATCATCAGGTCCGAATGCTGGATGCGGCTGATCCAGACCTTCTGGCCGTTGATCACATAGCGGTCGCCCTTTCTGACCGCCGTAGTCTTTAGCTTGGTGGTGTCGGTTCCGGTGGTCGGCTCGGTCACGGCCATGGATTGCAGGCGCAACGCGCCGCTGGCGATGCCGGGCAGGTATTTCTGCTTCTGCTCGTCCGAGCCGTGCCGCAGAAGCGTGCCCATATTGTACATCTGCCCGTGGCAATGGCCGGCATTCGCGCCGCAGCGGTTGACCTCTTCCATGATGATCGAGGCCTCGGTCAGGCCAAGGCCCGAGCCGCCGTATTCCTCGGGGATCATCGCGGCAAGCCAGCCCTCGCGGGTCAGCGCATCGACAAACGCCTCGGGATAGGTCTCCCCTTCGCCGAAGCTGCGGTGATATTCCGGCGGAAACTGCGCACAGAGCGCGCGCAGGGCGTCGCGCAGATCGTCATGCGTTCCGGGGGCTGATGTCTGCATCGCTTATTTCGCCCCCGGACCCGAGGTTTCGAGGATTTCCTGCTCGGCGCGTTGCCACAGTTCAAAGGAGATCGGGTTCTCGCTTTCCTCGAGAATATGACCGACCAGGCCGATTGCCCGCGCCATCACACCAAAGCCGCGCACGATCTTCCACGGGAAGCCGAATTCGCAGCAGATCGCGCCAATGGCACCGGTGGCGTTGATCGGCAGCATCTTGCCCGATTTCGCCTCGGCCACACCCTGGATCTTCTGGATCAGTTCGACATATTCACCGGATTTGCCATTCTCGGCGGCAATCTCGAACAGGCGCGGCGTGCGCGGATCGACCGGCTTGTGCACCGGGTGGCCCAGCCCCGGCACGATGGCCTTGCGGGCGCGGAATTTCTCGACCGTATCCGCAGCGATTGCATCCAGATCGGCGCCGGTGCCCAGCTTGTCCTGCGGCAGCGCCTCGTAGAGCATCTTCGACGCGCCCTCCATCGAGCCGACAAAGACCGTGCCCAGCCCGCACAGCCCGGCCGCCACCGCCGCCTGAAGCGATTCCGGCGCGCCCATATAGGTCATACGCGCGGCCAGCGCCGAAGGCGTGATGCCATGTTCCACCAGGGTGATCACGATGGCGTTGAAGACCCGGCTTTCCTCGGGCGTCGCCTTGCGGCCCGTCAGTTGCAGAAAGGCGAGATCGCCCAGGTTCATGTGACCCAGAATTTCATTCGGCAGATCGAGGCCACGCACGCAGATCTTGTCCGGCGTGCTCCAGGCGATTTTCGAGCTGATCTTTCCCTTGCGTTTTCCCATCAGACCGGATCCCATGAAAAGACGTCCGCCGAAACTTCGAGCGGCGTGAAGTGTGATTTGAGCGCGGGAATGGCGCGCTCGGCGATTTGATCCGCGGTCCAGCCCTCGCCGGAATGAACCGACCGCACCGGGCGGGGCTGGTTGAACAGGAAGATCTCGTTCATCCGGACACCGAAGATCTGGCCCGACACGCCTTCCGCCAGGTCACTCATCAGGAAACAGGCCATCGGCGCGACCTTCGCGGGGGTCATCTTCTTGACCTTCTCGACCCGCGCCTGCTGGTCGGGCGTATCAGTCTTGATCGACGAGATCATCCGGCTCCAGGCGAAGGGCGCGATGCAGTTCGACCGCACGTTCCAGCGCTTGAGGTCAAGCGCGACGGATTTCGAAAACGCCGCGATCCCCAGCTTGGCGGCGGAATAGTTGGCCTGCGCGAAATTGCCGATCAGCCCCGAGGTCGAGGTCATGTGCACCAGCGCGCCGCTTTCCTGTTCGCGAAAGTAATCGGCCGCCGCGCGAGAGGTGTTGAAGGCGCCGTAGAGGTGGACCTTCACCACCGCGTCGAAATCCTCATAGGTCATCTTGTGGAAGAACCCGTCGCGCAGGATGCCGGCATTGTTCACCACCGCGTCGATGCGGCCGAACTCCTTGACGGCGGCCTCGACCATCGCGCGCGCGGCGTCCGGATCGGCGACCGACCCGCCATCGGCGATCGCATCGCCCCCCGCGGCCTTGATTTCCTCGACGACCTTCTGCGCCGCGGTTTCGGTCTGGCCGGTGCCTTTCAGCGACGCGCCCAGATCGTTGACAACCACCGCAGCCCCCTCGGACGCCGCCATCAGGGCGATATCGCGCCCGATCCCGCCACCCGCCCCGGTGACCAGGACGACCTTTCCGTCAAGTGCCTTTGTCATCTTGGTCCCTCCTCAGCTCGCCTTGCGATATTTGTCCAGCCCGCCGGAATGCATCACCCGGCCCATAAGCGAAGCGCCGATGATCTCTTCTGCCTTGACGGCCGCCGCGATCAGCTTGTCCAGATCGATTCCCGTCTCGATGCCAAGCTCGTGGCACAGGAACACGGCGTCCTCGGTGCAGACATTGCCGGCGGCGCGTGCGTGGCCGTGGCCCGCGAACGGACAGCCGCCAAGCCCGGCGATCGAGCTCTCGAACATGTCCACCCCCATCGACAGCGCGGCGTAGAGATTGGCAATGCCGAGCCCGCGCGTGTCATGGATATGCATCCCGATGCGGGCGCCGGGCGCCAGTTCCCGCAGCGCGCCGATCATGCGCTTGACGGCCTCGGGGTTGCCCCAGCCCATCGTGTCGGCGATGACAAGGATCGGAACCGGAATGTCCTCTTCTTCGCAAACCTGCAGGATGAAGCGGAAATCGTCCAGAATCCGCTCTTGCGGGATCGGGCCTTCGTAGTTGCAGCCGAAGGCCGTCATCACATAGGCCGCATCGACCGTGTAACCCTCCTGCTTGTAGGTCCGGACCCACTCGCGCTGTTTCTCGCGCATTTCGGCGGCGGAGCAGTTGTTGTTGGCCTGCGCGAAAGCCTCGGACGGATAGAACAGCAGGCGCGGGTCGATATCGACCTCATGCGCGGTCAGCGCCTTGCGGAACCCCTTGTCGTTGAGCCACAGCGACGTGTATTTCACGCCAGGCTTGCGCTTGATGCGCTGGAACAACTCGCCGGTGTCGGCCATTTGCGGCACATATTTCGGGCTGACGAAACTGCCCACCTGAATGCGTTTCAACCCGGTCTCGCTGAGCATGTCGATCAATTCGATACGCTGCTCGATCGGATAGATATTCTTCTCGATCTGAAAGCCCTCGCGCGGGCCCTCTTCGCGGAATTCGACGAATTTTGGAAAATCGCTCATGTGTTCACTCCTCGGGTGCTAGAATTTCGGCGATGACCTGACCGCGATCGACCATATCCCCATTCGAGACGGATATGTTGCTGGCTGTGCCAGCGGCAGTGCTGCGGATCGAGATTTCAAGCTTCATGGATTCCAGGACGGCGATCACATCACCTTCGGCCACGACCTGGCCCTCGGTGACCTTGACCCCGACGATCATTCCCGTCAGCGGAGACGTTACCGCACGATCCGCTACCGTATCTCCGCCCGCAAAGTCAAGCGGCGCGGCCGGGTGGAAGACCAGGCGGCCTTCGGGCGTATCCATCTCGATCACCCCGGCGTGCCGCCGCGCGTCGATCAAAAGCACCTCATCGCCTTCTACGAGGCGCCAGCGCCCCGGCGCGATTTCGCGCATCGCCAGTGAGATCGCGTCGCCGTTTTCCGACAGGACCGTGTAGTTCTCTGCGTATTTGACCGGGCCGACGCGCAATTCCTCGGATATCGCGTCGGCATCCGTGAGCGTCACGCGCTGTCCCGCCTCGATTGCATCGCCACCGAGGCCGAGCCGCCAGCCGGTGAACGTGTCGCGATTGGTCCATGGCTCTGCACTCAGGTCGCGCCGGCCGGATGCCACGAAGAGAACGGCGGCCGCCGCCTTCCACAGTTCGGGCCGGGCGAGCGAGGACGGCTGCGTCAGCTCGTCGATCCGGCCGTCGATCCAGCGCGTATGAACCTGCATCCGCCCGAATTCGGGATTTCGCGCCAGTGCCGTCAGAAAGGCGCGGTTCGTCTGCACGCCCTCGACCGCGACATGATCGAGCGCCGTCGCCAGCCGCGCGAGCGCGGTTTCCCGGTCGGGCGCGTGCACGATCAGCTTGGCGATCATGGGATCGTAATAGGGTGTGACCGAATCTCCCTCGGCAACGCCGCTGTCGATCCGCAACCCGTCGGGCAGGCTGAGCGTGGTCAGCGTGCCCGTGGAGGGGGCGAATTGCATCGCCGGGTCTTCGGCATAGAGCCGCGCCTCGACGGCGTGGCCGTTGATCTTGAGATCACCCTGCACAAGACCAAGGCCCGCGCCTTCGGCGATACGCAGGTGAAGCGCGACCAGATCGAGCCCGGTGATCGCCTCGGTGACAGGGTGTTCCACCTGGATGCGCGGGTTCACTTCGAGAAAGAAATACTTGTCTCCCGCAACCAGGAACTCCACCGTGCCCAGGCCGCGATAGTGGAGCGTCTCGCCCAGTCGCACCGCGTCATGCGCGATCTCGTCCAGAAGCGCGCGGGGCAGGCCCCAGGCGGGGGCCTCTTCGATGACCTTCTGGTGGCGGCGCTGAAGCGTGCAGTCGCGTTCGAACAGATGCACCACATGGCCCTTGCCGTCGCCCGCGATCTGCACCTCGACATGGCGCGCCTCGGGCAGAAAGCGTTCCAGCAAAAGGCCCTCCGAGCCGAAGGTGGACTTGGCCTCGCGAAGCGCGCCTTCGATGTCTTCCTCCAGCGTGGTCTCGTCGGTCACGAGCCGCTGCCCGCGCCCGCCGCCGCCGCCGACCGCCTTGAGCAGCACCGGAAGGCCCATCTTGCGCACTTCGGCGGCGATTTCCCGAGGGTCCGATCGCGCGCCCTCCGCGCCCGAGATCACCGGAACGCTGGCGGCCACGGCGGCCGCCTTGGCGCTGGCCTTGTCGCCGAATCGCTCAAGCGTTTCAGGCGTCGGCCCCATGAAGATCATGCCCGCACCCTCGACCGCGCGGGCGAAATCGGGGTTTTCGGCAAGGAAACCATAGCCGGGATGGATCGCATCCGCGCCAACCGATCTTGCGGCGGCGATGACTGCGTCGATCTTCAGGTAGCTTTCTGATGCGGGACCGGCACCGATGCAGACGGATTTGCCGATCTCGCGGACATGCAGCGCGTTGGCGTCGGCCTGCGAATGCACGCCGACCGGGGTGATGCCGCTGGCCCGCGCGGTGCGCGCGATCCGGCAGGCGATTTCGCCGCGATTGGCGATGAGAAGCGTCTTGATTTTCATGGGTTCCGCCTCACATCCTGAACACGCCGAAATGGGTTTCGACCTTGGGCCTGCGCGACGCCAGATCGAGCATCAACGCCATGACGTCGCGGGTTTCGCATGGCTCGATCACGCTGTCGATCCAGAGGTTGGAGGCGAAGTTGTAGGCGCCTTGGAAATCCTCGTATTCCTTGCGAATCGGGGCCTTGAAGGCTTCTTCCTCCTCGGGGGTCCATGTCCTGCCTTCGCGTTGGTTGATCTGCGCACGGACCTGCGCCAGCACGCTGGCGGCCTGTTCCGGCCCCATGATCGCCGCACGGCCCGTGGGCCAGGCGAATGTCGCGTCCGGCTGGAACGGGCGGCCGAGCATGGCCAGATACCCCGCCCCGTAGGAACCGCCGGTGATGATGGTGAATTTCGGCACCCGCGCCGAGGACATGGCGGTGATCATCTTGGCCCCCGCCTTGGCGATGCCCATCTGCTCGACCTCGCGGCCGACCATGAAGCCGTTCACATCCGCCAGAAACAGCAGCGGGATATCGCGCTGGACGCAGAGATTGATGAAATGCGTGGCCTTCAGCGCCGCCTCGACAAAGAGCACGCCGGTATTGGCAAGAATGCCCACCTCGTGGCCGTGAATGCGGCCCCAGCCGGTCATGATCGTGTCGCCGTAAAGCGGCTTGAACTCGTGAAAATCGCTGTCGTCCACAAGCCGCGCAACGATCTCGCGGTTGTCGGTGGGCACCTTCGGGTCGCGGCTGACCAGCCCATAGATTTCCTCGACCGGGTAGGCGGGCGGGCGCGGGGTGATGGGCGTCTTGCGGGGCAGAGCCTTTTCGCCCAGATGGCTGACGATCTCGCGGGTGATCGCCAGCGCGTGCGCATCATCCTCGGCAAGGTGGTCGGTCACGCCCGAAACGGACGAATGCATCTTGCCGCCGCCCAGCGTCTCGGCATCGACCTTTTCGCCCGTCGCCGCAAAGGTCAATTCCGGCCCGCCCAGATACATGAAGCCCTGACCGCGCACGATCACCACCTCGTCGCAGAGCGCGGGAATATAGGCCCCGCCCGCGGTGCAGGGGCCCATGACCACGGCGATCTGTGGCACGCCGTCGCCCGACATGCCGATCTGCTGATGAAAGATCGAGCCGAACTGCCCCTCGTCGGGAAAGATATTTTCCTGATCCGGCAGAAACGCCCCGCCGGAATCGACCAGGGTGATCACCGGAAGACGGTTCTTCCAGGCGATTTTCTGGGCGCGCACATGCTTGCGCGACGTCATCCCGAAATAGGTGCCGCCCTTCACGGTGGCGTCATTGGCGATGATCATGCACTGACGGCCCTCGATCACGCCGATGCCGGTTATGATGCCCGCACCCGGGGGCACGCCGTCGTATTTGTCAAGCCCGGCGAGCTCGCCGATTTCAAGAAAGGGCGTTCCGGGGTCGAGCAATCGCTCGATACGCTCGCGCGGCAGGATCTTGCCCTTGCTCACATGCCGTTCCCGCGCCTTCTCGGGACCGCCGACGCGTTGTTGCAGTCGAAGCGCGTGCAGTTCGCTGACCTTTTCGCGGTAAACCGCGTCGTTCTTCCGGAAGTCTTCGGACCCGGAGTCGAGAAGGGATTTCATTCTGGTCATGGCAGATCGGGATACTCTCTGAGCACAAAGGCAACCTTGGCGGCGCCGGGTTTTTCGAACGTATCAGGTGCAACAAGATGAACATCGGCCTTGAACACCAGAGCGTCACGCAGACGCTGTTCGATCTTCTTCTTGAGACTGGCGTCGTTTGCCGGATCCTGTTCGGGACCGCGTTCGACGATCACCTTCAGCGCGCCCTGGGTCGTGTGGCCCTCGAAATCCGCCACGATGCGCATGACGCCATTGGTTTCCGGCGCCATCTCGGCGATCACGCTGTTGATCGCCGAGGGAAAGACATTGGCCCCGCGCACGATCAGCATATCATCGGTCCGCCCGGTGCAGCGGATCTTGGGGCCGGTGCGCCCGCAGGAACATTCGGTGTCGATGACCTCGATATAGTCGCCCGACCGGAACCGCACCACCGGGCTCGCCTGCCGGCCAAGCGCGGTATAGACCATCTCGCCCTGGGCGCCTTTTTTCCAGGGGATGATCTGGCCGCTCTCGGGGTCGAGAAGTTCGGTGAGCACATAATCCATGTTGACCATGTGCATCCCCGACTGCGCGTCGCATTCCGCCCAGTAGGTCACGCCCAGATCGGTGCCGCCCAGCATCTCGGTGCATTTGGCGCCCCAGGCCTCTTCGATCCTGGCGCGGATCGCGGGGATGCCGCCGCCCGGCTCGCCGCCCACGATCACCCGCTCGACGCCCAGTTCGCTGGCCTTGCAGCCAACGATCTCGGGCGCTTTCTCGGCCAGGTGCAGCACATAGTTCGGCGCACCGACGATGCAGCGCGGGCGGGTGTCGGCACAGGCGCGCAGCAGCCGTTCCGCGCCGCCATCGGCGCCGATCGGAATGTCGATCACGCCCATGTATTGCAGGCCCTGCACCACCGGGATACCGCCGACAAATCCCTTTGCCAGCGAAAACGCATGTAGCGCCATGTCGCCGGGCCGCACGCCGTTGGCAAAGAAACAGCGCGCGGTCATCTCGTGCCACATCTCGGCGTCGGGCTCGGTCAGCGCGACATAGGACGGGCTGCCGGTCGTGCCCGACGAGGCCTGCATCTGGATGATGTCGGCCATGGGCGCGGCGCGGTGCTTGCCAAAGGGCGGTTCCGCCGCGAGGCTCGCGCGGATTTCGGTCTTGTAGGTATAGGGCAGTTTCTGAAGGTCTTCGATCGTGCGGACATCGTCGAAGTCAACGCCTGCCTCGGCGAATTTCTCCTGATAGAAGGTGGAGTTCGCCTTGAGATAGGCCATCTGCGCGCGCAACCGTTCTTCCTGGATACCGCGCACCTTATCGAGAGGCTTGCCCTCGATCTCGTGCCAGAACCGGTCATTCCGCTTGGCGAGCGCGTCCTGTCGCCGAAAACGCATTCCGAATTGCATGTCTTCCTCCCTGGTAAACGCCGCGGTCAGTAGGATCGCGGCAGCCCCATGACCTTTTCACCGATGAAGCTGAGGCACAGCTCGCGGTTCACAGGCGCGGTGCGCAGCAGCCGCACCAACGGATACATCTCGTAAATCCCCGTGTCCTCGGTATAGCCGGATCCGCCATGCGCCTGAAGTGCTGCGTCCACCGCCTCGATCCCGGCTTCGGCGGCGGCATATTTCGCCATGTTCGACGACGCCCCTGCCGGCAGCTTGTTGTCGAATTCCCATGCCGCGCGGCGAGTCATCAGGCTGGCCATCTCGATCGCCGTATATGCCTTGGCCATCGGGTGCTGCACACCCTGATGCGCGCCGATGGGCTGGTCGAAGACAGTGCGCTCGGACGCATAGGCCACACCCTTGTTGAGGGCAAACCGGCCGATGCCGCAGCACAGCGCGGCCAGGATGATGCGCTCGGGGTTGAGGCTGTCGAACAGGATCGAAAACCCGTCATCGACCTCGCCGACCACATCCTCGGGGCCGAGATCCACATCGTCGAAGAACAGGGTCCACTGTTCTTCTGGCAGGGGAATCGAAATCTTGACCCGCTGTTGCGCGACGCCCTTTTTCTTGAGGTCCACGGCAAACAGGGTAAAGCCGTCGGTCTTGCGGCTGACCTCGGTGTGCGGTTTGGTCCGCGCCACCACCAGGCAATAGTCAGACACATCGGCGCCGGTGATGAAGGTCTTTTCGCCCGACAGGCTGAACCGGTTGCCCCGGCGTTTGGCCAGTGTCGTGGCCTTCATCGTGTTGGACCCGGCGCCCGGTTCGGTGATCGCGAAACAGAACTGGATTTCGCCCCGACAGGCGGCCGGAAGAAGCTCTTTCTTGTGGAACTCGGTTCCGTGGCTGGCGATATGGGCGAGTGACATGGTTGGGCCGACCACCATCATCAGAAGCGGAATACCGTGATTGGCGGTCCCTTCCATGAACAGGGCCATCTCGGTCATGCCAAGCCCCGCGCCGCCATGTTCCTCGGGCACCATGATGCCCAGAAAGCCGTCATCGGCGATCTGCTGGAACATCTCTCGCGGGAATTCGTGCTTGCGCGCGTGCCGCAGCCAGTAATCATTGTCGAATTTCTGCGCCAACTGGCCACCGTATTCGTAAATCTGGCGCTGCTCGTCGTTCAGAGTGAAATCCATGTCCTGCCCTCAAGCCTTGAAAGCAGGTTTGCGCCGGTTCTCGAACGCGTCGAGTCCCTCAGCCACGTCAACGCTGGGCAGCGCCCGCACGGCCGCGTCGCGCTCGAGCCGCATCTGCTGGTCGATGCCGAGGTCCGCGCCTTCGCGCGCGAGCCGCTTCATCTCGGCGATGCCGGGCCGCGAGCGGGTGGCGATCGTCTGGCAGTACTCCAGCGCGGCCTTGTGCAGATCGGCATCCGGCACGATGTAGTTGACCAGACCGGCCTCTTTGGCCTCATCGGCCTTCAGCCAGCGCGCCGAGAACATCAGGTCAAGCGCCCGGCGCAAACCCATCAGCCGCGTGAGCCGCTGCGACCCGCCCCAGCCAGGGATCAGGCCGAATTGTGCGTGCTGATCGCCAAACTGGGCTGTTTCGGCGGCAAAGCACACGTCGCAGGACAGCATCAGCTCGATCCCGCCGGCCAGGCACAGCCCCTGCACCGCCACCACGACAGGAAGCGGGCTCGACTCGAGCGCGCGCAGGTTTTTCATGCCGAAGGAGATGAAATGGTCCAGCGCGGCGGGGTCGTTCAGCTTGCCCTTCACTTCGGTGAGATCGGCGCCGGTGCAGAAATGCTTGCCCTGCGCGCGAATGAGGATCGACCGGATCTCCCGATTCGCCTCGAATTTCGCGCGCTCGGTTGAAATGCGGTCATGCACCTCCAGCGAAAGGCAGTTGAACTTTTCGGGGCGCGCCAGCTCGATGATGCCGACGCTACCCTCGATGGTTGCGTTGATCACATCGCTCATTTTGCCGCCCCCTTCGCCTTCTTGTCGTACTGAAGCGCCACGCGGCCGACCTTTTCGCGCGCGATCACCAGTTTCTGGATCTGCGCGGTGCCGTCGCCGATCTGCAGGCCGAGAACGTCGTTATAGCGCTGGTGGTGCGGCAGGTCGGTGGTATAGCCGTAATGCCCGTGCAGGATCAGGCACTGGTGAATGATCTCGCAGGCAACCTTGGGCACATACCATTTGCACATCGCCGCCTCGGCGGTGTGCGGCATACCACTGTCGCGCAAACTCAACGTGTAGTAGCAAAGCTGGCGCATCATGGTCAGTTGCGTCTCGGCCTCGGCCAGCGGAAAGCTGACGCCCTGATACTGCACGATCGGCGCGCCGAACGCCTCGCGCTCCTGGACATAGGCCCAGGTCTCGTCCACCGACGCCTGCGCCGCGCCCAGGCATTCCAGACCGATCAGCGCGCGCGAATAGTCGAAACCCACCATGATCGTGCTAAAGGCGCGGTCCTGTTCGGCCATCATGTTCTCGGCCGGGACAAACACATCGTCGAAAAACGCCGATCCGCGCCCGACCGGCCGGGTGCCGATATCGTCGAAATGCGTGCGCTTGATGCCCGCCTGGTTCAGATCGACGAAAAACGCGCTGACCCCGCGCGCGCCGCCATCCGCATCGCCCGTGCGCGCGAAAACGACTGCCGCGTCGGCCTGTTCGGAAAAGCTCATCGAGGTTTTCTCGCCGTTCAGCCGCCAGCCATTGCCCGACTTCTCGGCCTTGAGGATCAGGTTTGCCGCATCCGAGCCGCCGCGCGGCTCGGTCAGGCCAAGGCCGATGATCGCCTCACCCGCAAGCACCTTGGGAACCCATTCCGACGCGATCTCCTTGGAGGCGTGCTGGGCAACCATCCCGCCCATGAGCGAACCCAGAAGCTGGATATAGCTGATATTGAAATCGGCATAGGCGATCTGCTCGGTGATCAGACCGGACGTCACGCAGCTTTCGCCAAGTCCGCCGAATTCCTCGGGAAGATCCGGCCCGATCAGGCCCAACGCGCCCATCTCCTTGAGCACGCCGCGATCGAAGCTATGGGCTTTCGCCCGCTTCTGGTAGCCCGGTGCCAGCTTCTCGGTCGCGAATCGTTTCGCCGCGTCGCGGAGCGCCTTTTGGTCTTCTGTTGGCTGGAATTGCATCGGTGGTCCTCCCCATATCCGAAATATGCTCTTCACAAAAATCTAACAAATGTTAGAATGACGATCAAGAGGAGTTTTTGGTGGAGGATGCCCGAAAAATGGAAAACGCCCTGAAAGACGGATTCGCAACCTTGCTTTCCCCGATCCGCGCAGGACAACGAACGCTGCGTAACCGCGTGATCATGGGGTCGATGCACACAAGGCTGGAAACCGAGCCCGACGGCATCGCCAAGCAGATCGCCTTTTACGCTGAAAGAGCGCGTGGCGAGGCGGCGATTCTCGTGACTGGCGGGTTTTCGCCAAACGCCGAGGGGATGCTCGACCCCGAAGGGCCCCGAATCGATGATCCCGAGGAAGCGATTCGGCTGCGTCCGATCTGCGAAGCCGTTCAGGCCGAAGGCAGCCTGATCTGCGCCCAGCTACTTCATGCGGGGCGCTACGCAAAGATCGAGGGCTGCGTCGCGCCGTCACCGATTCGCTCGCCGATCAACCGTTTCACGCCGCGCGAAATGACCGACGCCGACATTCGCCGCACCATCGAGGAGTTCGCGTCCGCCGCCGCCAATGCCCAGGCGGCAGGGTTCGACGGCGTCGAGATCATGGGGTCAGAGGGGTATCTTCTCAACGAATTCACCGTCACGCATTCCAACAAGCGCGAAGACGACTGGGGCGGAAGCGCCGAGAACCGGCACCGCTTTCCGGTCGAGATCGTGCGCGCGGTGCGCGACCGCTGCGGGCCCGATTTCCTGATCATATACCGGATTTCGGCGGCCGATCTGGTCGAGGGCGGCGCGCCCGCAGATGAAATCGCCGCGCTCGCGCGCAAGATCGAGGCGGCGGGAGCCGACATTCTCAACACCGGCATCGGCTGGCACGAGGCGCGCGTGCCGACAATCGCCTATCCCGTGCCGCGCGGCGCCTGGCGCAAGGCGGCGGCCAATGTGAAGGCGGCAGTGTCGATTCCGGTGGTCGCCTCCAACCGGATCAACACGCCGGAAATCGCCGAGGACATCCTGTCCTCCGGGGACGCCGACATGATCTCGATGGCGCGCCCTTTCCTCGCCGATCCGCATTTCGTCAGGAAGGTGCGCGAAGGCCGCGCGAACGAAATCAACACCTGCATCGCGTGCAACCAGGCCTGTCTGGATTTCATCTTTTCCAACCGGCCGGTGAGCTGCCTGGTCAATCCCCGGGCGGGCCGCGAAACCGAATTCCGCGACACCCCCGCCGCGCAGCCGCGCAAGCTGGCCGTTGTCGGCGGCGGTGCCGCAGGCATGGCCACGGCCACCGAGGCGGCGCGGCTGGGCCACGACGTTACCCTGTTCGAGGCTCAGGACAAGCTGGGTGGCCAATTGAACCTGGCGCGCGCGGCGCCCGGCAAGGACGAGTTCGACGAAACCCTGCGTTACTTTGCCGGTCAGATGACCAGGCACGGGGTCAAGCTGCGCCTCGGGCAGCGGGCCGGCGCGGAGGATATGACCGGCTTTGATCATGTGGTCATCGCCACCGGGGTTACGCCGCGCATTCCCGACCTTCCGGGCGTGGATCATCCCAAGGTCGCCACCTATGCCGAGATCCTGTCGGGCGAACGCGCGGCGGGTGACACTGTCGTGGTGATGGGGGCAGGGGGCATCGGCCATGACGTGGCCGAGTTCCTCGTGACCGCATCGGCAGAGGTCCACAACCCAGATACATTCTGCGAGACATGGGGCGTCGATCCGGAATTTGCCACATCGGGTGCGCTGGTGGGCGATCCTCTGGCACCGAGACCATCGCGGCGCAAGGTGATCATGCTTCAGCGAAAAACCTCGAAACCGGGCGCAGGGCTTGGCGTCTCGACGGGCTGGATCCTGCGCAACGCGCTGCGCAAGCACGGGGTCGAAGCCATCGGCGGGGTGGTCTATGAGCGCATCGACGACGCGGGGCTACATATCCTCATGGACGGGGCGCCAAAGGTCATCGCCGCCGATACCATCGTGATCTGCACCGGGCAGGAACCGGAACGGGCCCTGGCCGAGGCCCTCGCCGCGCGCGGCGTCACCGTCACGATGATCGGCGGAGCAAAGGAGGCGGCCGAACTCGACGCGCTGCGCGCCATTGACGAAGGGGTGCGTCTGGCGCAAAGTCTCTGACTTGAGATCATGGGAGGATGTGATGCTGACCGAGGTCATGCGCGCGGGACGCGCTGATCTGTATTCGATCTTTCGAACCCGTGCGCAGGACTGCGCGGCGGCTCTGGCCGTCGAGGACGGCAGCAAACGGTTGACCTATGCCGAATTGCTGGAGCGCGTTGATCGTCTGGCTGCCGTTTTTCTGGCAAGGGGGGTCGCGCCCGGAGACCGGATCGCGATCCTGTCGCACAACCGATCGGAATACCTCGAGACCGAACTGGCCGCTGCGGGGATCGGCGCAATCATCGCCTGCCTGAACTGGCGGCTTGCCCCGGACGAACTGCGGCATTGCATCGAACTGGTCGAGCCGGTGCTGGCGGTTGTCGAACCCGGTCTCGGGGACGCGTATCAGTCGGTCTGTGCAACTCCCTGCCTGGAAATCGGGGCGGACTGGGAAGCGGCCCTCGCCGGGGCCGAACCCGACCCGCGTACCGGGACCATGGTTGACGATCCCGAGGCCGGGCTGACGATCCTTTATACATCCGGGACGACCGGGCTTCCCAAGGGGGCGCTCATCAGCCACCGCGCTCATATCGCGCGGTCCATGGCCTTTGCGGCGCAACTGGCGCTCGATCCCGGCGACGGGTTCATCGCCTGGGCCCCCATGTTTCACATGGCGTCCACCGATCACGCGCTGGCGACAGTTCTGCGCGGCGGCACGGTGGTGATGGTGGACGGGTTGCAGCCTGCGGTCATCAACGAGGCGCTGTCGCGGCACAGGATCGGCTGGTTCGTGATGATGCCGGGCGCGCTGGACGCCTTCATCGCCGAACGACGCACCAACCCACTGCCGCTGAAAGGTATCAAGGTCTGCGGCGCGATGGCGGATCTGGTGCCACCGCACCAGATCGCGGAACTGACGGGCCTTCTTGGGGTGCCCTATCTGAATTCCTTCGGCTCGACCGAGACCGGCCTGCCACCAGGGACCGGCGATCTGATCGCCCCCGGCGTCGTCCCCGTCCGACTGTCCAAACGCATCAGCGCATTCTGCGAGGTCCGCCTGGTCGACCCCGAAGACCGGGACGTTCCCGTTGGCGCGCCGGGTGAAATGGCAGTGCGGGGCCCGACGCTGTTTTCGGGATACTGGAACGCCGACGACACCAACGCCCGCGACTTTCGCAACGGGTTCTTTCACATGGGCGACCTGTTCCGGCGCAATCCCGATGGCACGATCGACTTTGTTGACAGGGCGAAATACCTGATCAAGACCGGCGGAGAGAACGTCTATCCGGCGGAAATCGAGCGCGTTCTTCTGGCGCATCCGGGGGTGGTCGATGCTGCGGTGGTGCGGGCATCCGACGAGAAATGGGGCGAAAGCCCGGTGGCCTTTGTCGCGTGCGGCAATGACGGGCCGGATGCGGTGGTCTTGATGCGCCTGTGCCGGGACATGCTGGCAGGCTACAAACGTCCACGCGAATTCCGGTTCATCGCGTTCGACGATTTCCCCAGATCGACCAGCGGAAAGGTCCAGCGGCATGTCCTCGAAGCCTGGATCAAGGAGGAGAAAGCGGAAACCGGTTGATACACCCGGCGCACAATGCGTGTGAGGTCATGAACACAACAACCCGTGAAACCCTTCCTGTGCTTATAGAATATTAATGCATTACCGATACTTACGCTAAAGATACGAATTCCCCTGCCGATAACTGTCCGGGCCGTCGCCACGGTGCCGCAAAATAATCAGCTTTCTTTTTGTAACCGCCATTCGTAGGCCGTCGGTATTGCGTTTCAAACCGAGAGGAAGACCGGAAACATGACCAATGTCGTAATTGTCTATTTCAGCGGGTACGGGCACACAGAGGTTCAGGCGAACGCCGTCGCCGAAGGGATCAGGAGTGTCAAAGGCACCGAGGCCAAGATGCTGAAACTGTCCGACAACGGGGAGCTTGACGAATCCGGCTGGGCGGCGCTCGATGCTGCCGATGCCATCGTCTATGGCAGCCCGACCTACATGGGCGGCCCCGCGTGGCAGTTCAAGAAATTCGCCGATGCCAGCTCGAAGCCCTGGTCCACGCAGAACTGGAAGGACAAGATTGCCGGCGGGTTCACCACCTCGGCCACCGTCAACGGCGACAAGTTCTCGACCATCATGTATTTCTTCACGCTGTCACAGCAGCACGGCCAAATCTGGTGCGGCGTCGGCCTGATGGCGTCGAATGCCAAGGCCGACGGCCCGGAAAAGCTGAACTGGACGGGTGGTTATTCCGGCCTTCTGGCGATTGCGCCCTCCGACAGCGCGCCCGAAGAATTCCCGACCGGCGGCGATCTGGACACCGCGCGCGCCTATGGCAAGCGGCTGGCCGAAGTCGCGCGGCGCTGGCGCGGCTGAACCGGAGCCACGGACCGGGTGACCGGCCGCCGCGCGTTGGCGGCGGCCGACGCGGGAACGAAGGGTTCCGCCCGGCCCCCGTCATCCGGCCACGCCGGTCCGTCCCACCATCGCCATCAGCGTCGCCGTCATCGTGGCGACAAGCTTTTCCTCCCCGCCCTTCATGCCATAGGCGCGCGCCTCGCAGATGGTCAGGGTTTTCCCCGGTTTCACCACGTCGGCGACAAAGCGAAACCGTTCGCCATCCGCCGGGTTGACCAGGTTGATCTTGAATTCCGCCGTCAGCACTGCGGCATCGGCGGGCATCAGCGAAAAACCGGCATAGCCACACGCACTGTCGAGCGCGGTCGCAACGACACCGGCATGCAGGAACCCGTGCTGCTGGGTCAGCGCGTCGTCATGCGGCATTTCCAGAACGATGTGACCGGGCGCAAGCTCGGCGATGGTGATCCCCATCGTGCGCATCACGTTCTGGCGGTTGAAACTGTCGCGCACACGCGCATCAAAATCGGGGGCTCGCGGCTCGAATTTCGGCATGGTCTGGTTTCGCTCCTTTCGTCACCGGATGAGGGCAGATCCAGGCGAGTGGTAAATGTGCGGATGATCGTGAAATATGGCGTCCCGCGCCGGACAAACCGGCGCAGCCGTCGATTCACTGGACGAAGGCATCCCGATTCCCAGCGATGAAATCGCGCAAGCGGCGGGCGGGGCGCCCGAGCACGTCGCTGACCGTGGTCTCGATGCCCGCGAGATAGCCCTTTGGCGCGATGGAGGCCAGTTCGACCATGGCTGCGGCGACCTCTTGCTGCATCCCGGCGGCAATCATCGCCGCCTTGGAGTCCTCGACCGACAGGGGCACGCAGGTGATGGCGCGCCCGGTCACCTCGGACAGGATGGACGCGATGTCTTCGCCGGTCAGGGCCTCGGGGCCGGTCAGGCCATAGGTCTTGCCCTCGTGGCCCGCGCCGGTCAGCGCCTCGGCGGCGACATCGGCGATGTCGCGTGCGTCGATCCAGGCCACGGGACCGCCCAGATCGTCGTAATAGACACCGTCTCTGGCGATGGTGTCGGCCTGCCAGAGCAGGTTCTGCATGAAATAGGTCGGCTGCACGAAGGTCCAGTCAAGCCCGCTTTCTTTCAGCAGTTCCTGCGTCTCGGAATGCCACTTGCCAAATGTCACCTTGGCCTTGGGCGACGCACCCAGCCCGGTGGCCAGAACGACATGGCGCACACCCGCAGCCTTGGCGGCCTCGATCGCGTTCGCTTTCCAGCGGCGCATGTCCAGATGGGCAGGCGTCACCAGATAGATCCGCTCGGCCCCGGCACAAGCGCGTTCCAGCGCGGCGGGGTCGGTGAAATTGGCGGTGACGGCCTCGCATCCCTTCGCCTTGAGATTTTCAACCTTGGCCGGGTCGCTGGTGACGGCGCGCACTGCCGCACCCTTGGCCAGAAGGGTATCGACAAGCGGCGAGCCGGTGTTTCCGGTGGCTCCGAAGACGGTTATCATGGCGTTTCCTTCCTCAGGTCTGCAATGGGCTGCATGGTTTCGGGATTGCTGATCGAGGACAGGTCGCCCGGATCCTCGCCCAGATAGGCCGCGCGGACGATCCGGCGCATCGTCTTCATGCTGCGGGTCTTGGGCAGCGCCTCGACGAAATGGATCTCGCGCGGGCGGAACGGCTTGGAGACGACCTCTCCCACCCGGTCCTTGAGCCGTTCCACGAGGCCCGCATCGGGCGACACACCCGGCGCCGCCACGCAGATGCAGACCACCGCCACGCCCTTGATGGCGTCGGGCGCGGCGATGGCGGCGGCGTCCACCACCTCTCCGGTCTCGGTCAGGGCGGCCTCGATCTCGGGCGGGCCGATTCGCTTGCCGGCGATGTTCAGCGTGTCGTCCGAGCGACCGAGGATATACCATGTGCCGTCAGGGTCGCGGCGCACCCAGTCGCCGTGCCGCCAGACACCGGGGAAGGTGGACCAGTAGGTTTCGAGATACCGCTCGCGGTCGCCCCAGATGGTGGGGGTCAGGCCCATGGGCGGCTGGCTCACGACCAATTCGCCCACCTCGCCCGGTGCGGCCTCGCTGCCATCCTCGCGCAGCACCTTGGCGCCCACCCCCAGGGCCTCGGCGGAGAATCCGCCGGGCTTGATCTCGTGCAGGACGGTCGAGGTCAGAATGGCCCCGAACAGCTCGGTCCCGCCTGAGATGTTCAGCGGCACGGCGCGGCGACGGCAGATATGATCGAGATGCCAGAGCCAGGCGTCGTCGGTCCATGGCTCTCCGGTCGAGGCGACGATACGCAGGGGCGACAGGTCATAATCAGAGAGGGGCGCGGGATCCTGCGTCATGAATTGGCGCACCAGCGTCGGTGCGATGCCCAGATGCGTCACCTTCATGTCCGCGGTGATCCGCAGCAGCCGGAAAGGATCGCCGGGCATCGTGGGCGCGCCCTCGGCCAGAACCAGCGTTGCCCCCGAAAGCAGCACCGACAGAAGGGTGAGCGGCCCCATGACCCAGCCCATATCGGTCATCCACAGATGCCGGTCATCGCGCTTCATGTCGAGGCACAGCAGGAAATCCGCCGTGGCCTTGGCCGGCACACCAAGATGGGTGTGCACAACGCCCTTGGGCCGGCCGGTCGTGCCCGAGGTATAAGCGATCAGCAACGGCGCGTCGGCCTCTACCGGATGGGCGGGGCGTGTCGGGTCGGCCTTGCCGACACTCTCCTGCCAGTCGAGATCGCGTGCCGCATCGGCCACCACGCCACCGAACCGCCGCAGGCTGAAGACGGTATGGACCGCGGGCACCTCGATCAGGGCTTCGGCCAGCGCGGCCTCCATCCAGACGGGCGTGCCGCGCCGGGGCGTGGCGTCGGCCGTCAGCACGGCCACCGCCCCGGCATCCTTGAGGCGGCTGACGATGGCGGGCGGCGCGAAACCCGAGAACAACGGCACCGCCACCGCCCCCAGCCGGGCGATGCCCAGAAGCGCCGCCGCGATTTCGGGGATCATCGGCATGTAGATGCCCACCCTTTCGCCGGGTTTCACCCCGCGCGCGGCAAGCGCCGACGCCACGCGCGCGGCCTCGGCGGCAAGCTCGGCATAGGTCCAGCGGCGGCGGCTTGCGTCCTCGCCGACCCAGTCGATCGCCACCTTGTCTCCGAGCCCCTCCGCGATGCGCGCGTCAAGGCACGTCTCGGTCATGTTCAGAGCGGCGCCAATCGCCCAACGGATCGCTTCGGGTCCCTGGGAAATATCGCGAAGCTGTGTGTAGGGGCGGCTGAACCGGATGCCCGCGAGGTCGATGATCCGGCGCCAGAACCAGTCCGGATCGGCGTTGGCGCGGCGGGCGAGATCCTCGTAGCTGTCCGTAGCACAGTCGGCCAGAAAAGCGGCAAGCGTGCTCGAACGCTGAATGTCGGGAGATGGCTGGAACATCCTTGACCTTTCTCTAAGCCAGAAAAGGCCGCGCCTGTGGCGCGGCCAGTCGGGGAGATACCTTTCGGCACGGCCTTGCGGCTGCGCCGAATCACATCGCATCGCAACGACGCGATCAACCGTGCATCGACAAGCCGCCCGAAACCGAAATGACCTGGCCCGTGATGAACCCGGCATCGTCGGATGACAGGAAGCAGATGATGCCCGGATAATCGGTCGGTTGCGCCAGGCGCTTCATCGGGATGGCCCGCTTGAGACCTTCTGCGATCTTTGCACCGGCATCGCCCTGGGCGACCTGGGCGAAAAGCGGCGTGTCGGTCGGTCCGGGGGCGACAGCGTTCAACTGAACGCCCTTGCGCGCCAGTTCCCGCGCGACCGTCTTGGTAAACGAGATGATGCCACCCTTGCAGGCCGAATAGACGGCCTCGCCTGACGAGCCGACGCGGCCGGCGTCCGAGGCAATGTTGACCACGCGACCGCCACCGTTTTTGACCATGCCCGGCAACACCGCGTGGTGCATGTTGAGCGGGCCGTAGAGGTTTATGTCGATAACCTTCTTCCAAAGGGCCTCGTCCGAGTCGAGGAAGGGCTTGATCTCATCCCATCCCGCATTGTTCACCAGCGCGTCGATCGGGCCTCCGGCCTCGAATGCGGCCACAGCCTTGTCAACCTGGGCGCGATCGGTGATGTCCACCTTGAATGCTTGCGCCTTGCCTCCGGCATCCTTGATGATACGGGCCGTTTCCTGCGCGCCCTGTTCGTTCATGTCAAAAATGGCGACTTCCGAGCCCTCCTCGCCAAAGCGTTGACAAACGGCGCGACCGATACCGCTGCCGCCGCCAGTCACGATGACACGTTTCCCCTTCAAACCTCGCATGCGATGGACCTCCTCTTTTGTCCGCATCTGTATCAAGAACTTGATTCGGTTCTCTCCTGCACGTATCCTAACACTTGTTAGATTTTTGACAATGGGCACTCTGGTGGCGGGCGGATGACTTCTGTGATGCCCGCGACTGGCAAGGACGATGACGAGAACCGAAGATAAATCGCACAAATCCGAAAAAACGCGCGGCGAAATTCTATCCGCTGCCGCGCGCCTTTTTCGGCATGACGGTTTTTATGCAACCACGATGCGCGATATTGCGCAGGAGACAGAAATAGAAGCCGGCAGTATCTATTATCATTTCGCCTCCAAGGATCAGATCCTGAACGAGGTTCTCGACATCGGCGTGCGGCAGCTCTTCAACGAGGCCCGCGAGATCGCGCGGACGGCAAGGGAAAGAAACGAAGGCTTCCGGGAAACGTTTTGCAGGCTTGTCGAAGCGCACCTTACCTTCCTTTTGAGCGACAGCGACTTCACGTCAGCCAATATCCGCAACTACCCGATGCTGTCGGATGAAACACGCGGTCTGCATCGCGAGTTGCGCGCATCCTATGGCGGGGTCTGGACCGACTTCCTCCAGGGCGGCAGAGATTGTGGCTGTCTGAGAAAGGATGTTTCCGTCTCGGTCATACGCCAGTTTGTCCTGAGTGCGATGAACTGGACGGTCGAATGGTATGATGTTGATCGCCACCCGATCAAATCCATCGCCGTCCGCCTGAGCAAATTGATACTCGACGGGATGTGTGCAAACGTCAGACTGGACGAGACCGGCCTGAAAACGCCCACAACCCTTTTTCCCGAAGCCTCGGAACCCGTCGGCAAGGCAGCGAAAACCCGCTCCGAAATCCTCAGGGCTGCGGCGCGCGTGCTGCGGGATACCGGCTACAAGGCGACCACATTGAGACGCATCGCAGAAGAAGCGAATGTGCAGGCAGGCAGCGTTTACTACCATTTCGAATCCAAGGACGCCATCGTTGACGAAGTGCTGAATGCCGGGCTGAGCGATTTGCTGTCAGGTGTCGGCATGGCGGTTCGTGAATTCAAGCCGCCATACGATCACCAGTCCAGAATTGCGACGGCCATCTGGGCACATTTGCAGCTTCTCTTCATGGCAAGCGAATTCACCTCCGCGAATATCAGAAGCTACGGGATGCTGCCCAACCATCTGCGGGAGAGACACGGGGAGATTCGTCGTGAATACGGCAGGTTTTGGGACCGGATCCTCGGCGAAGCCCAACGGGACGGTTTCATCAGGGCGGATATCAAGATCGTGCCGCTGCGTCAGGTGATGCTGGGCGCCCTGAACTGGACGGTCGAATGGTTCGACTCGGACAGGTCCGGACAGGAAGGGTATATTTCCCTCGAGGAATTTTCCGACATGCTGATCAGGCTGCTTCTCGGGGGTGTGTGCGGGAAAAAGACCGTGTCGGCCACCAACCGTGATCACACCAGCAGGAAGTGATACAACCCTTCGGCAATGGGCTTGTCTCGCGCCGTCTGCCATGTGATCACGCTGACGCTCGCCATCCGCTTGCCTTTGCGGGTTATCGTTGCGCGGGCATGGAGCGGTCCCTTCACGCCGGGCCTCAGGTAATCGACGGTCAGGTTGATCGGCTTGGCGGGCGTGTCGGCGAAATCCGGTCGCACGGCGATTGCGGAAACCGCCTCCATGAAGCTGGCGATGATGCCACCATGGTAATATTCCATGACAGGATTCCCGATATGGCGTTGGTCGAACGTCATTTCGGCCTCGGCTTGAAGCTCGCCGATTTCGCGGATCTCGAACTTCAGAAAGCGAAAGAACGGAACCCTGGAAATGTTGGCGTTAACGGCTTGCAGGTTCATTTCAGGCCCTTCCCCTCGAGCATCGCTTCGTACAGGCTGGTTTCACCGCGCGTCAGCGCGAATGTGGCAGCCCCGCGCGCAATTTCCTCATCCTCGTGGCCGTCGAACCAGATGCTGCCCGAATTGAACGCGATATGACGGGTCTGACGATAGCAATGGGCGCGCACGAAAATATCCGCGCGGGAATGGGCGGGGCGCAGGTAATCGACCCTGAGGTCAAGCGTTGCCATGGTGCTGACCCCCTCGATGGCAATGAAGTTCGCAAGGCCGAACACACTATCGAGAAGGGCCGTCAGGATGCCGCCGTGAAGCAGGGTCTGATCGCTGTCAACGCAGAAATCCGAATTGAACGGCATCCGCACCAGAACGCCCTCGGTCGAGACTTTCTGGATATCGAGCGCCATATGGGTAATCAACCCCTCGCCTCGCGCATTCCACAACTGCGCAATCTGGTCCATCTTCTGCTGCGGAATGCGCGTCATGCGATCTTTCCCTTACTGCCCGGTAAAGTTGGGTTTTCGCTTTTCGATAAACGCAGAGATCGCTTCCTGGTGATCCTTGGTCTGGTGCATCAGGGCCTGATAGGCCGCCGCGCAATTCAGGAAATCCGGCAAATCCATCCGCTCGGCGTTGCGCATCAGACGTTTGGCGACACGCACCGCGCGCGGCGGCTTGGACGCGATGACGGCGGCGCGTTCGCGGACCCGTTCCATGAGCCGGTCATGGGCCACGACCTCAAGCACCATGCCAAGCTTCAGCGCCTCATCGGCTTCGACCATGCGCCCCGAAAAGGTCAGATCGGCGGCTGTCTGGTGGCCCAGACGGCGCAGCATGAACCAGCTCCCCGCATCCCCCGGAATAATGCCGAGGTTCACGAAGACTTCGCCGAATTTCGCCTTTTCCGAGGCGATGCGCATATCGCACATCATGGTCAGGTCACAGCCTGCGCCGACCGCCGGTCCGTTGACTGCGGCGATGGTCGGAACGTCGAGATTGTAGAGCGCCTGAGGCAGACGCTGGACACCATCGACATAGGCTTGCGATGCGGCCAGCGGCTCCTTGCGGTAAACACTCTCCGGATCGTTCATCTCCTTGATGTCGCCGCCGGCGCAAAACGCCGGATCGGCACCTGTCAGGATCATGACGCTGACCTCCGGGTTGGCCTGCACCTTTGCAAACGCATCCAGAAGGGCGGCCATCATGTCGTTTCCGGTGACCGGATTGCGCCGCGCCGGATCGTTCAGCGTGACCGTGGCGATCCTGTCTGATATGTCCAGCAGGACAGGTGGGTTACTCATTCTTGCCGTCTCCTCTTTCGCGGTTCTCGAACATATCGGGGTTGATCATGTCGCGGGCGTCGTGGCCCAGATGCAGGGTCTCTCCGCCATCTACATACACGTCCTCGCCGGTAATGAAATTCCCCAATCTGGACGCGAGGAAGATAATCGTGCCGGCGATGTCCTCGGCCGCGCCCATCCGGTTCAGGACCGAGCGGTTGAGTTCCTTCCACCGCTCCGGCGGAATGGGGTAGCGGCCAAGCGCCTCGGTCTTGATCGTGCCCGGCGCCACACAGTTCAGCCGGATACCGTATTCGCCCCACTCGGCGGCCAGCGTCTTCATCATGCCGGTGACGCCAGCGCGGGCGGCGACGGTGTGGGTGAAACCGGTGAGCGCCGTGCGCCCCGAAATCGCCGTCACAAAGACGATGGAGCCGCCGTTGTCATACATGAAATGATCGGCCACTGCGCGGGTCATCTGCCACGAGCCGATCAGGTTGTTGCGAATCACCGCCTCGAAGCCCTTGTTGGTGATGTCGCGCGCGGCAGCGATATACTGGCCGCCCGCATTGTTCACCAGCACGTCAAGCTGCCCGTAATGGTCCTTGATGCGCGCCATCGCCGCTTCGATGCTGTCTTCGTCGCGGGTGTCGCCGGGCACGACAAAGGCCTCGCCACCCGCCGCGCGAATCATCTCGGCGGTCTCTTCCAGCGGCTCCTGACGGCGGGCAAACAACGCCAGCCTGGCCCCGCAAGAAGCCATTTCCAGCGCCGTGGCCCGCCCCATGCCCGAGCCGGAGCCGGTGACAAGCGCCACCTGGCCCGCCATCAGATCCGGCGCGTAGCGCCGTGCTTTCTCTTCGTTCATGTCCTCTCCCTCAGTTCTTCAGCAACTCGCCGGAAATGATCAGCTTGCGCACTTCCTGGGTGCCTGCGCCGACCTCCAGCACGCGGCCCGTGCGATAGAGCCGGTTCACCTCGGTATCGCGCATGTAGCCCGAACCGCCGTGGATCTGCACGGCCTTGTCCAGCACGAAGGACGTCGCCTCGGCGGCCTTGAAGATCGCCGCCGCCGTCAGCTTGTGGATCTCGCCGCGGCCGCCTTCGCCATGCTCCAACCCCTCGCACATGGCGGCCGTCTTCAGCGACAGGCTGCGCGCCGCCTCGATCCGGGTGTACATGTCGGCCAGCATCGCCTGCACCATCTGGAAACTGGCGATCGGCTTGCCGAATTGCTGGCGTGTCTTTGCGTAATCGACGGAAATATCCAGCGCCCGCTGCGCGATGCCAAGAGCATTGAAACAGACGATGGCGCGTTCCAGATCCAGCCCCGACATCGTGACCGCGACGCCGCCATCGAGCTTGCCGACCATGTTTTTGGCCGGCACGCGGCAATCCTCGAACACCAATTCGCCCGTGGGCGAGCCGCGAAAGCCCATCTTGTTGAGCTTCTGCGCCACCTTGAAACCGGGCGTGTCGGTTTCCACGATAAAAGCCGAAATGCCCTTGGCGCCCTTTTCAGGCGAGGTCTTGGCATAGACCAGCACCAGATCGGCAATCGGCCCGTTGGTGATATAGATCTTGGCACCGTTCAGGATGTAATCGTCGCCGTCCTTTTTCGCCGTGGTCCGCATCGAGCCGAGCGCATCCGACCCGGCACCGGGCTCTGTCAGGCCGAGGGCGCCCACCAGAGAGCCGTCGCACAGCCCCGGCAGATACTTGCGGCGCAGATCGTCATTGGCGTTGCGGTAGATGTTGTTGACGCACAGATTGTCATGCGCGACATGGGTCAGCCCGATCGCGGCAGAAGATCGCGACAGCTGTTCGGTGATGATGCAGGCCGAGGTGAAATCAAGCCCGGCACCGCCGAACTCGGGCGGCACGTTGAGGCCGAGATAGCCCATCTCGCCCAGCTTGGGAAAGACCGATGCGGGCAGGTCGTCGGTGTCGTCCATTTCCGCGTTCAGGTGATGGAACTCGGAGAAAAAGAACTTGCCGGCCTGGTCGGCCAGCGCCTGCTGTTCATCGGTCATGAAATGTGTCGGCAGGTCGATGTCGTTGCGCAGTTGCTTGTTCATGGTCATGGCCCCCCTCAGGCGCGCAGCAGTTCTTCGGCGATGATGATCTTGCGCACCTCGCTGGTGCCCGCGCCGATTTCCAGCAGCTTGTTGGCGCGGAACAGCCGGTTGATCTCGGTGTCCTGCATGTAGCCCGAGCCGCCGTGGATATGGCACGCTTCGGTGACGGCCTTGTTGAACGCCTCGCCCGCATAGAGGCAGGCCGCTGCGGTCAGCTTGTGGATCTCGCCGCGGCCGCCGGCCCCCCTGGGCAGGCCGACGCAGGCCGCAAGCGCGCGATAGCCAAAGGCGCGGGCGGTCTCGACCTCGGTATAGATCTCGGCCAGTTTCGATTGCACCATCTGGAAGCTGGAAATCGGCCGGCCGAACTGTTCGCGGATCTTCGCATAGTCGAGGGCCAGTTCCAGCGCGCGCTCGGCCATGCCGACGCAGATCGAGGCGACCATCGCGCGTTCGAGGTCGAGCCCGCTCATCACCACCGCGACGCCGCTGTTCTCGGCCCCCATCATCGCCGAGGCCGGAACCCGGCAGTCCTCGAACAGCAGCTCTCCGGTCGGCGAGCCGCGAAAGCCCATCTTGTCCAGCTTCTGCGCCACCTTGAAGCCGGGATTGTCGGTTTCAATGATAAAGGCGGAAATGCCCTTGGCGCCTTTGGATTTGTCGGTCTTGGCATAGAGCAGGATCACATCGGCGATCGGCCCGTTGGTGATGTAGATCTTGGAGCCGTTGATGACGTAGTCATCGCCGTCGCGCCGGGCGGTGGTGGCCATCGAGCCAAGCGCATCGGAGCCCGCGCCCGGCTCGGTCAGGCCCAGCGCGCCGACCAGTTCGCCCGAACACAGGCCCGGCACATATTTCCTCACCTGCTCTTCGGAGCCGTTGCGCAGCAGGTTGTTCAGGCACAGGTTATCATGCGCGCCGTGCGACAGACCCACGGCCGGGTTCCATTTGGAAATCACCTCCGAGACCAGCGCCTGGGTGAATTCGTTCTGCCCCGAGCCGCCCAGCTCCTCGGGGGCGGTGATGCCCAGAAGGCCCAGCTCGCCCATCTGCCGGAACAGGTCGTCGGGCCACCATTCCTCTGCGTCCATGCGCGCCTGCAGCGGGTGCAGCACCTCGCGCGCCACCCGATCCACATGATCGACGATCTGGCGCTGCTCGGCGGTCAGGGAATAATTGGCCCTGATCGCCGCCAGATCCGCCCTGGCCGAGTCGTTTGCTGCGTTCATCCTCATCTCCCGGTCAAAATACACATAGCCCTGTTGACCGAAATCAAACATATGTTAGAAAAATATTCAAGACGAGGTTTTGAAACCCTGCGTCGCAGGCGCGGCGATGTGATCACGGAGCTTGAACATGAGTGGAAATGTCGTCCTTTCGCAGGTTGCCGGCCATCAGGTGCGGATCACGATTTGTCGCCCCGACCAGCGCAATGCCCTGAACAGGGATGTGGCAGAGGGTATCATTTCGGCAGTCCGCTCGGCAGAAGCCGATGCTCAATGCAGGGTCATTGTATTGACTGGCGAAGGAACGCGCGCGTTCTGCGCCGGCGGCGACATCAAGGCGGGGGCGGACGGAGGTCCGTTCGTCCAGGATCCCGCCGAACCGGATCATTTTGCCGGGAGGTTGTTCGAAGCGCTTCAGGCCTGCCGCAAGCCCACCATAGCGCGGATCAACGGTGTGGCGATGGGCGCGGGCGCGGGCATTATCTGCGCTTGCGATCTGGCGGTGATGGCGGATCATGCGCGGATCGGAACGCCCGAAGTCAAGGTCGGGCTTTTCCCGCTGACCATCGTTCCACCGATGATGCGTGTGCTGCCTCGGCGGAAATTGATGGAAATGTTCATCACCGGCGTCCCGCTCACGGCGCAGGAGGCGCTGCGATACGATCTGGTCAATCACGTCACCACCGCCGACGATCTGGACGCCAAGGTGGAAGAACTGGTTACACAAATCGCCGCACAATCGCCCACCGCGATCCGGCTCGGGAAATATGCTTGTAACGCCATGGAGGACATGAGCTACTCGCAGCAGATGCGCTTTGCCGAAACCCTGTTGCCAAGGCTCGCGCAGACGGAAGACGCGCGCGAGGGCTTTGCCGCCTTCATAGCCAAACGCCCACCTGAATGGACCGGACGATAATCGCCTGGGGAGGAGACGAACATGACGGATCGAAAGCTGCGCATCGGATGCGCCTCGGGATTCTGGGGCGATACGCCCGAGGCGGTCGGGCAATTGGTGTCGAAGGGCGGGATTGATTATCTGGTGTTCGACTACCTGGCCGAGGTCACCATGTCGCTGATGGCGCGGGCGCGCGCCAGGACGCCCGAGGCGGGCTTTGCGCCCGATTTCGTCAAGGCGCTGGTGCCCTGGCTGCCCGAGATCAAGACCAAGGGGATCAAGGTGGTGGCCAATGCCGGCGGGGTGAACCCGCGCGGCTGCCGCGACGCGCTGGCCAGGGCCGCCGCCGAGGCCGGGATCGACCTCTCGATCGGGGTGGTGCTGGGCGACGATCTGCTGGGTCGCGCCGACGAGATCCGCGCCCGCGGCGTGACCGAGATGTTCTCGGGCGCCCCCTTCCCCGACGATATCTGGAGCATGAACGCCTATCTCGGCGCGCGCCCCATCGCGGCGGCGCTTGATGCCGGGGCCGAGATCGTGATTACCGGGCGCTGCGCCGACAGCGCGGTGGCGCTTGGCCCCCTGATGCACGAATTCGGCTGGGGCGATGACGACTGGGACCAGCTCAGCCAGGGTTCGCTGGCCGGGCACCTGATCGAATGCGGCCCGCAGGGGACGGGGGGCAATTTCACCGACTGGCAGGATGTGCCCGGCTGGGACGACATGGGGATGCCCATCGTCGAGGTGTCCGCCGATGGCAGCTTTGTCATGACCAAAACGCCCGATACCGGCGGGCTGGTCGTGCCCGGCTCGGTGGGCGAGCAGATGCTCTATGAAATCGGCGACCCGCGCGCCTACCTGCTGCCCGACGTGATCTGCGACTGGTCGCAGGTCACGCTGGAACAGGTCGGCCCCGACCGGGTGCTGGTCCGGGGCGGCAAGGGGCTGGGGCGCACCGGCAGCTACAAGGTCTCGGCGACCCATGCCGATGGCTGGCGCGCCGTCACCACGCTGACGCTGGCCGCCATCGACGCCCCCGCCAAGGCCGAACGGGTCGCAGAGGCGATCGTCACGCGCTGCCGCCGGATTTTCCGCGACCGCAACCTGGGCGATTTCCGCCAGGTCAGCGTCGAGGTGCTGGGCGCCGAGGCGGCCTATGGTGCCAACGCACGGGCGCGCACCCGCGAGGTGGTGCTCAAGATCGGCGTGATCCATGACGACCGCGCCGCGCTCGACATCTTTGCCGGCGAAATCGCGCCGATGGCCATTTCCACCGCGCAGGGGCTGACCGGGTTCTTTGCCGGGCGGCCCAAGGTGCAGCCGGTGGTGCGGCTGTTCTCGTTCCTGCAGGACAAGGCCGACACGCCCGTCGCGGTCGAGGTTGACGGCAAGGAGGTGCCTGTCCGCGTCGCGACTGACGCGGTGCGGCTCGACCCGCCCCCCGCCCCGCCGGTCGAGGCGCGCGAGGCGGGCACCGATGCCGTCCGGGTGCGGCTGGTCGATCTGGCCTGGGGGCGCTCGGGCGACAAGGGCGACATCGCCAATATCGGCATCCTGGCGCGCAAGCCCGATTACCTGCCCCATATCCGTGCAGCCCTTACCGAAGCGGCAGTGAAGGACTATTTCGCGCATCTGTGCAAGGGCCCGGTCGAACGGTTCGACCTGCCGGGCAGCCACGCGCTCAACTTTCTGCTGCACGAATCGCTCGGCGGCGGCGGCATCGCCTCGGTCCGCATCGACCCGCAGGGCAAGGGCTTTGCGCAGATGCTGCTCGACATCGAAATCCCGGTGCCCGCAGAGCTGGCCGCGCGCGACGGGCTGGCCGCCCCGGACCCGCGCTGAGAGGACCATTCCATGACCATTTCCAAACTGCTGGTTGCCAACCGGGGCGAGATTGCGGCGCGCGTGGTGCGCACCGCCAGGGCGCGCGGGCTGGCGACCGCCGTCTTGCGCCACGCGTTTGAGCAGGAAGGTCCGGCCCATCTGATCGCCGACGAGGTCGTGACGATCAAGGGGGCGACGCCCGTTGCCGCCTATCTCGACATTGCGCAGATCGTCGCGGCCGCAAGGCGGATCGGTGCCGATGCGGTGCATCCCGGCTATGGCTTTCTGGCCGAGAATGCCGGTTTCGTCAGGGCGCTGGATGCTGCGGGAATCGTCTTTGTCGGCCCCACCGGGGATGTCATCGACCTGATGGGCGACAAGGTGCGCGCGCGCAGGTTCGTCGAGGAGCGCGGCTTTCCGGTCGCGCCGTCGGCGATCGAGGATGACGACCCGGCGACATTCGTCGAGCGCGCCCGCGCCGTGGGCTATCCGCTGCTGATCAAGCCCTCGGCGGGCGGCGGCGGCAAGGGGATGCGCATCGTGCGCGAGGCGGCCCGCCTGGAAGCCGAGATCGAAACCGCGCGCCGCGAGGGCGAGCGTTACTTCGGCGACGGGCGGTTGTTTGTCGAACGCTATATCGAGCGCCCGCGCCATATCGAGGTGCAGGTGATGGGCGACGGGCAAGGCAACGTGGTGCATTTCTGGGAGCGCGAATGCTCGATCCAGCGCCGCTTCCAGAAGATCATCGAGGAAACGCCCTCGCCCGCGCTCTCGCCCGAACAGCGGCAGGACATCTGCAAAACCGCCGCCGGGATCGCCCGCGCCGTCAACTATCGCGGTGCCGGAACGGTGGAGTTCATCTATGCGCCCGACGGGGCCTTTTACTTTCTCGAAATGAACACCCGGCTTCAGGTCGAACATCCCGTGACCGAGATGGTCACGGGCTTCGATCTGGTCGCCGAACAGTTGCGCATCGCGGCGGGTGAGCCGCTGGGGCTGCAACAGGACGATATCGGCCAGACCGGCCATTCGATCGAGCTGCGGATCTGCGCCGAGGATGCCGCAGCCGATTTCCGCCCCGCCATCGGCGACATCCTGCTGCTGGACGAGCCGCAGGGCGAGGGCATCCGGGTGGACAGCGGTATCCTGGACGGCGGCAAGGTCACGGCTGATTTCGACCCGATGCTGTCGAAGCTGATCGTGCACGGGGCAGATCGCGCGCAGGCCATCGCCCGCGCGCGCGAGGCGGTGCAGAATTACGTCATCCTCGGGGTGACGACCAACACCGGCTATCTGGACGCGATCCTTGCCCATCCCGATTTCGCGTCGGGCGAGGTATCTACCGGGTTTCTGGCCGAACAGGCGGATGTGCTGACCGCGCCGGGCGAGGACGTCTCCACCCTGCTGATGGCGGCGGCGGCCTTGTCGGACGAACGCCTGGTGGCCGAGGTCATGCAGATACCGGAAATGCACCGCAGGATGGGCGGGTGGAGAAACTGATGCGGAGAATATTCACGATCGGCGGCAATGAGGCCGAATGTTGGCTGACCCATGACGGCAGCCGTTTTGTGCTGAACACGCCCGATGGCGCGGTTCCCTGCCGGTTGGACCCGACCGGGGCGCCGGGGGGCTATCGTCTGCGGGTGCGGGGGCTTGTGCGCGATATCCGGCTGGCCGTCGGGCACGAGGCGACATTCATGCACATGAACGGACAGACTTTCGAGGTCGGGCGCGTCGATCCGGTCGAGCGTCTTGCCGCCAGGGCGGGGGCCGCCGGCGATGATCGGCTGCTGGCACCGATGCCGGGGGTTGTCGTTTCGGTGGCGGTCAAACCCGGAGACGCCGTTACCGAGGGCCAGCCGCTGCTGGTGATCGAAAGCATGAAGCTTGAAACCACCCTGACCGCGCCGCGCGACGGTGTGATTGCCGAAATGCCATTTGCCGTGGGCGACAGTTTCGGGCTCAAGGCCGTCCTTGCCCAACTGGCCCCGCAGGAGGAGTGACAATGCGCCGGATCGAGAGCCACATCGACACCAACGCCGCCGACTACAAGGCCAATTTCGCCGCGATGAGCGAACGCCTGAAGGAGCTTCACGCCCGCCAGCACGCCGCCCGATTCGAGCGCCCGCAGCGCGATATCGACCGTCTGGCGCGGCAGAACAAGCTGGGCGTGCGCGAGCGCCTGAAGCTGCTGCTCGATCCCGGCACGCCATTCCTTGAATTCTCGACGCTGGCCGCCTGCCGCGAATATGACGGCGCGGTGCCCGGTGCCGCCGTGGTGACCGGCATCGGCATCGTGCAGGGCCGCGAGGTGGCCATCCACGCCAACGATGCCAGCGTCAAGGGCGGGGCCTGGTATCCGCACACGGTGAAAAAGATCGTGCGGCTTCTCGATGTGGCATTGGAAAACCGTTTGCCGGTCGTCCATATCTGCGACAGCGCGGGCGGGTTCCTGCCGCTCCAGCACGGGGTGTTTCCCGACCGCTATCTGGGCGGGCGGGTGTTTCGCAACCAGGTCAAGCTCAGCCAGGCGAACATCCCGCAGGTCGCCATCGTCGGCGGGCATTGCACCGCGGGCGGTGCCTATGTGCCGACGCTGAGCGATTACAACATCATCATCGAAGGCACCGGGGCGATCTTTCTGGGCGGCCCGCCGCTGGTCAAGGCAGCCACCGGCGAAGAGGTCGGCGTGCAGGAACTGGGCGGCGCGGTGATGCACACATCGGTCTCGGGCACGGGCGATTATCGCGCCGCCACCGAACAGCACGCCTTTGCACTGGCGCGCGAAATCGTCAGCCAGTGGAAGCGCACGCCGAAAACGATCATCGAGACCGCAGCCCATGAAGAGCCGCATTACGACCCCCGGGAGCTTTACGGGATCATTCCCAAGGACCGAAAGACCCAGTTCGACATGCGCGAGGTCATGGCCCGGATCGTGGACGGTTCGCGCTTTCACGAATACCAGCCCGATTACGGCACCACGATGGTGTGCGGTTTTGCCCATATCTGGGGTTACAAGGTGGGGATCCTCGCCAATAACGGGGTGCTGTTCAACGACAGCTCGCTCAAGGCCGCCCATTTCATGCAACTGTGCAACCAGAACCGGACGCCGCTGGTATTTTTCCAGAACATCACCGGCTACATGGTTGGCCGCGAATACGAGGAACGCGGCATCGCCAAGGACGGCGCCAAGATGCTGATGGCGCAGGGCGGCTCGGTTGTGCCGAAATTCACCGTGATCGCCAACGCCTCTTATGGCGCGGGCAATTACGGGATGTGCGGGCGGGCCTGGGATGCGCGAACGCTGTTCATGTGGCCGCAGGCCGAAATCGGCGTCATGGGGGCGGATCAGGCCGCCAATACCATGGCCGATGTCAAGATCCGGCAGCTTGAACGTGAAGGCAAGGAATTGACCGAAGCGGAAATCGCCGCGATCCGGGACCCGGTGCTCGAGAAATTCCGTCGCGATGTCGAAGCCTATACCTCGACCTCCGAAATCTGGGATGACGGTATCCTTGACCCGGCGGACACGCGCAACGCGCTCGGCATGTCGATCTCCGCCTCGCTGAACGCGCCGATCGACGCGCCGCATTACGGGATTTTCCGGCTGTAACGGATCGAGCGGCCGCATTGTCTTGCGGAGAGACGCCTGTATCGAGGGGCGCGCGATCCCGTGAGTCGGGCCGCAGCCCCCCTTGAAAGACGTTCGCCATGCCCGAATTGCCAGAGGTCGAAACCGTCCGCCGTGGTCTGGCCCCCGTCATGGAGGGGCAGGTGATCGCGCGCGCGCGCGTGAACCGCGCCGATCTGCGCTGGCCCTTCCCGCGGGACATGGCGGCGCGGCTGACGGGTGCGCGGGTGCTGGCGCTGCGGCGGCGCGCGAAATACCTGCTGGCCGATCTCGACCGGGGCGAGACGCTGCTTGTCCATCTGGGCATGTCGGGGCGGATGCTGGTTTCGGGTGCGCCTGTCGGGCGGTTCGTGCATGACCATCCCGCCCCCGAGAAACACGACCATGTGGTCATCGACATGGCGGGCGGCGCGCGCATCACCTTCAACGACCCCCGCCGTTTCGGCGCGATGGACCTGCTGGACAGCGCGACCGCCGAGGCGCATCCGCTGCTGGCGAAACTCGGACCGGAACCGCTTGGCAACGGCTTTCACGAGGCCCACCTTGCCAGCGCCCTCGCCGGGCGGCGCACGCCCGTCAAGGCGGCGCTTCTCGATCAGCGGATCGTGGCGGGCCTGGGCAATATCTATGTCTGCGAGGCGCTCTTTCGCGCGGGCATATCGCCGCGCCGCCTGGCGGGCAATCTCGGGCCTGCGCGCATCGCGCGGCTGACCGCGGCCATTCGCGCCGTGCTGACCGAGGCCATCGCCGCGGGCGGCTCGTCCTTGCGCGATTACCGGCAAGCGGATGGCGGGCCGGGCTATTTCCAGCACGCCTTCGACGTCTATGGCCGCGAGGGGGCACCCTGCCGCAAGCCCGGCTGCGGGGGCCGGATCGCGCGCATCGTGCAATCCGCGCGCTCCAGTTTCCATTGCCCGCAATGTCAAAGATAGGTTGAACGACAGCGCCGACATGATATGGACTCGGGCCGAGCATAACCAGGGAAGGCTGAAACCATGGCCTATGAGACGATCATCGTCGAAATAGAAGACCACGTTGCCCTCATCAAACTCAATCGCCCCGATGCGCTCAACGCGCTCAACGCCCAGTTGATGTCGGAACTGTCCGGGGCACTGACCGAGGCACAGACCAACGACAAGGTGCGCTGCATCGTGCTGACCGGCTCGGAAAAGGCATTCGCCGCCGGGGCCGACATCAAGATGATGAGCGACAAGAGCTTTGTCGATGTCTTCACCGAAGACCTCTTCACCGCCGACAGCGACGCCATCATGCGCTTTCGCAAGCCGATCATCGCCGCCGTTTCGGGCTATGCGCTTGGCGGCGGTTGCGAACTGGCGATGATGTGCGATTTCATCATCTGTTCGGAAACCGCGAAGTTCGGCCAGCCGGAAATCAACCTCGGCGTGATCGCGGGGCTTGGCGGCACGCAGCGCCTCACCCGCGCCATCGGCAAGGCCAAGGCCATGGACATGAACCTCACCGGGCGTTTCATGGATGCCGAGGAGGCCGAGCGCGCAGGGCTGGTAAGCCGCGTGGTCCCCGCGAAAAAGCTCATGGAAGAGGCAATGTCGGCGGCCCAGAAGATCGCCGAGAAGTCGATGATCTCGGTGATGGCCGCCAAGGAGGCGGTGAACCGCTCGTTCGAGACCACGCTGCGCGAGGGGCTTTTGTTCGAGCGGCGCGTGTTCCACTCGCTTTTCGCCACCGAAGACCAGAAAGAGGGCATGGCCGCCTTCGCCGAAAAGCGCGAGGCGCAGTTCCGCGACAAGTGAGTCGTGCACCGGGTATGGTGGCGCCCGGCCCCGCCCGGCCAGACGGTGACAGGTGGCCGGGAGCGGCTGCATCGGCAACGGGTCTTGTGCCGCGACAGGGCCCGCCTCCCGGGGCAGCCTCCCGCCTCCTGCGCTGGACAATCCTTGCCCGGGCTGCTCTCACTGCGCGAGACCAGAGACATGACCGGAGGACGACGCCGTGACCACGACCGATCTGAAATCCTTGCTCAGGGACCCCGGCCTTGTGGCCGAACGCGCCTATGTCGGCGGGCAATGGGTCGATGGCGATAACGGCACGTTCGAGGTGACGAACCCCGCGCGTGGCGACGTCATCGCCAACGTGGCCGATCTCAGCCGTGCGCAGGTGGCCCATGCCATCGCCACAGCCGAGGCCGCGCAGAAGGACTGGGCGCAATGGACCGGCAAGGAGCGCGCCGCCGTGCTGCGCAAATGGTTCGACCTGATGATGGAGAATCAGCACGATCTTGGCGTGATCCTCACCGCCGAGCAGGGCAAGCCGCTGGCCGAGGCCAGGGGAGAGATCGCCTATGGCGCCTCTTTCGTCGAATTCTTCGCCGAGGAGGCCAAGCGCATCTACGGCGAGACCATCCCCGGCCATCAGCGCGACAAGCGCATCACCGTCATCAAGCAACCCGTCGGCGTCGCCGCCTCGATCACGCCGTGGAACTTTCCCAACGCCATGATCACGCGCAAGGCGGCCCCCGCGCTCGCCGCCGGCTGCGCCTTCATCGGGCGGCCCGCCGCCGAGACGCCGCTTTCGGCCACGGTCCTTGGCGTTCTGGCCGAGCGCGCAGGCATCCCCGCGGGCGTATTCAACATCGTGCCGTCCTCGCGCGCCTCGGAAATCGGCAAGGAGTTCTGCGAGAATCCGGCCGTGCGCAAGCTGACCTTCACCGGCTCGACCGAGGTGGGGCGCATCCTGCTGCGTCAGGCCGCCGATCGGGTGATGAAATGCTCGATGGAGCTGGGCGGCAACGCGCCTTTCATCGTCTTCGACGACGCCGATCTCGATGCCGCCGTCGAGGGCGCGATCCTGTGCAAGTTCCGCAACAACGGCCAGACCTGCGTCTGCGCCAACCGCATCTATGTGCAATCGGGCGTCTATGACGCGTTTGCCGCCAAGCTCAAGGTCGCGGTCGAGAAACTGCGCATGGGCGACGGGTTCGACGAGGGCACGACGCTCGGGCCGCTCATCAGTGCCGAGGCCATATCGAAGGTGCAAGAACACGTCGCCGACGCCATCGCCAAGGGCGCAAGCGTTCTCATGGGCGGCGGCGCGCCGGTGCAGGGGCCGGGCCATTTCCTGCCGCCCACGATCCTCACGGGCGTCACGCAGGAGATGCTTGTCGCCACCGAAGAGACCTTCGGCCCCCTCGCGCCGCTTTTCCGGTTCGAGACGGTCGATGACGTGATCGCCATGGCCAATGACACGATCTTCGGCCTGGCGTCCTATTTCTACGCAAGCGACCTCAGCCGCGTCACGCGGGTGGCCGAGGCGCTCGAATACGGGATCGTCGGCGTCAATACCGGCATCATCTCGACCGAGGTGGCGCCCTTTGGCGGGGTCAAGCAATCCGGCCTTGGCCGCGAAGGCAGCCATCACGGCATCGACGAGTTTCTCGAGATGAAATACATCTGCATGAGCGTGTGACCCGGTCCCCGAGCACCGCGTTCAAGCCGCGCCCCGGCCGTCATCGCCCATCCCGCGGCAACCCAAGGCCACGTCACCCTCGGGCCTGTCCCGAGGGTCTCGTGCCGCCAGCAGATCCCCGCCTGCGCGGGGATGACGGCGCGCGGGCCGCCGCGGCTCAGGGCAATTCCGCCTCCGGGATGATCGGAAAGAACTCTCCCCCCGACCAGAGGCCGAACCAGCCATCATGCCGCGCGCCGATCTCCACCAGCCGGTAAAAGCTCTTGCGGTCGATCAGCGCCTCGAGATTGGCGCGCACCAGCACATAGGGCGCGGGCTCGCCCGTCTCGGGGTCGCGCTCCACCCTTATCGGATGCTCGGCCCCCGCGCGCGCATGATCGCCGACATTGGTCTCGAACCGGATCACCTGGTCGCGCCCCTGCCCTTCCACCTCGAAATCCACGGCGACGAAGGGGGCGTCATCGACAGTGATTCCCACCTTCTCAACCGGCGTCACGAGAAAATATTTCTCGCCGTCCTTGCGCAGGATGGTGGAAAACAGCCGCACCAGTTCCGGCCGCCCGATCGGCGTGCCAAGGTAGAACCACGTCCCGTCGCGCGCGATCCGCATGTCGAGATCGCCGCAGAACGGCGGGTTCCACAGATGCACCGGCGGCAGACCGCGCGCCTTGGCGGCGGCGCGCGCAGAGGCGGCGATGCCCTCGGGTGACGGTGATGTGACGCGCGTTTTGTTCATTGCTTTTGCCATTTCCGTTTCAGACGATACATTCCTCAGGTAATGATATATGTCTGACAGGAGTTTTTCCATGACCGACGATACAGAACTTCTGGCAGGTCTCGAGGCGCTGGAAGAGAAACTGGCCCGCGCGCGGGCCTCGATCACGCGGCGTTTCATCGGGCAGGAGCGGGTTGTCGATCTGGCGCTCTCGGCGCTTTTGTGCGGCGGGCACGGTCTTTTGATCGGCCTGCCCGGCCTTGGCAAGACCCGGCTGGTCGAAACGCTCGGCACCGTCATGGGGCTGGCCACGAACCGGGTGCAGTTCACCCCCGATCTCATGCCCGCCGACATTCTCGGCTCCGAAGTGCTGGAAACCGCCTCGGGCGGCAGCCGCGCGTTCAGGTTCATCGACGGCCCGATCTTCTGCCAGCTTCTGATGGCCGACGAGATCAACCGCGCCAGCCCGCGCACGCAATCGGCGCTGTTGCAGGCGATGCAGGAGCGCCGCGTCACCGTGGCGGGCGAGACGCGCCCGCTTACCGCCCCCTTCCATGTGCTCGCCACGCAGAACCCGATCGAGCAGGAGGGCACCTATCCCCTCCCCGAGGCGCAGCTTGACCGGTTCCTTGTGCAGATCGAGGTGCCCTACCCCGACCGCGACACCGAACGCGCGATCCTGCTGGCCACGACCGGGGCCGACGAGGAAGAGGCGCATGAGGTCCTCACGCCCGGAGAGTTGATCGCCGCGCAGGCGATGCTGCGCCGGATGCCGGTGGGCGAGAAGGTCATGGAAATGATCCTCGACCTGGTGCGCGCAGGCCGCCCCGAGGATGCGAGCGCCTCCGATCAGGTGCGCGAGAGCGTCGCCTGGGGGCCGGGGCCGCGCGCGGCGCAGGCGCTGATGCTCACGGTGCGGGCGCGCGCGATGTTGCAGGGCCGCCTTGTGCCCGACGCAGGCGACGTGGCCGCCATGGCGCAGCCCGTGCTCGCGCACCGCATGGCGCTTAATTTTGCCGCGCGAGCACGCGGCGAGAGCCTGCCCGCGCTCATCGCGCGGCTGGTCGAGGACACGACGCAGATACAGGCCGCCGCCTGACATGGCCCCCGCCCCCCCCACCCTGCGTCCCCGCGCCGAAGCCGAGGCCGCCCGGCTGCCGCCGCTTCTGGCGCGCGCCGATCGGTTGGCGCGGACCGTGATTGCGGGCGAGCATGGACGCAGGCGCGCGGGCGCGGGCGACGATTTCTGGCAATACCGCCCGGTTCAGCCGGGCGACAGCCGCACCATGATCGACTGGCGGCGCTCGGCCCGCTCGGACGCGCAATTCGTGCGCCAGCGCGAATGGCAGGTAGCGCAAAGCGTGATGCTCTGGGTCGATCCCGCCGCCTCGATGCGGTTTGCCTCCGATGCCGCCCTGCCCGACAAGGCCGACCGCGCGCGGCTTCTGGCGTTGGCCATCGCGCTGCTGCTGGATCGCGGCGGCGAGCGGGTCGGCCTCACCGGCGGCGCGCTGCCGCCCCGGCGCGGCGCGGCGCAGATCGCGCGGCTGACCGAGGCGCTCTTGGCCGAGAGCGCCGAGGAATACGCCAGCCCCGACATGCGCGGGCTGGTGCCCCATGGCCGCGCGCTGCTCGTCTCCGATTTCATGGGCGACCCGGCGCCGGTGCGCGCGGCGCTGACGGCAGCGGCGGATCGCGGTGTGCGCGGCGTTCTGCTTCAGGTGCTCGATCCGGCGGAAGAGGCGTTTCCCTATCGCGGACGCACCATATTCGAGAGCATGGGCGGCGCGCTGCGCCACGAGACGCTCAAGGCCGCCGATCTGCGCCCGCGCTATCTCGAACGGCTGGCCGCGCGCAAGGACGAGCTTGCCCGCCTCGCGGCGGCGACCGGCTGGACCCATGGCTGTCATCACACCGATACCAGCGCGCAATCGGCGCTGCTCTGGCTCTACCGAAGCATTGCCGAAGGGGGGCGCGCATGAGCCTTGGTGCCCTTGGTTTCGCAACCCCTTGGCTGCTCTGGTCGCTGGTGCTTTTGCCGGTGCTGTGGATCATCCTGCGCGCGGTGCCACCCGCCCCGGTGCGGCGGCGCTTTCCGGGCGTGGCGCTGCTTGTGGGACTGCGCGACGAGGACAGCGTAAGCGACCGCACGCCGTGGTGGCTGCTGCTGTTGCGGATGCTGGCGGTGGCCGCCGCCATCGTCGGGCTGGCCGGGCCGGTGCTCAACCCCCGCGACGCGGGCGAGGCCGGGGCGCGCGGCCCGCTTCTCATCGTGGTCGAGGACAGCTGGGCCGCCGCCCGCGACTGGCAGGCACAGCGCGGCGTGATCGACGCGCTTCTGGCCGAGGCCGCGCGCGACGGGCGCACCGCCGCCCTTCTGCGACTGAGCGCGCCCGAGGCACCGGTGTTTCAGGGCGCCCAGGCGATCCGCAGCCGCCTGCCCGGCCTCATCCCCGAGCCATGGACCGCCCAGCCCGAGACCTATGCCAGGGCGGCGGCGTTGCTGCCCGAAGGCAGGTTCGAGACCCGCTGGTTCTCCGACGGTCTCGCGCGTGAGGCGCGCGCGCCGCTGCTCGCCGCGCTGGAGGCGCGCGGCCCCGTCACCGTCCACGAGAGCGCGCGCCCCCTCATGGCCCTCGCCCCGCCCGTGCTGCGCGACGGGCTGGTGGAGCTGACCGCGCTGCGCGCCCGCCCCGGCCCCGCGCGCGAGGTCACCGTCACCGCCCATGGCCGCGACCCCGCGGGCACGGAGAGGATGCTCGCCTCGCTGCCGATGACCTTTGCCGAGGGCGCGCCCGAGGCCACCGGCGCGCTGTCGCTGCCGCCCGAGTTGCGCGCGCGCATCACCCGGTTCGAGATCGCGGGCGCGCACCATGCCGGCGCCGTGAGCCTTACCGATGACGGGCTCGAGCGGCGCGAGGTGGCGCTTGTTGCCGGACGCGAGGACCGCGAGGGGCTGGAGCTTCTGTCGCCGCTGCACTTCCTGCGACAGGCATTGGTGCCGACCGCCGATCTCATCGACGGCGCGCTCCTTGACATCCTGCCCGCCAATCCCGACGCCATCGTGCTCGCGGATGTGGCGACGCTGTCGCAGGCCGAGGAGACCGCCCTGCTCGACTGGGTCGAGGGCGGCGGGGTGCTTTTGCGCTTTGCCGGGCCGCGGCTGGCCGCGAGCGACGTGTCGCGCAGCACCGAGCACCCGCTCATGCCGGTCCGCCTGCGCGCGGGCGGGCGCACCGTGGGCGGCGCGATGAGCTGGGGCGAGCCGAAATCGCTTGCCCCCTTCCCCGGGGACAGCCCGTTTCAGGGCCTCGCCATCCCCGCCGATGTGGTCGTGAACGCGCAGGTCATGGCGCAGCCCGATCCCACCCTGGCCGAGCGCGTCATCGCGCAACTGAGCGACGGCACGCCGCTGGTCACGCGCAAGCGCATCGGGTCGGGTCAGGTTGTGCTCTTTCACGTCACCGCCAATGCCGAATGGTCCTCGCTGCCGCTGTCGGGGCTTTTCGTGCAGATGCTGGAGCGGCTGGCGATTTCCTCGGTCAGCGCGCCGCCCGATGCCGCCCAGCTTGCCGGCACCACATGGCAGCCGGTACATGTGCTCGACGGGTTCGGCCGCATGACCGGGGCGGGCAGCCGCGCGGGCGTGCCGGGCGAGCGGCTTCTGGACGCGGCCCTTGGCCCCGACTTCTTGCCGGGGCTTTACGACGGGCCGGAGCGGCGCGTGGCGCGCAACGTGATCGCGCCGGACACCGCGCTTGCCCCCGCCGCATGGCCCGCGCGCATCCCCGTCGAGGGGCTGGAGCGCGCGCCCGAGATGCCGCTTGGCGGCTGGCTTCTGGCCATGGCGCTCTTGCTCATGGTGGCGGACATCCTCGCCGCGCTGGCGCTCTCGGGCAGACTCTGGCGCGCGGGCGCGACCGCGCTTGTCGCGCTTGCCCTTGCCCTGCCGCAAGGCGCCCGCGCGCAGGAGGACGCCCGCGCCATCGAGGCCACCAGGGAGGTCGTCCTTGCCCATGTGCTGACCGGCGATCGCGCGGTGGACGATACCGCCCGCGCCGGGCTTCGCGGCCTTGGCCGCGTGCTGAGCCTGCGCACCTCGGTGGAGCCGGCAGAGCCGATCGGCGTCGATCTCGAACGCGACGAGCTGGCCTTTTTCCCGATGCTCTACTGGCCCGTGACCGCCGATCAGCCGCTGCCCTCGGCCGAGGCCCATGCCCGCCTCAACGCCTATCTGCGCTCGGGCGGGATGATCCTTTTCGATACGCGCGACGCCGATATCGCGGGATTTGGCGCGGCCTCGCCCAATGGCGCACGGCTGCAAAGGCTGGCGGCCCCGCTTGACATCCCGCCGCTGGAGCCGGTGCCCGGGGATCACGTCCTGACCCGCACCTTCTACCTGCTCGGCGATTTTCCGGGCCGCCACACGGGCCGCGCCGTCTGGGTCGAGGCCGCCCCCCCCGATGCCGAGCGCATCGAGGGGATGCCGTTTCGCAACCTCAATGACGGGGTGACGCCGGTGGTGATCGGCGGCAATGACTGGGCCGCCGCCTGGGCCATCGACGAGCGCGGCGATCCGCTGTTTCCGGTCGGGCGCGGCCATGCCGGCGAGCGGCAGCGCGAGCTGGCCTATCGCTTCGGCGTCAATCTGGTGATGCATGTGCTGACCGGCAATTACAAATCCGATCAGGTCCATGTGCCCGCGCTGCTCGAAAGGCTGGGCCAATGACCGGCGCCGTGGTGTTCGATCCGCTGCTGCCCGTCTGGCTGATTGCCGCGCTCGGGGCGCTGGCGCTGGCCGGCCTGGCGCTTGCCATCTGGCGCGCGCTGGCGGGCCGGGCGCTGCGGGCGCTGGCCATCGTGGTGCTGCTCGGCGCGCTTTCCGGCCCCGCCTACCGGCAGGAGGAGCGCACGCCGCTTTCCGATATCGTGCTGCTGGTCGAGGACCGCAGCGCAAGCCAGAGCCTCGCCGCGCGCGCCGAGGATACCGAGACCGCCGCCGGGACGCTTGCCGCCCGCCTTGATGCCCGCGAGAATACCGAGGTGCGCCGCGTCACCGTGGGCGATGCGCCCGACAATGGCGGCTCGCGCGTCATGAGCGCGCTGGCCGAGGCCATGGCCGAATTGCCGCGCGGGCGCATCGCGGGCGCGATCGTGCTGTCGGACGGGCAGATCCATGACATCGAGGCCGCGCCCGCCATGCCCGCGCCGCTGCACCTGCTGCACACGGGCCGCGCGGGCGACTGGGACCGCCGGTTGCGCATCGACAACGCCCCGGCCTTTGCCATCCTTGGCGAGGAGGTGCGCCTGACCCTCACCGTCACCGACGAGGGCGCCGCGCCCGAGGGTGTCGCCTCGGTGCCGCTCGACATTGCCATTGACGGGGCCGACCCGCGCCGCTTCGAGGTGCCGCTCGGGCAGCCCATGACGCTGCCGCTCACGCTTCCGCGCGGCGGGCGCAACGTGCTGGAATTCTCCACCCCCGTGGCGACGGGCGAGTTGACCGACCGCAACAATACCGCGCTGGTGCAGATCAACGGCGTGCGCGACCGGCTGCGCGTGCTGCTCGTCTCGGGCCAGCCCCATGCGGGCACACGAACCTGGCGCAACCTGCTGAAATCGGACAGTTCTGTGGACCTTGTGCATTTCACGATCCTCAGACCGCCCGAGAAACAGGACGGTGTGCCGGTGCGGGAATTGTCGCTCATCGCCTTCCCCACGCGCGAGCTTTTCCTCGACAAGGTGGACGAGTTCGACCTCATCATCTTCGACCGCTACCGCCGCCGGGGTATCCTGCCGACGGTCTATCTTGAAAACGTGCGTCAATATGTCGAGGCCGGCGGCGCGGTGCTTCTGGCGACCGGTCCCGATTTCGCCGGGGCCGAGAGCCTCTGGCGCGGCCCGTTCGAGGCGATGCTCCCCGGCCGCCCCACCGCGCGCGTGCTCGAAGAGGGCTATCGCCCACGCGTCACCGACCTGGGGCGGCGGCATCCGGTCACGGCGGGGCTGGAAGAGGCGTTCGGGCGCGAATGGGGCCGCTGGCTGCGCCAGATCGAGGTCGAGGCCACCGCGAGCGCCGATGTGGTGATGTCGGGCGCTGGCGACCGCCCGCTTTTGCTGCTCGACCGGGTGGGCGAGGGGCGCGTGGCGCTGCTCGCCTCGGATCACGCCTGGCTCTGGGGGCGCGGGTATGAGGGCGGCGGGCCGCAACTCGAATTGCTGCGCCGCCTCGCCCACTGGATGATGAAGGAGCCGGAACTGGAGGAAGAGGCGCTCTGGGCCGAGGCCACCGGCCAGCAGATGCGCATCATCCGCCGCTCGCTCTCGGGCGATGTGCCCGAGGTGACGATCACCCCCCCCTCGGGCGAGGTGGAAACGCGCGCGCTTGTGGAGGTCTCGCCGGGGCGCTTCGAAACGCTCTATGAGGGGGCCGAGATCGGCCTTTACCGGCTGGAGAACGGCGATCGGGAGGCGGTGATCGGGCTTGGCCCCGCCGCCCCGGTGGAATTCGAGCGCACGCTTGCCACCGATACGGTCCTTGCCCCGATGATCGCCGCCACCAATGGCGGCGCGCTGGCGCTCGAAGGCGGGCTGCCCGCCATCCGCGACGTGCGCGAGGGCCGCCCCGCCGCCGGGCGCGGCTGGATCGGGCTCACACCGCGCGGTGCCTATGAGACCGCGAGCGTGCGCCAGATCGCGCTCCTGCCGCCCTGGCTGGTGCTGCTTCTGGTCGCGGGTTTCCTCATCGGCGGCTGGCTGCGCGAGGGGCGGCGCTGAGGTCCGCTCAGGGCGTGATATCGACCCGAAAGGTCTCTTTGCCCCAGCCATCCACCGAGCAATGCGCGCGGATGAATATCGCGCGCGTGCCCTCGGCCAGATCCACGTTGAGCGACCGGGTAAAGGGCTGTTCATTGACATGTGGATGATGCAGCAGGCGATAGCCAAGGCGCGTGCCCGAGGCGTCAACAACCTCCCAGCCATCGGCATAATGGTCCCAGCCAGTATCGGGATGCAGGATCGTCACATCCACCCGATAGGCCGGACCCGTCCGGGTCACGATGGCATCAACGATCTCCGGCTCCGCAGCAAGCGCGGGCGCGGCGACAAGGCAGGCGCAAAGGGCAAGCATATGTCTCATGGTGCGACTATAGCGCAACGCGCAGCAATGCGAAGTCACTTATCCGCGCGCATCCGCCCCCTGCGCAGGTCCAGGGCAAACACCCGCCCCAGTCCCGCATCGCGCTCAGAACGGTCGCACAACCACGGCCCAGAGCACGGCAATCACCACCAGGACACTCATTTCGTTGAAAATTCTCAGGTACAGGTCGCTCTTGTCAAAGACGCCGCGCCGCGCCCGCAGCACCAGCCGCCCGGTCCAGCCATAGTGCAGCGCCAGCACCAGCACCAGCGTGATCTTGAGATGCGTCCAGCCCGGCCAGCCGAGCCAGTGGGCAAGAACCAGCCCCGTGCCGATGGCGATGATACCCAGCCCCAGCGAAAACCGGTAAAGCCGGATCGTCAGATCGCCCAAGGGTCCGAACTCTCCCAGCCGGTCCCATTCCCGGCGCCAGTAGATCAGCGCGCGCGGAACCGCAAAGATCGACGTCATCCAGCCCATGACGCAAAGAATGTGAATGATCCTGACCCAGTCCATGCACGATGACTGCCCGACCCGCGCCCTCGGCGCAAGGGGTTGGGCCGCGTTGCGGCAAAAAGGTTTCGTCACGTCACGAAACCGGTTATACAATCGCGCCAATCCGAGGAGATGCCCCATGCAGATGCCCGCGCCGAACCCCGCGATCCTGTCGCGCAAGGCCGAGCTTGTGGCGCGCCTGCGCGCGGTCCTGCCCGCCGACGCGGTGATCGCGGACCCGGCGGAAACGCGCGCCTATGAATGCGACGCGCTCACCGCCTACAGGTGCCCGCCCATGGCCGCGATCCTGCCCTCGTCCACGCAGCAGGTGTCGGACGCGCTGGCGATCTGTCACGAGATGGGCGTGCCCGTGGTGCCGCGCGGCTCCGGCACCTCGCTTTCGGGCGGGGCGCTGCCCACGGCCGACAGCGTGATCCTTGGTGTGGCGCGGATGACCGCGGTGCTGGAGACCGATTTCGACAACCGCTTCATCCGCGTGCAGGCCGGGCGCACCAATCTTTCCGTCACCGGCGCGGTGGAGGCGCAGGGTTTCTTCTACGCGCCCGATCCCTCGTCGCAGCTTGCCTGTGCCATCGGCGGCAATATCGCGATGAATTCGGGCGGCGCGCATTGCCTCAGATACGGCGTGACCACCAACAACCTGATGGGCGTGACCATGGTGCTGATGGATGGCACCGTGATCGAACTGGGCGGCGCGCATCTCGATGCGCCGGGCTATGATCTGCTGGGGCTTGTCTGCGGCTCGGAGGGGCAGTTGGGCGTGGTGACCGAGGCCACCTTGCGCATCCTGCACAAGCCCGAGGGCGCGCGCCCGGTGCTGATCGGCTTCGACAGCAACGAGGTCGCCGGGGCCTGCGTCAGCGACATCATCAAGGCGGGTGTGCTGCCGGTGGCGATCGAGTTCATGGACCGCCCCTGCATCCGCGCCACCGAGGATTTCGCCCATGCCGGCTATCCCGATTGCGAGGCGCTGCTGATCGTCGAGGTCGAGGGCAGCGAGGCCGAGATCGACGCGCAGCTCGCGCTCATCGAGGGGATCGCCCGCCGCCACGACCCGGTGGAACTGCGCCAGAGCAGATCGGCCGAGGAGAGCGCGAAAATCTGGCTTGGCCGCAAGTCGGCCTTCGGCGCGATGGGGCAGATCAACGATTACATGTGCCTCGACGGCACCATCCCGGTGAGCGCGCTGCCGCTGGTGCTGCGCCGCATCGGCGAGATGTCGAAGGAATTCGGCCTCGATGTGGCCAATGTTTTCCACGCGGGCGACGGCAACATGCACCCGCTCATCCTGTTTGACGCCAACAGGCCCGGCGACCTGGAGACCTGCGAGGCGTTCGGCGCGGAAATCCTCAAGCTCTGCGTCGAGGTGGGCGGCTGCCTGACCGGCGAGCATGGCGTCGGGATCGAAAAGCGCGACCTGATGGGGCATCAATATGGGTCCGAGGACCTGGCCGCGCAGATGGATGTCAAGGACGTGTTCGATCCGGGCTGGCTTCTGAACCCGGCCAAGGTCTTTCCGCTCGACGCCTCGCGGGCGCGGCGCGCCGCCCGCGGGCGCGCGGCTTGAGCGTTTCGGGAACAGTGAAATGACGCCCCGGACAGAGGACGAACTGGCCGCGATCATCAAGGGGGCCGATGCGCCCCTGCGCATCGAGGGCGGCGGCACGCGGCCCATCGGCGGGCGGGCCGTTGGCGCGCGGCTGTCCACCTCGGCGATGCGCGGCATCGTGCTCTACGAGCCGGGCGCGCTGACGCTGGTGGCGCGCGCGGGCACGCCGCTCGAGGAGGTGGAGGCGGCGCTGGCGCAGGAAGGGCAGCGGCTCGCCTTCGAGCCGATGGATCATCGCGGGCTTCTGGGCACTGCGGGCACGCCCACCATCGGCGGGGTTGTGGCCGCCAACGTGAGCGGCCCGCGCCGCGTGCAGGCCGGGGCCTGCCGCGATTTCCTGCTGGGGGTGCGCCTTGTCGATGGCGCGGGGCGGATCGTCAGGAATGGCGGGCGGGTGATGAAGAACGTCACCGGCTATGATCTGGTCAGGCTGATGGCGGGCAGCTACGGCACGTTGGGCGTGCTGACCGAGGTGGCGCTCAAGGTGCTGCCCGCGCCGCAGGCGGCGGTAACGCTGCGCCTTTCCGGGCTGGACGACGCGCAGGCGGTCGCGGCGCTGGCGCGCGCGCTCGGCTCGCCCTTCGAGGTCACGGGCGCCGCGCACCTGCCGGGCAAGGCGACGCTTCTGCGGATCGAGGGCTTTGCCGCTGCGGTGGCCTACCGGGCGGAACGCCTCGCCACGCTGCTCGCCCCGTTCGGCGCGGTGACGATAGAGGACGACCCCGCCACCGTTGCCGCCACATGGCGCGACATCCGCGACGTGGCCGCGTTCCACGGCCGCGTGGGCGATATCTGGCGGCTCTCGGTCAGGCCCACGGACGCGCCCGGCATCATGGCGGGGCTGAGCGGGGTCGAGGCCCTCTATGACTGGGGCGGGGGCCTTGTCTGGCTGCTGGCCCCCGAGGGGAGCGCGCAGGCGATCCGCGCGGGCGTCAACGCAAGAGGCGGCCATGCCACGCGGCTGCGCGGCGCCGGGGCGGATGCGTTTCACCCCCTGCCCGCGCCGGTGGCCGCCCTTCAGGCGGGGCTGCGCAAGCGGTTCGATCCGCGCAGCATCCTCAATCCCGGCCTGATGGCCAGCATGTGAGGGGCAGGGCATGAAGACCGAATTCACCGCCGAACAACTGGCCGATCCGAAAATCGCCCGCGCCAACGAGATCCTGCGCGCCTGCGTGCATTGCGGTTTCTGCACCGCCACCTGCCCCACCTATCAGGTTCTGGGCGACGAGCTCGACAGCCCGAGGGGCCGCATCTACCTCATCAAGGACATGCTGGAAAACGACCGCGTGCCGGACGCGAAGACCGTCACGCATATCGACCGCTGCCTCTCGTGCCTGGCCTGCATGACCACCTGCCCCTCGGGGGTGCATTACATGCACCTCGTGGATCAGGCGCGCGAATATATCGAGCAACGCTACCGCCGCCCGCTGGGCGACCGTATGCTCCGCTGGCTCCTCGCGCGCATCCTGCCCTTTCCGGCGCGGTTGAGCGTGGCGCTTCTGGCGGCCAGGATCGGGCGGCCCCTTGCCCGGCTTATGCCCGATGCCCGCCTGCGCGCCATGCTGGAGATGGCCCCGAAGTTCATCCCCCCCGTCAGCCGCAACGACGACCCGCAGAGCTTTGCCGCGGAGGGTGCGCGCCGGATGCGGGTTGCGCTGATGACGGGCTGCGCGCAGCGCGCGCTCAACACCGATATCAACGATGCCACCATCCGGCTGCTGACGCGACTGGGTTGCGAGGTGGTGGTGGCCCGTGGCGCGGGCTGTTGCGGGGCGCTCACGCATCACATGGGCAAGACCGCAGAGAGCCACGCGGCGGCCGCCCGCAACATCCGCGCCTGGGCGCACGAGATGGACGCAGGCGGCCTCGATGCCATCGTCATCAACACCAGCGGTTGCGGCACCACGGTCAAGGATTACGGCCACATGTTCCGCCATGCGCCGCTGGCCGGGGATGCCGCGCGCGTCAGCGCCATCGCCATGGATGTGAGCGAGGTGCTGATGCGGCTCGACCTGCCCGAGGGGGGCGACAAGGGCCTGACCGTCGCCTACCACGCCGCCTGTTCGCTGCAACACGGGCAGAAGATCACGACCCTTCCCGTGGATCTGCTGCGCCGCGCCGGTTTCACCGTGTGCGAGCCCGCCGACGCCCACCTGTGCTGCGGCTCGGCGGGCACCTACAACCTGATGCAGCCCGCGATCTCGAAGCAACTCAAGGACCGCAAGCTGCGAACGCTCGAAACGCTCGGCCCCGACGTGATCGCCGCCGGCAATATCGGCTGCATGATGCAGATCGGCTCGGGCACGCGCCTTCCCGTGGTCCACATGGTCGAGTTGCTGGACTGGGCGACCGGCGGACCGCAACCGCCCGCGATGCTGCGCGCCGCCGACGCGCAACCGGAGCACCCCATCCTGCGCTGAACATGGCCATATTCCGGCCCGAAACCCCTGCTAACCGGCAAGGATGTTCCGGGATCGGAGAGACCATGCTGCGCGCGCTTGCCCTTCTTGCCTGTCTTGCCTCGCCTCTGGCCGCGCAGGACAGCCGCCTGGAGCGGCTCGACATGGGCGATGCCGCCCGCGCATGGGAGGCGGTGGGGCGGCTGGAACTGGGCGGGCGCGGATTCTGCACCGGCGCGCTCATCGCGCCCGATCTGGTGCTGACGGCGGCGCATTGCCTTTATGACAAGGCCACCGGCGCGCGGCTCGATCCGGCGCGGATCGAATTCATGGCAGGCTGGCGCAACGGGCGCGCCGCCGCCTATCGCTCGGTGCGCCGCGCCGTCACCCATCCCGACCATGATTTCGCCGCCGCCATCCCCGCGGATCGTGTGCACAATGACGTGGCGCTGCTGGAGCTTTACCACCCGATCCGCAACACCCATGTCACCCCGTTCGAGACCGGCGGGCACCCGCGCGAGGGCCAGCGGATCGGCGTGGTGAGCTACGCGCAGGACCGTGCCGAGGCCCCCTCGCTGCAAGAGGTCTGCGAGGTGCTCGCGCGGCAGGACGGGGTTCTGGTCATGTCCTGCGACGTCGATTTCGGATCTTCCGGCGCGCCGGTCTTTTCTTTCGAGGGTGGGCGCGCGCGCATCGTTTCGGTGGTTTCGGCCATGGCCGAGGTGGACGGGCGAAAGGTCGCGCTCGGCACCCGGTTGCTGGAACCGCTCGCCACCCTGCGGGCGGCGCTCGATGCCGGGCAAGGCGTGTTTCAGCAAGCCGCGCCGCGAATGCGCTCCTCGGGCACACGCCGCGACACGGGCGCCAAATTCGCGCGGCCATGAAGGCGCTGTTTCCGCTCGCAGGGTTGGCACGGCGCGCATTTGGCGCCGTATCAGGCCGTCACCCGGCGGCCCGCCCGTCAGATCGAGCGGCGCGAAGTGTGGCCCCCATCCACCGTAAAGATCGCGCCCGAGGTGTAGGCGGAACGCGGTGAGGCGAGAAACGCGAACAGATCCGCAATCTCGCGGACCGCGGCGGCGCGGCCCAGCGGATAGGCCGCCATCAGTTCGGCATATCGGCTCTCGTCGCCCCAGCGTTCCTGCGCGCGACGCTTCATGATGTTGACGATCCGGTCGGTCGCCACCGGCCCCGGATTCACGCCCACCACGCGGATGTTGTCGTCAAGGCTCGCTCCGCCGATGGCGCGGGTAAAGGCCATCAGCGCGGCGTTGCCGGTGGAACCACAGACATAGCTGAAATCGAAGTTCTCGCCGCCATTGCCGATGTTGTTCAGAATGACGCCATGGCCGCGCGCCTTCATCCGCGCATAGACCAGCCGGGTCATGTCGATATAGCCCATCACCTTCACATCCCAGCCGCGCCGCCAGCTTTCGGCATCGACCTGCCACAGATCCCCGCCGGGGATCGCGCCGGCATTGTTCACCAGCACGTCGATATCTCCCGCCTCCTCGACGATCGTCTGCGCGGCTTGGGGCTGCGACAGATCCGCGCCCTGCACGGTAACAGTCCCCCCGAACCGATCGGACAGCCGCGCGGCAATACGCTGCAACTTGTCCGTCTGTCGGGCGGTGAGGTGCAGATCGCAGCCTTCTTCGGCAAAGACTTCGGCCAGTCCTTCGCCGATCCCCTGCGATGCGCCAGTGATGAGAACACGCTTGCCGTGCAACCCGAGATCCATAATCGCCTCCTCCCAAATTGTGCCAACCCGGTTGTGCCAGCCAATCGTGTGCCGGCCAAACCACGTTCGGCGATGCCCAACATGGCCCATGTCATAATGCCACGCCAGACGAATAGAACGCCAGGGGTGGCCAGGAGAGCGCGCAAGCGAGAGATGTCCTCAGCCATGGCGCATAAGGGTTGAGACCTCGACCCGGTATCAGTTAGGGCGCGAGGGCTGTTTCTCGCCTCCCGTAGAAATACCGCGCCTTGCCCTTTTCAGATGCAGGGCAAGAACTGCCGCAACCGCCAGGAAACCGGCGGCATCCGACTCCCAACCGGGCGCGAGCAGCAACAGAGCCCCACATCCAAGTCCGATCCGGCCAGCCGGATGGACCGGAGTGCGAAAGAACCCCACCGAAGCCATCGTGAGCGCGCAGACCCCGACAGCACCGGTCGTCGTGGCGAGGATCACGCGCCCCATGTCCGCGTCCATCAGCAACACCGGGTCACTGATGAACAGGAACGGCACGAGAAACAGAGGCAGGGCAAGGCGCAGAGCATGGCCGGCCGTCGGCATCACCCTGCCGCCGCTTATCGCGCAGGCGGCAAAGATCCCCGCGGCGACCGGCGGGGTAATCGCCGCCAGACAGGCAAAATAGTAGATGAACAGATGGCTCGGCAGCATTTCGAGGCCAAGCCGCGACAGCGGCGGGGCAAGCACGGCCGCCGCGACGGCATAGGCCGCCGGCGTGGGCATTCCCATGCCGAGCATGATGGCCACCATCATCGTGAGGATCAGCGAAAGGATCAGGTTCTCCTGTCCAAGCATGACGATGATCTGCGACAGGGTCGCGCCGAGACCGGACAGGTTTATGACCGCAACGATCATCTGGGCGGCCGCGATTATGATTCCGATATAGGCAATGTTGATTGCCGCGAGCTTGAGGCCGTTGGCCATCGTGCGACCGAACGCGCGCGCCCGTTCCGGGGCGGGCCTGGCGCGATTTGAAAAGGCCGCATTGGCCATCATCAGGATGACCGTTGCCCCCAGGGCCCAGAGAACGGCGTATTGGACCGTGAAGCGTGCGATCACCATCCCGACGAGCAAGCCTACCGGCAGGACGAGCGTGACCAACGCCCAAGGCGCATAGGCAACGCGGCGCGATGGCATCAGGTTCTCCGGCACCGGCTGAAGTCCGTGGCGCCCGGCCAGCAGATAGACGGCAAGCAGAAGCCCGATGTAGAAGAGGGTGGACGGGATCAGCGCGGCTGACGCGACGTCGAGGTAGGAAATCCCGAGGAGCTCCGCCATCAGGAAGGCGCCCGGCCCCATGATCGGTGGCATGAACTGCCCGCCGGTCGAGGCCACCGCCTCGATGGATCCGGACAGATTTCGGGAAAAGCCGAGTTTTCTCATAAGCGGTATCGTGAGAACGCCGGTTGACGCGACATTCGCCACCGCGCTGCCGGAAATCATCCCCATGAAGGCGCTGCCGATCACCGCCACGAGACCAGCGCCCCCGCGGACCCGTCCGCCCAAGCGGAGCGCGATGTTGATGAAGGTTCGGCCTGCGCCTCCGGCGTTCAGGAATTCACCGAAAACCAGGAACAGCGCGACCACGCCGGCTGAAATCCCGATCAGCATGGCGGTCACACCCTGCGTTCCGAGATAGAAGCTGAAGAGCAGCCGGTCCACGCTCAGGCCACGATGCCCGAACGACCCGGGGATGAAGTTGCCCCAGATTGCATAGGCGATGGCGGTGCAGATCAGCGCCACGAAAGCAAGGCCAAGCGCGCGGCGGATGCTTTCCATGAGCGCGACAAGGAGGATCGTCGCCAGGATCCTCTCCGGCCACAGGTAACGGAACCAGTTGTCCATCAGGATCCGCTCGCTCTCGATCACGAGATAGGCCACGGCGATCACGGTTGCACATGCGAGGCAAGCGTCGAGAAGGCGCCACCGGCCGCTCAGGGGCCGGACCGCCAGCGTCAGAAGTATCGCGCCCCCGACATGAACGCTGCGAAGGGCGTGACTGCCGACAAGGCCCGCTGCGGCGAGCAGGTGAAACACGACCCAGAGCGCGGCGCAGATCACGACGGCACGGGGCAGATGAAGAACCGGACCCTCCACGGGTCCGGTTTCGGGCGAGGCGTTCAATTGGACCACCCTCAGGGCTTGAGCTTGTCGGGAACGGTGTATCCGGCTTCCTCAAGGTAGCGGATCACGCCGGGATGAAGTGGCGCGACCGCAACATCAATGGTCAGCTGAGCCGTGTCGATGGACTTCCCCGGCGCATAGACCTCGGCTTCCGCGGCCTTGCCCGCCTCCGAAAAAATTGCCTTTGCGATGCGGTAGGCGATCTCTTCGTCGAGCTCGGAGGTCGTGTTCATTCCGACTGCGGTCTGAACCGTGGCGATCTCACCTTCGGATCCGTAGAACGCGCCCGGGTTCAATGTCGTGGGTGCCAGGAACCCGTAGGCCTCGGATGCTTTCTGCTGTTCCTCCGGCGTCATGGAGAGGATGCGGATGTCGCGCGACGATGCCGCCTGCTGGATGTATCCGTCAGGGTGCAGGCCAAGCTTGACGAAACCGTCGATCCGGCCGTTCTGGAACGCTTCCAGCGCATCGCTGCCCTCGGCACGAACCAGATCGGGCTCGATGCCGAGCACGGCGAGGATCTGATCCACCTGCCGCTCGGTCGAACTGCCGCGGCCGCCAGGGTTGAACTTCATGCCCTTCATACCGGAGAGAGACTGTGCCCCGCTGTCGGCCGCGACCACGATGTTCATCGGCGATGGGGCAAAGAAATAGAGCGTCCGGAGGTTGTCGGCCGCTTCACGGAACGGCGGTTCGCCGTGGCGCGCGGCGTAGTCGGAAGACGTGGTTGCAATGCCCATGTCGATTTCGCCCCTGAGCAGAGCCTGGGTTGAAACTTCGCCGCCACCGATCTCCTGGACCGAAATATCAATCTCGTCGATCACGCTGTTAAGGTAGTTCGCGATGCCGACCTGGTAGGTATAATAGGACGAGGAGCTGTAAGTTGCCCCCATTGCCAACCGCTGCTGCGCAAGCACTGGTCCCGCCAATGCGGCCACCATTGCGGACGTGCTCATCGCGAACAGAATTTCCCTGCGTTTCATTCTTGCTCCTCCCAAAAGCGGGCCCGGTCCTGGATCCCGGCGCCCTGTTGATTCAGTCATCACCTTGACATTTCCAAATATAGAATTCAAGTTCAACATATCGAAGATGCATCTTTTGGCGGCAACAACGGTCCATACCGTGCCGCCGGAAGACGTCATGTTGAATTTGCCATACGACTCAATGTTTTGAGAGGTTTATGGCCGTCGAGGGAGTCGAGGAGAATCCATGCCACACCACACTGACCGGGCCCGCCCTGTCCGACTGCAGCGATCGGAACTTGCCGTTCCCGCCACTTCGGAGAAGTTCTTCTCGAAAGCGGCCCAGGGACCCGCCGACGTGATTTTCCTTGATCTCGAGGACGCCATCGCGCCGAAGCGCAAGGAAGAGGCGCGGGCAATGGCGATCCGCGCATTGAACGAGATGGACTGGGGGCAGAAAACGATGGCGGTGCGGGTCAACGGGGCGGACACGCCCTGGGGGCTGCGCGACATCATCGAGGTGGTTACGCAATGCCCGCGGCTCGACCTGGTTCTGCTGCCCAAGGTTGGCACGGCGTTCGACGTCCAGTTCGCGGACGAGCTGATCGGGCGGCTGGAGCCTGAGCGGCAGGACGACAAGAGAATCGGCATCGAGATCCTGATCGAGACAAGCCTCGGGCTTGCGAATGTGGAGAGCATCGCTGCGGCATCACCGCGGCTGGAGGCCATCATTTTCGGGGTCGGGGATTATTCGATCGAATTGGGCACATGCGGCGAGGTCATCGGCGCGCCGGATCCGCGCTATGTGGTATCGCCCCACGGTCGCCCGAAAGAGATGCACTGGAACGACCAGTGGCATTTCGCCATCGCCCGGATCGCGAATGCCTGCCGCGCCCATGGCCTTCGCGCCATCGACGGACCCTTTGCGAATTACGGCGACCCGGAGGCATACCGCGCATCGGCGCTGCGCGGTGCCGCGCTCGGCTGCGAGGGGAAATGGGCGATTCACCCCAGCCAGCTGGAGGTCGCGAACGAGGTGTTCAGCCCCTCGGCAGAGCGCGTCGCCTGGGCCCGCGCGATCATCGACGAGCTCGATGCGGCCAATCGCGACGGGCGAGGGGCCTACGGGCGCGGCGCGATCCTCATCGACATGGCCGTAGAAAAGATCGCCCGCGCGGTTATTCGTCGTCACGAGCTCGTGACGGGGGGTGCCTCATGAGCGGCCCGCTGTCAGGCATTCGCGTTCTGGATGCGGCAACGTTCCTTGCGGCACCATTTTGCGGGACGATCCTGGCCGAATTCGGCGCCGAGGTCATCAAGGTGGAACAGCCCGGCTCGGGCGATCCGCTGCGCCGGTTCGGGACAGAGACAGAGTGCGGGGATACCCTGGTCTGGCTCAGCGAGGCCCGCAACAAGAGCAGCGTCACGCTGGATCTTCGGAATCCCGAGGGCGCCGGGCTGTTCCGCAGAATGGCCACTGAAAGCCACATCGTCCTCGAGAATTTCCGTCCGGGGACAATGGAAAAATGGGGCCTCGGCTATGACGCGCTCTCGCGCGACAACCCCGCGCTCGTCATGCTGAGAGTGAGCGCCTACGGCCAGACCGGGCCATTGAAGATGAAACCGGGATTTGCCCGGATCGCCCACGGTTTTGGCGGCCTTGCCAACCTCGCCGGCGAGGCCGACGGCCCCCCGGTGATGCCCGGCTCGACGTCCCTGGCGGATTACATGTCCGGGCTGTGGTCGGCCGTCGCGGTGATGATCGCGCTGCGCGAGGCCGAGAAAACGGGCCGCGGACAGGAAATCGACATCGCCCTCTATGCCTCGGTCTTTCGGGTGCTCGACGAGATCGCACCGGCATACGAACGGTTCGGAATCGTCCGCAGCCGCATGGGCGCGGACACGATCACCACCGTGCCACATTCCCACTACGAGACACGGGACGGAAAATGGGTGGCGCTCGCCTGTTCGAGCGACAAGATGTTCGCGCGCCTGGCGAACGCGATGGAGCGTCCGGAGCTTGCCAGCGATCCGCGCTACGCGACCAACTCCGAGCGCGTCGCCCGGCGAGCAGAGGTCAACGCGATGGTCGCCACCTTCTTCGCCGCGCAGGACCGCGCCGAGATGCTCGCGCTTTGCGATCGTCATGAGGTGCCGGTGGGGCCGATCTACGACATCGCCGACATTTTCGCCGACCCCCATTATGCGGCGCGGGGCGATCTGCTGCGTATCGAGACTCGGGCGGGCGAGATGACATTTCCCGTGACCGTGCCGCGCATGTCGCTGACCCCGGCAGAGTTTCGCCACGCCGGCCCGGCGCTTGGCGCCGATACGGACCGCGTCCTGAGCGAAATCCTGGGGCTCTCGCCCGAGGAGCTGGACGCCCTGAAACGCAAACGCGCGATCTGACCGCCCTGAACGGAGACCCCCGATGACCAGAGACATGAAACTCGTTGCCTTCATGCAGGCCCAGAACTGCTCCAACTATCCGGCATCATGGCGGCACAAGGCCGGTATGCCGGACTGGGACACACCCGAATTCTACAGCCGGATTGCGCGGACGCTGGAGGCGGGCAAGTTCCACCTGGCCTTTTTCGATGACCGTCTGGCCATTCCTGACAGCTATAATCACGACTACCGCGAGACCGTTCGATACGGCGTCCGTTCGGTCAAGTTCGACGCCGCGACCATCGCGACCATCATGGGGATGGCCACCTCGAAACTGGGGCTGGGCCTGACCTATTCGACCACCTATTACGAGCCGTTCCACGTCGCGCGCCTCTTCGCGACCATGGATCTGATGCTGGGCGGTCGGGTGGCCTGGAACGTCGTGACCTCGCTCAACGATTCCGAGGCGGCGAATTTCGGTGCGAATCAGCACCTGGATCATGACCTGCGCTATGATCGCGCCGACGAATTCATGGAGATCGTCAACGGCCACTGGAACACCTGGGAACCGGACGCCATCCTGCGCGATCGTGATAGCGGCGTCTTCGCCGATCCCGCCAAGGTGCATCAACTCGATTACAAGGGCCGCTTCCTGAAGTCGCGCGGCCCCTTCACCGTGCCGCGCTCCCCGCAGGGACAGCCGGTGATCCTGCAGGCGGGCCAGAGCGGGCGCGGACGGAGCTTTGCGGCCCGGTGGGCGGAACTGGTATTCGTGATCTATCCGAACTTCAAGGTTGCGCAAAAGAGCTATGCCACCATGCGCGAGGCGCTCGGGGACAATCCTGCGCCGATCACCCCGGCCGTCTATCCGATCGTGGCCGAGACCCGATCCATGGCGGAGGACCGGATGGCCGAGATCGAGAAACTGGCGCGGCCGGAAGACGCGCTGATCCTTTTGTCGGAAGTGCTAAATTACGATTTCGGCTCGAAGGCCATGGATGACCCGTTCACCCAGGAGGAACTGGACAGCCTCTCCGGTCTCCGGGCGATAATGGACCGGGTTGTTCAACTCTCGGGCAAGCCGAACCCGACCGTCGCGGATTTCGTGAAACATTCCGCGCGCGGCACGATCCACGAGTTTCCGGTTTTCTGCGGCTCGCCCAAGGACGTGGCTGACGAGATGGAGAAATGGTTTACCGAGGGGGCCTGTGACGGTTTCGTGGTTGCCGGGTCGTATCTGCCCGGATCCTATGAGGACTTTGTCCGGCTCGCGGTCCCGGAACTGCAGCGGCGCGGGTTGTTTCAGAAGGATTATGCAGGCAAGACGCTGCGCGAGAACCTGGGCCTTCAGGTGCATGGCGGTCGCCCGACAGACATGGCCGTCGAGTAGGAGGGTGACATGATGAAGGATCAACCCATGGAGGACACCGGCGAGGCCTACAGGCAGGGGATGCGCCGGCTGGCGGCAGGGGTCTCGCTGATAACGACGCAAGACCGCGGCCAGTGCTACGGCATGGCGGCAACGGCCGTCACATCGGTGACGGCAGCGCCGCCCACGCTGTTGGTCTGTGTCAACCGGGGGGCCTCCATTCACGCCCCCTTGCTTGCTACGGGCCGCTTCTGCGTCAATGTCCTGTCCGAGGAACACGACGCCCTGCCCTCTGTATTTGCCAATTCCGAAAAGCGCGCTCAGCGTTTTGATCACGGGGAATGGTATGATCTGATGGGGCTTCCGGTTCTTCGTGGCGCGGAGGTCGCTTTCATATGCGAGGCAGAGGAGCACGGTTCGGTGGGCTCCCACGCGGTGATCCTCGGTCGGGTTGTCGATGTGCCGGAGCTTCGACCCGCGCCGCAGCCCTTGATCTGGCACGAGGGGGCGATACGAACACTCGCGAAGGGCGCGTGAAGGTGGATCTTGCGCACCCTGCGATCCGATCGCCGGCCTGCATCCATGTCATCTACCCCATTCATGACATTTCATGCCTCGACGATCCCCGCGCGTCCGCCGGCCCCGATGCAATGCGCCGCATGGCAGGGCATGGCGACGGCGCTGCGCGGCTCAGGGCCGGGGATCGGGAGCGTTCAGGAATTTTGAACTCGCGTCCCGACCGTTGGTCATCGGTCAGCACCCTTTCGCCGGTCCGCCGATCCGGATAGGTATGCACCTGAACAATGAGGGACGTGACCGGCATGAGCAAGGACCAACAGGGCGACGTCAAGGCAGCCGGACGGACACTCGACCTGTTCGAAATCTTCGCGCGCCACCCCGAGCCGCTCTCCTTGTCGGAACTGGCAAAGCAGATGGGGGCGCCCGTCTCCAGCATACATGCGTTGGTGAAGACGCTTCGCGCCAGAGGCTTTGTCTATGTGTTCGAGGATCGGAAACTGCTCTACCCGACGCGCCGAATGCAGGTTCTGACGAACCGGATCGCCGAGAATGAGCCGGTGGTCGAGCTTCTGGCGCCAATCCTCCAGCGATTGCAGGAAGCGAGCGACGAGACGATAATGCTGGGCAAGCGACAGGACGACGTGATCGTCTATCTTGATGTGCAGGAATGCCAGAGACCGATCCGGTATGCGCCACATCCCGGCGAGCGCAAGCCCTTGCATTCCAGTGCGATCGGCAAGGCGATGCTCAGTCTCGAAACCGACGACGATATCCGCCGGACGCTCTCGATCGTCGGCCAGCCCCGGGTGACGGCGAACACACTGACTGATCTTGATGCTCTGATCGCGGATATTCGGAACGGTCGTGAGCAGGGCGTATTCGTCACGCGAGGAGAGAACGTGGCGGACGTGATGGGGATTGCGATGGTGGTCCAGCTCGGAGGCGAGCCCGCCGGGATCGCGATCGGCGGCCCGATGCCACGGATGATCGAAAAGGAGCAGATATGCCGCGATCTTCTCGCGGCGGCGCGACGTGATATTCTCGCCCTCGAGGTGGACCAGACCACAACGCTGCGCCGCGGAAAGTGAGCGTGGATCGGATGACCGCGCGGCGCCGTCGATCAAGGTGGCGAACTGGGGGTGGGCGGCATTGGCCGGGGTGATGTGGATGCGCTCGACCGCGCCGGCAGGCCCTGGCTCGGGGTGCAACGCGGCATCATTCCGCTGCCGTGCCGATCGGAATTGCCGCGCCGTCGAGCGCGGGATCGAAGAGAAGGGCACGGTCGCGGCCTGCATGTTTGGCACGGTAAAGCGCGCGGTCGGCTTGCTGGATGGCGCTGTCTATGTCGCCGCCGGGAAGCAGGGCAGCGACACCGAAACTCGCGGTGAGGTGCAGCGTGTACTCGCCAAAGAAGATCGGGCTGGCGCGCACCCGCGCGGCGAGCCGTTCGGCGATCGAAAGCCCCTCTTCGTGATGCGCGCCCATGATCACGATGACGAACTCCTCGCCGCCGAAGCGCGCGACGATATCATCGGCGCGGCAATTCGCGGTCAGCATCGCCGCAAACTGCCGCAGCGCCTGATCGCCGGCGAAATGACCGTAACGGTCATTGAACCCCTTGAAATTGTCGATATCGGTGACAATCACCGCGCAGGTTATCCCGGTCATCTCCGCGGCCCGCTCATAAAAGCTGAGCCGGGTCCGGACCCCCGTCAGCATGTCATGATGCAGGGCATGTTCGAGCCGCTCGCCCAGGCGGCTGACCGCGCGCATCCGCTGGCCCACAAACCACGCGATCGGCGCGGCAAGCACAAGCGCCATGACCGAACCGGGCAAGAGCGTGCGCGCGGCAAGATCAGGCGGCAGCACCACATAGCGCAGTGCAATGCTACCCAGAAGCGCAACCGCCGCGATTGCCGCCGTGAAGCGCCAGACATCGGCACCGGTGCGCACATGCCAGGACATGACCCTCCCCCTCTCGCTTGACCCGCACGAAGGATGAGGGATGGAGGTTAACGCCTGGTGGAAGCCGCCCCGCGAAATACCGCGGATTTGAGGTGAATTTCTTCTATCCCTCCGTGCCGCGCAGCCTTCGGGGCGCAAGGATGCAGGCGAGTGCTCATTCCCGGTGATAGGGGCTTCCCGCGAGAATCGAGGCGGCGCGGTAGAGTTGCTCGGCCAGCATCACGCGCACCAGCATATGCGGCCAGACCATCGGCCCGAAGGACAGAACCAGATCCGCCCGCACCGTCAATTCCGGCGCCAGCCCGTCCGCCCCGCCGATCACGAGTGCCACGTCGCTCCGTCCCGCATCGCGCCACCGCGCGAGACAGTCGGCGAACGCGGTAGAGCGGATCATCCGGCCCCGCTCATCGAGGGCCACCACTGCCGCGCCTTGCGGGATCGCACGCTCGAGCAGCGCCGCCTCGGCCGCCATGCCACCACCGCGCCGGTCCTCGACTTCCTGCACGCTCGCCGGGCCAAGGCCGAGCGCGCGGCCCGTCCGGTCGAACCGCGTCAGATAATCGTCAACGAGGGTGCGCTCCGGTCCGGCGCGCAACCGGCCGACCGCGCAGATGCGCAGCCGCACTCAGACCCTGGCGGGAGAAGCCTGCCCCGAGGGCAGCCACATCTTCTCGAGCTGGTAGAACTCGCGCACCTCGGGGCGAAACACATGCACGATGACATCGCCGGTGTCGATCAGCACCCAGTCGCCGGTTTCCTTGCCCTCGGTCCGGGACCGGACACCGTGTTCCTGCTTGAGCCGATCCACGAGCTTTTCGGCGATCGCCGAGACCTGGCGCGACGAACGCCCCGAGCAGATCACCATGTAATCGCCCATGACCGATCTGCCGTGCAGGTCGATCTGCACGATGTCTTCGGCCTTGTCATCGTCGAGGGATTCGAGGATCGCCGCAAGCTGCGCCTGGCTATCCGTTTGGGGTGCGGCAGTCACCCGGACCGCCGCCATATCCGCGGCAGGGGCCGCATGAGACATGAGAGACAGGACATCGTCCTCCTTGGTTGCGCACCGCTGAACCCCGGTGCCGGGCATATGTCAAAGCTAACAAGAGAATCGCGACTTTTCAATGAATGGCTGCACACGGAGCCGCCCGCCGGGCAAAAAACATGCAACGGCCGCCGGACCGCCCGGCATTTCGACAACTGGCCGACGAGGCATTCGGGCCCTGAGCGTCAGGATCGGAGGGCATCGCCCCTTGCCCCGGCTTGCGGTCGCGCGCCGGACCGGCCACAACAGGAGCCGGACCACCACAGGACTTTGCCCATGAGCCGCCCCGAGACATCGCCCCCCCGCGCCGCCGATCATCTGGCCCGGCGGCTTTTTGATGCCGGGTGCCGTCACGCCTTCGGGATGCCCGGAGGCGAGGTTCTGACGGTGATGGACGCGCTGGTGCGCGCCGGAATCGAGGTCACGCTGGCGCGGCATGAAAACGCGGCCGCCTTCATGGCCGAGGGGGTCTGGCACCTCACCGGCGCGCCGGGGATCCTGGTGGCGACGCTGGGGCCGGGGATCTTGAACGGCGTCAACGCCATCGCCAATGCGCATCAGGACCGGGTGCCGCTGATCGTGCTTTCGGGCTGTGTCGATGCCGATGAGGGCCTGAGCTATACCCATCAGATCCTCGATCATCAGGCGGTTCTGGCGCCGATCACCAAGGCCACGTTCCGCCTGACGGCGCAGGGCGCCGACATCATCGCCGACAGGGCCGTGGGGATCGCCACCGGGGGCCGCCCCGGCCCGGTGCATATCGACGTGGCGATTTCCGTGGCCGATGAGCGGGTGGCGCTGCCGCGCCTGCGCCGCCGCCCCGATGCCGTGCCGATGGTGCCCGCAGCACCCGAACAGGCGCGCGAGTGGCTGGCGGCGGCGCAGCGCCCGGTGATGATCGTGGGCCTCGATGCGGTCAACGAGGGCGCGGGCGCCGTGATCCGTGCGACAGCCGAACACCTGAACATTCCGGTGATCACCACCTACAAGGCCAAGGGGATCCTCCCCGAGACGCATCCGCTGTCACTGGGTGGCGCGGGTCTCTCGTCGCTGGCCGACGGCATCCTCGTGCCCTTGGTGCAAAGCGCCGATCTGATCCTCTGCGTGGGCTATGATCCGATCGAGATGCGCCCCGGCTGGCGAGAGATCTGGGACCCGGCAGAGGTCAACGTGATCGACATCGCGGCCGTGCCCAATGACCATTACATGCATCAGGCGACGCTCAATATCGTGGGCGACTCCGGCCCGTCGCTGGCCGCCATAGCGGACGGGATCGCGCCCCGCAGCACCTGGCCAGATGGCGAGATCGCCACGGCGCGCGCCGCGCTCGGCCGCGCCTTTCCCACCGATGACATGTGGGGGCCCGCTGCCGTGATCGACGAGGCGCGCCGCGCCTTGCCAGAGGAGGCAATCATCACCGTGGACAGCGGCGCGCACCGCATCCTTCTGTCGCAGATGTGGGTGACGCACCGCCCCCGCTCGGTGCTGCAATCCAGCGCGCTGTGCACCATGGGCTGTGCCGTGCCGCTGGCCATGGGGGCAAAACTCGCCGCGCCGGAGGCGACGGTGGTCAGCTTTTCCGGCGATGCCGGGTTTCTCATGGTGGCGGGCGAGTTGTCCACCGCCGCGGAGTTGAACCTGCCGGTGATCTTCGTCGTCTTTGTCGATGCCAGCCTCGCGCTCATCGAGAAGAAACAGCGCGAGCGGCAGATGGCCAGCCTTGCCGTCGATTTCGGCCGGCACGATTTCGCCGCCATCGGGCGCGCCTTTGGCGGCAATGGCGTGCGGGTTACAAACCGGGCGGAGTTGCGCGCAGCACTTGAGGCGGCGCAACAGGCCGACCGTTTCACCGTCATCGCCGCCGAAATCGGCCGCGGTGCCTATGACAACCGTATCTGAGGAGATGCCCATGCCCGGCCCGCTTGATGGTCTCGTCATTCTCGATCTGAGCCGGATTCTCGCCGGTCCTACCTGCACGCAGCTTCTGGGCGATCTGGGGGCCGAGGTTCTCAAGATCGAGAGCCTGAAGGGTGACGACACGCGCCATTGGGGGCCGCCCTTTGCCCTGGACGAGACCGGCAGGCCCACCGATCTGTCGGCCTATTTCATGTCCTCCAACCGCAACAAGAAATCCGTGGCAGTGGACCTCTCTGACCCGGAGATGCAGAAGACGCTGCGCGATCTGGCGGGCCGCGCCGATGTGGTGATCGAGAATTTCAAGCCCGGCGGTTTGCGCAAATACGGTCTCGATCACGCGACGCTCTGTGCGGCGTATCCGGGCCTCGTCTATTGCTCGATTTCCGGGTTCGGGCAGACCGGGCCGAACCGCGACAAGCCGGGCTATGACCTGATGGCGCAAGGGTTTGGCGGGATCATGTCGATCACCGGCGAGGCGGGGCGAGAGCCGATGAAGGTGGGCGTGGGCGTGGCCGATGTGGTCTGCGGGCTTTATGCGGCGACCGGTATTCTGGCGGCACTGCGCCACCGCGACGCCACCGGCGAGGGGCAGCATATCGACCTGGCCCTTGTCGATGCCACCATGTCCTGGCTGGTCAACCAGGGGCTGAATTACCTGACCACCGGCGTATCCCCTGCCCGCGCGGGCAATGCCCATCCCAATATCGTGCCCTATCAGGTCTTTGCGACGTCGGACGGTCATGTGATCGTGGCCGTGGGCAATGACGGCCAGTTTGCCCGGTTTTGTGACTACCTGGGTCAGCCCGGCTGGGCCGGAGACCCGGCATTTGCCACCAACCCCGCGCGGCTTGCCAACCGCGACACGCTGGTGCCGATGATCGCCGGGGCGCTGGCGGGCCGGACCATGCGGGACGTGATCGACGGGCTTGAGGCGCGCCGCGTGCCGGTGGGGCCGGTCAACACGGTTCAACAGGCGCTGGAGAGCGATCAGGCACAGGCGCGCGGCATGACCATAACCCTGCCCGCGCCGCAGACCGCCACGGGCGAGGTGCGTCTCATCGGCAATCCGCTCAGGTTCTCGCGCACGCCGGTCAGCTATCGCAGCGCCCCGCCCTCGGTGGGTGCCGATACCGAGGCGGTGCTGGGGCCGCTCAAGGATGGGGCGTAACGTCCGGTCACACCGTCGTGATTTGCCGCGACTCGGGGCAGCGCGTAGCCCTCTGGTGTCAACTGGAGGGCAATTCATGCACCGATTTCTGAAACTTCTTGCCATTCTCATGCTTTTCGCCGGCAGCGCACAGGCGCTGGAACCACGCGAGGGCTGGGTGATCCTGCAAAGCGGAAAATCCTTTGAGGATCTGGTGAAATCCGTCAACACCGCCGTGGAAACCAGCGAGATTCGCATCGTCACCCAGGCCAGCGCCTCGGCTGGGGCGGCGATGCAGGGCATCACCATTCCCGGCAACCGCGTCTTTGGCCTTTACCGTAACGACTATGCGCGCCGGATGCTCGATGCCAGCATCGCCGCCGGGATCGAGGCGCCGATCCGGCTCTATGCAACCGAGAACGCCGATGGCACATCGACGCTGGCCTACAAGACCCCGAGCCACGTCTTTGCCCCGTATTTCGACGAGGGCGGCGACGCGCTGCGCGGCCTCGCCGCCGAGCTTGACGGCGTGTTCGATGCGGTCGCAGGGGCCGCTGTCGCAGACTGACCGGCCCAAACTGACCGGCACGCCATGCGCAAAGGCCCGCTCATCCTGAGCGGGCCTTTGCTTATTACAACTCGCCGCGCTATTGAGCATGACGTTTCAAGCCGTCACATTCCTTATCAACGGGATAACGTATTGGTGAAAACCCGCCCGCCCGTATTGCTGGCATCATGGGTTGAGGGCTAGCTAAAAGTTGATTTTCTGCCGAAAGGGAACCTCGGGCCATGCGTAACGATCAATTCGGGTATGAAACCTCGTTCTCCTCGCCCGAGGCCGTGCTGGCCTGGGACAGGATGGTGCTGGCGTTTCTCGCCCATGGCGCCCCGACGCCCGACCATCTCGGCGCGGTGCTGGACGAAGAGCCGGGCTTTGCCATGGCCCATGCGATCAAGGGCCTTTTCTGCATGATGCTCGGCCGCAGCGAGATGGTCGAAACCGCGCGCGCCGCCCATGAGGCGGCGCTCCTTCATGCGCGGCAAGGCGCGCCGCTGCCGCGCGAGATGGGCTATGTGCGCGCGCTCGGTGCCTGGATTGACGGCCGCCCCACCGGGACGGTGCGCGAGATGGAGGCGATCCTGACCCGCTGGCCCGAGGATGCGCTGGCCATGAAGATCGGCCACGCCACCCGCTTCATCCTTGGTGACAACAAGGGGATGCGCGCCTCGATCGAGGCGCTTTTGCCCGCCTATGACGCGCAAAACCCGGCGCGCGGCTATCTCTTCGGCTGTCACGCCTTCGCGCTGGAAGAGACCGGCGATTATGGCCGCGCCGAGACGGCGGGACGGCTGGGCCTGAGCCTTGCTGCCGACGATGCCTGGGGGCTGCACGCGGTGGCGCATGTGTTCGACATGACCTGCAATTCACGCGCCGGGCTGAGCTGGCTTGAAGGCCGCGAGGCCGCCTGGACGCATTGCAACAATTTCCGCTATCATGTCTGGTGGCACAAGGCGCTGATGCATCTCGATCAGGGTGAGATCGACGCGGTGTTCCACCTCTATGACACCGAGGTGCGCCGCGACCACACCGACGATTTCCGCGACATCTCCAACGGGGCCTCGATGCTCATGCGGCTAGAGCTGGGCGGGATCGACGTGGGCAACCGCTGGGAGGAGATGGCCGATATCTGCGAGCGCCGGACCGGGGATGCCTGCCTCGTCTTTGCCGATCTGCACTATCTTCTGGCGCTTATCGGCGGCAAGCGCGAGATCGCGATCAAGCGCCTGATGGCGCGGCTTCATGGTGATGCCAAATGCGCCAATTCCTCGGACATGATGGCGCGGATGGCAAATCCCGGCCTGTCGGCGGCGACGGGGCTTGAGGCCTTTGGTGAAGGGGATTACAAGACGGCATTTCTCAACCTGGGACGGGCGCGCCGCACCATGCAACTTGCCGGCGGCAGCCATGCGCAACGCGACGTGTTCGAGCGTCTGACCATCGATTCGGCGCTGCGCGCCGGCTTCATGGCCGAGGCCGAGACCATTCTCAAGGAGCGCAGCGCGCACCGCGCGGGCAAGCTCGATCGATACGCCGCCACCCGCCTCGAGCTGATCGAGACGGCGCGCGGCGGCTGGTCCGAGGCAGGGCGTCTCCCGGCCGAGTGACCCCGCAGCACCATCAACAAGGAGCCGACACCGCGATGACGAGCGTTGCAGATCCGGCCATGGCACATAGCCATACCCAGAATGCGCAGGCCGCCCCCGTAGCGAGCACACGCGATATCCGGCTGGATTTCTTTCGCGGGCTGGCGATGTTCATCATCCTTGCCGCTCACACCCCGCGCAACTTCTTCACAAGCTGGATTCCGGCGCGATGGGGCTTTTCCGACGCGACCGAGATCTTCGTGTTCTGCTCCGGCATGGCCTCGGCCATCGCCTTCGGCAAGGCATTCGAACAGCGCGGCTGGCTGATGGGCACGGCGCGGATCGGCTTTCGCGTCTGGCAGGTCTACTGGGCGCATCTGGGGCTGTTTTTCGCCGTGGCTGCGATGCTTGCGGCGTTCGACCAGTTCGGCGATTTCGACAAGGTCTATATCGGTTCGCTCAACCTGTGGAAATTCTTTACCGATCCGGGGCCGCAACTGGTGGGGCTGTTCACCCTCACCTATGTGCCGAATTATTTCGACATCCTTCCGATGTATCTCGTCATCCTCATGATGATGCCGCTGATGATGGCGCTGGCCCGTGTCAGCGTCGGGGCGGTTTTCGTCGCCATAGCGCTGATCTGGCTTTTCGCGCAGCGCGCGGTGCTGGAGACGCTGGGGCTGAGCGGGCTGCACCTAGGCTTTCCGGCCGAGCCGTGGTCGGACCGCAAATGGTTTTTCAACCCGTTCGGCTGGCAGTTGGTGTTCTTCACTGGCTTTGCCCTGATGCGCGGCTGGCTGCCAAGGCCGCCGGTGAACGGCGCGCTGATCGGGCTGGCGGCGTTCATTGTCATCGCCAATATTCCGCTGTCCAATATCGGTGTGCGCGAATTCGGGTTCGACTGGGCGCGAGACTGGCGGATCGAGAATCGCGGCCTTTTCGACAAGTCAGATTTCGGCATCCTGAGATATGTGCATTTCCTCAGCCTCGCCTATCTGTGCTGGGCGGCGGCAGGCGAGGGCGGCGCGCGGCTCAGGGCGGCCGGCAGCGGGATCAGCGCGCGGCTCTGGACGGGCCTGCTGGCGATGATCCTCAAGGTGGGACAACAGTCGCTCGCGGTGTTCGTCTTCTCGATGTTCTTTGCGCGGCTCTCGGGCTTTGTGATGGACCAGATCGGACGGAATAGCTGGAACATGACGCTGGCCAACCTCGTGGGCTTCGGCGCGCTCATCGTGGTGGCCTATGTGGTTGGCTGGTTCAGGGGTCAGCCATGGAAGGTGTCGAAATGATCCGGCGCGAGGTGCTGAAAGGGCTGGGCGCGCTGGCGCTCTGGCCGGGCATGGCACGCGCCGCCGAGGGCGTTGCGTTTTCCGAGGAGATGCTTGATGCGCTCGCACGCGACGTGGCGGCCCAACCCTTTGCCAAGCGCCCTCTGGTGCCGCAGGAATGGCGCGGGCTGACCTATGACCAGTATCGCGCGATCCGCTTTGATACCGCGCGGGCCTTCTGGACGGGGACCGACTCGACGCTTGAGTTCGACCTCTTCCCGCCGGGGCTCTATTTCCCGCATTCGGTCGAGGTGAACATGGTCGAGGACGGCATCGCGCGGCGTGTGCCCTTCGACCTGTCGCTTTATCAAAAGCACGAGATCGTGCCCGACGATCTGCCCGTGGATGACCGGCTGGGCTATTCCGGTGTGCGGCTGCGGGCCGCGATCGCCAAACCGGGCTTCTTCCAGGAATACGCCGTGTTTCAGGGCGCGAGCTATTTCCGCGTGATCCCGCGCGATCTGGTCTATGGCCTCTCGGCGCGGGGGCTGGCCGTCAACACCGCCGGGCCTGAGGGCGAGGAATTTCCAGACTTCACCCGGTTCTGGGTCGAGAGACCCGCCCCGGGCGCGCAGCTTCACCGCATCCATGCGCTGATGGAAAGCCCCTCGGTGACGGGGATGTATCACTTCACCCTCGACCCCTACGGCGATTCGGCGGATGTCGATGTTCGTTGCACGCTCTGGCCACGGGTGGACCTTGCCAATGTGGGTATCGCACCGCTCACCTCGATGTTCTATTTCGACGCCACGATGCGCAACCGCTTCAACGATTTCCGCCCTGCGGTGCATGACAGCGACGGGCTCACGATCCTCAACGGCAATGGCGAAATGCTGTGGCGGCCTCTGGCCAATCCGCGCCAGCTTCAGGTGTCGAGCTTTGTTGACAGCAACCCGCAGGGCTTTGGTCTTGCGCAACGCGCGCGGCGCTATTCGGATTTTCACGATCTCGAGGCGATGTATCACCGCCGCCCGAGCGTCTGGATCACGCCGGGCGAGGATTGGGGGCACGGCGCGGTGACGCTGGTCGAGATTCCGACCGACAAGGAGATTTTCGACAATATCGTGGCCTATTGGCGTCCGCGAGAGCCGCTGGCGGAGAGCAGCGAGCACGCCTTCACCTATCGCATGTCCTGGACCGGCGAGATCCCCGAGCAAAAGCCCGTGGCCCAAGTGATCGGGACGCGGATCGGGCGCGGATTTCCGCACAACCTGCACCAACTGGTCACGATAGATTTTGCCCCCCATGCCGCCCTGCCCGAGGATTACGACGATCTGGTGATCTACGTCTATTCCGCAAGGCTGGAGACATCTCAGGGCCTCATCCAGCGCAACCCCGAGACCGGCGGACCGCGGCTGGCCTTCTCCTTTGATCCGGGCGACGTGGAGATGGCCGAAATCCGCGCGCAGCTTTTTCACGAGGGGCGCGGCGTAAGCGAGATCTGGCTTTACCGATGGACCGCGTGACCGCCTTTCCCGGCGCGGGGCACATGCCGGCGCCTGCGCCCCTGAGCCACCCGGTTCAGCAGCTGAATCGGGTGGACCGCGACCCGAACGCGCCCGCCTGGCGGCCTGCGCCGCGCTTCTGGTGGCGGCGGGCTGTGGTCCTTGTTCCGGCAGTGCTGACCACCGGCACACTGGCCTGGGTCTTTGCCGACTGGCTGTCCGATGGCGGCATGTGGTGGCTTGAATGGGTGCTGCTGGCGCTGGTCACGGTCACATTCTTCTGGATCGCGCTCTCTGTTGGCACGGCGACGCTGGGCCTTGTCTGTCATTTGATGCGCCGACACGCGCGCGGGCACGCGATTGCGCCGCTGAACGTGGCGCTTCTGGTGCCGATCTACAATGAGGATACCGCCGAGGTATTCGGCAATGCCTGCGCGATGATGATGGCGCTGCGCGGGAACAAGTCGGCGCACCGCTTCGAGCTGTTCATCCTCAGCGATACGCAGGACGCGGAGATTGCCCTCGCCGAGCGCCGCGCCTTTGACACCTTGCGCGCCGCGCTGCCACCTGATCTGCTGATCTGGTATCGCCGCCGCGTCCGCAATACCGAGCGCAAGGTGGGCAATATCAAGGACTGGATCACCGGCTGGGGGGCGGCATATGACGCCATGCTCGTGCTCGACGCCGACAGCCTGATGAGCGCCGAGGCGATCGCGGCCCTTGCCGACGAGATGGGCGCCGACCCGACGGCGGGCCTCGTGCAGTCGGCTCCCATGGTGATCGGATCCGACACGCTTTTTGGCCGGATGCAACAGTTTTCCGCCGCCGTCTATGGCACGCTGCTGAGCGAGGGGCTGGCGGGCTGGACAGGATCGGAGGGCAATTACTGGGGCCATAACGCGATCATCCGCACCCGCGCATTCGCCGATTGCGCCGGGTTGCCGCGGATGCCGTCGCGTTCGGGGAAGGGCGGGCTGATCCTCAGCCATGATTTCGTCGAGGCGGGGCTGATGCGCCGTGCGGGGTGGGCGGTGCGCTTTGTCCCCCATATCACCGGCAGCTACGAGGAGCCGCCCGCGACGCTCATCGACTATGCCCTGCGCGACCGGCGCTGGTGTCATGGCAATCTGCAGCACCTGCGCCTTCTGGGCACGCGAGGCTTTCACGCCGTCTCGCGATTCCATCTCTTTCACGGCGCGATGAGTTACCTGCTTTCGCCCGCCTGGTTCGGGCTTCTGGTGATCTGGGCGCTTCTGGGCAACGGGCCGGACAGCGTGATCACCTATTTCTCGGCTGAAAACCCGCTCTATCCGGTCTGGCCCGAGATGAGCCGGGTCAACTCGGCGCTGATTCTCGTGTTCATGTATGGGATGCTGCTGGCGCCGAAACTCATGGGCGCGCTCGCGCTTGGGCTGGGTGAGGTGCGCATCGCGCGGTTCGGGGGCGCGGGGCGGTTTGCGCTGTCGCTGGTGGTGGAAATCCTTCTGTCGATCCTGTTCGCGCCGATCATGATGGTGCAACAGGTGGTAGCGGTATTGCGCACCATCATCGGAATCCGCCCGATCTGGTCGCCGCAGGCGCGCAAGGGCGGCGATTACAGCCTTGGCACGGTGGCCAAGTTCCACGCGCTCGAAACGGTGAGTGGCGCGCTTCTCTGGATCGGTATGGCCGCAGGTGTCGTCTCGCTCTGGCTCTTGCCGATCGCGGTGAGCCTTGTTGCAGCGGTGCCGCTCTCGATGATGTCGGGGCGGCGGATGGGGGGGCTCATGGCCACGCCCGAGACGATCGAGCCGCCCGCGATCGTGCTGCTCGCGCGACGTCACCGCGAGATGTTCCGTGCCGCGGGAACCCCGCCGCTTGCGGCGGAATAAAGCAATTTCAGAAAAAGTTGATTGCCTTTTTCGGCTCGAAATTGCGCCAAATCAAACACTTTAGGCTCTACTGGGTCGGCCCGATCTGCGCCTCGAACCAGTCGAGCGCCATGCCGCTCCAGCCACGCGGAACGCCGTGGCCGCCTTCGAAAAGCGCCAGTTCCAACGCCGAGCCGGGCGCGCAGTCGAGCCAGATACGCCGCCAGAACGCGCCGTCGGTCTCGAACTTGTCGGGATAGTGCCGGGCGCAGGCATTGGCCGCGCGCCAGATCCGCATGGCCTCGAACACGTCGCCCTGCGCAAAGCCCGCCCGGATCTCGCGCCCCTCGAGCGGCACCACCTGATCGCGCCAGCCATGGGTATGCAAGAGCCGCACCGGCCCGGCGCAACCCTCTGGATGGGGTCGCCAGAAGCTGCCCGAAACCGGCGCATAGGCGGCAAAATCGCCGGGGCGCGCACAGGCGACGTAACTGGTGAGCGAGCCGCCGATGGAAAACCCGGTGAGCAGGCTGCGCGCGGGGTCGATGCCAAAGCGCGCGCTCGCGTCCTGCATCACCTCTTGCAGGAAATCCGCCTCATTGCGCGGCCCCGGAAATTCGGGGTGAAAGTTCCAGCTTGTCCGGTTGCGCCCCGGCCGCATGAGGCCCTCGGGCGCGATGAAGGCATGACCCCGCGCCAGCGCCGCGCGCGCCGCGCCGCCGCTCATCGTGCCCTGCGCGCTGCCGCCGTAACCATGCAGGAACACCACCACCGGGAATGGCCCGTCCCCCTCGGGCAGGACGATGCGATAGCTGCCCGAGGGCGTCGCGCAGGGCATGTCGCCCCCGCAAGCGCTCTGCGTGCTCGCGGGCGTGGCAAGCGCAAGGCTGGCGGCAAAAACGAAGGCAAGGCGCATGGGGCGGGCTCCGGGTTACGCAACGAGCGTCGCACATTGATCGCCCTCTGCCTAGCGTTGCCCTGTCACCCTTGTGTGAAGGCGGGGCCATCTGACAATCCTGTGAAGAGACCTTACGCCAGATCGGGTTATCGGGCATTCATGGACCGACCGAATGAAAGGAGCGCCCGCGCCCATGGAAAGCATCTACTACGTCCTCTGCTGGGCCTGTCATCGCCGCTGCAAGCATTGCTACGAGGGCCGCTTTCGCCCCTATGTGCGCGGCGCGCTGCGCAGGGTGGTGGACGAGGCGAAAGAGAGCTTTCCCAAGGTGCTGGCCAGCCTTCCCGACGAGCTGAGCTATCTCGATCTCGCGGCGCCGTCCGAGACCGCGCCGGGCGGCTATGAGCGCCGTGCCAGCCGGATCATTCTCGCGGGTGGCGAGGTGCTGGTCGATCCGGTGCGCGAAGAGGTGCTTTATCCGGCACTCGAGTCCATTCAGGCCAGATATGGCGCGCAGGGCGTGCGGGTGGTCGTTCAGACCACCGGCGATCTGGTCACGCCGCAGATCATCGACGAGTTGCTCGCGCGCGGCGTCTGGATGATCTCCTGCGCCGGGATGGACGATTTTCACATAGGCCACGAGGGCGACAAGCGCGTGCCGCTCATCGACCGGCTGCGCGAAATGTTTCAGGCGGCGGGGATGCGCGACAGCGCGCTCGCCTCCACCACCCGCAACTGGGCCGATCAGACCGAGGATCAGCCGGTCTATTCGATGTTCGGCGCGACCGAGGATGCCTGGATCGGCAAGATCTGGCCGCGCGGGCGGGCGTGGGAGAACTCGCTTTCAAAGGCGACGATCACCGATAATTTCTGCAATGTCTGGTCGGGGGGGCTTGGCTTTCTCAACCGGGGGTTCTCCGGCTCGGAAGTCTCCATCGACCCCAATGGCGATGTCTTTCCCTGCTGTCTCAAGACCGCAGCCCCGCTGGGAAATCTCTGCGAGGAGCGGCTGGACGATATTCTCGACAGCCTCGTGGGGCACCCGGCGTTCGAGGCCATTTCCATGGGCCACCCCGAGCGGATGGGGCTGGCGCATGGCTGGGACATGGCGCGGTTTCTCGACGAATCGCGCACCAAACGGCCCGATGGCGAGCCCTATCGCAATCTCTGCATCGGCTGCGACCGGTTCTTTGAAAAGGTGCTGGGGTCCGAAATCGCGCGCCTCCGGCAAGAGCGGCTGGCGGCAAGGCGGGCGGCGGAGTGAGCGAGGCGGCGACAGAGCGGCGGCGGAGCTTTTGCCTGCGGCCCTTGCCCATGTGCGGCACCGCATCAATCACTGTCCCGCGCCCGATCCCCCGAGCGGCCTGGCTGGGGCTTTGCCCTGCTGGCCGACACCCTGTAAACACCCACCAACAGGAGAGAGCCGATGATCCGATCCATTCTGACCGCGCTGGCCGTGCTCGGCCTTGCCGCGCCGCTCGTCGCGCAGGAGGTCACGCCCGACCCGAAGGATTGGCCCGCGATCACCGCGGCGGCGCGGGGCCAGACCGTCTATTGGCACGCCTGGGGCGGCGGCAATGCCATCAATGATTACATCGCCTGGGCCTCGGGTGAGGTGAAATCGCGCTATGGCGTGGCCGTCGAGCATGTGAAGCTCAAGGACACCTCTGACGCGGTGAGCCGCGTGATCGCCGAGAAATCGGCGGGCAAGGACGCGGGCGGCGCGGTCGATCTCATCTGGATCAACGGCGAGAATTTCGCGGCGATGAAGGAGCAGGGCCTGCTGTTCGGTCCCTGGGCCGAGGACCTGCCCAACTGGCAATTCGTCGATGTCGAGGGCAAGCCCGCCGTGACCTCGGATTTCACCGTGCCGACCGATGGGCTGGAGGCCCCCTGGGGCATGGCGCAGATCGTGTTCTATCACGACACCGCGCGGCTGACCGCGCCGCCCCGCACGATCCCCGCGCTGGCCGAGTGGGCGCGCGCCAATCCGGGCCGCTTCGCCTATCCGCAGCCGCCCGATTTCCTCGGCTCCACCTTTCTCAAACAGGCGGTGATGGCGCTTGCGCCGGATCGTGACGTGCTCACCCGCCCCGTGGAGGAGGCAGGCTATGCCGAGGCTACAGCGCCGCTCTGGGCGTTTCTCGACGACCTGACGCCGAACCTCTGGCGCGCGGGCGCGGCCTATCCGCAATCGGGGCCGCGCCTCATCCAGTTGATGAACGATGGCGAGATCGACCTCGCGTTCAGCTTCAACCCCAACGAGGCGTCGAACGCCATCGCCAATTACGAGCTGCCCGACACGGTGCGGGCCTATGTGCTTGACGGCGGCACCATCGGCAATGCGAGCTTTGTGGCGATCCCCTATAACGCCAATGCCAAAGCGGGCGCGCTGGTGCTGGCCAATTTCCTGATGTCGCCGCAGGCGCAGACGCGCAAATCCGATCCCGCCATCTGGGGCAATGGCACGGTGCTGGCGCTCGACAAGCTGTCGGAAGAGGATCGCGCGGCGTTTGACGCGATCACGCGCGGCGTGGCGACGCTCTCGCCCGAGGAGCTTGGCCAATCCCTGCCCGAGCCGCACCCGTCCTGGATGGTGCGCCTTGAGCAGGACTGGACCGCGCGCTACGGCGCAGGCCAGTAAAGACCCATGCGCGCCGCCGTCAGCACCGCCCCCCCGCCGCGCCCCGCGCGGCGGGTGCGCCTCCTGCCCTGGGCGCCGCTCTTGACGCTGGCGGTGATGCTGGGGCCGGTTCTGGCGGGGCTGTTGGGCACGCTGGCCCCGGCGCTGGGCCATATGCCCGCGCTGGGTGGCACCGGGGTCAGCCTCGCACCGTTCGAGCAGCTTTTCGCCTGGCCGGGACTGCCGCGCGCGGTGGCGCTCAGCCTCGGGGTGGGCTTTGCGGCCACCGCGCTCTCGCTCGCCCTCGTCACGCTGATTTGCGCGGGCTGGGCAGGCACCCGCACCTTTGGCATGATCGAGCGGCTGCTCTCGCCGCTTCTGTCGGTGCCGCACGCGGCGGCGGCCTTTGGCCTTGCGTTCCTGATCGCGCCCTCGGGCTGGATCGCGCGCGCGCTCTCGCCCTGGGCGTCGGGGTGGGCGCAGCCGCCCGATCTGTTGATCCTGCAAGACCCGGCGGGCCTCAGCCTCGTCTTCGGCCTCGTCACCAAGGAGGTGCCGTTTCTGCTGTTGATGACGCTGGCGGCGCTGACGCAGGTGCGCCCCGGCCAGAGCCTGCGGGTCGCGCAGGCGCTGGGCTATGCCCGCGTGAGCGGTTGGCTCAAGGTGATCTTTCCGATGATCTACCGCCAGATTCGCCTGCCGGTCTGTGCGGTTCTGGCGTTTTCCATGTCGGTGGTGGATGTGGCGATCATCCTTGGCCCCAACACCCCGCCGACGCTTGCGGTGCAGGTGGTGCGCTGGATGAGCGACCCCGATCTGGCGTTCCGCTTTCAGGCAGCGGCGGGGGCGGTGCTGCAACTGGGGCTGGTGCTGCTGGGCCTTGGCCTCTGGCGGCTGATGGAATTGGCCGTTGCGCGGCTTGGGCGGCTCTGGATCGCCTCGGGCGCGCGGGGGCGGCGACGGGGCGAACAGGCGCTGCGCGGCGGCGCGCTGGTGCTGGGCGCGCTTGCCGCGCTGGCGGTGATCGCGGGGCTGGCGGGACAGGTAGTGTGGTCCCTTGCCGGGCTGTGGCAATTTCCCGATTTCTGGCCTGACGCCTTCACCTTGCGCAACTGGCAGCGGCACGGGCCGCGCCTGTCCGGTCCCGTGACCGAAACGCTGGTGATCGCCGGGGCGGCGACGGCGCTGGCGCTGCTTCTCACGCTGGCGAGCCTGGAGGCCCAGCACCGCCACGGGCTGCGGCCCGCGACGCGCGCGCTGTGGCTGCTTTATCTGCCGCTGATCGTGCCGCAGGTGGCGTTTCTCATGGGGTTTCAGACGCTTTCCATCGCCACCGGCGTGGACGGCGGGCGCGCGGCGGTCATCCTCGCGCATCTGGTTTTTGTGCTGCCCTATGTCTTCCTGTCGCTGTCTGACCCGTGGCGCGCCTGGGACGGGCGGCAGGACACGATCGCGCGCGCGCTGGGCGCAGGCCCCGATCGGGTGCTCTGGGCGGTGCGGCTGCCGATGCTGCTGCGGCCCCTGCTCATCGCGGCGGCGGTCGGCTTTGCCGTCTCGGTGGGGCAATACCTGCCGACGCTGCTGGTGGGCGCGGGCCGGGTGGCGACGCTGACCACCGAGGCGGTGGCGCTGGCGGCGGGCGGCGACCGCCGGGTGATCGGGGTCTATGCCCTGGCGCAGACGGCGGCGGCGTTCGCGCCTTTCGCGCTGGCGGTGCTCTTGCCGCGCGTTTTGTGGCGCAACAGGAAGGGGATGCGCGATGCCTGAAGCGCGCGGGTTGCGGTTCGAGCATGTGGCGATTTCACTCGGGCGCGCGCGGCTCATCGCGCTTGATTGCACCATCGGGCCGGGCGAGGTACTCACCGTGATGGGGCCGTCGGGGTCTGGCAAGTCCACGCTGCTGGCGGCGATCACCGGCACGCTCGATCCGGTGTTCGCCATGACCGGGCGCATCCGGCTGGACGGGCGTGACCTCATGCGCCTGCCCACCGAGGCGCGGCGCATCGGCATCCTGTTTCAGGATGAATATCTGTTTCCGCATCTTTCGGTCGGGGCCAACCTTGCCTTTGGCCTCAAGCCCGAGGTGCGGGGCCGCGCCGCGCGCCGCGCGCGGATCGAGGCGGCGCTGGCGGAGGTGGGGCTTGCCGGTTTTGCCGGACGCGATCCGGCCACGCTCTCGGGCGGGCAGCGGGCACGGGTGGCGCTGCAACGGATGCTGCTGGCAGAGCCGCGCGCCCTGCTGCTCGACGAGGCGTTCTCAAAGCTCGACACCGGGCTGCGCGCGCAGGTGCGGGAACTTGTGTTCGACACTGCCCGCCGCCGCGCCCTGCCGGTGCTTCAGGTCACGCACGATCATTCTGACGCAGCGGCGGCGGGCGGCGAGGTGGTGGTGCTGGGATGAGGGGCGCAAACGCAAACGCCGCCCCGGTGGGGCGGCGCGGCATTGGCAACCGGATCGGTTATCAGAAACCGAGACCGGCGTATTTGTTCTTGAACTTCGACACGCGCCCGCCGGCATCGGTAAGGCGGGTGCCGCCGCCGGTCCAGGCAGGGTGCACCGAAGGGTCGATGTCGAGCGAGAGCGTGTCGCCCTCCTTGCCCCAGGTCGAGCGCATCTGCACGATGGTGCCGTCGGTCATCTTGACGTTGATGACGTGATAATCGGGGTGGATGTCCTTTTTCATCGTGCCATTCCTTACGCGGATTTGCCCGAAACGGGCTTGTAGTTGGCGTCCTCGGCGATGCGGGCGGATTTGCCGCGGCGCGAGCGCAGATAGTAGAGCTTGGCGCGGCGCACGCGGCCACGGCGCACGACCTCGATCGTGTCGATATTGGTCGAATAGAGCGGGAACATCCGTTCCACGCCTTCGCCAAAGGAAATCTTGCGGACGGTGAACGACCCGGCGATGCCCTTGCCGTTCTTGCGGCTGATGCAGACGCCTTCGAAGTTCTGCACGCGGCTCCGGGTGCCTTCGGTCACCTTGTAGCCGACGCGGATCGTGTCGCCGGCCTTGAAATCGGGAAGGGTCTTCCCGAGCGAGGCGATCTGTTCCGCCTCCAACTGAGCGATAATATCCATCGCTTCTCTCCTGATTTGCCTGCGGTTTTTCCCGCAAATATGTCTCGCGTCCTCAGAGCTCTTGGTCTTCTTCCGGGTCCGCAGATGCGCCCGCCAGAGATCAGGCCGTCCTTTGTCTGTCCTGCCGTTTTCCGGGGCTGCCGCGCATGGCCGAAGAAAGCCGGGACAGGATGCCCACAAAAAACACGCCCGGAGCCGCCAGGGCGATTCCAGACGGACGGGGTATAGGCGGGAATGCTGCCGCGATCAAGCCTCGGCGTCAGAATTCAACGCCGGCCTGCGCCTTGATGTTCTGCTCGCGGAACGGATGCTTGATCTCTTTCATTTCGCTGACCAGATCGGCGATGTCGATCAGCTCCGGCCTGGCGCTGCGCCCGGTCAGCACGACATGGGTCATCGGCGGCTTTTCCTCGGCCAGAAAGGCCACCACCTCGTTGATATCGAGATAATCATAGCGCAGCGCGATGTTGATCTCGTCGAGCAGCACCATTCGGTTGCGCGCGTCGCGGATCAGTTCCCTGGCCTTGTCCCACGCCGTTTGCGCCATGACAGTATCGCGTTCGCGGTCCTGCGTCTCCCAGGTAAAGCCCTCGCCCATGACGTGAAACGCGCAGATATCCGCGAACCGTTCCCTGAGCACATCACGCTCGCCGCTCGGCATCGAGCCCTTGATGAACTGAACCACCGCGCAGGGCATCCCGTGGCCGATGCAGCGCAGGATCATGCCAAAGCCGGAGCTGCTTTTGCCCTTGCCATTGCCGGTATGGACGATGATGAGGCCCTTTTCGCCGGTCTTGTGCGCCATGAGCTTGTCGCGGGCGGCCTTGATCCGCTTCATCTTTTCGGTATGGGCCCTGGGGTCTTTGGTCATCGGCGGCTCCTGCTCTGGCGCGTTCCCGATCACCTAGCCCGTTTGCACCGCGCGCCGCAAGATCAGCCGTCCTCGTCCCGCGCAACATGCGCCCGCCACAGATCGGGGCGGCGTTCGCGCGTGATCCGTTCGGACATCCCGCGCCGCCACTCCGCCACCTTGGCGTGATCGCCAGAGGTCAGAACCGCGGGGATGGGGCGGCCTTGCCACTCCGCGGGGCGGGTGTAGTGGGGATGTTCCAGCAAACCCTCGGCAAAGCTCTCTTCCTCGGTCGATGTCTCATTGCCGAGCACGCCGGGCAGAAGCCGCACGCTCGCGTCGATCACCGCCTGCGCGGCGATCTCGCCGCCGGTCATGACGAAATCGCCGAGGCTGATTTCCTCGATGCGGTAATGCGCGATCACGCGCTCGTCCAGCCCCTCGAACCGGCCACAGATCAGCGTGACGCCGGGGCCCGCGGCCAGGGCGCGGGCGCGGGCCTGCGTGAAGGGCGCGCCGCGCGGGCTGAGATAGACCAGCGGCCATTGGGGCGGGGTCGCGGCCATCGCCCTGTCGATGGCCCGGCCCATCACATCGGCGCGCAGCACCATCCCCGCGCCGCCACCGGCGGGCGTGTCATCGACATTGCGGTGCCGCCCCTCGCCGAAGGCGCGCAAGTCGGTCACCTCCAGCGCCCAGAGGCCCTCGCGCAGGGCGCGACCCGTCAGGCTCTCGCCGAGCACGCCGGGAAAAGCCTGCGGCAGAAGGGTGATGACGCGCGCGGTCCAGACACCGGGGCGCGGCGCGGCCTCTTCCATCAGATCGCGCGGCGCAAGCGACGGGCGCACACGCTTGCTGCCATGGGAACGGGGCGCATCGGCCATGGCCTAGAACAGCCCCTCGGGCGGGTCGGCGACGATCCGGCGCGCGGCAAGGTCAACCGTCGGCACCGCCTCGCGGGTGAAGGGCAACAGGACGGTAGAGGTGAGGCCCGGCGCGTGGATTTCCAGCAGGTCCGCCGCACCATGATTGAGCACCGCCTTGACGCGGCCAAGCGGGGTGCCGCCGGTGTCGAACACCTCCAGCCCGATCAGATCGGCATGATAGAACTCGTCATCGGGCAGGACGGGCAGGCGGTCGCGCGGTACATGCAGCCGCACACCGCGCAGGGCGTCGGCCTGTTCCCTGGTGGCGATGCCCGACAGCCGCGCGGTCAGCGCGCCCGAGGTCTGGCCCGTCAGCGCGACCTCGAAGCTGTGCTTGCCGTCCTCGGAGACAAGCGCGCCATAGGCGGCGATGTCCTCGGGACGTGCCGTGAAACTCTTGAGCCGCACCTCTCCCTTTACGCCGAAGGCCCCGGCGATAGCCCCGAGGCAGACCGTGTCGCTCATCGTCATGTCCTTTCGCAGGCGGTCATCGGCTTTCCACCGGCACATGATGGCGGCGGTGCTCCCATCCGGCAAGCTCCAGTTCCGGTGTGGCGCTCTCCTCTTCGGGCCAGCCGATGCAGAGATAGGCCACGAGCACCCAACCGTCAGGAATATCAAGATCCCGGCACAGGCGCGCGGGATCGAGGATCGACACCCAGCCAAGGCCGAGCCCGCGGGCGCGGGAATACAGCCAGAACTGCGTGACCGCGGCCACCACCGAATAGCGCCGTGTCTCGGGCATGGTGCCGGCCCCGAGGCCCGCACCCTGTTCGGTCGCCTCGTCGCAGAAGATGGCAAGCTGCACCGGGGCATCGCGCATCCCGGAGAGCTTCAAGCCGCTGTAAATGAGGGCCTTTTCGCCGTCATATCCGTCAAGGGCGCGCGCATTGGCCGCCCGGAAATTGGCCAGCGCGGCGGCGCGGGCGGCGGGGCTTGCGACCCGCACGATGCGCCACGGCTCGCTCAGCCCGACCGAGGGGGCAAGGGCAAAGGTGGCAAGACAATCGCGCAGGAGCGCCTCGTCCACAGGATCGGTGCGAAAGCGGCGCACGTCGCGCCGCCAGCGCATGAGATCGCGCAGGCCGGTCTGGAAGTCCTCGGAAAACTGTGACATTCCAGATCCTCACCCGATGATTATTCGGCGGCTGCCTCTTCGGCGGCAGCGGCGGCCTTCTCGGCCCTGGCGGCGGCGCGTTCCTGGGCCTTCTTGCCAGGCTCGGCCTTTTTCAGGTTGGCACGCTGCTTCTTCTCGATGACGCCTGCGGCCTCGAGCATCCGGCTGATGCGGTCGGTCGGCTGCGCGCCTTGTGCCAGCCAATGCTGGATGCGCTCGATATCCATCTTCACGCGGTCCTCGCTGTCCTTGGGCAGGAGCGGGTTGTAGGTGCCCAGCTTCTCGATGAAGCGGCCATCGCGCGGCATCCGCGAGTCGGCGGCGACGATGCGGTAGAACGGGCGTTTCTTGGAGCCACCACGGGCAAGGCGGATTTTCATGGCCATTTGATATTCTCCTTTAATGGCAGTGGGCTGGCAGGGTTTCAGACCCGCCTCAGGATTGGTGCTTGCGGTGATGTCTGATCACCTCGGCGATGATGAAGTTGAGGAATTCGCGGGCGAATTCCGGGTCGAGATCGGCGGATTTCGCCAGGTCTTCGAGCCGCGCGATCTGTTGCGCCTCGCGCTCGGGATCGGACGGGGGAAGGTCGTGCTCGGCCTTGAGCCTGCCCACGGCCTGCGTGTGCTTGAACCGCTCGGCCAGCGTGAAGACAAGGATCGCGTCAAGCCGGTCGATGCTCTCGCGGTGCTCCTTCAGGAGGCGGGCGGCAAGGGTGGTGGTGTCAGGCATCGGCGCCTCCGGCACGGGCAGGGGATGGGGCGATCATGCGCAGGCCCTCACCGGGCCACCGGGGCCGGGGTGGCGATAGAGCAGGTCGGGCCCCATGTGGATGTTGTCATACGCGCGCTCGAACCGCGCGCCGAGACGTTCGGCGAGCGCGATGGAGCGGCTGTTGCCGGGCTTGATGTTGGAGGTGAGCGTGGTGAAGCCGAGCGCATCGTAGGCCCATTGGCGCGCGCGCAGCGCGGCCTCGTGGGCGATGCCGCGGCCCTCATACCCGTCAAAGAGCGCCCAGCCCAGTTCCGGCTCGGGCCAGCCTTCGGGATTCCAGATGCCGGCAATGCCGGCGGTCTCGCCCGTTTCCTTCATCTCGAGCGTGAAATATCCGTAGCCGTGGATATGCCAGTGACCGACGTTGAGCGCGAACCAGCGCCACGCCTCGCCCCGGTTGGGTGCGCTGCCAAAGCCCGAGGCCCGATCGTGGTCGAGCAGGAAGGCGATCATCGGCGCGATGTCGCGCGCCTCTGGCCCGCGCAGGGTCAGGCGGGGGGTGTCGAGCACGGGGGCACGGGTGAGGCTCATGGGCGGCCCCCGTCGGAACATGGATATTTCTGGCAAGATGAAGTCATGGGCTTATTTCTTCTTGCCAAGCCCCGAGAGGCCGGGCGGCAGCGACAGGCCGCCGCCGAGACCGGGCAGACCGCCGGGCAGCTTGCCGCCCATGGCGCGGGTGGCCTCTTCCATGGCGCGGGCGTCGGTCATGTCGGGCATCGCGCCCTTGCCGAACATCCCCTTCATCGCCTGCTTGAGCATCCCGCCCTTGCCCATCTTGCCCATTTTCTTCATCATGTCCGTCATCTGGCGGTGCATCTTCAGCAGCCTGTTGAGGTCCGATACCTCCTGCCCGGCACCCTTGGCGATGCGCTTCTTGCGGCTGGCCTGAAGGATCGCCGGATTGGCGCGTTCCTTTTTCGTCATCGACTGGATGAGGGCGATCTGGCGGATGATGACCTTGTCGTCAAAGCCCGCCTCCTGCACCTGCCTGGCCATCTTGCCCATGCCGGGGATCATGCCCATCAGCCCTTCCATGCCGCCCATCTTCTGCATCTGGTCAAGCTGGCTGCGCAGGTCGTTCATGTTGAACTGACCCTTGGCCATGCGGCGCATCATGCGTTCGGCCTGCTCGGCCTCGAGCGTTTCCTGCGCCTTCTCCACCAGCGCCACGATGTCGCCCATGCCGAGAATGCGGCCGGCGATGCGCTCGGGCTCGAAGGTCTCGATGGCGTCCATCTTTTCGCCAAGGCCGACGAAGCGGATCGGCTTGCCGGTGACGGCACGCATCGACAGCGCCGCGCCGCCGCGCCCGTCGCCGTCCATCCGGGTGAGCACGACGCCGGTCACGCCGATCTTGTCGTCGAATTCGGTGGCGACGTTGACGGCGTCCTGGCCGGTCAGGCCATCGACCACCAGCAGCGTTTCGCGGGGTTGCGCCACGTCGCGCACCGCCGCCGCCTGCGCGATCAGCTCGGCGTCGATATGCAGGCGCCCGGCGGTGTCGAGCATGTAGACATCGTAGCCACCGAGCGCGGCCTGCGTTTTCGCGCGTCTGGCGATGGCGACCGGGTCTTCGCCCTTGACGATGGGCAGGGTATCGACGCCGATCTGACGCCCGAGAATGGCAAGCTGTTCCATCGCCGCCGGGCGGCTCACGTCGAGCGAGGCCATGAGCACGCGCTTGCCCTCGCGCTCTTTCAGGCGCTTGGCGAGCTTGGCGGTGGTGGTGGTCTTGCCCGAGCCTTGCAGGCCGACCATGAGAATGGGCGCGGGCGGGTTGTCGATCTTGAGCGCGCCGGGGTCGCCCTCGCCGCGCAGGGTGTCGATCAGGGCATCGTGGACGATCTTGACGACCTGCTGGCCCGGCGTGACGGATTTGGTGACGGCCTGGCCGGTGGCCTCCTTCTCCACGCGCTTGATGAAATCGCGCGCGACCGGCAGCGAGACATCGGCCTCCAGCAGCGCGACGCGCACCTCGCGCAGGGCGTTTTTGACGTCCTCCTCGGAGAGCGCGCCCTGTCTGGTCAGCCGGTCAAGAACGCCGGAGAGGCGGTCGGACAGGTTTTCAAACATTGCCGGGCCTCCTTTGCCGGTTGCCGCCATGCCGCCCCGACATGATCGGGGTGACGTCTCAAAACATCAACGCCCCCACGGGCGCGACGCGCTGGTGGGGGGCGATCCCGGCGCGGGGCCGGGACCGGAAGCATCTGGCCTCCGGGAACATGGGCCGGCGTTTACGCGCGAAGGCGACCCGAGTCAAGCACGACCGCGTCTGGCAGGCACCGCCGCCAGCCGCCGCGCGGCAAGCCAGCTTGCCAGCGCCATGAGCCCGGCAGTGGCAAGGCAGAGCGGCAGGCCGCCCGCCTGGTAGCTGAGGCCCGACAGGAGCGTTCCGATCAGCCGTCCGGCGGCATTGGCCATGTAGTAGAAACCCACGTCGCGGGTGATCCGTTCGGCCGCGCCGAAGGCGAGGATCAGGTAGGAATGGACCGAGGAATTGATCGCAAAGACAAAGCCGAAGACGAGCAGGCCCACGACCAGCGTGGCGGTGAGCCAGGGCGCGGGGCCGCCCGCGAGGAGCGCGGCGAGCGCCAGCGCAAAGGGGATCGGCACGAGCAGCCCCGCCCAGTGGATCGCGCGCGCGGTGATCGCGGCCTCGGGCTGGGTTCTGGCGCCCAGAAGCCGGGGCGCGAGCGCCTGCACCGCGCCATAGGCGATGATCCACAGCGCCATGAAGCCGCCCACCAGGAAGAACGCCTCGCGCCGCCCCGCATCGGTGCCGTCCGACAGCACCGTCTGGAAATAGACCGGGATACCCACCACGAACCACACGTCGCGCGCACCGAACAGGAACATCCGCGCCAGGCTGAGGCGGTTGACGCGGGCATCGCGCGAGCGCCATCCGCCCCAGGCCTCGGCGGATTTCATCCGCCCCGGCAGGCCCGCGGGCAAGAACAGCACCACCGCCGCGAGAATGAACGCCAGCACCGCCGCCATGCCCCAGACAGCCGCGTGAAACCCCGCCAGCCCCAGAAGCGCCGCGCCGAGGAAAAAGCCCGCGCCCTTGACCGCGTTCTTGGAGCCGGTGAGGGTGGCGACCCAGCGAAACAGCCCGCCCTCGCCCGAGGGGGCAAGCAGCTTGACGGCGGATTTCGAGGACATCTTGGCGAGATCCTTGGCCACGCCCGACACGCCCTGCACCGCCATCACGAAGATCACCGAAGCCGTGATGCTCCACGATGGGTCAAGCTGCGCCAGCGCGACAAGCGCGCCGATCTGCAGCGCAAGCCCGCCATAGAGCGTCGCCGCCAGCCCGAAGCGCGCGGCAAGCCAGCCTGCGCCAAGGTTGGTGACGATGCCCGCCACCTCGTAGAGCAGGAACAGCCACGCCAGTTGCACCGGCGTGAAGCCGAGCGTGTTGAAATGCAACAGCACCAGCATCCGCAGCGCGCCGTCGGTCAGCATGAAGGCCCAGTAGGCCGCCGTGACGGCACCATAGGCGCGCAGCGGGTTGGCGGCCCCGGTCACAGCGAGGCCGCGACCATGCGGGCGACATCGCCAAGCCGGCAGGCATAGCCCCATTCGTTGTCATACCAGGCATAGAGTTTTACCTGCGTGCCGTTCACGACCATGGTCGAGGGCCCGTCGATGATCGCAGAGCGCGAATCGTTGGTATAGTCGGACGAGACGAGCGGGCGCGTCTCGAACCCGAGGATGCCGGCAAGTGGCCCTTCGGCGGCGGCCTTGAATAGCGCGTTGACCTCCTCCACGGTGGTGTCGCGCGCCATCTCGAAGACGCAATCGGTCAGCGAGGCGTTGAGCAGCGGCACGCGCACCGCATGGCCGTTGAGCCGCCCCTTGAGTTCCGGATAGATCAGCGTGATCGCCGTGGCACTGCCGGTGGTGGTGGGGATGAGGTTGGTCAGGCCCGAGCGCGCGCGGCGCATATCCTTGGCGGGCCGGTCCACGATGGTCTGGGTATTGGTCACGTCGTGGATCGTGGTGATCGCGCCGTGGCGGATGCCGATCGCCTCGTGCAGCACCTTGACCACCGGCGCGAGGCAATTGGTGGTGCAGGAGGCGGCGGTGACGATGCTCTGCGAGCCGTCATAGAGGTGGTGGTTGACGCCATAGACGAGGTTGAGCGCGCCGCCGTCCTTGACGGGCGCGCTGACGACGACCTTGCGGACCCCGGCGTTGAAATAGGGCGCGATCCTGTCGCCGGTCTTGAACACGCCGGTGCAGTCGATCACCAGATCGACGCCCAGATCGGCGAGCGCCAGCGCCTCGATGGTTTTCTCATGGCTGAGGCGGATGCTCTGGCCGTTGAGCACCAGCGCGCCGGGCGCGTGGCCCACGGGGGTGGACCAGCGGCCATGGACCGAGTCGAACTCCATCAGGAGCGCGTGCTGTTCGGCATCGCCCACAGGGTCGTTCACAAGCACGATCTCGCCGCCGCTGCCACTGTCGATGAGGTCGCGCAGCACGAGTTTTCCGATCCGGCCGAGGCCGTTGAGGGCAATCCGGGGCATGGGATGTCAGGCTTTCTCTTCCGTCGCGGCGTCGGTGCCGATCTTGTCCACCCGCGCCTGAAGCGCGATGCGGCTCAGGCTCTCGAAGGGGAGTTCGACAAAGGCGGCGATGCGGCGGCGCAGGGCGGCATAGGTCTGGGCAAAGATCAGCGCCCTTTCCGCATCCGTGCCGGTGGCCTTGACCGGGTCGGGCAGGCCCCAATGGCCGGTGATCGGCTGGCCGGGCCAGGGCGGACATTCCTCTCCGGCGGCGGTGTCGCAGACGGTAAAGACGAAATCCATCACCGGCGCGCCCTCGGCCTGAAACTCCGAGACGTGCTTGGAGCGCAGGTTTTCCACCTCGTGCCCGTTGCGGCGCAGGATGTCGATCGCCTGCGGGTTCAGCGCGGACTTTGGGCTGTAACCGGCGGAAAAGGCCTTGAACTTGCCCCCGCCAAGATCGCGCAGCAGCGCCTCGGCAAGGATCGAGCGGGCGGAATTGCCCGAGCAGATGAAGAGGACGTTGAAAGTGTCGGCCATGGTCCTGTCCTTTGTGGCGAGGAGGGGGGCGAGAAGATCGGGCCGCGCGCGTCCCACGTCGAGCGCGAGATAGCCGATCAGCGCCTCGGTGGCGTCGAGATCGACAGAATAGAGCAGCGTGCGCCCCTGCCGTGTGGCGCGGATCAGGCCGCAGGCCGCAAGATCCGAGAGGTGATGCGAGAGGGTGTTTTGTTTCAGGCCAAGGGTCGCGGCGATATCCGTCGGGCGCTGGCCTTGCGGGGCAAAGCGCATGAGCAGCCGAAAGACCGCGAGGCGGTCGGGATGGCCAAGCGTGGCAAAGGCCTGAGGGGGGTTCAAAATTTTCATATTTCCAGAATATCGGAAATATTAGAGAGTCGCCAGTGACAGTTTCATGACAGCGACGCGCGCGCCGTTACCAATCCGCCAGCCCTTTCTCGGAAAATTGGTGAACCAGAAAGTCGATGAAGGCGCGCACCTTGGGCTGGGTAAAACGCCCCGGCGGATAGACCGCGTAGATGCCCAGCGTCTCCACCGGCAGATCGGGCATGGCATCCTCCACCAGCCCCTCGGCCATCGGCCCGGCATAGAGAAACGAGGGCAGATAGGCGATGCCAAGCCCCGAAATCGCGGCATTGAGCAGCGATTGGCCATCATTGACGCTGAGGCCACCGGCGGTGCGCACCTGCCGCCTTTCGCCCGAGGGCGCGGTCAGCTTCCACACCGCGCTGCCGCCCTGGCTGGAATAATGCAACAGCTTATGCTCGTTGAGGGCGTCGATCCGCTCGGGCCGTCCGTATCGGGCGAGGTAGGCCGGGCTGGCAATCATGCGCCGGGTGGTCTGCGAGAGCTTGCGCGCGCGCAGCGTGCTGTCCTCCAGATCGCCGATACGCACGGCCATGTCAAATCCCTCGGAAATCAGCTCCACATAGCGGTTGTTGAGCACCATGTTGACGGTGATATCGGGAAACTCCTCGAGGAAGCCGCCAAGGATCGGGCTAAGATGGTTGACGCCGAAATCCGTCGCCACGGAAATCCTCAACAGGCCCGAGGGGGCCGATTGCATGGAACTGACCAGAGCATCGGCCTCACCGGCATCGTTGAGCACCCGCAGCGCGCGGTCGTAATAGGCAAGGCCGATCTCGGTCGGGCTGACGCGCCGCGTGGTGCGATTGAGAAGCCGCGCGCCGAGACGTGCCTCGAGCGAGGAGACATGCTTGGACACCGCGGATTTGGAAATCCCCATCTTGCGGGCCGCGTCGGTAAAGCCGCCCTGATCCACCACCGTGGCAAAGGCCTCCATTTCCGTCAGGCGATCCATGCTCGAACCTCAGCTTCATCCCACGATCCGGTGTGCCGCAAGAATCGGGCGCAACTGCGGCAAGTGCCTGACAATATCGCGATCATGTCAGGATCGTTCATGGCGTGGAAACGCCGCGTACGCAAAAGGCCGGGCTGCGGCATGGGTGCCGGCGAGCCGCCGCGCCCAGGTCGCGCCCCGGTCAGGCGAGCGCGACCGCCCCGACCGCCCGCTCCAGAACCGGATAGCGCATCCCGAGCGTTACCCCGCGCGCGACAAAACTGAACAGGAGCGCAAGCCAGAGGCCGTGATTGCCCATGAGCGGCACCAGAGCGACCAGCGACAGGACATAGATGACAAGGCTCACCGCCATCATGTTGCGCATGTCGCGCGAGCGGGTGGCGCCGATGAAGATCCCGTCCAGCATCCAGGCCGCCAGCCCCGCGAGGGGTGCTGCGACCATGTAGGCCAGATAGGCCCGCGCCTCGGCCTGCACCTCGGGCGCCCTGGCCATGAAGTCGATGATAGCCCCGCCACACAGCGCAAACCCCAGCGCCAGCGCGGCACAGATGACCAGGCCCCACAGGCTCGACAGGAGCGCGCCGCGCCTGAGCACCGCAAGCGCCCGCGCCCCGCAGGCCTGGCCCACGATCGCCTCGGCGGCAAAGGCGAAACCGTCGAGCGCATGGGCGGTGATGTTGAGGAACTGCAACAGCACCTGATTGGCCGCCAGCGTCACATCGCCGAACCCCGCGCCGAGAAACAGAAAAGACATGAAAATCGCCTGAAGCATGAGCGAACGCAGCAGGATGTCGCCATTCACCGAGGCCATGTTGCGCAGCCGCGCGCGGTCGAACACCCGACGCCAGTCGCGCCAGGCGGGCACGCCGAAGGCCGCCCGGCAAAACCACAGGCCAAGCGCCAGCCCGCCCCATTCGGCGATGACGGTGGCGCGCGCCACACCCTCGACGCCCCAGCCAAGCCCCAGCACGAACCACAGATCGAGCGCCACGTTCACGCCGTTCATCAGCACCTGAATCGCCAGCACCGCGCGCGTGCGCTCCTGCGCGATGAGCCAGCCTGTGACGCCGTAAAGCGCGATCATCGCCGGCGCGGACCAGACCCGGATCGCCATGTAGCCGCGCGCCAGCCCCTCCACCTCGTCGCTTGCGGGTGCCACCAGAAAGGCCGCCGCGAAGAGCGGCCATTGCAGCGCGATCACCGCCACGCCGCCGGCGAACCCGATCATCAGCGCCCGCGTCAAAAGCGCCGCCACCTCGCCCGCCTGCCCGGCCCCCACCGCCTGACTTGTCAGCCCGGTGGTGCCCATGCGCAGAAAGCCGAAGACCCAGTAGAGACCGGTCAGAACGACCGCCCCCAGCCCGACGGCACCGATCGGCGCGGCCAGCCCCAGCTGCCCCACAACGCCGGTATCCACCGCGCCGAGGATCGGCACGGTGACGTTGGATATGACAATGGGAAGGGCGATTTTCAGGACCCGGCCATGGGTGACGGGCCGGGCCGTCTCAGCCATCGCGGCGCGGCATCAGGAAATGCCCGGTGGCCTGCGCGAAGGGGCGCGTGCGGTTGTCCTGCCAGCCCTCCACATGCACGCTGGCATAGCGGCGGCCCGAGCGGTTGACCTGCGCGCGCGCATAGGCATCGCGCGGCAGGCCGGAACGCAGGTAATCGACGGTGAAATCAATGGTCTTGGGCAGGCGCGGCAGGTGGCCCGCGGTCAGTCTCTCGGGATCGACCGCCCCGCTCTCGAGATCCTCCCAGAGCATCGACCAGCTCAGCCCGATGATCGAGGTGATCTCCAGAAACGCCGCCGTCACCCCGCCATGAAGCGCGGGCAGCCGCGGGTTGCCGATGAGTTTCTCGTCAAAGGACATGATCGCGGTCAACTCGTCGCCGAGCCGCTCGAACCGGACACCGAGAAAGCCGATATAGGGCACGCCATCGACCAGCGCCTTCAGGGCCGCATCGCGGCGCTGCTTGACCACCTGCACCGGTTCGGGACGGGACCGCGCCATCATCCGCCCTCCACGGTAAAGGTGCCGGTCGCATTGGCCACCGGGCGGGCCGCGTCGTCATCCGTCGCGCGGGCGCGCACGAAGGCGACCGAGCGGGTAATGTGATAGCACTCCGCCTCGGCGCTGATCGTCTGCCCCGGCGTGGCGGGGCGCATGTAGTCGATACGCAGGTCGAGGGTCGCCGTGATGCCGGGCGAATCCGGGTGGCTTATCGCCGCCGCCCCGCAGCAGGTATCCATCAGGGCCGAGATCGCGCCGCCGTGGATCACGCCCGTCTCCGGGTCGCCGACAAAGCGCGCATCGTAACCCATCTCGATCCTGGCGCGCCCGTCCTCCATGAGCGTCAGCCGCATCCCGAGCGCCTGCGCGTGGGGAATCTCATCCATGAACTGCCGCGCCACCCTGTCCTTTTCGGTTTCCATCTCGCCTCCGTCGCCCTTGCGCCCGTTATGGCCGGCAAATCGGGGCTGCCGCAAGAGGAAGTGTTGCCGGGGCCATGCATTGGCGCTAGCTGTTCCATCGAGGGGAAAGGGAAATGTCCGACAAGAGGCTATCCTTCAAGGAGATGTGCGCGCGCTTCGACGTGACGCCGCGCACCCTGCGCTATTACGAGTATATCGAGCTGTTGCAGCCCGAGCGCGACGGGCGCGCGCGCTGGTATGGGCCGCGCGAATGTGCGCGCATGACGCTGATCCTGCGCGGCCGCAAGTTCGGCTTTGCGCTGGAGGAAATCCGCCAGTGGCTGCTCATCTACGAAGAGGAAGGCACCGAGGCACAGATGCGCCGATGGATCGCGCTGGCCGACCGCCAGCTTGCAGATCTTGCCGAACAGCGCGCCCAGATCGAGGAAAACATTGCCGAGTTGCGCAAGCTGCGCGACGAGGCCGAGGCGAGACTCGAATGAGCACACGCCGCCAGCCGACCGACCCACCCGCACCCTTCGAGGGAGACAAGACATGCCCAGCTATACCGCCCCCATCCGCGACATGCAGTTCGTCCTTCACGAGGTTCTGAACGTCTCGAAGCAGGACGTGCCCGGCTATGCCGGGCTCGAGCCCGATGTCACCGCTGCCGTGCTCGATGAGGCGGGCAAGATCGCCTCCGAGGTGCTGATGCCGCTCAACACCGTGGGCGACACCGAGGGCTGTCATCTGGAAAACGGCGAGGTGCGTACGCCCACGGGTTTCAAGGCAGCCTTCGAGCAGATGAAACAGGGCGGGTGGACCGCGCTCGATTTGCCCGAGGAATTTGGCGGGCAGAACATGCCCTATATCCTCGGCACGGCGGTGGGCGAGATGTTCTCGGCGGCCAATCAGGCATTCACCATGTATCAGGGCCTGACCCATGGCGCGGCCTCGGCGATCCTTGCCCATGGCACCGAGGCGCAGAAACGGGCCTACCTGCCGAAAATGGCCGCCTGCGAATGGACCGGCACCATGAACCTGACCGAACCGCAATGCGGCACCGACCTGGGCCTGTTGCGCACCAGGGCCGCGCCGCAGCCTGACGGCAGCTACAAGGTGACGGGGCAGAAGATCTTCATCTCGGCGGGCGAGCATGACATGGCCGAGAATATAATTCACCTCGTGCTGGCACGGATCCCCGGTGGACCGGAGGGGATCAAGGGCGTGTCGCTCTTCATCGTGCCAAGGTTCCTTGTCAACGACGATGGCAGCCTCGGCGCGCGCAATGCCGTCACCTGCGGCAAGATCGAGAAAAAGATGGGGATTCACGGCAATGCCACCTGCGTGATGAACTATGACGGCGCCACGGGCTACCTGCTGGGGCAGGAACACAAGGGGATGCGCGCCATGTTCACGATGATGAACGAGGCCCGGATCGGCGTGGGGATGCAGGGGCTGGCACAGGCCGAGGTCGCCTATCAGAACGCGCGCGCCTATGCCATGGAGCGGCTTCAGGGCCGCGCGGTGACCGGGGCGCAAAACCCCGATGGCCCCGCCGACCCGATCATCGTGCATCCCGATATCCGCCGTGCGCTGATGGATCAGAAATCCTTCATCGAGGGCGCGCGCGCCGTCATGCTGTGGGGCGCGGAACTGATCGACCGCTCGCATCGCGGCGGGGACGCGGCCGCCGAGGGGCTGGTTTCGCTGATGACGCCCGTCATCAAGGGCTTTCTCACCGACGAGGGCCATGACATGACCGTGCTGGCGCAGCAGGTCTATGGCGGGCATGGCTATATCGAGGAATCGGGCATGTCCCAATTCACCCGCGACGCGCGCATCGCGATGATCTACGAGGGCGCCAACGGGGTCCAGGCGCTCGACCTGGTGGGCCGCAAACTGGCGCAGGACGGCGGCAGGCATGTCATGGCCTTCTTCGATCTGGTCAAGACCTTCCTCAAGGAAAACGAGGGCGACGCGGCGCTCAAGGCCGATTTCCTCGACCCGCTCAAGGCAGCGTCGAAGGATTTGCAGGCGGCGGGGATGTTCTTCATGGCCGAGGGCACGAAGAACCCCAACGCGGCGCTTGCCGGATCCTGCGATTTCATGCATCTTTTCGGCCATGTCTGCCTTGGGCTGATGTGGGCACGAATGGCGAAGGCGGCGCAGGGGGCGCTTGCCGGGGGCGCGCCCGACGGGGGATTCTATCGCGCCAAACTTGCGACGGGCCGCTATTATATGGCCCGCCGCCTGCCCGCCACCGCCCTGCACCTCGCCCGCATCCGAAGCGGGGCAGAGCCGGTGATGGCGCTCGACGCCGAGGCGTTCTGAGCGATGAAGGGGAGGGACCGATGCCCAGACGCCTTGGCCATGGCGGCGGCCGGGATCGTGCAAGAGCGCATTGCGAGGGCACCATGATGTCGCAAGCGGCGGTTCGTGTGGCCAGGGACGGATGCCTCCGGCGGGGATATTTAAGGCAAGATGAAGGGCCGAAGGGTCACCCTGCCGCGCGCGCGGGCCGACTGGCATCAGGCGCGACGGCAGGGCTTCACCTTGCACGTCCATCGGCTTCCCAGCCTGTGACGCCCCCCGTTCATGCACCATCGGCCTTAACCAATGATGAACGGTGCCCTGCTTCATCTTGCCAGAAATATCCAATTCCGACACAGCAACCAGGAGCCACCCGATGACCATAAAACTCTACTGTTTCGGCGAGAGCGGCAATGCCTACAAGGCGGCGCTGGTGCTGGAGCTTGCCGGCCTCGACTGGGAGCCGGTCTTTGTCGATTTCTTCGGCGGCGAGACGCGACAGCCGGCGTTTCGTGCGCTCAACGTCATGGGCGAGGTGCCGGTAATGGTGGATGGCGACGTGAGCCTGACGCAATCGGGTGTCATGCAGATCCATATCAGCGAGAAGACGGGCAAGTTCGGCGGCGAGACGCCGGAGGAACGCCGCGAGGTGCTGCGCTGGATGTTCTGGGACAATCACAAGCTCAGCGGGCAGGCGGGGATGGTGCGTTTTCAGATGAACTTTCTCCCCGAGGCCAAGCGGTCCGGGGAGGCCATCGCCTTTCTCCAGGGCCGCCTCAAGGCCGCCTATGCCGTGCTCGACACGCATCTGCGGGGGCGCGACTGGATCGTGGGCCAGAGCCCCACCAATGCCGATCTGGGGTGCTGCGGCTATCTGTTCTATCCCGAGCCTTTCGGTTTCGCGCGCGAGGACTGGCCCGAGATCGACCGGTGGCTCTCGAACATCGAGGGCCTGCCCGGCTGGAAACATCCCTACGACCTGATGCCCGGCAGCCCTGCCGACCGCGCCTGACATGAAGGAGACCGACATGACCGATGCCTATATCTATGACGCCGTGCGCACGCCGCGTGGCAAGGGCCGCACCGATGGCAGCCTGAACGAGGTGAGCGCCGCGCGCCTTTCGGCGCAGGTGCTCAACGCGCTGAAATCGCGCAACGCGCTGGAGGGGCACGCCATCGAGGACGTGATCTGGGGCAATGTCACCCAGCTGGGCGAGCAGGGCGCCTGTCTCGCGCGCACCGCCGTGCTGGCCTCCGATCTCGACGAGTCGATCCCCGGCCTTTCCATCAACCGGTTTTGCGCCTCCGGCATGGAGGCGGTGAACCTTGCCGCCAACCAGGTCCGGGGCGGCGCCGGGGATGCCTATATCGCCGGCGGGGTCGAGATGATGAGCCGTGTTCCCATGGGCAGCGACGGCGGCGCGATCGCCGTCGATCCCTCCATCGCCTTGGAGACCTATTTCGTGCCGCAGGGCATTTCGGCCGATATCATCGCCACCGAATACGGCTTTACCCGCGACGACGCCGATTCGCTTGCCGTCGAGTCGCAGCGCCGCGCCAAGGCGGCCTGGGACGACAAGCGGTTCGCCCGCTCGGTGATCGAGGTGCGCGACCAGAACGGGCTGACGATTCTCGACCATGACGAATACATGCGCCCCGGCACCGACATGCAGAGCCTCGGCGCGCTCAAGCCGAGCTTCAGGGATATCGGCGAGGTGATGCCGGGCTTTGACGCCGTTGCCAAGCTCAAATATCCGCATCTGGAGCGGATCGAGCATATCCACCATGCGGGCAATTCCAGCGGGATCGTCGATGGCTCGGCGGGTGTGCTGGTGGGCAGCAAGTCATTCGGCGAGAAATGGGGCCTCAGGCCGCGCGCGCGCATCCGTGCCACCTGCAAGATCGGCACCGATCCGACGATCATGCTCACCGGCCCGGTGCCCGCGACGCAGAAGATCCTTGCCGACAGCGGCATGGCGATTTCCGACATCGACCTGTTCGAGGTGAACGAGGCCTTTGCCAGCGTGGTGCTGCGCTTCATGCAGGCGTTCGACGTCGATAACGCCAGGGTCAACGTCAATGGCGGCGCGATTGCCATGGGCCATCCCCTGGGGGCTACGGGTGCCATGATCATCGGAACGCTTCTCGACGAGCTGGAGCGCACCGGCAAGGGCGTGGGTCTGGCCACACTGTGCATCGGGTCGGGCATGGGTGCCGCGACCATCATCGAGCGCGTATGAGGGAGTGGGAAAGTGACCGATTTCACAATGGAAAAAGGCGCCGACGGCGTCGCCATCATCACCTGGGACGTGCCCGGGAAATCCGTGAATGTCATGTCGATGGAGGCATGGCCGCTGCTTGACAGCCTGATCGACGACGCGCTGGCCGATGAGGCGGTCAAGGGCATCGTCATCACCTCCGGCAAGGAGGGGTCTTTCGCCGGGGGCATGGATCTCAACGTGATTGCCCGGATGAAGGAAACAGCCGGCGGCAACCCGGCGCAGGGTCTCATGGACGGGCTGATGAACATGCACCGCATCCTGCGCAAGATCGAGCGCGCGGGCATGGACCCCAGGACCAACAAGGGCGGCAAGCCGATCGCCGCCGCCCTGCCGGGCACCGCGCTTGGCATCGGGCTGGAAATCCCGCTCGCCTGCCACCGCATCTTTGCCGCCGACGACCCAAAGGCCAGGATCGGCCTGCCCGAGATCAACCTCGGCATCTTTCCCGGCGCGGGCGGCACCACGCGGCTGGTGCGCAAGCTGGGCGCGATGGCGGCCTCGCCGCTCTTGCTCGAGGGTAAGCTGAACGACCCGAAAAAGGCCAAATCCGCCGGGGTGGTGGACGAGGTGGTGCCCGCCGATCAGCTTCTCGACGAGGCGCGCGCGTGGGTGCTGTCGGGCCCCGCCATCGTCAAGCCCTGGGACGAGAAGGGCTACAAGATGCCCGGCGGCGCGCCCTATCATCCGGCGGGGTTCATGACCTTTGTCGGCGCATCGGCCATGGTCAATGCCAGGACCCAGGGCGCCTTTCCGGCCCCGAAGGCGCTTTTGTCGGCGGTCTACGAGGGGGCGCTCGTGCCGTTCGATACCGCGCTGAGGATCGAGGCGCGCTGGTTCACCAACCTGTTGCTGAACCCCTCGTCAAGCGCGATGATCCGCACGCTCTTCATCGACAAGCAGGCGCTGGAGAAGGGCGCGAACCGCCCCGAGGCGCCCGATCAGCGGGTGAAGAAGCTCGGCGTTCTGGGCGCGGGCATGATGGGGGCGGGCATCGCCCTTGTCTCGGCGCAGGCCGGGATCGACGTCGTCCTGATCGACCAGGGCCAGGAGGCCGCCGACCGTGGCAAGGCCTATAGCGCCGGTTTCATGGACGCCGGCATCAAGCGCGGCAAGGCCACCGAGGCGAAAAAAGCCGAGGTGCTCGGGCGCATCACGGCCACCACCGATTACAGCGCCCTCAAGGGCAGTGATCTGATCATCGAGGCGGTGTTCGAGGACCCGGACATCAAGGCCGAGGCCACGAGAAAGGCGCTCGCCGAAGTGGACGAGACCTGCATCTTCGCCACCAACACCTCGACCCTGCCGATCAGCGATCTGGCGCGGGCCAGCGACCGACCGGAGGATTTCATCGGCATCCATTTCTTTTCGCCGGTGGAAAAGATGGCCCTCGTCGAGATCATCAAGGGGCAAAAGACCGGCCCGCGCGCCGTGGCCAAGGCGCTCGACTATGCCCGGCAGATCCGCAAGACGCCGATCGTGGTCAATGACGCGCGGTTCTTCTACGCCAACCGCTGCATCATTCCCTACATCAACGAGGGCATCCGGCTGGTGGCCGAGGGCGTGGCGCCCGCGCTGATCGACAATGCGGCGCGGCAGATGGGCTTTCCGGTGGGGCCGCTGCAACTGGTCGATGAAACCTCGATTGATCTCGGCGCCCGGATCGCGCGGGCGACCAAGGCGGCGATGGGCGACGATTACCCCGATGACGCCGTCGATGAGGTCATCTTCTGGATGGAGTCCGAGGGCCGTCTGGGCCGCAAGGCCAGGGCCGGGTTCTTTGACTATGACGAAAAGGGCAAGCGGCTGGGCTACTGGAAGGGGCTGGCCGAAAGATACCCGCGCGCCGCGAAACAGCCCGATCTGCGCGAGGTGCAGGACCGGCTGATGTTCGTGCAGGTGCTCGAAGCGGTGCGCGCGCTGGAAGATGGCGTTCTCGAGGATATCCGCGAGGGCGACGTCGGCGCGATCCTCGGCTGGGGATTTGCGCCCTGGTCGGGCGGGCCGTTTTCCTGGCTCGACATCATCGGCACGCCCTACGCGGCCGAACGCTGCGACCAACTGGCCGAAAAATTCGGCCCCCGCTTTGCCGCACCCGCGCTCCTGCGCGAGATGGCCGACAAGGGGCAGGATTTCCATACCCGCTTCGCCAGCCGGTCAGCGGCCGCCTGACAAGGACGCGATTGCGCACGCAGACCGCCCCCGCCATCGGCCGGGGGCGGTCCCGTTTCCGAGCCGCCCCCGGCGCGCGAGAGATCACGACCTGGGTGGTGCGGGCAGCCGGATATCGGCCCGCGCGCCGAGCGCCGAGCAGAGCGCGGCGAACCGCGCCTGCGCCACCTCGCCGAAAAGCGGTGCGGCCTCGGGCGAGAGGCGCAACTCCAGCACCTTGCGCTTGGGGAACCAGCGCAATTCGCCCAGATGCGCATCGTCCTTGAGCCAGAGCATCGCGCCAAAGCGCAGCGCGCGGCCCAGAACCTCGGCCTCGTGGCGCTGGCGTTCGGTGATCAGACCGGCCAGCGCCTCGAACCGGGTGCCGTCGCGCTTGTTGGAATAACGGTAGAGCAGCGCAAGGCCGAGCACCACCCGTTCGGAATGATCGAGCCCGCCGAGATTGGCGCGGGTGGCGTTGTCGAAACAATCCTCGGCCCGGTAATCGGGATGGGCGCGCCAGCTCACATCATGCAGCAGGCAGGCCGCCTTGACGATGCGCAGCCGCTCTTCGCCAACGGATTTGAAGATCGGCAGGATGAAACTGTAGAGCACCCGGCCAAACCCCGGCAGGCGCGCATCCTTGGCCTCGGCAAAGCGGCACGCCTCGATCAGCGGATCGCGGTCACGCAGCGACTGCGGCATCTGCTCGTAGAGCAGACCCTCGCGGATGCCGTAGCTCGATACCGCGATGTCATGGGGGCGAAAGATGCGCACCACCTCGCGCAGCACCTCTGCCGCATAGGGCACCAGCGCAACCCGCGCCGAGGACACGCCCGATTGTGCGCGCAGACTGTCAGGGGGGGTCTTTTCGATATGCTTGATGGTGGCGCGCACATCCGCCGCGCTCATCCGGTATTCGTGCAGCACATGCAGCGGATAGCCGCGCCGCGCCATGTCGATCCGGGCGAAGGCCCGCCACGATCCGCCGACAAGGAAGAGCCGGTTCTTCTGCTCGCCCAGATCGGCGCGCAGCCCGTCGAGCGTGGCGCGGATATGGGCGCGGCGCGCCTTCTTGCCGCCCTTGATGTCGCGCAGCTTGAGCGGGCCAAGCGGCGAGGTGACGCAGCGCCCGACGCGGCCGCCGTTGATCTCGGCCAGTTCCATCGACGCGCCGCCCATGTCGCAGACAAGCCCGTAAGCCCCCGGCCAGCCCAGAAGCACGCCCTGCGCCGAGAGCCGCGCCTCTTCGGGGCCGTCGATCACGAACAGCCTGATGCCGGTCTCGCGCAGCACTTCGGCCTGGAAATCCGCACCATCCCCGGCCTCGCGCACCGCCGCCGTGGCCACCGCGCTCAGCGGGCCGGTTTCCATCCCCTCGGCCAGAAGCGCAAAGCGCCGCAGCGCGTCGAGCGCGCGCTTGCGCCCCTCGGAGTTGAGCCTACCCGTGACCGAGAGCCCTGCCCCCAGCCCGCACATGATCTTTTCGTTGTAGAAATAGGCCGGGCTGCGCGCCGCGCCGTCAAACACCACAAGGCGCACCGAGTTCGATCCGACATCGACCACCCCCACGCGGGACAGCGCGCGCGCCTCGGGGCTGTCGAAGAGCGGACGGCCAAAGGGGCCGTCAGGATGCTCTGCGGGATCGTTCACGCCGTCCATCGCCTGCCTTGCCGGTTTGCATCCCGTCTATGCGTCAGGTGCGCGCCCGGGTCAATCGTCGGTATGGGTGAGTTTGGGCACATCCGCCGCCCCGGCAGAGCCGCGCCCCGACAGCGAGGGGTTTTCCATGAAGAACCGGTGACAGTTGAAGGCGAACGCCCCCTCGGGCACCGGCTCGCGGCGAAAGCTGCCGTCGGGGGACATCACCCAGCTTTGCGCCACATCGGCCATGTTGGCGGCAAGGATCTGGCTCACGATCTGGGCCTTGACGGTGGGGTTGGTGGTCTCGACCAGCGTTTCCACCCGGCGGTTGAGATTGCGGCCCATCCAGTCGGCCGAGGAAATGAACACCCGCGCCTTTTTCGACGGCAGTCCCGCGCCATTGCCAAAGGCCACGATGCGCGAATGTTCGAGAAACCGCCCGACGATGGATTTGACGCGGATATTTGACGACAGCCCCCTGATGCCGGGGCGCAGCCCGCAGATGCCGCGCACCACCAGATCAATCCTTACCCCCGCCTCGGAAGCGGCATAAAGCGCGTCGATCACCTCCGGCTCGATCAGCGAATTCATCTTGGCCCAGATCGCGGCGGGCTTTCCGGCGCGGGCCAGATCGGCCTCATGGCCGATCATCTCGATCAGCCGCAATTTCATCGACTTGGGCGAAAGCGACAGATTCTCCAGCCCCTCCGGCTCGGCATAGCCCGAGAGATAGTTGAACACCTTGGTGGCGTCGCGCCCCAGTGCGGGATCGCAGGTGAAAAAGCTCAGGTCGGTATAGATGCGCGCGGTGATCGGGTGATAATTGCCGGTGCCGTAATGGGTATAGGTCACCAGGTTGTCACCCTCGCGGCGCACCACGGTGGAAATCTTGGCGTGCGTCTTGAGGTCGATAAAGCCATAGACCACATGCGCGCCCGCGCGTTCCAGCCGCCGCGACTGCCGGATATTGGCGGCCTCGTCGAACCGCGCCTTCAGCTCGACCAGCGCGGTGACGGATTTGCCGTCCTCGGCCGCCTCGCACAGCGCCTCGACGATCGGCGAGTTGCGCGATGTGCGATAGAGCGTCTGCTTGATCGCCAGCACGTCCGGGTCGCGCGCCGCCTGTTCAAGAAAGCGCACCACCATGTCGAAGGTCTCGTAGGGATGGTGCAGCAGCATGTCCTTCTGCCGGATCGCGGCGAACATGTCGCCGCCATGATCCTGCACGCGCTCGGGCACGCGCGGGGTGAAGGGCGGCCACAGAAGATCGGGGCGCGCATCGAGCACCAGTTCCTTGAGATCGGCCAGCCCGATCATGCCATCCACCTCCACCACCTCGTCGGGGCGGACATGAAGCTCTTCCATGATGACCTCGCGCAGCGCCTCGGGCGCGCCGGCGGTGATCTTCATGCGGACCACCTCGCCCCGGCGGCGACGCTTGAGCGCGACCTCGAATTCGCGCACGAGGTCCTCGGCCTCTTCCTCCACCTCCAGGTCGCTGTCGCGCAACACCCGAAAGGCGCAGTGGCCGATATAGCGATAGCCCGGAAAGAGGCTGCGCAGGTGCAACAGCAGCAGTTCCTCCAGCGGCAGCGCGCGATGCGCGCCCTCGGGCGCGGGCAGGCTCACGAAACGGTCGATCTGCTGCGGGATCGGCAACAGCGCCTGAAGCGGCCGGCGGTCGGCCTTGCGCTCCAGTTGCAGGGCAAGGACAAAGCCGAGATTGGGGATGAAGGGAAAGGGGTGCGCCGGGTCGATCGCCAGCGGTGAGAGCACCGGAAAGACCTTGTGCAGGAACACCTCGTCAAGATGCGCGCGGTCGGCCTCGTCAAGCGCCTCGCGGTCGAGGATCGCGATGCGCTCGCGCTCCATCTCGGCGCGCAGGTTATCAAAGGTCTCCTGCTGCGATTCAAGCAGCTTGCGGGCGCTCTCGTTGATCAGCACAAGCTGTTCGGCGGGGCTGAGACCGTCGGCGGCAGGGGTGGTGTTACCGGCCTTTGCAAGTTCGCGCAGGCCCGCCACGCGCACGTTGTAGAACTCGTCGAGATTGGTGGCCGAAATCGAAAGAAAGCGCAGCCGCTCCAGCAGCGGCACGCGGGGGTTCTGCGCCTCTTCCAGAACCCGCCAGTTGAAGCCGAGCCAGCTCAGTTCTCGGTTGAAGAACCGGCCCGGCCCGGTGATGTCGAGATCGGGCAGATCCACCGGGGCGGGGGCGGGGTGCTTGAGGAAATCGGATTGGGTCATGGCGGCCTTATGGCGACGGCGTGTAACGGTTGGATGACGGTGAAAGTGGCCTCAGCGCGCGGCTTTGTCCAGCACCTCGGCGGCCAGCGCGCGGGTGATCGCGCGCCCCTTGTCGAGCGCGCGCGCATCGAGCGCTGCCACCACCTCATGCGCGGCGTCAAAGCTGCGTTCGATCCGCCGCGCGAGATAGGGCACGGTGTCGGGCGTTGGTGAAAGCTGCCGGTCGGCAAACAGCTTGGAGAGCACCGCGGCGAGCAGCGCGTCATCGGGCGGCCCCAGCCGCACCATCAGCGTGCCCGCCATCCGGCTGGCCAGATCGGGCAGGCCCAGATCCCAGAGCGCGGGGGCCTCGCGCGCGGTGATCAGCAGGGCATGCCCCTCGGCCAGCACCAGGTTGTGCAGGTGGAAAAGCGCCTCCTCGGCGGCGCGGTCGCGGGCGATGGCATGGGCATCCTCGACCGCCAGGGGGCCAGTAGCCAGCGCCGGGATGTCGGCCTGCGCAAGCTGCCCGGCGGCCACGATCCGCGCGCCCGCCTGCTCTGCCCAGACATGCGCCAGGTGGGTCTTGCCCGCGCCTGCGGATCCCGCCAGCAGCAGCTTGCGCGAGGGCCAGTCCTGCCAGCCCTCGATCAGGGCCACGGCGTCTGCATTGGCGGGCGAGACAAAAAAATCCGCGCGCCCCAGTGCCGTGCGCACCGGCAGATCGAAGCTCAGTTGTCGCGCGCTCATTGCTCGCCGCGCTCCCCGGCCTGCGCGTCGTGCCCGCTATAGAGGCGTCCGCTCTGATATTCGGCGATGGCAAAGCGCGCGATGACGCCAAGCGCTGCGGCCACCGGCACCGCCACCAGCATCCCGACAAAGCCAAACAGCGTGCCAAAGGCCGAGAGCGCGAAGATGAGCCAGACCGGGTGCAGCCGGACCGAAGAGCCGACGAGGCGCGGCGTAAGGAAATTGCCCTCGATCATCTGGCCCGAGACAAAGATGCCCGCCACCAACGCGATGCTGAGCCAGTCGCCCCAGAACTGAAACAGCGCAAGACCCAGCGCCAGCGCCCCACCCAGCAACGCGCCGACATAGGGGATGAATGTCACCAGCCCCGCCACCACGCCCACCACGAGGCCGAATTGCAGCCCTACCAGCATCAGCGCCACCGCGTAATAGGTGCCGAGGATCAGGCAGACCGTGCCCATGCCGCGAATGAAACTGGCGAGCGTCGCGTCGATCTCGCCCGCCAGCCGCCGGATGACCGGAGCGTGATCGCGCGGCAGAAGGTGGTCGATGCGCGCGATCATGCGATCCCAGTCATAGAGCAGGTAAACCGCCACCACCGGCGCCACCACCAGCAGCACCACGATATTGAGCAGCGACGCGGCAGAGCTGAGCGCGGTCTGGAGAAGTTCCCCGCCGCGCTCTCGGATCGTCTCGCCCAGCGATTGCAGCGACTGGTTGAGCGCCGAGCCAGGCTCATAAAGCGAGGGAAAGTGCCTGCTGAGAAAGCCCTGAAGATCGCGCGCTAGCTGCGGCGTGACCTCGAAGAGCGCGACCGCCTGGTTGACGATGGTCGGGATGATCATGAGCACGGCAACGACTAAGACAAGCACCGTCACCAACGTGATCACCGCCACCGCCGCCGCGCGCCCCAGCCCCATCCTCTCCAGCCGGTCGGCGGCGGGGTCGAGGAAATAGGCCGCCGCCGCGCCGAGCACGAAGGGCAGGATCACGTCGCCCAGAACCCACAGCACCACCAGCGCCGCCGCCGCCGCAATACCCCAGTATTTCACCTGATCCCGGACCGGCAGGGCCATGCGCGCGCTCCTTGTCGTCCTTGCCTGTCTCGCCTCTCGCGGCGCGGCTTTCAAGAGAAAACGCAGCGCGCGCGCCGCCTTGCCCCGCCTCGCGTTCGCGTCTAGAACCTGCGCGATATTCAGCCCCACGCGAAAGGCCCGCCCATGCGTCTGAGCCGCTATTTCCTGCCCGTTCTCAAGGAAACCCCCGCCGAGGCGCAGATCGCCAGCCATCGCCTGATGCTGCGGGCCGGCATGATCAAGCAGGCCAGCGCCGGGATCTATTCGTGGCTGCCGCTCGGCTTCAAGGTGCTGCGCAAGCTGGAAAACATCGTCCACGAAGAGCAGATGCGCGCCGGTCATATCCCGATGCTCATGCCGACGCTGCAATCGGCCGATCTGTGGCGCGAGAGCGGGCGCTATGACGATTACGGCGCGGAAATGCTGCGCATCAAGGATCGGCACGAGCGTGACATGCTCTACGGCCCCACCAACGAGGAGCTGATCACCGACATCTTCCGTTCCCATGTCGGCAGCTATCGCGACCTGCCGCTGACGCTCTACCATATCCAGTGGAAATTCCGCGACGAGGTGCGTCCGCGCTTCGGCGTGATGCGGGGCCGCGAATTCCTGATGAAGGACGGCTACAATTTCGACCTCACGAAGGAGGACGCGCTGCACAGCTACAACCGCCACCTGGTCAGCTACCTGCGCACCTACGAACGCATGGGCCTTCAGGCGATCCCGATGCGCGCGGATTCCGGCCCTATCGGCGGCGACGACACCCATGAATTTCTTGTCCTCGCCGAGACCGGCGAATCGGAGGTATTCTATGACAGCGCCATCACCGAGTTGAAATTCGGCAACCGCGAGATCGACTATGACAACCCGGCACAATGCCGCGCCGTGCTCGAGGAATTCACCTCGCGCTATGCCCGCACCGACGAGACCCATGACGAGGCGCTGTTCAACGCGATCCCCGAAGAGCGCCGGCGGCAGGCGCGCGGCATCGAGGTGGGGCAGATCTTCTATTTCGGGACCAAGTATTCCGAACCGATGGGCGCGACCGTGCAGGGCCCCGACGGCAGGCCGGTGCCCGTCCACATGGGCAGCCACGGCATCGGGGTGAGCCGCCTTGTCGGCGCGATCATCGAGGCAAGCCATGACGAGCGCGGCATCATCTGGCCCGAGGGGGTAACGCCCTTTCATGCCGGCATCGTCAATCTCAAGCAGGGCGATGCGCAGGCCGACGCCGCCTGCGAGGCGATTTACGCCTCGCTTGGGGCGCGCGCGCTGGAACCGCTCTACGATGACCGCGACGAACGCGCGGGCGGCAAGTTCGCCACCATGGACCTGATCGGCCTGCCCTGGCGGATCACGGTGGGGCCGCGCGGCCTGAGGAACGGCGTGGTGGAACTGACCTCGCGCCGCACCGGCGAAAGCGAGGAGATGCCGCCCGAGCAGGCGGTGGAACGGCTTGCGCGCGCCTATGCAGGCCATGTGCTGCGCCCCGCGCTCTGAACGGCGCGGTCAGGCCGGCCGGTTGCGACCGCCCCGACACCGGACAATTGACCCGCTTGACAAGCTGGGTGATTGAGGCCCGAATACCTCGATCACCCGCAGACCTTTGCCAGGGAGGCAACGTAATCGGCAGATGTGTTCAACATGTGAACATCCGGGCGCGCGCCGGATCGGACGGTAACCTTGGCTCGCGGGAAATCCATGGAGGACCACCATGAAGAAAGTCTCGTCTTCAGTGGCTGACGCGGTCGGGGTGGTTCCCGATGGCGCGCAAATCATGATTGGCGGCTTCGGCGGCTCGGGGGCGCCGGTCGAGTTGATCCACGCGCTGATCGACCGCTTTCGCGCGACAGGCAGCCCAAAGGACATCACGATCATCAGCAACAACGCGGGCAACGGCGGCGTAGGGATCGCCGCGATGATCAAGGCGGGCCTGGTCCGCAAGATTATCTGCTCGTTTCCCCGGTCACCGAATGCCGAGGCGTTCAACGAGAAATACCTTGCCGGCGAGATCGAACTGCAACTGGTGCCGCAGGGCACGCTGGCCGAGCGTATCCGTGCCGCCGGTGCGGGCATCCCGGCGTTTTACACCCCGGCCGGTTTCGGCACCGAACTGGCCGAAGGCAAGCCCACCGAGACATTCGACGGAAAGACCTATGTGCGTGAACGCTGGCTCAAGGCCGATGTTGCGCTGATCAAGGGACACAAGGGCGACCACGCCGGCAACCTGACCTACCGCCTGGCCGCGCGCAACTTCAACCCGCTCATGGCCATGGCTGCCGACACGACCATAGCGCAGGTCGCGGAACTGGGCGAATTTGGCTCCATCGACCCCGAGAATGTGGTTACTCCGGGCATTTTCGTGGATATGATCGTTGAGGTGCCCGCCCCGGAACAGGAAGAAGTCCTCTTGCGCAAGGAAGTGATCTACTGATGTCCGGTTTCGATCTGATGCGAGACAAGCTGACGAACGCCCGGATCGCCTGGCGCGCGGCGCAGGATCTCGAGGACGGCTCTTATGTGAACCTCGGTATCGGTTTTCCCGAAATGATCGCCAGGTTCCAGCCCGAAGGCCGCGAAGTCACCTATCACACCGAGAACGGCGTGCTCGGCTTCGGCAAGGCGCCTGCGCCGGGCGAGGAGGACTGGGATCTCATCAATGCCGGGAAAAAGGCGATCACGCTGAACCCCGGCGCCGCGATCTTTCATCATGCCGACAGCTTTGCCATGGTGCGCGGCGGGCATCTCGACCTCGCGGTTCTGGGTGCCTATCAGGTTGCCCAGAATGGCGACCTCGCCAACTGGCGGGTCGGATCCAGCGGCGTTCCCGCGGTCGGCGGGGCGATGGATCTTGTCCATGGCGCAAGGCGCGTGGCGGTCGTCACCGATCATGTGACCAGGGACGGCGGGCCGAAGCTGGTGGAGCGGTGCACCTTCCCGCTGACCGGCGTGGCCTGTGTGACCCGTGTCTATACCTCGCTTGCGGTGATAGACATCGCGGACGGGCGGTTCGTGCTGCGCGAAAAACTGCCCGACATCACGATGGCCGCCTTGCAGGCCGTTACTGGTGCCACGCTTCACATCGAGGGCGAAGTTGGCGATCTATTTGTTCCGGAGGAAATCTGATGACCGAAGCCTATATTTGTGACTACATCCGCACACCGATCGGGCGCTACGGCGGCGCGCTGACCTCGGTGCGGACCGACGATCTGGGGGCCATCCCGCTCAAGGCGCTGGCGGAACGCAACCCCGGCATGGATCTTGCCGCCATCGACGAGGTGATCCTTGGCTGTGCGAACCAGGCGGGCGAAGACAACCGCAACGTGGCGCGCATGGCGCTATTGCTGGCGGGCTATCCCGAATGCGTGCCGGGGGCGACGATCAACCGGCTTTGCGGCTCCGGCATGGATGCGATCATTGCCGCGGCCCGCGCGATCAAGACGGGCGAGGCCGGGTTGATTGTCGCCGGCGGGGTCGAATCGATGACGCGCGCCCCCTTCGTGATGCCCAAGGCCGAAACGGCCTTTGCGCGCAACAATGCCGTCTATGACACGACGATCGGCTGGCGGTTCGTCAACAAGCTGATGAAGGCGCAGTATGGCGTGGACAGCATGCCCGAGACCGCCGAGAACGTCGCCGAGGATTTCCATATTCCGCGCGAGGATCAGGACCTTTTCGCCCTGCGCTCTCAGCACAAGGCGGGCGCGGCCATGGCAAGCGGGCGCCTCGCGCGCGAGATCACCCCGGTGATCCTCCCGCAGAGGAAAGGCGACCCGATCGTGGTGTCCGAGGACGAGCACCCCCGCCCCTCGACCACGCTTGAAGCACTGCAATCGCTCAAGTCTTTCGTCAAGGCAGATGGAACCGTGACGGCGGGCAATGCCTCGGGCGTGAATGACGGCGCGGCGGCGCTGATCGTCGCATCGAAGGAAGCCGCCGAAAGGCATGGCCTCAGACCGATCGCCCGGATCCTGGGCGGCGCGACCGCCGGTGTCGCCCCGCGCATCATGGGCATCGGCCCGGCGCCGGCCTCGAAAAAGCTGATGGCGCTGCTGGGTCTCCGGCAAGAGGACTTTGCCGTAATCGAACTGAACGAGGCATTTGCCTCGCAGGGACTTGCCACGCTGCGCGAACTCGGGATCGCCGACGACGATGCCCGCGTGAACCCCAATGGCGGCGCCATCGCGCTCGGGCATCCCCTCGGGATGTCGGGTGCACGCATCACCGGCACGGCAATGCTTGAGCTGAAACCCGGTGAAAAGTCCCTGTCAACCATGTGTATCGGGGTCGGCCAAGGGATCGCCATCGCGCTTGAGGCGGTATAGCCGCACCTGCGGGATTTGAGAAAAAGGTGATGGGCCCTTTGCTGAAACAGACACGGGCCAGAGGCCCGCGTCGTTTCGCCCGCCCGACCCAGAGAACCCGACCCCGAGAACCGGGGCCGGGCACCCGGGATCAGATCGTGAAGCCGCCGCCGCAAATGACATGCTGGCCCGAGATGAAGTTCGATTCGGGCGAACAGAACAGATAGACCGCACCGGCGGCCTCTTGCGGGGTGCCGACGCGGCCCAGCGGGATCATGCGCTCCATCTGGGACAGAAGGTCGGGGTTGACACCCACCTTGATCTCCTTGTCTTCCACCTTGATGGTGCTGTCGCCATCGGCGCTGCCTTCGGTCAGGCGGGTGCGGATCGGGCCAAAAGCCACGGCGTTGACGTTGACCTTGTAGCGGCCCCATTCCTTGGCCATGGTCCGGGTGACACCCAGAATGCCGGCCTTGGCGGCGGAATAGTTGATCTGGCCCGCATTCCCGCCGGTCCCCGCGATGGAGGAGATATTCACCACCTTGCGGAACACTTCCTGCCCGGCGGCGGTCTCTTCCTTGAACCTGGCGCTGATCACCGGCTGCGCGGCGCGCAGGATCCTGAACGGCGCGGTAAGGTGCACGTCGATGATCGCATGCCACTGTTCGTCGGTCATCTTCTGAACGACGCTGTCCCAGGTATAGCCTGCGTTGTTCACGATGATGTCCAGACCGCCGAAACTGTCCACGCCGGTTTTCACGAACCGCTCGGCAAAGCCGTCAGCGGTCACGCTGCCGGCGCAGACCACCGCCTCGCCGCCCGCCGCGCGAATCGCCTCGGCGGTCTCATTGGCCGGATCGGCATCCAGATCGTTGACCACCACGCGCGCCCCTTCCGAGGCCAGCTTGAGCGCGATTTCCCGTCCGATACCCCGGCCCGAGCCGGAAACCAGCGCCACGCGCCCGTCAAGTTTGCCAGTCATGTTCTCTCCTCCCGAACGCCGCGGTCAGGCTTTTTCATAAAGCGTGACGACACAGGCCCCGCCGAGGCCCAGATTATGCTGAAGCGCCAGACGCGCACCGTCCACCTGCCGGGCATCGGCCTGCCCGCGCAACTGCTGAACCAGCTCGGTGCATTGCGCCAGACCGGTTGCGCCCAGCGGATGACCCTTGGACAACAGCCCGCCCGAGGGGTTGGTGACGTATTTGCCGCCATAGGTATTGTCGCCGTCATCGACGAATTTCCCCGCCTCGCCGCGACCGCACAGGCCAAGCGCCTCGTAGGTGATCAGCTCGTTCTGGGCGAAACAGTCGTGCAGTTCGACCACATCCACATCCTGAGGACCAATGCCAGCCGCCTCATAGACCTGATCGGCGGCGTGCTTGGCCATTGAGTAGCCCACGACCTCGCGCATGTCATGCGACTTGAAGGTTTCCGGGCCGTCCGTCGTCATGGCCTGGGCTGCGATGCGCACCGAACTGTCAAGACCGTGCTTGTCGGCGAATGCCTTTGAACAGACGATCGCCGCCGCCGCGCCGCAGGTCGGCGGGCAGGCCATCAGTTTCGTCATCACGCCGGGCCACACGACCTGCGCCGCCATGACCTCTTCGGGCGTGACCTCCTGCCGGAACAGGGCAACCGGGTTTTTCGCGGCGTGGCGGCTTGCCTTGGCGCGGATCTTGGCGAAGGTTTCCAGCGGGGTGCCGAACTCGTCCATATGCGCCTTGCCGGCACCGCCGAAATAACGCAGGGCCAGCGGAATTTCCGGGTTCCCCACCAGGTCGTCGGTTTCCTCGTCAAACGCCGCGAACGGGCTGATCCGGTCGCGGAACATCGCGCCGATCGCGCCGGGCTGCATCTGCTCGAAGCCAAGCGCCAGGGCGCAGTCCACCGCGCCGCTTTCAACCGCCTGGCGCGCCAGGAACAGCGCCGAGGAGCCGGTCGAGCAGTTGTTGTTCACGTTCACAACCGGGATGCCGGTCATGCCGACCTGATACAGGGCCCGCTGGCCACAGGTGCTGTCGCCATAGACATAGCCGGCATAAGCCTGCTGAACCTTGTCATAGTCGAGCCCCGCATCAGCCAGTGCGGCGCGCGTCGCCGCAGCCGCCATGACGTCATAACTCTCTGATTTTCCGGGTTTCTGGAACGGGACCATGCCCACTCCGGCGATACAGGCTTTCTGTGTCATCATTCTCTCTCCCATTAACGATCCGGCTTACCCCGACCGGATCGACATGCATTTTTCTACCAATTGTTAGATTTCTATATCCCCGCGGCCGGACCTGTCAACAGCGTGGCGCAAGCCTGCACCTCGCTGAGGTCGCTCTCCAGTCTGCCTCTGGCGAGGCAAGGACATGCTCGCGGGGCCGCCGATGCCGCCCGCGAGGTTCAGCGCTTGCGGTCGCGGCGGCTCGACATCGGTTGGAAGGCAACGCCGACATGGGCCTCGCAATAGGGCTTGCCGCTCTGGACGGGCAGGCCGCAGAACCAGAAATCGGAAGTTGCCGGATCGCCGACGGGCCACTTGCAGGTCCGCTCGGTCAGCTCCATCAGGTTGAGCTTCCTGGCCTTCTTCTCGATCTCGCTGACCTTGGCGAGCGCCTCCGGGTCGATCTCGTTGGCCGAGGGTTGCGGCGGCAGGGGGCGGCCTGCCGGGATGATTGCCCTTGCGCGCGCCTGCGAGACGGTCTGCTCCGGCTCCGGCTCCGTTTCTTCAACGGGCCTCGGAACGGGCTTGGGCGCGGGCGGGACGATCTCGGCTGCCGACGTTTCGGGGGGGGACGTCTCAAGCGCGGATGTCGAGGCTGCGGGCGTTTCGGCTGCGGGCGTTTCGGGCGCGGGTGAACCACCGCCGCTACGGTTCGAAAGGCCAAGCCTGTGCACCTTGCCGATCACGGCATTGCGCGTCACCCCGCCCAGTTCCTTGGCGATCTGGCTGGCAGATCGCCCCTCGGTCCACATCTTCTTCAACAGATCGACGCGCTCATCGCTCCACGACATACGGGGCTTCCCTCAACGGTAAAATGCGCCGGGCGGCGCAGAAGCGCCCGCCCGCCTTGTCATTCGGATCAAGTGGCTATTTTAATCACTCGACGGTGAGTTACAAGGCACCGAATCGCCTGAGACGGAAAAGGAGCACCACCATGACCCATGCCACCGAGCCGCAGCCGCAATCCATGGGCGCGCGGCGCTTTGGTCAGGTCAACTGGCTAGGCCTCTGGACGCTGGCCGGGCGCGAGAACCGCCGCTTTCTCGCGGTCTGGACCCAGACGCTGCTGGCGCCGCTGGTGACGGCGGCGCTGTTCATGGTGATTTTCACCATCGCCATCGGGCCTCATCGGGGCGCGGTGATGGGGGTGGATTTCACCACCTTCATCGCGCCGGGCATCTTGATGATGACGGTGATCCAGAACGCCTTTGCCAACACCTCCTCCTCGGTGGTGATTTCAAAGGTGCAGGGCAATATCGTCGATACGCTGATGCCGCCGCTTTCGGGGGGCGAGTTGCTTGTGGGCTATCTGGCGGGCGGCATCGGGCGCGGGGTGCTGGTGGCGGTGGCGATCGCGCTCGGGTTCTGGCTGGTGCTGGGGATCGTGCCCGCGCATCCGCTCTGGCTGATCGTGTTCGTGGTGCTGGGGGCCACGCTGCTGAGCGCGGTGGGGCTGGTCGCGGGGATCTATGCCGACAAGTTCGACCAGATGGCCGCGATCACCAATTTCATCGTGACCCCGCTCGCGTTCTTGTCGGGCACGTTCTACTCGGTCGAGGCGCTGCCGCCCGGGCTCTATGCGATCACCCATGTCAACCCGGTCTTCTACCTCATCGACGGAGTGCGTTTCGGCATGATCGGCGTCTCGGACAGCGCGCCGCTGCTGGGGCTGATCGTGGCGGGCGCAACCACGCTGGCGGTCAGCCTCATCGCCTGGGCGATGCTGGCGCGGGGCTGGCGGCTAAAGGTCTGAGGCTCAGCGACAGACCTGTTCGGCGCGCTCGGCATAGGCCGTATAGGCGGTCCAGAAACGCTGATCGCCGGGGCGTGTCGATGTGCGCACCTCCTGGGCCGAATGGGGATCGCGGTAAAAGCCTATGGCGCGGCGCTGTTCGGCGCCGCTCAGGGTCTGGTTCGCCACCGCCTGGATGCAACCGCAAAGCGCGGGCGAACGGGCCCTGCGATCCGAGGCAAGGCAGGCATCCGAGATCGGCCCCGAGGCCATGGGCCGCCCGCCGCGCGGGTCGCCCTCGAACCGGTTTGCCCCGCCACAGGCGGAAAGCGTCACGATCAGCCCGAACATTGCAATCTGTCTCATGGCGCCTTGCCCTTCGCGGCCCGTGCCCTCCGCCGCGGAGGGTCTGCTCCCGCGCATGGATGGCGCAAACGGATCGGGATTTCAATTCCCAACGCTTTTGGGCCGGAACCGGATCAATGATCGGGCGACAGGCGGCGCGCTCGGTTCATCCCTCACCCGCGAACAACAGGCGTTCCACCATGCGGTCAGCCACTGGTCCGGGGCTTGCCCCCTCGTCAGCCGCGCGCGCCAGCAGCGCCTCCATCGCGGCGCGCATCGCCGCGAGCCTCTCCTCGACCCACGGCCCTCGATCGTCGATTCGCAGGATCTCGGCGGCAACGTTGATGATCCCGCCGCCATTGGCAAAGTAATCGGGCAGGTAGAGGATGCCGCGCTCGTGCAGCCGGTCGGCGTCCTCTGGCGTGGCAAGCTGATTATTGGCCGCGCCGCAGACCATGGCCGCGCGGATTTCGGGGATGGTCGCGGCATTGAGAACGCCGCCGATGGCGCAGGGCGCGAACACATCCGTCTCGGCGGCATGTATCTCTGCCGGCGTGGCTGTGCTCGCGCCGAGCGCGCGCACCGTCGCCGCCACCCGTGCCGCGTCCGTATCGGCCACGACAAGCCGCGCGCCGGCCGCGTCGAGCAGCCGGCACAAATGCCAGCCGACATGGCCAAGGCCCTGCACGGCGACGCTGCGCCCGGTCAGGTCGTCGCTTCCCAAAAGTCGCGCCGCGCCCGCGCGCATCGCCCCCAGCACACCGCGCGCCGTCACCGGCGAGGGATCGCCGCTCGCGTGTTCGCCGGTATCCAGCCCCGCGACATACCGCGTCTCGCACGCGATTTCGGCCAGGTCCTCGGGCGACATGCCCATGTCCTCGGCGGTCCAGTAGCGCCCGCCGAGCGCGTCGATCGCCCGCCCCATGGCGCGCAGCAGCGCGGCCGTCTTGTCGCGCGCGGGATCGCCCATGATGACCGCCTTCCCGCCGCCCAGCGGCAGGCCGGCGGCGGCGTTCTTGTAGCTCATCCCGCGCGAGAGGTTCAGCACATCCCCGAGCGCCGCCGCCTCGCTCTCGTAGGTCCGCATCCTGAGGCCCCCCGCCGCCGGGCCGAGCCGGGTGGAATGCAGCGCGATGAACCCGCGCAGGCCGCTGCCGCGATCCTCGACGCGGTAAACTTCTTCATGGGTGTCAGACGCGAGACGTGTGAGCATGGTGGCTTCCTCCTCTTTTGCGAGGGTAACGCAAACCCGCGCCGAAGAAACCGCAAACCTTGACCAGTTCGGCATGAGTGCGGGGGATTTTGTCAAACCATGCCTCGGGATCGGAGGACATGACCCCGATCGGCCGCCGGACCGGGGCCGCCGCGCGCCATGCCCTGCCCGGGGTCCGGCCGCTCAGCCGCGCCGCGGGATCGAGGAATAGAGCATCAGCCCGTAATCCCCCAGTTCCCGCTCGATCCGCGCCCAGAGCGCGCCCATGGCCAGCGGGTCGGTTGCGGTGGCCCGCGCGATCTCGTGCAGCGTGCGCCGTCCGTCCACGGCGGCGATGAGACGCGCGGCCTCGCGCGGCAGCGTCAGCCGCGCCTTCATCCCGCCAAAGCCCAGCCCGGGGCTTTGTCCCGCCGCCACCGCCCGCGCCAGATCACCCGCGCGCAGGCCCTTGAGATGCGGCACCAGCGCCCGGTTCGTGCCCCTTGCCGGGCCGCGCGCCTCGAGGGCGCGCACCGCATAGCCGACATGGGTCTTGATCGTGCCGCGCAGCTTCTCGGCCACCGCCATGCGCGCCACCGCACCCAGATGCGCGGGCGCATCGGTGATCCGCGCCAGATCGTAGAGCGCGGGGATGGTGAACCCCGACAGGTGCCAGCCCGTCTCCTCCAGCATCCCCACCAGCGCCGCCACGTCAAAGGCGCGGTCCTGGCTGTGCAGGAGAAGGTCGTAGAACCCCGCATCGCTGTCCTTGTGATCGCCAAGGTTGGGGTTGCGGGCAAAAGGGTGCCCCTCGGGCAGCTCCGCCACGATCTTTTTCGCCGCCCGCAGCCGCGCCTCGGGGGGCAGGCCCTCGTAAAGCGCGCCGAACGCTTCCTGCAACGGATAGACGCCTGACCGCCCATAGGGCGCATAAACCATGAAGCCCATGCCGCCCCCCGGCGCCAGCGCCGCCAGCAGCGCGCGAAACCCCGCCGCCGGGTCGGGCAGGTGATGCAGCACCCCGCAGCAGTCGATATAGTCGAACCTGCCATGATCGGCGGCGTCCAGCAGGCTGCCGGTGACGAACCGTATCCCCGTCAGACCCCGCACTCGTGCCCGCGCCTCGGCTATCCTGCGCGACGCGGTGGAAAGGTCGAGATAGGTGATCTCCGCCACCCGCCCGGCATCGGCCATCTGCTGTGCCAGTTGAACGAGCCCGTCGCCGGTGCCGCCGCCCGCCACCAGCACGCGCAGGGGCCTCGACCAGTCGCGCGCGCCCTGGAACACGAAATGATCCACCTCCAGCACATGCGAGGGCGAGCCGGTGACGAGGCGCTTGCGCTCTTCTTCCGGGTCGCGCGACGGATAGGGATAGGCCTCGTATTGCGCCCGAATCTCGCTCACCGCACCCCCCATTTCATCGTTCTGAAAATACTCACATCCAACCCGTCACTGAAAGAGCTTGCGCAACTTCTTCACGGCCTTGTCCTCGAGCTTCTGCTGGATCGCGTCCTGTGTGCTCTGCCCCTCCTGCGGCGTCACGCCAAGCCGTTCTTGCACTTCGCGCTCGATTTTCTCCTCGGCTTTCTTCTCCAGCTCCTCGCGCTCGGCCTTGAGGTTCAGATCAAGCGCCCTTTCCAGATCGGGGGTGATCCTGGGGTTCTCCCATGTCCCCCTGATCCGAACCGGGATGGCAAGGCCCCGGCTGGTCTCGCCCTCAAGCAGCACCGGCGTAAACAGATAGTCGATATCGCGCGCGCCAAGGCCCACCCTGCCCTTGCCCTCGGCGCGCGCGAGCGGCAGGCGCATCGCCAGATCCTGATTGAAGAGGTTGCCGCCCTCCATAGTGAAACTCGCGCTCATCGAGTCGAAAACCGTGGTCCCGCCCGTGACATCGCCTGAGCGCATCAGCCGGTCGAGGTCTATCCCCGAGATCACCCCCCGCCCGGTGGCAATACTGCCCTTGCCGCTCAGGCTGTTCATGATCGCATCGACCGAATTGCCCGTGCCGAGGAAACTCACCTCGCCCGACCCGCTCGCGGCAAAGCGCGTGATCCCCATCGCATCGGCCAGGAACCGCTCGAGATTGATGCCCTCGGCCCGCGTGCTGCCCCCCACCGAGAGGCCCGCGCGGTTGTTGACGACAAACTCGCCCGTCGCCAGCCCGTCATAGGCGCGCACCTCGCGCAGGTCGAACGCCGCGCGCGACCGATCCAGCACCATCACCGCCCGCGTCCGGCCCAGTTTCAGATCGCCCAGATTGACGCTTTCGGCGGCAAAGGCCAACTCGCCATTGGCGAGCGCCAGCGCGCTTGCGTCGATCCGCTCCCTCGACCAGCCAGAGGCACCACCGCCACTGCCACCGCCGGTCGTATCCGCCCCGGCCAATTGCGACAGGTCAAGCGCGCCGGCATTGATCTGCGCGTTGAAGCGCGGCACGTCGCCTGCAAGATCAAGATCGGCAGCACCCGACAGGCTGTTGCCACCCAGCCCCAGCACCAGATCGCGCAGCGTCACCTGCGTGCCCCCCGTCACCGTCACGTCAGCGCGGCCCGACACGCTGCGCCCCAGACCCTGCGGCAGGTCCACCCCGCCAAGGCCAAGCGCCGCCAGAAACGCGCCCGTGTCGCCGATATCGAAATCGAGCCGCCCCTGCGCCTCGGGCCTTGGCCCCGCGCGCCCGGCGAACCCGACCGTGCCGCCACCCGCCGAGACCGTCGCCGCAACCCCCGTCACCGCGCCGTCGAGAAACGCCCCCACCTCGTCGAGATGCCCCGAGATGCGAACCAGACCGCCCCCGCGCCGGAACGATGCCTCCAGCGTCGCCGTGCCGTCATAGTCGGGCCAGCGCAAATCGAGGTCGAGATCGCGGATCTCCTGCCGCGCACCCGTGCCGTGATCGACATGGACCAGCCGCGCGCCGGTAACCAGCGCCCGGTCGAGCGTCAGCCCAAGCCGCGCCGAGCGCGCGGGCGCGCCCCCCTCGGCCTGCCCCGAGGGCGCAACCCCTTCGACGCCCAGTTCCCAGTTCACCCGCCCGTCGGCGGCGCGCTCCAGCCGGATTTCGGGATTGACCACCTCCAGCCCGGTGATGCGGATATCCCCGCCCCAGAGCACCCTGGGATCGACCCCGAGCTTGAAACTCTCGGCGCGCAGCATCGGCCCGGCATCCGACCAGTCGGCATTGGCGATCTCCACCGCCCCGGTCGAGACGCCGAGGATGGGATAAAGGCTCAGCCGCGTCTCGCCGCTCATGGTGACGGTGCGGCCCGTGGCGCGGGTGATCTGCTCGGCGGCGATCCTGGCGATCCGCTCTCCGGGCAGGAAAAACAGCGCGCCCAGCATAAAGGCCGAGAGCACAACCACCAGCCCCATCAACCGCACGATCCACCGCATGACACCGCTCCCTTTTTCCCTGCCGCCAACTCTAGGGCGCGCGCGCCCCGCGCGGCAACCGCTTTTGCCCTTCCCGCGCGCGGTCGCGAGCGCTATATCGCGGCCCATGTCGCAAAACCCGCCCGATCTTCGCCCCGACCTCGCACCGCGCGCGCGCCTGCCCGAAATGGCCCGTGAGGGCCAGCCGAGGATCGGCATGGTCTCGCTCGGCTGCCCCAAGGCGCTGGTCGATGCCGAGCGTATCCTCACCCGGCTGCGCGCCGAGGGCTATGGCATCTCGCCCGATTATGCCGGGGCCGATGCGGTGATCGTCAACACCTGCGGTTTTCTCGACAGCGCCAAGGCCGAGAGCCTCGAGGCGATCGGCGAGGCGCTGCGCGAGAACGGCCGCGTGATCGTCACCGGCTGCCTCGGGGCCGAGCCGGATTACATCACCGGGGCGCATCCCCGCGTGCTCGCCGTCACCGGCCCGCACCAGTATGAACAGGTGCTCGACGCGGTGCACGCCGCCGTGCCGCCCGCGCCCGATCCTTTTGTCGATCTGCTGCCCGCCTCGGGCGTGCGCCTTACCCCGCGCCATTACAGTTATCTCAAGATTTCCGAGGGTTGCAACCACAAGTGCCGCTTCTGCATCATCCCAGACATGCGCGGGCGGCTGCAATCGCGCCCCGCCCACGCGGTCATCCGCGAGGCAGAAAAGCTGGTGGAAAGCGGCGTAAAGGAACTGCTGGTGATCTCGCAGGACACCTCCGCCTATGGTGTCGATATCCGCCATGCCGAGGCGCACGGGCATCGCGCCCATATCACCGATCTTGCCCGCGATCTGGGATCACTGGGGGCCTGGGTGCGGCTGCATTACGTCTATCCCTATCCGCATGTGCGCGACCTCATCCCGCTGATGGCAGAGGGGTTGATCCTGCCCTATCTCGACATCCCGTTCCAGCACGCCCATCCCGAGACGCTCAAACGCATGGCGCGGCCCGCCGCCGCCGCCCGCACGCTCGATGAAATCGCCGCCTGGCGGCGCACCTGCCCCGAGATCACCCTGCGCTCGACCTTCATCGTCGGCTATCCCGGCGAGACCGAGGAAGAGTTCCAGACGCTGCTCGACTGGCTGGACGAGGCGCAGCTCGACCGGGTGGGCTGTTTCAAATATGAAAACGTCGCCGGGGCGCGGTCCAACGCGCTGCCCGATCATCTGCCCGAAGCGGTCAAACAGGCGCGGTGGGAACGGTTCATGCAAAAGGCGCAGGCCATTTCCGAGGCCAGGCTCGCGGCGAAGGTCGGCCAGCGGCTCGACGTGATCGTGGACGAGATCGACGAGGACGGCGTGGCCACCTGCCGCACCATGGCCGACGCGCCCGAGATCGACGGCAATCTCTTCATCGACGAGGGCACCGAGGCGCTGAAGGTGGGCGATATCGTCACCGTCGAGGTGGACGAGGCCGGAGAGTATGACCTGTGGGGCGTTTTGCCCGGACGCGCGTAGCCGCGCCGCGCGGCCCGCACGATCAGCCGGGGCATGGACGCGCGGCCTAGGCCGCCGCGTGCCGCCCGGCCCAGAGCCCGGTGGCAAGGCAGGCCGTCAGCAGATAGCCCCCCGTCGGCGCCTCCCAGTCGAGCATTTCGCCGGCGGCAAAGGTGCCGGGGCGCGCGCGCAGCATCAGCCCCGCGTCGAGCGCGCCAAAGCGCAGCCCGCCGGCGGTGGAAATCGCCTGATCCATCGGGCGCGGGCCGATGAGCGGCACGGGCAACGCCTTGAGCGCGGCGGCCAGGTCCGGCGCGCCGCGGGCGAATTCCATCGCCAGCGCAGATTTGACCGGCGAAAGCCGCAGCGCCTTGCGCAGCCGGTTCCCGAGGCTGTCGCCGCGGCGCGCGCGGGCGAGCCGGGCGGCAATCTCGTCGCGGCCGAGATCGGGCAGGAGATCGAGCGTCAGCGCCGCGCCGTCGCGCAAGGCCGCGCTCACCTCGTAGATGCCGCCACCCTCGATGCCGCTTGCCGTGATGACGAATTCCCCGCGCGAGACCGCGCGCCCCGCATGGAGCGCCACGCCCTTGACCGGCTGGCCCCGATAGGGCGCCATATGGGCCGACCAGGCGATGTCGAACCCCATGTTGGCAGGGCGGAAGGGCGCGACATCCGCCGGGAAATGCGCCGCCCACGCCCCATCCGAGCCAAGCCGCGCCCAGCTTGCCCCGCCGCAGGCGAGCACGGTCACGCAAGGCGCCAGCGCGCGCGCGCCCTCGGGCGTGTCGAACAGAACCCCGCGCCCGTCCCGGCCGGTCCATCGCCAGCGCGTGCGGATGCGCACGCCCAACCCGTCAAGCCGCGCGAGCCAGGCGCGCAAAAGCGGCGAGGCTTTCATCGCGCGCGGGAAAACCCGGCCTGTCGAGCCGGTGAAAAGCGGCTGCCCCAGCCCCTCGGCCCAGTCCCGCACCTGATCGGGGCCAAAGGCCGCGAGCATCGGGCGCAAGTGCCCGGCCCGGTCGCCATAGGCGGCCATGAACGCCTCGAACGGCTCTGCCCTGGTCAGGTTCAGCCCCGATTTCCCGGCCATCAGCAGCTTGCGCCCGACCGAGGGCTTGGCCTCGGCCACGGTCACGCGCAGCCCCGCCCCGGCCATCGCCTCGGCCGCCATCAGCCCCGCCGGCCCGGCCCCGATGACTAGGGCTTCGGTCATGGCGCGGACGCTGGTCCCGTCCCGATGCAAGAGGGTGCCCCCGCCGGCCCCGTGCCTTGCGCTCGGGCGGCGCGCGGCCTTGTCGGCCGTGGCGTGCCGCCCCGGGCATGTGGCGCAGGGCGCTGTGCCTGCGCGATCGTCTCCGCCTGCCGGCCCATGTCTTGCCCCTTGCCATGCCGCATCCGCGCGCCGTCCTCATGCCCGGAGGCAGCCTATGGATCAAGCCAGAGCCGGGATGGCCCCGATCCGCCCGCCCCGCGCGCGGCGCAAGCTGTGAACGCAAAACGGCCCCGCGCGAGGGCGGGGCCGCTTGCTGGTCCTGTGCCCGGACCGTCTCGCCTACTTGTCGCCCTTGAGCGCGGCGCCAAGGATGTCGCCCAGCGACGCCCCCGAATCGGACGAGCCGAACTGCGCCACGGCTTCCTGTTCCTCGGCGATCTCGCGCGCCTTGACCGAGAGACCCAGGCGGCGCGTCTTGTTGTCCACGTTGGTCACGCGCACATCGACCTTGTCACCGACCGAGAACCGCTCGGGGCGCTGCTCGGCGCGGTCCCGCGACAGATCCGAGCGGCGGATGAAGGACTTCATGCCCTCGTATTCCACCTCGATGCCGCCATCCTCGATCGCGGTCACGGTGACGGTGATGACCGACCCGCGCTTCACGCCGCCGACGGCCTCGGCGAACTTGTCACCGCCCAGCGCCTTGATCGAGAGCGAGATGCGTTCCTTCTCGACATCGACCTCGGAGACGACGGCCCGGACCAGATCGCCTTTCTTGTAGTTCTGGATCGCGTCCTCGCCACGCTCGTCCCAGCTCAGATCGCTGAGATGAACCATGCCGTCGATATCGCCCTCCATGCCGATGAACAGGCCGAATTCGGTGATGTTCTTGACCTCGCCCTCGACCTCGGTTCCCGACGGGAACTGCTCTGCAAACACTTCCCACGGGTTGCGCATGGTCTGCTTGAGCCCGAGGCTGACGCGGCGCTTGGCCGGGTCGATTTCCAGCACCATGACCTCGACCTCCTGGGAGGTAGAGACGATCTTGCCGGGATGCACGTTCTTCTTGGTCCAGGACATTTCGGAGACGTGCACCAGCCCCTCGACCCCCGGTTCCAGCTCCACGAAGGCGCCGTAATCGGTGATGTTGGTGACGCGGCCGGTATGGACCGAGCCGAGCGGATATTTCGCGCCCACCAGGTCCCACGGATCTTCCTGAAGCTGCTTTATGCCCAGGCTGATGCGGTGGGTTTCCTTGTTGATTTTGATGACCTGAACCTTGACGGTCTCGCCGATCGAGAGGATCTCCGACGGGTGGTTGACCCGCCGCCAGGCCATGTCGGTGACGTGCAGCAGGCCATCGACACCGCCAAGATCCACGAAGGCCCCGTATTCGGTGATGTTCTTGACCACGCCATCCACGGTCTGCCCCTCGGTGAGGTTGGCGATGACCTCGGCGCGCTGTTCGGCGCGGCTTTCTTCCAGGATGGCGCGGCGCGACACGACGATATTGCCGCGGCGGCGGTCCATCTTGAGGATCTGGAACGGCTGTTTGAGACCCATCAGCGGCCCGGCATCACGCACCGGGCGCACATCGACCTGAGAGCCGGGCAAGAAGGCCACGGCCCCGCCGAGATCGACGGTAAAGCCACCCTTGACGCGGCCAAAGATCGCTCCCTCGACGCGCTCCTCGTCGGCATAGGCCTTTTCGAGACGGTCCCATGCCGCCTCGCGGCGGGCCATCTCGTGGCTGATCACGGCCTCGCCGCGGGAGTTCTCTGCCGAACGCAGGAACACCTCGACCTCGTCGCCGACGGAAATGTCGGGCTGCTCGCCTGGATTTGCGAATTCCTTGAGATCGACGCGGCCTTCCATCTTGTAGCCGACATCGATGATGGCCTGACCCGCCTCGATGGCGATGACCCGGCCCTTGACGACAGAGCCCTCATCGGGCGTGTCCATTTCGAGGCTTTCGTTAAGGAGGGCCTCGAATTCCTCCATGGTTGCGTTCTGAGCCATGTGGCGTCTGTTTCCTTTACGTCTGTTTTCCGGCCGCGCGGTTGTCTCCGCCGGTCTTGGGGGGTTCATTGGTCAGACGGATCACAAAACAAAGAGGGCCGGTGGTGCCGACCCTGCTCGATCTCTGCTGCTTCGTGGCGATTCCGCCTTGTTGACAGGGCCGCGTATAGTGGCAGGGAGGCAGAGAATCAAGCGCCAAAGGATGTCACGCCCCGACATGCGCCGGTTCAGCCGCGCGCGTAGATGTCCTCGTAGCGGATTATGTCGTCCTCCCCGAGATAGGATCCCGTCTGCACCTCGATCAGCACCACGGGCAGCTTGCCGGGGTTCTCCATCCGGTGCACGGCCCCGAGGGGGATATAGACCGACTGGTTCTCGCTCACGAGGCTGACCTCATCATCGACCGTCACCTTCGCGGTGCCCTCGACCACGATCCAGTGCTCGGAGCGGTGGTGATGGCTCTGGAGCGAGAGCGCCGCGCCGGGGTGCACATGGATGCGCTTGACCTGAAAGCGGTCGCCGATCACGAGGCTCTCGAACCAGCCCCAGGGGCGGTGATCCTTGGGAAAGCTCTCGGCCTGCTTGCGGCCCTTCGCCTTGAGCGCGGCGACCACCGTCTTGACATCCTGCGCACGGCTGGCGTCCGCCACCAGAACCGCGTCGGGCATGGCCACCGCGATGATGTTGTCAAGCCCCAGCCCGACAATTTCGAGCCCGTCCTCCTCGGAGCGCAGCAGCGTGTTGTCGCAATCGATCGCCGTGGCCCGCCCCGAGGTCGCCACGCCGCGCGCATCCGGCCCGGTCTCGCGCCAGACCGCATCCCAGCCGCCGAGATCCGACCAGCCCGCCGCGAACGGGACAACCGTGAGGTTGTCCGCCTTTTCCATCACGGCGTAATCTATCGAGATGTCCTCGGCCTCGGCCCAGCTTTCGGGGTCGAGGCGGTAGAAGCCCAGATCCGGGGCGCCCTTTTCGATCGCAGCCGCCACTGGCGCGAACAGCTCCGGGGCATGGGCGCGAAACGCGTCGATGATCGCCCCGGCCCGGAACAGGAAAATCCCCGCATTCCACAGATATGTCCCCTCCGAGAGCATCGCCGCCGCGGTCGCGGCATCGGGTTTCTCGACAAACCGCCTGAGGCCGATGGCGCGTGGCGAGAAATCGCCCGGATCACCGTCAAGCTCGAGATAGCCGTAACCGGTCTCGGCATGGGTGGGCTTGATCCCGAAGGTCACGAGCCGGCCCGCCTGTGCCGCATCGACCCCCGCCGCCACGGCCTGCCGAAAGGCGGCGGGGTCGGGCACCACATGATCGGAGGGCGCAACCAGCAGAAGCGCATCGGCGTCCCGCGCGACCTGCCAGAGCGCGGCGGCCAGCACCGCCGGCGCCGTGTTGCGCCCCGACGGCTCGATCAGGACGGCATCGGGCTCGATCCCGACACCGGCCAGCTGTTCGCCCACGATGAACCTGAAATCGGCATTGGTCAGCACCAGCGGGGCGCGGAATTGCGGTCCCGACAGGCGTTGCGCCGACGCCTGAAACAGCGTCAGATCGCCCAGCAGCGGCACGAATTGCTTGGGGTAGGATTTCCGCGACAGCGGCCAGAGCCGTGTGCCGGACCCACCGCAAAGAATGACCGGAGCAATCATCGGGGATCCCTTTCGATCACGGAGAAAACCGCTCTAGCTATCCCCGATCCGGTCCGGTGCGGCAAAGTGCCGGTCGAGCGCGCATGTGCGGGATGCGATCGTCGGTGCGGGGTGCCGATGCGCATCGCCTAGCCTTCCAGCGCCATCGGCAGATCATGGCCGTGCCGTTTCAGAAGCGCGTGCCGCCGCGCGGCCCCGAGATCCGCGGCAACCATCTCGGCGCACATCTGCCGGGCGGTGATCTCGGGTACCCAGCCCAGCCTTTCGCGGGCCTTCGTGGGGTCGCCCAGCAGCGTTTGCACCTCGGCGGGACGGAAATATTTCGGGTCGATGCGCATCACGATGTCGCCGGGCCGCAGCGCGGCGGCCTTGTCACCCTCCACCGCGGCCACAACGGCCACTTCATCCGCGCCGGCGCCCCTGAATTCAACGCTGATGCCGAGTTCCTCGGCGCTCCAGGTGATGAATTGCCGAACGGAATACTGCCGGCCGGTCGCAATCACGAAATCATCGGGCGCCTCCTGCTGGAGCATCATCCACTGCATGCGCACATAGTCGCGCGCATGGCCCCAGTCGCGCAGGGCGTCGATATTGCCCATGTAGAGACAATCATCCAGCCCCTGGGCGATATTGGCAAGGCCGCGGGTGATCTTGCGCGTGACGAAGGTCTCGCCGCGCCGTGGGCTCTCGTGATTGAAGAGAATACCGTTGCAGGCATAGATCCCGTAGGCCTCGCGATAGTTCACCGTGATCCAGTAGGCATAGAGCTTGGCCACCGCATAGGGCGAGCGGGGGTGAAACGGCGTCGTCTCGGTCTGCGGGGTCTCCTGAACCAGACCATAAAGCTCGGACGTCGAGGCCTGATAGAACCGGGTCGTCTTTTCCAGCCCCAGAAAGCGGATCGCCTCGAGCAGACGCATGGTGCCCATGGCATCGACATCGGCGGTGTATTCGGGGGCCTCGAACGAGACCGCGACATGGCTTTGTGCCCCAAGGTTATAGACCTCGTCGGGCCTCACCTCTGACAGGATGCGCGTCAGGTTCGAACTGTCGGTCAGATCGCCGTAATGCAGCCTCAGCTTGGGGTCGGGCTTGTGCGGATCCTGATAGATGTGGTCAATTCTCTGCGTATTGAACAGCGACGAGCGGCGCTTGATGCCGTGCACCTCATAGCCTTTTTCCAGAAGAAATTCGGCCAGATAGGACCCGTCCTGGCCCGTGATGCCGGTTATCAATGCTCGTTTGCTCATATCAGACCTGTATAATCCGGTGCTGGCGGTCCCGCTTGCCGCCGAATACCCACGAAACACCATAATCGGCCAGACCTCAAACCCTTTGAGCAGCCCTCCCCGTCATTCGCGCGTCTGTCGGCGCGGGGATGCCGCGATGTCGCCAAACAGAGGCGTCGGGAAGTCTCTGCAAGATCCGGGACAAGGCCGAACGTCGCGTCAGCCGGGAAATTTACCCCCCTGGAGCCTTTGTTCGACCGTGCGCATTTGCTATCAATCGACAGGATCAGGTCACAAGGTGTTTGAAATGTCACTACTCGCAAATTCCCCCTCCTGGGTCACCGATGAACACAAGATGTTTGCCGACAGCACACGCAAGCTCTTCGATGCCGAGATGGCCCCCAATATCGAGAAATGGGCGCAGCAGGGCATTGTTGACCGCGAATTCTGGAAGACGGTCGGCGCACAGGGTGTCATGGGCGGCTCGATTGCCGAGGACTACGGCGGGTTCGGCGGCGGTATCGGGTTCGACGCGATCACCGTCTATGAACAGGGGCGGACCGGCGATACCGGCTGGGGCTATGGCATCCAGAGCATCGTGATCCACTATCTCGACGCCTATGCCAGCGAAGATCAGAAGAAGAAATGGCTGCCGCGCCTGATCAGCGGCGAGAGCGTCGCCGCGATCGCGATGACCGAACCGGGCACCGGATCGGACCTGCAGAATGTGCAGACGTATGCGCAAAGGGATGGCAACCACTACAGGCTCAACGGCTCGAAGATCTTCATCACCAACGGGCACACCGCCGATATCATCGTCGTGGTGGCCAAGACGGACCGCGATGCCGGCGCCAAAGGCGTGTCCCTGATCGTTCTGGAAACCGAGGACGCCGAAGGGTTCCGTCGCGGGCGCAACCTCAGGAAACTGGGCATGAAGGGATCGGACACGGCAGAGCTGTTCTTTGAGGATGTGCGCGTGCCGACCGCCAACCTGCTCGGTCCCGAAGAAGGCCAGGGGTTTTATCAGCTGATGAAGCAATTGCCGTGGGAGCGGCTGATGATCGGAGTCACCGCCCTCGGGTTCATCGACTTCGCCATCGCGGAGACCGTGAAATACGTTCAGGACCGCAAGGCGTTCGGCAAGCGGATCATGGATTTCCAGAACACCCGGTTCAAGCTGGCCGAATGCAAGACCAAGGCCGAATTGCTGCGCAGTTTTGTCAATGACGGAATTGCCCGGCTCGAATCGGGCCAGCTTGATGCGGCCACGGCCTCGATGGCGAAATGGTGGGGCAGCCAGACGCAGAACGAGGTCATGCATGAATGCCTGCAACTGCACGGCGGTTACGGCTTCATGATGGAATTCCCGATTGCGCGGCTTTATGCCGACAGCCGGGTGCAGATGATCTATGGCGGCACCAACGAGATCATGAAGGAACTGATCGCGCGCTCGCTGGATACCTGACGCAACTCGGCGCCGGGCGGGGTTATTCCTCGTCCGGGCCGAATATTTCGGCGTTGTGCTCTCCGAGACGGGGGGCGGGCAAATGATCGTGCCGGGCAGGCGTCGCCGAAAACCGGATCGGTGGCCGCGTCGTCCAGATCGGCCCCTCGGAGGGATGCTCGACCCGCTGAAAGAAGCCGGTCGCGGCAAGATGCGGATCGCCGGGCAGGTCCGACAGGTTTCGCACCGGCATGGCGGGAATGTCGGCCTGTTCCATCAGGGCGAGCCATTCCTCTGTTGTCCGCGTCAGCGCGATCTGTGCCACCAGTTCGTAAAAGGCACCAATGTTCTGGCTGCGCGTCTCCATATCGCTGACCCAGGGGTGATCGGCCATGTCATCGCGCCCGACCGCCCTGAAGAACCGCGCCCATTGCGCGTTGGTATAGGGCAGGATCGTGATGAACCCGTCCGCCGTCTGGAGTGGGCGGCGATGCGGCACCAGCATTCGCGCATAGCCGAAAGTCTTTGGCGTTTCCTCGAACGTGGCGGCGTCCATGTGCTCGGCCAGCAGGAAGGCAGTCAGCGTCTCGAACATCGGCACCTCGACATGCTGGGCCTCGCCGGTGCGTTCGCGGTGGAACAGGGCGGCCATGATGGCATACGCCGTTGTCACGCCGCCGAGCTTGTCGGCAAGGATCGTCGGGGCATAATCGGGCCTGGCCTCCGGATCGCGGAGCGTCGGCAGGCTGGCGAGCCCCGAGACCGACTGCACGATATCGTCAAAGGCGGGCTTGGCCGCATAGGGTCCGTCCTGCCCAAACCCGGTTGCGGCGACCGTTATCAGGTTCGGGTGCTCGCGCCGCAGCGATTCGGGATCGAGCGACAGTCGGGCAAGCGCCGCGGGCCGGATGCTGGAGATCATCACATCCGCATCCGCCAGCAGCTTGCGCAGCCGGTCACGGCCGGCTTGCGTCTTGAGGTTGAGAGTGACGCTGCGCTTGTTGCGGTTCGCCCCCAGAAAGGCCGCCCCCATCAGGTGGTTGCGCGACGGCTGGATCTTCCGCACGAGATCGCCCTCGGGGTCCTCGACCTTGATGACATCCGCCCCCAGATCGCCCAGCATCTGCGTGGCCAGTGGGCCAAAGACGACGGAGGTCAGGTCGATGATCCTGATGCCGTCAAGGATGGCGGGTTTTCGTGCTTCGGTCATTTTCAAAAGTGTCCTGATCCTGGATGCGCGGCCCGAATTCGGCGCGAATGGCTTCGCCCTGCCCATCCAATGCCGGACAGGGGCCGAGTGTGGTGTCGTTTTCACCGCGCCGGATCGGCGGTGCCGGGAGGTTGACGTCCCCCGACGGCGTCTCAATGGTCGTCCGGTCGAGTTGCGGATGCGCCGAGAGGGCCGCCACATCGTTCACGGCGCCGTTGGCAATACCTGCGACCTCAAGCATTTTCAGGATTTCTCTGCGATCATGGGCAGAGAATACGGCGTTGATAAACGCCTCCAGTTCCGGCTTGTGCGCTATGCGCGACGAATTGTCATGGAATCGCGGGTCGTCTGCCAGGCCGGGATCGCCCAGGATATGTTCGCAAAACCGCCGCCATTCGCCATCGTGCTGAACGGTAATGACGACAAGCTCGCCGTCGCGGCAGCGAAACGCGCCATAGGGACAGATGACCGTGTGGTTCAGGCCAACGCGCGGCGTCGGTTTGCCCAGGTAATCGTGATACAGCAGCGGAACCGCCATCCAGTCGGCCATCACGTCGAACATGGCCACCGAAACGCCGCTGCCCTTGCCGGTGTGCGCGCGCCCGACGAGCGCCTCGCAGATCGCGGCGTGGGCGGTCATGCCGGTGGCGATGTCGCAGACCGAAACGCCGACCCGGCCCGGCGCTTCCGGCGTGCCCGTCACCGAGGCGAGGCCGCTTTCGCATTGCACCAGAAGATCATAGGCCTTGGCGTTGCGCATCGGGCCGTCTTCGCCATATCCGCTGATGTCGCAGGTGACGAGGCGCGCAAACCGTTTGCGAAGCGACGCCGAATCAAGCCCCAGCTTTGCCAGCGCGCCGGGCAGGAGATTCTGGATGAAGACATCGGCGCGCGCCAGCATGTTCAGAAGGATCTCGCGGTCCCCGTCGTCCTTGATGTCCAGCGCGACCGATTCCTTGCCCCGGTTCAGCCAGGCGAAATAGGCGCTCTCGCCGTTCACGGCCGTATCGTAAGCGCGCGCAAAGTCGCCGCTGCCCTTTCGTTCTATCTTTATCACGCGCGCCCCCGCATCCGCCAGCCGAGACGAGCAGAACGGGGCCGCCACCGCCTGCTCGAGCGTGACGACGAGCGCGCCGGAGAGAGGGCCCTGAGCTGAACCTGACATTAATCTTCCTGTGTATTGATCCCATGGTTGACAAAATCTAACATTTGTTCGAAACAATATCAACACGTTCTATTCGGCTGGATTGATTGAAGGGGCAGATATGCCGGACACCTCGGGGCCAGACGCAACATTCCGCAGTGCGCTCGCGAATCGGGAAATCCTGCTTCCCAGATGCGATGACTGCGGGGCGTATCACTTTTTCCCGCGAATATTGTGCCCGCATTGCCACGCAACCGCGATCTCGTGGCACCCCGCCAGCGGCAGGGGCCGCGTCCATACCACCACCGTCGTGCGCCAGAAACCCGAGCGCGGCGGCGACTATAACGTGTGCATCGTCGAGCTTGAGGAAGGCGTGAGGATGATGGGCCGGGTCGAGGGAATCGCCCCCGACAAGGTTGTGATCGACATGCCCGTGATCGCCTTTGTGGGCGCGATCGAGGGCGCGCCCGCCGTGCTTTTCAAACCGGCGGAGGTGTAGGTCATGACATCTGATCTCAGAGGAAAATCCGCCATAGTGGGAACCGGGCACGCGGGTTTTGGCGAGGCACATGGCCTGACCGCCTATGATGTCATGGCACAGTCTGCGTTGGCGGCGCTTGGCGATGCCGGGCTGAAGCTGTCCGACGTGGACGGGCTGTTCTGCACCATGATGGAGGACATCATGCCTGCCCTCATGGCGGCCGAGTATCTGGGCATTCAGCCCCGCTTTGTCGAGGGCACCATGACGGGCGGATCGTCCTTCGTGAACTACCTGACGTCGGCGACCATGGCGCTTGACGCCGGGCTGTGCGATGTCGCGCTGATCGTTTACGGCTCCAACCAGCGAACCGCAGCGGGAAGGCTGGTGACGGCCTCGCGCCCGCCAGCCTATGAGTCGCCCTACAATCCGCGCTATCCGATTTCCGCCTATGCGATGGCGGCGGCGCGGCACATGCATCAATATGGCACCACCCGCGAGCAGCTGGCCGATGTGGCCGTGGCCGCGCGGGGCTGGGCGCAGCACAACCCCGAGGCATTCGCCCGCGGCCCGCTCAGCCGTGAGGATGTGTTGGGCGCGCGCATGGTGGGCGACCCGCTGACCGTGCTCGACTGCTGCCTGGTCACCGATGGCGGCGGCGCGATCGTGATGGTCCGCGCTGACCGCGCACGGGATTTCCCGAAGGCCCCGGTCTATGTGCTGGGCAGCGCCGCCGAAAGCTCGCACCGCCAGATTTCGCAGATGAAGGACTTTACCGTCACCGCTGCCCGCGAATCGGGTGCGCGCGCCTTTGCTGCGGCGGGGGTGACGCGCGCCGACATCCAGGTGGTCGAACTTTATGACGCGTTCACCATCAATACGATCCTGTTTCTGGAAGACCTCGGCTTTTGTGCCAAGGGCGAGGGCGGCGCCTTTGTCGAAGGCGGGCGCATAGCGCCGGGCGGGGTCTTGCCGGTGAATACCAATGGCGGGGGCCTGTCCTGTGTGCACCCCGGCATGTATGGTATCTTTACCGTGATCGAGGCCGCGCGCCAGATCCGCGGCGATGCACCGGGGATGCAGCTGGACGGCATCGACCTGGCCCTGGCGCATGGCAACGGCGGGGTTCTCTCCAGCCAGGTCACGGCAATTCTGGGATCACACAACACACTCTGACGGCGATCAAGGGAGGAAAGATCATGGCACTGGATTTCGATGCACTGTCGAACTGGGAATTCGAGGAAATAAACCAGACCCTGACGGAGCGCGATACGATCCTTTACGCGCTCGGTCTGGGCTTTGGCGAAGACCCGACCGACAAGAAGGAACTGGCCTATGTCTATGAAGACGGCCTCAGGGCGGTTCCGTCGATGGCGGTTGTCATGGGCTATCCCGGCTTCTGGCTGCGCAATCCGAAACTCGGTGTGAACTGGCAGAAGGTCCTGCATGGCGAGCAATGGCTGGACATCTACAAGCCGCTGCCGGTGAAGGGCAACATCATCGGACGCAGCCGGATCGACTTCATTTCCGACAAGGGCGAGGGCAAGGGTGCCGTCATCTACCAGAGCCGCGATATCATCGACGCCGACAGTGGCGACAAACTGGCGCGCGTGGCGATGTCGGCCTTCTGCCGCGGCGATGGCGGGTTCGGCGGCGAAAACCGGCCCGGCCCGGCCCCGGCGGCCCTGCCCGACCGCGCGCCCGATCATGTCGTCGATATCGAAACCCTGCCGCGCCAGGCGCTGATCTACCGCCTCAGCGGTGACATGAACCCGCTTCACGCCGACCCGGATGTGGCGCGTTCGGTCGGGTTCGACCGTCCGATCCTGCACGGCCTTGCGACCTATGGTCTGGCGGCGCGGGCGATCCTCAAGTCGCTGCTCGACTATGACGCCGCCCGGCTTGTCGGGCTGGACGTGCGGTTTTCCGCCCCGGTCTATCCCGGCGAGACCGTGCGGTTCGAGATCTGGGAAGAGGGCGGCGAGGCCCGGTTCCGCGCCTCGATCCCCGCGCGCGACGTGGTGGTTCTCAACAACGGGGCCGCGCGTTTCGCGTGAGGGAGGGAAGATGACACAGCCGCTCAAGGATATCCTGGTGCTGGATTTCAGCACCCTTCTTCCCGGTCCGATGGCCACGCTCATGCTGGCCGAGGCCGGGGCCGAGGTGATCAAGTTCGAGCGCCCCGGAACGGGCGAGGACGCGCGCCTGACCGAGCCCAAGATCGACGGCGAGAGCATCGGCTTTGCCGTGCTCAACCACGGCAAGCGGTCGGTGGCGCTCGACCTCAAGTCGGACGCAGCCATGGATATCCTGCGCCCCCTGCTGGAAAAGGCCGATGTCCTGGTGGAACAGTTTCGCCCCGGCGTGATGGACCGGCTCGGCCTGGGATATGAGGCTGTGCGCGCGATCAATCCCGGCATCATCTACTGTTCGATCACCGGATATGGCCAGACCGGCCCCAAGGCCATGGCGGCGGGCCATGACCTCAATTATGTGGGCGATTCGGGGATCCTGTCGCTCAGCCGGGGGCCGGACGCGCGGCCCACCATGCCGTTCGGCCTGGTTGCCGATATTGGCGGCGGCACCTATCCGGCGGTGGTGAACATCCTTCTTGCCCTGATCGCGCGGCAGCAGGGCGGCCAGGGCACGCATCTGGATATCGCCATGTCCGAGGGGGCATTCGCCTTTGCCTATTGGGCCCATGCCGAAGGCGTGATCGCGGGGCACGAGATCCAAAGCGGCGGCACCCGCCTGACCGGGGGGCAGGCGCGCTATCGTCTCTATACGGCGGCGGATGGCCGGCAGATCGCCGTCGGCGCGATCGAGGAAAAGTTCTGGCAGGCATTCTGCGACGTGATTGACCTGCCGCCCGATCTTCGCGACGATCAGAGCGACCCGGATGCCTGCGCCGCCGAAGTCGCGCGGCGTCTGGGCGGCCAGCCCTCCACATATTGGGAGCCGTTGCTTGCGGCGGCAGATTGTTGCTGCACCGTGTTGAAGACTCCGCGCGAAGCTGCGGTTGACGCGCATTTCGCGGCACGGGGTGTTTTCGAGCGGAAACTGGATATTTCCGGCAGGATCGTGCCCGCCCTTCCCTTGCCCATTGCGCCGGAATTCCGCGCCCCCGCAGGGGAAACCGGGCGCGCGGCATCCCTCGGAGAAGACAATTCGCGCTATGGCGCCAAGCCGCACGGGCCGCAATGAATCTCGTTGACGGGCATGTTTTGAATCACTATTCTAACATTTGTTAGAAAGATGGGGGGAGCGATGAAGCAGTCAAGTGACAGCTTTCCGGAAGAGGCGGAAAAATACCTGGAGCCGTCGCCTTTCGTCGATAGCGAAAGCCCCGGAGTGCAGGCATTCGTGGCATCGGCCTTGCGCGACCTGCCGCCCGATGCGTCCGCGCGCGACAAGGCGATTCGCCTGTTCGCGGCGGTTCGGGACGGTATTCGGTACGATCCCTACTGTTTCCCGCTCGACGAGGACTCCTATCGCGCCAGCCGGATTGTCGGGGCGCAGGCGTCGTTTTGCGTCCCCAAGGCGATTCTTCTTACGGCCTGTCTGCGTGCCGCGGGCATCCCCGCCGCGCTGGGGTTTGCGGATGTGCGCAATCACCTCAATACCCCCAAGCTGCAAGAGTTGATGGGGACCGACATCTTTATCTATCACGGCTATGTTCAACTGTGGCTGGGTGCCGAGACCTACAAGATCACCCCGGCGTTCAACATCGAGCTGTGCGAGCGGTTCGGGGTCAAGCCGCTGGTCTTTGACGGCTATCACGATGCGCTTTTCCACGAGTTCGACGAACACGACAACCGCCACATGGAATATGTCAACGACAGGGGGATCTACCTCGATCCGCCGATAAGTGAATTCCTGCAGGCGTTCAGGGACACCTACCCGAAGCTGGAGCAGTTCAACCAGGTTCGGATCGACAAGGGGGCCGAGGGATACGATCCCGGCTTCGCGGTGGAGGAAGCCCGTTGAAGTATCTGGAGGATTTCACCCCGGGGCAGGTCTTTCGCTTTCGCACCGACCCGCTGAGCGCGGACGCCATCAAGGCGTTCGCCAAGGAGTGGGATCCGCAACGGCTGCACACCGACGAGGACTATGCGACTACCATTCACGGCAGCCTGATCGCCTCGGGCTTTCAGACGATTCTCGCGATATTCAAGCCGATCATGAGCGATTTCATGACCGGTGTTGCCAATATCGGCGGGGCCGGGCTCGACAATCTGCGCTGGGTGCGTCCTGTGCGCCCCGATGAGCCGCTGGAAATCGAGATGATCATCAACACGGTCACCCCGTCCAAAAGCAAGCCGGACCGGGGAATCCTGCACTACACCATCAAGGCGTACAACCCCGGGGGCGAGGTCGTTTTCACGACCGATACGGCCGGTATGGTTCAACGAAAACCTAAATGACAGAGACTGACATGCACCCAAGCGACCAGGAAGATCTTCGTCTGCTGCGCGAAAGCGTACGCACCCTGTTTGACCGTGCCGGCGGCGTGGGCCGGGGCAGAAATCTGCGCGGGGACAGTGTCGGCTGGGACCCGAAGATGGTCCGTGAACTGGCCGAGGCCGGCGTTTTTGGTGTGACCGTCCCCGAAGAACATGGCGGGCTTGGCATGGGGCTTGCGGCCGGAGGCGTGATCGCCGAAGAGGTCGGCCGCGTGCTCGCGCCGGAGCCGGTCGTGACGACTGTGGGCCTCAGCCTTGGCCTGCTGCGACGCCTTTGCCCGGACCACGCGAAGCTGGCGCAGATCGTCGGCGGCGAAACCGTTCTGGCGGTGGCCTGGCTGGAACGCGGCCCGAGCGGCGCCCCCGCCGAGCCGACCTGCCGCTTCGCCGACGGCAAACTGACCGGCAGCAAGGCCTGGGTCGCAGGCGCGACCGGGGCGGAGGGTTTTCTCGTTGCGGCCGTGGGCGACGATGGCCCGGTTCTGACCCTGGTCGAGGCCACCGCGGAGGGGCTGTCGGTTGACCGGCGCACGCAGGCCGATGGCAGCGCGATGGGAGAGCTTTCCTTTTCCGGCACGCCGGCACAGGAACTCGCCCGGGGCGCCGCGGTCAAGGACGCGCTCGCCGACGCGATCAATGATGCGACAGCACTCGCTGCGGCCGAGCTTGTCGGCCTGAGCGAGCGCGCCCTTGAAATCACCCTTGATTACATCAAGACTCGCGAGCAATTCGACAAGCCCATCGGGGCGTTTCAGGTTCTTCAGCACCGTGCCGTGGACCTGCACATCATGCGCGAGATAGCCCAGGCCGGCGTACGCGAGGCGCTGGCGCTGATGGATGGCGAAACCGATACCAGGGCACGCGCAATGCTGGCCAGCCGGGCCAAAGCGCGCGCCGTCACGACCGCCAAGAGGATCACGCGAGATGCGATCCAGATGCACGGGGCGGTCGGCTACACCGACGAGTATGATATCGGGCTTTACCTGAACCGCGCGCTCGTGCTGTCGGCCTGGCTGGGCGACGACGCCCATCACCGAAGAATCTGGTTCGAGGCGCGCGAAGAAGAGGGGGCAGCACAATGACCGACTGGAACGCAATGACCGACGCGGAGTTTCGCAAGGAGGTCCGCCAGTTTTTCGAAGCCGAATATCCCGAAGAGCTTCGCCATCTCTCGCACCGGCCCAAATTCGCCGAGATCGAGCACTGGCACCGCAAGCTGCACGCCAAGGGCTGGGTGGCTCCGGCCTGGCCCGCGGAATATGGCGGCATGGGACTGAACGCGGCCAAGCTGCTGATATTCTACGAGGAACAACAGCGCTGGGGCGTGACCCGAGGGCGCGACATGGGCGTTCAAATGGTCGGCCCGCTGATCATGAAGTTCGGCACCCAGAAGCAGAAAGACTATTGGCTATCGCGCATCCTGAGCTGCGAAGACATCTGGTGTCAGGGTTATTCCGAGCCCGGTGCCGGGTCCGATCTGGCCAATCTGCGCACCCGCGCAGAGATCGACGGCGACGATTTTGTCATCAACGGACAGAAGATATGGACCACGCTGGCGCATGACGCCACCCATATCTTCATGCTGGTGCGGACCGACCCGAATGCCCCGAAGAAGCAGCAAGGCATCAGCTTTCTTCTGGCACCGATGGATCAGCCCGGCATTGATGTGCGCCCGATCATGACGCTTGCGGGGGAGACCGAGTTTTGCGAGGTCTTTTTCGACAATGCCCGCACCCCGCGCGAGAACCTCGTCGGCGAGATGAACAAGGGCTGGACGATGGCCAAGGCGCTTTTGAGCTTCGAGCGCATCTTCATCGGTTCGCCGAACCTCGCCCAGAACGCGCTCGGGCAGCTCGAGAGCTTTGCCCGTGGCCGTGGCGCATTTGACGATCCGGTGTTCCGCGATCGTTTCGCGCAGGCCGCGCTCGATGTCGAGGATCACGCGGCGCTCTATACTCGCTTCGCCGACCAGCTCAAGCGCGGCGAGACGCTGGGCTCGGACGTCTCGATGCTCAAGATCTGGGTGACCGAGTGTTTTCAGCGCCTCACCGAGCTGATGATCGAGGCTGCCGGCCCCGATGGCGGCGCCTTAGGCCCGCTTCAGGTAGGCAATGTCGGCGTCGATGTCCTGGCCAGCTTCTACAAGGCCCGGCCTTCGACTATCTACGGCGGATCGAACGAGATCCAGCGCAACATCCTTTCCAAGGCGGTCCTCGGACTGCCTGGATGAACTGTCACCAAAATCAACGAGAGGAAGCAAAGTATGACTGACCGTTACGCAAAATATCACAAGATGAAATTCGACTACCCGGCGGATCGCGTCCTGCGCATCACCTTCGACCGGCCCGAGTCGTTCAACTCGGTGGATGCAGAAACGCACACCCAGATGACGGACATGTGGATCGACATCGACCGCGACCCCGACATCAGCGCGGTGATTGTAACCGGCGCGGGCAAGGCATTCTCGGCCGGCGGCGATTTCAGCCTGATCGAAAACATGGCTGGTAATTCGTACGAGATCATGAAGACCTGGAAAGAGGCCAAGGATCTCGTCTACAACATCATCAACTGCAACAAGCCGATCATTTCCGCCATCAACGGCCCTGCCGCCGGTGCCGGCCTTGTGGTTGCCATCCTGGCCGACATCTCGATCGCCGGGAAAAAGGCCAAGATCGTCGACGGGCACCCGCGCCTCGGCGTTGCCGCAGGCGACGTTGCGGCGATCATCTGGCCGCTGCTGACCTCGATGGCCAAGGCGAAATACTATCTGATGACCTGCAAGCCGGTTTCCGGTGAAGAGGCAGAGCGCATCGGGCTGGTGACGATGTGCGTCGAGGATGACGAACTGCAGAAGATCGCCCTGGAAACGGCTGTGGAACTGACGAACGGCTCGCAAAGCGCCATCCGCTGGACCAAGTATTCGCTCAACAACTGGCTGCGTCAGGCCGGTCCGATCTTCGACGCCTCGACCGCGCTTGAAATGCTCGGCTTCATGGGCGAAGACGTCAAGGAAGGTGTGCTGTCGCACCGCGAAAAGCGCGCGCCGAATTTCCGCAAGGACTGCCCGCTTTAATCCACGAAAGGTCAGGGAGGCATGGTCATGTCTGGAAACATCTACAAGGACATAGCACAAGCCTATGCCGCCGCGGCCAAAAAGGCCCGAGGGCTGAAAACACGATTCGAGGCGGCCGGGTTCGATCCGGCCGCCGTCACATCCCTGGCAGACCTGTCGCGTCTGCCGGTGATGAAGAAGGAAGAGCTTCTCAAGCTCCAGCGTGAGAACCCGCCCTTTGGCGGGTTTCTCGCCTCTGATCTCAAGAATATCGGGCGGATATACGTCTCGCCCGGGCCCATTTTTGAACCCGCTCTTCCCGGTGCGGGGGGGCATGGTCTGGACCTGCTGTTCAAGACGGCGGCCGTGGGCGCAGGAGACATCATCCTGAATACTTGGATGTATCACCTTGTGCCGGCAGGTCTGTTGTTCGACGAAGCGGCACAGGCTGCGGGGGCGACGGTGATCCCCGGCGGCGTGGGCAACACCGAACTTCAGGCGCAGATCATCGTCGAGGCCGGCGTGACCTCGATCTGCGCATCGACCGCTTTCTTCCTGGCGCTGGCGGACAAGGTGATCGAAACCTATGGCCGCGATGCCTGGAAGGTGAAAACCGCGTTTCTGGGCGGCGAGATGGGCGACTGGATGGCCAAGCGCCGCCGGATCGAGGCCGACTATGGCGTGTCGACCTGGGCTGCCTATGCCACCGCTGATCTGGGCCTTGTTGGCTATGAGGATGGCGGCGAAGGCTATGCGGTTCATCCCGACCGGGTGGTGCAGATCTGCAATCCGGCCAGCGGCGAGATGGTATCGCATGGTGAGCCGGGCGAGGTTGTCGTGACCGCGCGCGATGCCACCTGGCCGATGATCCGCTTCGGCACCGGCGACAGCGCCTTTGCGCTGGAAAGCAACGCCGATGGCAGCGTCAGCCGGATCTCCGCGTTGCAGGGCCGGGTTGGCGCTGCTGTGAAGGTGCGCGAGATCTTCATCTATCCGCGCGTGGTCGAGGAAGTCGTGATTGCCACGCCGGGCGCCAAGGCAGCTCAGGCCGTGGTGACGCGGGAGAATGATCGCGACATGATCCGCCTTTCCCTCGTGCTGGAGAGCGGCGCCGACGCCGACGCCGCCGTGGCATCCGCGACCGAGGCATTCAAGCAGCATTCGAGGATCCGCGCCGATGCGGTGAATGTGGTCGCCGCGCTGCCGGAGAATGCGGATCTGCTCATCAATAACAAGGATGGCTGATGCCTTCGCCTTGGGGATGACCGCCCCGGGGATGACGATTTTCGCCTGATGGCAAGCAACGACCGGGATTTTCCGGTCGTTTTACGCCGGGCGCGTTACGACGCGAAAAGGTATCCACAAACAGGTTGCAGACTGCTCTGAGCCCGCCCCCCAAGGCTCAACCCGCCCTGTTGCGGTGCCCCTTCGCCTTCCCTTCGCCCTGTGGCCCTCAATTGCCGGAACGTGTGTCTCGACCTCAGGAGCAGAGCGCGGCTTTCGCGGCATTGAACTCCTGTTCGAGGCGGTCGATATATTGTGAAGTGGTCGTTACAGCGCGCACGGCACCGATGCCCTGACCGCTTCCCCAGACGTCGCGCCATGCCTTGGGACGAACGTCGCCGGTGGACAGGTTGAGCCTGTTTCCCTCTCCGGTCAGGTTGTCCGGATCAAGACCGACAGCGCGGATGGACGGCTTGAGGTAGTTGGCATTCACGCCGCTGAAGTGGCTGGTGTAAAGAATGTCGTCGGCCCCGCTCTCGACGATCATCTGCTTGTAGTTTTCGGAGGCGATGGCCTCGTGGGTCGCGATGAACGGCGATCCGATATAGCCAAAGTCGGCCCCCATCGCTTTTGCGGCGAGAATGGCGCGCCCGTTTGCGATGGCCCCCGACAGGGCAAGCGGACCGTCGAACCATTCACGAATTTCCTGCACGAGCGCGAAAGGCGACAGGCCGCCGGCATGGCCCCCGGCACCTGCACAGACCGCGATGAGGCCATCGGCCCCCTTGTCGATGGCCTTCCTGGCAAACCGGTTGTTGATCACGTCGTGCAACACCACCCCGCCGCAGCCATGCGCCGCCTCGTTGACGTCCTCGCGCGCGCCCATTGACGTGATCCAGACGGGCACCTTCCAGCGTGCGCAGATCTCGATGTCCCGTTCGATCCGGTCATTCGAGCGGTGAACGATCTGGTTGACCGCGAAGGGGGCTGCGGGTCGGTCCGGGTTGGCCTGGTTATGCGCGTCGAGTTCCTCGGTGATGCGCTTGAGCCAGGCCTCGAGCATCGGCGGCTCGCCTTCGCCCTCGCGCGCGTTCAACGCCGGAAAACTTCCGATCACGCCAGCCTTGCACTGGGCAATGACCAGATCAGGCCCCGAAACAAGGAACATGGGCGAACAGATCACTGGCAGGCGCAGAGGGCCAAGAGGGGTGTCGGAATACATGGGTGCGGGTTCTCTCGTGTTGCAGAAAGGGCTGGCAAAGATGACGCCGTGTCGGAACATGCGATACCCCGGACCGAAACACCCCCGCCAGAGGATGGCAATGAAAAACGGCAACCGGGGAAATTCCACACGAGTCTGATTTTCGACGGCAGGCCATGGCACATGTCAACCTGCCCATATCCTGCACGCGGAAAAGGCCGTTTTCGATCCCGTGCCGAAGGACTGTTCCAGGCCCGTGCACCAGGCCGGTGCGAGTGGTGCCCCAAGACGGACTCGAACCGCCGACCACCTATTTACGAAACAGGTGCTCTACCAACTGAGCTATTGGGGCTCGCGGTGAGCGTTTAAACGACCATTGTGTGAAGCGCAAGGCCCGTGACGGTGCCCGCGGCAACACGTTGCGACTGAATCGAAACTGCCCGATGATACTGGATGATCCCGGACGGCCTCACCCTGACCGCGCTGCGGTCCGGGCCATCCGGCGCGCTTTGCCCGGTTGATGCGCGGACGGGACGGGGCCGTTGCCGGGAGCGATCTTCGCGTCGTCAACTGTTCGGGCGTCCGGCAGCCCGCCTCGTCCAGGGCAGGTTGCCGGTTGTGCGAAACCGGCGCGCCCGCATCAAGACGCGGCGGGCGACGTGACAGCCGTGCTTTGACATCGGGGGCAGGGCTGAGACATACTCGGCCCATGACCGACGCCCTCCTGCCCCCGCCATCCGCCATTCTGGAGGCGGCGCTCTATGCCGGTGATCTCGACGCGGCAGAGGGCTTTTACGGCGGGCTGCTCGGGCTTGAACGGATCGTGCGGGTGGGGCAGCGCCATGTCTTCTATCGCGTGGGCGCGGGCGTGCTGCTGATCTTCAACCCCGAAGCGACCGGCAAGCCCCCGGCCAATCCAGACCTGCCCGTGCCGCCGCATGGCGCGCGCGGGCCGGGGCATTTCTGTTTCGCCGTCGAAGGGCCGGCGCTCGATGGCTGGCGGGCGCGGCTCGAGGCGGCGGGCGTCGGGATCGAGGCGGATTTCCGCTGGCCCAATGGCGCGCGCTCGATCTATTTCCGCGATCCGGCGGGCAATTCCGTCGAGATGGCCGAGCCGCGCCTGTGGGCACGCTGACGCTTCAGGGCTGCCAGCGCAGGAAATTGGCGATGAGCCTCAGGCCGGTCTGCTGGCTTTTCTCCGGGTGGAACTGCGTGCCGAGGATCGTGTCGCGCCCGACGATGGCGGTGATCGCGCCGCCATAGTCCACATGCGCCAGCCGATGCGCGGGATCGGCCACACGGAAATGATAGGAATGGACGAAATAGGCATGATCGCCGGTTGCGATCCCGTCGAGCACCGGATGGGGATGGTCGATCACCAGATCGTTCCAGCCCATATGCGGCACCTTGAGCGCCGGGTCTGCCGGGGTGATCGCCGCGACCGTGCCGCCGATCCAGTCGAAACCGGGGGTCTCGTGGTATTCCATCCCGCGCGTGGCGAGCATCTGCATCCCGATGCAGATGCCGAGAAAGGGGCGGGCATGGGTGTGCACCGCCTCGTCGATCGCCTCGTGGACACCGCGGTGATCGAACAGCGCGGCGCGGCAGGCGGGAAAGGCCCCGTCGCCGGGCAGAACGATGCGATCCGCGTGGCGGATGGCGTCGGGGTCGGCGGTCACGATCACGTCGCCCGTGCCGGTCTCGGCGGCCATGCGCTGAAACGCCTTTTCCGCCGAGTGCAGGTTGCCGCTCTCGTAATCGACGATGACGGTGGTCATGGCCTACAAACTGCCCTTGGTCGAGGGAATCGCGTCCGCCTTGCGCGGATCGCGCTCCACCGCCTCGCGCAGGGCCCGCGCCACCGACTTGAACACGGCCTCGGCGATGTGGTGGCTGTTGATCCCGTGCAGGGCCTCCACATGGAGGGTGATGCCGCCATGGGTGCTGAACGCCTGAAAGAATTCGCGCACCAGTTCGGTATCGAAGGTGCCGATCCTGGCCGTGGGCAGCGCCACGTTCCACACCAGAAAGGGCCGCCCCGAGAGATCGAGCGCCGCGCGCACCAGCGCGTCATCCATCGGCAGGAGGCAGGCCCCGTAGCGGCGGATGCCGCGCTTGTCGCCAAGCGCCTGCGCCAGCGCCTGACCGAGCGCGATGCCCACATCCTCGACCGTGTGGTGATCGTCGATATGCAGATCGCCCGCGCAGCGCACCATCATGTCGATCAGCGAGTGCCGCGCCAGCTGATCGAGCATGTGATCGAAGAACCCCACGCCGGTGCGGTTGTCATAGCCGCCCGAGCCGTCGAGCGCGATCTCGACGCTGATATCGGTCTCGGCGGTCTTGCGGGTGATCTTTGCGCTGCGCATGGGGCCTCCAGTCCGGGAACACGCACGGGTATATGGCGCGAGGCGGGTCGGGAAAAGCCAAATCGCATCGCCCGGCACCGCGCGGCCGGGGTGCCGATACATCGGTTTGACAGGCCCCCGCCCCCGCCGTATCTGACCTCATGGTCATTCGAGGGAGGCAAGCCATGCACATCACCGACACCGCAGCGATCATCACCGGGGGGGCCTCGGGTCTGGGCGAGGCCACGGCGCGGCATTTTCGCGCTCAGGGCGCGCAGGTCACGATCCTCGATCGCGACGCGGCGCGCGGGCAGGCCGTTGCCGCCGAGATCGGCGCGACCTTCGCTGAAACGGACGTGACCGACGAGACCTCGGTCGCGGCCGCCATCGCCACGGCCAGGGGTGCCATGGGCCGGATCACGGCGGCGATCAACTGCGCGGGCATCGCCACCGGGACCAAGACGCTCGGGCGTGACGGGCCGCACCCGCTCGACGTCTTTCGCCGCACCATCGACATCAACCTTGTGGGCACGTTCAACGTCGCCCGCCTCGCCGCGGCCGAGATGGCCGGGAACGCGCCCGATGACGACGGCGCGCGCGGCGTGATCGTCAACACCGCCTCTGTCGCCGCGTTCGAGGGCCAGAAGGGCCAGGCCGCCTATGCCGCCTCCAAGGGCGGGATCGTGGCCCTGTCGGTGCCCATGGCGCGCGACCTTTCGCGCGAGGGCATCCGCGTCATGGCCATCGCGCCGGGGATCTTCGCCACGCCGATGATGCGCGGCCTGCCGCAGGAGGTGCAGGACAGCCTCGCCGCCGAGGTGACATTCCCCAAGCGGCTCGGCGATCCGGCGGAATATGCGCGGCTTGCCGCCTTCATCGTCGAATGTGGCTATCTCAACGGCGAGGTGATCCGCCTCGACGGCGCGCTCAGGATGCAATGAGGCTCAGCCTTCGGCCTTTTCGGCGAGGCGCAGCCATTCCTCCTCGGCCCCGGCAAGGGCCGCCTGGCGCTGCGTGAGGGCCTCGGTCGCGCGGCGGAACTTGACCGGCTCGCGGGTGAACAGGTCGGGATCGGCCAGCAGCCCCTCCAGCTTGCCGATTTCCGCCTCGAGCTGCGCGATCAGGCGCGGCAATTCCTCCAGCCGGTGCCTTTCGGTAAAGCTCAGGCGCTGTGGCGCGGGTTTCTGCGGCTTGGGGCCGGGCTTCCTGTCGCCGGATTTGGCGGGTGTCCTTGTCCAGTCCGGCCCATCCTCGGGCCGTTGTGCGCGGTAATCGCTCCAGCCGCCGGCATAGGCCACCGCGCGGCCGTCGCCCTCCATCGCGATGGTGGTGGTCGCCACCCGGTCGAGGAAATCGCGGTCGTGGCTGACCAGAAGCACGGTGCCGTCATAATCGTCGAGCAGTTCCTGAAGCAGGTCGAGCGTCTCGATATCGAGATCGTTGGTCGGCTCGTCGAGCACCAGGAGATTGCTTTCGCGCGCCATGATCCGGGCCAGCAGAAGCCGCGCCTTTTCCCCGCCCGAGAGCGACTTGACCGGCGCGCGCGCCTGCCGCTCGTCGAACAGGAAATCCTTGAGGTAGCCGACCACGTGGCGCGGCTGCCCGCGCACGAGCACCTGATCGGCCTGCCCGGAAACGCGCATGTCTGCGTCGCCCGTCAGGCTCTCCCACAGGGTCATTTCCGGGTCGAGCCGCGCGCGCGCCTGATCGAACACCGCCGGAACGAGATTGGTGCCGTGGGTAACGGTGCCGCTGTCGGGGGCAATCTCGCCCATCAGGATCTTGAGAAGCGTCGTCTTGCCCACGCCGTTGGGGCCGACAAAGGCCACCCGCTCGCCGCGCATCACCGTCAGGCTGAACGGGCGCAGGATGACGTTCTCTCCATACGCCTTTGTAATCTCCCTCGCCTCGATCACCTTGCGCCCGGAGGAGGGGCCGGATTCGAGCGCCATCGCCGCCGTGCCCTGCCGCCGGATCTGCGCGCCGCGCTCGGCGCGCAAGGCTTGCAATGCGCGCACCCGGCCCTGATTGCGCTTGCGCCGGGCGCTGATGCCCTCGACGGCCCAGCGTGCCTCGGCCCTGATCTTGCGGTCGAGCTTGTGGCGCTGCATGTCCTCTTCTTCCCACAGCTTGTCGCGCCACGCCTCGAAGCCGCCGAATCCCTCCTCCTGGCGCCGCACCATGCCCCTGTCGATCCAGAGGGTTGCGCGGGTAAGCTCGCGCAAAAAGGCGCGGTCGTGGCTGATCACCACATAGGCGCGGCGGGTGCCGCGCAGCGCCTCTTCCAGCCAGCCGATTGCCTCGATGTCGAGGTGGTTCGTGGGCTCGTCCAGCAGCATCAATTCCGGCGCCTCGGCCATCAGCTTGGCCAGCGCGGCGCGACGCCGCTCGCCGCCCGAGGCGGTCGCCACCGGGCGGGCGGGATCGAACTTGAGGCCCTCGCCGGCCATCTCGACGCGATACATCTCGCCCGGCTCGAGATTCGCGGTGGCATAATCGCCGAGCGTGGCAAAACCCGCCATCTCGGGCTCCTGCTCCATGTAGCCCACGCTCACGCCGGGCGCGACGATCCGCTCGCCCCGGTCGGCCTCCACCAGCCCGGCCATGACCTTCATCAGCGTCGATTTGCCCGAGCCGTTGCGCCCCACCAGCGCCACCCGGTCGCCGGGCTGCACGATGAGCGACAGATCGTCGAACACCGGCTCCCCCCCGAAGGTGAGCGAAATTCCGTTGAGTTGCAGAAGCGGTGCGCGGGCCATGGGCGGGGGCTATCGCGGCCCCCGCGCGGCGTCAAGCCTCAGCCCGCGAGCGCCCGCAGAAGGCGCTGCCGCGCGGCGGGAATGGCGCTGATCTCCACCCCGGTAAAGACATGCAGCGTGCCCATCCGCCGGTCGATCACCGCGTGATCGCTGACCCAGCCGCCCATCATCAGATAGCTGCGCAAGAGCGGCGGCATGTGGCGCATCGCCAGCTTCATATCGGGCTTGTGCCGTCTGAGGCGCTGCGCAAAGCGAAACACGGCGGGTGCCTTGACGCGCGGCCACCAGCGGCGCGGCGCGAGGTGGCGCTTGCCCAGCATGGCGAAGGCATCGAGATAGGGGGTGGCCTCCACCCCCTTGAACGACGAGCAGCCAAACAGCATCTGCACCCCGTGCGCATCGACCAGCCGCGTCATCGCCGCCCAGGCGACGCGCAGGATGTCGGGGTCGTGCCGGTCGGGCGCGACGCAGAATCGCCCCATCTCGGCCATGCGCCCCTCGAACCCCGCGAGCGCCGACAATTCGTAGAACTGCGCCGAGTAGCTGCGGGCAATCTCGCTGCCCCCTTCCAGCATGAGCACCCGGAAACAGCAGACCAGCTCGCCGCTCGGCTCTTCCTCTACCAGAACGTGCAGGCAGGCCGCGTCGTGGTCATCGGCATCGCGTCCGGCCTCCTCTCCGAGAAAGGCGCGCGCCCGGAGCGCCTGTGCGCGCTCGGTATCCCGATCATCCCGTGCCAGCCGCGCCAGATACCGCCCCTGCCGTAGCTCGTCCATGGTCCCGCCTCCCGAGACTGTGCCCGCAGGGGAGTGTATCACGACCGGCGTGACAGCGCCATGACCCTAGCTGCCGAAGGCGTCCGCCGGGCTGATCGCGCCGATATTGTTGAGCAACTGCCGCAGTAAACCGGTCTTGACCACCGAGTTGTCGGTCACGCGCCGGGTCAGCGGAACGATCCGGCCATCCTCGAGGCCGAAGGTTTCGATATTGGCGATGGTGTCGTCATCGTTGAACGAGATCGCCAGCACCTGCCGCTCCACCTCCTGCGGGCGGAACATGCCGTAGGTGCGTTTGCGCGAACGGACATAATAATAATCGCCCTCGCCCGAAATCCCCGAGAGCGCGGGCGCACCGATCAGATCATCGACGGTTGCGCGGCTGTCCACGCCGACGATCAGGTTCTGAAGATCGTCCTCGGGGGGAATATAGCCGTGGTTGCGATAGATGGCCGTGCAAGAGGCGACCCCGAGCAGCGCGCACAATGCGACGATGCGCATCAGTCGGGTTTGGAACGCTGTCATGTCTGCCCTCTTGTCATGGCCGCGCGCGGCTTTTATCCCGCTTACATCAATGCGCCCGCCGGTTTCAAGAAAGGAACACGCGCCCGCCATGCCCGAGGACACGCCCCCCAGCGGCCTTTTGCGCCTTTCGCATCTGAAGCGACGGGCAACCGCCTTCGAGATCGTGCCCGATGCACCGGCGCGGCGCGTCCTGTCCGAGGCGCTTGGCCTTCTGGATCTGCGCAAGCTGCGCCTGTCGGGGCAGATTGCCGCGGAGGGCGCGCATGACTGGCTGCTGACCGCCACGCTCGGCGCGACGGTGGTGCAGCCCTGCGTCGTGACGCTCGATCCGGTCACCACCCGCATCGACGAGCCGGTGACGCGGCGCTACTCTCCCGACGCCGACACGCCCGCCCCCGGCGAGGAGGTCGAGATGCCCGAGGATGACACGCTCGAGCCGCTGCCCGAAGTGCTCGACCTTCATGCGCTTCTGGCCGAGGCGCTGGCGCTTGCCCTGCCGCAGTTTCCGCGCGGCGACGGCGCCGAACTGGGCGCGGTGGGTGCCGCCCCCGAGGGCGTGACCCCGATTGCGGACGAGGACACCCGCCCCTTCGCCGGGCTGGCGGCACTGCGCGACAAGCTCGACAGCGGCGACAAGGGCTGAGCCTCCCCAAGAATCGCTTGCCCCTGCATCAAATCTCTGTATTTTCGCGCTCTCATCGGAATTTTGGGTTGAACCGGCGGCTCGTTCAGGATTATGAGCCGCGAACACCCGTGAAACAGGGCCCTGGCGGCCCCTTAGGAATTGAGGTGGCAGCATGGCCGTCCAACAGAACAAAGTCTCGAAATCGCGCCGCAACATGCGCCGCGCGCACGACTCGCTGGTTGCGGGCAACCCCAATGAGTGCCCCAATTGCGGCGAACTGAAACGGCCGCACCATGTCTGCGCCGCCTGTGGCCACTACGCCGAGCGCGAAGTCGTGGCCATGGTGGAAGAAATCGACCTGGAAGACGACGCCGCCTGAACGGAAACGGGGGGCAGCGGCTGAATGGGCGCTCTGGGCGATCAAAAGGCAGGCAGCGCGGAGCGCATAGTCATCTCGATTGACGCCATGGGCGGCGATCAGGGGCCCGCAGCGGTTGTCTCCGGCATGGCGCATTCCGCGGCCAAGAACCCCGATATCGGCTTCATCCTCCACGGGCCGCACGCCGAACTGGAGAAGCTCCTCGTGCGCAGGCGCGAGTTGGCAGACCGGGTCGAAATCCGCGACGCGCCGCAAACCGTCACCATGGACGACAAGCCCAGCCAGATCATCCGGCAGGGGCGCGATACCTCGATGTGGTCAGCCCTCGAATCGGTGCGCGCGGGAGAGGCGTCGGTTTGCGTCTCCTGCGGCAATACCGGCGCGCTCATGCTCATGTCGGTCATGCGCCTGCGCAAGCTTCCGGGCATCTCTCGCCCGGCCATCGCGGTGATGTGGCCCTCGCAGAACCCGCAACAGCACAACATCATGCTCGACGGCGGGGCCGATATCCGGGCCGATGCCAAGGATCTGATGCAATATGCGCTCATGGGCGCCTCGTATGCGCGCAACGGATTTGGCCTTGCCCGGCCGCGCATCGGCCTGCTCAACGTCGGCACCGAGGCACACAAGGGCCGCGCCGAGCTGCGCGAGGCCCATGACCTCATCGCCGCCAATGCCGAAATAGCCGATTTCGAGTTCGTGGGCTTTGTCGAGGGGCGCGACCTGCCCGGCACGGTCTGCGACGTGATCGTGACCGACGGCTTTACCGGCAATATCGCGCTCAAGACCGGCGAGGGGACGGCCAAGCTCGTGGGCGATCTGCTGCGCGAGGCGTTCAACTATTCGCCGCTGTCGCGGCTGGCGGCGCTGCTGGCCTATACCTCGCTGCAACGCCTGAAAAAGCGCGTCGATCCGCGCCGCGCCAATGGCGGCGTGTTTCTGGGGTTGAACGGCACGGTGGTGAAATCGCACGGCTCGGCGGACGCGACCGGCGTCTCTTCCGCGATCAAGCTGGCCTTTGGGCTGTCGCAGTCGCGCTTCACCGAGCGCCTTGCCGCCCGCATCGCCGCCGCCACCCCGCTTGACGATGACCAGTCCGGCCCCGAGGAGGATACCGCCCGATGACCCGCCGCGCCGTCCCTCTTGGTGTCGGGCATTACCTGCCCGCGCGCATCGTGCCCAATGCCGAATTCGAGCAATCGCTCGACACATCCGACGAATGGATCCGTGCCCGCTCTGGTATCGAGCGCCGCCGCTTTGCCGCCGAGGGCGAGACCACCTCGCACATGGCCACCCACGCCGCCCGCGCCGCCCTTGCCCATGGCGGGCTCGAGGTGGGCGATATCGACGGCATCATCGTCGCCACCTCTACCCCGGACCTGACCTTTCCCTCGGTCGCCACCATGGTCCAGAACGATCTGGGCATGACGCGCGGCTTTGCCTTCGACGTACAGGCGGTCTGCGCGGGCTTTATCTACGCGCTCTCCACCGCCAACGCGATGATCGTCGCGGGTCAGGCCGAGCGGCTCCTTGTCATCGGCGCGGAGACCTTCTCGCGCATCATGGACTGGTCGGATCGCTCCACCTGCGTGCTCTTCGGCGATGGCGCCGGCGCGCTCGTGCTCGAGGCGCAGACGGGCACGGGCGAGAACAGCGACCGGGGCGTTCTCTCGATCGACCTCAATTCCGACGGGCGCTATCGCGACATGCTCTATGTGGATGGCGGCGTTTCGACCACGGGCAGCGCGGGCAAGCTGCGGATGCAGGGTAACGCGCTTTTTCGTCAGGCGATCGAGAAACTCGCCGCCACCGCCGAGACGGCGCTTGGCAAGATCGGGCTGTCGGGGCAGGATGTGGACTGGGTCGTGCCGCACCAGGCCAATATCCGCATCATCCAGGGCACGGCGAAGAAACTTTCCCTGCCAATGGAAAAGGTCGTCGTGACGGTGCAGGATCACGGCAACACCTCGGCGGCGTCGATTCCCCTCGCCCTCTCGGTGGCCGTCGCGGAGGGGCGCATCAGGCGCGGCGATCTGGTGCTGTCGGAGGCCATCGGTGGCGGGCTGGCGTGGGGCGCAGTCGTGTTGCGCTGGTAAGCCGCCCGAACGCGCGGGAATCCGCACCGGAACGACGCCACCCAAGTCATTGACATTGACTTGTAAATTGCTTCGACGCAAACTGCCCGAAAAAAGCGGGGATGGTATGACCAACAAGACACTCACGCGCATGGACCTCAGCGAGGCGGTTTTCCGCGAGGTGGGCCTGTCGCGCAACGACGCGGCGCAGATGGTGGAGAGCGTGCTGACCCACATCTCCGATGCGCTTGCACATGGCGAACAGGTCAAGATTTCGTCTTTCGGCACTTTCTCGGTGCGCGACAAGACCGCCCGCGTGGGGCGCAACCCCAAGACCGGCGAAGAGGTGCCGATCCAGCCGCGCCGCGTGCTGACCTTCCGGCCATCGCACCTGATGAAGGACCGGGTCGCCATGGGTAACGACAGCTGAGGAAAAGGGCGCTCATGGCCAAATCCGCTGACGCCTTCCGCACCATCAGCGAGGTGGCAGAGTGGCTCGAGGTTCCGGCGCATGTGCTGCGCTTCTGGGAAAGTCGGTTCACGCAGGTCAAACCCGTCAAGCGCGCGGGCGGTCGCCGCTATTACCGCCCCGCCGACATGCGCCTGCTCGCCGGGATCAAGATCTTGCTGCATGACGAGGGCATGACCATCAAGGGCGTGCAGAAGATGCTCCGCGAGCAGGGTGTGCAACATGTAAGCGCGCGCGCCCCCGATCATGGCGCGGCGGCCGCGGTCGTCGAGGGCCCCGCCCAGCAGGCATCCCCCCCGTCACCCGCGCGGGAAATCTCGGATCGACCTGAAACGCAAGCCGAAGAGACCGCGGCACGAAACATCGCCCCCGAACCGCCCGCGCCGCAGGACGCGCCGGAAACCAAAGCCCCCCCGGCGGCAGACGAACCTGACGCGGGAACGCCCGCCACGCCAACCCCAAAGCCCGCCCCGGCAGCCCAAGCGCCGGAACCCGCGGTCACGGCTCGCCACCCCCTGCCCGACCTTCCCGACGACCCGCCCGACACCATTGCCGCCGATCCCGGCCCGCTCACCCGCCTCTCGGCCATGCCCCGCCCGCTGGCGCCCCCTCTTGCACGGCGCCTCGCGGCGCTGGCCCAAGACCTGCGGGCGCGCATCGAGACCGGCTAGCAGGGGTCCGAGAAAGTTGCGCCTTTCCCCTTGCCCCTGCCCGCAAAACCGGTATGAACGGGCCATCGTCGGGCTATGGCGCAGCCTGGTAGCGCGTCCGTCTGGGGGACGGAAGGTCGCAGGTTCAAGTCCTGCTAGCCCGACCAAGATCGCCGACGATCCCCCCAGACCAGGGCCGCGCGGCCGGCATGGGGGAAGAGGATGACCGGCGTTCTGTCAAGCCAGCAGTTGCGCGCCCTCATCGACGCGGGTGCGCTCGCCGCCGAGAGCGCCATTCTGCCCGACCAGATCCAGCCCGCCAGCGTCGATCTGCGCCTCGGCCGCGTTGCCTATCGTGTGCGCGCCTCCTTTCTGACCGGCGCGGGCCGAACGGTGACCGAGCGCATATCGGAATTCGGGATGCACAGGATCGACCTCGGCCCCGGTGCCGTGCTGGAAAAGGGCTGCGTCTATCTCGTGCCGCTGATGGAGCGGCTTGCCCTGCCAGAGGGTATTCACGCCGTCGCCAACGCCAAATCCTCTACCGGGCGGCTCGATCTGCTGACCCGCACGATCACCGATGGCGGCACCGAGTTCGACCGGGTCGCGGCGGGCTATCGCGGCCCGCTCTATGCCGAGATCTGCCCGCGCTCCTTTTCGGTGCTGGTGCGCCCCGGTATGCGCCTCAACCAGATCCGCTTTCGCGCGGGGCAGGCGATCCTCGCCGATGATGCGCTGCGCGCGCTCCACGCCCGGACGCCGCTGGTCGATGGCCCGGCGGTGATCGACGGGGGCCTGGCCTTTTCCGTCGATCTGCGCCCGGCCCGCGGCACGCTCGCGGGGTATCGCGCCAAACCCCATACCGGCGTGATCGACCTCGACCGCACCGGCCATTACGCGCCGGCCGATTTCTGGGAAGAGGTCCACACCGCGACCGGCCACATCATCCTCGACCCCGGCGCGTTCTATATCCTCGTGAGCCGCGAATCGGTCCATATCCCGCCCGCCTGCGCCGCCGAAATGGCGCCCTTCGTCGCCATGGCGGGCGAGTTTCGTGTGCATTACGCGGGTTTTTTCGATCCGGGCTTTGGCCACGCGGCGGCCGGCGGCACGGGCTCGCGCGGGGTGCTGGAGGTGCGCTGCCACGAGGCGCCATTCGTGCTCGAACATGGCCAGATCGTCGGGCGGCTGGTCTATGAGCGGATGGACCAGATCCCCGATCACCTCTATGGCGCGGGCATCGCGTCGAACTACCAGGGGCAGGGCCTGAAGCTGTCGAAACACTTCAGGTCGCAAGACGCCGCATCGTGAGGCAGTCCCTATCGACCCGCCAATCCCGCCAACCCGTTCTGAAACCGCCTCATGTCCGGCGCTGGTGCTCACTGAGGCGCGGCATGATCTCGACGAAGTTGCAGGGCAGGTGCCGGTAATCGAGCTGAAAGCCGAGGATCTCGTCCCAGGCATCGCGGCAGGCCCCCGGACTTCCCGGCAGGGCAAAGAGATAGGTGCCCCCCGCCACCCCGCCGGTGGCGCGGCTCTGCACGGCAGAGGTGCCGATTTTCCGCATCGAGACCATGGCAAAGACCGTGCCGAAGGCGTCGATCTCCTTCTCGTAAACATCGCGGTGCGCCTCGACGGTAACATCGCGCCCCGTCAGGCCGGTGCCGCCGGTGGAGATCACCACATCCACGCCCGGATCGGCGATCCACTCGCGCAGATGCGCCGCGATCTGGTCGCGCTCGTCGCGCACCATCATGCGGTCAACGAGGATATGGCCCGCCGCCTCGATCCGCTCTGCCAGCACGTCGCCGGAGCGGTCCTGCCTCAGGTCACGCGTGTCCGACACCGTGAGCAGCGCGATGCGCACGGGGATGAAGGCGCGGGTCTCGTCGATGCGTGACATGGGGTCGGCTCCTTTTGCAGGTCGATCAGGCAAGCGGGCCGAGACGGGCGCGCAGGCAAAGCAGGTCGGCCCATGCCTCGCGCTTGGCGGCGGGATTCCGCAAGAGATAGGCGGGGTGAAACATCGGCAGGGCGGGCCGGCCGAACGCCTCGGCCCACTGGCCGCGCAACCGGCTGATGCCGCGCCGGTTCAGCCCCGCCTCGCAGCTTGTGTTGCCCATGAGGATCAGGAAATCGGGCGCGGCCAGCGCGACATGGCGCGCCACGAAAGGGCGCATCATGGCGATTTCCTCGGGCTGCGGGTCGCGGCCCGGGGGGGGGCGCCAAGGCAGGACATTAGCGATATAGACCGCGCGCGCGCGATCCTCGGCGCCGCGGTCAAGGCCGATGGCCGCAAGCATCCGGTCGAGCAACTGCCCGGCGCGGCCCACGAAGGGACGGCCGGCGACATCCTCCTCACGCCCCGGTGCCTCGCCCAGGATCATCACGCGGGCCGCGGGGTTGCCGTCGGCAAAGACAAGGTTGCGCGCCCCGCGCCGCAACGCGCAATGCGGATAGGCGGCCATGGCGTCGCGCAGCGCGTCGAGCGTGGGCGCGGCGCGGGCGGCGGCCTCGGCCTCGGCGAGGGGATCTGCCTGTGCCGCCGCCGGGGCCGGCCGGGCCGGAACGGCATCGGCTGGCCTCGCCGCCGGTTTCGCCGCCTTCTCGGGCAACGCGTAGCGGTTCACGGGCACGTCGCCGATCGCCTCGGTCGCGCCAAGCTCGATCTGCCAGGCGAGGCCCGCCAGCGCCGCCTCCGGGGTCAGGGTCGATTCCATGGTGCCGAGGCTACCGCTTAGCGCGCGCGGTGGAAAGAGGCGCGCCACCCATGGTCGCGCGCGCCGGGGATGTGCCGCGGCCTATCGCGGCAGGGATGCATCGACGCACATCGCCTTGAGGGCGGTGGCGTGATCGCGGCCGGCGGCGAGGCTGTCGGTGCAAAGCGCGCGCGCCGCCTCCACCACCTCGTCGCGCGGCACGATACGGTCGAAGAGGCCCCAGGCGAGCGCCTCGTCGGTCGAGACCTTCGCGCCGGCAAGCAGGATCATCCGGGCGCGCGCCGGCCCGACAAGCGCAACGAGGCGGCGCACGTCGCCCGGTTGCGGACGAAAGCCAAGCCGCATCACCGGATAGAACGCCATCGCGCCCTGTGCCGCGACGCGCAGATCGCAGGCCAGGACCATTCCCGTCGCACCTCCCGCCACCGTGCCGTTGAGCGCGGCGACCGTGAGGCAGGGCAGCGCGGCAATCGCCCCCGAGAGCCGCTCCCAGAGCGGGCTTGTGGCCAGCCCCGCGCGCACCGCCCCGAGATCCGCCCCGGCGGAGAACACCTTGCCCGTGCCGGTCACGATCAGCGCCCGCGCCTCGACCGCCGCCGCCTCGGCGATCTCGGCCAGGTCGCGCAGCATCGCCTCGTTGAGGGCATTGGCCTTGTCGGGGCGGTCGAGCGTGGCAATCCACAGCCCGTCTTCGCGCACAAGCCGGATCATGCCAGACCCACCCGCGCGCGAATCGCCGGGTCGCGCAGCGAAATCTCCTGCCCGAGGAATTGATCCGCCTCAGCCCCGCACATCCACAAAAGCGCCCGCGCGGGCCAGTCGGGCGGGACATGGTCGGACCATTCCAGCCGGCTGATGGCGTTGACGCCGCTTGCCTTGATCTCGCGCTGCATGTCGGTGGCGACCGTGCCGGGCGAGAGACCCATGACCCGCACGCCCGCACGCCGCGCCTCGAGATCGGCACTGCGGGTGAGCATGGCAGCGCCCGCCTTGGAGGCGCAATAGGCGCTCCAGCCCTCGAGCGGGTCATGCGCGGCGCCCGAACTTACGGTCAGGATCGTGCCCGCGCCGCGCGCGATCATCCCCGGCAGCGCCGCGCGCATCCCGTTGAACACGCCCTTGAGGTTGACGTCGATGGTATGGCCCCAGGCCTCGGGATCGGCCTCGGAAAGCGCGGCGATGGGGGCGATCACGCCGGCATTGTTGATCAGCACGTCAAGCCGCCCGAAGGCCGTGTGGCACGCCTCGACCGCCGCGGCCATTTCCCAGAAGCGGCTTGCGTCGCAGGGGATGGCAATGGCGCTCGGCCCGATGTCGCCCGCCAGATCGGCAATCGCATCGCCATTGCGCGCGACAAGCGCCACATTCGCGCCAACCTGCGCAAAGATCCGCGCCGCTGCGGCCCCGATCCCCTTGCTCGCGCCGGTGATGAGAACGCATTTTCCGGTCATGCTCATGATGCACCCCTCTCTCCCCCGTGTGCCAATCCGATCCTATCGGGCACAATGGATGAGTTCCAGCCGGATCATGACTTGACCCCGTGCCATGCAGGCCCGAAGTTGGGACGAAGATTTTGACGCAAGAGGTTTCGCGATGCGCCGTTTGTCCCTTCCCGCCCTCGCCCTTGGTCTCATGGCCACAAGCGCCCAGGCCGCCGTCACCGCCGAGGATATCTGGCGGGGCTGGCAAGCCTCCCTTGCCGCCTTCGGCTATGAGGTGACGGGAACACCGCAGCGAAGCGCCGGCGGGATCGTCATTCCCGATCTGGGGCTGACGCAGGACATCCCCGAAGGCGGTCGTGTCGAGATGCGGATGGGGCGGATCGAACTTGCCGAGCGCGGCGACGGCTCCGTGTCGGTGATCTACCCCGAGACCATGCCCGTCGCGCTCGCCGTCGCGCCCAAGGAGGGAGAGCCGGTCACGCTCATCGCGACGCTTGCGCAATCGGGGCTGGAGATCATCGCCTCTGGCACGCCCGAGGCGCTGCGCTATGTCTATTCCGCCAACGAGCTGAGCCTGACGCTGGGCGAGATGACCATTGACGGCGCGCCGCAGGAAGAGCTTGAGGGCGAGATCCGCCTGTCATCAATGGCGGGGACAAGTGCGATGCAGCCCGAGGAAGCGGGGCGGCGGTTGCTACATGACTTCACCTCGGGGCGGCTCAGCTATGCGCTGCGCTTTGTGCTGGCCGAGGAAAGCACCGGCTTCGACTATGCCGGCAGCGCGGAGTCGATGACATACGACTCCCGGATGCACTTGCCCGACGACATGGTCATCACGCAGATGGCTGCCGCGCTCGACGCCGGATTCGAGAGCGAGGGCCGGATACGTCTTGGCGCCGGCGAAGGGCGTTATGTGTTCACCGAGGATGGCGAGACCATGCGCGTCACCTCGCGCAATGCGCGCAGCAGTCTGGAGTTCGCCCTGTCCGCCGAGGGGGTGTCCTATGGCGGAGAGGCCGAGCAGGTGCAGGCCGAAATTGCCCTGCCAGGGGTGCCGGTGCCGCTGGCCTATGAGATGGCGCGGATGGCCGGCCGGTTGACGATGCCACTCGCCCCAAGCGAGGCAATGCGCGATTTCGGGCTCGTCCTCGACCTGAGCGAGATGAAACTGTCCGAGTCTTTCTGGGCGCTGTTCGATCCCGCCGCCGCCTTGCCGCGCGACCCGATCGACCTTGCGCTCGATCTGTCGGGAAAGGGGCGCTTCACCGTTGATCTGTTCGACCCGGCAATGATGGCCAGGCTGGAGCAGAGCGACCAGGCCCCCGGCGAGATCGCGCGGCTTGATCTCAACCGTATGCTGCTTTCAGCGGCGGGGGCAAGGCTGACCGGGGCGGGCGGGCTGGATATCGGCCCGGCCGAGAAGGGGATGGAGATACCACCCGCCGAGGGCGCGTTCGATCTTCGCCTCGAGGGCGGCACTGCACTGCTTGAACGGCTCGTGGCCATGGGGATCGTGTCGCAAGAGCAGGCGCGCATGGTGGAGATGATGGCGGGCATGTTCGCGCATCCTGTCGAGGGCGAGGACACGCTCACCTCGCGGGTTGAGGTCAAGAAGGACGGCACGCTCCTGGTCAACGGGCAGAAGATGCGTTGACCCCGTGACATTGCCGGGTTGTCCTGCGCAGGGCCGCGGGGGTATCCATGGCGTTGGATTCCAGAACGGCGTCGGCTGCGGCCGACTCCCCGCCTGACAGGGCGTTGCGGATTTTTTTGCGCATACCCTGACGCGCCCCCGCTCTTTCGCGCGCCATGATCACATGTAGCCGCGCACGAGGCTCGCCGCGACCAGCGACCAGCCATCGGCGATCACGAAAAACGCCAGCTTGAACGGCAGGGACACGATCGAGGGGGGCACCATCATCATTCCCATCGACATCAGCACCGCCGCGATCACCAGGTCGATGATAAGAAACGGGAGAAAGATCAGGAATCCCACCTGAAACGCCCGCGCGATTTCCGACAGCATGAAACTCGGCACCAGCACCGAGAGCGGCGCGTCGGGGCCCGCCGCGATGGTGGCCGCGTCGGGGCGCAGCGCCGCCATGGCGGCAAAGGTCTCGGGGTCGAGGCGCGCCGCCATGAAGCCGCGAAACGGCTCGATTGCCCGCGCCAGCCCCTCTTCAAGGCTCACCTCCTCCGCCACAAGCGGCGCGATGCCCCGGGTCCAGGCGGCGGTGAAGGTCGGCTCCATCACGAACCAGGTCAGGAACAGCGCGAGGCTCACCAGAAGCATGTTGGGCGGCGATTGTTGCAGCCCGATCCCCTGCCGCAGGATCGCCAGCACCGTGACAATGAACGGAAAGGCGGTGATCATGATCGCCAGCCCCGGCGCGAGGCTGAGCACCGTGATCAGCGCGATGAGCTGGATCGTGCGCGCCGAGATCGAGCCGCCCTCGCCGAGCGAGATCGACAGATCCTGCGCCAGCGCCGGGCCCGCGCCCAGCCAGAGCAGCGCGAAGAGGGCCAGCGCCCCGATGCGTGCGCGCGTCCCGCTCAACTCAGCCCGCCCCGAAGATCGGCCACCTCCGTGAGGCGCACCGCGAGCTGTCCCGTCGCCTCGCCCTCCACCTCCTCGAGCTGGCCGCGCGCGATCAGCCGCTCGCCGATATAAAGCTCGACCGGGTCATCCACCCGCCGGTCAAGCAGCAGCACCGCATCCTTGCCCAGCTTGAGCAGGTCGCGGATGAGCGGGCGGGCGCGGCCCACGCAGACGGTGATCTCGATGGGCACACCCGAGAACGGGCTGGCGATTTCGGCGCTTTCGGGCGCGCGGGCGGTGGCGTCGGTCATACGATGGCCTTTCCTGGCTGTTCGTCGAAGAATGCGCTCACGGCGGCGGAGATGTCCGCAATGACGCCGGGCAGGTCGATCTCGGCCTCGCTCTCTCCAAAGCGCAGATAGACCTGCCCCGCGCCCAGCGTGTCATCGGCTGCAAGCGTGATATCGAGGCCGTCCTCTGTCAGATGCGCGAGGCGCGGCAGATCCTCTGGCGCCGCGGCAATCTCGACCGGCTGGCGGCCTTGCGCGCGGGCCTGTTCGTGCAGCATCTCGACAATGCGCGGCGCGAGGCTCTCGCTGGCCAGTCGCGGCAGCACCGCGCCGGCCATCTCCATGAGCAGAGGGCGCAGCGCCGTCATCACCGCCCCATAAGCCTCCTCATAGGTGAAGCGCAGATCCTGAAGGTTCTGCGCCAGATCGGTGGTGATCCGGCGCACATCCTCCGATTGCGCCTTGACCGCGTCGTCCCAGCCCGCCTGATAGCCCTTCTCGAAGGCCGCGAGCCGCTCTTCCTCGAGCGAGACATCGGTCATGGCAAGCGGCACGCCGTCCGTCAGCTCGCCAAACTCTTCCAGCAGATGCGCAATCGACATCAGACCCGCTCCTCCTCGCCCTCAAGCCATGTGCGCAGGATCTCGACGGTCTCCTCCTGCCGCTCGCCGATGAGCGCGCGCAGCCGCGCCACCGGATCCTCGGCCCGCGCGTCATCGGGCAAAAGGCCCGGGTCGCCGCGTCCCCCGGACACCACCGACAGCCCCGCTTCGTCGATCTCGCGTTCGTCGATCTCGCCGGTGAGCGCGGCCTGCGCCGCGGGCGCGGGGGGCGGCGCAAGCTGTGCCGGCGCGGAAGCCGGACGCATCAGCACGGGCCGCAGAACGAAGAGCCCCAGCACCAAGGCCACGAGCGCCAGTACCGCCGCCTGCACCAGCGCCATCGTGTCGAATGCCAGCCGGTCCAGCAGCCCGGGCACCGCCAGTGTGCCCTCGGGTGCGAGCGTCTCGAAGGGCAGGGCGCGCAGCGTCAGCACATCGCCGCGTGCCTCGTCGAGCCCCACCGCGGAGCCGACCAGGTCGCGCAGCGCCACCAGTTCCTCCTCGGGGCGGGGCGTGCCGACCTCTGCCTCGGGCAGGGCGTTGACCAGCACCGCCACGCTCAGCCGCCGGATCGCGCCGGGGCCGCGAAAAATCTCGCGCTCGGTCGAAGAGACCTCGAAATTCACCCGCTCGCGTGTTTCATCGTTCCGGCTGGTAGAGGGTGCGCCGCCGCCCGCATCGCCCTCTGGCAGGTTCGAGGCCACGGTGACGCTGCCGCCCTGATCCGAGGCGTTGCTGCTGCTTTCCTCGGTATCGGTGCTGATCGCCACGCGGCTCTCGGGGTCCAGGCGCCGCTCGCGAATCGATTCGGTCTCGGTCACCGTGTCGAGCGTCACCTCCACCACCGCATTGCCGCGCCCGACCCGTGCCTCCAGCAGCCGCAGCGCGCGCAGCCGCAGCGCCTCGGCGCGGTCATCGGGGGCATTGGCCGGGGTCTCCTCCGCGCCGACAAGCCCCCCTTCCGAATCGATCACCGCCACATCCTCGGGCGCGAGCCCCGCCACCGCCGAGGCCACCAGGAATTGCAGCGCGCGCGCGTGTTTGGGCGACAGGCCCGCGCCCGTGGTCGTCACCGAGACGGCGGCCGATTGCCGCACGTTGCGCTGAAACGGGGTTGCCCCGCCCGAGGCCAGATGCACCCGCGCCGCCGTGACGGCGGGATGCGCGAGGATGGTGCGCGCAAGCTCGCCCTCCTTGGCGCGCCAATAGGCGGCGTCGAACATCTGCGAGGTGGTGCCGAATCCCGACAGCCCGTCGAGCAGTTCGTAACCGCGCGCCGTCCCTGACGGCAGCCCCTCGCCGGCGAGAACCATACGCAGGCTGTCACGCTGCGCGCTCTCCACATAGATGGCGTCGCCGCGCACCTCATGTGCGATGCCCCGCTGATCGAGCGCGGCCACAACCTCGCCCGCCGCCACGCCCTCGAGCCCGGCGTAAAGCAGGCTCAGGTTCGGGCTTGCGGCCATGCGTGTCAGACCAAGGACGGCGGCGAAAACGCCCAGCGTCGCTGCGGCCACGATCATGCGCCGCCGCATGTCGAGCGAGTGCCAGAGTGTGAGGATTTGTTGCACGGTATCGCCTCCCGATGGTCGGCATTCTGCCGGTCTGTGGGGTCATCATTCGCGCATCAGCCTTAAGATTCGGTTAGCCTCTCTGGGCGATAGTGCCCTGGAGAGAAAAAGAGGGCGCAGCATGGCCGAAACCGGCGAACAAACTGAAACAAATAAGAAAAAATCAAGGCGCTCGCGCCTTCCGCTGATTCTCGGGCTGTTTCTTGCGGGGCTGGGCGGCGCGGGCGGATTTGTTGCCGTGCGCGCGGGCATGGTGCCATTCGTCAGCGCCGAGACGCCTGTCGCCGAAGGCGGGCCCGCGCGGCATGTGGTCGATTTCGGCGATCTTGTCTTCGTGCCCGTCGAGCCGCTGGTCGTCTCCTACGCCGAGGCCGGCCAGAGCCGTCATCTGCGGTTCCGCGCCGAGCTTGAGGTGCCCGCAAAGCAGGCCGCCGAGGTCACGCGCGTCATGCCGCGCGTGGTCGATGTGCTCAATACCTATCTGCGCGCGCTCCGCCTGAGCGATCTGGAAGAGAGCGGCGCGATCTTGCGGCTGCGCGGCCAGATGCTGCGCCGGGTGCAGGCGGTGGTGGGCGAGGGGCGGGTCAATGACCTGCTGGTGATGGAATTCGTGCTGGACTGAGGAAAAGATAATGGAGCTTATCGCCGATATTCTGCTGGTCGCGGGCGCGCTGGGCGCGGCGATCTACTGTCATGTGCTGGCGCGCCGGCTGAGCCGCTTCAACGATCTCGAAAACGGGGTCGGAGGTGCGGTCGCGGTGCTCTCGGCGCAGGTCGATGACCTTTCGCGCACGCTGCGGGCGGCGCAGGCGACGGCCAACAATTCCACCGGCTCGCTCGACACGCTCACCGACCGGGCCGAGGGCGTGGCCAAGCGACTGGAATTGCTGGTGGCATCCATGCACGACCTGCCCGACGCGCCGCCACCCCCGCCCGAGACCGGCCTGGTCTTTCGCCGTCACCCGCCCGAGGGCGCAGAGGGCCGGACATGAGCGGCGCGCGCCGCCGCCGCGCGCGCGGCACGCTCACGGCGATCGCAGCACTTCTCTTGGCCTCTGCGGTGGTTCGCGTGGGCGACGGCGTCGGGCAGGCCATGGCGCGATCCACCCCCAGGACGCCGGTGGAAGAGTTTGCCGGGCCGGGCGCTCGTTGCGAGCAACCGGCGGATATCCAGGCCCTTCTGGATGCGCTCAAGGACCGCGAGGCGCGGCTTTTGTCCCGTGAGAGCGCGCTTGAGGACCGGATGCTGGCGCTCGACATCGCCGATGAGCAGATCACGCTGCGCCTCGCGGCACTCCAGGAAGCCGAGGAATCGCTCCGCCATACCCTCGCCATCGCCGAGACCGCCGCCGAGGACGATCTCGACCGGCTGACCCGCGTTTACGAAACCATGAAGCCGAAACAAGCCGCAGCGCTCTTCGAGCAGATGGATGCGCGATTCGCCGCCGGGTTCCTGGCGCGGATGCGGCCTGACGCGGCGGCGGCGATCATGGCCGGGCTCAGCCCCGAGGCGGCGCACATGTTCAGTGTCGTGCTCGCCGGGCGCAATGCCGAAAGCGAGTGATCAGCGGCTCTTAACCGGCGGGTAACCGGCGGATGTCAGGATAGCGGACAACGCATCGATACGGAGAGGGTGATGATCGGACTTGTCGGTATTTTGATGATCTTCGTCATGGTCTTTGGCGGCTATCTCGCCGCCGGAGGCAAGATCGGTATCATCCTGCACTCGCTGCCGTTCGAGTTGATGATAATCGGCGGCGCCGCCATCGGTGCCTTTCTCATCAGCAATGACAGCACCACGATCAGGCACACGCTCAGGGATATCGGCAAGGTGTTCAAGGGGCCGCGCTGGAAGCCCGAGGATTACCGCGATCTTCTGTGCCTGCTCTTCACCCTGATTCGCCTTGCGCGGCAGAATCCGGTCGCGATGGAAGAGCATATCGAGACCCCGGCGGACTCATCGATCTTCACCCGCTATCCCCGCATCCTTGCCGATCCCGAGGCGGTGGCGCTCATCGGCGACACGATGCGCTCGGCCTCGATGAATTACGACGATCCCCACCAAGTCGAGGAGGTTCTCGACAAGCGGATGGAGGCGCACCACCACCACGCCCTGCAAACCAGCCATGCGCTTCAGACCATGGCCGACGGGCTGCCTGCCCTTGGTATCGTCGCTGCGGTTCTGGGGGTGATCAAGACCATGGCCTCGATCGACCAGCCGCCCGAAATCCTCGGCAAGATGATCGGCGGGGCGCTTGTCGGCACCTTTCTGGGCGTGTTCATGGCCTATGGCTTTGTCGGTCCTTTCGCCACCAAGCTGCGCGAGGTGATCGAGGAAGACGCACATTTCTACCGCCTCATCCGCGAGGTGCTGATCGCCAACATGCAAAACCATGCCGCCAATATCTGCATAGAGGTGGGGCGCCAGAACACTCCCGGCCACAACCGGCCCAGCTTTGGCGATCTGGAAGAGGCGCTCAGGGCGCTCAGGCAGGAGGCCGCATGATCCGCGCCGCGCTTGTCCTTCTCGCGCTTTCTCTTGCCGCGCCCGCCCTGGCCCAGAGCGTGCCGGTGCGCTCGGGCGCGCATGACGGGTTCGACCGGCTGGTGATTTACTTGCCGCGCCGCCTCGACTATCGGGTCGAACCGCTCGAAGGGGGCGCGACGATCGTCTTCGACACGCAGACATTGCGCTTTGATCTCGACGCTGCCTTTTCCCGCATCGGGCGGCAGCGACTCACCGCGCTTTCCGCTCCCCCAGGGCAGGGGCGGCTCCGGCTCGATCTGGCCTGCGACTGCGCTTTGCGCCCGTTCTGGCATGGCGACGCCATGCTCGTCATAGACATCGCCGACCCGGTGCCGGTCCAGCCCGCGCCCCACCCCGCCACTCTCCCCGACCTTTCGGTTCCCTCACCCGCCGCCGAGGCATTTGCCGCGCGGTTCGCGCCGGCGCCAGCGCAGGACAAGAGCCCCGATGTCGGCGCGTCGCCGCCCCCCGATCTTGACAGTATGCGCTCGGTCTTGCTGCATCAACTGGGACGGGCCGCAAGCCAAGGGCTTGTCATGGCGGCGCCTGAAGCAGGTCGGATCCACCTCGCGCCGCCGCCCTCCGACACCCGCAACCCGGCGCCCGAGCCCGAGCCCGCGACGGCAGACGCGCAACCTGTTCGCCCGGTCGATACCATCACCCTGCGCGCTCACACCAGCCTGGATCGCGACGGGGCGGGGCGGGGCGGGGCACGAACGGTCCTTCGGGCAGAGCCTGCCTGCCCCGCGCCCGCGCTGCTCGACGTGCCCTCCTGGGGCGGTCCCGACAGCCTGCCGGAGAGAATGGGACAACTCTACCGTAATCTTTTCGGCGAATTTGATGCGATCAACCGGCAGGCCGTGCGCGATCTGGCGCGGCTTTACATCCATCACGGTTTTGGTGCCGAGGCCCGCCAGATCCTGAGCTTCGTCGGAGCGCCGGACGCCGAGACCCGGCTGCTCGGGGATGTCGCGCAGCTTGTCGATCAAGGCCCACTGCCCGAGAGCGCGCCCTTGCGCGCGGCCACTGGTTGCGGCGAGCCGACAGTGTTGTGGGCGCTCCTGGCACGGGGACAGGTCGATGACGCGCTGACCTTCGATCATGCCGCCCTGCAACGCAGCTTCGCAGCGCTTCCCGCAGGATTGCGTCGCAGTCTCGGGCCGGGACTCGTGCAGCATCTGATCGCAGCCCGCCATGCGGATACGGCCAGTCACCTCCAGCGTATGATCGACCCGCTCGCCGCTCCGGGCGAAGCCGGGATCGGCCTGGCGCGGGCCGACCTCGCCGCGAGAGCCGCCGATCCGGACATGGCCGCGCTGGCCGAGGTCAGCCGCACAAATTCCATCCATGCCGCCGAGGCTCTTGCTATCGCCATCGAGGCTTCTCTCTTGCGCGGCGCGCCGGTGGCCATCGATCAGGCCCAACTGGCCGGGGCCTATGCGCATGAACTGCGCGGCACGGCGATCGGCGAGCGGCTGGCCGTGGCCCATGTGAGCGCACTCGCCGCCGCCGGGGCCTTTGACGAGGCCGCCGCCGAGTTTGACCGGCTCGCCCCCGACCCGGCGGAGCCGGTGGCACGGGCCATGGCCGAGAGCGTCTTGCGCGAAGCCACCCGCGCCGCCGATGACCTCACCTTCCTGCGCTATGTGCTCAGCGATCGCTTTTTGGCACCTGGGGCGATGACCGAAACACTCGCCGGCGCGATTGCGCGCCGCCTGCTTGACGCAGGCTTTGCCGATGCCGCCGACCGCGTCCTGCGCCCGGGCCAGGCCGATCCGGCCCTGCGACTTCTGCGTGCCGAAATCTCGCTCGCGCGGGCCCGCCCGGCCGAGGCCGAACTTGCGCTGTTGTCCCTCGACGGCCCCGAGGCCGACCGGCTACGCGCCCGCGCCCGCACCATGCGCGGCGATCATGCCACCGCGCGGGCACTCTTTGCCGCGAGCGCGGCGCAGCCCGAGGCGGATCGCGCCGCGTTGCGCACCCGCGATCCGGCATCTCTCGCCGCGGCCGAAAACCCGCTCTTGCGCGAGGTGGCGACGGTGCTCGAGGAGCATCCTGCTCCCGCCGCCCCGGATAGCGTGCTCGACGGGCCCCGCAGCGTTGTCGAAGAAACCCGCGCAGCGCGCGATGTTCTCACGCGCCTTCTCGCCGAAACCCCGATGCCGGAGCGTTGAGCCATGCCGCGCCTTAGCCCAGCCCAACTCTTTCAGCCGACCGTGCTGCTGGCGCTCGCGCTCATGGCGATCATCACCATGATGATCCTGCCGATGCCCGCCTGGGTGCTCGATATCGGGCTTGCCGCCTCCTTCGCGCTGGCCATTCTCATCTTCACCATCACCCTTTTCATCGAACGCCCGCTTGATTTCTCTTCCTTCCCGACGATCCTGCTTGCGTCGCTGATGCTCAGGCTCTCGCTTAATGTCTCCTCGACCAAGCTGATTATCGGACAGGGCCATGCCGGCACATCGGCGGCGGGCAACGTAATCGAGGGGTTCGCCAATTTTGTCATGGGCGGCAGCGTCTTTCTGGGCCTCGTGGTCTTTGGTGTGCTTCTGATCGTCAATTTCCTCGTGATAACCAAGGGCGCCGCGCGCATGGCCGAGGTGGGCGCGCGTTTCGCGCTCGACGCCATGCCGGGCAAGCAACTGGCCATCGACAGCGACATGTCGGCAGGCGCGATCACACATGAAGAAGCGCGCGAGCGCCGCGACCGTGAACAGCAGGAGACGACGTTTTTCGGCTCGCTCGACGGGGCGTCGAAGTTCGTCAAGGGCGATGCGGTCGCGGGCTTGCTGATCACGCTTCTCAATCTGGTGATGGGGTTGATCATGGGCACGGTCGTGCATGACATGCCGCTTGGTCGCGCATTCGAGACCTATGCCATCCTCACCGTAGGCGACGGGCTGGTGACGCAGATCCCGGCAGTGGTCATCTCGATCGCCACGGCGCTTCTGCTCGCGCGAGGCGGCACGCTGGGGGCGACCGACGCGGCGATGATTGCCCAGATCGGCCGCCACCCGGCCGCGCTTGCCACGGTGGCGGTGCTGATGGCGCTTTTCGCGCTGGTCCCGGGCCTGCCTTTCGTGCCCTTCTTCCTCGGCGGCCTGACCCTGGGCGCTGTGGCCGCAATGGGCTTTCGTGCGCGCCGCGATGCCCCGCTGGCCGAGGCCGCATCCTCCGCCGCGCCCCCGCCCGAGCCCTCCATGGGCGATATTCTCGAGCTTGACGATATCCATGTGGAATTCGCCCCTGATCTCGTCAACATGGTGCTCGATCCGGGCGAGGGGCTGGATGCGCGCATCGCCAACATGCGCCGCCACATTGCCACCCGCTATGGCCTTATCCTGCCCGAGATCCGGCTGACCGACGATGCGGGCCTGCCGCCCGGCAGCTATGTCATCCGCGTGCACGGGGTCGAGCAGGCGCGCGCCGGCCTGCGGCCCGACAACCTGCTCGCGCTCGACCCCGAGAGCCACCCCGCCCTCCCCCCCGGCGAGGCGGTGCGCGAGCCGGTCTATGGCGCGCCCGCCCGCTGGATTCCCGCCGCCGCACGCGACGGCGCGGCGCTGGACGGGGCAACGCTCGTGACCCCGACCGAGGTGCTGGCCACCCATCTGCTCGAGGTCATTCGCCGCAACCTCAGCCGCCTCCTGACGATGAAGGCGATGCGGCGGCTGCTCGACGAGATGGTGAACCTGTCGGACCGCGCCCGCGCCGAGGCCAATCGCAAGCTGCTGGACGAGATGATCCCCGACCGGATCGCGCCCGACCTCTTGCACGCGGTGCTGCGGCTGCTCCTCGCCGAACAGGTTTCGATCCGCAACCTGCCGCTCATCATCGAGGCCGCGGCCGAAGGGCGGCAGGGCGGGGCCGCGCCCGAGGCGGTCTGCGAACATGTCCGCCAGCGCCTCGGCTTTCAGCTGGTGGCCGAACTGAAGCGGCCTGACGGCACGTTGCCACTCATTCAACTCGCCCCGGAATGGGAGGAACGATTTGCCACCTACCAGATCGAGGCAGAGCGCGGGCGGCTCGATGTGGCCCTGCCGCCCGATCTCTTCAATGCGCTGACCGGGGCCGCGGCCGAAGCCGTGAACGCGGCGCAGGAAAAGGGCATCTCGCCCGCCATCGTCACCTCGACACCGCGCCGCCGGTTTTTGCGCACGGCGCTTGCCGCCAAACAGATCGGCGCGCCGGTGCTCTCATTCGAGGAAATCGGCACCGAAAGCAGGCCCTCGCTCGTCGGCGTGGTGGCGGCATGACCGGGCTCGGCGCGCTCGGCGGGTTCGTGCCTCTTGCGCAGGACCTGCTTTGGCTAAACGCCTTCGTGTTTCTTCGGATCGCGCCGCTCATCGCGCTCTTTCCCGGCTTCGGTGAGACCTCTGTGCCGGTGCGCGTGAAGCTCGGCCTTGCGCTCGGGCTGACCGCCGTCGTCACCCCCGCGGTCGCGCCCGACCTGATTGCCATGCTTCCCCATGAGGTGCCGCTGGCGCGGCTCATCCTTACCGAGACCGGCATCGGCCTGCTGCTCGGCCTCGGCATACGCCTTTTCGTGATCGCCCTCCAGACCGCCGGAGCCATCGCCGCGCAATCCACATCGCTGTCGCAGATCCTCGGGGCCGCCGGCGCCACCCCCATGCCGGCCATTGGCCACCTGCTGCTAACCGGTGCGCTGGCATTGGCGATGATGCTTGGGCTGCACCTGCGTCTGGCCGAGCTTGCCGTCTCCAGCTATCGCCTCCTGCCGCCGGGCGTGCCGCCGCTCGCGGCGGCGGTGGCGGAATGGGGCATCAACCGCGTGGCCCATGCCTTCGGCTTTGCCTTCACGCTGGCCGCCCCCTTTGTCATCGCCTCGACGCTCTACAATCTCACGCTCGGCATCATCAACCGCGCCATGCCGCAGCTCATGGTGGTCTTTATCGGCGCGCCCGCGATCACTGGTGCGGGGCTTGTCCTTCTGATGCTTCTGGCGCCAGCCATACTCGGCCTCTGGGCCGATGCGCTTGGCGATTTTCTCGCCGATCCGCTGGGGGGACGCTGATGGCCGAGGGGCAGGACGAGGGCGAAAAGACCCATGAGGCGACGCCGCAAAAGATTGAAAAAGCGCGGGAAAAGGGCGAACTGGCGCGCTCTGCGGATCTCAACACCGCGGGCGCCTATGCGGGCTTCGTCCTGGCCGCGCTGGCTGTCGGCGCAGGCTCCGTATCGGAGGCCGGATCGCTGATGATGCGCCTCCTCGACCAGCCCGACCGCCTCGCCGCGCTGATCTTTGCGGGTGGCTCGGGCGCGTCCGCTTTGGGCGGGCTGATAGGTGGCATCGCGCTGGCACTCATGGCCTGGTTCCTGCTGCCCGGCGCGGGGGCGCTCCTGTCGGTGGTGGCGCAGCGCAGCCTTGTCTTTGCCCCCTCGAAGCTCGAGCCCAGACTGTCGCGCATCAACCCGATCGAGAACGCCCGCAACAAATATGGCCCCAGCGGGCTTTTCGAATTTGCCAAGAGCGCGGTCAAGCTGCTCGCCTATTGCGTGCTCCTGGGCACATATCTCACCGGGCAGTTGCCGCGCCTTGCGGCCACGCTCCATGCCGCGCCAGGCCAGATCGGCGCGCTCATGGCGCGCATGGTGGTGGAGTTTCTCGCCGTGGTGCTGCTTCTGGCGCTGGCCATCGGCGCGGTCGATTTTCTCTGGCAGCGATTCGATCATGCCCGCCGCCAGCGCATGTCGCACAAGGAAATCCGCGACGAGCACAAGGACAGCGAGGGCGATCCCCACATGAAACAACAGCGCCGCCAGAAGGGCATGGACATTGCCTCGCGGCAGGTGATGGCCGAGGTGCCCAGGGCCGATGTGGTGATCGTCAACCCCACCCATTACGCGGTGGCGCTGAAATGGAGCCGCGCGCCGGGCGCGGCCCCGGTCTGCGTGGCCAAGGGCGTCGATCACATGGCGCGCACGATCCGCGAGACGGCGCATGAGCACGGTGTCCCGATCCATAGCGATCCGCCCGCCGCCCGCGCGCTTCATGCCGAGACGGAAATCGGGCAGGAGATCGACCCGCGCCACTATCGCGCCGTCGCCGCGGCGATCCGCTTTGCCGACGCGATGCGCCGCAAGGCGCGGGCCTTCGGATGAGGCCGGGCGACATCCCTGCGCTTGTCGCGCTCACGGCGGCGAAGCGCGACCGCGAGACGGCGCGGCTGCGCGTGATCCTGAAGGACGAGGCACGGCTGCGCGCGGCGCTCGCGCGCCTCGACGCGCAGGCCAAGGCGGCGCGTGACCTGCCGGAGCAGGCGATCAGCGGATTGCGTGAAATCGGCGCGGATCTGTCGTGGCAGGGCTGGGTCGGACGGAACCGCGCCGCGTTCAATTCCGAGCTTGCGCTTGTCCTCGCGCGCAAGGAACAGGCGCTGCCGCCCCTGCGCCGGGCCTTCGGCAAGGCCGAGGCGGCAAGTGCGCTCGCCGCGCACCACCGCGCCTTGAGACATCATGAAATTCAGGCCCGCGAGGCGCAGCGCCTTGACCACCTCACGCTCCTGCGGCTGGCCGGCGCAAGGGGTCACAGGTCCTGACGGGCGATCTCGGTAATCAGCACGCCGCGCACATCCTCGCCCAGCAGACCGCGCGCCACTTCCATCAGCATCCGGCGCAGAACATCCATGCTGTTCGCATCGGTGAACGCCCCGTCGAAGCCGCCCCGGTTGGCGTGATCGAACATCACCTGGAGAAAGCCGTCGCGCAGTTTCGGCTCGCGCGCATAGACCGCGTCCGCCGTGCCGAGCCGCACCTCGACGCTGAGCGAGATGAGCACCATCGCGGCAACCCGGTCGCGCGCGACCACCGGCACGACGAACTGGTTGTTGAGCCGGACGAATTCGGTCTGTCCGCCGCGTTGCCCCCCGATTGCGGGCGCGCTCGTTTCGGCCGCGTTTTCCTCGACGGCGGGCGGTGCAAATACGATCCCCGCAGCGATCCCGGCCGCAAGGCCGAGCACCAAAAGCAGCCCCGGCACGAATATGCGCATCATCCCCCGCCCCCGCTCAAAATGGCAGGACCACGTCCAGCACCTGCTGGCCGATCCGTGGTTGCTGGACATCGGTGATCTGCCCGCGCCCGCCATAGGAAATGCGCGCCGCAGCGATCTTGTCATAGGTGATCTCGTTCTGGCGCGAGATGTCCTCGGGCCGCACGAAACCCGTCACCAGCATTTCACGCAGCTCGAAATTCACGCGCACCTCCTGCGAGCCCTGGATCTCCAGCACCCCGTTGGGGAGCACCTGCATCACCGTCGCCGCCACCCGCAGCGTCAACTCCTCGCTGCGCTTGACCGAGCCATTGCCGCCCGATCGGCTGGTGGAACTGATCCCCACCGCCGGGTCGAGGCTCGCGCCTTCGGGCAGGTTCCGGTTGACGCGCTGCGGCAGGCCGAAGAGATCGGGAATCGCCAGATTTTCCGAGCCGTTGCGCGCCCGCGAGGTGGCGTTGGAGATTTCCGCCTCCTCGTCGATCTCGACCACCACGGTCAGGATATCGCCGCGCCGCGCCGCCCGCCGGTCTCCCAGGAGTGACTTGCGCCCGCCATCCCAGAGCGAGGCTTCGCGCACCGGCACCCGGCCCGCGCTCTCCAGCGGCAGGCCGGGATCGAGCATGGCAAGCTGCTCGGTCGTGTTCATTGTCGGGGTAAAACTCGGCGGTTTGCCGATGTGATCCATCCGCGCGCAGCCCGCGACGGCCAGCAACAGCATTAACGGCAGTCTCATCATCCGGCTCCTATCGTGACACTTCGATTCGCCCGTCGGCGGTGACGCGGCCCGTGACCGTGGCGCGCGAGGAAAGGTTCATCACCCGCACATACTCGCCCGCCCCGGCACGGGCGAGTGCGCGCCCCTCTGTCTCGATCCGCAGACCGCCATGGACATAGACCAACGGCACCACCTGGTTGCGCTCGATGCTGGCGGGGGGGCCGATGGCGCCCGCATGGATCGCGCGCCCCGGATAGAGCGCCACGCGCGCCTCCTGCCCGATGATCGCGTCGAGACCCGGCGCACCCGTCTCGGGGCCCTCGCGCAGGATCACGTCCTCGGGCGCGATGACCTCCTGCGGGCGGATCACCCGCACCGCCTCCACCCGGTCGGCAAGCGCGGGGCCCGCCATCACGGCAAGGATTGCCACCAGAACCCGCATCACCGCACCTGCGTCGTCGCCGCGAGCATCTGGTCGGCGGCGGTAATCACCTTGGCGTTGAGTTCATAGCCGCGCTGCGCCTCGATCAACTCGGTGATCTCGCGCACCGGATCGACCGAACTGTCCTCGAGAAAGCCGTGCCGCAGCGTGCCAAGCCCGTCCTGTCCGGCGGTGGTCACGTTTGGCGGGCCCGAGCCTTCGGTTTCCAGAAAGAGGTTGCTGCCGATCGCCTCCAACCCCTTGGCATTGGCAAAGCCCACGAGGTTCAACTGCCCCAGTTCCTGCGCCTCAACGGTATCGTCGAAGAAGGCGAAAACCTCGCCCTCGGCATTGATTGCGATGCTGCGCGCATCGTCGGGGATGGTGATCTCGGGGGCGACCGGAAAGCCCTCGGCGGTGACGATCACCCCCTCGGCCGAGCGTTTCAGCGCCCCGTCGCGGGTATAGGCCGATTGCCCCGAGGGCAGCGTCACCTCCAGATAGCCCTGCCCCTCGATCGCCACATCGAGATCGCCCCCCGTCGCCCGCAGCGAGCCTTGCGAAAGCTGCACCGTCACGGCGGCGGGCCGCACGCCAAGGCCAAGCTGCACGCCCGTGGGCAGCACCGAGCCGTCGGAGGCCGAGACCGTGCCCGCCCGCGTCACCTGCTGGTAATGCAGGTCGGCAAATTCGGCGCGGCGCGCGTTGTAGCCGGTGGTGGACATGTTGGCGAGGTTGTTGGCGATGGTCTCGACGCGCATCTGCTGCGCGGCCATGCCGGTGGCGGCGATCTTGAGAAGTCTCATGGCGCTCTCCTTTCCTCAGCGGGTGAATGTATCGAGCGCGCGGCGCACGCGCTCATGTTCGGCCTCGAGAAAGCTCTGGCCCATTTCGTAGGCGCGCTGCACCTCGATCATGCGCGCGACCTCGCCGAGCGGCTCCACGTTGGAGCCTTCGCGGAATCCCTGAAGGATCCTGCCCTCCTCGACCGGTTCGACCTCGCCCCTGCTCTGGAAGAGGTTTCCGCCCACCCGGCTGAGTGCCGCGCCCTCTGCGGGCCGAAAGAGGCCGAGCTGCGCCAGCGGGCGGTCATCCGCGCTCAGCGTGCCATCGGCGGCAAGGCCAGGACGGCCCGCGTCGGGCGGAATGAAGACCGGCGCGCCGCCCGCATCGAGTACGCGAAACCCGTCCATCGTCACCAGGTCGCCCGCCCCCGAGAGCGCGAAGACCCCGCTGCGCGTCAGCCGCTCGCCCTCGGGCGTGTCGATCAGGAAAAACCCCTCGCCCTCGATGGCGAAATCGAACGCGCCGCCGGTGGCCTCGAGCGCCCCTTGCAGCTGCGAGGTGACGGGCGTGTTGCCGCGCGCCATCGACAGCGACGGCGCGCCGTCGGCGCGGGCGACGAATTCCGAGAAGATCATCCCCTCGGCGCGATAGCCGGTCGTCGCCGCGTTGGCGATGTTGTTGGCGATCATCTGCATCTCGCGCATCAGCCCGGTCTGCCGGGTGAGCGTGGCGTATCCTGCGGCTTCCATGTCTCAGCCTCCGACGATGAGCGGCACAAGCCGGTCCTGAAAGAACGCCACCAGCGTCTGGGTCATGAAGCCCATGCTCAGCCAGAACACGAGCACGATGGCCCCGAGTTTCGGCACGAAGGTGAGCGTCATTTCCTGGATCGAGGTGAGCGCCTGAAAAAGCCCGACGATCAGCCCGACCACCAGCGCCACGGTGAGGATCGGCAAGGAGATCATCAGCGCGACCCAGAGCCCCTCGCGCAGCGTGTCATAGAAAAGGATTTCCTCGCGCATGGCCCTAGACCGGCATCCGCAGGATTTCCTGATAGGCTTCGACCACCCGGTCGCGCACCGTCACCGCCGCCTCGACGGCCAGTTCGGTCTGTGCCAGCGCCTGCACCAGCGCGTGCGGATCGGCCCCCCCGGTCATCGCGGCCATCGCCGTCTCTTCGCCCGCGCGCAGGGTGGCGGCGAAATCGCGCGCAAGCGCCTGAAAGCCCGCGCTCGCGCCGGCCTCGGCCTCGGGCTCGGTCGCGGGGCGCAACGCGGCATAGCCCCGCGCGGCGGAAACTGCACTCATCTCCATTCCGGATCTCCTTTCCTTTTCAGTCCGTTCAGCGGCGCAAGAGGTCCATCAGGCTGGACTGCATCTGCCGCGCCTGATCGAACATCTTGAGATTCGCCTCGTAGCTGCGTTGCGCCTCGCGCGCGTCGGCCATCTCGATCATCAGATCGACGTTGGAGCCGTCGAAATGCCCGCTCTCATCGGCGAGCGGATGGCCCGGCTCATAGACCTGCCGCAGCGCGGCCCGGTCGAGCCGCACCGGCCCGGTCTCGACCCGTCCCGTCGCCTCCTCGCCGCGTTCGGGGCGAAAGGCCACGGTCTTGCGCCGATAGCCGGGCGTGTCGGCATTGGCGATGTTCTCGGCCACATGCCGGAGCCGTTGCGACTGTGCCTTGAGGCCGCTTGCCGAAACGCTCAGCGCGTTGGAAAATTCGCTCATTTCTCAGCCCTCCTAGCTGCGTGAAATCGCCGTGCGCAGCACGGTCAGACCGGAGCGGTAGATCGCCAATGCGCGCGCGTGATCGCGCTGCACATCGACCGCGCGCAGCATCTCGGTCTCCAGCGAGACCGAGTTGCCGTTGGGATCGCGCGCCGCGCCGCGGTCCTCTCGCGCCTCGAGCGCCAGCGCGCCGCCCTGGCCGAAGAGATGGCCGGGCCGCGTCGCGCGCATCCCCGGCGGCGCGTCGAGAAAGGCCGAGAACGGCGCGATGTCGCGCGCGCCGTATCCGGGCGTGTCGGCATTGGCCATGTTCCGCGCCACGACCGCCTGCCGTGCACCGGCATGACGCGCAAGCGCATGGGACAGGCGAAAGACTTCCAGGTTTTCAAACATCGGGGCTTCTCCCTCGATTGGCTTCAACCAAGGCTTAACCCTGATTCGTTTAGAAATGGTTCTCAGGAGACGGTCAGGAGCGATTCCATGAGACAAACCGCACTGGCGGGCCTTCGGGCAGAAATCACCGGGCTGAGTGCATCGCACCCGGTGGGGCGCGTGATCTCGGTCGCGGGCGGGCTTTTGCGCGTGGGCGGGCTGTCGCGGGTGGCGCGGCTTGGCGACCGGGTGCGTATCGTGACCGCGCGCGGTCCGCTCTCGGGCGAGGTTCTGCAGATGGAGGCCGCCGCGCTCCTGATCCTGCCCGACGAGGCCGCCGAGGGGGTGGCGCTCGGGGATCGCGTCCGCCTTCTGGGGCCGTCCGAGATCGCCCCCTCGGAGGACTGGATCGGTCGTGTGATCGACCCGTTCGGCGTGCCGCTCGATGGCCGCCCGCTCTTGCGCGGACCCGGCGCGCGCCCCCTGCGCGCCGACCCGCCCGCGCCCGCGCGCCGTCGCCCGCTCGGGGCGCGGCTGGAAACCGGCATGGCCGTGTTCAACACGCTTCTGCCCATTGTGCGCGGGCAGCGGATGGGGCTTTTCGCGGGTTCGGGCGTCGGCAAATCCATGCTTCTGGGCCACCTCGCGCGGCACATGCAGGCCGATGTGGTGGTGGTGGCGCTGATCGGCGAGCGCGGGCGCGAGCTGGGCGAATTCGTCCGCCATGTACTTGGCCCCGAGGGCATGGCGCGCGCGGTGATCGTGGCGGCCACCTCCGACCGCTCGGCGCTGGTGCGGCGGCGCGCGGCGCTCACCGCCATGGCCGTGGCCGAGCAGTTCCGCGACGCGGGCCGCCATGTTCTGTTTCTGGCCGATTCGATCACGCGCTTTGCCGAGGCGCATCGTGAGGTGGCCATCGCCGCGGGCGAGATGCCCGCGCTGCGCGGCTTTCCGCCTTCGACCTCGCACGCGATCATGTCGCTGTGCGAACGCGCCGGGCCGGGAGAAGGCGATCAGGGCGATATTACCGCGCTGCTCACCGTCCTTGTGGCCGGCTCGGACATGGAAGAGCCGGTGGCCGATATCCTGCGCGGCGTGCTCGACGGGCATGTGGTGCTCGACCGCGGGATCGCCGAGCGCGGGCGCTACCCTGCCATCGACCTGCTGCGCTCGGTCTCGCGCAGCCTGCCGCAGGCGGCGAGCGCGGAGGAAAACCGCCTCATCGCCAGGGCCCGCCACCTGCTCGGCACCTATGCGCGTTCAGAAACCATGGTGCGCGCGGGGCTCTACACCGAGGGCAGCGATCCCGCGCTCGATCAGGCGATCCGTATCCATGCAGAGCTTGACGGCTTTCTGGCCGAGCGCGAGCCGGCCGATATCGCCAACAGCTTTGCCCGTCTCGGCCTCATCTTGCGGCGGGCAGGCATGGGTTGAGGCATTGCCCCGCGCGCGTGACTGGACCCGGACTGGGGCGCAGTCTTTTCAGACCGGCATGTTGTCAAACTCGACCTCGATGGCCTCGCTCAACAAGGTCGTGTGCAGAGCCTTGATCCGCGCCGGCACGGCACGGCCCTCGTTGCGCAAACTGACGATCACCTTGCGAAGCTGCGGTTCGAGCCGGTAACGGGTGTCGGGCGCCGTGGCGCAGATGAGGGTCTGGAGGCGGTCAAGCTCCGCGTCAAGATAGGTCATGGTGGTCCTCCCAGATGTGTCTCAATCATAGCGTGTCCTGCCCTTGAGCGATAGGTTTGCCACATCAGCGCGACAGAATTGTGAACTCCGTCACGAAATTTCGGCGGCGCACCGCTGACAGAGCGGCGTTTCGGGCAGGGCATCGAGCCTTGCCACCGAAATTTCCTCGCCGCATTGTGTGCAGATTCCATAGTGGCCCTTGCGAATCCGGTCGAGCGCCGCGCGGATGCGCGTGACCTCGGCCTCGCCCGCAAGTCCCAGCCGTTCGAGAACCTCGTCATTTTCACGCTCGGTGGCGGCCTCTTCCCAGTCGGGGGCGCGGGGCGCGTCAAGCTCTTCCTCGATGGCATGGAGGCGCGCATCGAGTTGACGCAAGCGGCGCATCAGGGCGACGCGGTAGGTATCTGTATCAAGCATGACGGTCCTCCATTGCGTATTATCTTATCACCGCTTGTCCGGGGCGCGCATTGACTCAGGTCAACCGCCCCCGTCCGCCGCGCGCAACGGTTCAGCGCCAGCCCTTGAAAGCCGTCTGAAGAAGAATGACCAGATCGAGGCAGATATTGCGATGGCGTTGATAGATCAGGTCGAGGCGCGCCTTGCGCGGCACGCAGGAGCGGCAATAGATCGCGTCGGTCTCGGCGGCGCTGCGGCTCCTGGCCAGAAGGCGCGCCTCATGCGCGTGATAACGCAGCGTCGCGAGCCCGGTGAGGCCGGGGCGCGATTTCAGGACCTGCGCATAGATTTCGGGAAACCGCTCCACATAGAGACGCAGCGGCGGACGCGGGCCGACAAGGCTGAGATCGCCCCGGATCACGTTCCACAGTTGCGGCAGCTCGTCGAGATGCGTGCGCCTGAGAATGGCACCCATGCGGGTGATGCGGTGCGCCTTGTCGCCGCCCGAGACCCCCTGATCGGCCTCCGCCGGCGTCATGGTGCGGAACTTGAGGAGAAAGAAACCCTCGGTCGGCGTCTTCATCCGTTCGGAGCGAAAGAAAACCGGACGGCCTTCCAGCACCAGCAGCGCCAGCGCGGTGACCGCGATCACCGGCGCGAGAAGCAGCCCGAGGGCCAGCGCAAAGACGACGTCGAAGGCGCGTTTCGCGGGGGTCATGCGGCGCGCGCCTCCTGCCACTGGCGCACCATCTCGACCGAATCGCTGTCGGCCGGCCGGAACCGGTGGAGGGCGGCAAGACGGGCGCAATCGAGCGTGATGCGCTGATGCGCCGTCGCAGGCGCGGGCCGGGGACGGATCGCCGCGCCGGCGGCCCGCGCGAGCGCGGCCATGGTCACCGGAAACGGGGCGGCCAGGTTGAGCACAGCGGGCAACGGCCCCTCGTGCAGCACGAGCGCCTCCAGCGCCTCGGCCATGCTTCGCGGGCCAATATAGGAGCGTAGCGGCCCCCCGCCATCCGCGAAAATGTCGAGCGTGATCGCCTTCTCCCCCCGCGCCACGTTCAGCAGCAGCGCATCCGCCCCGGCCACGTTGCCGATCCTGAGCGCGCAGACCTCCAGCCCCCGGTCGCGCCACGCCCGGCCGGTCGCCTCCACCTCCAGCTTGGCCGCGCCATAGTCGTTGACCGGCGCGCAAGGGGCGTCCTCGCCGAGGTCTTCGCCCGGCCCGTAAACCGCCGAGGAGGAGGCCAGCAGCACCCGCGCGATGCCCGCACGCGCAGCGGCCTCAAGCGTCGCCTCGGCAATGGCGCGGTTCCGGGACAGGTCCCGGCCTACCCCGGGCACCACGCCTGCCAGCATCACCATCGCCCGGAATGCCGCGCCGACCCGCGCCTGATGCTCGAGCAGCGCGCGCGGCCCCTCGGCGGGATCCCACACAAGCGCCCCCGCCGCCACGTCGCGGCGATATTGCGCCGTGACCGCCACGCGCCCGCGCGGCCAGTGGTGCACCACCATCCGCCCGACGCGGCCCGATGCCCCGGTGAGAAGAACCGCCGCGCGTTCCGTCCCTGCCATTGTTCCCGTTCTTTGTTCCCGTTCTTTCCCGAATCGCGTTCGCGCCCGACGTCCTGGCCATCTATCAGCCTTGCCTGTTCTGCGGCAAGAGACAGCCCCGCCTTGAGCCAGGATGACTTGAAACGGCGGCGCCCCCGATCTAGTGTCAGCCTTGCAGGGGAGTCCCGCCTTGGGGACTGAGAGGCTGACAGGTGGCGACACCGGCGAGGCGACCCTTAGAACCTGATCCAGTTGATACTGGCGTAGGAAGCTGAGGAACCGCGCGCCTCATGGCGGCCCGACTGTTCCGAAGGGGATGACCCTCCCCATGCCTCCCCGGCCACGGCTCATCTGGTCTCTTTGGAAACCGAGCGACGAGGAGCACCATAATGACCATCCCCACCCATGACACCGCCCCGCGCGTGACCACCGGCCCCCTGCCCGCGTCGCGCAAGATCTACGTCGCGGGCAGCCTGCACCCCGATATCCGCGTGCCGATGCGCGAGATTGCCACCCATCCCACGGCGGGCGAGCCCCCGCTGCCGGTCTATGACAGTTCCGGCCCCTATACCGATCCCGATGCCGCAACCGACATCGCCCGTGGCCTGCCGGCGATGCGCCGCGACTGGATCGTGGCGCGCGGCGATGTGGAGGAATATCCGGGCCGCCGGGTGAAGCCCGCGGATAACGGCTTTGCCCGCGGCGAGCGGCTGGTGCCGGAATTCCCGGTGCGGCCCCGCCCGCTACGCGGCAAGGCAGGCGCGGCGCCCACCCAGCTGGCCTATGCGCGCGCGGGGATCATCACGCCGGAGATGGAATTCGTGGCGATCCGCGAGAACCAGCTGCGCGAGGCGAGCACGGCGCCGCGCGACGGCAATGACTGGGGGGCGAACATCCCCGATCATGTCACGCCCGAATTCGTCCGCTCCGAGATCGCGGCGGGCCGGGCCATCATCCCGGCCAACATCAATCACTCGGAACTGGAGCCGATGATCATCGGGCGCAATTTCCTGGTAAAGATCAACGCCAACATGGGCACCTCGGCCGTCACCTCGTCGATGGAAGAGGAGGTGGAAAAACTGGTCTGGGCGATCCGCTGGGGGGCGGATACGGTGATGGACCTCTCGACCGGGCGCAACATCCACAACACCCGCGAATGGATCATCCGCAACAGCCCCGTCCCGATCGGCACGGTGCCGATCTATCAGGCGCTTGAAAAGGTGAATGGCGTGGCCGAAGACCTGACATGGGAGGTGTTTCGCGACACGCTGATCGAGCAGGCCGAGCAGGGGGTGGACTATTTCACCATTCATGCCGGCGTGCGGCTGCACATGGTGCCGATGACGGTGGACCGGGTGACGGGGATCGTGTCGCGCGGCGGCTCGATCATGGCGAAATGGTGCCTGCATCACCACCGCGAGTCGTTCCTCTACGAGCATTTCGAGGAGATCTGCGACATCTGCCGCCAGTATGACGTGAGCTTTTCCCTGGGTGACGGGCTGCGCCCAGGCTCGATCGCCGATGCCAATGACGCGGCGCAATTCGCGGAACTGGAGACGCTTGGCGAACTCACGAAAATCGCCTGGGGCCGGGACTGCCAGGTAATGATCGAGGGGCCGGGCCATGTGGCGATGCACAAGATCAAGGAGAACATGGACAAGCAGCTTGAATGTTGTCACGAGGCGCCGTTCTACACGCTGGGGCCGCTCACCACGGACATTGCGCCGGGATATGACCATATCACCTCTGGCATCGGGGCGGCGATGATCGGCTGGTTCGGCTGCGCGATGCTGTGCTATGTCACGCCCAAGGAACACCTTGGCCTGCCCGACCGCGACGACGTGAAAACCGGCGTCATCACCTACAAGATCGCGGCCCATGCCGCCGATCTGGCCAAGGGGCTGCCCGGCGCGCAGCGGCGCGACGATGCGCTGTCGCGCGCGCGGTTCGAGTTCCGCTGGGAGGATCAGTTCAACCTCTCGCTCGACCCCGAAACCGCGCGCGATTTCCACGACCAGACGCTACCGAAAGAGGCGCACAAGGTGGCGCATTTCTGCTCGATGTGCGGGCCGAAATTCTGCTCCATGCGGATCAGCCACGATATCCGCGCCGAGGCGCAGAAAGAGGGCATGGCGGCGATGGCCGAGAAATACCGCGAGGGGGGCGATCTTTATGTGCCGGTTGCCGCCGGTGACGATGGCTGAAACGGAAATCGCCGCCCGGTTGGTTCCGGGCGGCGGTATCTTGTCCCTCGTTGGCGACGTGGCTCAGGCGGCGAGCGCCTGCCTCGCCTGATCGACGATGGCCCCGAAGGCCGCCGGTTCGTGAACGGCGAGATCGGCCAGAACCTTGCGATCCACCTCGACCCCGGCAAGCGCCAGACCGTTGATGAAGCGCGAATAGGTCAGCCCCTCATCGTGGGCGCGCACCGCGGCGTTGATCCGCTGGATCCACAGCGCGCGGAAATTGCGCTTGCGGTTCTTGCGGTCGCGCGTGGCGTATTGATTGGCCTTGTCCACCGCCTGCGCGGCCACCTTGAAGGTGTTCTTGCGACGGCCATAATAGCCTTTCGCGGCCTTGATGACTTTCTTGTGACGGGCGTGGGTGACAACCCCACCTTTGACGCGTGACATGTTTCAAATCCTCCTTAGCGCGCGTAGGGCATCATCGGCCTGATGATCTGTTCATCGGCCTTGCTGAGCGTGGTGGTGCCACGCGCGTTGCGGATGAATTTTTTGGTCCGCTTGATCATTCCGTGCCGCTTTCCGGCCTGTCCGGCGATGATCTTTCCGGTGGCGGACACCTTGAACCGCTTCTTGCAGCTCGACTTGGTCTTCATCTTGGGCATTTCCGGCTCCTCTTTCGGTCGGTAGAATCGCCAGCCTCGGCATGCCACATCTGGCCGGACCGGCGCAATGAGCGCGCCCTATACGCTTTTGATGCGGGTTGTGCAAGTGGCAGGCGACGCCTGCCGGGCTCAGCCGATGATGCGCGCGATCACGTCGATGATGAGTCCGGGCAATTCGGCCAGGCTGTAACCGCCCGGCCGGGTTGCAAGCGCCCAGATCACAAGGCCGCCCGCAGCGATCAGGAGCAGACCGCCCACCTTGGGCGCGCGGCCCTCGCTCATCGCCGAGAGCAGGGACGGGATCGACAAGACCCCGAGCACAGTGCCGATTGCCATCGCCATATCCGCATCCATGCCCGGTGCCCCCCGCAACCTCCTGCCGGTGAACAAGCCTAGCCCGGATCAGTGGCGTAGATCAAACTTTCCTTGCAGGGGGCCACGCGCAGGATGTTGGTGCTGCCCGGCACGTTGAAGGGCACGCCTGCCGTGACGACGATGTGATCGTCCTCGGTCGCGTAGCCCTGCGCGCGCGCGGCGCGGGCAGCGTTGATGACCGCCATCTTGAAGCGCGTGAGTTCCGGCGTCATCATGCAGTTGACCCCCCAGGTCAGCGCCAGCCGTCGCGCCGTGGCGCGCAGACTTGTCATGCCGATGATCGGCACATGCGGCCGCTCGCGCGCCGTCAGCAGAGCGGTGGTGCCCGATTCGGTATAGCAGCAGATCGCCTTGATGTCGGCGGTCTCGGCGATTTCGCGCGCGGCCACCACGATGCCATCGGCGACGCTCTGGCGGTTGACCTTGCGGCTTGCCTCGATCTCCTCGCGATAGGTCGGGTCGCTCTCGACCTCGCGGGCGACGTTGTCCATGGTGCGCACGGCCTCGATCGGGTAGTGGCCCGCCGCCGATTCCGCCGAGAGCATGATCGCGTCCGCGCCCTCGTAGATCGCGGTCGCCACGTCAGAGACCTCGGCGCGGGTGGGCATCGGGCTCTCGATCATCGATTCGAGCATCTGCGTCGCCACGATCACGGGCTTGGCAGCGGCGCGGCACTTGCGCACAAGCCGCTTCTGGATGGGCGGCACGTTCTGCACGGGCAATTCCACGCCCAGATCGCCGCGCGCCACCATGATCCCGTCGCTGACCGAAAGAATATCGTCGAAGCACTTTACCGCCGCCGGTTTCTCGATTTTCGACATGATCGCCGCGCGCCCGCGCGCCAGCGCACGCGCCTCGTTCACATCCTCGGGGCGCTGCACGAAGCTCAGGGCAAGCCAGTCAACGCCCAGTTCGCAGACGAATTCGAGATCGGCGCGGTCCTTGTCGGAGAGCGCCGCCAGCGGCAACACCACGTCGGGCACATTGACGCCCTTGCGGTTGGAGATGGTGCCGCCCACCACCACCTCGCAATCGGCGAAATCGGGACCGCAGTCGCGCACGCGCAGACGGATCTTGCCGTCATTGACCAGAATTTGTGCGGTCGGCTCCAGGGCGGCGAAAATCTCGGGATGGGGCAGGCAGACGCGCGCGGCATCGCCTTGCGCCCCATCGAGATCGAGCCGGAAGACCGCCCCCTCGATCAGCTCTTCCTCGCCGCGTGCAAAGGTTCCCACCCGCAGCTTGGGCCCCTGAAGATCGGCGAGAATGGCGATGGGGCTGGTCATTTCCTCTTCGATCTGGCGGATAATGGCATGGCGCGCGGCGATTTCCTCGTGATCTCCGTGGCTCATGTTGAGGCGAAACACATCTGCCCCCGCCTCGTGCAGGGCGCGGATCGTCTCGTAATCCGAGGATGCCGGGCCAAGCGTGGCCACGATCTTGACTTTGCGGTGCCGTCTCATCTGCTCTCCTTTGCGATCAGGCCGGGCATGTTATCGCTAACGCGGCGCTTGACCGGCTTATGACCCAATTCCCTTTTCCCGACAACTATCCTAGAGGGAGAGGCCAACAAATGCCAAGCCGGACCATGTATCAGCCTTATGACATCGAGGGCGCCGTGCGCCCGTCTCGCTGGCTGGTGATCTGCGATCACGCCAGCAATACCGTGCCTGACTTCGTGAACGGCGGAACGCTCGGCATCGCGCCCGAGGACATGGCGCGCCATATCGCCTGGGATGTGGGCGCTGCGGGGCTGGCGCGGGCGTTGGCGGGGGCCCTTGACGCGCCCCTCATCGCCACGAATTTCTCGCGCCTCGTGATCGACCCGAACCGGGGCGAGGATGACCCCACCCTGGTGATGAAGCTCTATGACGGCACGGTGATCCCGGCCAACCGCCATGTAACCGAGGACAATCTCGCGCGGCGGCTCAACCGGCTTTACCGCCCTTATCACAGCGCGCTGGCCGACCTCGCGGCGCGGCGGGAGGATACCGCGATTCTCTCGATCCACAGCTTTACCCCGCAACTGCGCGGCCGCCCCCCGCGCCCCTGGCATGTCGGCCTGCTCCATGCCGCCGACGAGCGGCTGGCGCGGCCCCTTCTGGCGCGACTGCGGGCCGAGCGCGATCTCTGCGTCGGCGATAACGAACCCTATGGCGGCCACCTGCCCGGCGACACCATCGCGCGCCACGCCATCGCCCACGGGCGGCCCAATATCCTGATCGAGCTGCGCAACGATCTCATCGCCACACCCGAACAGCAAAAGACCTGGGCCGCGCGCCTTGCGCCGATGCTGCGCGATACGCTTGCCCTTGTCTGACCCCTTGCGCCGCGACGCTCCGGGTCGCATCTTCGGGCGAACGACAGGAGACAGCCATGGACGACCAGACCCGTATCGAGCTTGAGGCCGCCGCCTTTCGCAAGCTGCGCCATCACCTGATGGAAAAGCGCACCGATGTGCAGAATATCGACCTGATGAACCTTGCAGGCTTTTGCCGCAATTGTCTCAGCCGCTGGTATCAGGAGGCCGCGCACGAGCAGGGCCTCGAGATGACCACGGACGAGGCGCGGGAAATCACCTACGGGATGCCCTATCCCGAATGGAAGGCGCGCCATCAAACCGAGGCCGACGCCGGGAAACAGGCCGCCTTTGCCGCCGCCTTCGCGGCCAATGTCGGCAAGGATCGGTAAGGCAGTTCCGCAAAAGGGTGACAGAGCTTGCCGGTTCGGGCCGGCTTCAGCTCTTGTGCCCGATCTTCGGTTCGGTGCCGCTCAGAAGTCGCGCGATATTGCCCCTGTGCCGCCAGAGAATCAGCGCCGCCAGCGCAATGGCCAGCAACACCGCGCCGGAACGACCGAGAACCAGCATCCAGAGCGGCGCGGCCAGCGCCGCCACCAGTGCCGAGAGCGAGGAGATGCGCGTGAGCGCGGCAGCGACAAGCCATGTCAGGCAGGCCGCGATCCCGACAGGCCAGGCAAGTGCAAGCAGCAGCCCGAGAAAGGTCGCCACCCCCTTGCCGCCCGCAAAGCGCAGCCAGACCGGATAGCAATGGCCCAGAAAGGCCATGAGTCCGGCCAGTTGCGCCGCGTCCTCGCCCGCGAAGGCGCGCGCAAGCAGCACCGCCGCCGCCCCCTTGCCACCGTCGAGCAGCAGCGTCAGCGCCGCCGCCGTCCTGTTGCCGGTGCGCAGCACGTTGGTCGCGCCGATATTGCCCGATCCGATCTCGCGCAGGTTGCCCAGCCCCATGACCCGCGCCAGCACCAGCCCGAAGGGGATCGAGCCAAGAAAATAGCCGATCGCCGCCCACACGATCAGCGCCAGGGGCGCGGTGTCAATCAGGGGCATCAGGGGGCCTCGTAAACGCAGGTGCCGGCAACATAGGTCGCCATGACCTTACCTTGCAGCCGCGCCCCGTCAAAGGGCGTGTTCTTGGATTTGGATTTCAGCGCAAAGCGGTCGAGGATGAAGGGCCTGCCCGGATCGAAGCGCACCAGATCGGCGGGCGCGCCCACGCCAAGCCGCCCCGAGGCCAGCCCCAGCCGTTTCGCCGGGTTGAGCGACATCGCCCGCCAGAGCGTCGGCAGATCGAGCGCCTCGGCGTGGTAAAGCCGCAGCGCCGCCGGAAGCAGCGTCTCGAGCGCCACCGCGCCGCTTGCCGCGGCCTCGAAGGGCAGGCGCTTGCTTTCCTCGTCCTGCGGCGTGTGCATCGACGAGACGATGTCGATCAGCCCGTCGCGCAGCGCCTCGATCACCGCCTGGCGATCCTCCTCGGAGCGCAGCGGCGGCTTGACCTTGAAGAAGGTGCGATAGTCCGCAACGTCGAGCTCGTTGAGCGTCAGGTGGTGGATCGAGGTGCCGGCGGTGATGTCGAGCCCGTTCCGCTTGGCACGCGCCAGCGCCGGCAGGGCGCGCGCGGTGGTGATCTGATCGGCGTGATAGCGCGCGCGCGTCATCTCCAGCAGCGCGATGTCACGATCCAGCCCCATCCGCTCGGCCATGGGCGAGACGGCGGGCAGCCCCCTGAGCGAGGCAAACTTGCCAGAGGTCGCCGCCGCCCCCTGGCTCAGCCCCGGATCCTGGCAGTGGCCGATCACCAGCGCGCCAAGGCTGCGCGCATAGCTCAGCGCGCGCGACAGAACCCGGGTGTCCTGGACCACATGATCGCAATCGGTAAAGGCCACGGCGCCCGCATCCATGAGAAAGCCGATCTCGACCATCTCGCGCCCCTCGCGCCCCTTGGTCAGCGCGGCCATGGGCAGGACGGTGACGGGGGCCGCCTCGTTGGCGCGGCGGCGGGCGAACTCCAGCACTTCGGGCGTGTCGATGGCGGGTTTCGTGTCGGGCCGCGTGACCATGGTGGTGACGCCCCCCGCCGCCGCCGCCAGCCCGGCCGAGCGATAGCTCTCCTTGTGCCGCTCGCCCGGCTCGCAGACCTTCACCCCGATATCGACAATGCCGGGCGCAAGGCAATGGCCGCCGCAGTCGATCACGGTCTCGGCCTCTGGCGGGGCCTCGGCGCCGCGCCCGGCGATCACGCCCCCCTCGACGAGCAACCAGCCGGGCGCGTCCGTCCCCGCCTCGGGGTCTATGAGGCGGGCATTGGTGAAGAGGGTTCGGGTCATTGCAGAGCCATATAACAGGTATCTCGACGAAAGGTCTTCGGGGAAAATGATCGGCTGCGCAAGCACGATGACCGTATGCCATTCCTGGGACGAGGGTCGTGCCCCCTCAGATCAACCCCTCGGCGGCGAAAAGCGCGGCGATGTCCGTCTCGGGGCGCGCGCCGTAATGGCCGATCACCTCTGCCGCGGCGATGCAGCCCATGCGCCCGGCGACCGCCAGCGGCTTGCCCGTGGCCAGCCCGCAGAGGAAACCGGCGGCGAACTGGTCGCCCGCGCCGGTGGTATCGACCGGATTGACGCGGGTGACCGGCACGCTCACCGTCTCGTCGCCCTCGACCAGCACGACATCGTGCCCCGAGCGCGTGCAGACGATCAGGCCGCTTTCGCCCGCCGCCTGTTCGAGCGCCGCGCCGAGATCGTCGGTCTGATAGAGCGCGCGCCATTCGTGCTCGTTGCCGATGACGAAATCGAGCGATCTGACCAGCTCGCGGAAATCCGCGCGGTGGCGATCGACGCAGAACGGATCCGACAGGGTGATGCCCGCGCGGCCACCGCCCGCGCGCGCGGCCTGTGCTGCCCGCTCGAACGCCGCCTTGCCCTTGGGCTTGTCGTAGAGATAGCCCTCGAGAAAGAGGAGCTGCGCCCCGCCCGCCACGGCCTCGGGCACGTCGGCCTCGTCAAGGTCGGTCGAGATCCCAAGAAAGGTGTTCATCGAACGCTCGCCATCGGGCGACACGAAAATCATCGAGCGCGACGTGGGCAGATCGCCCGCGCGCGGCGGGTTGACGAAATCGGTGCCGACATCGCGCATCGCCTCGGCGTAATAGCGGCCAAGATCGTCGTCGTTCACCCGTCCGATAAAGGCGGTGGAGAGGCCAAGCGCGCCGATCCCGGCGACGGTATTGGCGACCGAGCCGCCGGGCATCTGCCGCCGCTCCGGCATCTGGTCATAAAGGAACTCGGCGCGCTCGGTCTCGATCAGCTGCATCACGCCCTTGTCGATCCCCATGCGGGTGAGAAAGGCGTCGTCGCAGCGACCGATCACATCGACGATGGCATTGCCGATGCCGACAATCTGATATTTGGTCATAGGGTCTTGTCCTCGTAGGGGCAGAGATCGCGGATCAGGCAGGTGCCGCAGGCGGGTTTGCGCGCGCGGCAGGTATAGCGGCCGTGCAGGATCAGCCAGTGATGCGCATGGCGCTGGAAATCGACGGGAACATTGTCCTCGATGGCGCGCTCGACGGCCACGACATCCTTGCCGGGGCATATGCCGGTGCGGTTGCCGATACGAAAGATATGGGTATCGACCGCGTGCGCCGGATAGCCCCACCATGTGTTGAGCACGACATTGGCAGTCTTGCGCCCGACACCCGGAAGCGACTGAAGCGCGGCGCGGGAATTGGGCACGCAGCCGCCATACTCCTCGACGAGGATCTGGCTGAGGCGGATGACATTTTTCGCCTTGTTGCGGTAAAGGCCGATGGTCCTGATATGCAGGGTCAACGCCTCTTCGCCAAGCGCGAGCATCCTTTCCGGCGTATCGGCGACCTTGAAAAGCGCCTGCGTGGCGCGGTTCACGCCAACATCGGTCGCCTGCGCCGAGAGCACGACCGCGACCAGCAGGGTAAAGGCGTTGACATGATCGAGCTCGCCCCTCGGCTCGGGCTCTGCCGCCTGGAAGCGGGTGAAAATATCGCGGAGAGTGTGGTAATCGAGTTGGCGCGCCATGGCCCGTCTATGACGCGAAACCACGGATTGCGCAACATTCGGGTCGCGTGCCCATGTGGCGCGGCCTATCTTGTGGCGCAACGACCGAGGGGGCCGCGATGTCGGAAAGCTATCATTACAATGTCATGCGCCGTGCCATCGCGCTGATCGACGCGGGCGGCGAGACGATGACGCTTGAGGCACTTGCCGGTGAGATGGGGATGAGTGCGGCGCATTTCCAGCGGCTGTTCTCGGCCTGGGTGGGCGTCTCACCGAAGCGGTATCAGCAATATCTGGCGCTTGGTCATGCGCGTGAGATGCTGGCACAACGCTTTACCACGCTGGAGGCGGCAGAGGCGGCGGGGCTGTCGGGCACCGGGCGGCTGCACGATCTCTTCCTGCGGTGGGAGGCAATGCGTCCGGGCGAGTTCGCGCGCGGCGGCGCGGGGCTTGCGATCCGGTATGGCTGGTTCGACACGCCCTTTGGCGAGGCGCTGGCAATGGGCACCGGGCGCGGCCTGTGCGGGCTGGCCTTTGCCGCCGAGACCGGACGCGCGGCGGCCATGGCGGACCTGCGCGCGCGCTGGCCCGAGGCGCAGTATGAAACGGCGCCCGAGGCGATTGCCCCCTGGGTCATGGCGGCCTTCGCGGGAAGGGGCGAGGCGCGGCTCCACATGATCGGCGCGCCGTTCCAGATCAAGGTCTGGGAGGCGCTGCTCGATATCCCCTCGGGCCATGTCACCACCTATTCCGAGATCGCCCGTGCTATCGGCCATCCCCGCGCCGTGCGCGCCGTGGGCACCGCCGTGGGGCGCAACCCGGTGAGCTATCTCATCCCCTGCCACCGGGCCTTGCGCAAAACCGGCGCTCTGGGAGGGTACCACTGGGGGCTGCCGGTCAAGCGCGCGCTGCTGGCGTGGGAGAGCGCGCGGGCGGACGGATAGGCGGGAAACCGCACGCATTTGCCGCTCGATTCGCCTTGGGAGCGATGATGATATTGTTTATCATCGCGTTATCCCCGATGTGTTCGGGCAAGTTCATCAACTCATCAACGAGGTTTATTCATGATTCGAGCGAACAAGACCCTTCTGGCCCTCTCCGGCACGGCCCTTCTGCTGGTGACGGCCTGCACCGATCCCAATCAGGTCGGCGGACCCGACAACAACCAGAGAACCCGGTCAGGAGCGATCATCGGCGGCCTCGTCGGTGCGGGTACCGGCGCGGCTGTCAGCGACAACCGGGCCACGGGCGCGCTGCTTGGCGGGGCAATCGGCGCGCTTGGCGGGGCGGCGATCGGCAATGCGCTCGACCGGCAGGCGGCGGAATTGCGTCAGCAGGTCGGCAACGACATTCAGATTGTGAACACCGGCGACCGGCTCATCCTGACCATGCCGCAGGATATTCTGTTCGCGACCAGCAGCTTTACCGTGTCGCAAGGGCTGCGCGGCGACCTGTTCAGGGTGGCGCAAAGCCTTCAGAGGTATCCTGACACCACGGTTCAGGTGGTGGGCCACACTGACAGCACGGGATCGGCCAGCTATAACCAGACGCTCTCTGTGCGGCGCGCCAATGCGGTCGCCGATGTGCTTCTGGAGGGCGGGGTGCCCGGCTCTCGCATCCGCGCCATCGGGCGGGGCGAGGATCAGCCGGTGGCCTCGAACCTCACGCCTGAAGGCCGCACACAGAATCGCCGGGTGGAAATCGTGATCCTGCCCAACTGAGGCCGGGAAGGGATATTTCCGGCAAGATGAAGCAGGGGCGGTCACGCGAGGGCGGCCCCCGCTGCGTTATCGGGGGGCGATCCCGGCGGCTTCGACGCGCACCGCCGAGAATTTGAACTCGGGGATCTTGCCGTAGGGATCAATCGCCGGGTTGGTGAGGATATTCGCCGCCGCCTCGACATAGGCGAAGGGCATGAACACCATGTCGGGGGATACCGCGCGGTCGGCGCGCGCCATCACCGTGATCGCGCCGCGCCGGGTGATGAGCCGCACCATGCCGCCCGGTTCCACCCCGAGACGGCGCAGGGTGGCGGGGTGCAGCGAGCAATTCGCCTCCGGCTCCAACGCGTCGAGCACACTGGCGCGGCGGGTCATCGAGCCGGTATGCCAATGCTCCAGTTGCCGGCCGGTGGTAAGCACCATCGGATAGTCAGCGTCAGGCATCTCGTCGGGCGGAACGATCGCCGCGGGGGTAAAGCGCGCGCGCCCCCCGGCCCGCGGGAAACCGTCGCCGAACACCACCGCGTGGCCCGGATGATCGGGCGCGGGACAGGGATAGGTGACGGCGCCCTCGCGCATGAGCCGCTGCCATGTGATGTTGTCGAGCGAGCGCATGTTGAGCGTCATCTCGGCGAAGACATCCGCCGGGCTGTCATAACGCCATTGCAGACCCAGCCGGTTGGCGAGATCGACGGTGATGCGCCAGTCCTCGCGCGCCTCGCCCGGTGGCGGCACGGCGGGGCGGCCCATCTGCACCTGACGGTTGGTGTTGGTCACGGTGCCGGATTTCTCGTAGAAGGCGGAGGCGGGCAGGATCACATCGGCATAGTTCGCGGTCTCCGTCAGGAAGATGTCCTGCACCACGAGGTGTTCGAGCCTAGCAAGCGCGTCGCGGGCGTGTTCCACATCCGGGTCGGACATGGCCGGGTTTTCGCCCAGGATATACATCCCCCGGATCGCGCCTGCATGGACGGCATCCATGATCTCGGTCACGGTAAGGCCCGCTTGGGCAGAGAAATCGCCCGATTGCCAGATTTCGGTAAAGGCGCGGCGCGCGCTATCGTCGGTCACGCTCTGGTAATCGGACAGGAACATCGGCACGAGGCCCGCGTCAGAGGCCCCCTGCACGTTGTTCTGCCCGCGCAGCGGATGCAGCCCGGTGCCGGGTCGGCCGACATGGCCGCACATCAGCGCCAGCGAGATCAGGCAGCGCGAATTGTCGGTGCCGTGGATATGCTGGGAAATGCCCATTCCCCAGAAGATCATCCCGGCCCTGGCCGTGGCGAAATCGCGCGCCACCGCGCGCAGCGTCTCGGGCGGAATACCGCAAAGCTTCGCCATCTTTTCAGGCGGGAATTGCGCCAGATGCGCCTTTTCCGCCTCCCAGTTGTCGGTGAAGGCGTCGATATATTGCTGATCAAAGAGCCCTTCCTCCACGATCACATGACAGATCGCGTTGAGCATCGCCACATCCATGCCGGGCTTGAACTGCAACATATGTGTGGCAAAGCGCTCCAGTCCCTGCCCGCGCGGGTCCATCACGATGAGCTTGCCGCCGCGCCGGGTGAACTGCTTGAACCAGGTCGCCGCAACCGGGTGGTTCTCGACCGGATTCGCGCCGATGACGATGGCCACATCGGCGTTCTCGATCTCGTTGAACGTGGCGGTGACAGCGCCCGAGCCTATATTCTCTATCAGCGCCGCCACCGAGGAGGCATGGCAGAGCCGCGTGCAGTGATCGACATTGTTGTGGCCAAAGCCCTGCCGGATGAGTTTCTGGAACAGATAGGCCTCTTCATTGGTGCATTTGGCGCTGCCAAAGCCCGCCACGGCCGCGCCGCCATGCGCCTGCTTGAGCCGTTCGAGGCCACCGGCGGCAAAGTCGAGCGCCTCGTCCCACTCCGCCTCGCGAAAAAACGCCTGCCAGTTGCCCGGATCGACGTTGAGGCCCTTTTCGGGCGCATCCTCGCGGCGGATCAGCGGTTTGGTGAGGCGGTGGGGGTGGTGGATATAGTCGAAGCCGAACCGCCCCTTGACGCAAAGCCGCCCCTCGTTGGCGGGACCGTTGAGGCCCTCGACATATTTGATGCGGTCGCCCTTGACCTTGAGCGAGACCTGACAGCCCACCCCGCAGAATGGGCAGATGCTGCGCACCTCGCGGTCGAAATCGGCGCTGTCGCCCTGCTGCGCATCGTCAAGCACGGTGGCGGGCATCAGCGCGCCGGTCGGGCAGGCCTGCACGCATTCGCCGCAGGCCACGCAGGTGCTCTCGCCCATCGGGTCGGCGAAGTCGAACACCGGCCAGGCATCATGGCCGCGTCCGGCCATGCCGATCACGTCATTGACCTGCACCTCGCGGCAGGCGCGCACACACAGCCCGCACTGAATACAGGCATCGAGATTGACGCGCATCGCCACATGGCTGTCATCCAGAAGCGGGATGCGGTCCTGTTCCAGCTTCGGGAAACGGCTATGGGTGACGCTGGCCGCATCGGCCATGTCCCACAGATGGCTGGAGGCATCGTGTGAGGCATCGCGCGCGGGCTGATCGGCCAGAAGCATCTCGATGACCATCTTTCGCGCGCTTGCCGCCCGCGCCGAACTGGTCGTCACCACCATGCCTTCGCGCGCCTCGCGGATGCAGGAGGCCGCCAGCGGGCGCTCACCCTCGACCTCGACCATGCAGGCACGACAATTGCCGTCGGGGCGATAGCCGGGGGCGGGTTTGTGGCACAGATGCGGGATGATCAGGCCTCGGCCATTAGCCACCTCCCAGATGGTCTGGCCGTCCTCGGCCGCGACCTCCTGGCCATCGAGTGTGAAACGGATCGTTCGGGCCATGCCTGTTTCCCTCGCCATGCGCGGCAGCCCGATCATGAGCGCGCAGCCTGCCCCCTGTCAATTCCGTTCGCAGACCGTTTCTTGCGCCATGGCCGCCGGGGATCACCGCAGCTTGGGCGCCCTCAGGATGCGCCGCGCAGCTCGCCCGTGTCGAGCACGGGCGCCGCGTCGAGTGCGTCGGCGTCGAGCATGGCCGCCACGCGTTCGAGCGAGGCGACAAGCTGCGCCTGCTCCCAATCGGCGAGCGCCTCGAACTTGCGCACATAGCGCTGTTGCAGGGCGTCGGGCGCGCGGCGGATCGTGTCGCGCCCGCGCGGCGTGATGACGATATTGATCTGGCGGCGGTCGGTGACGGACTTCTCGCGCGTGACAATGCCGTGTTTCACCAGCTTGTCCACGAGCGATGTCACTGTCGCCTGGCTCACCCGCATCCGGCGGGCGATCTCGGTCGCGGTGGTCTGACCGCGCTCGGCCACGATTTGCAGCACACGGAACTGCACCGCAGTGAGCCCCGCCGCATTGGCGAGCTTTTGGCCGTAGATTTCCGTCGCGCGCAGAATGCGGCGCAGCGCGATCAGGCTCTGGTCAGTGCGATCCATCCGGCCTCTCCTGGTGATCGAAGCAATGGTCGCAAAGCTTTCACTCAATTGCAATCTCTGGCCTCCTGTAACTGATTATTCGCACGATGAATGATTATAATATGGGTATTAGACATTATATCAGCAATAATCGGCCATTTGTGACGTTAATTTGACATATTCAGATCAGAGGTTGATTTTGTAGGCTAAGTATTTTATTTAATCTCCCAAAGCAACAACAGAGGCCGTGCATTCATGCGACACGCGACGGAAATGTTTCAAAAGACTCAAAAGACCATGCCTTCCCTGCGCAAGCCGGAGGTGGAGGACGGTGCTGCGATCTGGCGGTTGATCCGGGAGTGCAAGCCACTCGACGAGAATTCCATGTATTGCAACCTGGTCCAGTGCGATCATTTCCGTGATACCTGCATCGTTGCCGAGATGGATGGCGAGATCGTGGGCTGGGTGTCGGGCCATATCCTGCCGAACGACCCCGAGACGCTGTTTGTCTGGCAGGTGGCCGTGTCGGAAAAGGCACGGGGCACGGGTCTCGGCACGCTGATGCTGCGCGGGCTGTTGACGCGGGAGGTGTGTAAGGATGTGACGCGCCTGCAAACCACGATCACCCGCGACAATGCCGCAAGCTGGGCGCTCTTCCGCAAGTTCGCCAATATCAAGGACGCGGCCCTGTCGAGTGTGCCCCATTTCACGAAATCGCAGCATTTCGACGATTTGCACGACACCGAATACATGGTCACGATCACCATGAAAGAGCGGATGAAGAAGGCGGCCTGAGCCACGGGCCCCCTCTCCGCCAGCCCACGATCACATGAAGGAATACGCCATGCCGACTGAGCAATCAGCCGATCTTGAAATCTACTCTCGCCGCGAATCGGAAGCGCGCAGCTATTGCCGCAGCTTTCCCAGGACGTTCGTCAAGGCGCAGGGCTCCGAGCTGACCGATGCCGAAGGCCGCACCTATATCGACTTTCTCGCCGGGTGCTCGTCGCTCAACTACGGGCACAACGACCCGGACATGAAGACGGCGCTGATCGCGCATATAGAGGCCGACGGGATCACCCACGGCCTTGACATGCACACCGGCGCCAAGGCCGATTTCCTGCGCGCCTTCGAGGAGATCATCCTGCGCCCGCGCGGCATGGACTACAAGGTGATGATGACCGGCCCCACCGGCACAAACGCGGTCGAGGCAGCGATGAAACTGGCGCGCAAGGTCACGGGCCGGCAAAACATCATCGCCTTCACCAACGGGTTTCACGGCATGACCATGGGCGCGCTTTCGTGCACCGGCAACGCGGGCAAGCGGGCGGGCGCGGGCGGCGGGCCGCTGTGCGGCACCACCCACATGCCGTTTGAAGGCGCGTTCGGCGAGGGCGTGGACAGCCTCCACATCATCGAGGCGATGCTGTCCAACCCGTCGAGCGGGGTCGATGCGCCCGCCGCCTTCATCATCGAGCCGGTGCAGGGCGAGGGGGGGCTCAACGCCGCCTCCGCCGCCTTCCTGCAGGGCGTCGCCCGGCTGGCCAGGGCGCATGGCGCGCTGCTCATTGTCGATGACATCCAGGCGGGCTGCGGGCGCACGGGCACGTTCTTCGGCTTCGAGGACATGGGGATCGAGCCCGACCTCATCCCGATGGCCAAGAGCTTTTCGGGCATGGGCCTGCCCTTTGCCGCGCTGCTCATCAAGCCAGAGCACGATATCTGGGGCCCGGCCGAGCATAACGGCACCTTCCGGGGCAACACCCATGCGTTCGTGACCGCGCGGGTCGCGCTGGAGAAGTTCTGGCGCGATGACCGGTTCTCGCGCGACATTGCGGCCAAGGCCGAAATCGTGCGCGACGGGCTGCAAGCGATTGCCGACATGGTGCCCGGCGCGCGGCTCAAGGGGCGCGGCATGATGCAGGGCGTCGATGTGGGCTCTGGCGATCTGGCTGGCGATATCTGCGCGCGCGCCTTCGCCAAGGGCCTGGTGATCGAGACATCGGGCGCCCATGATGAGGTGGTCAAGGTGCTCGCACCGCTGACCACGCCCGATGCGGTCCTGCGCAAGGGGCTGGCGATATTGCACGAAGCCGCGCGCGAGGCGGTAGCGACAACCCGGATAGCAGCGGAGTAACGCCGATGATCGTGAGGGATTTCAGCGAGATCATGAAGAACGAACCCGGGCGCGTCGTCTCGGATGCAAGGTGGAAGAGCGTGCGGATGCTGCTTGCCGATGACGGGATGGGGTTTTCGTTCCACATCACGCTCCTTGAGCCGGGATCGGAGCACACGTTCGAATACAAGAACCATTTCGAGAACGTCTACTGCATTCGGGGCACCGGCTCGATCACCGATCTGGCCACCGGCGAGACCCATGAGATCAAGCCGGGCGTGATGTATGCGCTCAATCGGCACGATCGCCACACGCTACGCGCCACGGAAGAGCTTGTGATGGCCTGTGTCTTCAACCCGCCGGTGACCGGCAAGGAAGTGCACCAGGCCGACGGCTCCTACGCGCTCGAAACCAGCTGAGAGGGTCGGGGCAATGGCTCCGGCAAGAGGGATATGACCTTTCCAACCCATACCGTCGAGAAGATCGGCGGCACATCCATGAGCCGTGTCCGCGAGTTGCTCGACACGCTCTTTATCAGGGACCGCGAGGGCGCGGCGCTCTATCGGCGCATTTTCGTTGTCTCGGCCTTTGGCGGGATTACCAACTTGCTGCTGGAACACAAGAAATCCGGCGCGCCGGGGGTCTATGCACGGTTTGCCAATGGTGACGACGATCACGGCTGGCTGGACGCGCTGACCGAGGTGGGCCGGGCGATGCGCGCGGCGCATGAGGGCATCCTCGACAATCCCGGAGACCGCAGCATGGCCGACGAATTCGTTCGCGAGCGGATCGAGGGCGCGCGCTCGTGCCTCTTCGATCTGCAACGGCTGTGCTCTTACGGGCATTTCCGGCTTGGCGATCACATGATGGTCATCCGCGAACTTCTCTCGGGTCTGGGCGAGGCACATTCGGCCTTTGTCACCACGCTGCTGTTGCAGCGCGCCGGGGTGAATGCGCGGTTCATCGACCTGAGCGGCTGGCGTGACGAGACCGAACACACCCTTTCCGAGCGGATCGCGGCCGGGCTGCGCGATGTGGACCTCGCGGCCGAGATGCCCATCGTCACCGGCTATGCGCAATGCTCCGAGGGCCTCATGCGCGAGTTTGACCGGGGTTATTCCGAGGTGACATTCGCGCGCATCGCGGCCCATACCGGCGCGCGCGAAGCGATCATCCACAAGGAGTTTCACCTGTCCTCGGCCGATCCGAAACTCATCGGCGAAGCCGCCGTGCGCAAGCTGGGGCATACCAATTACGACGTGGCCGATCAGCTCTCGAACCTGGGGATGGAGGCGATCCATCCCAAGGCGGCCAAGACCCTGAGGCAGGCGGAGGTGCCGTTGCGGGTCACAAACGTATTCGATCCCGGCGATCCGGGGACGCTGATTGACGATCAGCCGACAACGACCCCGGCGGTCGAGATCGTGACCGGCCTCAAGGTGGTGGCGCTGGAATTGTTCGAGCAGGACATGGTGGGCGTGAAAGGCTATGACGCGGCCATTCTCGACGCCCTCAAGCGGCACAGTGTCTGGATCGTCTCCAAGACGTCGAACGCCAACACGATCACGCATTATGTGCAGGCGTCGCTCAAGACCGTGCGGCGCGTGATGCGCGACCTGGAGGCGCTTTATCCGGCGTCGGAGATCTCGGCACGCACCCTTGCGCTCGTGTCGCCTGTCGGGCGCGACCTCAAGGGGCTCAGGGTGCTGAGCCGGGGCCTGAACGCGCTGGAAGAGGCCGGGATCGAGGTGGTGGCCGCCCATCAGACGCCGCGCGGCGTCGATGTGCAATTCATCATCGCGGCCGAGGCGCTGGAGGCGGGGATCGCCGCGCTGCACTGCGCCCTGATAGAGAACGCCCCGGCAACACAGGTCGCCAGGGCGGCATAAAAAGGCACCCGGTCGCGGATCGACCGGGCCCTTGCCTGTCGGATCAGTTCACCCTGTCGGCCTCGATCACATCCTTGTCGGATGCCTTGTCGGCGCTGGCGATGGCGATCCGGCGGGGCTTGAGGGCCTCGGGCACCTCGCGCACAAGCTCGATATGGAGCATTCCGTCAGCATGGCTCGCCCCGGTCACGCGGACATGATCGGCAAGCTGAAAGCGCCGCTCGAAGGCGCGGGTGGCGATGCCGCGATGCAGATAGGTGCGGCCCTCGTCCTCATCGCGTTTGCGTGCCGAGACGACAAGCGCGCCCTCCTTCACCTCGACCGAGAGATCCTCGGCGGCAAAGCCTGCGACGGCAATCGAGATGCGATAGACGTCATCGGCGGTCTTTTCGATGTTGTAGGGCGGATAGGTGGGCTGGCTCATGTCGCTGGCCATCACCCGGTCGAGCAGGTCGGCGATCTGGTCAAAGCCGACAGAGGCCCGGTAGAGCGGTGCAAGATCGAAGTTGCGCATGGTCATCCTCCTTTGAGCGATAACGATTCGCCTTCCCTCGCGGGGACAGGCGCGATTCCCCGGCCCGTGTCGGCACCGGGGCGAGAAATATTTGGGAAGGGACAAAGGGCCTGTCAAGAGCGTTACGCGCCCTCCTCGTGATGAACCGGAGCTATGGCGGGAAATGGGTGATGTTGTTTGAGACGGCGGCGTATCGTGGCGGGTGTCAGGGCCTGCCAGAACTTCCAGAAGGAACGATACGCCTATGACCAACGATACCGACATCATCGCCCTGCGTCAGCCGGAATCTATGGATGACCCGCTGACCGGGATCGCCCGTGACGGGGCCCGCCGGATGCTGGCGGCCGCGCTGAGGGCCGAGGCTGACACCTTCGGCGCTCGCGCAGCGGCGAGCGCGCACCCCTGGCAGCACCTGTCCGCGCTTCAACCTCATTCTTCCTGTGATCGATCCCCCGGATCGATCACTTCACGGTCGAATTCCATGATCGGTCCGCCGCAAAGGCGAGCATCTCGCGCACAAGATCGCCATCGGCCTGCTGTGCAACCAGCTCAAGCAATGCCATTCTCTCATCGGTCATCGTCATCTCCGTCTTTGGTTTCGAGTCTTGCAACCCGAACCTTTGCCGAAGAACGACGGTGGCCGCCAGCGTCACCACCGGCCGCGCGGCTCGCGCTACGCCGGGGGCTCCGCGCGCGGCCTCTTACACCACCCGATGGGACACTGCCTGGCGCAAATCGTGGTGGGAGGTGTCATCATCCGCTTCAGCCCTGACCTTGACGAGACTGCGTTGCGACCTGTCTTGCGTGCGGGACAATCTTCAGATCGTTTGCCGGTTCATTGAACCGAAGCCGCGAAACCCCTGAAAAACCACACTTGGTTAATCCGATGCATCATTTTGGACATCGGAACCCCCGTTTTGGTGCCTATTATGGTAACCTCTACATCACATCCAGACGAATCCACCCTCACGCTTCCAGTTCGGCATCCCAGTAGAGGAAATCGAGCCAGCTGTCGTGCAGGTGATTGGGAGGAAACTTGCGCCCCATGTTGCGCAGTTCCTCGGCCCCCGGCGCGCGCGGCGGGCGCTTCAGGCTCATTCCCGCCTGCCGCAGGCTGCGCGACCCCTTGCGCAGATTGCACGGGCTGCACGCCGCCACCACGTTTTCCCAGCTTGTCCGCCCGCCGCGCGCGCGCGGCACGACGTGATCAAAGGTCAGATCGCCCCTGGCCCCGCAATACTGGCAGCGAAATTCATCCCTCAGAAATAAATTGAAGCGCGTGAAGGCCACGCGCTTTTGAGGTTTTACATAATCCCGCAGAACGATCACCGAGGGTATTCGTATCGCCGTGCTCGGACTGTGCACGAAGTGATCGTATTCGGCGACGATATCGACCCTGTCGGAACAGACCGCCTTTATCGCCTCCTGCCATGTCCAGAGCGACAGCGGGTAATACGACAGCGGGCGGTAATCGGCATTGAGCACCAGCGCCGGGAAATGCCGCAGCGTGGCAGGGTCTCTCACGAACTCGGTTCTGAACTCTCCGTCCATCGCGTCTCGCGCCTCTTTCCCGGCTCCCGTTCACCCTCTCACATGCTACTATATCTCGTGGGGTCAAGCTGGCAAGCCCCCGATATCGCCGCACATCTAGGCGTGGTTTAGCCCGGTTTCGTAAAACCGATGTGACAGGCTCAGGCGGCGGCCCCGGCCTCCTCGCGCGATTGCCTTTGCCACAGCGCGGCATAGCGGCCCCGACGCGCCAGAAGGTCGGCATGGTTGCCCTCTTCCACCACGCGCCCATCTTCCAGAACCACGATACGATCCGCGCCCGCCACCGTCGAGAGGCGGTGCGCGATCATGATGACGGTGCGCCCCCGGGCCGCGCGCGCCAGCGCGTCCTGAATGTCGCGCTCGGTCTCGGTGTCGAGCGCGCTTGTCGCCTCGTCCAGAAGCAGGATGGGCGGGTTCTTGAGCAATGTGCGCGCGATCCCCACGCGCTGTTTCTCGCCGCCCGAGAGCTTGAGCCCGCGCTCGCCAACCTGCGTGTCATAGCCCCTGGGCAGGCTGGCGATGAAATCGTGGATCTGCGCCGCGCGCGCCGCATCCTCGATCTCGGCCTGGCTCACCCCTCCGCGCCCATAGGCGATGTTGTAGCCGATCGTGTCGTTGAACAGCACCGTATCCTGCGGCACCACGCCAATCGCGCCATGCAGGCTGTCGAGCGTCACCTCGCGGATGTCCTGCCCGTCGATCGTGACCGCCCCGCCCCGCACGTCATAGAAGCGGAACAAGAGCCGCCCGATGGTGGATTTGCCCGATCCCGAAGGCCCGACCACCGCCACCGTCTGCCCGGCGGGCACGTCGAGCGTGACGCCCTTGAGGATGGGCCGCGCCGGATCATAGCCGAACTCGACCGCATCGAACCGCACATGCGCGCCCGAAACCTTCAGCGGTGCCGCGCCGGGCCCGTCGCTCACGTCGGGGGGCTGTTCGAGCAGGGCGAACATCTCGCCCATATCGACCAGCGCCTGCCGTATCTCGCGGTAGACCGTCCCGAGGAAATTGAGCGGCATGGTGATCTGGATCATGTAGGCGTTGACCATGACGAAATCGCCCACCGTCATCGTACCCGCCTGCACCCCCATGGCGGCCATCACCATCACCGCCACCAGCCCGCCGGTGATCAGGAACGACTGGCCGAAATTGAGAAAAGACAGCGACCAGGCCGTCAGCAGCGCCGCGCGCTCATAGCCCGCCATCGCGCGGTCATAGCGCGCCGCCTCGCGCGCCTCGGCGCCGAAATACTTGACCGTCTCGTAGTTCAGCAGGCTGTCGATGGCCTTTTGATTGGCATCGGTGTCCTGATCGTTCATCTCGCGGCGCAGCCGCACACGCCATTCGGTGACCTTGAAGGTAAAGGCCACATAGGCGGCGATCACGCCTGCGATCACCACCAGATACCAGATGTCGAACAGCACCCAGAGGATGATCCCCACCATCAGCAATTCAAGGATCAGGGGGCCGATGGAAAAGATCAGGAACCGCAGCAGGAAATCGACGCCCTTCACCCCGCGCTCGACGATCCGGCTCAAGCCCCCGGTCTTGCGCGTCAGGTGGTAAGAGAGCGAGAGCGCATGGATATGGCGAAAGGTTTGCAACGCCAGACGGCGCAGCGCGCGCTGCCCCACCTTGGCAAAGACCGCGTCGCGCAATTGCTGAAAACCCACGTTCATCAGCCGCGCCATGCCATAGGCCACGGTCAGGCCGATGGCCCCCGCGCCGAGCATCCACGCCGCCTCCTGTCCCTCGCCCGCCAGCGCATCGACCGCGCCCTTGTAGAAGAACGGCGTGATCACCGAGACGAGCTTGGCCGCCACCAGCAGAACGAGCGACAACACCACGCGCCGCTTCACCCATCCCTGACCCTCGGGCCAGAGATAGGGCGCGACGCGCCGGATGGTGCGCCAGCCGCTCGCGGCGGTCTCGCTCGGGTGGGGGTCTTGTTGCATCGGTCGCCTTGTCGCTGCCTCGCGGGGGCCACAGATAGCGGCGCGCGGCGGCGATGACCAGAGCAGCGCGTCAGTCGGGCAGCGCGAACACCTGCCCCGGATAGATCAGGTCGGGGTCGCGGATGCGCTCGCGGTTGGCCTCGAAGACGCGGACATAAAGAACCCCCTCGCCATAGTGCTCGCGCGAGATCGCCCAGAGGGTCGAGCCGGGCTGCACTGTGACCACCGAGATGCGCGACGACCGCGGCGTGCCGGAGGCGGCGCCCGGCGCCTCGCGTTTGAAGGGTGTCTCGATCCGCGAACTGACCACGCCCTCGGGGCTGACCTCGTCCACCCGCAGCGTGTAGATGCCGCTGGCGACATCCGGCAGGTCGCTGCGCCAGTTGCCATCCTCGCCGATGCGCGATGTGGTGACGAGCCGGTTGTCGATATAGATGGCCACCTGGCCATCAGGTGCCGACGCGCGGCCCGCCAATTCCACCTCGCCCGTCCCGGAATAGCTGATCGAATCGAGCACCACGGAGCGCACGTTCGGCGCCGGTTCGGCGGGGGATTGGATCACGCGCACGCCCTCCTCGTTCGACACGAGCACCACGGGCCGCTCGGGGGCGGATTGCGTGGTCGCGCCGGGTGCGAGAGCGGTTTCCACCGGCGGCTCCCGCGCGGCGGGGGCCTTAGGCGCCGGGCTCGGAGGCGCGCCGGACGGCGTTGCCGCGACCTCGGCGGGGGCATCCTCCTGGGGGTGCCCCGGTGCGGGCGGCGGCGCCGCAGGCACGGGCGCGGCGCGTGTCGTGGGGGCGATCAGGATCTCCTCACGCGCGCGGACCTCTCGCCCGTCCGGCAAGATGAGCGCCAGGCTCAGCGCACGCGCCGTCTCTGCCGCGGGCAGATCGAGAAAGGCCACGAACTTGCCCGAGGCGTCAGCCTCTGCCTGCCCCAGGCGCGCCTCATCCACGAGGATCGCCACCGACCCGCCCGGCACCGCGCGCCCGGCCACGATCATCCGGCCGTCGGCCTCGAGCCGGAAGGTATCCAGGGCGGGCGGCGCGGGGGCAGGCACGCGGACCGTCTCCGGGACCGGGGCGGCATCCGGCGGCGGCGGCGCGCCCTGCGGCGGGGGGGCGGCGGCGATATCCGGGGCGGGCCGGTCGGCCGCCGGGTCCGGTCCGCGCTGCAAAACCATAAAGACCCCGAGCGCCACCGCCCCAACCCCGACGACCACCGCCCCTGCGATACCCGGCAGCGAGCGCCCTCTGAATCCGGCGAAATCACGCATCTTTTCCGTCATCCATGACCGCGCACCACGCCCGGTTGCCCGAGCATATCAACAAGGCTATCACGGGTCAAAGCAACCCTTCTGGTGCCGGAGCAACCCCATGCCACAAAATGCCGTCTGTGTCTTTTGCGGCGCACGCAACGGATCGCGGCCCGCCTATGCCGCAGACGCCGAGGCCACGGGCAGGATGCTCGCCGGGAACGGCTGGCAACTGGTCTATGGCGCGGGCGATGTCGGGCTGATGGGGGTGGTGGCGCGCGCAGCGCAGGCCGCAGGCGGCGAGACCATGGGCGTCATCCCCGAACATCTTCTGCACCTCGAGGTCGGCAAGCGCGACCTGACCCGCCATGTCGTGACCGAGACCATGCACGAGCGCAAGAAGGTCATGTTCATGAACTCCAATGCCGTCGTGGTGCTACCCGGCGGCGCGGGTTCGCTCGACGAGTTTTTCGAGGTGCTGACATGGCGCCAGATCGGCTTGCACACGAAACCAATATTCCTATTGAATACCGAAGGTTACTGGACACCCCTGATAAAATTGATCGAGCATGTCATCGCCCATGACTTCGCCGATGATAGCCTGAAGGGATTTATGCAACCCATTGACACAGTTCAGAATTTAAGTATCGCCCTGCATGCCGCCCTGTCCTGATGCCAGCTTGGGGTGGTATAGATCGCAAGTGCGATCCAGATCATCCCGAAGGCAAGCGCGTGCCAGCGGGTGAAAGGCCTTGGAAACCAGAAGGTTGCGACGAGAAATTGAAGCCTCGGGTTGCGGTATCGAAGCCGCCCGCCCATCCCTCGGGTGACCCGCCCGGCGGCAGGGCCGGACGGGACCGGCAGACCGACCGGGCGCGGCGGTCAGGCCCCGGCCAGCTCCGCCAGAAGCACCTTCTCCAACTGGTCGCCGGGATGGTTGGTCAGATCCTTGCCGATCTCGGCCACCACGCGCGCGGCCACCTCCTTGTGCAAGTGCGCGCGCAACTCTCCCAGCGTCCGGGGCGGGGCGACGAGAACCAGCCGGTCAAAGACCCCGCGATGCGCGAGGCGGTAAAGGATCTCGGCGGCATGGGCGGCAAATCGCGCTTCTTCGAGCCGGTGCCAGTCCGCCTCGGCCAGGGCCGAGCGTTGCCCCGGGCCGGGGTCGGTCATACGCCCTGGCCGATCGCTGCGCTGATCGCGGTTGGGCGGATTGTCCTGTTCCTCGACCCGGCGCACCACCAGGTTCGGGTCGTGCGCGTCGGTCACGTTCTCGAGAAACAGTGCCTTCTTGCCATCCGCCACCAGAACCCAGGTGCCCTTTGAAAGCTGGACCATCGGTGCATCTCCCTTGCTAAACGACCTTGCCGCGGGTCATGATTTCTCCTGGCCGACACCGTTTGCATTGATGCGGGTCAAATGCGGCCAACAAAAAACCCGCACCGAAGGGCAGCCGGTCTGGTGGTGCCCTTCGGGTCCGGGATCGGTCACATCCGGCTGGCGACGTTCTCCCAGTTCACCAGATTGTCCAGGAAATTGGTCAGATACGCGGGCCGCTTGTTGCGGAAGTCGATGTAATAGGAATGTTCCCACACGTCGCAGCCCAGAAGCGCGGTCTGGCCAAAGCAGAGCGGGTTGACGCCGTTCTCGGTCTTGGTGACCTTGAGGCTGCCGTCGCTGTCCTTCACCAGCCACGCCCAGCCCGATCCGAACTGGCCGGCACCGGCGGCGGCGAAATCCTCTTTGAACTTGGCGAGCGAGCCAAAGCTCTCGGCGATCGCCTTTTCCAGTTTACCCGGCATGCCCGTGCCGCCCGGCGCCATCCATTCCCAGAACTGCGTGTGATTCCAGTGCTGCGAGGCGTTGTTGAAGATGCCCGACTGCGCCACCGCGCCCGCCTGATAGGTGCCGCGCACGATCTCCTCGACCGGCTTGCCCTCCCATTCGGTCCCGGCAATCAGCTTGTTGCCGTTGTCCACATAGGCTTTGTGGTGGATGTCGTGGTGATATTCGAGCGTCTCGCGGCTCATGCCGTGATCGGCCAGCGCGTCATGTGAATATGGAAGATCGGAAAGTTCAAAGGCCATGTGGTCCCCCTGTGCGTTGGCGTTGAGTTCCTGTGCCCGATACATGGTGGCGCGTGCGCACAAAGGTCAACCCCGAAGACCAGGGTTTTTCCCTTGGGAATGGCGCCGGATCGGCCGTAGCCTGCGGCCTCTGCGCCGCGAAGTGCCTATGTATTCGGGGAGTTGACCGCATGGCCGGCCACCGGACCACCGGACACAGGCGATTGCGCCCAAGTCGTTGCGTTCGACTACACCGGGCCGCCGGCACGCGCATCGAGCAGCCGGCGCAGGATCGGGCGGGCCTCTTCGGGGGTCATGCCGGGTTTGATGTCGGGGTGATAGAGCAGCCACAGAAGCTCTTCGTCGTGGCGGGTCAGGAGGGCGAATTCCTCATCGTCGTTGAAGATCGAGGGGCGCGCGCGCGGGCTGTCATTGGCCAGCCCCAGCCCCTGCGCCAGTTCCTCGTGGATGCAGGCGGCGCGCGAGAGCGGCGGGTGTTCGGCACGGATCCAGGCGATTGCGCGGTCATGGGAATCAGGATTTCCCTTTTGCGAAAATGCCACGACCAGACAGTGAATGGAGCGGGGCATATCCCGAAAAACGCCAAATGTCGCCGCGTCGATCTGGGGCACGAGAGCGCGCACACGGGCAAGACCATAGGCGCGGTCCTCCTCGCTCATGATGAGGACATGAAAATTCGCGCCGCGCGTCTCTGACGATATCGGGTGACGGGTTGCGCGCGCGAGGCGGGCTGCATAATCGGCCACGGTGGCGCGGTCGGCGGCGCGTTGCCCGGGCGGCACGGAGGGGCCGAACTCGACACCGTAGCGCACCGGCGAGCTCCATTTGCGCAGCCCGACCGCAGAGCCGGAGGAGGACCGATAGCCGCCCCCCGACGCATATTCGTTGAAAAACGCGATCTGCTCGAAATTGCGCAGGAGATCGGTGTCGGTCCACGGCGTATCCGGCCCGCCGCCATCGCTGCGCAAGAGGCCGCGGCTGAGGAGGTCGCGCTCGACGCGCGCATAATGGGCCGCAAGCGCCGCGCTCGTCTCGGAGGGGCCGGGCGCGGGCGGCGGGGGGGTGGCGGGCGGGGGTGCTGGTGGCGCTGGCGGGGCCGTCATGTCGCAGCCCGCCAGCGCCACAATCGCTGCCGCCCAGATCGCCCGCCAGCGCCGCGCCCGCATCCCGCGCTCAGCCCCTTGGCACGGCGCTGCCGGCGTTATCGCCCACGCCATCCTTGCGCGCCCCGGCGGCGGCGAGCGTGTCGCGCAGCTCGGCCTCCATCTTCTTCAGCTCCTCCTCGGCGCGGGCGCGTCTGGCCTTGCCCTCGTCGGCGATGGCAAGGCTCTCCTCGATGGTGCCGATCAGATCGGCATTGGCCTTCTTGACCGCTTCGATGTCGAACACGCCGCGCTCCATCTCCTGACGGATCATCCTGTTGCTCTCGCGCAGATTGGCCGCGTTTGCGGTCAGCAGGTCGTTGGTGAGGTCGTTGGCGTCGCGCACGGCGGCGGCGGCCTCGGCGCTGCGCTGGATCGTGACCGCCTGCGCCAGTTGGGTTTCCCACAGCGGCACGGTGTTGACGAGGGTGGAGTTGATCTTGGTGACAAGCGACTTGTCATTCTCCTGCACCAGCCGGATCGAGGGCAGCGATTGCATCGTCACCTGACGGGTGAGTTTCAGGTCGTGCACCCGGCGTTCGAGATCGTCGCGCGCGGCGCGCAGGTCGCGCAATTCCTGCGCGCGCATCACCTGATCGCCCTCGGGCGCGGCCTGCACCGCGGCCTCCCTGGCGGGGATGTCGCTCTCGTCCAGCTCCTTCAGCCTGGCCTCGCCCGCCGCGATGTAGAGCGCCAGCTCGTCATAGAAAGCGAGCGTCTTTTCATAGAGCATGTCAAGCGACTTGATGTCCTTCAGGAGCCTGTGCTCATGGCTCAGGAGGTCGTCGGTGATCTTGTCGATCTGGCTTTGCACCTGCTCGAACCTGGCGGTGAACCTGGCAAAGGGGGCGGTGCGGCCCAGCAGCTTTTCCCACCAGGACCGCTCGCGGCGCACATCCAGTTCCGAGACGGAAAAGCCCCGGATCGTGGTGACGATGCCGCGAAGGCTGTCGCCTGCCGGCCCCACATCCTTGTTGCGCACACCTTGCAGCATGGATTGGGAAATCACCTGCAATTCGGCCTGCGCGGCAGAGCCGAAAGAGACGATGGATTGGGTGTCGGCCATGTCGATTTCGGCCATGCGGCGGGTGATTTCGGCGCTTATGGGTGCGTCGGCCTTCTCGAGCGGCACGATGGCGTTGGCGTCGCTTGGGACGGGCAGGACGGCGCGGCTCACGGCCTCGACATCGCCTAGCACGGCCTCGGCCTGTCTGCGGGTGGTCTCTGACATGGGGGGCCTCTCAAGCTGAATCGCTGGTTTCAAGGTGAATGCCCTCACGCTCCAGCCGGTCGCGCAACACCGCGATTTCGACATCGAGATCGGTGCTGTTGTCGGCCATGAGCGCGCGGGTCTTGGCGGTGAAATTCCGTTCCAGATCATCGAGCAGCGCGAGGTAGTTCGCGCGCGCTGCGGGGTTCGGCGCGCGGGCGGCAAGATCGGCGTATTTCGCCGTCGCATCACGCGCGCCCATCAGGTAAACGCCGAGAAACCGGCGTGCCGCCGTCAGTTCGCGCGGGTCGTCCTCGACCGTGCGCAGCATGTCGCGCACCGTCACCTGAAAGCCGTCGAGACGGCGTTCAAGCTGCCGGTCGCCCGCGCGGCGCAATGCGTCGGACATGGACCGCAGATAGTCCTCGGCCTGATCGACCACGCGCGCCACGCGGTCGCGCTGAAAGTTGTCGATGCCCTCGGCGCCCTTGTCGCGGAGCGGGTCGAGGCCGAAGGCAAGGCTGTGCAGGGCCGCGCCCGCGATGGCGTAGATCGCGGGTTCCGCGATGCCGCCCCGTGCCGCAAAGGCGGCCACGAAAAGCCCCGCGCCGGTAAGCAGGGAGGCGAAGATCTTGCGCGGGATGGCCGGGCGCCTGGCGATCTTGCGCGCGTCATAGACCTCCTGCGCGAGGATACCCTCGCGCGTGAACCATGCCGCCAGCAACAGCAGGCCAAGCGCCGACAGGTTGAGCGCAAGGCCCGACGCCCCGTCGCCGAAGGCGCGGAACGCGAGCGGCAGCGGCGCGAGAAACAGCATGTTGACGCGCCCGCCCGCCCGCGTGCGCCGCGCACCGCGATAGCCGCCACGCGGCGGCTCGGTGCCCTTGGGGCCGCCGGGGCTGAACTTGCCGCCAAAGCGTTCGGCCATCACACGCCCCCCATCACCGCGACCAAGGCGATGAGCGCCAACAGCAGAAAAAACGCCAGTTTCTGAAGCCCCGTATCGCGCATAACCCCCACCGTTCCGGCCAAGCCTGTCTGGAACTTAGGCGAAGGGGGCACATGGCGCTAGGGGTAAGATCGCGCGCGCGGGATCAGCCGGTTGCGCCGGTGGCCTTTTTCTTCTCGGCACGGAGCTTTTCCGCCAGATCGCGGGCAATGGCAAAGGCCCCCTTGACACGATCGCCCTCGCCCTTCCAGTCGCGGCGCACGACGATCTTGTTGTCGCGCACCCTGGCAAGGCCGCGCTGATCCTGAAGAAACGCCACAAGGCCCTGCGGCGAGGCGAACTTGTCATTGTGGAACTGGATGGTCGCGCCCTTCGGCCCGGCGTCGAGCTTGGCAATGCCCGCGCGCTTGCACATGGCCTTGATGCGCATGACCAGCACCAGCATGTTGACCTCGCGCGGCAGGGGGCCGAAGCGGTCGATCATCTCGGCGGCAAGGCCCTCGAGCTCGACCTTGCTTTCCAGCCCGCTGAGGCGACGATAGAGGCCAAGGCGCACGTCGAGATCGGGCACATAGCCCTCGGGGATGAGGACCGGCACGCCGAGATTGATCTGCGGCGTCCATTGCTCGTCCATCTCGGTCACGGCGGCAATCTCGCCCGAGCGGATGCGCGCGATGGTTTCTTCCAGCATGGATTGATACAGTTCAAACCCCACATCGCGCATCTGGCCGGATTGCTCCTCGCCCAGCAGGTTGCCCGCGCCGCGAATGTCGAGATCCTGGCTTGCCAGCGTAAAGCCCGCGCCGAGCGTGTCGAGGCTGCCCAGCACGCGCAGGCGTTTCTCGGCCCCCGGCGTCAGCGGCACGCGCGGCTTGGTCGTGAGGTAAGCATAGGCGCGCGCCTTGGAGCGGCCCACCCGGCCCCGGATCTGGTAAAGTTGCGCCAGCCCGAACATGTCAGCGCGGTGGATGATCATGGTGTTGGCGGTGGGAATGTCGAGGCCGGATTCGACAATGGTCGTGGCCAGAAGCACGTCATACTTGCCGTCGTAGAAATTGTTCATCCGCTGATCGAGCTGGCCTGCGGCCATCTGGCCATGGGCCACGACATAAGAGACCTCGGGCACCTGATTTTTCAGGAAATCCTCGATTTCCGGCAGATCCTTGATGCGCGGCACGACAAAGAAGGACTGCCCGCCGCGGTAATGCTCGCGCAAGAGCGCCTCGCGCACCGTCACCGTGTCGAACTCGGACACATATGTGCGGATCGAGAGGCGATCGACGGGCGGCGTGCCGATGATCGACAGATCGCGCACCCCCGAAAGCGACAGTTGCAGCGTGCGCGGAATCGGCGTGGCGGTGAGCGTCAGCACATGAATATCGCTGCGCATCTCCTTGAGGCGCTCCTTGTGCGCGACGCCGAAACGCTGTTCCTCGTCGATGATGAGAAGGCCGAGGTTCCTGAAGCGCACACCCCTGGCCAGAAGCGCATGGGTGCCCACGACGATATCGGCCTCGCCGCTGGAGATCGCCGCGCGGGTGCGGGCGGCATCGCGCGCGGAGACAAAGCGCGAGAGCGCGTGGACCGAGAGCGGAAAGCCGCGGAAACGCTCGGAGAATTCCTTGTAATGCTGGCGCGCAAGCAGCGTGGTGGGGGCGATCACGGCGACCTGGTGCCCCGCCATGGCGGCGGCAAAGGCCGCGCGCATGGCGACCTCGGTCTTGCCGAAACCGACATCGCCACAGATCAGCCGATCCATCGGGCGCCCCGCTTCCAGATCGGCGAGCACATCGTCGATGGCGCGCTGCTGATCGTCGGTTTCCTGATAAGGAAAACGCGCGGCAAACGCCTCCCAGGCGTGATGCTCGGGCACGATCACCGGCGCGCGGCGCAATTCACGCTCGGCGGCGACGCGAATCAGGCGATCGGCCATCTCGCGGATGCGCTGCTTGAGCTTCGCCTTCTTGGCCTGCCACGCGCCGCCGCCCAGCCGGTCGAGCAGCCCCTCCTCATGGCCGTAGCGCGACAGCAGTTCGATATTCTCGACCGGCAGGTAAAGCCTGGCGCCTTCGGCATATTCCAGCACGAGACATTCATGCGCGGCCCCCGCCGCCGTGACCACCTCAAGCCCCAGATAGCGGCCGATCCCGTGATCGACATGGACCACCAGATCGCCCTGGCTGAGCGCCTGTGCCTCGGTCAGGAAATTCTCGGCCCGCCGTTTGCGCCGCGCCCCGCGAATGAGCCGGTCGCCCAGCACGTCCTGTTCGGAAATGACGGTGAGGCCGGGCGCGGTGAACCCCTGTTCAAGCGGCCAGATCGCCAGATGCAGCCCGTGTTTGCCCACGCCCCTGATGCTGCTGACCGAGACCGGGCCGACAAGCCCCTCATCGGCCAGAAGCCCCTCGATGCGCTCGCGCGCGCCGGTGCTGTAGGAGGCGATGAGAACCGGGCCAAGCGCCAGCCTTTCCTCGACATGCTCCTTCAGCACGCCGAAAAGGTTGATGCTTTCCTGCTGGCGTTCGGGGGCAAAGTTGCGCCCGATGCGCCCGCCCGCATCCACCACCCCCGGCCCCGTCGGGCGCGGCAGGGCCGAGAACTGCACCACCCGGCGCGGACCGAGCGCCGCATTCCAGCCCGCATCATCGAGATAGAGCAGATCGGGCGCGATCGGCTGATAGACCGTGTCGCCGCGCCCCTTCTGCCCGAGCGCGTGGCGGCGCGCCTCGTACTGGTCGGTGACAGATTCCCACCGCGCGGCGCGGGCGGCCTCGGCCTGATCGTCGAGCGTGACGGGGGCGTCGGGAAGGTAGTCGAACAGCGTCTCCAGCCGCTCGTGGAAGAAGGGCAGCCAATGCTCCACCCCTGCCTGCTTGCGCCCCGCGCTCACCGCCTCGTAAAGCGGATCCTCGGCCCCGCCGGTGCCGAACGCAATGCGGTAATTCTGGCGAAAGCGGCGGATCGCGGCCTCGTCGAGCATCACCTCGGAAACGGGGGCAAGCTCGACCCGGTCGAGTTTCTCGGTGGTGCGCTGCGTGGCCGCATCGAACCGGCGCACCCCGTCAAGCACGTCGCCGAAAAGATCGAGCCGAACCGGCCCGCCCTCGCCCGGCGGGTAGATGTCGATGATCCCGCCGCGCAGCGCATAATCGCCCGGCTCGGTCACGGTAGGGGCCTGCGTGAACCCCATCCGCACGAGGAAATCGCGCAAGGCGGCCTCGTCGATGCGCTCGCCCACGGAGGCGGCAAAGGCCGCCTCGCGCAGCACCTCGCGGGCGGGCAGGCGCTGTGTCGCGGCGTTGAGCGTGGTCAGCAGCACGAATTTCGGCGGCATCGTGTGCGCCAGCCCCGCCAGCGTCGCCATGCGGGTGGCCGAAATCTCGGCATTGGGCGAGATGCGGTCATAGGGCAGGCAATCCCAGCCCGGAAAGCGGATCACCGGCATGTCGGGGGCGAAAAAGCGCAGCGCCTCGGCCATCGCGGCCATGCGCTTGTCATCGCGCGCGACATGGATCACGGGGCCGGCGGCCTTGTCGATTTCGGCCAGCACGAGGCGCGCGTCGAACCCCTCAGGCGCGCCGCCCATCACGATATGGCGCTTGTCGCTCATCCCTCGCCTGCCCCGCTCAGCCCAGAACGCCGAAATTCGTGTTCTGATACATGCCCCACAGGGCGGTGACAAAGACCGAGACCAGGCCGATGACCTGCACCACAAGCCGGTGCCAACGCAGCCGCGAGATGAGCGCCTCGCCCGCCAACCCCCTGGCCCTGATCGTCTGCGCCGTCGCGAGCGAGACAAGCCAGACCCCGGTCAGCGGAAAGCCCAGCAAGAACAGCGCCTGCGAGAATTCGTTGCCATAGCCAAAGCCCAGGATCGCCAGCGAGGTGAGGAAAAAGGCCACCAGCCCCGCCAGGATCACCCCCGATTCGCGGGCCACGGACAACAGCCGGTTGATGTTGATCCTCACCATGTCCTCGAAATCGGTCATTGCCGCCTGATCGCGGCGGCGACGGGCGCGAATGACCATGTCCCAAGGCACGCCGAGCACCCAATGGCTCGCGCTTGCCCAGACCACCGCCAGCGCGATCCAGAACCACAGGTTGCTGAACGAGCGCATGTCGATGAATTCGAAAACATTGTCGAGAAGGGTCAAGGCTGCGCCCCTGCGGAGTGTATCGCCCGCCGTCTTAGCGCCCGCGCGCGGCAATTCCTACCCTTGAGATGGGCGAATTTCCGTGCAAGGGAGGAAGTTGAGCGCACACAGCCCGCAACGAGCCAGCCCATGACCCCGATTCAGGCCACCTTTCCCGCTTCGCGCCCGCGCCGCACCCGCATGAGCCCCGCGCTGCGCGCCATGGTGGCCGAGACCGCGCTCTCGCCCGCCGATCTGATCTGGCCCATGTTCGTGCGCGACGGCGAAGGGGTGGAGGAGCCGGTGCCCTCCATGCCCGGCGTCTTTCGCCGCTCGATCGACAAGGTGGTGGAGGCAGCGCGCGAGGCCGTGGATCTCGGGATTCCGGCGGTGTGTCTCTTTCCCTATACCTCGGTTGCCGACCGCACCGCCGATTGCGCCGAGGCGTGGAACCCCGAGAACCTGAGTAATCGCGCCACCCGCGCGATCAAGGCCGCGGTGCCGGGGCTCATGGTGATGACCGATGTGGCGCTCGATCCCTATTCGGACACCGGCCATGACGGCTATGTGGTCGATGGCGAGATCGTCAACGATGCCACCGTCGAGGCGCTGGTGAAACAGGCGCTGTCACAGGCCGAGGCGGGGGTGGACATCATCGGGCCGTCGGACATGATGGACGGCCGCGTGGGCGCCATTCGCGCCGCGCTCGAGGGCGCGGGTCATCACAACGTGGCGATCATGGCCTATTCGGCCAAATACGCCTCGGCCTTCTACGGCCCGTTCCGCGAGGCGGTGGGGGCGGCGGACGCGCTCAAGGGCGACAAGAAGACCTATCAGATGGACGCCGCCAATTCCGACGAGGCGCTGCGGCTCATCGCGCGCGACCTCTGCGAGGGGGCCGATATGGTGATGATCAAGCCGGGGATGCCCTATCTCGACATCTGCCGGCGGGCAAAGGAAACATTCGGCGCGCCGACCTTCGCCTATCAGGTCTCGGGAGAATATGCGATGATCATGGCCGCCGCGCAGAACGGCTGGATCGACGGCGAACGGGCGATGATGGAAAGCCTCATGTGCTTCAAGCGGGCGGGCTGCGACGGGGTTCTGAGCTATTTCGCGCCTGCCGCCGCGCGCATCCTGCGCGGGTGACACCCCGCGCGGGAACCCGCGCAGGTCCGCGATCTGTAGTGACAGGCGGCACCCGAACCCCTATACTGAGTAGAGAACCGGCAGGTCACAGGCCGGAGGTGACAGAGGCAAGGAACGGGCACGGACATGAGCAATCTCACACGACGCGGCTTCACTCTTGGCGTTCTGGCAGGCGTGCCGCTTCTGGCGGCCTGCAACAACGGTGTCGGAAGCCCCGGCGCCGCGCGCATCGACGCGCGGGTGAACGCCACGCTCGATCACATGTTTGCCACCTATCCCGGCACGCGCTCGCTTGCAGACAAGTCGGCGGGGATGCTGGTCATGCCGGTGGTGACCCAGGCGGGCTTTGTGGTCGGCGGCGGCTATGGGCGCGGGGCGCTCAGGATCAACAACGTGACGGTGGATTACTATTCCGCCACCAAGGGCAGCGTCGGGCTTCAGATCGGGGCACAACAATTCGCCCATGTGCTGTTTTTCATGACCGAGGAGGCGCTTCAGACGTTCCGCCGGTCTTCAGGGTGGGCGGCAGGGGCCGATATCCAGTATGCCTTCAACGACCAGGGCGAAAACCTGCGCGCGGAAACCACCACGTCCATCTCTCCTGTGGTGGCAGTGATCTTCGGACAGGCGGGGCTGATGGCCGGGGTCTCGCTCGAAGGCATGAAATACACCCGCATCATCCCTTGAGCGACCGGCTGGAGCAGGCGCTGGCGGCGATCGACGCGGCCAATGCGCAGGATCCGGACCACGCCGAGGGCGCGCCCGCCGCGCTGCTTTATGGCCAGCGCATGAGCGCGGAACTGGCGCGGCTTTGCCCGGACGCTTCGGAGCCGTTGCAGATCGCCGCGCGCGGGCAGCATATCGAACGCTGGACCTCGCCGCGCGCGGGCTACCCGGAGGGGCGCGCGGGCTATCTGGCGTGGCGGGCAGATCTGGCAAAACATCACGCGACGCGGGTGGCGCAGATCATGGCGGCGGCGGGTTACGGGCGCGCGGATTGCGCACGCACCGCGACCATGCTGCGCAAGGAGGGGATCAAGCGCGACGCGGAGGTGCAGATGCTGGAGGATGCGATCTGCTTTACCTTCCTGCGCTGGTATTTTGAGCCCTTCGCGGCGACGCAGGAGGCCCGGAAGCTCGAGCGCATCGTGCACAAGACCGCGCGCAAGATGTCGGCATCGGCGCGCGCCCGCGCACTGGCAGAGTTCGACCTGCCAGAGGGTTTCGCCCGGCATTTCCGGGGCTGACATGCCTCAGGGAAGCAGTTTCAACACATAGCCAGGCAGGGCAAAGGCGGCCTTGTGCACCTCGGGGGTGTAGTAATCGGTCACGACCCCAGAGGCGTGGAAGCGGCCTTGCAGCACGTCGAAAGGTGTCGATCGCGCAGGGCTGTCCGTGCCCCAGCCAAAGGCCATCGGCCCGCCGGCATAGGTGGGGATCGTGGCAAGATAGCAGGTGGCATCGGCGAAAAGCGCCCGAAAGGCACGCATCGTGCCGGTCAACTCCTCGCCTTGCAGAAAGGGCACGCCGTTTTGCGTCACAAGGATGCCATCGGGATCGAGCGCCCGCCTGGCATGGCCATAGAAGGTGTCGGTGAAAAGCACCTCGCCGGGGCCGACGGGATCGGTCGAATCGACGATGATAACGTCATAGCCGCCCGCCGTCTTGCGGATGAACTCTGCCCCGTCGGCGATCACCAGATCAAGCCGCGGATCGTCGAAGGCGCCCGCGCCGAGCATCGGCAGATATCGCCTGGAAAAATCCACCACGCCCGCGTCGATCTCGACCATGGTGACATGCTCGACCGTGCGATGCCGCAGCACCTCGCGCGCCATGCCGCCATCGCCACCGCCGATGATCAGCACGCGGCGCACCGCGCCATGGGCGAGAATCGGCAGATGGGTCATCATCTCGTGATAGATGAAATTGTCGCGCTCGGTGACCTGCACCACGTCGTCAAGCGTCAGCACCCGGCCGAAGGTGCCGTTCTCGAACACCTTCAGCCGCTGATGGTCGGTCTCGCTGTCGTAGAGCATCCGCTCGACCCGCAGGCTTTGCGCGTAGTCGGGGTGCAGGCTCTCGCGGACCCATTCGCTCATGCCGCGATCCCGGCCTCGGTCACCACGCCCTCGCCGCGGCGAAGCTCCGTGACGCGCACATCGGCGGTGCCGAACGCGGATTTCAGCACATCGACGGCCAGCCAGGGCTTTGCCTCGCCGCACATGAACACGTCGAACGCGCCATAGCCGATCTCGGGCCAGGTGTGGACCGAGATATGGCTCTCGGCCAGCACGGCCACGCCCGAGACGCCCTGCGGGCTGAACTTGTGGGTGTGGATATGCAGCAGCGTTGCGCCACAGGTCTCCACGCAGTCGCGGAAAGCCTTTTGAATCCGCGCCTCGTCATCGAGACCGTGGCCATTCACCACCTCGATGATCAGATGCGTGCCCGCGAACACAGCGCCGTCGCACCGGATGAAATGATCATCGCGGCCCGCATCGAGCACGTCGCGTGGCAAAATGGTGGCTTCCTGCGCGGCGGTCGTGCCGCGTGCGGTGTCTTCCTCTTGGGCGCCTGTCTCCAGACCGATCCCCAGTTGGAAGAGGCTGGCATCCTTCATGGTGCTCCCCTTCGTTCCAGCAGATTGAATCCAGTCGGTCCCTTAGCGCCCCCCCGGAAGACATCCGAAGTTGGGATCGGTCCCGATCAAGTGAGAGGGCAGATAAGGGCCGCGCGCGAGACGTGCAAGCGGTTTCTCGGCAAGGGCGGGAAAATCGGAAACCTTCTGCGGCCTTGCGACAACGAGTTACCGGCGCGATATTCGCGGCGATTATGGGGTATTATGATACCCAATTAACTAAGCATTGTTTTCAAACGATAATTTCATGCAAAACGCCGTTGACGCGCCAGATCATCCGCGTATAACCCGCCCATCGAAGGGACAGGGCCGCGCGCCCTGCCCGCAATCACTGGAACAACAACAAGGTTCTGCCCGAAATGAAGACCTTTTCCGCAAAACCGGCAGATATCGACAAGAAATGGATCCTGATCGACGCCGAGGGCGTGGTTCTGGGCCGTCTTGCCTCGATCATCGCCATGCGCCTGCGCGGCAAGCACAAGGCCAGCTTTACCCCTCACATGGACATGGGCGACAATGTCATCGTCATCAATGCCGAAAAGGTGCAGCTGACCGGCAACAAGCGCGACAAGCCCAATTACTGGCATACCGGCCATCCCGGCGGGATCAAGAGCCGCACCACCGGCCAGATCCTCGAGGGCAAGCACCCCGAGCGCGTGGTCATGCAGGCCGTCAAGCGGATGCTTCCCGGCAACACCTTGTCGCGCACCCAGATGACCCATCTGCGCGTCTATGCCGGCGCCGCGCACCCCCACGAGGCGCAAAGCCCCGAAGTGCTCGACGTCAAATCCATGAACAAGAAGAATACGCGGGTGGCCCACTGATGAGCGACGCAATCAAAACCCTCGAAGGTCTCGAAGCGGTGGCCGGCGGTGCCAGTGCCGCAGTCGCAATGGAGGCCCCGCGTGAGCCCGAGCGCGATGCGCTTGGCCGCTCCTACGCCACCGGCAAGCGCAAGGATGCCGTCGCCCGCGTCTGGATCAAGCCCGGCTCGGGCAAGGTCGTGGTCAACGGCAAGCCGATCAACGAGTATTTCGCGCGCCCCGTGCTTCAGATGATCCTCAAGCAGCCGTTCACCGTGTCGGGCACCGAAGGCCAGTTCGACGTGATGGCGACCGTCAAGGGCGGCGGGCTTTCGGGCCAGGCCGGGGCGGTCAAGCACGGTGTCTCCAGGGCGCTCCAGCTTTATGATCCGTCCTTGCGCGGCGCGCTCAAGGCAGCCGGGTTCCTCACCCGCGACAGCCGCGTGGTGGAACGCAAGAAATACGGCAAGGCCAAGGCACGCAAGAGCTTCCAGTTCTCCAAGCGCTGATCCGCTATATCGGCACGAACATATCGAAACGGAAAAAGGGGCCGCCAGTCTGGTGGCCCCTTTCTCTTGATGGCCACCAGAAGGCCGGCAGGCGGGGCAGTGGGTCCGCCCTGATCCCCCTCTTTGTCAGGCTTGTCTGCGCCGGATGCCGATGCGGCTGCCCACACCCTCGGGGCGTGGCAGGGATGCGTGCGCCCTGGCCATGGCCGCCACGCGCGCGGCGATATCGTCAGGCATGGGCACGACGCGGGGGCCGGAGAGATCCACATGCAGGGTCAGCCCCTCGCCGGTGGCGGAAATCCAGCCTTCCTCGTGGTAAAGCTCCTGAAAGTAGTGAAATCGCTTGGGGTCATGATCGAGCATGTAGAATTTGCTGAAAAGCCGGTCGCCCAGCTTCACCTCGCGCAGGTAGCGGATGTGGAACTCTGCCGCATAGGTGGTCAGCCCCCGCGCCGCCACATAATCCGGGCCAAAGCCAATCCCGGCAAAGACATCGTCAGCGCAATGATCGAACAGAACGGTGTAATAGCCCATGTTCATGTGGCCGTTATGGTCGATCCACCCCTCCTCGACAGTGTGAAAGGCGGAACGGACGGGCTGGGGATCAGGCATGGGAAGACACCTTTTTTCGCAAGCGTACGGCATGGGGCCGGTATCGGATGCGATACCGAAAAAGGGGCGCGGCGGCAAGAGGATGGAGCGGGCGACGGGAATCGAACCCGTATCATCAGCTTGGAAGGCTGAGGTCTTACCATTACACAACGCCCGCACCTGCCCCCAATTAGGCCAGCGCGGCAGGCGGGTCAAGTCATGCGCTCAATAGGCCTGCGCCTTGCGGATCTTCGTCATCCGCCCCTCCTCGGCGATGGCACCGCCAAGCGTCGTCACCCCCCTGTCGCGCAAGAGCGCCAGCATCCGCACGAAGACCTCGGCCGTGGCCACCGTGTCGCCCATGGCAGTATGGCGCGCCTGCGCCGGGATGGTGATGCCGAACCGCGCGCAGAGCGCGTCGAGCGTATGCTGTCCGGTGTGGCCAAACAGCCCCGCCGACATCAGCACCGTGCACAGCACCGGATTGTCGAAGCGCCGCGCGATCACGTCTTCCTTGAGCCGCAGAAAGGCCAGGTCGAAGGGCGCGTTATGCGCCACCAGAACCGACCCCTGGCAGAAATCGTGGAACCGCCGGCCCACGTCGCGGATGTCGGGCGCGCCCTCGACCATCGCATCGGTGATGTGGTGCACGCGAGTCGAGGCGGGCGGGATCGGGCGGCCCGGATTGACCAGCGAATCGAAGGTCTCGCCGCGCAGGATGCGCCCGTTGACGATGCGCAGCCCGGCGATCTGCACGATCTCGTCGCCGCCGCGCGGCGAGAGGCCCGTGGTCTCGGTGTCGAACACGACAAAGCTCAGCTCCGACAGGTCGCGCGCGGCCATCTCGGCGCTTGGCGCCGGCGGCAGGTTGAAATCGTAGAACTCGGGGCGCGGATCGCCGGGGGCAAGCGGCGCGCTGGCCGAAGGCAGCGGCAGCACGATGCGGTGCGACCTGCCCTGCCCCTCGGCCCAGATCGTGCTCTGATGCGCCTCAAGCGCGTCGCGGCCCGAGTAATGCCCATAGGCGGGCGAGAGCGGCGCGGCGAGCCAGCCCATGATCTCGCCATCGGTGGCAACTTCGCCCTGCCAGCCAAGGACAAGCCGCGTCTCGGCCCCCTCCCCTTCGGCGGCGAGGGCAAACCCCTCGCGTGTGCCGCTCTCGGACAGCCGTTCGATCAGCCGCGAAAGCAGCGCCGCCATGGCAAAGCCGTCGCAGGCCACCATGGCGTCAGAGGGCGTGGCGGTGACGCTCAGCGCCTTGCGTGCGCGCACCGCGTCAAAGATATGGCTGACCGCCACCGCAGAGACCGGCCAGCGCCGCGAGGTGGCCGCGGCCTGTTCGGCCGCCGTGCTGTCGATGACCTTGAACAGCCGCGCGACCTCCTCCGATATCCCCTTGCGAAAACCCGCGCGCGCCTCGGGGGGCAGATCCCCGCCGGTCTCAAGCACATCCAGAAGCGCCGCGATGGTGCCCGCGGGACGGCGCACGCCCTCCAGCAAGGTGTTGAAAAGATGGGCCTGCTCGGCATGGGCGCGCAGATCGTCGGTGGCGTCGCGGAAGATCAGCACATGGCCCGACAGTTCCTCATCCGACACGATCGGCGTGACGCGCCCCTGAAGGAAGCGCCTGCCATCGGCAGAGGCGGCAAGAAAGGTCTCGGCGGTGGCGCGCCCTTTGATGCGCGCCTCTTCCACCCGGCGCAGCGCGTCGGCCACCGGCTCGGGGCGCAACACCGCATCGAGCGGGCGATCAAGCCCGATCCGCGGCAAAAGTTCCTGCGCCATGCGGTTGTAGAGCATCACCCGGTTGTCAGGCGTGGCCACCACAGCACCCTCGCCCAGGTCCCGAAAGAGCGCCTCGAACAGCGCCTTTTCGCGGGCGATGCGGGCGGTCTCGCGCGCGACCGCGCGCGCCCGCGCGGCGCGCGCCTCCGAGAGCGCGGCGTTGATCGCATTGGCAGCGGGGGCAAGCGTGCCGAGATGTTTCGCCTGCCCCTCGTCGATCTGCAAATCCACATCGGCGCGCGCGCGCGTCGTCAGGTCCGAGGCGAGCGCAAGAATGGGCCTGGCCACGTTTTCGTCGAACAAAAGCCCGATCCAGGCCGAGAGGCCCAGCACCCCGAGAGCGGCGATCGTGCCCCCGATGACATAGCCATCCACCGGCCCGCCGCCGCGCAGATAGCCAAACCACAGCCCCGCGCCAATGAGCCCCACGCCGCCCAGACCGAGCGCGGCGAAGAAGAGCGCAAAGCGCAGCCGCAGGCCCAGACGCCGGGTCAGCCGAAGGGTCATGCGCCGTCTTCCAGAAGCGCGCAGACCTTTTGCGTCAGATCTGCGGTCGAGAACGGCTTGGTCATGAAGGCGTCGGCCCCCACGGCCATGCCCTTGCGCCGCTCCATCTCGCCGCCGCCCGCGGTGATCATCAGCACCTTGACACCTTTCAGCCCCTCGTCGCGGCGGATAAGCTGGCAGACCTCATAGCCCGATTTGCCCGGCAGCATCACGTCGAGCACCACCAGATCGGGGCGTTGCTCGGCCAGCGCGGTCATCGCGTCGGTGCCGCTCGCCACGCGGCGCAAGCCGTAGCCCGCGCGCCCGATCAGATGGGCGAGCGCAAGCGCGATATTGTCCTCGTCCTCGACGAGCAGAACGGTCTTTTGCGGCATCGCGGGCCTCCTCTCCCGGTCAGGATGTGCAGAGCGCCTCCAGAAGCGGATCGTCCTCGGGCGCGCGCCTCCACGCGGCCCGGGACGGATCGGCAAGTGCGGCCTCGGTGACCTCGGCGCGCGCCCGGTTGGGGCAATCGACGAATTGCGGCAGCCGCGCGGGCGGGTTCCAGCGGGCAAAAAGATAGACATCGACCAGGAACACGCCGGGGACTGCGGGGTTGCTCTGCACACCCGCGCGGTCGAGCACCACAAAGCGCGTGACCAGCGGCACGGCATGGGTCCAGGGTTTCCAGAGTTTCGATTCGGCCACCTCGTGGATCACCTCTACCCCCTCGGGCAGGGTACCCGCCGTGCGCGCGGCCCAGCTGTATTCCGACCAGACGGCATAGGCGAGCATGGCCAGACCGGCCGCCGCAGGCGCGCCATAGCGCGGCAGCCTCCCGCCGGTCAGATGCGCCAAGGCAACAATCGCAGCGGCAGCCCCGATTCCGGCGGCAAAGGTCGCGATCAGTTCGAAGAACATGTCAGCTCAGCACCCCTCGGGATTGTCCCACGGCCGATTGCATCGTCTTGATGACCATGAAGGCATCGCGCAGGTGATTGCGCTCCAGATCCGACAGTTCGGCGGGGTTCATGAAATTGTCAGGTTTGTCGCCGCGCAGGATCTGCGCCGCCTGATGGCGCAGCCGCGTTTCGGCGACGAGATCGTAGGCGTCGAGCAGATCGTGGGCACCGCTCTCCGAGACCACCCCCGCCGCGCGCCCCGCCTCGATCCGGTCGCGCGTGCCCGCCACCTCGAGCGCGCCCACTAGCGCATAGATGCGCCCCAGATCGACCACCGGCACGACGCCGGAATGTTTGAGGTCGATGGTGTTCCTGTGCTCGCCCGAGCGGATCAGCGCAAAGCCCCGGAACAGGCCGAGCGGCACCGTATGCTTGAGCGAGTTGGCGATCATGTGGGCGACAAAGATCGAGTTCTTGCGCGCCTTCGCCAGCACCTCGGTTTGCAGGTTCTCGAACAGCGCCGCCTCGCCGGCGATCGGGCGCAGATCGAACATGACCGAGGCCAGCATCTGCGCCTGGTTGTCGGGCTGCGCGATCCAGCCCGCGAAATAGCTGCGCCAGACGCGGCGCGGCTGCCGCCAGCGCGGGTTGGTGGCCATCATGTCGCCGGGGCAGTAGAAGAATCCGCAGGCAGCCAGCCCGTCGCTGACATGTTTTGCCAGCGCCGCGAAATAGCCGTCATGCGCGTCCGCGTCAAAGGTATCGTCGAGGATCAGGCAATTGTCCTGATCGCTGACGCCGGTCTGTTCGCGCCGCCCCTGAGAGCCGCAGGCGGCCCAGAGCCAGGGCACCGGCGCGGGGCCAAGCTCTTCTTCCGCCAGCCGCAAAAGGCGGCGGGTGATCGCGTCGGTGATGTCGGTGATCCGGCGGGTGATGGAATGCGGCCTGACCCCCGCCCGCACCAGTTGCGCCAGAAGGCCGGGCACGCGGTCCATGACATGCGCCATCTCTGCGGCCGATCCCGCGCTTGCGATATCGGCAACCATGTGGCTGGCGGTAGCGGCCTGCTGGCGGAACAGGTCGGTCTTGCCGATCATCCCCACGACGCGCCCGCCCTGCGCCACCGGCAGGTGATTGACGCCCAGTTCGGCAAGTTTCATCAGCGCGTCGAGACCCAGTTGCGTCGGCGCGATGGTCACCGGGTCCGGCGTCATCACCTGTGCGACGGGAATGGTGCCTGACAACCCCTCGGCCAGCACCTTGTTGGTCAGGTCATGGCTGGTGATGATGCCCGCCAGCCGCGCGCCCGCCATCACCAGGACGGAGGAAATGACATGCTCGCGCATCAGCCGCGCCACCTCGGTGATGGTGGTCTCGGGCGTGCAGGTGATCGGCGTTTTCGCCATCAGGTCAGAGACCTGAAGCGCGGTCAGCCCGGTCGCATAAGGCCCGTCATCGGCATGGCGAAGGGGTCGCGCGCGCGCAAACCATTGTCCGATCTCGGGCACCTCGTCCATCAGCCGCAGGAACCGGTCGGCAGGCACGAGGATCAGCTGCGTCGGCTCGACCGCGCGCGCGGTCAGTTGAGCCGTGCCGTCGCGCAGCAGGCCGCGCTCGCCCATCATATCGCCGGGGCCGCGCCGCGAGACCGGTTCGCTGCCCCCTGTGACGATGTCGAGCGCGCCGCTCTCGACGAGATAGAACCCCTTGAGCGCATCGCCGGTGGCAAACAGCACCTCGCCCGGCGCAAGCGGGACGCGTTGCAGATGCGGGGCCAACCCGGCGCGCACCCCCTCGGGAAGCGCATCGAAGGGCGGATTGCTGCAAAGCGCGTCAATGGGTGTCGGCTCGGCGTTGGCCATCGCGCGTGGCTCCTTCCTGCGGGCTTGGGAAAAGGACGCGAAAGCGCCCGGTCTTGCCTGAAATACCGGCGGGCGAAGGAGACAGGGGCGGCAGATGCCGCCCCCGCCAGTTGGTTCAGTGACCCGTGGCCGCGCCGGCGCCACGGGGCACGCGCACGCTCTCGACCAGATCCTGGATTTCCTGCGGCGGTTCTGCCGTCATGCTCGACACGAGATAGGCCGCGCCAAAGTTCAGCAACGCGCCAATCGGGCCGAAATGCGTCGGCGGGATGCCGAACAGGTATTGATCCGCGCTCAGCATGTTCGTGCCGGGGACAAAGAACCAGCCCAGGTAGAGAAACAGGTAGAGCGTCGTCGAGATCAGGCCGACCAGCATCCCGGCCGTCGCGCCGGCCGAGTTCATGCGCTTGGAGAAGATGCCCATCATCAGCGTCGGAAAGAGCGAGGCCGCCGCCAGACCGAAGGCCAGCGCCACCACCTGAGCGGCAAAGCCCGGCGGGTTTAGGCCCAGATAGGTCGCCACCACGATCGCAACCGCCATCGAGATGCGCGCGGCCAGAAGCTCGCCCTTTTCCGAGATGCCGGGATTGATCGTCGATTTTATCAGGTCGTGGCTGATTGCCGAGGAAATGGCCAGCAGCAGACCGGCAGCCGTCGAGAGCGCCGCGGCGATACCACCGGCGGCAATCAGCGCGATCACCCATCCCGGCAGCCCGGCGATTTCGGGGTTGGCCAACACGAGGATGTCGCGGTTGAAGGTGACAAGCTCGTTGCCCGCCCAGCCACGCTCGGCGGCAAGCGCCGTCATCGCTTCGGACTTCTCGTTGTAGTACTGGATCTTGCCGTCGCCGTTCTTGTCCTCGACACCCAGCAGACCGGTCACGCGCCAGGTCTCGAACCAGTCGGGCAGGTTCTCGACCGCAACGGCCTCGCCCTACACGCCCTGCGGCCACATGGTGGTCATGATGTTCAGACGCGCCATCGCACCCACGGCCGGAGCGGTGAGGTAAAGCAGCGCGATGAACACCAGCGCCCAACCCGCCGACCAGCGCGCATCAGCCACGCGCGGGACGGTGAAGAAGCGGATGATCACGTGCGGAAGGCCCGCAGTGCCGATCATCAGCGAGAGCGTGAAGAGCGCCATCAGCCAGGGGCTTGAGCCGGACGTGTATTCGTTGAAGCCCAGATCGTTGAGCAGCCCGTCGAGCGTGACCAGCAGATACTGCCCCGAGGCGGTATGCTCGGAGAAGAGGCCGATCTGCGGCAGGAACACGCCGGTCAGTTGCAGCGATATGAAGATCGCCGGAATGGTATAGGCGATGATCAGCACGCAGTATTGCGCCACCTGCGTGTAGGTGATGCCCTTCATCCCGCCAAGCACGGCATAGACAAAGACCACCGCCGAGGCGATCAGGAGGCCGGTTGTGTTGTCCACCTCCAGAAAGCGCGAAAAGGCCACGCCAGCGCCCGCCATCTGACCGATCACATAGGTCACCGACATGGTGATGAGCGCGATGACCGCGACCACGCGGGCGGTGTTGCTGTAGAAGCGATCACCCACGAATTCCGGCACGGTGTATTTGCCGAACTTGCGCAGATAGGGCGCAAGCAGCATCGCCATGAGCACATAGCCGCCGGTCCAGCCCATGAGGTAGGTCGAGTTGTTGTAGCCCACGAAGGCGATGAGACCCGCCATCGAGATGAACGAGGCCGCCGACATCCAGTCGGCCGCCGTGGCCATGCCGTTGACGACCGGGTTCACGCCGCGACCTGCGGCGTAGAATTCCGCGGTCGATCCCGCCTTGGCCCAGATCGCGATGCCGAAATAGAGCGCGAAGCTCAGGCCCACGACGATGATGTTGAGTGTCGTTTGATCCATGACTTTCGCCCCTTATTCTTCGTCAACGCCGTGTTCAGCGTCGAGCTTGTTCATACGCCAGGCGTAGAAAAAGATCAGCACCAGGAACACGATGATCGAACCTTGCTGCGCGAACCAGAACCCGAGATCGGTGCCGCCAATGGCAATCCCCGAGACCAGCGGACGCAGCAGGATGCCGAACCCGAACGAAGCCAGAGCCCAGATCACCAGGCTCCATTTGATGAGACGCAGATTGGCTTTCCAATATGCGGTTGCAGAGTCTTGATCGGACAAAGCCTGTCCTCCCTTTGTCTTGGTTTTATCCTGGCCCGCACCAGCACACACCGGAACGGCTTTTCTTTACGCGACCGTCTTGCGGACGATCGTCCTCAGTGCTTGCGAGACCGCCTCGATCCCGGCCATCGCATCGACGCGGGCGAGAACGCCCCTTGCGTCGTAATAGTCGATCAGCGGCGCGGTCTGCGCGTGATAGGCGCGCAGGCGTTGCTCCACTGTCTCGGCATTGTCATCGGCGCGCCGCGTCATCTCGCTCGCCCCGCATTTGTCGCAGACGCCCGCCCTCGCCGCGCGGCCCGCCTCGGTGCCCGCCGCCACGGCGGCGCGCAACAGGTCGCCGGTCGAAAGCTGCACAAGGCCAAAGCCCTCTTGCAGCATCCGCGCCTGCGTGCCCTTGCCCGCGCCCGGCGGCCCGAGCAGGACAAGATTTGCGCATCCCCGGGGGGTGTCGGTTCCGTCCATGCCCCCCTCCCCTCAGGCGTTCACGCGATTGGCGATCAGATCATCGACCACCGACGGATCGGCCAGCGTCGAGGTGTCGCCGAGCGTGTCGAAATCGTTCTCGGCGATCTTGCGCAGGATGCGGCGCATGATCTTGCCAGAGCGGGTCTTGGGCAGGCCCGGCGCCCACTGGATCACGTCCGGCTTGGCGATGGGGCCGATTTCCCGGCGCACCCAGTTGGCAAGTTCGATGCGCAGCGCCTCGGTGGCCTCGACCCCGTCCATCAGCGTGACATAGCAGTAGATGCCCTGGCCCTTGATGTCGTGGGGATAGCCCACCACTGCGGCCTCGCTGACGGCGGGATGGGCGACAAGCGCGCTTTCTACCTCCGCCGTGCCCATCCGGTGCCCCGAGACGTTGATAACGTCATCGACGCGCCCGGTGATCCAGTAATCGCCATCCTCGTCGCGGCGGCAGCCGTCGCCGGAAAAATAGTAGCCCTTGAACATCTCGAAATAGGTCGAGACAAAGCGGCTGTGATCGCCCCAGATGGTGCGCATCTGACCGGGCCAGCTGTCCCTGAGCGCCAGCACACCCTCGACGGCACCGCCCAGTTCATTGCCCTGATCGTCGAGCACGACGGGCACCACGCCGAAAAACGGCTTGGTCGCCGAGCCGGGCTTGGGGGTCTTGACCGCGCCGGGCAGCGGCGTGATGAGGATGCCGCCCGTTTCGGTCTGCCACCAGGTATCGACGATCGGGCAGCGGCCCTGGCCCACATTCTCGTCATACCAGTTCCACGCCTCGGGGTTGATCGGCTCTCCGACCGAGCCGAGAATGCGCAGGCTGGAGAGATCGCTCGCCGCCACCGGCCCGGGGCCCTTGGCCATCAGCGCGCGGATGGCGGTGGGGGCGGTGTAGAACTGCGTCACCTTGTGCTTTTCGCAGACCTGCCAGAACCGGCCGGCATCGGGCCAGGTCGGCACACCCTCGAACATCAGCGTGGTCGCGCCATTGGCGAGCGGGCCATAAACGATATAGCTGTGGCCGGTGACCCAGCCGACATCCGCCGTGCACCAGTAGATGTCGCCCTCGTGATAATCGAAGACGTATTCATGCGTCATCGAGGCATAGACAAGATAGCCACCGGTGGTGTGCACCACGCCCTTGGGCATCCCCGTAGAGCCGGAGGTGTAGAGGATGAACAGCGGATCCTCGGCGCCCATCTCCTCGGGCGGGCAATCGGCAGAGACCTTCGCCGCCTCCTCGTGCCACCAGAAATCCAGCCCCGCGCGCCATGCCACCTGCCCGCCGGTGCGCTTGACCACAAGGCACTTCACGTCCCGCGTGTCATGCAAAAGCGCCTGGTTGACATTGTCCTTGAGCTTGGTCGCGCGCCCGCCGCGTGGGGCGTGATCGGCGGTGATCACCAGCCTGGCGTCGCAGCCGTTGATCCGCGCGCCAAGCGCGTCGGGCGAGAAGCCCGCGAAGACCACCGAGTGAACCGCCCCGATCCGCGCGCAGGCCAGCATGGCATAGGCCGCCTCGGGGATCATCGGCATGTAGATCACCACCCGGTCGCCGCGCCCGATGCCAAGGCTCCTGAGCACATTGGCCATGCGGCAGGTCTGCGCGTGCAATTCGCGGTAGGTGATGTGCAGCGCCTCGTCGGTGGGGTCGTCGGGCTCCCAGATGATTGCGGTCTGGTCGCCGCGCGACTCAAGATGCCGGTCGATGCAATTGGCCGCCACGTTCAGCGTGCCATCCTCGAACCATTTGATCGAGACGTTGTCGTAGTCGAAAGAGGTGTTCTTGACCCTGGTATAGGGCTTGATCCAGTCGATTCGCTTGCCGTGCTGGCGCCAGAACCCCTCGGAGTCGCGAATCGATTCGGCATACATGCGCGCATAGGTATCGGCGTCGATGTGAAACTTCCTTGCGCCTGCACCTGCAACAGTATCCGCCATATCTTAAATTCCTCCATCCCTTGTGTGAGTGCGGTCAGCGCCGCACCTCTGACATGCTCCCGAAGAATAGTTTAAGTCAAATCGCACAAAAAATTAACAGTTTGCTTTTAGCTCAAGCAATTCCTGTGAAAAATTCAAACGTGTGACGTGAAGTTTTCGTAAATTAATTTACTTATTCTTTCCGGTCCCCGCCGACAGGCCCATCCGAACCGGCCCGCCACCCTTGAACCCGGACCGAAAACGCTCAACTGTGCAGCGTCACAGGAGACCCCCATGCCCCATGCCCATGCCGACATCTCGAAGGCCGTGCCGACCACCCCGGCCGCGCAAGTGCGCCCGCGCGAAAAGCTCGAAGGCGGCAAGCGATTCGTTCTGCATACCGAATTCCAGCCCGCCGGCGATCAGCCCGGCGCCATTGCCGAATTGCGCGCGGGCATCCTCTCGGGCGAACGCGATCAGGTCCTGCTTGGCGCGACCGGCACCGGCAAGACCTTTACCATGGCCAAGGTGATCGAGGAGACGCAGCGCCCCGCCATCATCCTGGCCCCCAACAAGACGCTGGCGGCCCAGCTTTACGGCGAGTTCAAGGGCTTCTTCCCCGAAAACGCGGTGGAATATTTTGTCAGCTACTATGACTACTACCAGCCCGAAGCCTATGTCGCGCGCTCCGATACCTTCATCGAGAAGGAATCCCAGATCAACGAACAGATCGACCGGATGCGCCACTCGGCCACGCGCGCCCTGCTGGAACGCGATGACGTGATTATCGTGGCCTCGGTGTCGTGCATCTACGGCATCGGCTCGGTCGAGACCTATGGCGCGATGACGCAGGATTTGCGCGTCGGCGAGAGCTATGACCTGCGCGTGATCATGGCCGATCTGGTGGCCCAGCAATACCGGCGCAACGATCAGGCGTTCCAGAGGGGCAGCTTCCGGGTGCGCGGCGACAGCCTCGAGATCTGGCCCGCCCACCTCGAGGATCGCGCCTGGCGGCTGTCCCTCTTTGGCGACGATCTCGAAGCGATCACCGAATTCGACCCGCTCACCGGCGAGAAGACCGACAGCTTCGACAAGATCCGCATCTACGCCAATTCGCACTACGTGACGCCCAAGCCGACCATGCAGCAGGCGATTCGCGGCATCAGGAAGGAATTGCGCCAGCGGCTCGACCAACTGGTGAGCGAGGGCAAGCTGCTCGAGGCGCAGCGGCTCGAGCAACGCACGAGTTTCGACCTGGAAATGCTGGAGGCCACCGGCGTGTGCGGCGGTATCGAGAATTACTCGCGCTACCTGACGGGGCGCGCCCCCGGAGAGCCGCCGCCTACCCTGTTCGAGTTCATCCCCGACAATGCCATCGTCTTTGCCGATGAGAGCCACGTCTCGGTGCCGCAGATCGGCGGCATGTATCGCGGCGACTACCGGCGCAAGTTCACCCTGGCCGAGCACGGCTTTCGCCTGCCGTCGTGCATGGACAACCGCCCGCTGAAGTTCGAGGAATGGGACGCCATGCGCCCGCAATCGATCTTTGTCTCGGCCACGCCCGCAGCATGGGAGATGGAGCAGACCGGCGGCGTCTTTGTCGAACAGGTGATCCGCCCCACCGGGCTGATCGATCCGCAGATCGAAATCCGGCCCGTCGAGACCCAGGTCGATGACCTGCTCGACGAGGTGCGCCGCGTCAGCGCGGCGGGCTATCGCACGCTGGTGACGACCCTGACCAAGCGCATGGCCGAGGACCTGACCGAATACCTGCACGAACAGGGCATCCGCGTGCGCTACATGCATTCCGACATCGACACGATCGAGCGGATCGAGATCCTGCGCGACCTGCGCCTTGGCGCCTTCGACGTGCTGATCGGCATCAACCTGCTGCGCGAGGGGCTGGATATTCCCGAATGTGGCCTGGTGGCCATTCTGGATGCCGACAAGGAGGGCTTCTTGCGCTCGGAAACCTCGCTGATCCAGACCATCGGCCGCGCCGCGCGCAACGCCGAGGGCCGCGTCATCATGTATGCCGACCGCATCACCGGCTCGATGCAGCGCGCGCTGGACGAGACCAATCGCCGCCGCGCCAAGCAGATCGCCTATAACGAGAAACACGGCATCACCCCCGCCACCATTCGCAAGAATGTCGAGGACATCCTGCAAGGACTCTACAAGGGCGACGCGGACATGAACCGCGTGACGGCACGCATCGACAAGCCGCTGGCCGGGGCCAATCTCGCCGCCGTGCTCGACGGGCTGCGCACGGACATGCGCAAGGCGGCCGAGAATCTGGAATTTGAAGAGGCCGCCCGCCTGCGCGACGAGGTCAAGCGGCTGGAGGCGGTGGAACTGGCGGTGGCCGACGATCCGCTCGCCCGGCAACAGGCAGTGGAAAACGCATCCGGGGCGGCGGCCGGATCGCGCGGGCGCTCAACCGCAGGGCGGCCGGGCCAGCGGGGCGGAAATGCGCGGCGGCGCGGGCGATGAAATCGTCCCCGCGCCGGGCCGCGGTCGATCGACGGGTGCCGGCCCGCGACCAATCCCGCGGCGCGCGCCAAAGTCGCTTGCTCCTGCCCGCCTTCGGTGCTTCAACGGGGCCATGCCAACCGTCCTGACCACCTTTGTGCTTCTGGCGCTTGCGGGCCTCGCCGGGATCGGGGCGCAAGCGGTCGGTGTGCCGCTGCCCTTTCTGCTCGGTCCGTTGATCGCTTCGGCGCTGATTGCCACGCTGCTGCCCGAGCGCCTGCCCGAAGGCTATCGCTTTCCCGAGCCGGTCCGCCTTGTCTTCATGGCCTTCATCGGGTTGATGATCGGGGCGCAGGTGACGCCCGCGCTGTTTTCCGAGGCGCATCATTATGTGCTGACGCTGGGGGCGGTGACGCTTTTCGTGGGGCTGGCGCACGGCTTTGGCTACGGGGTATTTCGCCTGCTGGGCGGCTATGACAGCACCACCGCGTTTTACGCCAGCACCCCCGGCGGGCTATATGAAAGCATCGAGATGGGGAGTGCGGCCGGGGCGGACATGACCCGGCTGATGATGCAGCAATTCCTGCGCATCATCGCGGTTGTGGTGCTGGTGCCCCTTGGCCTGTCGCTCTGGCTGGGCGCGCCGGTGGGAAGTGCGGCGGGCATGAGCCTCGCGCGCCCGGAGGTGCCCTGGTCCGACCTGCCGCTGATTGCGCTGGCGGGGCTGGGCGGGCTGGCGCTGGGGCGCGTCCTGCGGCTGCCGGCGGGACAGTTGACCGGGCCGCTGGCGGTCGCGGCGGTGCTGTCGCTCACCGGCCATCTCGGCTTCGAGATCCCGCAATGGCTGGTCAATCTGGCGCAGATGGTCCTCGGCACAGCCCTGGGGATGCGGTTCACCGGGCTGAGCCGGGGGCTGCTTTTGCGCGGCGCGGCCCTGGCCGTGGTCTCGGGGGGCGGAATGCTGACGATTGGCCTGGCGCTGGCGCTGGGGCTGCGCGCGCTGACCGGAGAGCCGGTGGATGTGCTGGTGATCAGCCTTGCGCCGGGCGGGGTGACCGAAATGGCGCTGGTGGCGCTCAGCCTGAATGCCAACCCGGCCTTTGTCACGCTGCATCACATCTACCGCATCCTGATCACCGTGCTGGTGATCGGCACGGTCACCAAGCTCAGACCCGGACGCCCTGCCTCCCCGCCAGATCGGTGAAGAACTGCCACGCCACACGGCCAGAGCGCGCGCCGCGCGTGGCCTGCCATTCGATCGCTTCGGCGCGCAGGGCCGCATCGTCGATCACCAGGCCATAGGCGTCGCAATAGCCTCGGATCATCGACAGGTATTCGTCCTGATCGCAGGGGTGAAAGCCCAGCCAGAGGCCGAACCTGTCCGACAGCGAGACCTTTTCCTCGACCGCCTCGGAGGGGCTTATCGCCGAGGAGCGTTCGTTCTCGATCATGTCGCGGGGCATGAGGTGGCGACGGTTCGAGGTGGCGTAGAAGATCACATTATCGGGCCGCCCCTCGATCCCGCCATCGAGCACCGCCTTGAGCGATTTGTAATGCTCGTCGTCATGGCTGAACGAAAGATCGTCGCAAAACAGCAGGAATCGCGTGTCCGAACCGCGCAGCAGGTTCAGCAGGCGGCCCACCGAGGGCAGATCCTCGCGCTGCAACTCCACGATCTTCAGGGGCCAGCCCTCGGCCAGAACGGCGGCGTGCACGGCCTTGACAAGGCTTGACTTGCCCATGCCGCGCGCGCCCCACAAGAGCGCGTTGTTGGCAGGCAGGCCGCGCGCGAACTGGCGGGTGTTGGAAAGCAGCGTGTCACGCGCCCGCTCGATCCCCACCAGAAGCCCCATATCGACGCGAGACACCTGCGCAACCGGCTCCAGCCGGTCGGGCGAGACGTGCCACACGAATGCCTCTGCGGCGTCGAAATCGGGGGCGGTCAGGGGGGCGGGGCTCATCCGCTCCAGCGCGGCGGCGATACGCTCGAGAGGGTCCATGGCCTAGCTCCTGCTGTCCTCGGCGGTCGGCGCCGCCTCGTCGTCTTCTTCCTCATCGTCGAACCACAGGCCCTGTTCGCGCAATTCCTTCTCGCGCTTCTTCTCGACGCGCGCGACCAGCTGGATCGAGATCTCGTAGAGGCCATAGACCACAACAAAGAGAATGATCTGGGTGATTACATCGGGCGGCGTGACCAGCGCGGCGAGAACGAGGATGCCAACCACGGCGAACTTGCGCACCGCCTTGAGGCCCCCGGCGCTGACCAGCCCCGCCTTGCCCATCAGCGTGAGCAGCACGGGCAACTGAAAACACAGGCCAAAGGCCACGATGAACTTGATCGTGAGGTTGAGATATTCCTGCGCCGAGCCCTGGAACACCACCGAAAGGGGGGCCGCGTTCATGCCGCCCTCGATCGCCTCGCCCTCGCCGCCGAATTGCTGGAAGCCAAGAAAGAAGTCATAGGCCAGCGGCGTCACGACATAAAAGGCAAAGGCCGCGCCGAAAAAGAACATGAAGGGAGAGGCGACGAGAAAAGGCAGGAAGGCGTTCTTTTCCGAACGGTAAAGCCCCGGCGCCACGAAGCGCCACATCTGGTTGGCGATATAGGGAAAGGCAAGGATGAAGCCGCCCAGAAGCGAGACCTTGATCGCGACAAAGAACCCCTCTTGCGGCGAGATGAAGATCAGGTTGCAATCCTGCCCGCGCTCGGCCAGCACCTTGCACAGCGGCGCGGTCAGAAAGTTGAAGATCGGCGTGGCAACGGTGAAACAGATCACCATGCCGATGATCAAGGCCACGACCGAATGGATCAGCCGGTTGCGCAGCTCTGCCAGATGCTCGATCAGCGGGGCGCTGCTGTCCTCGATCTCGTCCTCGGGCGCGCTCATGCCTTGTCCTCGGAACCCTTGGCTGCGTTGGTTTCAGCAGTCGGGACGGGCGTCCCGGCCTCGGCCGCCTTTTCGCGAGCGGCATCGGCCATGGCCTGTTTCTCGGGGTCGAGCGGCGGGCGCACCGCGCGGTCCAGATCGCGCGCCACATCCCCGGTCGTCTTCCTGACCTCGTTCATCGCGGTTTTCATCGGGTCGGCGGCGGCCTTGAAGGTCTTTTGCAGATCGCTCACGCCGGATTGGTCGGCCGCCTCATTCATCGCGCGGCTGAACTCGCGCGCCATGCCGCGCGCCTTGCCGACAAAGCGGCCGGCGGCCTGGAACATGCCGGGCAGGTCCTTGGGTCCGACGACGATCAGCGCCACGATCCCGATGACCAGAAGCTCGGTCCAGCCAAGGTCGAACATTCAGGGCTCAGACCTTGTCTTTTTCTTCCGCAGGCGTCACGTCGCGCGCCGCATCGGAGGTTTCGCTGGTGTCCTCAAGCTCCTTGCTACCCTCGGCGATGCCCTTCTTGAACGAGGTGATACCCTTGCCGACCTCGCCCATCAGCGCCGAGATCTTGCCGCGCCCGAAGAGCACCAGCACCACCACGGCGATGAGCAGAATGCCGGGAAGGCCGATATTGTTGAGCATGTCGTCTCTCCATTGCTCGGAGGGCTGCGCCCCCCGGAACCTTGATTGCTCTTATCTAGACATTCAGCGCCCGCGATGAAAGGACCAATCCGCCGCCGCGGATGAATCGCGCGGGCGTCAGTCCTCGGCCTGTGCCTCGGCGCGGCTCTTGCCCGAAACCTTCTGCGCGAGGGTCGCGGCCATGAACTCATCGAGATCGCCGTCGAGCACGCCCCTGGTGTCTGATGTCTCGACGCCGGTGCGCAGATCCTTGACCATCTGATAGGGGTGCAGCACATAGGAACGTATCTGGTTGCCCCATCCGGCATCGCCCTTGGCGTCATGGGCGGCCTCGATCGCCTCGGTGCGCTTGCGCAATTCCAGCTCGTAAAGCCGCGATTTCAGCGCCTTCATGGCGATGTCGCGGTTCTGGTGCTGGGACTTCTGGCTCGAGGTGGTGACGATCCCGGTGGGAATATGGGTGATGCGCACCGCCGAGTCGGTGGTGTTGACATGCTGCCCGCCCGCGCCCGAGGAGCGGTAGGTGTCGATGCGGATATCCGAGGGGTTCACCTCGATCTCGATATTGTCGTCCACCACCGGATAGACCCAGACCGAGCAGAAGGAGGTGTGCCGCTTGGCCGCCGAATCGAAGGGCGAGATCCGCACGAGGCGGTGTACGCCCGATTCGGATTTGAGCCAGCCATAGGCGTTATGGCCCGAAATCTTGTAGGCGGCGGATTTGATCCCCGTCTCTTCGCCCGCCGATTCCGATTGCAATTCGACCGTGTAGCCGCGTTTCTCCGCCCAACGGACATACATCCGCGCCAGCATCGCCGCCCAGTCGCAGCTCTCGGTGCCGCCGGCACCGGCGTTGATTTCGAGAAACGTGTCGTTGGCATCGGCCTCGCCGTCGAGCAACGCCTCAAGCTCCCTGGCGGCGGCCACCCTGGCAAGCGCGCGGATCGCCGCCTCGGCCTCGGCCACAACCTCCGCGTCGCCCTCCATCTCGCCCAGTTCGATCAGGCCGAGATGATCCTCAAGCTCCTGCTTGATGGTGTCGTGGGTGGTCAGCGCATCGAGCAGCGCCTGGCGCTCGCGCATGAGCTTTTGCGCGGCTGCCGGATCGTCCCAGAGCGTCGGATCCTCGACCCGCGCGTTGAATTCCTCGAGCCGGTGGCGCGCCGTCTCCCATCCAAGCCGCTGGCGCAGAAGGTCCAGCGATTTTTCGATCCCGGAAACGAGGGTCTGGATTTCGGCGCGCATGGTCGGTCTTGTCCTCGGCTGCTCAGATGCGGCTGATAGCGCAGTGGCGGGGGCCGGACAAGGGCAGGCTAATAGAGCCCGCCCGAACTCATCGAGCCAAAGCTCGCCCGTCCGCCCATTGTCGCCTTCTCTCCGGTGGAGGTGGTCACCTCGTGCACCTGTTCGGTCTCGCCCCGCGCAAAGAGATCGAGATCGCGGCCCATGGCAAAGCCGCCGTCATAGGCAAGGCCAAAGAACGGCTCTTCGCCATCGCGGAAATACTCGGCCACGACATGATCGCCGGTGGCGTCATCGGGCAGGCGCGCGCCGGAGAAGCGGTCGATCTTGATGAAATGCCCGCCCGGCGGGATGTTGAACGGGCCGCCGCCGAATTTCTTCACCGCCTCCTGCATGAACTCCTGGAACACCGGCGCGCACAGCGAAGAGCCATAGGCCGACCGGCCAAGACCGCGCGGCTGGTCGTGGCCGATATAGCAGCCCGCCGCGATATTGCTGGTAAAGCCGATGAACCACACGTCGCGCGCGTCATTGGTGGTGCCGGTCTTGCCGGCCACCGGCACCGGCAGGTTGACCGCGCCCGAAGCCGTGCCGCGCTCGACCACGCCGGTCATCATCGAGGTCAGCTGATAGGCAGTGATCGCGTTCATCACCCGCTCGCGGTCCGAGACGATCCGGGGGCCGCGGTCGCGCGGAATGGCCGGATCGCGACAATCGACACAATCGCGCGTGTCCTGCCGGTAAACGGTGCGCCCGTAGCGGTCCTGCACCCGATCGACAAGACTGAGACGCACACGCTCGCCGCCATTGGCGAACATCGCATAGGCCGCTACCATGTTGAACAGCGTGGTTTCCTCCGATCCCAGCGCATTGGCCAGGAACTGCCCCATGTTCCGATAGACGCCAAATCGCTCGGCATAGCGCCCGACCACGTCCATCCCCACCTCCCGCGCGAGGCGGACAGTCATCAGGTTGCGCGACTGCTCGATGCCGGTGCGCAAGGGCGTCGGGCCGTAGAACTTGTTGGAGGAGTTGCGCGGCCGCCACAGGCCCTGCGGCGTGTCGATCTCGATGGGCGCGTCGATCACGATGGTGGCCGGTGAATAGCCGCTGTCGAGGGCGGCGGCATAGACGAAGGGCTTGAAGCTCGATCCCGGCTGGCGCATCGCCTGCGTGGCGCGGTTGAACACCGAATGCTGGTAGGAAAACCCGCCCTGCATCGCGATCACGCGGCCGGTGTTGACATCCATCGCCATGAAGGCACCCTGCACCTCGGGCACCTGCCGCAGGCTCCAGTTGGCAAAGGCGCCGTCATCGGTGACGGCGCGCACATGCACCACCTCGCCGCGTTTGAAATTGGCACGGAAATCGCCGCGCAGCCACTTGATGTCGCTGCGCGGCACTTCGTGGATGCCCTCGATCCCTTCGATGCCGATGCGCATCGCCTGTTCGCCGATCTCCAGCACCACCGCCGGATACCATGTCCCGTCAAGCTCGATGTCGCGCGGCACGCGCAGGGCCGCAAGCGCCACCTGCCAGTCGGCCTCCGCTCCCAGCACCTCCTCGGGCAAGCTCTCTGCGGTGCCGCGCCAGCGCCCCTGCCCGCGATCGTAGGCCTCAAGCTGACGGCGCAGGGCGCGCGCGGCATGGACCTGCATTTCGGGGTCGATGGTCGCGCGCACGGTCAGGCCGCCGGTAAAGAACTCGCCCTCGCCGTAGATCTCGCTCAATTGCCGCCGGATCTCGTCGGTGAAATAGTCGCGCGGCGGCAATTCGGCGCTGAACGGCGGAAAATCGCCGTTCTGAACCGAACGCAGCGGCATGTCGCGCTCCGCAAGGTATTCTTCCTCGCTCAGATAGCCGTTTTCCCACATCTCCCTGAGCACGAAATTGCGCCGCGCCAGCAGGCGCTCGCTCTCGCGCACCGGGTGATAGTCGCTCGGGGCCTTGGGCATGGACGCAAGCATCGCCGCCTCGTGCGGGGCCAGATCGCGCAGCGGCTTGTTGAAATAGCTCTGCGCCGCGGCGGTCACGCCATAGCTGTTCTGCCCGAGGAAGATCTCGTTGAGATAAAGTTCGAGGATCTGCTCCTTGGACAGGGTTTGCTCGATGCGGGTCGCCAGGATGATTTCCTTGATCTTGCGCTCCATCTGCCGATCGCCCGAGAGAAGGAAATTCTTCATCACCTGCTGCGTGATGGTGGAGGCGCCGCGCAGGTTCTGCCCGCGCGATTTCACCGCATCAAAAAGGGCCGAGGCAATGCTCACGGCGTCAAAACCGTGATGGGTATAGAAATTCTTGTCTTCGGCGCTAATGAATGCCTGCTTCACCAGATCGGGAATTTCCGCAGCGGGGGTGAAAATCCGCCTCTCGCGGGCGAACTCGTCGATGATGCGCCCCTCGACCGAATAGATCCGGCTGATCGTGGGGGGCGCGTAATTGGCAAGACTCTCGTGGCTCGGCAGATCCTTGCCATAGATATGCAACACCGCGCCGATCGACAGCCCGAAAATGACCACCACAAGGGTGATCAGACTGAAGACGCTGCCCAGAAGGCTCATCACAGGGCGCAACACGGCACTCTCCTTATCGACGCTGCGCCCGATATAGGGACAAGCGGCGCAACCGTCAAAACACAAACGTTGTCGCGGCAGGCTGCGCGGCCGCGCGGCTTTCCAGGAAAGCGCGGCCTGCGCGCCCCCACCGGGCTCGTGAGCCCAAGATCGTTCATGGCAGACGGGCCGGACAACCCCGGCGCTTCATCTTGCCATAAATATCCATCTCCCACGCCGCCGCGCGCGCCGCTCAGGGGCAGAAGATATCGTTGAAGAGAGCAAAGAGCATGAGCGCCAGGATCAGTGTCAGCCCCGCCGCCATCAGCACGCGCAGCGCACGCTCGCTCGGGGGGCGGCCCGTCACGGCCTCATAGGCGTAGAACACCAGATGCCCGCCATCGAGCACCGGGACGGGGAAGAGGTTGAGCAGACCGACCGCCGTGGAGAGCACGGCGATGAACCAGATGAAGCTCTGCGCGCCCTGGCTCGCCATCGCGCCCGAGACCTCGGCGATGCCGATGGGGCCGGACATGTTGCAGGTGCTTATCGCGCCGGTAATCATGTGATAAAGGCCCGAGAGCGAGCTCTGGATGATCTGGCCGGTCTGCGCCACCGCCTGCCCGAGCGCCTCGACGGGGCCAAGCGCCTCGGTCGCCGGCTCGAACGCCATCGCGCCCGCCACGCCGATCCGCCACCGGGTGCGAAACCCGCCTTCGGGCTGCGGCTCGTCGGTGCGGCGCGGCACCAGCGTCAGCGCCAGCACCTCGCCTTCGCGCCAGACGGTGAGGGCCAGCGGCGCCCCGTCAGAGCCTTCGACGATGTCGCGCAACTCCCGGAACGCATGAACCGGCCTGCCATCCACGGCAACGATCACATCCCCCCCCCGGAGCCCCGCATCGAACGCCGCCGATTGCGGCGAAACCCCGCCCACGAGCGGCGGCATGAGCTGCGGACCCTGCACCTCGCGCACCCGCCCGTCGCGCCGCACCTCGTAGTCAAGCAACGGCTGCACGGGCAGCGCATCGAGGAAACCGTCATAGCTCTCGGCGGCCCCGACGTCGGGGATGGGCAGGCCCGCGACGCCCACGATCTGGTCGCCGGGACGCAGGGTGACGCCCTCCACCGGCAGCGGCTTGAGCGCGCCCACGGTCAGCGGATCGGCGGTCTTGCCGCCGCTCATCATCACCGCCGCGAAGATCAGGATCGACAGGATGAAGTTGAACACCGGCCCCGCCGCCACCGTCGCCGTGCGCGCCCAGAGGGGCGCGCCGTGCATGGTCTGGCGCAGCCGCGCCTCTGGCATGGCAGCCATGGCCGCCCCGTCCTTGCCGCTTGCCGCGTCCGCATCGCCAAGGAATTTCACATAGCCGCCAAAGGGCAGCGCCGCCACCTGCCAGCGTGTGCCGTGCCGGTCGGTGCGCGCGAACAGAACCGGGCCAAAGCCGAGCGAGAACACCTCGGCCCTGATCCCCGACCAGCGCCCGACGATGTAATGGCCGAATTCATGCACCGCCACGATCACCGAGAGCGCCACCACAAAGGCCAGAATCGTCATGAAAAGACTGCCCGTCTGCGGCAGGAAGCTGATGATGTCCACGCTCTATCCCTGTTCGTTTCGCCTTGCGACCTGATCGGCGCACTGCCTTGCGAGATGGTCCATATGGGCCACGCGATCAAGGGTCAGCGTGCCGCCCCGCGCCTCGGGCAGCGCCAGAAGCCGCTCCAGCACCGTCTCGACCAGCGGGGCCATGGCCATGAAACCGATGCGCCCGGCGATGAAATGATCGAGCGCGCGCTCCTTGGCGGCGTTGAAGATCGCGCCGGCCAGCCCGCCCTCGTCCATGACCGCGCGCGCCAGCCGCAGCGCCGGATAGCGTGTCTCGCAGGGCGCGCGGAATTCGAGCGTGCCGACAGCGGCCAGATCGAGCGCCGCCACGGGCAGCGCGCGCCGCTCGGGCCAGTGCAGCGCATAGCCGATGGCATGGCGCATGTCGGGCGGCCCGACATGGGCGATAAGGCCCCCGTCGGCAAAGCCCACCAGCGCGTGAACCAGCGATTGCGGGTGGATCAGCACCTCGATGCGCGCGGGATCAAACCCGAAGAATTCGCGCGCCTCGATCATCTCCAGCGCCTTGTTGAACATCGAGGCCGAATCGATGGTGATGCGCTGGCCCATCTCCCAGTTGGGGTGGCAGGATGCCTCGGCCACGGTGGCGCCGGCCAGCCGCGCAAGCGGCCAGTCGCGCAACGCCCCGCCCGAGGCGGTGATGATGACGCGCGTGACGCTCGCGGCATCCGCCCCCGCGAGCACCTGAAAGATCGCCGAATGTTCGCTGTCCACCGGCAGAAGGCGCGCGCCATGCCGCCGCGCTGTTTCCATCACCAGCGGCCCGGCGGTCACCAGCGATTCCTTGTTGGCAAGCGCCAGCGTCGCGCCCTGTTCCAGTGCCTTCAGCCCCGGCGCAAGCCCGGCCGCGCCGACGATGGCCGACATCACCCAGTGGGCCTCGCGCGCCGCCGCCTCGATCAGCGCCGCGCGCCCGGCAGCGGCCTCGACGCCCGAGCCCGCGAGCGCGGCGCGCAGTTCCGGCAAGAGCGCCTCGTCGGCGGTGACGGCCACCTCGGCCCTCAGCGCGCGCGCATCCGCCGCCAGCCGCGCGATATTCTGCCCGCCGGTCAGCGCCACGACGTCATAATCATCGGGCGCGCGTGCAATGAGGTCGATCGTGCTCTGCCCGATCGAGCCGGTCGCGCCGAGAATGGAGACCCGCCTCATCCCGCCCCCGGCAGCAGGCCCGTCGCGTGCAAAAGCCCCGCCATCAGCGCCGCGCCCAGCATCGCGTCGAACCGGTCAAGCACACCGCCATGACCGGGAATGAGGTTGGAGCTATCCTTGACGCCCTGCATCCGCTTGACCGCACTTTCGGCGATGTCGCCCATCTGCCCGGCCACGCCCACCAGAACCGACAGCGGAACAAGCACCGGACCCGCCCCGCTCGGCCCCGCAAAGAGCGCGCCGACAATTCCGGCGCCGATCCAGCCCGCCACCGTGCCCGCCCAAGTCTTTTTCGGGCTGATGCGCGGCCAGAATTTGGGGCCGCCCAGGGATTTCCCCGCGAAATAGCCCGCCACGTCCGAGACAACGACGATCGCCACCAGCCAGAGCACCCAGATCAGCCCCGCCTCGGCGCGCAACATGCCCATGACCCAGGCCCCGGACAGCGCCCAGAGCGCCAGCGCCGCGAAGGGCGCGCGCGCGCGCGCGATGCCGGTCGCGGCCACCAGCACGGCGGCCACCAGCAGCGGCAGCACGAACAGCCCCGGCAGCCACAACGCCAGCGTCACCGCCGCCGCGCCAAGAGCCCCGGCGCGCCAGGCGTCCCGCGCGCCGAAGAGCCGCGCCGCCTCCCACATCAACAGCCCCGCCAGCGCCACCACCAGCGCGGCAAAGACAAGTCCGCCCGCCCAGATCGCGCCAAGCCCCATGGCCGCCATCGCCACGCCAGAGGCCAGTCGCGGCGCAAGATCGCCCCATTGTGCATTCATGCAGTCACCGCCCCGAACCGCCGCTCACGCGCGCCGTATTGCGCCAGCACCGAGGCGAAGATCTCGCGCGTGAAATCGGGCCAGAGCGTGTCGATGAACTCGTATTCCGAATAGGCCGATTGCCAGAGCAGGAAATTCGAGATCCGGGCCTCGCCGCTTGTGCGGATCACCAGATCGGGGTCGGGCAGAACGCGGGTATCGAGATAACGCGGCAGCGTCTCTTCATCGACCGTCTCGGGATCGAGCCGCCCCTCGGCCACATCGCGCGCAAGGCGTTTGGTGGCGCGCGCCACCTCGTCGCGCCCGCCATAATTGATCGCGATGGTCAGGTTGAGGCGCGCGCAATGCGCGGTCATCGCCTCGGTCTCTTCCATCAGTGCGCGCAGGCGCGGCTCCAGCCGGTAGCGATCGCCGATAAAGCGCACGCGCACGTCCTCGCGCACGAATTCCTGCATTTCCTTCATGATGTAGCGGCGGAACAGGCTCATCAGGCCCGCCACCTCGGTCTGGGTGCGCTTCCAGTTTTCGGTGGAGAAAGCAAAGATGGTCAGATATTGAACGCCGGAATCGGGGCAGGCCGCGACGATCTCGCGCACGCGGCGCGCGCCCGCGTGATGGCCGAACAGACGCGGACGGCCACGCTGCTGCGCCCAGCGCCCGTTACCGTCCATGATGATCGCCACATGGCGCGGTCCGGCCCCACCGGCCCTCTTGCTCGCCATGGGCGGTCCCTCCGACATCAGACTTGCATGATCTCGGCTTGCTTGTGGTCAAGCGCCTCATCGACCAGCTTGATATAGCGGTCGGTGAGCGCCTGCACCTCGGATTCCCACAGTTTCTGGTCGTCCTCGGACATGCCCTCGGCCTTGGCCTTCCTGATCTGGTCCATGCCGTCGCGGCGCACGTTGCGCACGGCGACGCGGGCATGTTCGGCATATTGCGAGGCGACCTTGGTCAGTTCCTTGCGGCGCTCCTCGTTCAGCTCGGGGATGGGCAGCATGATGATCGTGCCGTTGAGCTGCGGGTTGATGCCCAGCCCGCTCTCGCGGATCGCCTTCTCGACCTTGCCGACAAGGCCCTTGTCCCAGACATTGATGGTGACCATGCGCGGTTCGGGCACGTTGACGGTGCCCACCTGGTTGATCGGCGTCATCTGACCATAGGCATCGACCTGCACCGGCTCCAGCATCGCAGCCGAGGCGCGACCCGTGCGCAGCGAGGCAAATTCTGTCTTGAGTGCGTTCATGGCACCGGCCATCCGGCGCTCGAGGTCGTCCGTGTCGATTTCCAGATCATCGGCCATGTCGTTTCCGTGTCCTTCCTGAGCGAGGAATACCGCCCCTGTTTAACCTCAGCCATGCACCGTTGTATAGGTGCCCTCTCCGGCGAGAATGCCGCGAAAGCCGCCCGGCTCGTCGAGCGAGAAGACGATGATCGGCAGGTTGTTGTCGCGGGCAAGCGCGATGGCGGAGGCATCCATCACGCCGAGATGCTGCGCCAGCACCTCATCATAGGAGATGCGGTCATAGCGTTTGGCATCCGCGTGCCTGATCGGATCCTTGTCATAGACCCCGTCCACCTTGGTGCCCTTGAAGATCGCCTCGCAGGCCATTTCGTTGGCACGCAGCGTGGCCGCCGTGTCGGTGGTGAAATAGGGGTTGCCGGTGCCGGCGGCGAAGATGCAGACGCGCTTTTTCTCGAGATGGCGCACGGCGCGGCGGCGGATATAGGGTTCGGCCACCTCGTCCATGCGGATGGCGGTGATCACCCGGCAGAACACGCCGATCCGCTCCATCGCCGATTGCACGGCGAGCGCGTTCATCACCGTGGCGAGCATCCCCATGTAATCGGCGGTGGTGCGCTCCATGCCCTGCGCGCTGCCCTGAAGGCCGCGAAAGATGTTGCCGCCGCCGATCACCATGCATATCTCGACGCCCAGGTCGTGGACCGATTTGACCTCTTGCGCGATGCGCTCGACCGTGGGCGGGTGCAGCCCGTAGCCCTGATCCCCCATCAGCGCCTCGCCGGAAATCTTGAGCATGACGCGGCTGAACCTGGGTTTTGGGGTGTCGGGGTCGGTCATGTGCTCGCTCTCCGCGGCTGCGCTGATGATTGCGCGCAAAATGTCCCAAATGCCGGCAATGTGCAATCGCAGAACGCCCCGCCCCTCGCCATGTGCCGCGATTCAGGCTAGGTCGCGCGCATGAGCGTGACGGCACAGACAGACCCCGCCCGCCCGGTGCTGATCGCGGGCCCCACCGCCAGCGGCAAATCGGCGCTGGCCACGGCAATCGTGCGCGCACAAGGCGGCGTGATCGTCAACGCCGATGCGTTGCAGGTCTATTCAAACTGGCGGGTTCTGTCGGCGCGGCCCACGGCACAGGAGGAGACGGCGATCCCGCACCGGCTCTATGGGCATATCGCCGCCGATCAGGAATATTCCGTCGGCCACTGGCTGCGCGAGGTGCGCGCGCTTCTGGCGAGCAGCGCGCGGCCGGTGATCGTGGGCGGCACGGGGCTTTATTTCTCGGCACTGACCGAGGGGCTGGCCGAGATCCCGCAGACCCCGCCGCAGATCCGCGCCGAGGCCGACCGGCTTTTGGTCGAGCGGGGCCCTGGCGCGCTTCTGGACGCGCTCGACCCCCGCACGCGCGCGCGCATCGACACGGCCAATCCGCGCCGGGTGCAGCGCGCCTGGGAGGTGCAGGCCGCCACCGGGCGCGGGCTGGCGGACTGGCAGGACGCCACGCCGCCGCCGCTCCTGCCGCTCTCCGAGGTGACAGCATTCCTTGTGGACGCCCCGAAAGACTGGCTCGACCCGCGCATCGAGCGCCGCTTCGATGCGATGCTGGCGGGCGGCGCGCTCGATGAAGCGCGCGCCAACCTTGCAGGCTGGGACGCCGCGCGCCCCGCCGCGCAGGCCATCGGCGCGCCGGACCTGATCGCGCATCTGCGCGGCGAGGTGACGCTGCAACAGGCCCGCGCCGCCGCGATCATCGCGACGCGCCAATATGCCAAGCGGCAGCGCACATGGTTCCGCGCCCGGATGACGGGCTGGCGCGGGATTGACGCGGCCGCCCTCTGAGCGGGGCGGATCAAGGCTTGCACCGCCGAGCGCGCGCCTGCCGGGGCAATCCCGACGACATGGTGGTGAACGCGGGCGGTGGTGCGCGATATTTCGAGGACGCAGGAAGGGGGATGCGCGCGCGATCATGGCATTCTATACTGCGCCCAAGGCTCTCGATCCGGCCCCGCTCGACGCTCATGCCTGCGCGCGGCTTCACGGGCGCAAATGCCCCTGCGGCGTCTTCGGTGTGAAGAGCCTGCCGGCGGAGGCCAAAGGAAAACTCCTGCGCCGCGCCCTGCGGCCCATCTATGAGGCTCTCGATGATCCGACTTGACATCATCTCCGATCCGGTCTGCCCCTGGTGCTATATCGGCAAGACGCTGCTCGACCAGGCGCTGGCGCTGCGCCCCGCTCACCCGTTCGAGATCCACTGGCAGCCCTTCCAGCTCAACCCCGAGATGCCCCAAGGCGGCATGGACCGAAAACAGTATCTGGAGGCCAAGTTCGGCGGGCGCGAAGGCGCGATCCGGGCCTATGCGCCGGTGCTGGAGCGCGCCGAGGCGGCGGGGCTTACCATCGACTTTGCCGCCATTCCGCGGATGCCCAACACGCTCGATGCGCATCGCCTGCTGCACTGGGCCGAGGTCGAGGGATGTCAGGACCCCATGGCGATGGCGCTTTTCCGCGCGTATTTCGAGGAGGGGCGCGACATCGGCGACCACGAGGTTCTGGCCGATATCGCCGACGGCCTGTCGCTCGATGCGGCGCTCATCCGGCGGCTTCTGGCATCGGACGCGGACCGCGCCGAGATCGCCGAGCGCGAAGCGCGGTTTCGCGCCATGGGCATCACCGGCGTGCCCACCTTCATTGTCAACGGCCAGCACGCCCTGCCCGGCTGTCGGCCGGTCGAGACCTGGCTCAAGGTCATCGACGAGATCACCTCCCTCCAGGAGCGCACCGGATGAGAGAGCCGAGCCTGCGCGTCCTTCTCGCCCTGCTGATGGTGATTATCGGCGGGGAGACGGTGTTCTTTCACCTTGTCGAGGGCTGGAGCTGGATCGACAGTTATTTCTTCACGATGGTCACCCTCTCGACCGTCGGTTACGGCAATCTCGTGCCGGCCACCGCCATCGGCAAGATCGCGACAACGGTGCTGATCGTGGCGGGGCTCGGCATCTTTGCCGTGGCGGTCCAGCGCTTTGGCTTCTATGCGATCCGGCGGCGGGAACTGAAGATCCATCATTCCCGGCACCACTCCGACGCCGGGGCGGACTGAACGATCACAGCCCCAGCTTGTCGCGCATGAACGCAAGCGCGACCGACAGCCCGTCGGGCGCGATCCCGTGGCCGGTGCCCTTCATCACATGGGCATAGACATCCTTCCAGCCTGCCCCCTGCAATGCCTCGGCCGCCTCGGGCAGCGACTGGACGGGAACCATGTCATCGGCATCGCCATGCACCAGCAGGACCGGCGGGCGGCTTTTTACCTCATCGGCCAGAAGCTCGGGGCGCAGCAGCCGCCCGGAAAACGCCACCACGCCCGCCACCGCATCCTCGCGGCGGGGCGCGACATGCAGCGCCATCATCGTGCCCTGCGAAAAGCCGAAGAGCACAACCTGCTCGGGCAGGAGATCCTCATCCACCATCAGCGCATCGAGAAAGGCGTTGAGGTCATCGACCGCGGCCGCGAACCCGCGCTCGGCCTCTTCCTCGCTGGACCCGTCGATCCAGGGAATCGGGAACCATTGCCGGCCAAAGGGCGTCCCCGCGACGCTCTCGGGCGCGTCGGGCGCGACGAAAAGCGTGTCGGGCAGATGCTCGGCCAGCGGATCGGCGAGGCCCAGAAGATCGGCGCCATTGGCGCCATAGCCGTGCAGCAACACCACAGCCGAGCGCGTCTCGCCCGAGAGCGGCTCCTTGCGTCCTGCCTGCAATACCCGTGTCATGCGATCCCTTCCCTGTCCTTGGCCACCCGGTAATAGGCCCAGAGCACGCGCGCGGCAACCGCCCGCCACGGCGCCCAATCCTCGGCCATGGCGCGAAAGGCCGCCGGTTTCGGGCGCGCGGGCAGGTCGTAAAGCAGCCGCGCCGCCTCTTGCAGCGCCAGATCGCCGGGGGCGAAGACATCGGCGCGGCCAAGGCTGAACATGGCATAGATCTCGGCGGTCCAGCTACCGATGCCGGGGATCTCGGTCAGCGTGGCGATGACCGTCTCGGTGGGCGTGGTATGCAAGCCCGCGTAATCGAGATCGGCCTCTGCCAGCGCGCGCAGGTAACGCACCTTCTGCCGGCTGAGACCGGCGGCGCGCAGGCTGTCGTCGTCGCTTGCGGCGATCGCGCGGGGCGTGACCAGCCCCGCCGCGCGCATCCGCCCGAGAATCGCATCCGCCGCGGCCACGCTCACCTGCTGGCTGACGATCGCGTGCAAAAGCGCCTCGAACCCGTCGCCGCGCCAGCGCAGCGGCACCTCCCCCACCAACGAGACCGCATACGCCATGCGCGGGCAGATCCGCGCCAGATGCGCCGTGCCCTCCGCGATCCCCGCCGCGTCCGTGATGATCCGCTCGTCCATGGCCCCCACCCTAGCGCCTCGCACGCCCGAACGCCATGGGCGCTGGCCAAAACGGACCCGCCCTGCCATATCTGCCCCCGCACAGCAACGGAGCCGCCCATGACCCGCCTCATCACCGCCCTGTCCGAGATTGCCGCCAATTATGATGCGCTGTTCGTCGATCTCTGGGGCTGCGTGCATGACGGGGTGCGCGCCCTGCCCGGGGCCTGCGCCGCGCTCACCGCCTATCGCCGCGCGGGCGGCACGGTGGTCCTGGTGACCAACTCGCCCCGGCCGCGCGGCGACGTGGAACGGCAATTGCGCCATTTCGGTGTGCCCGATGACGCCTGGGACACCATCGCCACCTCGGGCGACAGCGCGCGCGCGGCGATGTTTCGCGGCGCGGTGGGGCAGCGCGTCTGGTTCATCGGACAGCCGCAGGAAGTTTTGTTCTTCGATCCGATCAATGTGGTGGAAGATCCCGTCGAGATCACCCGCGTCAACCTCGACGAGGCCGAGGGGATCGTCTGCACCGGCCCGTTCGACCCGATGGCCGATCCGCAGGTCATGCGCCCGCAGTTCCTCGCCGCCAGAACGCGCGGGCTGAAACTGCTCTGCGCCAATCCCGATATCGTGGTGGACCGGGGCGGCGTGCGCGAATGGTGCGCCGGCGCGCTTGCGCGGCTCTATACGGAGATGGGCGGCACCAGCCTCTATTTCGGCAAGCCGCACCCGCCGATCTACGACCTTGCCCGCCGCCGGCTTGCCGCGCTTGGCCGTGACGTGGAAAACCACCGCATCCTTGCCATCGGCGATGGCGCGCAGACCGATATTCGCGGGGCCATGGGCGAGGATATCGATTCGCTCTTCATCACCGGCGGGCTGGCCGCGCAGGAAACAGCAACGTCGCAGCACCCCGAGGAGGCGGCGCTCGCCGCCTATCTCGAAAAGGAGAATATCGCGCCCGCCTATGCCATCGGCTATCTGCGCTAGGCGATTCAGGGCTTGATTTTTCTGCATCCGCAAAGTAATAAAATTCCAACACGGGATTAAAATTCGCCCGTTTATTACGCACGGAACGGAGGGGCGAATGTTGGACAATCTGCCGCGCGGCACGATCTGCATCGAAGATATCGAGATGGGCATGACCCGCCATCTGCGAAAGGTCGTGACCGACCGCGACATCGAAATGTTCGCCGAGGTCTCGACCGACCGCAACCCGGTGCATCTCGATGACGATTACGCACAGGACACGATCTTCGAGGGGCGCATCGCCCACGGGATGCTGACCGCCGGGCTGATCTCTGCCGTGATCGGCGAGCAGCTTCCCGGTCACGGCACGGTCTATATGGGCCAGACGCTGAAATTCCTCGCCCCCGTGCGCCCCGGCGACATGGTCCACGCCGAGGTGGAGGTGGTGGGCATCGACCACGCCAGGCGGCGCGTGCAGCTCGATTGCCGCTGTCTGGTCGAGGGCAGGAAGGTGCTGATCGGCGAGGCCACCGTTTTGGCGCCTTCGCGCAAGTTCGACTGAGTTCCGATCCTTCGCAGTCGCAAATCCGCGGCCCCGCGCCCCCTCTTGACGATCAATCCGGCACGGCGTGACGGGTGCAACCGGAGTGAAGCGGTCGTTGGCCCGTTTCGGGACGCGCCGCGCGAGCGACCGACGGGGGGTGGGCGCTCGCGCGGCGGCGTGCAAGCACGCCTCGATTCCGCGCGGGGGACAAGCCGCGAATTGCGGCAAAAGGCCAACCGCCTTGCCTGTGAGCCCTTGCGCAGGATACCGCCGCGCCGCATGGTTCGCGCATGTGTTCAGCTCCGACCTGGGGCGTGGTGGCCACGATCAAGGCCCCCGCCCGAGATATCCTCGATTTCGCCGCCCATCACCTCGATCTGGGCGCGCACCGCGTGCATGTCTATCTCGACGCGCCCGACGCGCGGGCCGAGGCGGCGCTGCGCGCGCATCCACGGTGCCGCGTGATCGTCTGCGATGACGCCTATTGGCGGCACCGCCGCAAGGGCCGCCGCCCCGAGGCACATCAGCCGCGCCAGAGCCTCAACGCCACCCATTGCCTGAATCGCCGCCCCGATGTCGATTGGCTGGCGCATATCGACGTGGATGAATTCCTGTGGCCCGAGGTGCCCCTGCCCGCCCAGCTTGCATCGCTGCCCTTGGACTGCCTGAGCGCGCGCGTGCGCCCGATCGAGGCGCTCGCCCCCGACCCGGACGATCCGCCACCCGAGGGTGTGCGGTGGTTCAGGTCCTGCGCGCGGCACAAGGGAGCGCGCGCCGAGGAGACGGCGGCGATCTACCCCACGTTCGGGGCGCATCTCAACGGCGGTTTCCTCAGCCATGTGGCGGGCAAGGTGTTCGTGCGGACCGGCCAGCCCGGGACCAGCCTGCGCATCCACAACGCCTTTCGCGGCAAGGATATGGATGCCAACCCGCCGGAACTGGTGGCCGCCCGGCTGTGCCATCTGCACGCCCCCAACTGGGAGGACTGGCGCGCGCGGCTGCGCTATCGCCACGCGGCGGGGGCCTATCGCCGCGACATCAAGCCCGCGGGCGAGGGCGCGCTGGCGATCCACGACCTCCTGGCGCAGATCGAGGCCGAGGGCGGGGAGACCGGACTGCGCGCCTTCTTCACCGAAGTCTGCACCGCCACGCCGTCCTTGCGCGCGCGTCTCAAGGCCCATGGCCACCTCCATGCGATCGCGCTTGACCTCGACGCCAAGCGCGCACGCCACTTCCCCGACGCGGGCCGAGACCCCGGCCTGGCAATCATGCCCCCGCCGTGATCGCGCCTTGCCTCGTTGCATCTCAGCCCGCCCGAAGCGATGTTGCATCCCGATTTACGGAACGTGAACACCCGTGCGGTAACGTCATTTGCACATAAGGGTTGTGCGGCACATCTTGACACCATCCGACGACCCGAGTCACGAGGACGCTCTGCCATGGCCCATGCCAGCATCCAGACCCTGCCCGACAATTCGCGCCTGATGATGGGCGCGGGGCTTGCCTGGCTTGCGGTGGTGATCTTTGCCGCCGGCAATTCCATCGTCTCGCTGCTGGCCGAAATCGGCATGAACAACCAGGTAATGGGGCGCAATGTCATCACCTATTGCAACCTGCTCTTCGTCGGATCGCTTTTGTCGATCGTGCCGATGGGGTTCATGTTCTGGCGCGACTGGACGATGGAGAACCTGCGCAAGCTCACGCGCAGGCACTGGGTGATCCTGACGGTCTCGGCGTTCCTGTCCTCGGCGCTGACGCCGGGCCTGTTCTTCTATGCGCTGGAAAAGACCACCGTGACGAATGTGGTCCTTGTGGGCCGGATCGAGCCACCGATCTTTCTGCTCGCCACCTGGCTCTTTCTGCGCGAGGAGTTCGAGCCGTGGGCCTTTGTCGCCGGTCTCGTGGCGCTTTGCGGCGCGGTGCTGATGCTGTGGATGAATGGCGGCGGCGGGTTTGACATCGGCAAGGGCGAGATCGGCGCGCTTCTCGCCACGCTCTCCTACATTGCCTCGACCTTGGTGGCGCGCACCGGGCTGCGTGGCATCCCGATGGGGATTTTCGCGATCTACCGCACCGTGCTGGGCACCATCTTCTACTTCTTCCTTGCGATCTACCTCTTTGGCCCGCGCCATTTCCAGGACGTGTTTCACCCGCTGGTGTGGGAATGGGTGTGGATCTATGCGGTCATCGTGGTGCTTGGCGGGCAATTCGCCTGGGCGCTCGCGCTGAAATACGCACGTTCGGGCGATGTGTCGCTGGCCACCTCGTTCACGCCGCTCGCGGGTATTCTCATCGCCATGATGCTTCTGGGCGAGAATCCGGGGCCGGGCCTCGTCCCCGGCGGGGTGATCATCCTTCTGGCCATCGGGCTTGGGCAATACGGGCGTATCCGTTCGCGCAGGATGCGCGGGGATTGCCCCTCCGCGGCCCCCGCACGCGCCCGCGCCCTTGAGCACGAGGGCGAGGTGAACTTCAAGGGCGCGTGAGCGCGAGCCCCGTCATCCGCGGGTCAGGCCGGAGGATGACGACGACGACAGATCCTCGGGTCAAGCCCGAGGATGACGGGCGCGATCATTATCCCTCCGCCACCACCCGGAACACCTCGCGCGGGGCGAACGCCACCGGCAGGCCCAACCGCTCCAGCGCCGCGCGTTTGAGGGCCGCCCCCGCCCCGGTCCCGGCCGAGATATCGGGCGCGAACCCCACCGCTCCGGGCATCTCCCAAACCTCCACCGGCAGGGCGGTGCGCATCGCCTCAAACCGGGTGGCAGGCGACGCGATCACCCGCAGCCGCGCCGCATTGGCATGGGGCACATGCTGCGCCGCTTCGGCAAGCGGCGCGCGGCGATAGGTGGGAAAGCCCGCGAACACGGAATCAAGCGCCGCGCCGCCCGCGCCGGCATAGACGCTCACCCGCGCCCCCGCGATCAGCTTGCCCGCGATGACCCCCGCCGCGTGGCGCGCGACATCCGCCTCGGTCTCGGCCACCACCACCACTTCTTCCAGCAGCGCAAGCGGCTGACGGCTGAGGAAAAACGCAAGGATCTCCTCGGCCATGGCGTTGTAATGGCCCACGTCCCGCGCGTCATGTTCGATCCGCCCGATATCGACCTCGGCCACCCCCGCCCCGGCCGCGTGTATGCGCAGCATCACGTCGAGATCCACGGCGTAATCGCCGGTCAGATACTCATGCGCGATCAGCGACCGATCGAAAACGTAAATCCCGGTATTGGGCGCGCGCAGCCCTCCCAGCCCCGGAAACATCAGCCTGAGCGCGGGCCGCACCAGAAGCCGCGTCATCGGCATGTTGTCGTGCGGATCGTTCCACGCGCCCTTGACCAGCCCCACGCCCGGCGCGCGCGCCTCGATCATGCGGGCAAGGCGCGCCGTGTCGAACCGCCCCAGATCGGCATCGACCTTCATCACCCAGTCATGTCGCGCCGCCGCCACACCGCGCCGCACCGCATGCCCCATGCCGGGCCGTTCCTCGGCGAGCACCACAGCGCCCGCCGCGCGCGCGGCCTCGGCGGTGCCATCATCAGAGGCGTTGTCGATCACCACCACCTCGGCCACGGGGGCCATGGCGCGACAGGTCTGCACCACATGCGCCATGGTCGCGGCCTCGTTGCGGGCGGGAATTATGACGCTGATGGCGGCTTGCATGGCGGCTCCTCGGATTCGAGCGGACCCTATGCCGAAGTCGCGCGCGCCACAACGGGCGCGCTCATACCGACAGCGTCGCCTTGATCGCGCGCGACCATATCGCGCATTTACGAGCGCGGATCTCGGGCTGCATGGTGGGTAGAAACTGCCGCTCAAGCGCCCATCCCTTGGCAAACTCCTCCTGCCCCGGATAGATCCCCGCACGCATCCCCGCCAGCCACGCCGCGCCAAGCGCCGTGGTCTCGAGCACCTGCGGGCGGTCCACCGGCGCGTCGAGGATGTCGGCGAGAAACTGCATGGTCCAGTCGCTCGCACTCATGCCGCCGTCCACGCGCAGCACCGCCTGCGTCCCCTGCCCCGCCCAGTCGGCACGCATCGCCTCTAGCAGGTCGCGGGTCTGGAAACCCACGCTCTCGAGCGCCGCGCGCGCCAGTTCCGCAGGCCCCGTGCCGCGCGTGAGGCCAAAGATCGCGCCCCGGCAATCGGGCCGCCAATAGGGCGCGCCGAGCCCGGTGAACGCGGGCACGAGCACCACCTCCTGATGCGGGTCGGCGGCATCGGCCAGGGGCTGGGTCTCGCCCGCCTCGCGGATGATCTTGAGCCCGTCGCGCAGCCATTGCACCACCGCGCCTGCGACAAAGATCGAGCCTTCGAGCGCATAGGTGGGCTGGCCGTCAAGCTGATAGGCGATGGTGGTGAGCAGGCGGTTTTGCGAGACAACCGGCGTCGTGCCGGTATTGAGAAGCGCGAAACAGCCCGTACCATAGGTGGATTTGAGCATTCCGGGCTGAAAACACGCCTGCCCCACGGTCGCCGCCTGCTGATCGCCCGCGACGCCCAGGATAGGGATTTCGCGGCCAAAGAGATCGGCCCGTGTCACGCCATATTCGGCGGCGCTGTCGCGCACCTGGGGAAGCATCTCCATGGGGATGTCGAGCAAGTCGCAGATGGTCGCGCTCCAGCGTCCCTTGCGGATGTCGTAAAGCAGCGTGCGCGCTGCATTGGTGGCGTCGGTGGCGTGGGTCTTGCCGCCCGTGAGTTTCCAGATCAGGAAACTGTCCACGGTGCCGAAGAGCAGGTCACCCGCGCGCGCCTTCTCCCGCGCGCCCTCCACGTTGTCGAGGATCCAGCGCAGTTTCGTGCCCGAAAAATACGGGTCGAGCAACAGGCCGGTGCGGGCGTTCACCATCTCCTCGTGGCCCGCGTCGCGCAGCACCTTGCAGAAATCGGCAGTGCGCCGGTCCTGCCAGACGATCGCGCGATGAATGGCGCGGCCGGTATGGCGATCCCAGACAAGGGTCGTCTCGCGTTGATTGGTTATGCCGATGGCGGCGACGTCCGCGCCGGTGATCCCGGCCTTCTCGATGGCGGCGCGGCAGGTGGCGGCGGTGGTGGACCAGAGGTCATCGGCCTCGTGCTCAACCCAGCCGGAATCGGGGTAATGCTGGGCAAACTCCTCCTGTGCGCTGGCTATGGGGCGCATGGCCGCGTCAAGGATGATCGCGCGGCTCGACGTGGTGCCCTGGTCGATGGCGAGGATATGGGTCATTGCTCGGTCCATTGTATTTTGCACGTCATCCTCGGGCGTGATCCGAGGGTGACGCCTGCGCCGGGGCGCGCGCGAACGCGCCCCGGCACCTGTCGTCACTGCCAGGACTTGATGAGCTCTTCATAGGAGATCGTGATCGGGGTTTCCTCCTCATTCTCCAGCCTGGGCTTGGGCGATCCCGGCTGGCTCAGCCAGTACTCGGGATCGCGCGGCTCGTTCAGCCTGGGGCCGAACTCGCCCTGCACACCCGCGCGCTCAAGCCGCGCCATCACCGCCTCCTGCTGTTCGCACAGCGCATCGAGCGCCTCTTGCGCCGTCTTCGCCCCCGATGACGCATCGCCGATATTCTGCCACCAAAGCTGCGCAAGGCGCGGATAATCCGGCACGTTGAAGCCGGTATCGGACCATTGCGTGCGCGCGGGCGAGCGGTAGAACTCGACCAGACCGCCAAGCAGCGGCGCACGTTCGGTAAAGCTGTCGTGGTTGATCGTGCTGTCGCGGATGAAGGTCAGGCCGACATGGGATTTTTCCACGTCAACCGTCTTCGATGCGATGAACTGACCATAGAGCCAGGCCGCCTTGGCCCGGTCCGCGGGCGTCGATTCGAGAAGCGTGATCGCACCGACATCCTGATAGCCGATCTTCATCCCCTCCTCCCAATAGACGCCATGCGGGCTGGGAGCCATGCGCCATTTGGGCGTGCCGTCCTCGTTCATCACCGGCAGGCCGGGCTTGACCATGTCGGCGGCGAATGTCGTGTACCAGAACATCTGCTGCGCAATCGCCCCCTGCGCGGGCACCGGCCCGGCCTCGCCAAAGGTCATGCCGGCGGCGGCGGGGGGCGTGTATTCGTGCAGCCACTTGATGTATTTCTCGACCGCATAGACCGCCGCCGGGCTGTTGGTCGCACCGCCGCGCGCCACGCAGGACCCGACCGGCTGATACTGATCGTTCACCCGGATGCCCCATTCATCGACCGGGAATCCGTTCGGCTCACCCTTGTCGCCCATGCCCGCCATCGACATCCAGGCATCGGTAAAGCGCCAGCCCAAACTCGGGTCCTTCTTGCCATAGTCCATGTTGCCATAGACCGTCTGGCCGTCGATCTCGCGGCCGGTAAAGAATTCGGCGATGTCCTCATAGGCCGACCAGTTGACCGGCACCCCCAGATCATAGCCGTATTCCTCCTTGAACTCGGCCATGATCGTCGGATCGGTGAACCAGTCATGGCGGAACCAGTAGAGATTGGCGAATTGCTGCACCGGCAACTGATAGAGCTTGCCATCCGGTCCCGTCGCCGACGACAACCCGATGAAGTCGTCGAGATCGAGGCCGGGATTGGTGACGTCCGCGCCCTCTCCTGCCATCCAGTCGGTCAGGTTGCGCGCCTGCTGATAGCGCCAGTGGGTGCCGATCAGATCGGCATCGTTGACATACATGTCATAGACGTTCTCGCCGGTCTGCATCTGCGTTTGCAGCTTTTCGACCACATCGCCTTCGCCGATCAGGTCATGGGTGACGTTGATCCCGGTGATCGCGCTGAACGCAGGGGCCAGCACGCCCGCCTCCCATTCGTGGGTGGTGATGGTCTCGGAGACGACGTTGATCGACATGCCGCGCAACGGTGCCGCCGCGTCGATGAACCATTGCATCTCGGCTTCCTGGTCGGCGCGGCTGAGCGCCGAGCGTTCGATATGCGCGTCGAGAAAGGCGCGCGCGGCCTCCATGTCGGCAAATGCCGGCCCGGCCATCAGGCCGAGCGAGACAAGCGCCGTGGTCGTGGTCAATCGCAAGTTCATGTTGTCCTCCCTTATGAAGTCTCGGTCAGGTAGTCATGCCCGCTCACACCCAGCGGAACACCGCCGCGGCATAGATGAGGCACACGATCAGCGCGTAAGGTTGATTTGCGCCGACAAGTCCAAGCCAGGCCAGATTGATGAAGGCCGAGCCCAGAAGCGTGATGAAAAGCCGATCGCCGCGCGTCGTCTCGATGCGCAGGATACCCGTGCGCGGCGTTTCGGGGAATTTGATCGCCAGCACCGTGAAGGTGATGAGCAGCACCGCGATCACCGTGAAGAAGATCGCCGTGGGCGTGGTCCATGCCATCCATGCCATCGTCAAAGCCTCCCTTGAGCCGTAGCGAACGAAGAAAGGTCATCCTCGGGCCTGACCCGAGGATCTCCCGAAACGGGATCATTTGCCGAGTTCATGCCACGCAAACCTCCTGCCAAAGATCGCGCCATTCCGGGTTGTTCGCCTCGACCAGAGCGATTTTCCAATCGCGGGCCCATCGTTTGAGTGCCTTTTCGCGCCTGATGGCCTCGGTAAACTCGCAATGTGCTTCGAACCAGACAAGCCGGGTCAAGTTGTAACGGTCGGCAAAGCCCGGCACGGCATGCGTGCGATGCTGCCATATGCGGTGCGAGAGGTTCCCGGTCATGCCGATGTAAAGCGTCCCGCGCGGCTTGTTGGTGACGATGTAGACGGCGGGCTGTCGCATCATGGCATGGGTCGCGTTGCGGTTGGCCGGAGATCCTCGGGTCAGGCCCGAGGATGACATGAGGATGGTTAACAAACCGTTCCATCACACCCTCCCCAACGCGAAACCCTTGGCAATGTAATTGCGCACGAACCAGATGACCAAGGCCCCCGGCAGAATCGTCAGCACCCCGGCGGCGGCCAGCACGCCCCAGTCCAATCCGCTCGCCGAGACGGTGCGCGTCATGGTGGCGGCGATCGGCTTGGCATTCACGCTCGTCAGCGTGCGCGACAAGAGCAGTTCCACCCATGAGAACATGAAGCAGAAGAACGCTGCCACGCCCACCCCGCTTGCGATCAGCGGCATGAAGATCTTCACGAAGAAGCGCGGGAAGGAATAGCCGTCGATATAGGCGGTCTCGTCGATTTCCTTGGGCACGCCGCGCATGAACCCCTCGAGGATCCAAACCGCCAGCGGCACGTTGAACAGCGTATGCGCCAGCGCCACCGCGATATGGGTATCAAACAGCCCCACGGACGAATAAAGCTGAAAAAACGGCAGGGCAAAGACGGCTGGCGGCGCCATGCGATTGGTCAGCAGCCAGAAGAACAGGTGCTTGTCGCCCATGAACCGATAGCGCGAGAACGCATAGGCCGCAGGCAGCGCCACCGCCACCGACAGCACGGTGTTCATGCTCACATAGATGATCGAATTGACATAGCCCATATACCAGGCCGGATCGCCGAGGATCTTGGCATAATTGGCAAAGGTCAAATCGCGCGGCCAGAGGCTGAAGCCGCCGAGGATCTCGGTATTGGTCTTGAGGCTCATGTTCACCAGCCAGTAGATCGGCAGCATCAGGAACACGAGATAGAGCACCATCACGATGTTGATGCGCGGCAGATGTCGGCCAGTCATAGCGATGCCCCCACGCGTGCCGCGTCATCCTCGGGCCTGACCCGAAGATCTCGTGCCGGGCAGATCCTCGGGTCAGGCCCGAGGATGACGTTGCAAGTGAACAGATCCGCCATCATTTGCCCTCCCGCCTGTCGAGATTGGTCATCACCGTGTAGAACACCCAGCTCACCGCGAGGATCACCAGGAAATACATGATCGAGAAGGCCGCCGCCGGGCCAAGATCGAACTGCCCGAGCGCCATCTTCACAAGGTCGATGGACAGAAACGTGGTGGCATTGCCGGGGCCGCCGCCGGTGACCACGAACGGCTCGGTATAGATCATGAAGCTGTCCATGAAGCGCAGGAGAATGGCGATCATCAGCACGCCCGCCATCTTGGGCAGCTCGATATGGCGAAACACCGCCCAGCGGCTTGCCTGATCTATGCGGGCGGCCTGATAATAGGCGTCGGGGATGGATTTCAGCCCCGCATAGGCCAGAAGCGCCACCAGCGAGGTCCAGTGCCAGACATCCATCACGATTACCGTCAGCCAGGCGTCGAGGGGATCCTGCGTATAGTTGTAGTCGATCCCCAGGGCCGCCAGCGTGTAGCCCAGAAGCCCGATATCGACGCGCCCGAAAATCTGCCAGATGGTGCCGACCACGTTCCACGGAATGAGCAGCGGCAGCGACATCAGCACAAGGCAAACCGAGACCCGGACGCCGCGCTTGGGCATGTTGAGCGCGATGAGCACCCCCAATGGCACCTCGATGGCAAGGATGATGGCCGAAAAGATCACCTGCCGCCGCAGCGCCGCCCACATCCGCTCGGAGGCGAGCATCTCCTCGAACCATTCCAGGCCGACCCAGAAAAAGCGGTTGTTGCCAAAGGTGTCCTGCACCGAGTAGTTGACCACGGTCATCAACGGAATGATGGCCGAGAACGCCACCAGCACCAGCACCGGCAGCACAAGGAACCAGGCCTTCTGATTGGTGGTCTTGTCCATCAGGCGGCCTCCTCGCGGCGGATTCCATTCATGGCGCCGTCATCCTCGGGCACGCCGTCATCCTCGGGCTTGACCCGAGGATCTCCTCGGCGAATGATCCTCGGGTCAAGCCCGAGGATGACATCTGAAACCGGAACCGTCATGACGCCTCCTCGATGGCCCGTGTCGGCGCGATGCGCCAGTCATCGGCATAGACGCTGATCGCCTCCGGTTCGAGGCAGGCGCGCACATCATCGCCGGGCAGCGGCGCGCCCTCGGGCAGGATGGCGTTGACCGCATGTCCGTCCGCGTCAAGCCGCGCGATGCGGTGGCGGCCCACATCCTCGATCCGCCGCACCGTGACCGGCAATCCCTCTCCTTGCGTGAGCGTCACGAATTCGGGCCGCACACCGATCTCCACCCGGCCCGTCGGCCGTCCGTAATCGCCGCCAAGCATCACCTCATGCCCGCCCACCCGCGCGCGTGTGCCCTCAACCGTCGCTGGCAGCAGGTTCATGCCCGGGCTACCGATGAAATAGCCCACGAATGTATGCTCGGGCCGCTCGAACAGTTCCTGCGGCGTGCCCGTCTGCACCACCCGGCCCTCATGCATCACCACCACCTTGTCGGCGAAGGTCAGCGCCTCGGTCTGGTCGTGGGTCACATAGATCATGGTATGCCCGAACTGGTGATGCAGCGCCTTCAGTTGGGTGCGCAATTCCCATTTCATATGCGGGTCGATCACCGTCAGCGGCTCGTCGAACAAAAGCGCGTTGACATCCTCGCGCACCATCCCGCGCCCGAGGCTGATCTTCTGCTTGGTATCCGCCGTCAGGCCGCGCGCCTTGCGGTCAAGCGCGTCCTCCATGCCGATCATCGCGGCAATCTCCTGCACGCGGGCCGCGATATAGCCCGGCTCCGCGCCGCGGTTGCGCAGCGGAAAGGCCAGGTTCTCGCGCACGGTCATTGTGTCGTAAACCACCGGAAACTGGAACACCTGCGCGATGTTGCGCGCGGCCGTGGGCGCATCGGTCACGTCCTCGTCGCCGAAAAGGATGCGCCCGCGCGAGGGCCGCAAAAGCCCCGAGATGATGTTCAGGAGCGTGGACTTGCCGCAGCCCGAGGCCCCGAGCAGGGCATAGGCCTCGCCATCGTCCCAGACGTGGTTCATCTCCTTGAGCGCCCAGTCCTCGTCCGATGCCGGGTTCGCCAGATAGCTGTGCGCCAGATTGTCGAGCGTGATCCTGGCCATCCCCCCCCCCTCTCAGGCCGCCTGCGCATAGGCGGCAGGCGCCACCAGCGCGCCATCGGTCGAAAACACATAGACATGCGCCGGATCGAGCCAGACCCGCAGCGCCGCGCCAAGCTCCAGATCGCGCACCCCGTGGATGAGGCCCACCCACCGCTCGCCGTGGTGGTCGAGATGCACGAAGGTCTCGGACCCGGTGATCTCGGTCACGCGCAACCGCGTCTCGAATTCCATCGCCGCGCCCTCGGGGCGGTCGATCTCCAGGTGGTTGGGCCGGAACCCGGCCAGGTAACGGCCATCGGCCAGCCCCGCCATGCTGCCGATCGCCGGCACCTCCTGCCCGTCGCCGAATCCGATGCTGTTGCCCGCCTTGGTCACGGTGAGGAAATTCATCGGCGGATCGCTGAACACGCGCGCGGTGGTGGCATCACGCGGCTGGCGGTAAACCTCCGGCGTGGGGCCGAACTGCGTCACCCGCCCCTCCCAGAGCGTCGCCGTATTGCCGCCCAGCAACAGCGCCTCCTCCGGCTCGGTCGTGGCATAGACGAAGATGCTGCCCGCCGCCTCGAAGATGCGCGGGATCTCGAGGCGCAACTCCTCGCGCAGCTTGTAATCGAGATTGGCCAGCGGCTCGTCGAGCAGCACCAGCCCCGCCCCCTTGACCAGCGCGCGCGCCAGCGCGCAACGCTGCTGCTGCCCGCCCGACAGCTCCAGCGGGCGGCGGCCCAGCATCGGCGTCAGCTTCATCATCGCGGCGGTTTCCTGCACCGCGCGGTCGATCTCGGCCCGCGACTTTCCCTGAAGCCGCAAGGGCGAGGCGATGTTGTCGTAAACGCTCATCGACGGATAGTTGATGAATTGCTGATAGACCATCGCCACCGCGCGATCCTGCACCCGCATCCCCGTCACGTCCTGCCCCTGCCACAGGATCCGCCCCGCCGCAGGCCGGTCGAGCCCCGCCATCAACCGCATGAGCGAGGTCTTGCCCGCAAGCGTCGGCCCCAGGAGCACGTTCATCGTGCCGGGCGCAAGCGTCAGGTCGGTCGGGTGGATATGCACCTGCCCGTTCACGACCTTCGATACCCCTTGAAGCGTCAGCGTCACGCCCTTGCCCTCCCTGCCGCGGTGGCATCCGCCGCGCGCATCCAGTCGTCCAGCGCGGCGATCTGGGCCTCGGTCATCCGCAGCCCCAGCCGCGTGCGCCGCCAGACCACATCCGCCGCCTCGACCGCGTATTCGCGGCGCATCTGCCAGCGCAGCTCGGCCTCGGTCAGCGTCGCGCCGAAATCGCGGCCAAGATCCTCGGCCGTCCGTGCGCCGCCCATGATCTCGGCCGCCTCCGTGCCATAGGCGCGCACCAGGCGGCGCGCATGATCCGCCGACAGGAACGGATAGGCCCGTGCCAGACTGTCCACCAGCGCCGCGAACCCGTCAACGGCGAAATCCCCCCCCGGCAGCGCCACGCCCGCCGTCCAAGCCGCCCCGGCCTGCGGGAAATGCGGCCCCAGCCGCGCCAGCGCCGCCTCGGCCAGGCGCCGATAGGTGGTGATCTTGCCGCCGAAAACGTTGAGCAGCGGCGCGCCGCCCTCGTCGAGCGACAGCACATAATCGCGCGTCGCCGCCGTCGCCGATTTCGCCCCGTCATCGTAAAGCGGGCGCACGCCGGAATAGGTCCAGACGATATCGGCCTCGGTCACCGGGCGCTTGAAATACGCGCTGGCAAAGCGGCACAGATAGGCCGCCTCCTCGGGTGTGCATTCGGGGCGCACGTCGGGGCTGTCATGTTCGGCATCCGTCGTGCCGATCAGGGTAAATTCGCCCTCATAGGGGATGGCAAAGATGATCCGCCCGTCAGAGCCTTGGAAGAAATAGCATTTGCCATGGTCATACAGCTTGCGGGTGACGATATGGCTGCCCCGCACCAGCCGCACCCCTTCGGTGGAGTTGAGCCGCAGCACGCCACCGATCACATCGCGCACCCATGGCCCCGCCGCATTGACCAGCGCGCGCGCCTGCACCACCTCGCGCGCGCCGCCCGCCTCGAGCGTCACCTGCCAGACATCGCCCGCGCGCTCGGCGCTCACCACGCGGGTGCGGGTGCGGATCACCGCGCCGCGCGCCTCGGCGTCGCGCGCGTTGAGCACGACAAGGCGGCTGTCCTCGATCCAGCAATCGGAATACTCGAAGGCGCGCGTGAACTTGTCTTTCAGCGGTGCGCCTTCGGGGCTGCCCCGCAGGTCAAGCGCGCGTGTGCCGGGCAGGATCCTGCGCCCGCCCATGCTGTCATAAAGCAAGAGCCCCAGCCGGATCAGCCAGGCCGGCCTGCGCCCGCGCATCCACGGCATGAGCATCGACAAAAGCCGCGAGGTCGGCGTCTCGGCCTCGAACCGCATGTCGCGGTGCCAGGGCAGCACGAACCGCATCGGCCAGGAGATATGCGGCATCGCGCGCAACAGCACCTCGCGCTCGACCAGCGCCTCGCGCACGAGGCGGAACTCGAAATACTCCAGGTAGCGCAATCCGCCATGGAACAGCTTGGTCGAGGCCGATGAGGTGGCCGAGGCCAGATCGCCCATCTCCGCGAGCATGACGGAAAGACCCCGCCCCGCCGCGTCGCGCGCGATGCCACATCCGTTGATGCCGCCGCCAATCACGAAGAGATCGACGATATCGCCCCCGGCGCGCTCCACGATGTGATCCCCTTCCCGATCCTGTGAAAGAAAACGAAGCACCTTTCGCACATCCCAGTCAAGATTTAATGTTCGTTTTATTTCCTTTTCGCATGAAAACCGCAACTGGATGGCCTTGCAACCTTGAGTTCAGAGAGAAACGCCCGAGGATCGCAAAGGCCGTGCCACATCAAACGACGGGAAATCACCCGAATCGCGCGCGCCTGCTTGCACACAGCGCAAAATCGAACATACTCGAACACGAGATCACCACAGGCCCGCCATGTCCCAGACCTTTCGCCAGCCCGAAATCCTCGAGATTGCCCGCGCCGAGGGCAAGGTCATGGTCGAGGATCTCGCCCTGCGCTTCGGCGTCACCGTCCAGACCATCCGCCGCGACCTCACCGAGCTGGCCAATGCAGGCAAGCTCGAGCGCGTGCATGGCGGCGCGATCCTGCCCTCGGGCGTGACCAACATCCTCTACGAGGAGCGCCGCCGCCTCAACGAGGCCGCCAAGACCGCCATCGGGGGCGCCTGCGCCGCGGCCATCCCCGAAGATTGCTCGATCTTCCTCGATATCGGCACCACCACCGAGGCGGTGGCCCGCGCGCTCATCGACCATCGCAACCTGATGGTGGTGACCAACAACATGAACGTGGCGCGCATTCTTCTGGCTAATCCCGATTGCGAAATCGTGCTGGCGGGCGGCGCGCTACGGCGTTCCGATAACGGGCTGGTGGGGCACCTGACCGCGCGCGCCATCGAAAATTTCAAGTTCGACCACGCGATCCTTGGCTGTTCGGCGCTCGATGAGGACGGCGACATGCTCGATTTCGACATCCAGGAAGTGCTGGTAGGCCAGACCCTCTTGAAGCGCTCGCGCGAGGTGATGCTGGTGGCCGATCACTCGAAACTGAAACGCAGCGCGCCGGTGCGCATCGGCTCGCTGCGCGATGTGGACCACGTCTTTACCGACGCGCCCCTGCCTGAGCCGCTGGTGAACCGTTGCGCGAACTGGGCCACGAAGGTGCATGTGGCAACGGCCTAGTCGCTGTCCGGCGCCAGACATCCCCACAGGCGCGGCGCGCCCCTTTTTATCAGCCATTGACGAAGCTCGCGAAGGGGATATAGCGCACCGGGTCGCCGGGGCGGATCTCGGCGGCACCATCGGCCAGTTCCACCAGCCCCTCGGCCCAGCTCAGCCCGCTGATGCGGCCCGAGCCCTCCGATCCGAACACCTCGGCGCGGCCCTCGCGGATGCGCGCGCGCAGATATTCGCGGCGTCCGGGTTTCTTGCGCTTCTCGAAGCCTGCGGGCACGTCGAAGCCCTGCGGCTCTGCCCATCCCGCGCCAGACAGCAGCCGCAGCGCGGGGCGCGCGAAGATGAGCGCGCAGACCAGCGCCGCCACCGGATTGCCCGGCAGGCCAAAGACCGGTACGCCGCCCCACATCCCGAGCGCCAGCGGGCGACCGGGTTTGAGCGCGATGCGCCACTCGGCCATCGCCCCCGCCGCGTTCAGGAGCGCCGAAACGTGGTCCTCGTCACCCGACGACGCGCCCCCCGAGGTCAGGATCGCATCGGCCTGCCCCGCGCCCCGGTCGAGCGCCGCCGCGAGCGCCGCGCGGTCATCGGCCACGCGGCCCAGATCCACCGCCTCATGCCCCATCTGCCGCAAAAGCGCGAGCAACATGGGCCGGTTGGCGTCAAAGATCTGGCCCGCGCGCGCGGGCGCGCCCGGCTCGACCACCTCATCGCCGGTCGAGAGCACCGCCACGCGCAGCCGCCTGAAAACCGGCACCTCCGCCAGCCCCACGGCGGCGCATAGCGCCAGATCGGCCGGCGTCAGAACGCGCCCCGCCTTCAGGACGGTCGCGCCGGCCGCCACATCCTCGCCCGCGCGGCGGGTATTGGCCCCGCGCTTGAGCCCGCCGCGAAAGGCGATGCGGCCCTGCCCGAGGGTCACGTCTTCTTGCAGGATCACGGTGTCCACCCCCTCGGGCAGCGCCGCCCCGGTCAGCACCCGCACCGCATGACCCGGCGGCACCGTGCCGCGATAGGGCGCCCCCGCCGCCGCGCGCCCCGCAACCAGCGGCAACACCTGGTCGCCCGCGCCGAGCGAGGCATGGGCAAACCCATACCCATCCACCGCCGTGTTGGCCTGTGGCGGATTGGCCCGCCTCGCCACCATCGCCGAGGCCAGCACCCGCCCCGCCGCCGCGCCCAGCGCCACGCGATCCGGCCCCACCACCGGCGACAGCCGCGCGCGCAGAAGGGCAAGCGCGTCATCGACCGGCGTCCAGTCCACGCCCGCGGGCAGGGCAAAACAATCATCGCGCAGCGGCGGCGGCTTGAGCGGATCGGCACAGGCGGCCATCAATGCCTCTTCATGTCCGGCACCCAGCACCCAGGCTTCCTCTGCTGCCTCGGGCGGCAGGTCTGTCATCATTCCATGGAGGTGGGACGCAGGCAGGCGCGACAGCGCCCGCGCCAGAAGACGCACCTGATGGGCATCGCGAATACCCCCGGCCGCTTCGGCGCGCTTGACGGTCCGGTTGATAACACCCGGCCAGATTTCAGCCAGCACGATACGCGCATCCTGCCAATCCTCGAACGGCCACACGGCAACCCCGGCCATCCGCCGCAGGCGCGACAGCATCGGCAATCCCATCAGCACCTGGCTGCCAACCGTGGGATTGTAGCAAAGCTGAAAGCAACTGCTCGACGTGCGCGCGATGCGATCGCAGGTTCGCTTCTCGGGCACCTCGTCAAACGCGATAGCCTTCTTGTCATGGGGAATACCCGGCCAGCGGTCTCGATGCGTCTTGCCCCAGAGCAGGCCGGGGCCGTCAAAGGCCGCGTTCATCGCCTCGGCGACATCGAAGCGATTATTCGCACCGCTCTCAGCATCCTTTATCCGCGCGGCAAGCCAGTCCCATAGCACCAGGGGATCGTCCGATCCGGTGATCCGCCGCGCAAAGCCGCGCGGATAGCCAAAGGGAAAATCGAAGGCGGCGAGCAATCGTCGCCCTGCCTGCATTTCCTGCTCGAATATTGCGGCGATACGCGCCTCTGCATTGATACGGTCGCTGCAATAGATCGGCTCCTGCGGCGCACCATCCCTGACAAACCCCATCCAGATGGCATCCCTGGAGGGTTCTTGAGGCGCGCGCTTGCTTGCCGCCGACCAATCCACCACCAGGACAGAATCGAACCCCGTCACAGCCCCACCTCTCGCAATATGAAATCGGCAATCGCGGCGGTATCGTTCAGATCGAACACCGGCCGGTCCAGATCGAGCGGCACATCGCTTGCCACCGCGCGGATGGTGGCATCGCCCGGCGCGATGAGCGCAGTGCCGGTCTCGGCGCGGAACACCTCCACCTTGGGGTGGCGGTCGCGCTTGTAGCCCTCGACCAGCACCAGATCGCAAGGCGCGAGCATGGCCAGAAGCTCGGCGAGCGACGGCTCGGCCTGCCCCCGCAATTCGCGCATGAGCGCCACCCGGTGCCGTGAGGCAAGCAGCACCTCGCCCGCCCCCGCCGCGCGGTGCCGGTAACTGTCGCGCCCCGGCTGATCCACGTCAAAGCTGTGATGCGCGTGCTTGACGGTCGAGACCTGCAGACCGCGCCCGGTCATCTGCGCCACCAGCCGCTCCATCAGCCCGGTCTTTCCCGCATTCTTCCAGCCGGTCACACCATAGAGCCTCATGCGCCCGCCGCCCGCCGCTGCGCGCAGGCCAGATCCGCGGGCGTGTTGACGTTGAAAAACGCATCCGCGTCGTCAAAAATCGCCTCGCGCCCGCCATGCGCCTCGGTCCAGAGCACGACCTTGCGCAAGCCCCCCTCAAGCGCCGCGCGCAGATCGTGGCGCAGCGCGACAGGCCAGAGGCCTAAGGTCGGATGGCGCACATGCCCGCCCCGGCTCATGGATTTCGTCTTCTCTGCCCCGCGCGGCGTGGCGGCAAGGACAAGCGGATGCGCCATCCCCTCCGCCGCCGCTTGCAGGCGCGCCACCAGGTCGCGGGGAAAAAACGGCGTGTCGGCGGCGACGCTCACGACCCGGTCGGCCCCCTTGCCGGCGGCCCAGTCGAGCCCCGCCAACACCCCCACCAGCGGCCCGCCATGACCCGGCAGCGGATCGGCCAGCACCGGCAGGCCGAAACGGGCAAACCGCGCGGGATCGCCATTGGCATTGAGCGCAAACGCCCCCACCTGCGGCGCAAGCCGCGCGATGACGTGATCGAGGATCACCCCATCCCCAAGCACCAGCAGCCCCTTGTCGCCGCCCCCCATCCGCATGGCCTGCCCGCCCGCGAGGATCACCCCAGGAACATCAGTGGGCATCCGGATTCTCCGAGAACGCCCTCTCCATCTCGGGATCGAGCCATTTCTGCATTACGGTAACGGCGCTCTCCCGATAACCGAGCCGGCCGCAGAACGAGAGCACAGCCGATTTCGGATTGGCGCGGATCGCGGCGATATCGTCACGCGGTCGGTTCCAGGGGCGCAACATCCCCGCGCGGTCCCAGAGCGCCCCGATCTCATCCACCTCATCATCCTTCGCCGGTTGAAACGCCTCGCTCATTCACCGGCCCCCTTTCGGCGATTTTTCCTATCCTCCTCGCCCACGCTCTCGGGGTCGGCGTCGCGCACAAGGCGCTCCTCGCCGCTCAGGCAGACGAACCGGCGCCCGCGCAGCCGCCCGATCAGCGTCAACCCCACGGCTTGCGCGATCTCCACCCCCCAGGCGGTAAAACCCGAGCGCGAGGCGAGCACCGGAATACCCATCATCACCGTCTTGATCACCATCTCCGACGTGAGCCGACCGGTGGTATAAAGCAGCTTGTCGCCCGCCGCGACCCCCTCACTGAGCATCCAGCCCGCGATCTTGTCCACCGCGTTGTGACGGCCAACATCCTCCATATAAACCAGCGCGCGCGCGCCCTGACAAAGCACCGTGCCGTGAATCGCGCCCGCCTCGAGATAGAGCGAGGGCGTGCGGTTGATGCGATGCGCAAGCGCATAAAGCTGCGACGTCCGCACCTCGAGCGCGGGCAGCGTGACCCCCTCCAGCCCCTCCATCATGTCGCCGAATACCGTGCCCACGGCGCAACCGCTGGTGCGGGTCTTCTTCTTCAGCTTCTCCTCGTAGCTGGTCCGCCCGTCGGTGCGCACCACGACCGTCTCAAGCTCTTCGTCGTAATCGACGCCCAGCACCCTCTCACCAGAGGCGAGCATCCCCTGATTGCGCAGAAAACCGAGCGCGAGATAGCCCGGGTAATCGCCGATGGTCATGGCGGTGACGATCTCCTGCGCGTTGAGAAAGATCGTCAGCGGGCGCTCCTCCACCACCCGGATCGTTGTGCGCCGCCCGTCATGGTCCGTCCCCTCCACCGCGCGCGTCAACCGCTTTGCCGACGGGTCGGGTGCGATCAGATAGCCCGTCAGGTCACTCTCGTCGGCCAATTGCATCTCCTCCCGCAGTCGGATACCCTGTTTCCGCAAAAGCGCACCCGGAACGGAAAATCGTGCCAAGGCAAAGCATCAATTCGCCCTATTGGCAAGGCGTGCGCGACGGCGCGCCCTTCGTGATCGTGATCGTGCCCTTCTCGATGCTCTTCGGCGTGGTCGGCACAGAGGCGGGGCTGCGGGTCGCCGAGGTGATGGGGTTTTCGGTGCTGGTCATCGCAGGCGCGGCGCAATTCACCGCGCTTCAACTGCTGTCGGACAATGCGCCCACGCTCATCGCGCTCGTCTCGGCGCTGGCGGTCAATCTGCGCATGGCGATGTATTCCGCCTCGCTCACGCCATACCTTGGGGCGGCGCCGCTCTGGCAGCGCGCCTTCGCCGCCTATTTCATGGTCGATCAGAGCTATGCCTGCGCGGTGATCAGGTTCGAGCAGGAACCTCACTGGAGCGTATCCGAGCGAATGAGCTATTATTTCGGCGTGATCACGCCCATCTGCCCGCTGTGGTATGTGTTCACCCTCGTCGGCGCCCTCGTGGGTACAGCCGTGCCACCGGGCCTGCCGCTCGACTTCGCGCTGCCGATCACCTTTCTGGCGATGATCGGGCCGATGCTGCGCACCCCCGCCCATGCGGCCGCGGCGCTTGTCTCGGTGACGCTGGCGCTTGTGTTCGCCTGGCTGCCCTACAATCTCGGCCTGCTCGTGGCGGGGATCGCGGCGATGATGACGGGCGCACAGGTGGAGGTGATGCTCGAGCGGCGCAAGGGGGCCCGCCAGCCATGATCGAGGGGGCCGCGCTCTGGCTTTTCATCGCCGTGCTCGGGATCGGCACCTTCGGACTGCGCTTTGTCTTTCTCGGCCTGGTGGGAGACCGCGCCCTGCCCGCCTGGCTGTTGCGGCACCTGCGCTATACGGCGGTGGCGGTGCTGCCGGGGCTGGTCGCGCCGCTGGTGGTCTGGCCCGCCGCCACCGGCGGTGCGCTCGACGCCCCGCGCATGGCCGCGGCCCTCGTCACGCTCACGCTTGGCTATGCCTTCCGCAACGTGATCCTCGCCATCGCGGCGGGGGCGGTGACGCTCTTCGCGGGCCTCGCCCTCCTCGGCTGACCCCGCTTCATCTTGCCTTAAATATCCCGGGGGAGTTGCGCGCAAGCGCGGCGGGGGCAGCGCCCCCTCTTTCACTTCGGGGCCGCCGCGCGGCGTAGCCGGTCGTTGATCGCGCGCCCCAGACCCACCTCCGGGATCGGGGCCACGGCAATCCCCGCCGCGCCGGTCGCATCGAGCGCGTGCAGGTGGTGAAAGAGATTGGCCGCCGCCTCGCGCAGATCGCCGGAGGGCGAAAGATTCAGATCCCCCGCAACCGCACCAAAGCCCAGCATCACCTCGCCCTCGCCCGCCGCCGATGCCCCCAGCCGCACCTTTGCCCCCGGCGCGTAATGCGACGCCATCTGCCCCGGCGCGGTCATCGTGCCCCCCGCCTGCGGCACCGCCAGCGGCGCGCCAAGGGCCGCCTCCAGCGCCTCGACCGGCACGCCGCCCGGGCGCAATAGCACGGGCGCATCCCACAGCCCCACGATGCTCGATTCGACGCCGACCGCACAGGGCCCGCCGTCGATCACCGCCTCGATCCGGCCCGAAAGCCCCGCCAGCACATGCGCCGCCGTTGTCGGGCTGATCCGCCCCGAGGGGTTGGCCGAAGGGGCGGCCACCGGCCCGCCAAAGGCACGCAGCGCGCCTTGCAGCACCGGATGCGCGGGCACGCGCACCGCCAATGTCCCCAGCCCCGCCGTGACCAGCGACGAGAGGCCCGTGCCGTCGCGCAGCGGCAGCACCAGCGTCAGCGGCCCGGGCCAGAAAGCCGAGGCAAGCCGCTCGGCCGCATCCGACCAGCGCACCAGCGCACGCGCCGCCTCCCTCCCGGGCAGATGCACGATCAACGGATTGAACCGGGGCCGCCCCTTGGCCTCGAAGATCCGCGCCACCGCCAGATCGTCGCGCGCATCCGCCCCAAGGCCGTAAACCGTCTCCGTCGGCACCGCGACAAGCCCACCCGCGCGCCAGATCGCGGCGGCGGCCGCATACGCCGTCTCATCGACGCGAAGCAGCTGCGTTTCCATTCCGGCCCTTCCTGACGCGGCGTTGCGGTTGTCTTGCGGCGGCACTTGATTATCTTTACCCCAAGAGATAAGTCCATATCGCGGTCCGGCCCCGCTGCCAAGCCGACGCCGCCCCGCAGGAGAGATTCATGCCCTATCGCGCCCCGATCGACGAGTATCGTTTCCTTTTCGATCATGTGATCGGCCTCGGCCCGATCGCCGCCACCGAGCGCTTCGCCGAAGCCACGCCCGACATGGCCGCCGCCATCCTGTCGGAGGCCGGGCGCATGTGCGAGGAGGTGCTCGCGCCCCTGCAACGGACGGGCGATCTGCACCCCGCGCGGCTCGAAAACGGCGTGGTGCGCACCTCTCCCGGTTTTGTCCAAGGGTATCGCGCCATCGCCGAGGGCGGCTGGGTCTCGATCGCGGCCAGCCCCGCGCATGGCGGCATGGGCCTGCCCATGGTGCTGACCTCCGCCGTCAACGAGATGATGTCGGCGGCGTGCCTGTCGCTGCAACTCGCGCCCTTGATGACGCAAGGCCAGATCGAGGCGCTGGAGCACCACGCGAGCGACGAATTGAAGGCGCTCTACCTGCCCAAACTGGTAAGCGGCGAATGGGCCGGCACGATGAACCTGACCGAATCGCAGGCCGGCTCGGATGTCGGCGCGCTGAGCACCCGGGCCGAACCGAAGGGGGACGGCACATATGCGATCACGGGGCAGAAGATCTACATCACCTGGGGCGACAACGATTTCACCGAAAATGTCTGCCACCTCGTGCTGGCGCGGCTGCCCGACGGTGTGCCCGGCACCAAGGGGATCAGCCTGTTTCTGGTGCCAAAGTTCATCCCCGACGCGAACGGCGCCCCCGGCGCGCGCAATTCGCTGAGCGTGGTCAGCCTCGAACACAAGATGGGGCTGCACGGGTCTCCCACCTGCGTGATGCAATATGACGGGGCTGTCGGCTGGCTGGTGGGGCGCGAACATGACGGGATGCGCGCCATGTTCACGATGATGAACAACGCCCGCCTCGGCGTCGGCGGTCAGGGCGTGGGCGTGGCCGAGGGGGCAACCCAGCACGCGCTGGCCTATGCGCAGGAACGCAGGCAGGGCCGCACGCCGAACGGGGTAAGCGGCGGCGCGATCCTCGGCCATGCCGATGTGCGCCGGATGCTGGCCACCATGCGCGCCGAGACCTTTGCCGCCCGCGCGATCGCGCTTGCCTGTGCGCAGGCGATCGACATGCAGACCGCGACCGGCGAGGCCGCCTGGGCGGCGCGCGCGGCCCTTCTCACCCCCATCGCCAAGGTCCATGGCACCGAAACCGGCATCGCGGTGGCGGATATGGGCATTCAGGTGCATGGCGGCATGGGCTTCATCGAGGAGACCGGTGCCGCGCAGTATTTCCGCGACGTTCGGGTGACGGCGATCTATGAGGGCACCAACGGGATTCAGGCGATGGATCTTGTCGGGCGCAAGTTGATGGACGGGGGCGAGACCGCCTTTGCCCTCATCGACGAGATCGAGACGGTGGCCGAGGACGCGCGCGCCAGGCTGCCCGATCTTGCGGGCAAGGTCTGGCAATCCGCCGAGAGCCTGCGCGAGACCACCGACTGGATGCTGGCGCAGACCGACATGACCGAGCGTTACGCAGGCGCAATCCCCTATCTGCGCGGCTTTGCGCGGGTGCTGGGGGCGCATTTCCACCTCAAGGCGGCGCTGGCCGAGGGCGGAACCGGGCCGCGCACGCGGCTTGCCCGCTTCTACATCACGCGGATTCTGCCCGAGCATGACGGCCACTTCGTCCATGCTACGGGCGGCGCCGACGATCTTTATGCATTTGACGAGACGGAGTTGGCAGCATGATGGACGGCGGATTACTCATTCACCACCCGTGGGAAGCCCCGCCGCCCAGGGGCGGGGCCACCGAGGTGGCCCCCGGCATCCTCTGGCTGCGGATACCGCTGCCGATGGTGCTCGATCACGTCAATGTCTATGCGCTCGACGAAGGCGATAGCTGGACCATCTTCGACACCGGCTTTTACTCGGAACAGAGCGTGGCCCTCTGGGAGGAACTGCTCGCGGGCCCCCTGCAGGGCAGGCCGGTGAGCCGCGTGATCCTGACCCATCACCACCCCGACCATATCGGCATGGCCGGCTGGTTCATGAAACGGTTCGGCGCTTCGCTCTGGGCCACACGGACAAGCTGGCTCCTGGCGCGGATGCTCATCATGGAGGTCGAAAACACCCCCACACCACAGGCTCTCGAGTTCTGGCGCGCGGGCGGGATGGACCCTGCCATTTTCGAGGCTCGGCGCACCGAGCGGCCGTATAATTTCTCGGATGTCTGCGCGCCGATCCCCGTGGGCTATCGCCGGATCGCTGCGGGCGAGGTGATCCGCGCGGGCGGGCGCGAGTGGGACGTGCGCATGGGCGGCGGGCACGCACCCGACCACCTGACATTCTGGGCACGCGACGAGGCGCTGGTGATCGCCGGCGATCAGATCCTGCCCGGCATCAGCCCCAATATCGGCGTCCACCCCGCCGAGCCGGAGGCCGACCCGCTCGCCGACTGGTTCGCCGCCTGCGACCGGCTCGCGGCCCATGCGCGCGAGGATCATCTCGTGCTGCCCGGCCACAAGCTGCCCTTTACCGGCCTGCCGCTCAGGATGCGGCAATTGCGCGAAAACCACGACACCGCGCTCGAGCGGCTGCACGAATTCCTGCGCGAGCCGCACACCGCCGTGGACTGTTTTCCGCTCCTGTTCCGGCGCAAGATCGGTGCGGATGTCTATGGGCTGGCGCTGGCGGAATCGGTTGCGCATCTCAACTACCTGCTCCACGCTGGCGAAGTCGGGCGCTTTCGGCGCGCAGATGACGCGTGGCTTTGGCAGATGCAATAATCGAAGACGGGTAGCATGGGCCACCAGATAGACACATTGGCAGAGGCCGCCGAGGCGGCGGCGATGCCGCGTTGCCACGAGGTTCACGCCACGCCCGGCATGCCCTGTATCGAGGAGGCGGCCAAATCCCTGCCGCAAACCCCGGTGAACCTGAAAAGTCCCGCGCAATGGGCCTATGAGCGGCTCATCCTCTATATCCGTAATTTCGAGAAAACCCTCGACGAGGCGCATGAGGTGGCGATGGGCTTTGCCGGGTCGGACGCGGGCACCATCCGGATCGAGGGGATGGGCTATTTCGACCCCGATATCGTGACCTTCTACGGGCAGGACCAGATGGGAATGCGCACCCAGCTTGTCCAGCATGTGAGCCAGCTTTCGGTGATGCTGCGCGCCCTGCCCAAAGTGGTGGACGAAGCCCCGCCCACGCGCATCGGCTTTCGCCTCGCGCAGGATCTCGAACAGGGCTGACGACCTGCGGCAGGTTGGTCCGTGACAGGGCGCACCGAATGCGCTAATCACGCACCAACAGTTTTCTTGCAATGAGAAGGACCACGCGACATGGCCGAGCACAAGCATGGCGAAATGGATATCGCCGTTCAGGAAAAGACCTTCGAGGGCTTCGTCAACTGGACCGTGAGGTCGGTGGTCGGCATCATCGTCTTTCTGATCTTCCTGGCGCTGGTCAACGCCTGATCTCGCGGACCGGAGGCAGCGATGCGGTCGCTTTTGCTGGCGCTCTGCGCCGTCCTCGCGCTTTCGGGCTGCGCCGCCGAATCGGTCTGGTCGTCCGATGAGGAGGTGACGCGCGCCGCCTACCGCCATGACGGGCCACCGCGCCTTACGCTGTTCACCATGATCAACAACAACAACGGGTCGGGTGCACATTCCGCGCTGATGATAAACGGGGCGCAACGGGTGATCTTCGATCCGGCCGGCTCGTTCAACAGCCTGCGCACCCTGCCCGAGCGCAATGACGTGCTCTATGGCATCACGCCGCATGTCGAGGATGTCTATACCCGCTACCACGCGCGCAAGACATTTCATGTGCGCATCCAGCGGCTTGACGTATCGCCAGAACTGGCAGCAAAGGCGATCCATCTGGCCGAGGCGGCAGGGCCGGTGCCCAATGCCGCCTGCTCGATGGCAACCTCCCGCATCCTGGCAGGGCTTTTCCCCGGCAAGATCAGCACCTCGTGGTTTCCCAACAAGACCGCCGACGCCTTCGCCCGCATCCCCGGCGTGACCGAGGAAACCCTTTACGAATACGACAGCGACGACAATTCCGGCGTGCTCGCCACCTGGGACCCGGCCCGCGCCCGCGTGAATTAGAGACGTGCCCCGGTTGCCCATCCGAGGGGAAAGCGGGGCCGCGAGACGGTTCCAGCCGTCAAGAACCGCCGCGCGCAGACAGAACGCCCGCCGACCGGCCGTCAGCGGGCGGGGGTCAAGCAGGAAAGCCGCTCAATAGCGATAGTGATCGGGCTTGAACGGGCCCTCGGGCGACACGCCGATATAGGCTGCCTGATCGGGGCTGAGCTGCGTCAGTTTCACGCCGATCCGGTCGAGATGCAGCCGCGCGACCTTTTCATCGAGATGCTTGGGCAGCACATAGACCTCGTTGCCATACTGATCGCCACGGGTCCAGAGCTCGATCTGCGCCAGCACCTGATTGGTAAAGCTCGCCGACATCACGAAGGACGGATGGCCGGTGGCATTGCCAAGGTTCAAAAGCCGCCCCTCGGACAGCAGGATGATGCGATTGCCCGAGGGCATCTCGATCATGTCCACCTGGTCCTTGATATTGGTCCATTTGTGGTTCTTGAGGGCAGCCACCTGGATTTCATTGTCGAAATGGCCGATATTGCCGACGATCGCCATGTCCTTCATCGCGCGCATGTGCTCGATGCGGATCACGTCGCGGTTGCCGGTGGTGGTGACGAAGATATCGGCCGTGGCGACGACATCCTCCAGCAGCACCACCTCGAACCCGTCCATCGCCGCCTGAAGCGCGCAGATCGGATCGACCTCGGTGACCTTGACGCGCGCGCCCGCGCCACGCAAGCTCGCCGCCGAGCCCTTGCCCACGTCGCCATAGCCACAGACCACCGCCACCTTGCCCGCCATCATCGTGTCGGTGGCGCGGCGGATGCCGTCCACAAGGCTTTCCTTGCAGCCATACTTGTTGTCGAATTTCGATTTGGTGACGGAATCGTTGACGTTGATCGCCGGAAACGGCAGGTGCCCCTTTTCCATCATTTGGTAGAGACGGTGCACGCCGGTGGTGGTCTCTTCGGAAACCCCCTTGATCATGTGGCGTTGCTTGACGAACCAGCCGGGGCTTGCGGCCATGCGCTTACGGATCCGGGCAAAGAGCGCCTCTTCCTCCTCGGACTGCGGCGAGGCAATCAGATCGTCCTCGCCCTCCTCGACGCGCGCGCCCATCAGGATATAGAGCGTGGCATCGCCGCCATCGTCGAGGATCAGGTTCGCCCCGCCCTCGGGAAACTGAAAGATGCGGTCGGCGTAATCCCAGTATTCCTCGAGCGTCTCGCCCTTGACCGCGAAAACCGGCGTGCCGCTCGCCGCGATCGCCGCTGCCGCGTGATCCTGGGTGGAGAAGATGTTGCAGCTTGCCCAGCGGACATCCGCGCCAAGCGCCACCAGCGTCTCGATCAGAACGGCGGTCTGGATCGTCATGTGCAGGCTGCCCGCGATCCGTGCGCCCCCGAGCGGCTGCGCCTCACCATATTCGGCCCGCAGCGCCATCAGGCCGGGCATTTCGGTTTCGGCGATATCCATTTCCTTGCGGCCATAGGCGGCTAGGTCGATATCCTTGACGATGTAATCCTGTGCCATCGGGCGGTGGCTCCTTGCGATTGAAAACTCGCAAGGCAGATAGCACCCGCCCCCCCGGTGGGCAATGCGCGTTTCTCCGGCCAGGCCTGCAGGCGGGTGCGCGCGCCTCTGGCCAACGCTCTCGCGCCGGGCTAGGTCAGGGCGATGGTCCGGCTCACATTTTCATCGCCCTCGGCGCGGCTTCAGTATCACCTGCTGATGGGCCTTTTCCGGCTGGCCGTGACGCGCGCGCTTTATGGCCGCTTTGCGCGTGGCCTCGCCCGGCTCTTTCCGGCCGATAACGCGGTCTGGCTGCACGAGGGCGACGCGCCGCCCTTTCGCATCGCCCTCGGTGACGGCTACTGGACCCGCTTTGCCCTTTACCGTGGCCCTTACGAGCCCGAGGTCGCCGCCATCCTGCGCGCCGCCGCCGGGGCCACGCCGCTGTTTTGCGATCTGGGCGCCAACAAGGGCTGGTGGACCACCCGCGCCGCGCCGCGCTTTGACCGCGTCATCGCGGTGGAGGCATCAGCGGCCACCTTCGCGGCCTTGCAGCAAAATGCCGGGCACCTGCCCAACGTGACCCTGCACCGCGCCGCGATCCACGCGCGCGCGGGCGAGGTGCTCAGCTTCGTCAATACCCATCTCAGCCATGCCTCGGCCCGGCTGATGGGGGACAATCCGGCACGGGCCGGGGACCGCACAGAGACCGTGCCGACGCTGGCCATCGACGATCTCATGCCCGAGGGCGTCGCCGCGCTCATAAAGCTCGACGTGGAGGGGGCCGAGATCGCGGCCATCGAGGGCGCGGCGCGCGCGCTGGCGCAAGGCGGTGTGCTGATCTACGAGGATCACGGCAGCGATCCCGCCTGCGCGGTCAGCGTGCACCTTTTGCGAGACCGCGATATGAAACTGTTTTCCGTCGAGGACGGGTTGATCCCCATGCCCGATGCCGCCGCCATCGCCGCGCGCAAGACCGACCCTTTCAAGGGCTACAACTTCGTCGCCGCCCATGCCGACTCGCCGCTGCTGGCCGTCCTCAGGGCGCGCTTTGCAAATCCGGCGGACAGCGGCTAATCAGGGCCGGCGCAACCCCGGAGGCCCCATGCCGCAACCCCGTGCCTGGCAAAAGATGCTCTCGGGCCGCAGGCTCGACCTGCTCGACCCGACGCCCGTCGATATCGAGATCGAGGACATCGCCCACGGTCTCAGCTTCGTCGCCCGCTGGAATGGCCAGACGCTCGGCGATTTCCCCTATTCGGTGGCCGAACATTCGCTGCTGGTGGAGCGGCTTTTCGACCGGCTCAGCCCCGGCGCCCCCGTGAAATGGCGGCTGGCCGCGCTGTTGCATGACGGGCCGGAATATGTGATCGGCGACATGATCTCGCCGGTGAAAAACGCCGTCGGGCCGGGCTATGACGAGCTCGACAAGCGGCTGGCAGTGGCCATCCATATCCGCTTTGGCCTGCCCGCCGCGCTGCCCGCGCCGGTCAAGAAGCAGGTCAAGCGCGCCGACAAGATCAGCGCCTGGATGGAAGCCACGGAAATCGCGGGGTTTTCCGTGGCCGAGGCCGATCGATTCTTTGGCAAGCCCGACCCGGCGGTGACAAGTGGCCTGTCGCTCACCCTGCGCCCCCCGGTCAAGACGCGCGCGGCCTATCTCGCGCGGTTCGGCGCGCTGATGGCCGAGATGGGTTAGACCCACCCGCCCCGCGACATCAGGCCAAGCGACTCGAGCTGCCGCCAGCCAATGAGCCGCGTGGACCGCGCGCACCACAGCTCCGGGTCGGCGGCAATCGCGTCGTAATAGCCCTCGTAAAGCGCGCTGTTGGCGAAATGCTCCTGCCGGCGTTTCTCCTCGGTCGAACGCCCGACCACCGTATCGAGGAACTTGGAATGTAACAGCACGCCCGAGGTCAGCTCGCCCCCGTCGCGGTCATGCACATGGTTGAGCCGGCGCGGCAGGACCGAATGGGTCGAGCTGACATAGGCATGGCGCCAGTGCCACTTGACCAGCGGCACCTTGCCCATGGTCGGCGCGCGGCGCGGCTCGGCGGCAAAGAACATGCGCGCACGCGGGCCGCCCTGGATCCAGAGGTTCTGCAAATCCGGCTTGCGGCGCATGGAATAATTCCCCGCATCGAACCAGCACAGCGTCTCGAACGGGTCCGCGCCCGCGCGATAAGGGTGCTGCGACAATCGGCCCCGGGGGTAGAGATCCAGCATCAAGGCCCCCATCGAGGCCCGCCCCTGCGCCTCGAGCCAGCCGCAAAGCGCGGGCAGCGGGCGCGTGTCGTGATAGGGATAGATCAGGCATTCATCGGCGTCGAGCGTCAGGCACCAGTGCCCGTGCCCGTGGCGCATCATCAGCCAGGTGAGCCAGTCCATGCCAAAGCGCGCGCGCTTGTAGCTGTGCGGCGTGGTCCAGAGCGACACATCGGATTGCGCGGAAAGGTAATCGCGCGTGCCGTCGGTGCTGTCATTCTCGACGATCAGGAACTGCGCCACGCCAAGGCGGCGGTGATGGTCGAGGAAATGCGGCAGGCGCAGCGCCTCGTTGCGCAAGGTGGCGAAACACAGGATGTCGCCGCGCGCGATCTGCCCGGTGCGGTCGCTGAGGGCCGTCAATTGCCGCCGCTTCGCCAGTGCGCGCGCCAGCAGTCGTCGCCGCCGCCAGCGCAACCGATAGGCCATGGCCAGATCCTTCAGCCGCTCCATTCCGCCCCTGTCGGCCCCGTTGATCCGGGTCGCAGCCTGGGGGCTATTTCGCGTAATGTCCAGCCTCGTGCCAGCGCCATGCGTCCTCGATCATCTCGCGAAGGGTTGAGCGCGCGGGCACCCAGCCAAGCTCGCGCGTGGCACGCACCGAGCCGGAGACAAGCCGCGTGCAATCGCCAGGACGGCGCGCGCCCTCGATCACCGGAACCTGCACGCCGGTAACCGCCTCGGCGGCCTCGATCACGTCGCGCACGGAAAATCCGTGCCCGGTCCCGAGGTTGAACACTCGGGCACCGCGCCCTTCTTCCAGCCAGCGCAGCCCGCGCAGATGCGCCTCGACCAGATCCATCACATGCACATAATCGCGGATGCAGGTGCCGTCCGGCGTGTCGTAATCGGTGCCAAAGACCGTCAGCGCGTCACGCCGGCCGGCGATGGCGTCAAGCACCAGCGGGACAAGATGCGTCTCGGGCTGATGAAATTCGCCGACCTCGGCCTCTGGGTCCGCGCCCGCGACGTTGAAATAGCGAAAGATCACATGGCGCAGACCATGTGCCACCTCGAAATCGCGCAGCATGTCCTCGATGGCGCGTTTCGACGCGCCATAGGCGTTGATCGGGTGCTGCGCACAGCCCTCGTCAAGCAGCACGTTGTCGTGATCGCCATAGGTGGCGCAGGTCGAGGAGAACACGAAATCGAGGCATCCCGCCGCCACCGCCGCCTCGATCAGGCCCAGCGAGCCGGCCACGTTGTTGTGCCAGTAGATCCCCGGCGCGCGCATGCTCTCGCCCACCTGGCTGAGAGCGGCGAAATGCATCACCGCCTGCGGCTGGTAGGCGGCAAACACCTGATCGAGCCGCGCGCGGTCGGTCAGGTCCCCCTCCTCGAAGGGGCCGAATTTCACCGCCTCGCGCCAGCCGGTGCAGAGATTGTCATAGGTAACGGGTGTGTAGCCCGCCGCGCTCAGCGCCTTGCAGGCATGGCTGCCGATATAGCCCGCGCCGCCGGTGACCAGAATATTGCCCAAGCCCCGCCCCCGTGCCGCGCCCTATTGCGCGGCCTTGTCCGCGTGCACCATGTCGGCGATGTAATTCCACAGGTCGTCGCGCAGGTCGTCGCGCGCCAGCGCGAAGGCCACCGTCGCCTGAAGGAACCCCGCCTTGGAGCCGCAATCGAAACGCTGGCCCTGAAACCGGTAGCCATAAACCTCCTCGCCATCCTCGCGCGCGGCGTCGATGGCATCGGTGAGCTGGATTTCGCCGCCCGCGCCGGCCTGTTTGCGATTGAGTTTCTGCAACACGGTCGGCGTCAGGATATAGCGCCCGATCACCGCAAGGTTCGACGGCGCGGTGCCGGGTTCGGGTTTTTCCACCATCCCCTTGGTCGAGACGAGACGGCCCATATCCTCCTTCACGTCGAGGATACCGTAGGATTTGGTCATGTTGTCGGGCACTTCCATCGCCGCGACCATGTTGCCGCCAATCTCCTCGAACGCTTCGACCATCTGTTGCAGGCAGGGCTTTTCGGCGGCGATCACGTCATCGGGCAGGATCACGGCAAAGGATTCGTTGGCGATCAGACGACGTGCGCACCAGACCGCATGGCCAAGCCCGAGCGGCTTGTGCTGGCGCATATAGGCGATCTCGCCCGAATCCATGTTGGTGGATTTGAGCACCTCCAGAAGATCCTCCCTCCCCTTGCGGCGCAATTCGGCCTCAAGCTGCGGAGCATTGTCGAAATAATCCTCCAGCGCCCCCTTGCCGCGCGAGGTGACAAAGATGAATTCCTTGATGCCCGCCGCGCGCGCCTCGTCGATGGCATATTGGACAAGGGGCCGATCGACCAGCGTCATGATTTCCTTGGGCACTGATTTGGTCGCAGGCAGAAATCGCGTTCCCAACCCCGCAACCGGGAAAATGGCTTTTGTTACCTTTCTACGCATGACCCTGTCTCCAACCACCTTGTAAATGTATAAGCATTCAGACCTGAACAAACCATTACCCCGAGAAAATACTCCTTGCCTGATTTTCCGGTCCCGTTTCATCCGCTGATCGAAAATTCAGCACACCCTTGCGGGATTCGCAAAGCAATCGGCTCATTCCAGCCCCATCGCGCGCATCATCGCCTCGATGCGCGGCGCATCCTCGGGGTTGTTCAACTCCCAGAACTGCCGCCCGCGCGCCTCGACCTCGACGCAGAGCACAGAGCGCCCGTTTTCCAGAAAGCGCAACTGTTCCAGCCCCTCCAGCCCTTCGAGCGGGCCCGGCACCCAGCCCGGATAGCCCGCGAGCGCATCGGGCCGGTAGGCATAGACGCCGACGTGATGAAACACCGGGGTGGGCGCGGCGTCCTCGTAGCGCCGCCCGGTATAAGGGATCACTTCCTTGGAAAAATAGAGCGCGTGGCCCCGCCGGTCGAAAACCGCGGTGGTGCCGCCGACGCGGCCTGCCGCGCGGTCGTGGAGAAAGCCATTGAGCGCGCGCCCGTCGCAGCGCAACACGGGTGTTGCCACCTCCGCCGTCGGGTCCGCGCGCAGACCGGCCACGAGGTCCTCGATGAACCAGTGCGGGGTCAGCGGCGCGTCGCCCTGAAGGTTCACGACGATCTCGTAGCCGCTGCCAAGGGCGGCATGGGCCTCGGCGCAACGCTCGGTGCCATTGGCGCAGCCCTCCGAGGTCATCACCACCTCGGCACCGAATGCCTCGGCCGCGTCGCGGATGCGCGCATCGTCGGTGGCTATGACCACGCGCGCCACCCCCTCGACCGCCATCGCCGCGCGCCACGACCGCTCGATCAGCGTGCGCGCCTGTCCACCCGCGCCGGCAAGCGGCACCAGCGGCTTGCCCGGATAGCGGGTCGAGGCGTAGCGGGCGGGAATGGCGATGAGGACGGACATTCAGCCTTCCTTGAGATCGACACCCGGCGCGCAGGCGATGAAGAACGGATTCTCGAAGCCCGGCTTGCCATAGCCGAGCGGGGTCAGGTCGTCGTGGCGCAGCACGCGCCCGCCCGCGCCCAGCAGAACCGCGTGACCGGCGGCGGTATCCCATTCCATCGTCCGGCCAAGGCGCGGATAGAGATCGGCCTCGCCGGTGGCGACGAGGCAGAACTTGAGCGAGGAGCCCGCGCTCGTCATGTCCTTGACGGCGTATTTCCCGATATAGTCGTCGGTCGCCTGATCGCGGTGCGACTTCGAGGCCACCACCATCAGCGCGGCATTGTCCGGCTCGGCCACCCGGATCGGGCGGATCGTGCCCGGCGTCGCGGGATCGAACGGGCCGGTTTCCTCGACCGCGCCGCCTTCGGCCGGCGTGTAGAACATCCGCCCCTTGGCGGGGGCATAGACGATGCCACGGGTCGGCCGGCCCTCCTCGACAAGCGCGATATTGACGGTGAAATCACCGCGCCGGTTGATGAATTCTCTGGTCCCGTCCAGCGGATCGACGATCAGGAAGGTGCGCACGCTCTGCCCGTGCGAGGCGGCCTGCTCCTCGGTCACCAGCGCGATATCGGGGAACGCCGCCCGCAGACCGGCGGAAATCAGCGCATCGGCGGCTTCGTCGGCTTCGGTCACGGGGCTTGCGTCGGATTTCTCCTTCACGTCGAAATCGTCCGCGTCATAGATTTCCATGATGCGTGCTCCCGCCTCGAGCGCCAGTTGCCGCATCACCGTCACAAGCCGTTCATACTCCAAATCGCCGTTCCTTCGCCCGTTTGCCGCCATCATGCGGCGCTATTGCGTGATTGATACGCGCGCCGTTATGATATGAATGCACGACAACGGCAAGAAACCAATGGACGCAGCCCCGGAGGCGAGACGCGATGTTCACGACGGCACGCCCGAAATCGACGCTCCAGTCCGCCGTCACCATTCTGGAACTGATCTATCACGACACGGTGCGCAACATCCGCAAGGGCCATGGCAACGCCTTTGTCGCGCTCGGCATGAACATTTTGACCGTGGTGGTCATGGTCATGGCGTTCTACCTGCTGTTCACGGTGCTCGGCCTCAAGGCGGCCAAGCTGCGCGGCGATTTCCTGTTGTTCATGATGTCGGGGATTTTTCTCTACATCACCCATGTCAAGGCCGTGAGCGCCGTGGCGGGGGCCGACGGCCCCGCCTCTCCGATGATGCAGCACGCGCCGATGAACACGGCGATCTCGATTGCCTCGGCCGCGCTCGGGGCGCTCTACATCCAGGTGCTGTCGCTCGTTCTCGTGCTGTTCGTCTATCATGTGGTCTTCGTGCCGATCTCGATCTACCAGCCCATCTATGCCTTTGGCATGGTGCTTTTGGCCTGGTTTACCGGCTGCGCCGTGGGGCTGGTGCTCATGGCCCTGCGTCCATGGTTCCCGAATTTCGTCAAGATATTCATGATGGTCTATCAGCGCGCCAACATGATCGCCTCGGGCAAGATGTTCGTGGTCAACATGCTGCCGCCGTTCATGTATCAGATGTTCTCGTGGAACCCGCTGTTTCACAACATCGACCAGGCGCGCGGGTTCGTGTTCATCAATTATTTCCCGCACAAGACCTCGCTCATGTATCCGGTCTATGTCGGAATTACCCTGATCATGCTCGGGCTGATCGGCGAGTTCTACACGCGACGCCGTACCTCGCTATCCTGGGAAGCGCGACGCTAGAGTCGGTGCCAAATGCGCGGACATAGCAGACAAAACGTTCAGTTGCAGGATGTTGCGCCACCAAAAGCGCCTGCCGGGGATCAGGCAGGCGCTGCCCGGCGTTGCCGCCGGGCGCGGCATATCGGCGATGGCGCACATTATGCAGAGGTCTTTCAGAAGCGAGCGGCCGATGGATTCGCAAGACCGGCGCGCATTCCTTCTGCGATCTTTGTCATGGCGATGGACTTTACCGGTCGCCGCGCAACGCACGGCGTGGGGAGCACTGGAATCGGCCAGGCTTTCCCGGTGTGCGTTGGCAGGCGACAGGATCTCTGAGCCGGTCACGGCCAGCATGTTCCTTGCCGATGTCAGGTCCTTCGGTCCGGACCGGTCGCAGATCAGTAGTCCTTGTTTCTCTCGGCCGAATCCGTGACGGCATCGGCCCCGGCGGACACGTCCCGTCCGATGCCGGCCGTCGTGTTGCAGGCCTGAAGCAAAAAGGACGCCGCGATGACGAACGCCATCAGCGGCCTCGGCGCGAGCCTTGGGATCTTCATGTCACTTTCTCCTGAAATCAAGATGTTTGCGGCAATTGCCGCACTCTCTTAAGCGCATTTATATCCCCTTTCCGCACTGGCGACACTTACCTGCATCAGCCTTCGGGTCAGGACCGCACAGCGAACCTGACATCCTGACCCGTGGCGGGGCTTAGATTCCAACTTCAAGTGCAACGGTTGATCTGAAGGCCGCGATTTCGTCGGCCATGGCTTCGGCTGGGGTCCGCCAGCCCAGGGTTTTTCCGGGACGGTTGTTCATCAGGGCGGCGACGTCGTCAAGCCAGGTCTGGCGGGCATCGCCGAGGTCGGTTCCTCTGGGCATGAACCGGCGCAGCAACCCGTTGGTGTTCTCGTTCGAGCCACGCTGCCAGGGGGCGTGCGGGTCGCAAAACCAGATGTCGATCTTCAGCCGCCGCGCCAGTTCGGGATGGCAGGCCCTCTCGGAACCGCGATCGCAGGTCATGCTCTTGCGCAGGGCGGCGGGCAGGCGTTTCATCTGCCGGGTGAAGCTGTCGAGCACCGCCTCGGCGCCGTTGCCGCGCATCCTGCACAGACCAACGAAGCGGATCTTGCGCTCGAGCAGTGTGCCGACGGAGGAACGGTTGAACGACCCCGCGCCAATTCCCGGCACATCGTGCTGGCCGACCGACCCAGAAGCCGGCCGATCGCCCGTTGGCTGCTGCCGCGATCATGCTCGGCGAATATCACGCCCCGTTCCGCACTCTGAGGTGCAGTGCCCCCCGCCTCGGCCCCTGTCACATCTCTCGCAGCCATGTGATTTGCCGCCGCAGGACGGCGCGATTAGCAAAATGCGACGGTCAATCCGCAACCGATGCAATACCGACGAGGAAAAACCGATGGACGGACGCCCCTGCCTCTCCCCGCGGGACCGGCTCGACGGTCTGGCGCTGCTGATCCTGCGGCTGGGGCTGGCGTGGTTCATGTTCCTCTGGGCCGCGCACAAGATCATCACGCCGGAACAATACCAAAGCCTCGCACGATATATAGACGGGGTCGATGTGAGCCTCGGCCAGGTCTATGCCATGGGCGCCGTGCAGATCGCGCTTTGCGCGCTCGTGGCGATTGGGGCGCTACGATATTTCAGCTACGGCAGCTTGCTCATGATGCATTTCTTTACTGTTTCCCGCCGCTGGGAAGGGTTTTTCGATCCCTTCGCGCTCAACGATCGCGGCTTTCCGGTGAACCGCAATCAGGTGATCGACCTTGCGGTTCTGGGGGCCTTCATCGCGCTTGTGCTGCTGATCCGGCATGACCATTTCAGCATCGGCGGCTGGCGCGCACGGCGCGGCCGGGGGCGGTGGTGGATGTGAATATCTGACCGAATTGATGGCGCCGCCCCGGCGGAAAGAAGCTGCGGCGCAGAGCATCACACAGCAGCCTTGACGCGGGTGCCAGGGGCCGACGACCCCGAAACCATACCGCGCAAAAGCCACGAATCCGCATTGCGTCAGGCCGCGCGTGGCGCTATTGAGGCAGTCAAAGCGGGTATGGTGTAGTGGTAGCGCGCCGGCTTCCCAAGCCTGAAGTGCGGGTTCGATTCCCGCTACCCGCTCCAGAATTTCCGGACATCGCTGTCCTCTGCCGTCCTGCTCCGCCGAGCGTTCCGCGATCCGGGCGCGAAGGCCACAGTTGCGGATTTTCGGCGTCCACTCACCGCGTTTTGATTTTCGCTTCCGGGCGCTGACCGCTTTAATCATGGTCAAGGACGTTACAGAACCTCAGGAGGCCAACACAATGATTCGCCGTCGTTCCTTGCTCATCACCGGCCTCGCCGCGCTCGCTGCGCCGTCACTGATCGCGGTCCGGGCCAATGCCTTTGCGCTCGATCCCAGGTTCGTGCCGCAGGATGTGCGCTTTACCGAGGTCTACGGGCCGGGGCATCTTGTCGTCGTGCCGCGCGCGCATTTTCTCTATTTCGTCACCGCCCCCGGCGAGGCGCGCCGCTATGGCGTGGGCGTAGGGCGCGCGGGGCTGGAATTCAACGGCAGCGCCACCATCGACGTCAAGAAGAAATGGCCGACATGGCGGCCCACCGACGAGATGATCGCCCGCGACCCCCGCGCTTATGCCAGGTTCATCGACAATGAATATGTGCAGCCCGGCGGGCCCGACAATCCGCTCGGCTCGCGGGCGCTCTATCTGTTCCAGAACGGGCGCGACACCTATTATCGCATCCACGGCACGAACGAGCCGCAATCCATCGGGCGCTCGGTTTCCAACGGCTGTATCCGCATGATCAACGAGCATGTGCAGGAGCTTTACGAGCGCGTTCCGGTCGGCACCGTCGTTACGGTGCTCTGATCGGGTGCCGCTGCGCACAATATCCCTTGCGTTTCGCGCCCGGCTGCCCCATAATACATTCGCTAACGTTAAAGCTATCGACTCTCTGTCCTCCTACGGCTCAGTCACTCGATCTAACTTGACGGGCCGGGCTGCCGCACTTACGCGGGCAGCAAATCTAGAGGAGTTCAGAGCAATGGCATCTGGCACCGTAAAATGGTTCAACACCACCAAGGGCTTCGGCTTTATCGCGCCTGATGGCGGCGGCAAGGACGTTTTCGTTCACATCTCCGCAGTCGAGCGCGCCGGCCTCACCGGCCTCGCCGACAATCAGAAGGTGAATTTCGACATCGAAGCAGGCCGCGATGGCCGCCAGTCGGCAAGCAACCTGACGCTGGCCTGAGTTTCGATCTGACATGCCGGATGCGGGCCCCTTGCGGGGCCCCTCATACTTCTGACAAAGTCCTCGCCTTTGGCGGGGACTTTTGTTTCAATGGGTCATGTTGAAGAAATCGTCCCCCATTCAGACCGAACTCGAGATGGGGACACTCGAGAGCCTGGTCCCGGCCGATCATCTTTTGCGCAAGGTTGAAGCGGCGATTGATTTCCGCTTCATCCGTGATCTGACCGAGGGGCTGTACTGCCCCGACAACGGTCGCCCCCGATCCCGTCCGAGGTGCTCTTCAAGGCGCTGTTCATCGGCTATCTGTTCGGTATCCGGTCCGAGCGGGAACTGATGCGCGAGATCGAAGTGAACCACTACCGGCTGACGCCGGTAGCATCGCGTTTAGAGCGTGTCGCGTTTAATCGGCTCTGTATCCTGCGGCTTTAAAGAAGTTGTCGCATTCCTCGTCGGTGAAGAGGTCGCAGACGTGACCAACTGTCTGCCATAGCTGGTCATATGTTCGCGCCGCCGCTTTTCTGATGAGCGCCTTGAGCTTCGAGAATGCCATCTCGATCGGGTTCAGATCGGGGCTGTAGGGGTTGGAGGGATCAGAAAAGGCCCCGGTGAGACAGCGATGATTGCCGCTCAGTTAACGAGCAACACCAGCTATGAAGAAGCAGGTGGACGCCAGTTCCTACACCACTTCCCGGGACACTACCGAATCCGATCAAGACCGACATGCTCTAGCGCGAAAGCGGGGACCTCGTCGGGCTGTGCCCGGGTCGCGGGATCCTCGGGTCAGGCCCGAGGATGACGAAGGCACCGCGCTGCCGGGCCTCACTCATGGGCCCGCTCGCCGAAGATGGCCGAGCCGACCCTCACATGCGTCGCGCCTTGGGCGATGGCGCGCTCGAAATCTTCGCTCATGCCCATCGAGAGGCCCGACAGCCCGTTGCGCGCCGCGAGTTTCGCCAGAAGCGCGAAATGCAGGCTCGGCTCCTCGTCCACCGGCGGGATGCACATCAGGCCCCGAATCGGCAGGTCGAGCGCGCGGCAGTCGGCCACGAAGGCGTCGGTGTCGCCCGGTGCAATCCCGGCCTTCTGCGCCTCCTCGCCGGTATTCACCTGTATGAAGATATCGGGACAACCCCCGCGTTCCTGCGCCAGTCGCGCCAGCGTCTGCGCGAGTCTTGGCCTGTCAACCGAGTGAATCGCATCGAACATCGCCATGGCCTGCCGGGCCTTGTTGGTCTGCAACGGGCCGATGAGATGCAGCGAAATCCCCTGATAACGCGCCTGAAACGGCGGCCAGCGGCGCGCCGCTTCCTGCACGCGGTTCTCGCCAAAGACGCGGTGGCCCGCGTCAAGCACGGCCGCGACCCGCGCCTCGGGCTGCATTTTGGAGACGGCAATCAATGTCACGCTACCCGGCACGCGCCCTGCCGCGGCCTCGGCCTGCCTGATCCGCGCGGTGATATCGCTCAGCCCCACTCTCCCGCTCCTTCTTCTTTCGGATCCTGTCGCCTGAGTGCCACGCGCGGCGGGACACATGCAAGGCCACGCGCATCGGGCTTGCCCCGGTTGCGCAGCTTGGATAGTAGAGTGGAAACAATGCCGGACGATGTCATGATCCACTCGCGCCTCAAGCTCTTCGTTCTGACCATGGCCTGCCTCGCCGCGCTCGCCGGGTGCAGCGCCTTTCGGAACGCCAAGCTCGATCCCGAGGCGTATCGCGTCAAGAGCGGCCGCGAAGCGCAACCCGACCCGGCCGACGGGTCCCTGCTCGATGCGTTCCGCGGGGGGCGGGAGACGGTCAAGGTCAACCGGTTCCTCTGGACCGCCGCGCTCGATGTGCTCAACTTTCTGCCGATCGAGGCCGCCGATCCGTTTACCGGCGTGATCTCCATGGGCTACGGCGTTCCCCCCGGCGGTGGTCAGGCCTATCGCGCGACCGTGCTTATCAGCGATCCGGCGCTCGACGCACGCTCGCTCAGGGTGGCGCTCCAGACGCAGCGTGGCCCTGTTGATGCCGCGACAACGCGCGCTGTCGAGGACGCGATCCTCAATCGTGCGCGCCAATTGCGGATTCAGGCAGCCGGGTTCTGATATCCGGCCCCGGCACCGAAAGGGCGCCTCACTCTCTCTCGCTTGCGAATCGGGTGGTTTCGCGGCAGGCCTCCCGCGGAGCGCACCACCGGTTCATGGGGCGTTGTTGATTATCCGGGATCAACCATATCGCCGCTCAGCCGCACATCGGGCGCGGCCTTGGCGCTCTCGAGATAGCCTCGATAGACGACCTGCGCATATCTTCCGTCCATGATCAGCGGATTCGACTGCACGAAACCGCTCACTTCGGTGACGGTGCGACGGTTGCGCCGTTCACGACCCTGCGTCACGACCAGCGGTTGCGTGTCACCAAAGGAGGCGACCGCCTCGAGCCGCGAGCGGCTGATGCCCTGACTGATGAGGAAATCGACAACCGCTCGCGCCCGGCGCAGCCCGAGCGCCTTGTTGTAGGCGGGCGACCCGACCGCGTCGGTATGGCCATAGACGCGAAAGCGCACCTCGGGGAATTGCCTGATCCAGCGAGCCTGTTCACGCAGCGTGTCGCGTGCACCTGCGTCCAGAGCGGCGGAATCAAAGGCAAAATTGACAGTGCTTGTCACCTCGTTGGAAAACCTGTCGGCAAGATCGAGGACGTAGCCGCGCTCACCCGTCATCACGAGGTGGTTGTTCATGGTCGCCTGGCCGAAACTGCCGTTATCGGCAAGCCCGCCCGCCTCTCCGAAATATGAGCGATAGACTTCGCTGTCAGGCGAGGTGCAGGCAACCGTGGCGATTAGGCCGGTGATCGCGAGACAGTGCTTCATCAGACCCCCCCGATCATTCCATCACATAACCGTAGGAACCCGTGAAATCCTGACGGGCCACTTCTCCGGCGGCCCCTCTGGTGGGGACGCCCTTGGCGACGCGCCCTCTGAGGAAAAGATCGGCCTCGGAGGGCAGGCGTATGCGATCCGTCGGCAGCGCGAGCGCCTCGCCCCGCGCAGGCGAGACCAGATGCGCCGAGACGATGATCACCAACTCGCTCTGGTTGCGCTGAAAATCGGCGCTGCGAAAGAGCGCGCCAAGAACCGGAATGTCACCCAGCCAGGGCACCTGCGCGTTATTATCCGAGAAGTCATCCTGCAAAAGTCCGGCAATGGCAAAGCTGTCGCCATCGCGCATCGCGACCGTCGTCGAGGTGTCGCGCCGCCGGAAACCGGGCAGCGTCAGGCCGCCGGTTGTAATCGAATTCGACGGATCGACGGATGAGACGGCGGCGGCCAGTTCCAGATTGATGATGCCGTCATCCACGACGCGCGGCACGAATTTCAACTCGACCCCGAAGCGTTTGAATTCGACCGTAAGCGTATCGTTGTCCTGCGCCACCGGGATCGGGAATTCGCCGCCCGCCAGGAACGACGCCTCCTGTCCGGAAAGCGCGGTCAGGTTCGGCTCTGCGAGCGTGCGCACGACGCCTTTGGTCTCGAGCGCCTCGAGCAGGATGCCGATTTCGGTCGCGCCGATGTCGAAACCTATAAAGGCGGTGCCCGCCGCGGTCTGGCCGCCGATCGTGCCGGGCCCGACGATGCCGCCGCCATTGGCGATCTGGCCGGTATCGAGCCGCGAGCCGGTGACGCCGATCCGGTCGCTGCCCGAGCGCGCATCGAGCGTGAGATTAGCAGAAAGCGCCTTGGACACGCTGCGCTGCATCTCGGCGAAGCGGACCTTGAACATGACCTGCTGCTTGCCAGAGACCGACATGAGGTTGGACACGCGCTCGGGTGCGTAGCGCTCGGCCAGATCGAGCGCGCGCTGCAGGCGCGCCGGGCTGGAGACGGTGCCCGAGAGCACGATGCCGTCATTGGCGGTGCGCACCTCGATACTTTCGCCAGGAAGGATCTGGCGGAGCCGCTCCTTGAACTCGGCCACATCGGTGCTCACATGCACGTCGATATTGGCGATCAACCGCCCGGTGCCATCGAAAAGCGTCAGCGTGGTGCGTCCGGGCGTCTTGCCCAGGACATAGATCGTGCGGTCCGAAAGCGTCGAGAAATCGGCGATTGCAGGGTTTGCGATGCTCAACTCTGCGAAGGGCACATCGCTCTCGACCACGATGGCGCGATTCATCGACACGTTGAGAATGCTTGCAGCGCCATTTTGCAACACGCGCACTGCCTCGGCCTGCGCAACCGCCGGGACGGTCATCGCCGCGACAAGAAAAATGGCGGCGGTTACGCCAATAAAATTCTTCAAGCTCATGTGACCTGCCCCTCCGATCACGCATTCATTCCGGATCTTTTGTCCGATTTCGGGGGAGGATGCGTGATTTTGGTGAATTTTGCAAGGAAACGATATGCCCCAACACCTTGTGAATGCCGAACATGACACGGGCGCCCGCAAACCGGCCCGCTGACGCTATCGGCAGGCCGTTTTCGTGGCGATATTTGTGGCATTCCTGCATCAGTTGGTGCATGGAATTTCGGTGATCACGACTTCGGAACCGCGCCGCGAGCGGATGACACAGCGCGCTTCCTCGTGCTCGGGTTCGGCCTGCACACGGGCCTGAATGCCCAGAAGACGGGTCTGATCGACCTCGATCACCTCGGCGATGCTGTTGTCAAGCACGCCCACGAGCGAGAGCGCGAGTCGTCCTGTGGCCTGAGCCTGGGCAAGCGCAGCGACCTGCTGCGGTGTCGCGGCGACGGTAACGGTGCGGGCAATCCTTGTTTCGGAGCGATCCAGATCGGCCACCTGATCGACCGCAACAAGCTGCATCTGGCTTTCGATGAGTTTGGTGACATCGCCGGTGGAATCTCCTTCCGTGCGGAGATTCGTGCCGCCCACACGACCGGTCCAATAGACATCGACCATGTCACCGGGGCGCAAAAAGCCGGAAACGCCGCTGGCCGCGTCAACCTGGATGGCAAAGGCACGCATTCCGGGCGCAAGCCGCGTCGAGATACCGGCGGGTTCGCCGGGCCTGGTCACCTTGGATGCGAGAACGATCTCGTTCGCGCTCACGGCGCGCAGCACCTCGCGCGCACCACGGCCCGCCACGGGCGCCAAGGCGTCAATCCTGCTGTAGTGACCCTTGGGAACAGAGGTCCGGGGGAAGGCCACGACGCGAAGCGCCTCTTCGCCGATCCTCTCGCCGTATGCCAGATCCCGCGCGGCGACGACGACATCGACCATCTCGACCTGCGGGCCGCGCTGCTGACGCTCCAGCGCCAGTTGGTGTTGATATTGGGCGATGTAATTTCTCGCCATATAGGTCGCAAAGCCTGCAAGGCCGATACCGACGATCAGAACGAGACCGAATATCAGGCGCATGGGGCTTTATCCTTTTCAATTCCTGACCGCCCCGATCGGTTCTGGATGGCTGCGCGGGCATTGTGTCGGGATCGGGGACACGCATCGTCATTTGCGAGATGCGTCATGACAATTTGAAACGGTCGCAGATACCGGATGTGCCCGCGACCGTTTGTGACCTCGCCCACCGGACAGGCCGGCGCGGTTCTTACGTTCCAGGCTCAGGAGCAGGCTCAGCAGGAGCGGCGGTGCCGGCACCGACGTAATCAGTCGTCCCCAGATCGGCGGCGATCTTGTCCCCGAGGCCGGTCACACCGCCGCTGACGGCGCTGATCGCGGCGATGCCGAGGCCCACGATGGCGGCGGTCAGCACGACCCAGTCAACCGTAACGGCGCCGTCTTCGTCATTCAGGAAGTTGTAAAAAAAGGTATTCATCTTGGTCCCTCCAAAGGATCAGTCGCTCCGATGTCACATCCATCACGGTTTGGACCCTCCAGTTTCATGGCCCGTTACCGTCGTGGTGTGGCCCATATGACCGTCGAATTCAGGCGAGATTTTGGCAGCTTTGGAACGATTTATGTATTCCGGCATGTTTTTCGGGATATCTGGCAGGTGGCTGAACAATACAAAAGACGACGCGGGTAACGATCCCCGTGCGATGAACGGCCGCGCCATCACCCGTGCCCTTTCTGGCGCAGCGCCTGAATGACGACGACGCAAAGGCAGAAAAACAAGAGGCAAAGACAAACCGGCCCACCCCCTCGCCATGAGGGGGTGGGCCGACGGCGCCGCGAAAGGAGGGGTTTACTGTGCCGCGACCGCCTGCGGATCGACAAGCGCGACAATGTCCACCATGATGGTGTTCAACTCGAAATCCTTGGGCGTATAGACCCGCGCCACGCCCATCTCGCGCATCCGGCGCGCGTCTTCCTCGGGGATGATGCCGCCGACGATCACCGGCACATGCCCGAGACCGGCGGCACGCATCCGCTCCAGCAGGTCCTCGACCAGCGGCATGTGCGACCCCGACAGGATCGACAGGCCCACCACATGCGCCTCGTCTTCCAGCGCGGCGGCAACAATCTGTTCGGGCGTGAGGCGGATGCCCTCATAGCGGATGTCCATGCCGCAATCGCGCGCGCGGCAGGCGATCTGTTCGGCCCCGTTGGAGTGCCCGTCGAGCCCCGGCTTGCCGACAAGGAACTTGAGCCGCCGGCCGAGGCGGCCCGAGACGGCATCGACGGCGGCGCGCAGATCGTCAAGCCCCTCGGTGCGGTTCGACGGGCTGGCCGAGACGCCGGTCGGGCCGCGATATTCGCCATGCACGCTGCGCATCTCGGCGGACCATTCGCCGGTGGTCACGCCCGCGCGCGCGCAGGCGATAGACGCAGGCATGATGTTGCGCCCCTCGTTTGCTGCGGCGCGCAGATCGGCAAGCGCGGCGCTGACGGCGGCGGCGTCGCGTTCCTTGCGCCACAGGTTCAGCCGCGCGATCTGTTCGGCCTCGACCGCGGGGTCCACCACCAGAATGCCGCCATCCCCGGTCTGCAGCGGCGATGGCTCGCCCTCCTGCCAACGGTTGACGCCGACGACGACCGTTTCGCCGGCCTCGATCCGGCGCAGCCGCTCGGAATTGCTCTCGACCAGCCGCGATTTCATGTAGTCGATCGCGGCCACCGCGCCGCCCATACCCTCGATATTGGCCAGTTCATGCCGCGCGTCGTCCCTGAGCGCCGCCACCTTGGCATCCACCGCCGGGTTGCCGTCGAAGAGGTCGTCGAATTCCAGCAGATCCGTCTCGTAGGCGAGGATCTGCTGCATCCGCATCGACCATTGCTGATCCCAGGGGCGCGGCAGGCCAAGCGCCTCGTTCCAGGCGGGCAGTTGCACGGCCCGCGCGCGCGCGCGTTTCGAGAGCGTGACGGCCAGCATTTCGATGAGGATGCGATAGACGTTGTTCTCGGGCTGCTGCTCGGTCAGGCCCAGGGAATTGACCTGCACACCATAGCGAAAGCGGCGGAACTTGGGGTCCTCGACCCCGTAACGCTCTTGCAGGATCTCGTCCCACAGATCGACAAAGGCGCGCATCTTGCACATTTCTGTCACGAACCGGATGCCCGCGTTGACAAAAAAGGAAATCCGCGCCGCCAGCCCCGGAAAATCCTCGGCCGCCACGCGCGGTTGCAACTCGTCGAGCACGGCGATGGCGGTGGCGAGGGCAAAGGCAAGTTCCTGCTCGGGCGTCGCGCCGGCCTCCTGCAAGTGATAGGAGCAGACGTTCATCGGGTTCCATTTCGGCACGTTCCGATAGCAGTATTCGGCCACGTCGCCGATCATCTTCAGGCTCGGCTCGGGCGGGCAGATATAGGTTCCGCGTGAGAGATATTCCTTGATGAGGTCGTTCTGCACCGTGCCTTGCAGCGCGCGCACATCGGCGCCCTGCTCCTCGGCCACGGCGATATAGAGCGCAAGCAGCCAGGGCGCGGTGGCGTTGATCGTCATCGAGGTGTTCATCTGGTCGAGCGGGATCGCGTCGAAAAGCGTGCGCATGTCGCCCAGATGGCACACGGGCACGCCGACCTTTCCCACCTCGCCGCGCGCCAGGACATGATCGCTGTCATAGCCGGTCTGCGTGGGCAGATCGAAGGCAACCGAGAGGCCGGTCTGCCCGCGCGCGAGATTGGCGCGATAGAGCGCGTTCGATTTCTCGGCGGTCGAATGGCCAGCATAGGTGCGGATGAGCCAGGGACGATCGGCCTTGTGATCGGACTTGCCGTCCTGCTTGTCCTTCGGGCGGTCTTGCTGCGTCTGCGACATCGGGCGGCCTCGTGAATCGGTTGCGCAATTTTCTTACGTTCACGATAGCCTACAGGCAACAAACCTGCACTGTCAATTCGCTGCATTGCGGCAAGGCCGACCAATGAGGGGAAAAGTGACCGTCCGGGTCGGGATGCTTTCAAGGATCACGCCAGCGTGCCCTCTGCCGTCAGCCGCGTCCTGCCCCCAAGCCAGGGGGAGAGCGCCTCGGGCAGCCGCACCGATCCGTCGGCCTGCTGCCCGTTCTCCAGGACCGCAATCAGCGTGCGCCCGACCGCGAGGCCCGAGCCGTTGAGCGTGTGGACGAATTCGGGCTTGCCGCCGGACGCGGGGCGGAAGCGGGCGTTCATCCGTCGGGCCTGGAAATCGCCGCAGACCGAGACCGAGGAAATTTCCCGATAGGTATTCTGCCCCGGCAACCAGACCTCGATGTCATGGGTGCGCTGCGCGCCAAAACCCATGTCGCCGGCGCACAGCACGACGGTGCGATAGGGCAGGCCGAGCCGTTCGAGGATGCCCTCGGCGCAGGCGGTCATGCGGTCAAGCTCGGCGCGGCTGTGATCGGGATGGGTGATCGAGACCATCTCAACCTTTTCGAACTGGTGCTGGCGCAGCATCCCGGCGGTGTCGCGGCCCGCCGATCCGGCCTCGGAGCGAAAGCACTGGGTATGGGCCACCATGCGGCGCGGCAGGCTCGATTCCGCGACCGTCTCGCCGTGGACGAGGTTGGTAAGCGTGACCTCTGCCGTGGGCACCAGCCACCAGCCATTGGTGGTCTCGTAGCTGTCCTCGCCGAATTTGGGCAGCTGGCCCGTGCCCAGCATCATCTCGGGGCGCACCAGAACCGGCGTCCAGGTCTCGGTCAGGCCGTTCTCGGTGACATGGGTGTCGAGCATGAATTGCGCCAGCGCCCGGTGGATCCGCGCGACCGCGCCCGAAAGCACGACAAAACGCGCGCCGGACAGTTTGGCGGCGGCCTCGAAATCCATGCCCCGCGTGACGGCCGAAATCTCGTAATGCTCTTTCGGTTGGAAATCGAACGTGGAGGGCGTGCCCCAGCGCCGCAATTCCACATTGTCCGCCTCGTCCGTGCCGTCGGGAATATCGTCATGGGGCAGGTTGGGGATGGCCATGAGCATGTCGGTGAGCCGTGTATCGAGATCGCGCGCCTCGGCCTGCATGGCGGCCACTTCGGCCTTCTTCTCGGCCACCAGCGCGCGCAGGCGTTCAAACCCGGCCTCGTCGCCGCGCGCCTTGGCGGCGCCCACGTCCTTGCTGGCGCGGTTCTGCTCGGCCTGCGCGTTCTCGGCGGCATGGATGCGCGCGCGCCGCGCCTCGTCAAGCGCGAGGATCCCGTCCGAGACCGGCGAGAGGCCGCGCCGGGCGAGGGCGGCGTCGAAGGCGGCGGCATTGTCGCGGATCGCGCGGATGTCGTGCATGGGGATTTTCCTCGGCTCGGATGACTCGTCTCGCGGCGTGATAGACCAGATTTCGAGGCATGGACAGGCCGCGCAACCGCGCCCTTTCGTGCCTTGCAAAACCCCGGTCGCGCCCCTAGGTTCGCGCCAATTCGCGGGGGATGTCCCGCAGCATCAAGAAGGACGCGACCCGATGGAAGCCTATGGCCAGTTCATTCCCCTCATTCTGATCTTCGCGATCATGTATCTGCTGCTCATCCGTCCGCAGCAAAAGAAGATGAAGGAGCACAAGGCCATGGTCGCGGCGCTGCGCCGGGGCGATCAGGTCATCACGCAGGGCGGCCTTATCGGCAAGGTCTCGAAGGTCAAGGATGACGGCGAGGTCGAGGTAGAGCTGGCCGAGGGCATCAAGGTGCGTGTCGTGCGCCAGACCATTGCGCAGGTAATCTCCAAAACCGAGCCTGCCGAAGGCTGAGCCGCGCGCGACCCTGTTTGGAAAAGGCCCGATCATGCTGCAAATCGACCTGTGGAAACGTGTGACGATCTGGGCGGTTGTGGCGCTCGGGCTGCTTCTGGCGCTGCCCAACGGGTTCTATACCAGGGTCGAGCGGCATAACGACGCGCGCGCGCAGGTCGAGATCGGGGCCGATCCGGCAGAGTTGGCCGACGATCTGGCGCTCTGGCCGGACTGGCTGCCCTCCGGCCTTGTCAATCTCGGGCTGGATCTGCGCGGCGGCGCGCATCTTCTGGCCGAGGTCAGGGTGGCCGATGTCTATCAGGCGCGGCTCGAGGGGATGTGGCCCGAGGTGCGCGACCTGCTGCGCGAGGAACGCGATCGCGTCGGGGCGATCCGGCTCCAGCCGTCCGAAGGGCCCGAACTCCGGGTGCGGCTGGTAGAGCGGCCCGAGATGGCAGGCGAGGCGGCGGCTCTGGTGCGCGGGCTGGCCCGGCCTGTCACCACGCTCACCGGGGTGGGCGCGAGCGATATCGAAGTGACCACGCAAGGCGCCGACATCATCGTGCGGCTGAGCGAGGCCGAGCAGCGCGCCACCGACGAGCGCACGGTGCGCCAGTCGCTGGAAATCATCCGGCGGCGCGTTGACGAGGTGGGTACGCGCGAGCCGACGATCATGCGGCAGGGGGCGGATCGCATTCTCATCCAGGTGCCGGGCATCGGCTCGGCGGCGGAGTTGAAGGATCTGATCGGCACCACAGCGCAGCTTACCTTTCAGCCGGTGGTGAGCCGCAGCGGCAACCCGAACGAAAGCCCCGGACCCGGCAACGAGATCCTGCCCTCGATCGACGAGTCGGGGGTTTATTACATCCTCGAACGCGCGCCGGTGGTGACCGGCGAGGAGCTTGTCGATGCGCAGCCAGATTTCGACCAGAACGGACGGCCGGCGGTATCGTTCCGGTTCAACCCGACCGGCGCGCGCAAGTTCGGCGATTTCACGGCGCATAATATCGGCAACCCCTTCGCGATCGTGCTCGACGGCGAGGTGATCTCGGCACCTGTCATCCAGAGCCATATTCCGGGCGGCTCGGGCATTATCACCGGCAATTTCACCATCGAGGACAGCACGCAACTGGCGGTTCTGTTGCGGGCGGGCGCGCTGCCTGCGGGGCTGGAATTCCTGGAAGAACGCACCATCGGGCCGGAACTGGGCGCCGACAGCATCGCGGCGGGCAAGGTTGCCAGTGTCGTAGCCTTTGCGCTGGTGCTGGTCTACATGGTGCTGAGCTATGGCGTCTTCGGCATTTTTGCGAATATCGCCCTCGTTATCAATGTCGGGCTGATCTTCGGCCTGCTGAGCCTTGTCGGCGCGACGCTGACGTTGCCGGGGATCGCGGGGATCGTGCTGACCATCGGCATGGCGGTGGACGCCAATGTGCTGGTCTTCGAGCGAATCAAGGAAGAGATGAAGACGGCGAGGGGCGCGGCGCGCGCTATCGAGCTGGGCTATGAAAAGGCGCTGAGCGCCATCGTGGACGCCAATTTCACCACCTTCATCACCGCGCTCATCCTCTATGCCATGGGATCGGGGCCGGTGCGCGGCTTTGCCATCACGCTTGGCCTCGGGATCCTCACCTCGGTTTTCACCGCGCTCTTCGTCACGCGGCTCATCACCGTCATGTGGTTCGAGCGCAGGCGGCCAAGGACCGTGTTGCAGGGGCGCGCGCTGAAGCTGGTGCCGGCGGAAACCTCGATCGACTTTTTCAGCCGGTGGAAGCTGTGGCTGGGTATCTCGGGGGTGATGATCCTCGTCGCGCTCGGCTCTTTCGCGGTGCAGGGGCTGAATTTCGGTATTGATTTCAAGGGCGGCACCACCATCCGCACGCAAAGTGCGCAGCCGGTTGACGTGGGCGAATACCGCTCGGCCATCGGCGGTCTGGGGCTGGGGGATGTGAGCATCGCCGAGGTGTTCGATCCGACCTTCGGGCCAGAGGAAAACGTGGCGATAATCCGCATCCAGGCGCAGGACGAGGAAGAGAGCGTCTCGCCGGAGGTGATCGCGCAGGTCGAGGCGGCGCTCAAACAGGCGGTGCCCGATATCCGGTTCACCTCCGTGGAGAGCGTCGGGCCCAAGGTCTCGGGCGAGCTGATCACGGCGGCGGTGATCGCCGTTGCTCTCGCCATCGCGGCGGTGCTGTTCTACATCTGGCTGCGCTTCGAGTGGCAATTCGCCGTGGGCGCGGTCATAGCACTCGTGCATGACGTGGCACTGACCATCGGGATCTTTTCCGAATTGCAGATCCAGTTCGATCTGGCGATCATCGCGGCGCTGCTGACCATCGTCGGCTATTCGCTCAACGACACGGTGGTGGTGTTCGACCGGGTCCGCGAGAACCTGCGCAAATACAAGCAGAAATCGCTGCGCGAGGTGCTCAACATCTCGATCAACGAGACGCTGAGCCGCACGATGATGACCTCGGTCACGACGCTTCTGGCGCTGGTCTCGCTCTATGTGCTGGGCGGCGACGTGATCCGGGGCTTTGTTTTTGCGATGATCTGGGGCGTGGTGGTGGGCACCTATTCGTCGATCTTCGTGGCCTCGACCATCCTGATGTGGCTGGGCGTCAAGCGCGACTGGTCGAAACCGGACGCCAATGCCGGGACGCAATTCGCCAATATAGATGCCTGAGCCATGCGCCTGACCGAGATCACATTCGCCGGCGCGACGCCGGTCGAGGGCTACGGACCGGGGTTTTTCCGGGTCGGCGGGGGCGTGATCGACGGGGCAATGCTGGTGACCGCGCATTCGGCGCGCGGCTGGCTGGGCTATGACGATCCCGCGCCGCTGCTGGCGCTTGCCGGCGAGGTGGACGTGATCCTTGTCGGCACCGGAGCGGAGATGACGCATCTGCCGCCCGCCCTGCGATCCATGCTGGAGGAGGCGGGAATCGGCATCGAGCCGATGAACACGCCGGCCGCCTGCCGCACCTATAACGTGCTGTTATCCGAGGCCCGCCGCGTCGCGCTCGCCGCGCTCCCGGTCTGAGGTCTGGCGCTTTCCTCCGGTGTCAGGGACGTCGTCTGCGGCTCTGCTCTCCGACCAGTTCCCAAGTGGCCGGCCAGCTGACCGGAGGCGGCCCGCCGGCGGGTCAGATTCCCAGATAGGACCGGCGCACATGATCGTCGTTGACCAGGGCGGCGGACGCCCCGGCCAGGGCGATCCCCCCGTTCTCCAGAACATAGGCGCGGCTGGCGAAGTCGAGCGCCATGTAAACGTCCTGTTCCACAAGAAGGATGGTCAGGCCGGTGCGGCGAAGCCCGTCGAGGGCCTCGTACATCTGCTCGACCACCAGCGGGGCGAGGCCGAGAGACGGCTCGTCGAGCATGATCATGCTGGGCCGGGCCATGAGGGCGCGCCCGATCGCCAGCATCTGCTGCTGACCGCCAGAGAGCCCCCCGGCAAGGTCGCGCGCCTTCTGGCCCAGCATCGGAAACAGGTCATAGACCTCGGCAAGCGCATCCTTGCGGTCGGTGCCGGCGGGTGCTGCGCTCGCGCCGACCACGAGGTTCTGCTCGACCGTGAGCCGCCCGAAGACATGGCGTGCCTCGGGCACATGAACGAGGCCGAGGCGCGGAATCTCGCTGGAAGTCAGGCCGCCGATCTCGCTGCCCTCGTAGCGTATCGTGCCCGAACGCGCGGCGACCATGCCCGAGATCGTCCGCAACAGGGTGGACTTGCCCGCGCCGTTCGGTCCGATCACCGCCACCACCTCGCCCTCGGCTATCTCGATGCTGACGCCGTGGAGGACGTCAACCACTCCGTAACCCGAGACGAGAGCCTCAATCGACAGCTTCATCTTGAGCCTCTCGCGGTGGCAGTACGAGGCCGGCCCAGCACCGTGTTCGAGATGATGTTGCGTTGAATCTGGTTGGTTCCCTCGATGATCTGAAGAACCTTGGCATCGCGGAAATAGCGGTTGATCGGCACCTCGCTCGAGATACCCGCCGCCCCGAAAAGCTGAACGGCATCCTGGGCCACCTGCATCGCGGTGTCGGTGGCGAAACGCTTTGCCATCGCGGCCGCCGCGGCCAGTTCGGTCCCGGTCTTGCCGGCGTCCACCAGGGCGGCGGCGCGATAGACCAGCAGCCTCGATGCCTCGATGCCGGTTGCCATGTCGGCGATCATCCAGCGCACGCCCTGGAAGTCGGACACCGGCTGCCCGAAGGCCTGCCGCTCGAGGACGAAGTCGCGCGCCAGTTCCATAGCCCCCTGGGCCAGCCCCACGCCGCGCGCCCCGATGATCGGACGCGACTGGTTGAACGCCTCCATCACGATCTTGAAGCCCTTGCCCTCGGGGCCGAGCCGGTTGGCGGCGGGCACGATCATGTCCTCGAAGTGCAGGGCGTTCGAAGGCACCCCCCGGGCACCGAGCTTGTCTTCCTTGCGGCCAAGTTCAAAGCCCTTCGTGCCCTTCTCGACGATGAAGAAGTTGATCTGGCCGGTGCTGTCGCTGGCGCCGGTCTTGGCCGCGACCAGAACGAAATCGGCGATCGCCGAGTTGGTGCTCCATATCTTCTGGCCATTGATGCGATACGCATCGCCCTCGCGCACCGCGCGGGTGCGGATTCCGGCCACGTCCGATCCGCTTTGCGGCTCGGTGACCGCCAGCGCGCCCCGCAGGCTGCCATCGGCCAGGCCGGGCAGAAAGCGCGCCTTCTGCGCCTCGTCCCCGCCGAACAGGATCGCCCCGAACGGCACCCACTGCACGATCAGCAGATAGGCGGTATTGTAGCAGACGCGCGCCAGTTCCTCGACCGCCACGCAGGCGGCAAGCTGGCTTCCCATGCCGCCGTGCTCGGCCGGGAAGGGCAGGGTGAACATCCCCAGTTCGCGCAGCAGATCGAACATGTCCTGCGGGTATTCCCCGCTGCGGTCGATCTCGTGGGCACGGGACGCCACGCGCTCGTTGGCAACACGCCGCACCATCTCCTGCACATTTTTGACATCATCGGGCAGATCAAACATCATCATTCTGGCTTCCTCTCTTCGCGGTTCGCGCCGTCGGCTGCTGCGACCTGCTGCGCGCGTTTGCCGAGATAGGCCTCGATCACGCGAGGATCGCGGCTGACTTCGGCTGGCAGCCCCTCGGCGATCACCTCGCCGGCGTCAAGCACCACGATCCGGTCGCAAAGCTCCATCACCGCGTGCATTACATGCTCGATGATCACCACGGTAATCCCATCCTCGCGCAGACCGCGGATCAGTGCGATTACGCTCGTCACCTCGGTCGGGGTAAGCCCCGCCATGACTTCGTCGAGCAGCAGCAGGGTGGGGCCCGTCGCCAGCGCACGGGCGATCTCCAGCCGGCGCTGCTCGGACAGCGTGAGTTCGGCGCAGGGCACGTCACGGCGATCCCCGAGCCCGACACGGGCAAGCACCCGCCCGGCGATGCTGCGGGCTTCGTCGAAGGAGCGGTCGGGAAGGGCCGCCGTGAACACCGCCTCGGCCACTGTGAAGGAGCCGAAAGTCTGAGTGATCTGAAAGGTCCGCGCGATGCCCAGATGGGTGCATTTGTGCGGGGCCAGCCCGTCGATACGCTGTCCGAACAGGGTTATCCGGCCGCGGCTTGGCGGAAAGGCACCGCCGAGCAGGTTGAAGAAGGTCGTCTTGCCGGCACCGTTGGGACCGATCAGGCCCAGGATTTCGCCCCGGCGAACCTCGAGATCGACCGACCGCAGCGCCACCACGCCGCCAAAGTCGCGGCCCACGCCCTCGGCGATGAGAACCTTTTCACCGTCCTCAAGGTCGGCGGCACGGCGCCGGGGCAGCGGCTCGCTCGCGGCGGAATGCGGCACGGCCAGGGTGAAACCGGAAAACCACCAGCCGCCCATTGCCCTGCGCAATTGCCCGATAAGCCCCCCCGGCAGAAGCAGGATCACCGCGACAAGGGCGGCACCATAGACCAGTTGGTGCGAGCCTGCCCCAAGCGACATCAACTGCACACGCATGATCTCGCCCAGGGGAAAGAGCACAAAGGTGCCCACGACCGGACCCAGAAGCGTTCCGGTGCCGCCGACGACCGAGAACAGCAGGATCAGAATGATCACATGCAGCCCCAGCACCGAATGCGGGTCAATGAACCCCACGAACTGCGCATAGAAAGCGCCCGCGACCGAGGTCGCCGCGGCGCTGATGGCAAAGGCGAGCTGCTTGGACCAGAAGAGGTTGATGCCCGATGCCGCCGCTGCGGCCTCGTTGTCTCGGGTGGCACGCCAGATGAAGCCGTAGCGCGAATTAAGAAGCGCCTGCAGCACGAGCAGAAGCACGGTGTTCAATGCCGCCACAACGATCAGATAGGGCCAGAGTTCCTCAAAGCGCAGGGCAGCGAGTCCGGTCTCGTCAAGAGGCATGAACAGGCCGTTGGTGCCGCCCAGCGTCCTGACCCCCGACACCCCGTAGAAAAGCGCATAGGCCAGCGCGAGCGTGAGGAGCGCGAAGACAAGGTGACTGAGCCCTTTGCGGAACGGAATGTAACCCGCCACCAGGGCGAGAACGACAGACAGCGCCATGCCAACGATCATCCCCAGCCAGGGACTGACTCCATAGGTGGTCGCGAGGTAGGCGGTGCAGTAGGCACCGACACCAAAGAAGGCCCCATGGCCAAAGGAGACCTGACCGACATAGCCGCCGATCAGGTTCCAGGCCGTGCACAGGTAGCACCAGACCAGCATCATCACGGCGACGCTGACCCAGTAGGAGTTCAGAAATGCGAGGGTGATCACCACCGCTGCCCAGACAAGCAGGATGGCGACCGCGCCCTCGCCGCGCAGCAGGCCTGCAATGGCCCCCGCCGAGGCCCGGCCGGGACGGGAAGCAGTTTCCGGCGTGCCGCTCATATCGTCGCCCCCCGCCCCAGAAGGCCGTGCGGCCTCAGAAGCAGCGCCGCGCCGAACAGGATGTAAAGCCCCGCCGGTGCCGAGGCGCTGTTGAAGATCGCGCTGGCCATGGCCTCGGCCACGCCGAAAGCCAGCGCCGCCACCATCGCACCGCGCAGATCACCCAGGCCGCCCAGCACCACAATCATCAGAGACAGAACGCTGAACTGGAGCCCCACCACCGGGGTGACATGATAGAACCCCATCAGGCAGCCTGCCGCTATTGCAAGCGATCCGGTCGCGCCAACAAAGACCCACCTCTGCACACGCCGCACCGGCACACCGCAGAGTTGGGCCATCACCGGGTCCTCCGCCGTAGCGCGGATGCGGTAGCCCCAGACCGTCGCCGAGAGAAACCAGGCCAGCAGCCCCGACGCCACCAGGGCGACGACAAAGCCTATCAGCAGCGGCATGCTGACCACAATGGCACCCAGACGGATCGTCGAGGCCCCGAGTTCGGTCCTGACGTTGAACAGGTCGGCCCCGAACCACAGCAGCGCCGCGCTCTGGATCACGAATGACAACCCGATGGTCAGCTGCGCCTGAACGAGAGGGGCGGCGCCGACCACAGGTCGGATGAACAGCACGAAGACCACCCATCCGATCGCCATCATGGCGGGCACCATCAAGACGCCCGCGAGGAAAGGCGAGACACTCGTGGAGGCGCTGATCAGCACCACGCCATACATGCCGACCATGAGCAGGTCTCCGTGGGCGAAGTTCAGCACCCCCATGACCCCGAACGCCAGCGCCAGGGCCAGCGCGATGAGCGCATAGATGCCGCCCATCAGGAACCCCGATACTGCCGCCTGTAGAAGAAGCTCGATGCTCATTCCGCGCGCCCCCGTCCCGTTTGTCTGATTGTTTTGGATTATTTTTTATTTCAGAGGATTGGGCTCTTGAACGGCCACTTCGGGAGGCCAGACAGTGACCTTCTTCGTACCGCGATCCTTCCACTGGGCGATCAGGTTCTGCGATCCGACGTTGCGACCGTGCTCGTCGAATTTGATCCGCGCGAAGGGCGAGATCAGCTGATCGCCGGGGATGTCAATCCCGAGCAGGGCGGCACGAAGGTTCTCGGCCGTCAGCTCCTGACCGGCTTCGAGCGTCTTCTCCAGCGCGGCCTTGAGCGTATAGGCGCCGCGGTAGCACATCGACGCGTAGCTGGACGGCACGATACCGTGCTTTTCCTCATAGGCATTCACGAAACGCTGGGCGCGGTCCATGTCGGGGTTGAAGTAGTCCACCGTGCTCAGATTGACATCTTCGATGAAGCCCGGGTCCACCAGTTGCGGGATGCGCACATCCCCCGGACCGCCACCGATTCCGACAATGTAGGGCTTGAAGTCGAGTTGCTGCATGGCCTGGAGTCCGGCCACCACATCTTCGGTGTAGCCGGCCCAGATCACCACGTTGGCGCCCGATGTCTGCACCCGCTTGACCGGCGGCAGAAGGTTGCGATCGGCACGCGAATACGGCGCGCTTGCCGCGATCTCGATGCCCCGGGCCTCCAGCAGGGCTTCGACCCGCTCGATGGTTCCGGCCCCGCGCGGGCTGTCTTCATAAAGCAGCGCCGGGACGACATCGCCTTGCGTCATCAGGTTCTCGACGAAATCCACCACCGTGGCCGCCTCGGAATCGGCGGTGATCTGGTCGGAGAAGTACCATTTGTAACCGCGCTCGAGAAGTTCGGCCGACACGGCCGACGAGTTCAGAAGCGGCACCCGTGCCTGTTCGGCGAACTGCGCCGCCGCCGAGGTGGCCGCACTGATCTCGCAGCCAAGGATGATCGGCGCCCGTTCGAGGCGGGTCAACCGCTCCATCACCTGGCGCACCACCCCAGGATCTCCCTGTGTGTCGTATAGCTGAATCCTCAGCGGCCGACCGGCGACGCCGCCATCGGCGTTGATGTGCTCGAGGGCGACCGCGACCCCCTTTTGCGTATCCTGACCGATCACGGCGGTCGGTCCCGACAGGGCGGTGATCGCCGGGATGACGATTTCCTCGGCCTGGGCCTGCGCGGATGACGATGTCAGTGGTACAATCGCGAGGGCCAGCCCGAAAGCGGCTCCTAGAAACTTGTTCATCGAGGTTTCTCCCTTTGTCCCGAAGCGGCACCTTGCCCGCGCTGTCCGCGGTTTGCCCGCACTGTCCGCAACTACCGTCAGCCAACGCCGTCGGCACGATCGAGCTTAAGGGTCTGCTACCAGAGCGCGGCAAGGGATTTCGTTCGGCCGTCTGTTTCCGCACATATGTGATTGCTCGATCGCGTCGGTTGCGCGCCCGTGGCGATGCTGTTTCGATGCCTCTTGGGACCGCTCTGGCGGGACGACGCCGGTGCCCGTTGCAAGGCCGCCCGGTGCAGGTCGGTGGCCACCCTCCCGGGGCAACGGGACCCGGATCGCGGGTCCAAAGGGCGCGACATCTGGGAGAAGACAATGAACAGCCAGCCGCAGCAGCCAACAGAGGGGGACGGCCCGCTTGCCGGCTACAGGGTGCTTGATCTTTCGGTCAACGTGCTGGGGCCGGTGGCCACCCAGATCCTCGGCGACATGGGCGCCGACGTCATCAAGATCGAGGCCCCCGACGGTGACTACACGCGCCAGGTGGGCCCCTCACGCAACGCGAAGATGGGGACGCTGTTCCTCAACATCAACCGCAACAAGCGCTCGGTCGTGCTCGACCTGAAGAAACCCGACGCACGGGCCACGCTCCTCGAACTGGCACGTTCGTCGGACGTGCTGGTGCATTCGATGCGCCCCGGCGCCGCCGAACGGCTGGGGGTCGATTACGAAACGATCCGCGCGATCAATCCCCGCATCATCCACGCCTCGGCGTCGGGCTTCCGGCTGGATAGCGATCGCCGCGACTCGCCTGCTTTCGACGATGTGATCCAGGGCGCCAGCGGCATAGCCGGGATGATGGCCCGCGCCACCGGCGAGCCGCGCTATTTTCCCACGGTGATCGCCGACAAGCTGTGCGGTTACATCCTGGCATCGTCCATCGCGATGGCCTTCGTGTGGCGCGAACGCACCGGCCACGGACAGCAGGTAAACGTGCCGATGATGGATGCGATGGTCAACTTCAACCTGATCGAGCATCTCTGGGGCGCAACGCTCGACCGGCCCGATCTGGGCCTGGGCTACAGCCGGGTATTCTCGCCCCATCGCCGGCCGTATCCGACGCAGGACGGGCACATCTGCGTGATGGCGGCGATGGACAGCCAGTGGTTGCGGCTTTTCGACGCCATAGACCGGCCCGAACTGAGCGGCGATCCGCGCTTTGCCACGGCCGAGCTGCGCACCGATCACATAGACGCGCTGTATGAGCTCCTCGCCGAGGCAATTTCCGGGAATACAACCGCCGAGTGGCGCCGGCGGTTCGACGCGGCCGACGTGCCGAACGGGCCGGTCAACAGCCTGGAGGATCTTCTGGTCGATCCCTACCTGGTCGAGACCGGGTATTTCGAGCGCCATGAGCACCCGACCGAAGGCGCCTTAGTGACCCCCCGAATATCGGTTCAGTTCTCGGACAGTCCCGGCAAGGTGCGCCGTCTGCCGCCGCGGCTGGGTGAGCACACCGAGGAGGTGCTCGGCGAAATCCGCACCACGCGCCCCGACATGAACGTTTGATTTCTCATGTTCGGGAGGCTGACAAGAAGTTCCCGTTTTCAGGCGACGCGCTAGCCCCGCCCCGCCTGCGCCGCAAGCGCATAGGCCAGATCGCCATGGCCGGTGAAGCGGTATTCGTAGGCCAGCCCGAGACGGCGCGCGCAATCGCGGGCCCTGACGCGCAGGGCGGCATCGTCGGTCTGCGCCAGATAGATCAGCCTGGTGTAATTGCCGAAGATCATATCGCGCAGTTCGGGGTGCCGGTCGAGGCCCATGGGTTTCCAGACAAAGGCATCGAACTGCCGCACCAGAAAATCGGTAAGATAAAAGGCCGAGATTTCGTCCTCATGGGCGGCAAAGCGGTCCAGCCCTTCGTAGAAGGCGTAGCAATGCGGCCCCGCCACCATCTCGACGCCCATCTCGGCACATTTCGCCTGCAAGAGCCCGCCGGTGCCGCAATCGGCATAGACCACGAAAATGCGCTCATAGACGGCGCGGTGGGTCGCCACGGCCTTCTCCACCTCATCGGTAATGCGCTCGGGGGTAAGGTGCAGCTTGGCGGGCAGGCATTGCAGGTCCATGTGATCCCAGCCGTTGGCGCGTTTGAGGGCGAGGATCTCGTGGGCCAGTGCCCCGCAGGCGACAAGCAGGATGCGCCCCGCGCCAGCCGCCGCCAGCCCCGTTTCGGTCAGATCCCGGTCGATTCGCGCACCCATGCCTTGCCCTCCGGATAGAAACGGCCCGCCTGCGGGCAGGCAGCCGTTTGCGCCGTGTCGCGCTCAGCCCGCCGCCAGTCGGTTATGCTTGCGCGACATGAAATCCTTGGCCGTCTCCACCGCCACGGCCGCGTCGCGGCAATACGCGTCGGCCCCGATGGCGCGGCCGAATTCCTCGTTCAGAGGCGCACCGCCCACCAGAACGATGTAATCGTGGCGCTTGCCCTGTTCCACCAGCGCGTCGATCACGATCTTCATGTAGGGCATGGTCGTGGTCAGCAGCGCCGACATGCCGAGAATATCCGCCTTTTCGGTCTCCAGCGCCTCCAGATAGTTCTCGGCCGGGGTATTGATCCCGAGATCGACCACATCAAAGCCCGCGCCCTCCATCATCATGCCGACAAGGTTCTTGCCGATGTCGTGGATGTCACCCTTGACGGTGCCGATGACCATCTTGCCGGCGCGCGGCGCGCCGGTCTCGACCAGAAGCGGCTTGAGAATGGTCATGCCGCCCTTCATCGCATTGGCCGCCAGCAGCACCTCTGGCACGAAGAGGATGCCGTCGCGGAAATCGTTGCCGACAATGGTCATGGCGCCCACGAGCGCGTCGGTCAGGATGCGGTAGGGTTCCCAGCCGCGCTCGAGAAGGATGTTCACTCCCTCCTCGATCTCGTCCCGCAGACCGTCATAGAGGTCGTCGAACATCTGCTCGACCAGTTCCCCGTCGTCGAGTTCCGAAAGGATGATGTCGTCTTCTTGGTCGGACATGCCCGAAATCCCTGAATTGATGCGCGCGCGGTGGCCCGGCGCGACTTTCGTCAATCTGTGGCAAGGCCACCATGCCAATTGCGGCGCGGCCTGTACCGCGACCGACCTATAGCGGGGATCCGCGCGGAATGTGACTGAATTATCGGCATGAAGATTATCGGTTTTTCGCATGTTGCGGATTCCGGGCCTGTGCGGATTTTCGCCAACTGGGCGGCGATTTGCACAAGTTTCCGCCGAACACGGCGAGGCGCGGGCGATATGCGCGCCCCGGCCCTTTCGTCCGGTGGCGAATGCCCCATCTTGGAAGGAGCAGACCAGGAAAGGACGCGACAATGCGCACAACCCTCATTCTGATACAGGCCGGATTCCTGAGCGCCATGGCGGTGATCGGCGCGGCCAGCGTGGACACGCCAGCCTGCCCGCTCCCTGCGGCGACCGCCCAGCATTGCGACCTGACGAAGTAGGGGCGGCCCTACCGCGCCGCCTCGATCGCCGGGCGGATGGTGTTTTCCAGCACCCGCCCGGTGATCGGCCCGGCAAAGCGAAGCACGATATTGCCCTCTCCGTCGATCACATAGGTTTCGGGCACGCCGTAAAGGCCCCAGTCAAGCGCCATGCGCCCGCTCTCATCCGCGCCCATGGCGGCATAGGGATTGCCCAGTTCCGCCAGAAAGCCGAGCGCGTTGTCGGGCTTGTCCTTGTAGTTCACGCCGTAGATCGTCACCCCCTCCTGCGCCAGCCGCTCGAAGTTGGGATGCTCCACCCGGCAGGGCGCGCACCAGCTTGCCCAGTAATTCACCAGCTTCACCCCCTCGCCGCGCAGATCGGCGTCGCGCAGCAGCGGCCCGTCCCCCAGCGGCGTCACCTGCACCGCGGGCGCCGCCCGCCCCGCCAGCGCCGAGGGCAGATCATCGGGGTTCTCGCGTTGCAGCCCCACCAGCGCGAACGCGGCAAACGCGCCGAACACGATGAGCGGCACCAGCATCAAGGGTTTAACCATCGGTTTTCCTCCGGCCTTCAATCTCGTCGAGCGCGCGCCGCACGCGGGCCGAACGGTGCAGGCTCGCCCAGACCAGCCCGGCAAGCAGCACCAGCGACACCCCGTAGGAGGCCAGCACCGGCACCGCGTATTTGCCCAGATCGGGGATCATGCCCGCATCCTTTCCCGCGCCAGAAGCGCGCGCATCCGTCTTGCCCTGATTTCGGTGCGCGTGCGCACCAGGACAAGCGCGACGAAAAGCAGCACGAAACCTGCCATGCTCACATAGAGCGGCAGCTTGAAGACCATGTCCATCCGCTCTCCCGGCCTGATCGAGAGCGACGCGCCCTGATGCAGCCCCTGATTCCAGAAATTGACCGCATAGCGGCTCAGCAGCGCAAAGACCGAGCCGACAAGGCACAGGATCGCGGTCAGGTCCGCCGCCGTGTCATCGTTCTCGATCGCCTCCCAGAGGGCAATATAGCCCAGATAGAACAGGAACAGGATAAGAAAGCTCGTGAGGCGCGGATCCCAGGCCCACCAGGTGCCCCACATCGGCTGCCCCCAGATTGCGCCGGTGACCAGCGCAATCAGCGTCATCACCATCCCCACCGGGGCTGCGGCGCGCGCGGCAAGCGCGCTCACATGGTGGCGACGCACGATCCAGATGAGCGACGTGACCAGCATCATCAGCCAGGCATTGATCGCCATCAGCGCCGCGGGCACGTGCAGGTAGATGATCTTGACGGTTGCGCCCTGCCGGAAATCGTCGGGCGTGAAGAAGAACCCCCAGACCAGCCCCACCGCCAGCATGAGCGCCGCAATCCATGCGACAGCGGGCAGCACACGGTCCGTGGTCTCGATGAATTTCTTGGGGTTGGCATAGGCCCAGAGGGCGTTGATGTTCATCAGCTCGGTCCATTCGTCATCGCAAGTTGACCTTCAATACCGCAGCCGAGGCGAAAGGCAAAAGCGCGATCGTGCCGCAGGTGATCCCCGCCAAAAGCGCGAGCGGCGTGCCCGGTGCCAGCCCCTCGGCCCCGCGCCGCGCCACCTCGGCGCCGAATATCAGCGTGGGCATGTAAAGCGGCAGCACCAGCAGGCTCAGCAGCAACCCGCCGCGTTTCAGCCCCACGGTCAGCGCCGCGCCGAACGTGCCGATCACGCTGAGCGCGGGCGTCCCGAGCGCGAGCGAGGCCACCAGCCAGCCGAAACCGGACGCGGGCAGGTTCAGCAGGATGCCGAGCACGGGCGCCGCGAGCACCAGCGGCAGCCCCGTGGTCAGCCAATGCGCCAGCGCCTTGACGCTCACGATCCCCTCCATCGGCAAGGGCGAGGTGGCCAGCAGATCGAGGCTGCCATCTTCCCAGTCGAGCGCAAGGATGCGGTCGAGCGACAGAAGGCAGGCCAGCAGCGCGCCGAGCCACAGGATACCCGGCGCGATGGTGGACAGGAGCGCGCTTTGCGGCCCGACACCGAAAGGCACCAGCACCACCACGATGAGAAAGAACGCCAGCCCGAGGCCAAAGCCCCCGCCCGCCCGCATGGCAAGCCGCAGGTCGCGGGCCAGAAGCGCGATCACAGGAACGCCCCGTCGAAATCATCCGGCCCAAGCGGCACCGCGCGATAGGGCGCAAGATCGAGGATCCGCGCCTCCGACAGCCCCAGCTCGATATGCGTGGCGATCAGCGCGGCCCCGCCGCCCGCCAGATGCGCGCGCACCGCACCCGCGAACATCGCCACCGCGTCCGCGTCGAGCGAGACGGTCGGCTCATCGAGCAGCCAGATCGCGCGCCCCGTCACCAGAAGCCGCGCCAGCCCCAGCCGCCGCTTCTGCCCGGCCGAGAGCGCGCCGGCCGGACGGGCGGCGAGCGGGTCCAGGCCGAACGCCGCGAGTGCCAACGAGATATCTTTGCTGCCAAAGACCTGCGACCAGAACCGCAGGTTTTCCGCGACCGTCAGCGTGGCCTTGATCCCGTCGGCGTGACCGGCATAGACAAGGCTCTCGGGCGCGGCCTCGACCCGGCCCGCCAGCGGCGGCTGCAACCCCGCCACCGTGCGCAGCATCGTCGTCTTGCCGATGCCGTTGGGGCCGCGCAACACCAGCGCCTCGCCGGGCAAGAGGGTCAGCCCCACCCTTTCCAGCACGGGGATCCCCCCCCGCGCCACGCTCAGATCGCAAACGCTCAGCACCATGCGCCCTGCCTAGCCCAAAGCCGGCACCGCGAAAAGCGGCGTTTGTCATGAAGATCGCCCATCGCTGTCGTTCGGTCCCCTGGAAGTCGGGGGCGCTGCTTGCGGCAGGTGATCCCGCCCGGTCGCGGAAACCTCACTCTTGTCGCGTATGGCGTTGGGGTTCGAGCATGTAGACCCCTTCCGGCAGATCGAGCGCCGCGCCCAGGTCGCGCAATTGCGACATGGACAGGGTGATCTTTTGCGTCCGGTCGGTGCGCGGATCGTATTGCTCGATGGTGACACATTCCTCGAATGCATTGATGATCACATCCTCGAGCAAGGACGCCCCGCCCTCATCGACAAGGGTAATCACGGTCGAATCGAATTCGTGTTCGATGGAAAACATGCAGGCAGCCTATCGCGGCAGCCACTGGATGCAAACCGCGATGCGAAATGGTCACAAGGAGGGGTGGCGGGGCGGCGCATCCCTGCTAAGTAGATCGGATGAAGATATAGCGAGGAATTGTCGTGCGCCGGATTGCCTGCCTTGCCCTGATCGTTCTTGCCTCCTGCGTCGAGGTCTCGCAGACAGGCCAGCCCACCCGCCCCGCGCCGCAGCCCGCGGTCGCGCGGCGCCCCGCCGCGCCCGTGGTCACGCGCGACAAGATCCAGCAATTTTTGACCGTCGTGCAGCGGGTGGAGCCGGTGGCCGAGCGCGAATGCCGCAGCCGCTCGCCGCAATTCAACTGCGATTTCCGCATTGTGGTCGATGACCGCCCCGGTCAGCCGATCAATGCCTACCAGACGCTCGACCGCAACGGTCAGCCGATCCTTGCCTTTACCCTGCCGATGATCGCCTCCGTGCGTAATGCGGATGAACTGGCCTTTGTCATGGGCCACGAGGCATCGCATCACATCGCGGGCCATATCCCCCGCCAGCAGCAAAGTGCTGCGGCGGGCGCGCTCATTCTGGGCGGCATCGCCGCTGTCACCGGGGCCGGACAAGAGGCGGTCGATCAGGCGGTTCGCGTGGGCGCCGGTGTCGGCGGGCGCGTCTTTTCCAAGGAATATGAGCTTGAGGCCGATGCGCTCGGCACGGTCATCACGCATAAATCGGGCTATGATCCGGTGCGCGGCGTCGCGTTCTTCTCGCAGATCCCCGATCCGGGCAACCGCTTTCTCGGCACCCATCCGCCCAATGCGCAGCGGATCGAAACGGTGCGCCGCGTGGCCGCCGGGCTCTGAGCCGCGCCGGGCCGCTTCGCCGGTTTGATGCAGATCAAGGCGAGCGCCTGCGCCCTCGCGCATCCTGCGGTGCATCCAGCAGGAGGTTTCGCCCATGAACACCACCCGAACGCTCAAGCGTCACGCAGCCCTCGTGGACCGCATGTCTGCCGCCCAGGGCGTTGACCTCGAACAGAAGATGATGGAGGGCCTGCTCACCCCCGATGACCTGAGCACGATGGTCCTGAGCTGCACCGGTTGCGCCCATCCCGGCGATTGCGAACATTGGCTGGCCAGCCACGAGGACGGCGCGGCCGCGCCGGACTATTGCCGCAACCTCGATCTTTTCGCCGATCTCAAGGCCGGGCGCCGCGTCTGAGGCGCGGCCGCGCCGCGCCACCTGTTCAACGCGGTCGCAAGTCTGCGCCAAGGCCCGCCATCAGCCTCTCGAAGGCGGGGAAGGATGTCGCAATGGGGCTGGCGTCATCGACGCCGACCGGGTTTTGCGCCGCCATGCCCATCACCAGAAACGACATCGCAATGCGGTGATCGAGATGGCTTGCGCAGGTCTGCCCGCCGGGCACGCCGCCCGGTCCCCGGCCATGGACGATCCACCAGTCGGGGCCGTCCTCGACAGTTACGCCGCCCGCGCGCAGGCCCGTGGCCATGGCCTCGATCCGGTCGCTTTCCTTGACGCGCAATTCCTTGACGCCGCGCATCACCGTCGCCCCTTGGGCAAAGCTCGCCACGACCGAAAGGACGGGATATTCGTCGATCATGCTCGCCGCGCGCTCGGGCGGCACCTCGATGCCGCGCAGGTCGGGCGAGAAACGCACGCGCAGATCGGCCACCGGCTCGCCGCCTTCCTCGCGCGGGTTCTCGTAAACGAGATCCGCGCCCATCTCGCGCAGCGTCTCGAACAGGCCCGCGCGTGTGGGGTTCAGCCCGATATTCGGCACCAGCACGTCCGAGCCCGGCACGATGAGCGCCGCGCAGACAGGAAAGGCCGCCGAGGAGGGATCGCGCGGCACGGCAATGGTCCGGGGCTGCAATTCGGGCTGGCCCGTCAGGGTGATGACGCGGCCCTCGCTCGTCACTTCGGTGACGATCTCGGCGCCAAAGCCCGCCAGCATCCGCTCGGTATGATCGCGCGTCGCCTCGCGCTCGATCACCACGGTCTGCCCCGGCGCGTTCAACCCCGCCAGCAGCACCGCCGATTTCACCTGCGCCGACGGCACCGGCACACTATAGCGCACCGGCACCGGGTATTGCGCGCCGATGATCGTCATCGGCAGCCGCCCGCCCGAACGCCCCACCGCCCGCGCCCCGAACAACGCCAGCGGATCGGTGACGCGCGCCATGGGCCGCCTGTTGAGGCTGGCGTCGCCGGTAAAGGTGGCGGTGATGGGCGAGGTCGCCATCGCCCCCATGATGAGCCGCACCCCGGTGCCGGAATTGCCGCAGTCGATCACCTGACCCGGCTCGGCAAGGCCGCCCACGCCCACGCCCCGCACCCGCCATGTGCCATCATCGTCGCGCACGACCTCGGCCCCGAAAGCGCGCATCGCGCGCCCCGTGTCGAGCACGTCCTGCCCTTCCAGAAGGCCGGTTATCACCGTCTCGCCCACCGAAAGCGCGCCAAGGATCAGCGCCCGATGCGAGATCGACTTGTCGCCGGGCACCTCGGCCAGGCCGGAAAGCGGCCCGGCGCGGTGCGCGGTCATGGGAACGGGGGTGGCGTGGCCGGACATGAACGCTCCTGAATACGAAATCGCCTGCCTGATAGCGCAGGCAGGCGATCCCGTCCATGGGGCAACAAGGCCCGAGGCTCAGTCCACGTCGAATTCGAGCGGGCGAATCTGCCGGAACTTGCCCGTCGCCTCGAGCGCGGCGAGGGCCTCGGCGGGCACCGGCTCGTCCACATAAAGCAGCGCGATCGCCTCGCCGCGCGCCTCGGCGCGGCCCAGCGTAAAGTTGGCGATGTTGACGCCGTGCTCGCCCATGATCTGCCCCAGTATGCCGATGATGCCGGGCACGTCCTCGTTGGTGGTATAAATCATGTGCCGCCCGATCTCGGCGTCGATATTGATGCCCTTGATCTGGATGAAGCGCGGCTTACCGTCCGAGAACACCGTGCCACCGATCGAGCGCTCGCGCTTGTCGGTCACCACGGTGATCTTGATATATCCCTCGAAGGCGCCCGACTTGTCCTGCTTGGTGGTCGAAATCTTCATGCCGCGTTCCTTGGCGATGATCGGCGCCGAGACCATGTTCACCTCGGGATTCACCGATTTCATGATCCCCGCCATGGCCGCCGAGGTCAGCGCGCCGAGATTCATCTCCGAGGCCACCCCGTCATAGAGGATGTTGACGGCCTTGATCGGCTCGTCGGTCATCTGGCCGATGAAACTGCCCAGATGGCCGGCAAGGCTGATCCACGGCCCCATGAGCTTGGCCTCCTCGGACGTCACCGAGGGCATGTTGAGCGCATTGGTCACGGCCCCGGTCAGCAGGTAATCCGACATCTGCTCGGCCACCTGAAGGGCCACGTTCTCCTGCGCCTCGGTCGTCGCCGCGCCGAGATGCGGCGTGCAGACCACATTGGGCAGGCCGAAAAGCGGGTTTTCCACAGCCGGCTCCACCGCGAACACGTCAAACCCCGCACCGGCCACATGGCCCGATTTCACAAGATCGGCCACCGCCGCCTCGTCTACCAGCCCGCCGCGCGCGCAGTTGATGATGCGCACGCCCCTCTTCGTCTTTTCCAGCGCCTCGCGGCTGAGCATGTTGCGGGTCTGATCGGTCAGCGGCACATGCAGCGTGATGAAATCCGCCCGCCTGAGCAGATCGTCGAGCTCGACCTTTTCCACCTGCATCTGCTCGGCCTTTTCCTGGCCGAGATATGGATCATAGGCGATCACCTTCATCTTGAGCCCGCGCGCCCGGTCGCAGACGATCCCGCCGATATTGCCTGCGCCGATCACGCCGAGCGTCTTGCCGGTCAGTTCGACCCCCATGAAGCGCGATTTCTCCCATTTGCCGGCATGGGTCGAGGCGCTGGCCTCGGGGATTTGCCGCGCCACGGCGAACATCATCGCGATCGCGTGTTCGGCGGTGGTGATCATGTTGCCAAATGGCGTGTTCATCACGATCACGCCCTTCCTGGAGGCGGCGGGAATGTCCACATTGTCCACGCCGATCCCGGCCCGGCCGATCACCTTGAGATTGGTGGCCGCCGCAAGCACCGCCTCGGTCACCTTGGTGGCCGAGCGAATGGCAAGGCCGTCATATTGCCCGATCACCTGCGCCAGGCGCTCCTTGTCCTTGCCCAGATCGGGCAGATAATCGACCTCGACGCCGCGATCGCGAAAGATCTGCACGGCGGTTTCAGACAGCTTGTCGGATACGAGAACCTTGGGGGCCATGGTCGGGCTCCTTTGATGAAAAACCGGGGGGGACGGCCCGAGACCTCTTTCGATGAGGCCGAGCCGATTTCCTGCAAGGGAAGGCGGGGTCACGCGGCCTGTGACTGCGCCGCGATCTCGGTCTGATACGCCCACTCGATCCAGGGCATCAGAGCGGCCACATCCTGCCTCTCGACCGTGCCGCCGCACCAGATCCGCAGACCCGCGGGCGCATCGCGATAGGCGCCGATATCGAGCGCGACGCCCTCCGATTCCAACCGCTTTGCCACCGCCTTGGCAAAGGCCGCGCCATCATTGATGCGCGCATCGTCGAAGCGCAGGCAGACAGAGGTGTTGGAGCGGGTCGCCGGATCGGTGGCGAGGAAGGCCAGCCAGTCGCGCGCCGCCACGAAATCGGCCACCGTGGCGAGGTTCGCATCCGCCCGTGCGATCAGCCCGCCAAGCCCCTCGACCGAGCGCGCCCAGTCGAGCGCGGCAAGGTAATCCTCGACCGCCAGCATCGAGGGGGTGTTGATCGTCTCGCCCTTGAAAATGCCCTCGATCAGCTTGCCGCCCTTGGTAAGGCGGAAAATCTTGGGCAGCGGCCAGGGCGGGGTGTAGCTTTCGAGCCGCTCGACCGCGCGCGGGCCGAGCACGAGCATCCCGTGCGCCGCCTCGCCGCCCAGCACCTTCTGCCAGGAGAAGGTGGTCACGTCGAGCCTGTCCCAGGGCAGGTCCTGCGCAAAGGCGGCCGAGGTCGCGTCGCAGATCGTCAGCCCGGCGCGATCCGACTTGATCCAGTCGCCATCCGGCACGCGCACACCCGAGGTCGTGCCGTTCCAGGTAAAGACCACGTCATTGTCGGTATCGACCGAGGCCAGATCGACGATCTCGCCATAATCGGCGGTCTTCACCTCGGCGTCGAGCTTGAGCTGCTTGACCACATCGGTGACCCAGCCCGCGCCGAAGCTCTCCCAGGCCAGCATTTCCACGGGGCGCGCCCCCAGAAGCGACCACATCGCCATTTCCATGGCCCCGGTATCCGAGGCGGGCACGATGCCGATACGGTAATCGGCGGGGATGCCGAGAATCTCGCGCGTGCCCTCGATGGCCGCCCTCAGACGCTCCTTGCCGACAGCGGCACGGTGCGAGCGCCCGAGCGGGGCACCGGCAAGCAGGTCGAGGGAATATCCGGGAAATTTGGCGCAGGGGCCAGAGGAAAAACGCGGGTTTTCCGGCCGCGCGCCGGGCTTTGCAATAGCCATGTGCTACCCTTCCAGATAAGCGCCCCTCGTTGGGGAGGGGTGTCCCGCGGACGCCTCTACACAAACCCCTTGAAAACAGCAAGCCCCAAAGCGCGTTGCCGTGCAGGTTCTGGCGACTTGCCGCAGAATGAAACGGGAACATTCCGGATCAAGTGGCACAAAACTGACACAGGGTGTTTGCTGAATGTTTCCCTGGGAATGGCCGAGAGGACCGACCGCGAGCCGATAACCAAGCTGCTTTTGCCAGCGAGTTATACCAACGGCCCTATGAATTGACCGCTTTGGCATATTCTCGGTCACTGATGCCAACGGCCCTATCTTTTGACCTCTTTGGCGTAATCTCGGCTTGTGATGGATTGAACGGTTTCGATGTCGTTGGCGAAGAAGTTCCAGACATCGCAGCATCGGCCGACGATTTCCTCGCTGGTTTCGAAGACGGAGATGGCGAGCTTGTTGGCACGCAGGCAGGCCCGGACATTCTCGATCGGATTTAGTTCCGGGGCATAGGGCGGGAGCTGACTGGCCGAGCCGCACGGTCAATCGCGGCTTTGCCGCCTTCCGAGACCAGGCCTTTCGCCCGCTCATGGGGGGTGTCATCCGCGCGCGCCATGCGGTCATCGCCGGGGTGATCGTGCTGCTGGCGGTGCAGATCGGCGCCTTCCTGCGCGGCGATGTCACCTGGCGGTTTTTCAACGCGCCCGAGCAGGGCAGCGTCACGGGCAATTTCGCCATGGTTCCGGGGGCTGCGCGCGCCGACGCGGTGGCGCAGATGCGCGCGCTGCAAGAGGCGGTGCTGGCACTTGGCGCGGACTATGAGGCAGAGCATGGGCTCAACCCCATCGTGCATGTCATGGCGCAGGTGGGCGGCGCTGCGCGGCGCGGCATGGCCGGGGCCGACACGCGCGACGCCGATCTGGTGGGCAGCATCTCGATCGAGCTGATCGACCCCGATCTGCGCCCCTATTCGAGCTTTGCCTTCGTCGCCGACCTGCAAGATCGCGTGCCGCGCCTGCCGCTCACCGAAGAGCTGAGCTTTCGCGGTGTGCGCTCCGGTCCCGGCGACGATGCGCTCGACATGGCGCTTTACGGGGCCGCGGCCGAGGCGCTCAAGACCCGGCTCGCCCGTTACCCGGAGGTGTCCGCGCTGGAGGACAACCTTGCCTGGGACAAGGCCGAACTGGTGCTCGACCTCACCCCGCACGGGCAGGCGCTCGGGTTCAGCATCGACGACCTGGGCCGCACCCTGCGCAACCGCGTGAACGGCATCGAGGCCGCCACCTATCCCGACGGGCCGCGATCCGCCGCGATCCGGGTGGAACCGCCCGACACGGACCTGTCGGCGGATTTCCTCGAAACGATGCAGTTGCGCAGCGCCTCGGGCCAGTATGTGCCGCTCGCCGATATCGTCACCGTCACCACCCGCACCGGCTTTGCCACCGTGCGGCGCGAGCGCGGGCTGCGCCATGTCAACGTGACCGGCGACATCTCCGAGGACGATCCCGAGCGCGCCGCCGGGATCATGCGCCTGCTCGAGGCCGAGATCCTGCCCCAGATCGCGGGCACCTACCAGGTGGAATACCGCATCGGCGGGCTGAGCGAGCAGGAGAGCGACTTCATCGCCGACGCGCGGCTTGGTCTCATGCTTACGCTTCTGGGCATCTACCTCATGCTGGCACTGGTCTTTGCCAGCTGGACGCCGCCCATGGTCGTCATGGCGGTGATCCCCTTTGGCCTTGTCGGGGCGATCTGGGGGCATGTTCACTGGGATGTGCCGCTGTCGATGTTCTCGGTCGTGGGGCTGCTGGGGATGGTGGGCATCATCATCAACGATTCCATCGTGCTGGTGGCCTCGATCGACGACCATGCCAGGCGGCGCGGTCTGGTCCCCGCGATCATCGAGGGCACGGCGGACCGGCGGCGGCCGGTGCTGCTGACCACGCTGACCACGGTGCTGGGGCTGGCGCCGCTTCTGTTCGAGCGCTCCACGCAGGCGCAATTCCTCAAGCCGACGGTGGTCACGCTGGTCTATGGGCTGGGCTTTGGCACGGTGCTGGTGCTTCTCGTCGTGCCCACGCTCATGGCCATCGGGCGCGATCTGGCGCGGCCATGGGCGGCGCTGCGGCGGGGCTGGCGCGCACCGGGGGCGGCATTGTTGCTGCACGGGGCGGCGGTGGTGCTGTCGCTTTGGTTCGTGGTCACGCTTGGCCGGGTTCTGGTCACGGGGGCCTTGCCCGCACCTCTCGCGGGGCTGCCCCTCGACCCGCTGGCGGGTGCGCTCGTGCTGTTCCTCTCGGGCAGCGCGGCGGTCATCGGGCTGCTCATGGCCGGCACGGTGATCGGTCCCGGATCGGTCTTGCGCCGGTCCGGATCTGGCGCTACCCCTGCGCCATGAGGATCCTGAGCGACGACAGCTTTGCCGCCGAGGCCGACCGGGGCGCGTCATGCGCCATCGGCAATTTCGACGGTGTGCATCTTGGCCACCGTGCCGTGATCGAGCTTGCGCGCGAGGCCGGCGAGCGCATCGGCGCGCCGCTCGGTATCGTCACCTTCGAGCCGCACCCGCGCGAATTCTTCGCCCCCGACGCGCCCCCCTTTCGCCTGACAAACGCCGAGGCGCGCGCGCACCGGCTGGAAGAACTGGGGGTCGAGCGGCTCTATCAGTTGCCATTCAACGCCGCGCTGGCCGCGCTCACCCCCCGCGCCTTTGCGCAGGAGGTGCTGGCCGATGGTCTTGGCCTTGCCCATATCGTCGTCGGCGAGGATTTCTGCTTTGGAAAGGGGCGCGCGGGCAATGCCGCGATGTTGCAGGAGTTCGGCGCGGAAATGGGCCTTGGCGTGACCATCGCCCCGCTTGTCGAGGACGACGGCAGGCGCGTCTCATCGACCGCGATCCGGCAGGCCCTGACCGAGGGCCGCCCGCGCGACGCCGCCGCCATGCTGGGCCACTGGCACCGGATCGAGGGGCCGGTCCTGGCCGGCGAGAGGCGCGGGCGCGCGCTTGGCTATCCCACCGCCAACATGTCCATCGCCGGGCTGCACCCACCGCGTTTCGGCATCTACGCGGTGCTGGTGGACGTGTTGGGCGGGCCGCACAAGGGGCACTATCACGGCGCCGCCTCGCTTGGGGTGCGGCCGATGTTCGAGGGCGAGGTCGCCAACCTGGAGACGTTCCTCTTCGACTTTTCCGGCGATCTTTACGGCACGCATCTCTCGGTGGGCCTGGTGGAGTATCTGCGCCCCGAAGCGACCTTCGAGAGCCTCGACGCCTTCATCGCGCAGATGGACGCCGATTGCGCCCGCGCCCGCACTATCCTGGCCGCATTATGAGCGATCCCATCGACCGCACCGGCCTGCGCCCCCGCTACTGGGAGACGACACCGCTTGCCCGCATGACGCAGGCGGAATGGGAGGCGCTCTGCGACGGCTGCGGCAAGTGCTGCATGAACAAGCTCGAGGATGACGAGACCGGCGAGGTCGCGTTCACCCGCATTGCCTGTCGGCTGTTCGACGATAGCACCTGTCGCTGCGGGCAATATCCGATCCGGCACAGGTTCGTGCCGGAATGTATCACGCTGAAGCCCAACACCATCGCGCGCCACGCCTACTGGCTGCCCGAGACATGCGCCTACAAGCTCCTGCATCGGGGCAAGCGGCTTTATGACTGGCACCCGCTGATTTCGGGCGACCCGCAGAGCGTGCATGACGCGGGCGTATCCATGCAGCACCGCACCCTGCCCGAACACGAGGTCCCCGAAGAGGACTGGGAAGACCACATCATCGAAGAGCCGGTCCCATGAATTTCGCCTCCGACAATGCCGGGCCGGCCCTGCCGCAGGTCATGCAGGCGATGATCGCGGCCAACGAGGGGTTCATGCCCTCCTATGGCGAGGACGCGGCGATGGGCCAGGTGCGCGACCGGCTGCGCGCGCTGTTCGAGGCCCCGCAGGCCAGCGTCTATCTCGTGGCCACGGGCACGGCGGCCAACGCGCTGGCGCTCGCCACGCTGTCGCAGCCCTGGCAGACGGTATTCTGCACGCCGCTTGGCCATATCCACACCGACGAGTGCAACGCGCCCGAGTTTTTCACCGGCGGCGCCAAGCTGAGCCTGGTGGGCGAGGCCGACAAGATGACGCCCGCCGAATTGCGCGCCGCCATCGCCGCCTGGGGCAGGGGCGATGTCCACTCGGCACAACACGGCCCGCTCGCGCTCACGCAGGCGACCGAACGCGGGCGGCTCTATACCTGCACCGAGATCACCGCGCTCTGCGACGTGGCGCGCGGGCATGGTCTGCCCTGCTATATGGACGGCGCGCGGCTTGCCAATGCCATCGCCGCGCTTGGCTGCACCCCCGCCGAGATGACTTGGCGCGCGGGCATAGACGCGGTCAGCTTCGGCGGCACCAAGAACGGCTGCCTGGGCGTCGAGGCGGTGATCTTCTTCTCCCCCGAGAACGCCTGGGAATTCGAGCTGCGCCGCAAGCGTTCGGCGCATCTCTTCTCCAAGCACCGCTTCCTGTCGGCGCAGATGCTGGGCTATCTCGACGGCGGAACATGGCTCGACGCCGCGCGCAGCGCCAATGCGCGCGCCGCCTATCTCGCCGAGGGGCTGCGCGGGGTGGCGGAGGTGGATTTCGCCTTTGAACGACAGGTCAACATGATCTTTGCCCGCCTGCCGCGCGCCACCCATCAGCGGCTGCGCGCGGCGGGGGCGAGCTATGCGCTCCACGAGGGCCCGCTTGATAAGGGCCCCGGCGACACGCCGCTGCTGGCGCGCTTCGTCTGCGACTGGTCGATCACCGAAGAGGCCATCGACCGCTTTCTTGCCCTTCTCGCCGGATGACCCGGAGGAAAACCGCGCCCGAATCCCTTGACGCCCCCCGGCTTTGCGCCTAAAGACCGCGGACAGATTCAGGGGCGCTGCCTGTGGCGGTGCCCGTTCGTGTCAAGAAGGGCCTGCACGCGCCCTCACCCCATGACGAGGATGACCCCATGTCGCGCCGCTGCGAACTGACCGGAAAAGGCCCGATGGTTGGCAACAATTCCAGCCACGCCAACAACAAGACCAAGCGCCGGTATCTGCCGAACCTCAACGATGTGACGCTGCAATCGGAGACGCTCAATCGTGGCGTCCGGCTGCGCATCTCGGCCCATGCCCTGCGCAGCGTCGATCATCGCGGCGGGCTTGACGCCTTCCTTGCCAAGGCCAAGGATGACGAGTTGTCGGCGAACGCGCTCAAGGTCAAGAAAGAGATCGCCAGGGCGCAGGCCGCCAACGCCTGATCCTTTTGCGATTTTCCAGAGCAGCCCTGCCGCGCCGTGACGCTGCCGGGCTGTTTCCTTTTGTCGCTTGGCAGCGTGTCGCGCGCGGTCATATACCCGTCGGCATGATCCGCCTGCGCGCCCTCACGGCCCTCGGCCTCTGCCTCTTTCTGGTGCTGACCAGCGTCACGCTGGCCGTGGCGCGCGGCGCGCCGCAGCCCGTGGGGCAGATCGTTCTCTGCACCGGCGCGGGAACGAGGACCGTTCTCGTGGACGCGGACGGCGCGCCAATGTCGCCGCCGCATGTCTGCCCCGACTGCCTGCTGGCCTTTCACGCCACCGCCCCGCGCGATCCGCTGCCCGCGCCGCAGATGGCCGCGACATGCGCGCGCCATCGCTTTGCCGGGGCGGGCCATGTCACCACGCTGTCGCAACCGCCGCTCAAGGCACGCGCACCGCCCCGGTCGGTCTGATCGCCATTTTTCCCAACATCAGACCAGAAGGAGCGACCTCATGTCCCTCAAACTTGCCCTCGCCGCCACGCTCGGCCTTGTTCTTGCCACCCCCGCGCTTGCGCAGGAAATCCACATCCACGACGCTTATGCGCGCGCTGCCAGCCCGATGGCCAGCAGCGGCGCGGCCTTCATGCTGATCGAGAATATCGGCGATGCTGATGACCGGCTGATCGGCGCATCCTCTCCCGTCGCGCAATTGGTGCAACTTCATACGCATCGTGAAGAGGGCGGGGTGATGAAGATGGTCCATGTCGAAGATGGCGTCGACCTGCAGGCCGGGGAGATCCTCGTCCTGCAACGCGGCGGCAACCATGTGATGCTGATGGGCCTCTCCGAGCCGTTCGAGCAGGGCAAGGAAATCTCGCTGACCCTCATCTTCGAGAAATCCGGCGAAATCACCATCAATGTTCCCGTGGACCTCGACCGCAAGCCCGGAAAGAACGGCCACTAAACGCCCCTGAGTAGCCCGGCGACCCAGCCGGGCACCACCGCCGAGGCGCGGCCCTGCCGCCGCTCGTGGAAATCCCGCGTGACAGCGGAGGGTTCGAGATTCATCTCGATGCAGCGCGCGCCGGCGTTCGCGGCGGTGCGCGCGAAACCGGCGGCCGGCCAGACCTCGCCCGAGGTGCCGATGGCTGCAAAGAGCGATGCCTGCGACAGATGGCTCTCGACTTCCTCCATCCGGTAGGGAAACTCGCCGAACCAGACAACGTCGGGGCGACAGGCGCGCGCGCCGCAGCGCGGGCACATATCGCCTTCGGACATCGAGAGCGGGGCCTGCCAGCGATGCGCGCAGGCCGCGCAGAGCGCGCGGGCCAGTTCCCCGTGCATGTGGATCACGTTGCGGCTGCCCGCCGCCTCATGCAGGGCGTCCACGTTCTGCGTGACGATCACCACCTCGGCGCCGGCCTCGGCCTCTAGGCGCGCCAGTGCCAGATGCGCCACATTGGGCGTTGCCTCGGCCAACAGCGCGCGGCGCTCGTTGTAGAAGCGGTGCGCCAGTGCCGGGTCGCGGGCGAATCCCTCGGGCGTGGCGACATCCTCGAGGCGGTGTTGCGTCCACAGGCCGCCGGGATCGCGGAACGTGCCCAGCCCGCTCTCGGCGGAGATACCCGCCCCGGTGAGAATGACAATCTTTTTCATCGCGCCCTCCATGCCCCGACTGTGCCAGAGCAAAAGCGCAGTGACCAGCCCGGGCGGCCGGCTACTCGGTCGTGCGGCCCGAGACCTTTTCAAGATGGATCCGCAGATGCTCGGCCTCGTAGCGCGCCTCGCGCAGCCCCTCCATCGTCGCGGCCAGTTCCGCCTCGGTCTGGCTGAGCTGATTGGTCAGTTCGGCCTCGCGCTGTTGCAGGTAGGTGATCGCCTGATCGCGGGTCTCTTCGGCCTCGTGCAATTCCTGCGCCAGCCGCTCCAGCTCTCCGACATCGGATGCCTGCACCCGCACGAAGCGATGCACCAGCCAGTTGGCAAACCACCCCATGCAGAACGCCACAAAAAGCACGATGGCCGTGACGATGATGAATTCAGTCCTGTTCATCGGCTGGGGGATCCTGGCTGGCCGTGTCGTTGCCGCCTTCTTCCTCCGTATCCTCGAGGCTTTCAAGCCCTGTCTGCTCCTCGGCCGCCGGCTCTGGGCGAATCACCCGGAATTCGATCCGGCGATTGGTCTCACGCCCCTCTTCGGTGGCGTTGTCGGCAATCGGGCGGCTCTCGCCATAGCCCCGTGCCTCGATCGTCGAGGTCAGCACGCGGCGCAGGCGCAACTCCTCAAGCACTGCGCGCGCGCGCTCGAGACTGAGCCGTTCATTCATTTCCTCGCGGCCCTGGCTGTCGGTATGACCGCCGATCTCCATGGGGATCTCTCCGCAGGTCTTGAGGATGTCGGCAATCGCATCAAGGATCGCGGTCCCTGCGCGGTCGATGGTGGCCGATCCCGGCTCGAACCCGATCTTGGCGTCGCGCTGCACCTCTTCGATGCGCGCTTCGCAGACTTCGGGGGAGGGCAGGCTTGCCACGGGGTCGAGCTGTTCGTGATAGACCACGTCGATGGCAAAGCGTTCGGCGCCGCCCAGGCGATCCGCCAGGAGCTGCGCGATCTCGGCCCCGGCGCTCTTACGCCCGGTCTTGCCCGAAACCTCGATCACCTCGGGCGTGACCGTCACCGCGCCATTGGAAAGGTGGCTCAGCGCCTCCAGCCCCAGAAGCACGCGCATCGACCAGTCGCGCGGCATGTCCCCGGCCACGCGCGCCGTCATGTGAACCGCGTCCGAAGTGAAGCGCGCGCGCGCGAAACTCGTGACGGTCTCGCGCATCTGCTCGCTGGCGACGCGCCCGCGCAACAGCACCTGCCCCTCGGGCGAGAGGGTGGCGATGAACTCGGGCGCCGCCGGCGCGCTGTCGTCCGGCAGCGGCGGCAAAGTGGCATCGAGCGCGAACACCTCGGGCAAGGCAACCTCCAGCGCGCCCACCACATCGTCGAAGAGGCGTTGATCCGTCCCCGCCTCGGCCAGAAGCGCGATATCGGCGTCGGAAAAGGTGACGCTGCCCGCGCCCAGCCTGGCCAGCGCCGTTATCGCCGCCTCGACGGCGGGCGCCCATTGCGGCGTCGGCACGCCCATTCCCACGACGCAATCCGCGCCCCCGCTCAGCCCCGCGCGGGCCGCCGCATGCAGGATACGCTCGCGCGCCTCGTCGGTATCGGCCGAGCAGGCATCGAACCGCGCGCCGCGCTCGTCGATGACAAAGCGCATGGTAAAGGGCGTAATCACCGGGCGCGGCGCGGATATGTCGAGCGCAACCGCGACATCCTCGGGGGGGCGGCGGGCAAGGTCGATCTCGACCCGGCGCTTTTCCTCGGCGCTGTCCACCATGGCGGTGATCTCGACGCGTTCGGCGGTCACCGAAATCTTGCTGCGCGGCAGAAGGCCGAGCGAGCGCACGGCATGGCGCAGCGCCGGCCGCCAGGTGGCAGGGGCAGGATAATCGGCGGTATCGAGCAGGTCGGCGACCGGCGCGTTGCCGGTGGCATCGCCAATTTCGGCGAGCAACTTCTGCCGGTCGAGCGTTGCCGGCACGAGACCGATGAGGGAAACCCCCCGCTCGTTGCGCAGGATCTCGATGGCGAATTGCGGCGGGGCCATCGGCTCTGCCTCTTCGACCACGGTCTGATCGAGCACCCGCGCCGCATCCACCACCGACCCCGCCACCGAGAGCGCGGCAAAGCGATCGGCCTCGGTCGGCGCGGTGCCCGCCAGGAACACCTGAAGCCCGTCCGTGTCCGCATCGGCCCAGTGCATCCCGCGCGCGTCGAGCGCATCGCGCACCGCGCGGCGCGAGCCGTCCTCGATGGCGCTCACGGCAAAACCGGCCGCGACGACACAGAGCGCACCCGCGCCCAGAAACGTGCCGCCGATGGTCAGGATACTGGAGAGGCGCATGAGTGGAAGCCTTGTTCGTTAAAACACGCCCTGTCTTAGGCGCGCGCCCGACCGGGCGCAATCAGACCACAAGCGCAGCGGCGAAAAACAGCACAGGCAAGAGCCCCGCATCGCGGTTGGAGCGGAAAAGCCGCAGCAGGCGCCCGGTATCGTCCAGATCCAGCTGCCGCAACTGCCAATGCATGTGCCAGCCCATTGCCAGGACCCCGCCAAGCGCGATCAGCAGCACCAGAAGGTCTGGTGGCCCCGCCAGAATGACCGCCGCCGTCATCAACAGCATGGTCGCCACCAGAAACCGCCGCAGCCAGCGCGGCGAGGTCTCGCCGAACAGCCGCGCCGTCGATTTCACGCCGATGAGGGCGTCATCCTCGGCATCCTGATGGGCATAGATCGTGTCGTAAAACAGCGTCCAGGCGATCCCGGCCAGATAGAGCACCACCGCCGGCGCCTCCAGCCGCCCGGAATGTGCCGTCCAGGCCAGCAGCGCGCCCCAGTTGAACGCCAGCCCCAGGAACACCTGCGGCCACCAGGTGAACCGCTTGGCGAAAGGATAGATCGCCACCGGCACAAGCGCGAGCACCCCGAGCATAATCGCCGCGCCGTTGAAGGTGAGCAGGATCAGGAACGCCACCAGCGCCTGCGCGCCCGTCCACAGCAGCGCGCCGCGCAGCGTGACCTGCCCCGAGGGGATGGGCCGCGACGCCGTGCGCGCCACGCTGCCGTCGATGTCGCGGTCGGTGATGTCGTTCCAGGTGCAGCCCGCCCCGCGCATCAGCACCGCACCGATGCCGCAGCCCGCGAAAATCCACAGATCCTGCCAGCCCGTGCGCCCGTCCGCCAGCATCGCCAGCAAGAGGCCCCACCAGCAGGGCAGAAGCAACAGCCATGTCCCGATGGGCCGGTCGGCGCGGCTGAGCCGCAGCCAGGGGCGCGCGGCCTCGGGCGCATGGCGATCCACCCAGTTGTCGGCATAGGCATCGGCCACGGCGCCCGTGGCCTCTGGCGTCCGGTTTCCCTCGCTCATATGCTGGCCTCATGACAATGGACAAGATCAGGCTTTATCTAGAGCATCCGCTGGGGCAAGGGCAAACCCTTCCCCTGAGCGGGCCGCAGGCACATTATCTCTTTGGCGTGATGCGGCTCGGGCCGGGGGAGGGCTTGCGCGTGTTCAACGGGCGCGACGGCGAATGGCGCGCGACGGTCGCCGAGGCGGGCAAGCGCGGCGGCCTGCTGCTGTGCGAGACGCAGACCGCGCCGCAGCGCGATCCGCCCGACCTATGGCTCCTGTTCGCACCGATCAAGAAGGCGCGCACCGATTTCATCGTCGAGAAGGCCGCCGAGATGGGTGCGGCCCGGATCGTGCCCGTTCAGACCGAGTTCACCAATTCCGAGCGCATCCGCCAGAACCGGCTTCAGGCCCATGCCGTCGAGGCCGCCGAGCAATGCGGCGGCACCTTCGTGCCGGAAGTGGCGGACCTCGCCCGTCTTGACCGGCTGCTTGCGGGCTGGCCCGAAAACCGTCACCTGATGTTCTGCGACGAGGCCCTCGTGGGCACCGCGCCCGTGCTGCCGGACGATCTCGGTGGGGCGCCATGGGCGGTGCTGATCGGCCCCGAGGGCGGCTTTTCCGAGCCCGAGCGCGCAAGGCTGCGCGCCTTGCCACAGGCCCATGCGGCGAGCCTCGGCCCCCGCATCCTGCGCGCCGATACCGCCGCCGTGGCCGCGCTCACGCTCTGGCAACTGCATTGCGGGGACTGGAGATGAGCCTTGTGCGCCCAGGTGCCTCCGATACCCTGCGCCGCTGGCGCGAGGTGCTGGTGGCGCTCGGGCTGGCCGCGCTCGGCCTGTGGTGGACGCTGAGCGGCTCTGGCCTGCTCCGGTGGATCGGCTGGGCGCTGATCCTTGCCGCCGCAGCCCTTGGGCTGTCCGCGCTGCAACGGGCGCGGTTCCGGCGGGGCGCGGGCGGGCCGGGGGTGGTGGTGGTCGATGAGGGGCTGATCGCCTATCTCGGGCCGCACGGGGGCGGCGCGGTGGCGCTGTCGGAGATCACCGCGCTGGCGCTTGACCCCGAAGGCCCGCATTGGGTGCTGTCGCAACCCGGCCAGCCCGACCTGCATGTTCCGCTCGATGCCGAAGGGGCAGAGACGCTCTTTGATGCCTTCGCTGCGCTTCCGGGCCTGCGCACCGAACAGATGCTGGCGAGAATGCGCCGCCCCGGCCCCGCGCCCGAAACCATCTGGCAGCGTCACCCGCGCCCGACATCCCGCCCGAGGCTGCATTGACACCCGCGCCGAATGCCGCCAACTCTGACCCCCGACAAAAGCGCACGCCGTTCAGGAGACCCGAGCATGTCCATTCCCCAATCCGGCGGCGGGCCGATCGAGCGCCACGAACAACTGGCCGAGTATCTCGCCAGCGGCTGCAAGCCCGAGAGCGACTGGCGCATCGGCACCGAGCACGAGAAATTCGGCTATTGCAAGGATACGCTGCGCCCGCTGCCCTACGCGGGTCCGCGCTCGATCCTTGCGGTGCTGGAGGGGCTGCGCGACCGGCACGGCTGGGCGCCGATCGAGGAGGCAGGCCACCTCATCGGGCTGGAAAAGGACGGCGCGAACGTCAGCCTTGAGCCGGGCGGGCAGCTGGAACTGTCGGGCGCGCCGCTGGAAACCATCCACCAGACCTGCGACGAGGTGAACGAGCACCTGGCGGACGTCAAGGACATCGCCGACAAGGTGGGGGTGGGTTTCATCGGCCTTGGCGCGGCCCCGATCTGGCGGCACGAGGACATGCCGGTGCTGCCCAAGGGGCGCTATCGGTTGATGACCGACTACATGGACCGAGTCGGCACCATGGGCAAATCCATGATGTATCGCACCTGCACCGTGCAGGTGAATCTCGATTTCGGCTCCGAGGCGGACATGGTGCGGAAATTCCGCGTGGCGCTGGCGTTGCAGCCGGTGGCCACCGCGCTTTTCGCCAACTCGCCCTTCTTCGAGGGCAGGCCCAACGGGCATAAATCCTGGCGCGCGCGCATCTGGCGCGATCTCGATCCGGCGCGCACGGGGATGCTGCCCTTTGTCTTTGACGAGGGGTTCGGGTTCGAGGCCTACGCCGAATACGCCCTCGATGTGCCGATGTATTTCGTCTATCGCGACGGTATCTATCACGACGCACTCGGCCAGTCGTTCCGCGATTTCCTGCGCGGCGAGTTGCCCGCGCTTCCGGGCGAGAAGCCGACGCTGAGCGACTGGGCCGATCACCTCACCACGATCTTTCCCGAGGCGCGGATCAAGAAATTCATGGAGATGCGCGGCGCCGATGGCGGACCGTGGCGCAGGCTCTGCGCACTGCCCGCGTTCTGGGTCGGGCTGATGTATGACAAGGGCGCGCTCGATGCCGCCTGGGACCTGGTCAGGGGCTGGGATTCTGAGACGCGCGAGCGCCTGCGCGTGGCGGCAAGCGTGGACGGGCTTCAGGCAAAGGTGGGCGGGATCGACATGCTTGATCTGGCGCGCGAGGTGCTCGCTCTGTCCCATGCCGGGCTGAAGGCACGCGCGCGGCCCGGTGGCGGCGGCATGATCCCCGACGAGACGCATTTTCTCGACACGCTGCGCGAGAGCGTCGCGACCGGCCGCGCGCCTGCCGACGAGCTCCTCGCCCGCTATCACGGCGACTGGCAGGGCGATCTGAGCCGCATCTACGCCGAATACAGCTACTGAGCGTAGCGCGACACCGCCCCCCGCCCGCGAACGATGCTGCATCCGCATAGTGCCGTTTTGTGGAACAAGCATGCGCAAATATCGCAATTCGGCTGATTTTCAGCGCATCTGGACTGCGGATTCGTCGTTTCCGGGACGATTGCAAGGTGATTCCCTGTTAGCTTTGGTTACCGGGCCGTCAAGACCCGGATAATGAAACCAACGAGGGAGACCCCGAACATGTCCGATAAATTCGTCGTCGGCTATGACGGCAGCGTATCGGCGCGAAGAGCGCTGGAATTTGCGGTCGAACGGGCCAAGGTACAAGGTGGCACGATCGTGCTGGCCCATGTGCTTGAATGGTCGCCATATTCCTTTCTTACCCCCACCGAACTCGAAGAGCGCCACAAGCGCCGCCGCGAAGAGATGGCCCGCGCCGAAGAGGCGCTGACCAGCACCGTCGTGGCCGAACTCAAGGAGGCGGGCGTGCCGGTCAAGGTGGTGATCCGCTACGGCAGCATCGCCGATTTGCTGTGCAAGATCGCCTCGGAGGTTGGCGCGGTGCAGATCGTCATCGGGCGCGAGGGGCAATCGGCGCTGGAGGCGCGGATCTTCGGCTCGGTCGCGGGGGCGCTTGTTCAGGCCGCGCCGGTGCCCTGCACCATCGTGCCATGAGACCAACAGGGACAGGGAAAAGGATAATGCATATGCAACGGATATATTTCACCTTGCCCGCCGCGGCCCTGGCGCTGTTGCCGGGCGTGGCGCAGGCGCAGGCGCTCGGCGACCGGATCGATTCGATCTTTGCCGCCAGCACCGGCTGGTTCGTGAACCTGATCTTTGCCTCGGTCTGGGGGGTGCCGTGGATCGTGGGCTGGCTGGTGATCGCCGCCGTGGTGTTCACCCTCTATTTCGGGTTCATCCAGTTCCGCGCCTTCCGGCATTCCATCGAACTGGTGCGCGGCGATTATTCCGACCCGAACGATGCGGGCGAGGTCAGCCATTTCCAGGCGCTGGCGACCGCGCTTTCGGGCACGGTGGGTCTTGGCAATATCGCCGGCGTCGCGGTCGCGGTGAGCATCGGCGGCGCGGGGGCGACCTTCTGGATGATCCTTGCGGGCCTTCTGGGAATGGCGACCAAGTTCACCGAATGCACGCTTGGCGTCAAATACCGCAACGAATACGAGGATGGCACGGTTTCGGGCGGGCCGATGTATTACATCAAGAAGGGCTTTGCCGAGCGCGGCCTGCCCCTGGGCGGGTTCATGGCGGTGATGTTCTCGATCTTCTGCGTTCTTGGCGCGCTGGGCGGGGGCAACATGTTCCAGGCCAACCAGGCAGCAAGCCAGGTCGAGGCGGTCGTGGGCATTCCCACATGGGTCACCGGGCTGACGCTCGCCGTCGTCGTGTTCGTCGTGATCGTCGGCGGCATCAAGTCGATCGCCCGCGTGACCGAAAAGGTCGTGCCGTTCATGGGCATCGGCTATGTTCTGGTGGCGATTCTCATCATCCTGATGAACGCCAACATGATCCTCTGGGCCGTTGGCGAGATCTTCCGGGGCGCGTTCACCGATTCGGGGATCGTCGGCGGGATTGTCGGCGCGATCATCCAGGGCTTCCGCCGGGCCGCCTTTTCCAACGAAGCGGGGATCGGCTCGGCGCCCATCGCTCATTCGGCGGTGCGCACCAAGGAGCCGATCACCGAAGGTTTCGTGTCGTTGCTGGAACCGTTCATTGATACGGTGGTGATCTGCACCATGACCTCGCTGGTGATCATCATCACGCAACAATTGCTGATCGACGCCGAGACCGGGCGCTACATCCTGAACGACGCGGGCCGGATCGCTACCGCGAGCGGAGCCACGGACGGCGTGCCGATCACCTCGGCGGCGTTCGGCTCGGTGTTTGGCTGGGCACCCTATGCGCTGGCCATCGCGGTGATCCTCTTTGCCTTCTCGACCATGATCACCTGGTCCTATTACGGCCTCAAGGCCTGGACCTACATGTTCGGCGAGGGCAGGAATCAGGAGCTGAGCTTCAAGCTGATCTTCTGCGTCTTCGTGTTCATCGGCGCGGTCTCCAGCCTTGGTGCGGTGCTCGACTTCTCGGATGCGGCGCTGTTTGCCATGGGCGTGGTCAACATCATCGCTCTCTATTTCCTGATGCCGATCGTCAAGCGCGAGCTCAACAGTTATCTCGCGCGCCTGCGCAGCGGCGAGATCAGGAAATACAACTGAACGGGGTCTGAAATGCGCGCGGGCCGGGGGCGTCTCTCCGGCCCGTCATCGCGCTCGGACCCGGTGCCGCGTCAGCCCGCCCGGTGACGTGCCTCGGCCCGAAACCGGGTTTTCCCGGTTACGGCAAAGCGCCCGTCAGAGAGCTTTCGCAGCTTGCCCTCGTGCAGGAGCCTGCCAAAAGAGCGCAGCCCCTCCTCGCGCGAGAACCCCTCTTGCTCCACCTGCTTCAGCATGGCCATGAGCTTCGGGCGCGAAAATTGCGCGCAGCCCTCTGCATCGGCCAGATAGGCGGCGGCGGCCTCGAGCAGATCGGGCAGCGCGGTCGCGCCCAGCTCCCTTGCGAACGCCACGAAACCCTCCCCGATTGCCTCGCGCATTCCGGGCTGCGGCGCGATGATGCGACGCGGCCGCACCGCCGCACGCCCGGCATCGACCCTTTGTTCGGGTGCCAGCCTGAGCGGGGCGAGCAGCGGCTCTTCGAGACGCGGGCGCGCGCGGGCGGCGGCAACCGGCGCGGGGCGGCGCGGGCGCAACGCGGCGGTCAGATCGCCGCGACCGGGGTTGGCATTCGGCGTGCGGGTCGCTTCGGCGCGGCCCTCCTTTTGCGCACGAGTCGCGGCAAGCGCGGCACGCAGGTGCTGGATGGTGTTGCGACGCCGGCTGGTTTCGGGGGCCGTCATCTGGCTGTCGGCCTCGTCGAAAATCCGCGCGAGATCGCTTTCCTGCGACATGTCCGCAAAACTGGCCCGGTCCGGCCCGTCGGCGAGACATGCCGGTTCCCTGCCGGTGTCGGGCTGCTCGCCTCGGCCGATACCCTCGTGGCACGCCGCATCAGGGATGTTCCCGAGACCGGTTTCATCCTCCGCGATTTCCTCCAAAAGGCCCTCGGCCTGCGCCACCTCGAAATCCGCACGCTTGACCTTCAGCACACGAGAGGCCCGCGCGGGTTGGGGGGGCGCCGCATCCTCCGCCCCGGCCCTGGGCACATCCGCCACCGCATCGGCCAGCAGCGCGGCGAGCGTGTCCTCCAGCTCCCCCGGCATTTCCGTGCCCGCCGCGTCCCCGGCGGCGCCACCGGACCGGGGCGAGGCCACGGGCGCATGCCCATGCGTCGTTTCCTCTGCGCGGAGCACGATCCCGCCTTGATGTTCAACCGAAACAACCCGGCCCGCGATACCGCGCCCTGCGATGTCCGCCAGAACCGCGGCATCCGGTATCGGCGGGTCGGCCTGAAGGTCACGGTCATCGCCGGCAAGATCACGAACATACCCGTCAATCGCCTTCATCGTCTCGAACGGATCGTCGAAGCCTTCCAGTGAGCACGAAAACGCGCCATAGGAGAGCGTCAGTATCTTGCTTGACCCTGCCATGTGAACAACTCGATCTGCGTGCCCGAAGGCACGGTTTTACGTTGCATTTCGTGACCGGATGGCCCGATTCCCGGACCTTTTCCGTATCATTTCGTGGGCGTATCGTGGCATCGGAGAATTAAGGTAATGATAATGGCGGCCAGATAATGATCGTTCGCGAAAATCAGCCAATCGCGCTCGTTGGCGGGGCGACGGTGGCGCCCGAGCGTTTGCGCGCCGCGCTGCGCCTCGCGCCGCTTCTGGTTGCCGCCGATGGCGGGGCAGATACCGCGCTTGCGGCGGGGGTGATGCCGCGCGCGGTGATCGGCGATTTCGACAGCATCAGCGAAGCGGCGCGCGCCCGCCTCCCGGAAACGATCCTGCACGAGATGGCAGATCAGGACACCACCGATTTCGAGAAATGCCTGACCCATGTCAGCGCGCCGCTGCTCATCGGGCTTGGCTTTACCGGCGACCGGGTTGACCACCAAATGGCCGCCTGCACCGCGCTGGTGCGCCACGGCGCGCAACGCTGCATCCTACTGGGGAATGTGGATCTGATATTTCTGTGCCCGCCCGCGCTGTCGCTGCCGCTTGCGGTCGGGTGCCGCGTGTCGCTGTTTCCGATGGGCGCAGTCGAGGGGGTCTCGGACGGGTTGCGCTGGCCAATCGACGGATTGCGCCTTGCGCCGGACGGGCGCATCGGCACCTCGAACCTTGCGGAAGGACCGGTGACCCTTGAGGTGAGCGCGCCCAGGCTGCTGGTGATCCTGCCCGCAGAGACGCTCGATCTTGTCGTCGCCGCCCTTCTCTCGACCCAAGCCACATGGAGCCCCGCATGAGCCACACCGCCCGCGCCGCGCAATGGGTCGATGCCGTCATCTTCGATCTCGGGCGGCAGATGCGCTGGACCTTCCTGCCGCCCCTGATGGTCTATTTCGCCGCCGGCTTCTCGGGGCTGACGATGATCGTGGGCACCTTCTTCGTGAAGGAATATCTCGATCTGTCGGCGGCCTTCCTGGCGGGCCTTGCCTTCTGGGCGGGGCTGCCCTGGGCGCTCAAGATGCCCCTGGGGCATCTGGTCGATATCATGTGGCGGTGGAAATGGCTGCTGGTCTATCTCGGCGCGGGGCTGATCGCGGGATCGGTGTTCATCATGTATCTGCTGCTCACGCAGACGCAGGCGATGGTGGCGATCATGCCGATGGGCGCATGGTATGTGACCTCCTACCTGCTGGCGCCGACGGGCCTTGTGATCCAGGACGCGGTGGCCGATGCCATGTCGGTCGAGGCGGTGCCGCGCATCGACGAGAGCGGCAAAGACCTCGACCCCGAGACCTCGCGCGCGCTGCACACCACGATGCAGACGCTGGGCCGCTTTGCGCTGATCAGCGGCACGGTGGCGGTGGCGCTGCTCAACATCACGATGTTCTCGGGCATCGAGGCGCTGGACGCGGAGGGCAAGCGCGCGGTCTATGCCAGCATCTACCTGGCGGCGCTGGCGATTCCGCTGGTTTCGGTCTCTGGGGTGGTGCTGGCAGGGGTGCAGAAATGGCGCGCGCGCCGCGGGCTTCTGGGGCGCGGCCTGACCGAGGCCGAGGCGGACGCGCTGTTCGAGCGGACCGACGAGGAGACCACGCCCAACCCGTGGTATTTCATCGGCGGCACGGCGTTCGTCGCGCTCTCGCTCACCATCGGGCTGAGCGACATGGCCATGGGGCAGGAAATCATCTTTGCCGGGTCGATGGCGATTGTCCTGCTGCTCATGCGCCAGCTTGTGGCGGTGCTGCCGGTGGCACAGGCGCGCACGTTGATCGGCACCGCGCTCATCATCTTCATCTTCCGCGCGGTGCCACGGGTGGGCGATGGCTATACCTGGTTTTCCATCGACGTGCTGGGGTTCGACCAGCAGTTCCTTTCGGTACTGTCGCTCATCGCCTCGCTGCTGACGCTTGTCGGCATGGTGATCCTGCGCCCACTCATCGCCCATCACTCCATTGTCTATATCATCGTGATCCTGACCATTGCCGGGGGGATGCTGTCGCTGCCCAATATCGGGCTTTACTACGGCATTCAGAATATCACCGCGCCGCTCACCGGCGGCATTGTCGATGCGCGGTTCATCGCGATCATGGATACCGCGCTCGAATCGCCGCTGGGACAGATCGCGATGATCCCGATGCTGGCCTGGATCGCGCGCAACGCGCCGCCCGACCTCAAGGCGACGTTTTTTGCGGTGATGGCGTCGTTTACCAATCTCGCGCTTTCGGCCAGTTCGCTTTTCACCAGGTATCTCAACCAGATCTTCGTGGTGACGCGCGAGGTGCGCGACCCGGTGAGCGGCGCGATCACGGCCTCCGCCGATTACAGCCAGCTTGGGCTGTTGATCCTGATCGTGAGCGGGCTGACCGTGGCGCTGCCGCTTCTGGCGGTGGCACTGGTGCAGCGCACCCGGCTCAGAAGCGTGGACTGAGCAAGCGCGCCGCCGGGCCGTTTGCCCATGCTTGGCCCGTCTTTCGACAAAATTGCGGGAAAGGCGCGGGTTGGAACGCTTGCAGGGCCGAAACCCCCCGCCTATATACGCCGGGACACGCGGCGGCGAACCCATATCGCCGCCGTTCCCAAACCGGGGGCCGGATGCCGCTACGGGTCCGGGCTCCGCCACATCGCCTTAAGAAGAAGGGATCGAAAACATGGCCAAAGTCATCGGTATTGACCTCGGAACCACCAATAGCTGCGTCGCCATCATGGACGGCAGCCAGCCGCGCGTGATCGAGAATTCCGAAGGGGCGCGCACCACCCCCTCTGTCGTCGCCTTCACCGAAGGAGAGCGGCTCGTCGGACAGCCCGCCAAGCGGCAGGCCGTGACCAACCCGGAAAACACCATCTTCGGCGTCAAGCGCCTGATCGGTCGTCGTGTTGACGACCCCGATCTCGCCAAGGACAGGAAGAACATGCCTTTCAAGGTGATCGACGGCGGCAACGGCGATGCCTGGGTAGAGGTGCGTGGCGAAAAATACAGCCCCTCGCAGGTATCCGCCTTCATCCTCGGCAAGATGAAGGAAACCGCCGAGAGCTATCTCGGCGAAGAGGTGACGCAGGCCGTCATCACCGTGCCTGCCTATTTCAACGACGCGCAACGTCAGGCAACCAAGGACGCCGGCAAGATCGCCGGGCTCGAGGTGCTGCGCATCATCAACGAGCCGACGGCCGCCGCGCTCGCCTACGGGCTCGACAAGGAAAACAGCCACACCATCGCGGTCTATGACCTTGGTGGCGGCACCTTCGACGTGACCATCCTTGAAATCGACGACGGCCTCTTCGAGGTGAAATCCACCAACGGGGATACGTTCCTCGGGGGCGAGGATTTCGACATGCGGATTGTCAACTACCTCGCCGACGAGTTCAAGAAAGAGCATGGCGTTGATCTCAGGCAGGACAAGATGGCGCTTCAGCGGCTCAAGGAAGCGGCGGAAAAGGCCAAGATCGAACTGTCGAGCGCCAGCCAGACCGAGATCAACCAGCCGTTCATCTCGATGGGATCGAACGGGCAGCCGCTGCACATGGTGGTCAAGCTCACCCGCGCCAAGCTCGAAAGCCTGGTGAGCGATCTCATCGCCGCCTCGCTCAAGCCGTGCAAGGCCGCGCTGAAGGATGCCGGGATTTCTGCCTCCGACGTGGACGAGGTGGTGCTTGTCGGCGGCATGACGCGGATGCCCAAGGTAATCGAGGAAGTGACCAAGTTCTTCGGCAAGGAGCCGCACAAGGGCGTCAACCCCGACGAGGTTGTGGCCATGGGCGCCGCCATTCAGGCCGGTGTGCTTCAGGGCGACGTCAAGGATGTGGTGCTGCTCGACGTGACCCCGCTGTCGCTCGGGATCGAGACGCTCGGTGGCGTGTTCACGCGCCTGATCGACCGCAACACGACGATTCCCACCAACAAGTCGCAGATCTTCTCGACCGCCGAGGACAACCAGAGCGCCGTGACGATCCGCGTCTTCCAGGGTGAGCGCGAGATGGCCGCCGACAACAAGATGCTCGGCCAGTTCAACCTCGAGAATATCCCGCCCGCGCCGCGCGGCGTACCGCAGATCGAGGTGAGCTTCGACATCGACGCCAACGGCATCGTCTCGGTATCGGCCAAGGACAAGGGCACGGGCAAGGAGCAGAAGATCACCATCCAGGCCTCCGGCGGTCTGACCGATGAGGAAATCGAGCGCATGGTGCGCGAGGCCGAGGAGAATGCCGAGTCCGACAAGGCCCGGCGAGAGCTTGTCGAGGCCCGCAACCAGGCCGAAAGCCTCATCAACTCGACCGAGAAATCCATCGAGGAACATGGCGACAAGGTGGACCCGAGCACGATCGAGGCAATCGAGCTGGCCATTGCCGCACTCAGGGACGACCTCGAGAAGGACGACATCAGCGCCGACAAGATCAGGTCCGGCATCCAGAACGTCGCCGAAGCGTCGATGAAACTGGGCGAGGCGATCTACAAGGCCAGCCAGCAGGCCGACGAGGACGAGATCAAGGCCAGCGATGCCGGCCCCGGTGACGACGATATTGTCGATGCCGATTTCGAGGATCTCGACGACGACAAGCGCCGCTGAAGCCACAGCCAGAAGCCGGGGCCCTCGCGGCCCCGGCCTTCGTTTGAAGGAGTTCCCCGATGGCCAAACGCGATTATTACGAGGTGCTCGGGCTCAAGCGAGGCGCCTCGGCGGAGGAGATCAAGAAAGCCTATCGCCAGAAGGCCAAGGATCTGCACCCCGATCGCAACAAGGACGACCCCGACGCCGAACGACTCTTCAAGGAGGTGGGCGAAGCCTACGATGTGCTCAAGGACCCCGAGAAGAAGGCCGCCTATGACCGGTTCGGCCATGCCGCCTTCGAGGCGGGCATGGGCGGGAATGGCGGGCCGCGCCCCGGCGCGGGCGGCGCCGGTGGGCAGGGCGATTTCGCCTCGGCCTTTTCCGATGTGTTCGACGATCTTTTCGGCGATTTCATGGGCGGCGGGCGCGGCGGCGGGCGGCAGCGGGCGGCGCGCGGCGCGGATCTGCGCTTCAATCTGCGCGTGACGCTGGAAGAGGCGTTCTCGGGCCTGCAAAAGACCATCAAGGTTACCAGCGCCACAACCTGCGATGCCTGTGACGGCTCGGGCGCCGAGGGCGGCGCGCAACCGGTGACCTGCCCGACATGCTCCGGCATGGGCAAGGTGCGCGCGCAGCAGGGGTTTTTCACCGTCGAGCGCACCTGCCCGACCTGCGGCGGGCTTGGCCAGATCGTCAAGAACCCGTGCAAGGCCTGCCAAGGCCAGGGACGCGTGCAGAAAGAGCGCGCGCTCAGCGTCAATATCCCCGCCGGCGTCGAGACCGGCACCCGTATCCGCCTCTCGGGCGAGGGCGAGGCCGGGATGCGTGGCGGCCCGCCGGGCGATCTCTATATCTTCATCGAGGTGGCCCCGCACGAGATTTTCGACCGCGAGGGCGCCGATCTCTATTGTCGCGTGCCGGTTTCGATGACCAAGGCCGCGTTGGGCGGCGACATCGAGGTGCCCACGATCGACGGCGGGCGCTCGCGCGTGACGATCCCGGCGGGCTCGCAATCGGGCCGACAGATGCGCCTGCGCGGCAAGGGGATGCCCGCCCTGCGCGGCGGTCCGAGGGGCGACATGATGATCGAGCTTGCGGTGGAGACGCCGGTGAACCTCACCCAACGGCAAAAGGAGCTGTTGCGCGAATTTGAGGCGTTGAGCGAGGATAACAACCCGAAAAGCAACACGTTTTTCTCCTCGGTTCGCAGCTTCTGGGATTCGATGAAGAGCTGACGGGCGCGTGTTAACGCTTTGCTAAGGCTCCGGTGCGATAGTCGGGGCATGAGCACGCGAAACGCCTTTCACGATATCTCGATGCCGCTTTTCGCGGCCTCGCCGCCTTTGGCGGGGCCAGAGCGTCTGCCTTCCTATATCCGGGACCATCGCAGCCGCTTGCGTGAGCGGTTCATGGGCGGGGGCGCGGCGGCGATGCCGGATTACGAGCTGTTGGAACTGGTACTCTTCCGCGCCATTGCACGGCGTGACGTAAAGCCGCTGGCGCGCGCGCTCCTTGACCGGTTCGGCGATTTCAGCGGTGTGATCTCGGCACCTCCCGAGCACCTGTCGGAGGTGGCCGGGATCGGCCCCGCCGTGGTGACCGAACTCAAGGTGGTCGAGGCCGCCGCGCACCGTCTGGCACAGGCGCGGGTGATCGGGCGGCCGGCGATTTCCTCCTGGGACGCGCTCATCGCCTATTGCCGTGCCAGCATGGCGCATCGCGGCACCGAGCAGTTCCGCGTGTTCTACCTCGACCGCAAGAACGTGCTCATCGCCGATGAGGAACAGGCGCGCGGCACGGTCGATCACGTCCCGGTCTATCCGCGCGAGGTGGTCAAGCGCGCGCTCCTGCTCGATGCCAGCGCCCTCATTCTGGTGCATAATCACCCATCGGGCGATCCCACGCCGTCACAGGCCGATATTGCCATGACCGAGGAGGTTCGGCGCGCGGCAGAGGCGCTCGGGCTGGTGCTGCACGATCATGTGGTGATCGGGAAATCCGCCGAGGTCAGCTTTCGCGCCGAGGGCTATCTGTGATCCCGGCGCCCCGATGCCTCGGCACGGGGATGCACCCCCCGCTCTGTTGCCTGTTCAACGGCCAACATGACTGACAGCCGCTGAAAAACGCCGCTCCGTGACGCGATCTGCAGGGCATTCGGGCGGTCAGGCGAGCCGCCCGTGGCAATGCTTGAACTTCTTTCCCGACCCGCAAGGGCAGGGATCGTTGCGCCCCGGATTGCCCCAGGTGGCAGGGTCGGCCTCATTGAAACCGGGGGTCGCGTCGGGAAAATCCGCAGCCGTTGGCGTGGCCATGGCGTCCATCTCTGCACGCTGCTGCGCGAGATCGCGCTTCAACATGGCCTGCTCGTCCTCGGTCATCGGGCGAATCTGCGCCAGTTTCTGCGTCACATCGGCCCGAAGGCCGTCGAGCATCGCTTCAAAAAGCTGGAACGCCTCGGTCTTGTATTCGTTGAGCGGATCACGCTGCGCATAGCTGCGAAAGCCGACCACCGAGCGCAGATGTTCGAGCGTCAGCAGGTGATCGCGCCACTTGGCGTCGATGGTCTGAAGCAGCATCTGCTTTTCGATCATGCGCATGGTCTCGGGGCCGAATTGCGCGGCCTTGGCGGCCATCATCTCGTTGGCGGCCCTGTCGAGCCGCTCGATGATCTCCTCGTCGCCCACGCCCTCTTCGGCGGCCCAGTCGGCCACCGGCAGGTCCATGTTGAGCCGCTCGCGCACCGCCGCGCGCAGCCCTTCCGTATCCCATTGATCGGCGTAGGTTTTCGGCGGCATGAATTCATCGACGAGGTCGGCGATGACCTCACCGCGCATGTCACTGATGATGCCGCTCAGATCCGCGGCCTTCATGATGTCGAGGCGCTGCTGGAAGATGACCTTGCGCTGCTCGTTCATCACGTCGTCGAATTTCAGCAACTGCTTGCGGATGTCGAAATTGCGCGCCTCGACCTTGGCCTGCGCGCGTTCCAGCGATTTGTTGACCCAGGGGTGAATGATCGCCTCGCCCTCTTTCATGCCGAGCGTCGAGAGCACCTTTTCGAGCCGCTCGGAGCCGAAGATGCGCATGAGGTCATCCTCGAGACTGAGGAAAAAGGCCGAGCGGCCCGGATCGCCCTGGCGCCCCGAGCGCCCGCGCAACTGGTTGTCGATGCGGCGGCTTTCATGGCGTTCGGTGGCCAGCACGAAGAGGCCCCCCGCCTGTTTCACCGCCTCTTCATCGGCGGCGTGTTCTTCTTCGATCCGCGCCCGGATCGCCTCGGGGTCGGCGTCGGGATCGGCGGCGATGGCCTCCATGATCTTGAACTCGACATTGCCGCCGAGTTTGATGTCGGTGCCGCGTCCGGCCATGTTGGTGGCGATCGTCACCGCGCCCAGCTTGCCCGCATCGGCGATGATCTGCGCTTCCTGTTCGTGCTGGCGCGCGTTGAGCACGTTGTGGGGGATCCCCGCCTGCGTCAGCAGCCCGCTCAGCATCTCGGATTTCTCGATCGAGGTGGTGCCGACGAGGAGCGGCTGGCCCTTTTCATGCGCCTCGCGGATTTCCTCGACGATGGCCTCGTATTTCTCGTGTGCGGTGCGATAGACGGCGTCATCCTGGTCGATCCGGGCGATGGGGCGGTTGGTGGGCACCTCCACCACGCCGAGCCCGTAGATTTCGGCGAACTCCTCGGCTTCGGTCAGCGCGGTGCCGGTCATGCCCGACAGCTTGTCGTAGAGGCGAAAATAGTTCTGGAACGTCACGCTGGCAAGCGTCACGTTCTCGGGCTGGATATCGCAGCCCTCCTTGGCCTCGATCGCCTGATGCAGCCCGTCCGAGAGCCGCCGCCCGGCCATCATCCGGCCGGTGAACTCGTCAATCAGCACCACCTCGCCGCCGCGGACGATATATTCCTTGTCCTTGTGGAACAACTTGTGCGCGCGCAGGCCCTGATTGACGTGGTGAACGATCGTGGTGCTTTCGGGATCGTAGAGCGACTGCCCCTCGGGCAGCAGCCCGCGTTCGTGCAGAAGCTGTTCGAGAAACTCGTTGCCCTCGTCGGTGTAGGTGACGGAACGGGTCTTTTCGTCGAGTTTGAAATGCTCGTCGCGCAACTCGGGGATGACCGTGTCGATGGTGCGGTAGAGGTCGCTTCGGTCCTGACTGGGGCCTGAAATGATCAGCGGTGTGCGCGCCTCGTCGATCAGGATGCTGTCCACCTCATCGACGATGGCGAAATTGTGCCCGCGCTGGCTCATGTCCTCGAGCGAGGCGCGCATGTTGTCGCGCAGATAGTCGAAGCCAAGCTCGTTGTTGGTGGCATAGGTCACGTCGGCACCGTAGGCCGCCTTTTTCTCGGCCTCGGGTTGCTGCGGATAGACCACGCCCGTGGTCATGCCAAGCGCGGCAAAGACCTTGCCCATCCATTCGGCATCGCGTTTCGCCAGATAATCGTTGACCGTGACGATATGCACACCCTTGCCCGAAAGCGCGTTGAGATAGGCAGGCAGCGTGGCGACAAGCGTCTTGCCCTCGCCGGTCTTCATCTCGGATATATTGCCCTGATGCAGGAATATCCCGCCCATGAGCTGCACGTCGAAGGCGCGCAGGCCAAGCGCGCGGCGCGCGCCCTCGCGGCAATTGGCGAAGGCCTCGGGCAAAAGCGCATCGAGGCCCTCGCCGCCGGCGATGCGCTTGCGGAATTCTTCGGTCTTTTCGATCAGCCCCGCATCGCTCAGCGCCTCGAATTCCGGCTCCAGCGCGTTGATCTGCGCGATCAGCGGGCCGGTCGCCTTGATCTTGCGGTCGTTCGGCGTGCCAAAAACCTTTCTGGCAAGCGTTCCAATACCCAGCATGTTCTGTCCGTTTCCGCCGTTTTATCCGTTCGTGACCGGCAATCGCTTGCCCCGCCTGCGCCTGCGCCCTAGAACGGGCGCTGTTGGCCCCGCGCGCCACAACTCAAGGCGATGTAAGCGGCGGCCCGAGAAGTGTCAACGTCGCGTGCCCCGTCCGGGCTGCGGCTCTTTGGATAAAGGATGGCCAGATGTTCCGACAGTTTCTTTCCTCGGTCGCGGTTGCGACGCTTGCGCTTGGCGCTCCCGCGATGGCGCAGGACGCGCCGTCGCGCGATAGCGTAATGGCAATGGTGGGCGAGACCGAGATCACGCTTGGCCATATCCTTGCGCTGCGCGCGAGCCTGCCCGAGCAATACAATCAGTTGCCGCCCGAGGTGCTGTTCCGGGGTGTGCTCGATCAGCTTGTGCAACAAAGCCTGCTGATGCAGGCGCTTGAGGGCACGCTTTCGCCGCTGGCGCAATTGCGGCTCGACAACGAGCGCCGTGCGATCCTTGCCGCCGAGGTGGTCACCCGCGTGGCGGGTGAGGCCGTGACCGACGCCGCACTACAGGCCGCTTATGACGCCGAATTCGCCGGGGACGAGGAAGAGATCGAGTATCGCGCCGCTCATATCCTCTTGGAAACCGAGGAAGAGGCCGCGCGCCTCGTGACCGAGATCGAGGGCGGCGCGAATTTCGCCGCGCTGGCGCAGGAACATTCCATCGGCCCCTCCGGCCCCTCGGGCGGAGAACTTGGCTGGTTTTCCAAAGGCATGATGGTGCAGGAATTCTTTGACGCGGCTGCCGCGCTCGAGGTCGGCGCCGTCTCGGGCCCGGTGCAGACGCAGTTCGGCTGGCATGTGATCAAGCTCGACGAGACCCGCATCAAGGAGCGCCCGACGCTGGACGAGGTGCGCCCGGAGCTGACCGAAACCCTTCAGCGTCAGGCCCTCGAGGCCTATCTGGCCACGCTCGAATCGGCCACAACGGTCGAACGCGCCGCAGGCGATGCCGCCGATCCCGAACTGATCAACCGGCTTGACCTTCTGGAGGACTGACACCATGGGCAAGCCCGCGCCGCTCTCGCCTCTGGCCCCTGCTGCCTTTCCCGAACTGCCCGGGATCGGTGGCGTGCGCTTTGCGACCGCGCAGGCGGGGGTGCGCTACAAGGGGCGCACCGATGTGCTGCTCGTCAGTCTCGCGCCGGGCACGGCCATTGCCGGGGTGTTCACCCGGTCGGCCACGCGCTCGGCGGCGGTGCTCGATTGTCAGGCCAAGATGGGGGGCGATCCCGTGCCCGGCGCGGCGATACTGGTCAATTCGGGCAATGCCAACGCCTTTACCGGGCGGCGCGGCGTGGCCTCGGTCGAGGCGGTGACGGCGGCGCTGGCCGAACGCCTTGGCATTCCGGCGGGCCGCGTCTTTACCTCCTCCACCGGCGTGATCGGCGAGCCGCTTGCCCATGAGCGCATCATCGCCTGTCTCGACGATCTGGCGGGGCGCCTCGCGCCCGGCGGAATCGACGCCGCCGCGCGCGCGATCATGACCACCGACACCTTTGCCAAGGGCGCGAGCGAGACCATCGCCATTGACGGGCAAAGCGTGCGCATCGCGGGCATTGCCAAGGGATCGGGGATGATCGCCCCCGACATGGCGACGATGCTGGTCTATATCTTCACCGATGCCGCGATGGAGCAGGCGGTGTTGCAGGACATGGTGAGCGCGCTCAACCGCAGCACGTTCAACTGCATCACGGTGGACGGCGACACCTCGACGTCCGACACGCTCCTGATGGCCGCGACCGGCGCCTCGGGGGTGCGCGTGTCCGAGACGAACATGGGGTTCATGGAGGCGCTGCGCCGCGTCATGCTCGATCTGGCGCATCAGGTGGTGCGCGACGGCGAGGGCGCGACGAAATTCGTCGAGATCTCGGTGACCGGCGCCGCCTCGGATGCCGAGGCGCATATCCACGCCAAATCCATCGCCAATTCGCCGCTGGTCAAGACCGCCATCGCCGGCGAGGATCCGAACTGGGGCCGCGTTGTGATGGCCGTTGGCAAGTCCGGCGCGCGGGCAGACCGCGACCGGCTTTCGATCCGGTTCGGCGATCTGGAAGTGGCCCGCGACGGCGAGGTCAGCCCCGCGCATGACGAGGCACGCGCCGCCGCGTATATGAAAAACGAGAGCATCGTGATCCATGTGGATCTTGGCCTCGGCGGCGGCACGGCGCGGGTCTGGACCTGTGATCTCACCCATGGCTATATCGAGATCAACGCGGATTACCGGTCTTGAAAACCGTGCTTGTTTCGGCGGTGGCGCTGATCGATGTGGAGGGGCGTGTGCTTCTGGCGCAGCGGCCCGAGGGCAAATCCATGGCCGGCCTGTGGGAATTTCCCGGCGGCAAGGTCGAGCCGGGAGAGACGCCCGAGGTGGCGCTGATCCGTGAGTTGCATGAGGAACTGGGCATCGACACCTGGGCGTCGTGCCTTGCGCCACTCACATTCGCCAGCCACAGCTATGATGATTTCCACCTGCTCATGCCGCTTTTCGCCTGCCGCAGATGGGAGGGTGTGCCGCAGGGCCGCGAGGGGCAGGCGCTCAAATGGGTGCGCGCGCAGGATTTGCGCGCCTATTCCATGCCCCCCGCCGACCTGCCGCTGATCCCGATCCTGCGCGACTGGCTCTGAACGCCGTTTGGTAATCCCCCCATTTTTAACGGGGTTCATCCGTAGAACTTACGCTTTGTGTTCTCTGCGCGACCTTCAGAAGAACCAGCGCGTGCCGACCAGAACGCCGTCCGCGTCCTGATAGCTGATGCCCGACTGGTCGCTATAGGTGAACCGGCGCCAGCCCGCATAGACGTTCAGGGACAGCGCGTCGATGTCCTGCACGACATAGACGCCCCAGTTCTCGGTGTCGGAGCCGTTGGAGAGGAAGTCGCTGCCGTTGTAGTAATCGACAGACAGCGAGGTCGTGCCGACGGCGAAAACGTCAGTTTGCCAGCCCAGGCGGGTAGAGAAATAGTGGGGCCCATCCAATTCGGTTCCGGTCGAGAAGGCAAAATTCAGGCCCGTGAGTTCGTGAACCAGCGTGAACGATCCAGAAACCCGTTCCGTCGTATTGCCATTGGGATCGTCGATCAACAGATAGCCAACAGCGCTGCGCACGGCAAGGTCGCCCAAATCGCCCGTCCAGCGAGCGGCAACTTCGTAGTAGTCGTTATCGTCTGAGGAGACGAGAACGTTCTGCCCGTAAGACGCCGACAGCATCACGCCGTTGAACACCGGCGTGTCATAGCGCAAACGGAAGCGGCGCGACGGGTCCAGCGAGCTATTCACCTGGCCGACCGCGACGTTGGTCAACGCTCCGGTGCCGTCTCGGAACCGGAAAGACCCAAAGCCGTCAGAAGAATCCGTGGCCCCGGCAACGAAGGTGAAACTGTCGTCAAGCCCGGCCGTGCCGTTCGCGGCCGTGGCACCCTGACCAAGCGAGAAGGTGCCGTAATCCGTATCGTACGCCACCTCGAACCAGCGCAGCAGGGTGCGATCCCAGGCATCCCAGTTGGGCGTCTGCGTCTGATCCACCAGCGCGCTGTTGCGCATCGTCAACCCCGTTTCAAAGCGCCAGCGCAGCAGGTTGTCGCCGATCGGCTGGTTGACCGTGACACCGAGACGGCTGTTCCAGTTGCCGTTGTCCACGATGTTGTCCGTGGTTTGCCCGCCATCGTCGAAACTCTGGTAGGCGAGGTTCACCTGCCCGTAAAAGGTTGCAACGGTGCCTCTTGCGTTGGAGAAGGTCAGCCTTGGACCATAGACCTCGGACTCGATCGGCAGTTCTTCGGTGGACGCGTTATAGTCGAAATCGGGGTCGGACAGGGGCTGCGCGTAGGCCGTCGAGACCCCCGGAACACTACAGAAGATCAGGCCGACGCAGAAAGTTGCTATTCTCATGAAGCTCTCCAAATCTCACCACGTTCCACCGAAAACCACGCGCGACCGCCCGATGCGGTTCTCATCAACCCGGAATGCTGTCAACGGGGACCGACATCCTTTCCTACCAACCAGAGTGTTGAAAGTCACTAAAAAGTGACCCTGACCTGGCGCCAAAAAACGGGCCATTCAAAACCTGCCATCCCGAACTGGCGCGGCGGCTGAAGATCGACATCTGGTTTTGCGACCCGCACGCCCCCTGGCAGCGTGGCTCGAACGAGAACACCAACGGGTTGCTGCGCCGGTTCATGCCCAGAGGAACCGACCTCGGCGATGCCCGCCAGACCTGGCTTGACGACGTCGCCGCCCTGATGAACAACCGTCCCGGAAAAACCCTGGGCTGGCGGACCCCAGCCGAAGCCATGGCCGACGAAATCGCGGCCTTCAGATCAACCGTTGCACTTGAAGTTGGAATCTAAGCCTTTGGCGCGACGCACTTGCCTTCTTGCCGGGGTGATACCCCTGTCTTGGTCAGGCCGCTTGCGCCGCCCGGAATTCCGTCTTGTTCTTCATCAGCGCGCAGGCGGTGCGCGCCATGCGGTTGGCCAAGGCGATTGCGGCCTGTTTCGGTTTCTTTCGCTGGAGTTTGGAGCGATCCGCAGCATGCGGCACATCATCCGGGGTATGATGTGAGCGAACAAACGGGCGGAGCCCATGCCAGAGCCAGTCTTCGCCGGGCTCACCACGGCGCCATGCCGGAGGCATGCTTTCAGCACGACGCGCTCACGATCCGGGTCTGCTGACGCACCAGAAACTCCCGCGCCTTATGGGTCATCAGCAAGGCCTGCGTGTTCTCACTCTTCACCGGAACAAACCGCATGGACGGGCGTGATACAGCTTCGCAAATTGCCGCGGCGTCGGCAGCATCTGTCTTGCCCCGTTTCACATACGCCTTCACATAGCTGGGCTGCATCAGCCGGACATCATGGCCGAGGATGGTCAACTCCCGTGCCCAGTAATGCGCGCTCGCACAGGCTTCCATGCCGATCAGGCAAGGTGACTGGCGCTGAAAGAATTCCGGCATCTGGCTCCGCCGCAACTGACGGCGCAGCAGAACACGCGCTTCCGCGTCTATGCCGTGCAACTGGAAAACGGATTTCGCCAGATCGATCCCGATTGTGGTAATCTCGTTCATGGATGGCTCCTGTTGTTGGCCGTGTTCTCAGCACCCGACATGGCACATTGCGATGCCGGAAGCGGGAGCGATCCGCTCCATCAATGGCGCAAAATGGCTCATCGTCGCAGGCAGCGGTCCAGCCCCGAGCGCGAGACATGCGGGTTCAGGACCTCGCGGAGCACCGCCAGCAGGTCATCGAGCGACACCAGCAAAGTCTTGCGCAACGCCACCGCGACGGCCTCTTGCGCCGGCGTCAGGGTCGTTTGCA